>OIEQ01000003.1_pt1 | contig 597869 bp, 507 predicted proteins | sample 1581841 | NCBI WGS metagenome assembly OIEQ01 (sample SAMN03281020, study PRJEB24777) | human gut metagenome | isolation source: fecal sample PR170 from 1 month old male Malay infant, vaginal delivered... | place: Singapore | collected 2005-12-29
AGCGGTGAGATCAACAGCAAACTGGCGCAACCCGTTGAGGCGATTAACCGCGTGGAACAGCATTTTAGCCGTGAGGCGCTGGCGGTGGATCGTACCGATGGCATCAGCATGACCTTTGCCGACTGGCGCTTTAACCTGCGCTCCTCCAACACCGAACCGGTGGTGCGGTTGAATGTGGAATCGCGCGGCGATGTACCGCTGATGGAAGAAAAGACAAAACTTATCCTTGAGTTACTGAACAAGTAATTCAGTAATTTCATATAAATGGGTTTTAAAAAACGGAAAAGATGAGATATCCGGTGTGGTATATCCAAGGTAATGCTATTCAGTATCTCTATGAGTGAGTTAACATCTATACCACATTTAAGCCGCACACTTCGCGGTGACCACCCCTGACAGGAGTAAACAATGTCAAAGCAACAGATCGGCGTAGTCGGTATGGCAGTGATGGGGCGCAACCTTGCGCTCAACATCGAAAGTCGTGGTTATACCGTCTCTATTTTCAACCGTTCCCGTGAAAAGACGGAAGAAGTGATTGCCGAAAATCCAGGCAAAAAACTGGTTCCTTACTATACGGTGAAAGAGTTTGTTGAATCTCTGGAAACGCCTCGTCGCATCCTGTTAATGGTGAAAGCAGGTGCAGGCACGGATGCTGCTATTGATTCCCTCAAGCCATACCTCGATAAAGGTGACATCATCATTGATGGTGGTAATACCTTCTTCCAGGACACCATTCGTCGTAACCGTGAGCTTTCTGCCGAAGGCTTTAACTTCATTGGTACCGGTGTCTCCGGTGGTGAAGAAGGCGCGCTGAAAGGTCCTTCCATTATGCCTGGTGGGCAGAAAGAAGCCTATGAACTTGTTGCGCCGATCCTGACCAAAATCGCCGCAGTGGCTGAAGACGGTGAGCCATGCGTTACCTATATTGGTGCCGATGGCGCAGGTCACTATGTGAAGATGGTTCACAACGGTATTGAATACGGAGATATGCAACTGATTGCTGAAGCCTATTCTCTGCTTAAAGGTGGCCTGAACCTCACCAACGAAGAACTGGCGCAGACCTTTACCGAGTGGAATAACGGTGAACTGAGCAGCTACCTGATCGACATCACCAAAGATATCTTCACCAAAAAAGATGAAGATGGTAACTACCTGGTTGATGTGATCCTGGATGAAGCAGCAAACAAAGGCACGGGCAAATGGACCAGCCAGAGTGCGCTGGATCTCGGCGAACCGCTGTCGCTGATTACCGAGTCTGTGTTTGCACGTTATATCTCTTCTCTGAAAGATCAGCGTGTTGCCGCATCTAAAGTTCTCTCTGGCCCGCAAGCACAGCCAGCAGGCGACAAGGCTGAGTTCATCGAAAAAGTTCGCCGTGCGCTGTATCTTGGCAAAATCGTTTCTTACGCTCAGGGCTTCTCTCAGCTGCGTGCTGCGTCTGAAGAGTACAACTGGGATCTGAACTACGGTGAAATCGCGAAGATTTTCCGTGCTGGCTGCATCATCCGTGCGCAGTTCCTGCAGAAAATCACCGATGCTTATGCCGAAAATCCGCAGATCGCTAACCTGCTGCTGGCTCCGTACTTCAAGCAAATTGCCGATGACTACCAGCAGGCTCTGCGTGATGTCGTTGCTTATGCAGTACAGAACGGTATCCCGGTTCCGACCTTCGCCGCTGCGGTTGCCTATTACGATAGCTACCGTGCCGCTGTTCTGCCTGCGAACCTGATCCAGGCACAGCGTGACTATTTCGGTGCACATACTTATAAGCGCATTGATAAAGAAGGTGTGTTCCATACTGAATGGCTGGATTAATCTGATTTAACCAACATTAAAAATTGAGGCCCGGCGTATATTGCACCGGGCTTTTTTTTGTCAATTATCTTATAGACTAAATTTCACTGCTTAATATTAACTTAATAAATATCAGCTATCCTTATAAAGAAAATCTGAATTTTTTTTCGTTGCGTTGACCATCGAACAACGTAGCGTTAAAACTTTTAGCTCTTATCAGGATGCTAAAAACATCATGATTCACAGTTAAGTTAATTCTGAGAGCATGAAATGAAAATCACCATTTCCGGTACTGGCTATGTAGGCTTGTCAAACGGGCTTCTAATCGCACAAAATCATGAGGTTGTGGCATTAGATATTTTACCGTCACGCGTTGCTATGCTGAATGATCGGATATCTCCTATTGTTGATAAGGAAATTCAGCAGTTTTTGCAATCAGATAAAATACACTTTAATGCCACATTAGATAAAAATGAAGCCTACCGGGATGCTGATTATGTCATCATCGCCACTCCAACCGACTATGATCCTAAAACTAATTATTTCAATACATCCAGTGTAGAATCAGTAATTAAAGACGTAGTTGAGATAAATCCTTATGCGGTTATGGTCATCAAATCAACGGTTCCCGTTGGTTTTACCGCAGCGATGCATAAGAAATATCGTACTGAAAATATTATTTTCTCTCCGGAATTCCTCCGCGAAGGTAAAGCCCTTTACGATAATCTCCATCCGTCACGTATTGTCATCGGTGAGCGTTCAGAACGCGCAGAACGTTTTGCTGCGTTGTTACAGGAAGGCGCGATTAAGCAAAATATCCCGACCCTGTTTACCGACTCCACTGAAGCAGAAGCGATTAAACTTTTCGCTAATACCTATCTGGCGATGCGCGTAGCATACTTTAATGAACTGGATAGCTATGCAGAAAGTTTAGGTCTGAATACTCGCCAGATTATCGAAGGCGTTTGTCTCGATCCGCGTATTGGCAACCATTACAACAATCCGTCGTTTGGTTATGGTGGTTATTGTCTGCCGAAAGATACCAAGCAGTTACTGGCGAACTACCAGTCTGTGCCGAATAACCTGATCTCGGCAATTGTCGATGCAAACCGCACGCGTAAAGATTTTATTGCCGATGCCATTTTGTCACGCAAACCGCAAGTGGTGGGTATTTATCGTCTGATTATGAAGAGCGGGTCAGATAACTTCCGTGCGTCTTCTATTCAGGGGATTATGAAGCGTATCAAGGCGAAAGGCGTTGAAGTGATCATCTACGAGCCGGTGATGAAAGAAGACTCATTCTTCAACTCTCGCCTGGAACGTGATCTCGCCACCTTCAAACAACAAGCCGACATCATTATCTCCAACCGTATGGCAGAAGAGCTTAAGGATGTGGCAGATAAGGTCTACACCCGCGATCTCTTTGGCAGCGACTAACATCTTGTTAGGGCTATTTACGCCCTGATTGTCTTTTGTTACCTCCGCAATAATTCATTATTTTTATCACTTATCCTATAGCATTCACGGGGATTATCGCTAAACTATGCGGACTTGGAAATTTCCGTCAGTTAGGGTAATGATGAGAGTAGAAAATAATAATGTTTCTGGGCAAAACCATGACCCGGAACAGATTGATTTGATTGATTTACTAGTGCAGTTGTGGCGTGGCAAGATGACAATTATCATTTCCGTCATTGTGGCTATTGCCCTGGCTATTGGTTATTTGGCAGTAGCGAAGGAGAAATGGACGTCAACAGCAATTATCACTCAGCCCGACGTGGGGCAAATTGCTGGCTATAACAATGCCATGAATGTTATCTATGGTCAGGCTGCACCGAAAGTATCGGATTTGCAGGAGACGTTAATTGGTCGCTTCAGTTCTGCCTTCTCTGCATTAGCAGAAACGCTGGATAATCAGGAAGAGCCAGAAAAACTTACCATCGAATCTTCTGTTAAGAACCAGCAATTACCATTGACTGTTTCTTATGTTGGGCAAACTGCAGAGGGCGCACAAATGAAGTTGGCCCAATACATTCAGCAAGTTGATGATAAAGTGAATCAAGAGCTAGAAAAGGATCTCAAGGACAACATTGTTCTGGGACGGAAAAACTTGCAGGACTCTTTAAGAACCCAGGAAGTGGTCGCGCAGGAGCAGAAAGATCTGCGTATTCGTCAGATTCAGGAAGCGTTGCAGTATGCGAATCAGGCGCAGGTGACAAAGCCGCAGATTCAACAGACACAGGACGTAACCCAGGATACTATGTTTCTTTTGGGGAGCGAAGCGCTGGAGTCGATGATTAAGCACGAAGCGACCCGTCCGTTGGTGTTCTCATCAAACTACTATCAGACTCGTCAAAACCTGCTGGATATTGACAATCTTGACGTTGATAAACTTGATATTCATGCTTACCGCTATGTAATGAAACCGACGTTACCTATTCGTCGCGATAGCCCGAAGAAAGCAATTACCTTGATTCTGGCTGTGCTGCTGGGCGGCATGGTTGGCGCGGGGATTGTGCTTGGGCGTAACGCGCTGCGTAATTACAACGCGAAATAATATTATTGTGCATTTAAGAGAAACGGGCAGGGTGGTGACACCATGCCCGTTTTTTTTGCCGGATGCGATGCTGGCGCATCTTATCCGGCCTACGTGTGTTGAGATAATGTGTAGGCACGATAAGCTTGCGCATCGGGCAATGGCTCCGGGTGTGACAACAACATCACACCTGCTCAGCACGCCACTCACTGATGCCGTTTACGCAGGTTCTCAATTACCGTTGTTAAATCCAGATCCTGATCCTGCAACAACACCAGCAGGTGATACATCAAGTCAGATGCCTCGTTGGTCAGCTCAAAGCGGTCATGTACCGTTGCTGCCAGTGCGGTTTCCACGCCTTCTTCGCCCACTTTCTGCGCAATGCGTTTGGAGCCGCTGGCATACAGTTTGGCGGTGTAGGAGGTTTCCGGGTCGGCAGATTTACGTTCGGCGAGCAGTTGTTCCAGTTGATACAGGAACAGCCACTGGTGAGCGGTGTCGCCGAAGCAGCTGCTGGTGCCTTTGTGGCAGGTTGGCCCGATGGGATTCGCCAGCACCAGTAACGTGTCGTTGTCGCAGTCCGGCGCAATGCTCACCACATTGAGGAAATTGCCCGAGGTTTCGCCTTTGGTCCACAGTCGCTGTTTAGTGCGCGAGAAGAAGGTAACTTTACCGCTTTCGATGGTTCTGTCTAAGGCTTCCGGGTTCATGTAGCCCAGCATTAACACTTCGCCGGATACCGCGTGTTGCACAATCACCGGCATCAGACCGTCGGTTTTTTCCCAGTCCAGTTCGCGACGTTGTTGTTCTGTTAACATATCCTGATCTCCACGCCCTGTGTTGCCAGGTACGCTTTTAATTCGCCAATATTGATTATTTGTTTGTGGAATACGGAAGCTGCCAGCGCACCGTCAACGTCGGCATCGCGGAAGGCTTCCAGGAAGTGTTCCATGGTGCCCGCGCCACCGGAGGCAATCAGCGGGACGTGGCAAACTTCACGCACTTTTTTCAGCTGCTTGAGGTCGTAACCGTTACGCACGCCGTCCTGATTCATCATGTTGAGGACGATTTCTCCGGCGCCGCGTTTTTGCACTTCCTGCACCCAGTCGAGTGTTTCCCACTGAGTGACGCGGGTGCGGCTTTCATCGCCGGTATATTGATTCACATGATATTTACCGGTTTCGGCGTCGTACCAGGTATCAATGCCGACCACAATACACTGCACGCCAAAGCGATCCGCCAGGCGAGTAATTAACGTCGGGTCCGCCAGCGCAGGGGAGTTAATGGAGATTTTATCCGCGCCAAAGGAAAGAATTTTCGCGGCATCTTCCAGAGACTTAATCCCACCCGCCACACAAAACGGAATGTCGATCACTTCCGCCACGCGAGATACCCAGCTTTTATCTACCACACGGCCATCGCTGGAAGCGGTGATATCGTAGAACACCAGTTCATCTGCACCTTCTTCGGCGTAGCGTTTTGCCAGTGGCACGATATCGCCAATGATTTCATGGTTGCGAAACTGTACGCCTTTCACCACCTGACCATCACGAACGTCGAGACAAGGGATTATGCGTTTTGCCAGCATGCGATGGCCTCCTTCACGGTGAATTTACCTTCCAGTAATGCACGACCAACTATTACGCCGCGTACACCAGTACCACGCAGGGCCGCCACATCGTTAATGTCGCCAATACCGCCGGAGGACTGAAATGCCACCTGTGGATATCTGGCGCACACTTCTTCATATAAAGAGACGTTAGATCCCGCCAGCGTGCCGTCGCGCGAGATATCGGTACATAGCACATGTTTCAGGCCGACGGGCAGATAGGTTTCCACCAGTTGTTCCAGTGAAACGCCCGAGTTCTCTTGCCAGCCGCTGACCGCCACCTGCTTGTTGCCTTGCTCGTCAATACGGACATCCAGCGCCAGCACTAAGGCATCCGCACCGAAACGTTCAAACCAACCTTTCACCATTTCTGGTGATTTCACCGCGGTGGAGCCGACCACCACACGCGCAACGCCCGCTTCCAGTAACGCCGCTACGTCTTTTTCACTACGCACACCGCCGCCAACCTGCACCGGGACGTTAACGCCCGCGACCAGGGTTTTAATCAGCGGGATTTGACGCTTAGCCGGATCTTTTGCCCCGGTCAGATCCACCAGGTGCAACACTTCGGCACCTTGCGCAGCGTAATCCTGTAAGCGCGGCAGCGGGTTGTTACCGTAATCGCGTTGTTTGCCGTAATCGCCCTGATGGAGACGCACCACGGTGCCGTCGATTAAATCTAATGCCGGAATAATCATCACATCTCCAGGAAGTTTTTCAGCAACTTAGCTCCAGCGGCACCAGAACGCTCCGGGTGGAACTGCACGCCGTAGAAGTTATCTTTTTGTACCGCCGCGGTGAACGGTTCGCCGTAATTACACTGGGCGATGGTCCACGGATTGACCGGCATTGCGTAGCTGTGAACAAAGTAAAAGTACGCGCCGTCTTCAATCCCCTGAAACAGGCGGTTGCCTGCCTGCGGGTAAACGCGATTCCAGCCCATATGTGGCAGTGGCAGACCAAAGTCGGTCATTTTCGGCACGTCTTCGTCGATGATGCCCAGCAAGTCGACGCCATTGCTCTCTTCGCTACGTCGCCCGAGCAGTTGCATCCCTAAGCAGATGCCCAGCACCGGTTGGGTACAGGCTTTGATGAGATCAAATAGCTCGCGCTCACGCACCTGGTCCATCGCTGCTTGTGCGGTGCCAACGCCGGGTAAAAACAGTTTATCGGCCAGCAACACGACGTCCGGGTCACGGCTGACTTTGGGTTCATAACCGTGGCGCGCAATGGCAGACTTCACAGAGTTCAGGTTGGCGCAGCCAGTATCAAGGATCACCACGTTCATTACAGCACTCCTTTCGACGAGGGCAGGGTGTCGCCTTCGACGCGGATGGCCTGGCGCAGGGTACGACCAAAGGCTTTGAACAGGCTCTCTACACGGTGGTGATCGTTTTTACCTTTGGTTTTCAGGTGTAGCGTCACGCCCATGGTGTATGAAAGCGAACGGAAGAAGTGCTCGATCATCTCGGTGCTGAGATCGCCCACGCGCTGGTAGGTAAATTCAGCTTTATATTCCAGGTGCGGGCGACCAGAGATATCCAGCGCGCAGCGGGCAAGGCATTCGTCCATCGGCAGCACAAAACCAAAGCGGCAAATACCGCGTTTATCGCCGAGGGCAATTTTTAACGCTTCCCCCAGCGCCAGGCCGGTATCTTCGACGGTGTGGTGATCGTCGATATAGAGGTCGCCTTTGACGTTGATTTCCATACGGAAACCGCCGTGGGTAGCGATCTGATCCAGCATGTGATCAAAGAAGCCAACGCCGGTGTTAATCTTGCTGCCACCCTCGCGATCCAGCCACACCTGGACGTCAATTTGCGTCTCTTTGGTGTTGCGCACTACATGGGCGTAACGGTCTCGTTTAGTGAGTTGCTCACCAATCATCGGCCAGTTCAGGATTTCACGGTCGTAGCGTAAACCATTAATGCCCATGTTTTCCGCCAGTTGAATGTCGGTCGCGCGATCGCCAATCACATAACTGTTGGCGCGATCCATCGCTTGCTCAGCGAGATAACGCTCCACCAGTTTTACTTTCGGCTTACGGCAGTCGCACTCATCGGCGGGCAGGTGTGGGCAAATCAGCACTTCATCAAACTGTACGCCTTGCGAGGTGAAGATCTGCATCATCAGGTTGTGCGGGCCATCGAAATCCGCCTGCGGGAAACTTTGTGTTCCAAGACCATCCTGATTAGTGATCATCACCAGCTTGTAGCCCGCTTTTTGCAGCCTCAGCAGCTCCGGGATCACGCCAGGTTCAAAGGCGAGTTTGTCAAAACGGTCCACCTGAAAATCACTCGGCGGTTCGCTAATCAGGGTTCCATCGCGATCGATAAAAAGATACTTCTGACTCATCAAACTTGCTCCGCACGTAAGGCGTCAATGACGCACTGGCTTTCTTCACGGGTTCCGACGGTAATTCGCAGGCAGCCGCTTAAAGAGGGTTGTTTATTCTGATCACGTAAGATAATGCCCTGATCCCACAAAGATTTAAACACCGCACTGGAGGCTTTAAAGCGCGCCAGAATGTAGTTGGTTTCAGAGTCGAAAACCTGCTCCACGCAGGGGATCTCTTTCAGTGCGGCAATCAGGTATTCGCGTTCTGTAATAATTTGCGCCACCCGTTCGCGCATGGCGACGATTCCCTGCGGGCTTAACGCCTGTGCGGCAATGTCGGCAACCGGCGTCGAGAGCGGGTAGGGGGCGATCACTTTCATCAGCAGGTTGATGACTTCTTCGTTTGCCAGCGTAAATCCGCAACGAAGCCCCGCCAGAGCAAAAGCTTTCGACAGTGTGCGCAAAATAGCCAGGTGCGGATATTCCGCCAGCCAGCCAGCCAGCGATGCCTGCGGGCAAAACTCGATATAGGCTTCATCGGCAACCACAATCGCCTTACCGCGGGTTAACTCCAGCAGGGTGCGAAAATCCTGCGGGTTGATCAGTTGCCCGGTGGGGTTGTTGGGGCTGCAAACATAGACCACTTTTACGCCATCCAGCTTGTCGGAAATGCCCTGTAAGTCCAGTTGCCAGTTGTCCAGCGTCGGCACTGTGCGGCACTCGACGCCAATGGTTTCAGCGCTGACGCTGTACATGCCGTACGTTGGCGGGCAGTAGAGGATGGCGTCTTTACCCGGTTCGCAAAAAGCGCGAATCAGCAGTTCAATGCCTTCGTCCGCGCCACGGCTGACCAGCACCTGTTCCGGTTTTACGCCTGCATATTGCGCGTAATTTTCAATCACCACTTTCGGTTGGCATTCCGGATAGCGGTTGAGCGTTTGCTGAGTGAGCTGAAACTCCACGGCAGTGGGATATTCGTTGGCGTTCAGCCAGACATCGCCGTTACCGCCCAGACGACGCGCTGACTGATACGGCGTCAGGTTGCGGACGTTTTCACGCGCTAAATCGGTAATAGTCACGGTGCTCATGCTTGCTCCTTAAGGGCGTTAACACGCAAAGTAACGGCATTTTTGTGGGCGGTCAGGCGCTCGGCGGCGGCCAGTGTTTCAATGGTCGAAGCCAGCGTGGAAAAGCCTTCTTTCGACAGTTCCTGTACGGTCATGCGCTTCTGGAAATCTGCCAGCCCGAGGCTGGAACAGGTGGCGGTGTAGCCGTAAGTCGGTAGAACGTGGTTGGTGCCGGAGGCGTAGTCGCCTGCCGATTCCGGTGACCAGTCACCAAGAAATACCGAACCGGCGCTGGTGATGCCATCGACCAGTTCGCGGGCGTTGCGGGTCTGAATGATCAGGTGCTCCGGGCCGTACTGGTTGGAGATCTCCACGCACTGCGCTAAATCTTTAGTCACGATCAGGCGGCTGGCGTTCAGTGCCTGGCGGGCGGTTTCGGCACGCGGCAGTTCTGCCAGTTGGCGTTCGACGGCCTCGGCAACGCGACGCGCCATATCGGCGTCGGGGGTCAGTAAAATTACCTGTGAGTCAGGGCCGTGTTCAGCCTGAGAAAGCAAATCAGAAGCCACGAAATCCGGCGTAGCGCCGCTGTCAGCAATCACCAGCACTTCCGACGGGCCTGCGGGCATATCGATCGCCGCACCGTCCAGACGCTGGCTTACCTGGCGTTTTGCTTCGGTGACAAAGGCATTACCCGGCCCGAAGATTTTGTCCACTTTCGGCACAGATTCCGTACCAAACGCCAGCGCGGCAATGGCCTGTGCACCGCCGACGTTAAACACGTCCTGCACACCGCACAGCTGCGCCGCGTAAAGTATCTCATCGGCTATCGGCGGCGGTGAGCACAGCACCACTTTTTTACAGCCCGCAATACGCGCCGGAGTCGCCAGCATTAATACCGTTGAGAAGAGCGGGGCGGAGCCGCCAGGAATATACAACCCAACTGAAGCTACCGGACGCGTGACTTGCTGGCAACGTACGCCTGGCTGCGTTTCTACATCTACCGGCGGCAGTTTTTGCGCAGTGTGGAAGGTTTCAATATTCTTTACTGCCACCGCCATCGCCTGTTTTAGCTCGTCGCTCAGGCGTTCGCTGGCGGCGGCGATCTCATCAGCAGACACCTTCAGCGCGGTAACCGTGGTTTTATCAAACTTCGCGCTGTATTCACGCAGGGCCTCATCGCCACGCGTTTTCACGTTATCGAGAATATCGTTAACGGTGCGGGTAATGCTTTCAGAAGCGGAGATCGCCGGGCGCATTAACAGCTGGCGTTGTTGCTCCGCAGTACAGCTATTCCAGTCAATGATTGTGTTAAAGCTCATGGCGATCACTCCATCATCTTCTCAATCGGCAGGACCAGGATTGAACTGGCACCCAACGCTTTCAGTTTTTCCATCGTTTCCCAGAACAGGGTTTCGCTACTCACCATGTGCATCGCTACGCGCTGTTGGTCACCCGCCAGCGGCAGAATGGTTGGGCGTTCGGCACCTGGCAGCAGGGCGATGACTTCATCCAGGCGTTCGGTCGGTGCGTGCATCATGATGTATTTTGATTCGCGCGCCTGGATCACACCCTGAATACGGGTCAGCAGTTTGTCGATCAGTTGCTGTTTGGATTCTTCCATTTCGCCATCGCGCTGGATCAGGCAGGCTTTCGAGCGGTAGATAACTTCGACTTCGCGCAGGCCGTTAGCTTCCAGCGTGGCACCGGTGGAAACCAGATCGCAAATCGCATCCGCCAGTCCGGCACGCGGCGCAACTTCGACAGAACCGTTCAGTAAGCAGGATTTAAAAGAGATACCTTTCTGATCGAGATAACGCTTGAGCAGGTGAGGATAAGAGGTGGCGATACGTTTACCGTTTAAGGAGAGCGGACCGTCCCAGGCTTCATCAACCGGCGTTGCCAGTGAAAGTCGGCAGCCGCCGAAATCCAGACGACGCAGGGTAAAGTAGCGCGGATCTTCACCCTGGGCTCGGCGGTTAAGCAGCTCTTCTTCCAGCACGTTTTCGCCGATAATCCCAAGATCTACCACGCCGTCCATTACCAGACCGGGAATGTCGTCGTCACGCACGCGCAGAATATCAATCGGCATGTTTTCTGCCATCGCGATCAGGCGCTGGGTGTGAAGATTAATTTTAATGCCGCAGCGCGCCAGTAATTCGCGTGAGTCATCACTTAAACGGCCGGATTTCTGCATAGCTATGCGTAAACGAGTGTTGTCTGTCATTTTCTTATTCCTCTTTAAACCTGTCTGAACCGTTAACAACCGCGCAATAAAAAAGCCCCCGGAAGGTGATCTTCCGGGGGCTTTCTCATGCGTTCATGCACCACTGGAAGATCTGAATGTCTTCCAGCACACATCGCCTGAAAGACTAGTCAGGATGATGGTGATGATGGTGGTGTTTAAATTGAACGCGTGTCATAAAAGTCTCTGTGAATGTTTATTCAACTGATGTCTTTTAACCTAAACCACTTTCACGTTAGAAAGCAAGGGGTTTTTTATATATTTTATGGCGATGGATTTGTTTAATGAATGAGCGGGGAAAGGAGGGGGCTAAGAGGACTGTCCTCTAACTTGACAGCACCAAAAAGAGCAAAGTCTGATTTTTCGTCTCGCTGACAATGTCTTGATCTACAAACTAATTAATAAATAGTTAATTAACACCCATCATTGTACAATGAACTGTACAAAAGAGGAGATTTACATGCGTACAATTAGCTACAGCGAAGCGCGTCAGAATTTGTCGGCAACAATGATGAAAGCCGTTGAAGATCATGCCCCGATCCTCATTACTCGTCAGAATGGAGAGGCTTGTGTTCTGATGTCACTCGAAGAATACAACTCGCTGGAAGAGACGGCTTATCTACTGCGTTCCCCCGCTAACGCCCGGAGATTGATGGACTCAATCGATAGCCTGAAATCAGGCAAAGGAACGGAAAAGGACATTATTGAGTGAAACTAATCTGGTCTGAGGAATCATGGGATGATTATCTGTACTGGCAGGAAACAGATAAGCGAATTGTTAAAAAGATCAATGAAATTATCAAAGATACACGCAGAACACCATTTGAAGGTAAGGGGAAGCCAGAACCCCTGAAACATAATTTGTCAGGCTTCTGGTCCCGACGCATTACAGAGGAGCACCGTCTGGTATACGCGGTTACCGACGATTCACTGCTCATTGCAGCATGTCGTTATCATTATTGAACAGATTCATTCATAGAATGAATTGTCAGTTTTGATACGCTAGCGTAGCCTTATAGATCTAAGGTGTATCAGGAGATAACGGATGAAAAAGGTCGCAATTGTCGGGTTAGGGTGGTTAGGCATGCCGCTGGCGATGTCACTTTCAGCGCGAGGCTGGCAAGTCACCGGGAGTAAAACCACACAAGATGGTGTCGAAGCGGCCCGAATGAGTGGCATTGATAGCTATCTGCTTCGCATGGAGCCTGAGTTAGTTTGCGATTCTGACGATCTGGATGCCCTGATGGATGCCGATGCGCTGGTCATTACGCTTCCGGCACGTCGTAGCGGCCCCGGCGATGAGTTCTATTTACAAGCGGTACAAGAGTTAGTGGATAGCGCGCTGGCCCATCGTATTCCCCGCATTATTTTTACCAGCTCGACATCTGTCTATGGCGACGCGCAAGGCACGGTGAAAGAAACCACCCCGCGTAATCCGGTGACCAACAGTGGACGAGTATTAGAAGAACTCGAAGACTGGCTGCACAATTTACCCGGTACTTCGGTCGATATTCTGCGTCTTGCGGGCCTGGTCGGACCGGGACGTCATCCCGGACGCTTCTTTGCCGGAAAAACCGCCCCTGATGGTGAACATGGTGTTAATTTAGTCCATTTAGAAGATGTTATTGGCGCTATCACTCTGTTGTTACAGGCACCTAAAGGCGGACACATCTATAATATATGTGCGCTAGCTCACCCTGCGCGTAATGTTTTCTATCCGCAGATGGCCCGTTTACTGGGGCTGGAACCTCCGCAGTTCAGAAATAGTCTGGACAGCGGCAAAGGTAAGATTATTGATGGCAGTCGGATTTGTAATGAACTGGGATTTGAATACCAGTATCCCGATCCGCTGGTAATGCCGCTGGAGTAAACGATCACGCCAGCAGGACGCCGCATGCACTGCAAGGGGGCGTGTATGAAACCACTGCTGGATGTGTTGATGATCCTCGATGCCTTAGAAAAAGAAGGCAGTTTTGCGGCGGCGTCAGCCAAACTCTACAAGACGCCGTCCGCTCTGAGTTACACCGTTCACAAGCTGGAAAGCGACCTTAATATTCAATTGCTTGATCGTAGCGGACACCGCGCTAAATTCACCCGTACCGGAAAAATGTTATTAGAGAAAGGGCGGGAAGTTCTGCATACCGTGCGAGAACTGGAAAAGCAGGCGATCAAACTGCATGAAGGCTGGGAAAACGAGCTGGTGATTGGCGTGGACGACACGTTTCCTTTTTCTCTGCTTGCGCCTCTCATTGAAGCTTTTTATCAACATCATAGCGTGACGCGCCTGAAGTTTATCAATGGCGTACTCGGTGGTTCCTGGGATGCCCTGACTCAGGGGCGAGCGGATATTATCGTTGGCGCGATGCATGAGCCACCATCTTCCAGTGAGTTTGGTTTCTCGCGGTTGGGCGATCTTGAACAAGTCTTTGCGGTCGCGCCTCATCATCCGTTAGCCCAGGAAGAAGAACCGTTAAACCGTCGTATCATTAAACGATATCGGGCGATTGTGGTGGGGGACACTGCGCAGGCAGGCGCTTCTACGGCCTCACAACTTCTCGACGAACAAGAAGCCATTACCGTTTTCGATTTTAAAACCAAGCTGGAGCTGCAAATTAGCGGCCTTGGCTGCGGCTATTTACCACGGTATCTGGCGCAACGTTTTCTCGATAGTGGCGCGTTAATCGAGAAGAAAGTGGTCGCCCAAACTCTCTTTGAACCCGTCTGGATTGGCTGGAATGAACAGACCGCAGGGCTTGCCAGCGGCTGGTGGCGAGATGAAATTTTAGCAAATAGTGCGATCGCCGGTGTTTATGCAAAATCTGATGACGGAAAATCAGCCATTTAAAGAAAAATTATTATGGCAAGCCTCTCATTCTCTTGTCATTTCCCCCCCATTTAGGCACAATGCGCCGCTGTCAAAAAATGACTAAAAACCGACGTTTAATTAGCGTCGGTTATTTTTTGCTTCAAACCAATCATTCATACCAAGAGGCCGGGCTTCGTACCGGATAGATATTTACTAAAAATCGACAGTTGTTGTCGCTGAGGAATCCAAAAAAATGGGGCAATTTTTTGCTTACGCGACGGTTATCACCGTAAAGGAGAATGACCATGTCGCATAACGTTACTCCAAACACCTCTCGCGTGGAATTGCGTAAAACGCTTACGTTAGTTCCGGTTGTAATGATGGGTCTAGCCTATATGCAGCCGATGACGCTGTTTGATACATTTGGTATCGTTTCAGGCCTCACGGATGGTCATGTGCCGACAGCCTATGCGTTCGCATTGATTGCGATCCTGTTTACGGCTCTGAGCTACGGGAAGCTGGTTCGCCGCTATCCTTCTGCTGGCTCTGCATACACTTACGCCCAGAAATCCATTAGCCCGACTGTCGGCTTTATGGTGGGTTGGTCTTCTCTGCTCGACTATCTGTTCGCGCCGATGATCAACATTCTGCTGGCGAAAATCTATTTTGAAGCTCTGGTGCCTTCCATTCCATCGTGGATGTTTGTGGTGGCTCTGGTGGCCTTTATGACCGCCTTTAACCTGCGTAGTCTGAAATCCGTAGCGAACTTCAACACTGTAATCGTCGTGTTGCAGATAGTGCTGATCGCGGTGATTCTGGGCATGGTTGTTTATGGCGTATTTGAAGGTGAAGGCGCTGGTACGCTGGCGAGCACTCGTCCGTTCTGGTCTGGCGATGCGCATGTTATCCCGATGATTACCGGGGCGACAATCCTGTGCTTCTCCTTTACCGGTTTTGACGGCATCAGCAACCTGTCGGAAGAAACCAAAGATGCAGAGCGCGTGATCCCGCGTGCGATTTTCCTGACCGCGCTGATCGGCGGCATGATCTTCATCTTTGCAACTTACTTCCTGCAGCTGTACTTCCCGGATATCTCTCGTTTTAAAGATCCGGATGCGTCACAGCCTGAAATCATGCTGTACGTTGCGGGTAAAGCGTTCCAGGTTGGCGCGCTGATCTTCTCCACCATTACCGTACTGGCGTCCGGTATGGCGGCGCACGCAGGCGTTGCGCGTCTGATGTACGTAATGGGTCGTGACGGCGTGTTCCCGAAAAGCTTCTTCGGTTATGTACACCCGAAATGGCGTACTCCGGCGATGAATATCATCCTGGTTGGCGCGATTGCCCTGCTGGCAATCAACTTCGACCTGGTAATGGCTACGGCGCTGATTAACTTTGGTGCGTTGGTGGCGTTCACCTTCGTTAACCTGTCGGTCATCTCGCAGTTCTGGATCCGTGAGAAGCGTAACAAAACGCTGAAAGATCACTTCCAGTATCTGTTCCTGCCGATGTGTGGTGCGCTGACCGTTGGTGCGCTGTGGGTTAACCTGGAAGAAAGCTCAATGGTTCTGGGTCTGATCTGGGCTGCTATCGGTCTGATTTACCTGGCTTGCGTAACCAAGAGTTTCCGTAACCCGGTTCCGCAGTACGAAGACGTAGCGTAATCTTACAAACCGGATGACATAATCATCCGGTAAATCTCAAAAAGCCGGAGTTTGTCGCTCCGGCTTTTTTGTTTCAGACGATCTCTTCCGCGTACTGCCAAAGCGCTTTTAACAGCGCCACTTTCTCTTTGTCATCGGCATACTGTTGTGCCAGCATCTGCAATTCATCAGCGTAGCCCTGCAAAAACTCTGGCGTGAAGACCTGGCGGCGGTGCTCCAGCCAGCGTTGCTGCTCGGCATAATCCAGCGTCCCCGGGAAGTTGCGCGCTCGATAATTGAACAACAGTTTTTCAATTCGTTTATCAACAAAAGTGATATCCAGTGCCGGTAAATTACGCGGCTCGGTTTCCAGCACAATTTTCATTGCTGCACGATCGGCGTCACTGAAAAAGCCATTATAAAGCTGTGCATCCACGTTCTCTGAAGGCGTAAACGGTTCGGCTTCCGCGAATATCGCCACCACTTTTTCACGCACTTGCGGATTTTCACGCAGAATTTTTAGGTTATCGAGGCAATGCTGACGATTAATTCCCAGTCGGTCGGCATCTTCCGGGCGTAGCGTATTCGCCTGGGCCAGTACCGGACATTTATTGATATGCACCAGCTTAACCGGAACGGCGGCGTTATCGCCAAGATCGGCTTTTGCGGTATATAAACGCTCGCGCAATGTGTCGCTATCCAGCTCCAGTAATGGCGAAATGTCTCCTGCCAAATCCACCATAATTACGGCATTGCGATTTTCAGGATGCCACGCCAGCGGTGCCACCCAGCTGGTATTGCCGCGCCATGCCCCAAACATTCCGGAAACGTGAACCAGGGGTTTCATCTGCGGAACATCAATCAACGCCATCAGTTTGTGTTTATTACGATGGGTAAAGAGATAATCAAACAGGCGTGGCTGACGCGTTTTTACCAGTTTCGCCATCGCAATAGTGGCGTACACATCAGCCATCGCATCGTGGGCGTTGCTATGTTCAATACCATTCGCTTTGGTTAAATGCTCAAGGCGAAAGCTCGGTAGACCGTCATCATTTTCAGGCCAGTTTATTCCTTCCGGGCGCAGGGCATAACAGGCACGCATAACATCCAGTAAATCCCAGCGCGAGTTATCATGCTGCCAGCTCCAGGCGTAAGGATCGTAGAAATTACGATAAAAAACGTTGCGTGTGACTTCGTCGTCGAAACGCACATTGTTGTAGCCCAGAATACAGGTCTTCGGTACGGTAAAAAGCGAGTGAATACGGGCGGCAAATGCGGCTTCGTTTTCTCCTTTCGCCCGAGCTTCCTGCGGGGTAATACCGGTAATTAATACTGCTCCAGGCTGGGGTAAATAGTCATCCGCGGGCTTGCAGTAAAAGACTTCGGGTTCGCCGATGACATTGAATTCGCTATCGGTGCGAATGGCTGCGAACTGTGCAGGGCGATCTAACGCGGGGTGCGTGCCAAAGGTTTCGTAATCGTGAAACAAAAAGGTAGATTGTTGCTTACCGTCATTCATCATTAGGTTAAATCCGTTGTTTCTGCTGTCTGCCAGAGTATCAAATATCACCGTGCTAATCAGCTTTAGCGCGACAATTTGGCAGCGAGTGGCAACAGATCATGTCAGATAAAAATGAGAGGGTAGTCACATTTTCTTGCACTTTATTCCAGCCAGTTCATAAGTATTTCCGTAAAAAGAACAGCTATTTGAAACTCCTGAGGGTTTGCTGTTGAAACGCCGTCTTATTATTGCTGCTTCTTTGTTCGTTTTTAATTTATCGTCTGGTTTTGCGGCGGAAAACATTCCTTTTTCACCTCAACCTCCAGAGATTCATGCCGGGTCCTGGGTATTGATGGATTACACCACCGGTCAGATTCTCACCGCGGGTAATGAGCATCAACAGCGCAATCCCGCCAGCCTGACAAAGCTGATGACGGGCTATGTCGTGGATCGCGCTATCGATAGTCATCGCATTACGCCAGACGATATTGTCACCGTGGGGCGTGATGCGTGGGCGAAAGATAATCCGGTGTTTGTCGGTTCTTCACTGATGTTTTTGAAAGAGGGCGATCGCGTATCGGTACGTGATTTAAGCCGTGGTTTAATTGTGGATTCCGGAAATGACGCTTGTGTTGCACTGGCTGACTATATTGCCGGTGGGCAACGGCAGTTTGTTGAAATGATGAACAACTATGCCGAGAAGCTGCATCTCAAGGATACGCATTTTGAAACAGTGCATGGTCTGGATGCACCTGGCCAGCATAGCTCGGCTTATGATTTAGCTGTGCTTTCTCGCGCTATCATCCACGGCGAGCCCGAGTTTTATCATATGTACAGTGAGAAAAGCCTCACCTGGAACGGTATCACCCAGCAAAACCGTAACGGGTTATTGTGGGATAAAACCATGAATGTTGACGGCCTGAAAACGGGTCATACTTCTGGTGCCGGGTTTAATCTCATTGCTTCGGCTGTAGATGGGCAGCGTCGTCTCATTGCAGTGGTAATGGGGGCTGACAGCGCAAAAGGTCGTGAGGAAGAGGCAAGAAAATTACTGCGTTGGGGTCAACAAAACTTTACTACGGTGCAAATTTTGCACCGTGGGAAAAAGGTTGGTACGGAACGCATCTGGTATGGCGATAAAGAAAATATCGCCCTGGGAACGGAACAAGAGTTCTGGATGGTGCTACCGAAAGCCGAAATTCCACATATCAAAGCCAAATATACCCTTGATGGTAAAGAACTCACCGCGCCAATTAGCGCCCATCAGCGGGTAGGGGAAATTGAACTTTACGACCGTGATAAACAGGTGGCGCACTGGCCGCTGGTTACCCTGGAATCTGTCGGGGAAGGCAGCATGTTTTCCCGGCTGAGTGATTATTTCCACCATAAGGACTGACCTTTCTTTTGCAGCAGACTGGCAGGAGTGCGAATCTGCTCGCATAATCAACACTCATTCCTTGTGGTTTTAATATTGCAACTATACTGTATATAAAAACAGTATTAATGGGGCGTCATGAACTACGAGATTAAGCAGGAAGATAAACGTACCGTTGCAGGTTTCCATCTCGTTGGCCCGTGGGAACAGACGGTAAAGAAAGGCTTTGAGCAGTTGATGATGTGGATAGATAGCAAAAATATTGTGCCGAAGGAGTGGGTTGCTGTCTATTACGACAATCCAGATGAAACACCCGCCGAAAAATTACGCTGCGACACCGTCGTGACGGTGCCGAATAACTTTACGCTCCCCGAAAACAGTGAGGGCGTCATTCTGACAGAAATTTCAGGTGGTCAGTATGCGGTGGCGGTGGCTCGTGTAGTCGGTGATGATTTTGCTAAACCCTGGTATCAGTTCTTTAATAGCCTCTTGCAGGACAGTGCCTATGAAATGTTACCAAAGCCCTGCTTCGAGGTTTACTTGAACAATGGCGCGGAAGATGGGTACTGGGATATCGAAATGTATGTTGCGGTGCAGCCAAAACATCACTAATTCATCTCAGGGCGGTGTGTTGACGCGAAGACCACTCTTTTTTTGAAAGCGAAAAGAGTAAGATGCGCCTTTCAAATTTTTCGCTCCTGCCGGGAAATTACACTGTTCCCGGTATGTCCGTCGGATAACTCAGAGGCGCGCCTTCTGGCCGACAGATGTGTTATGAGCGCTTTTAATCTTCATTACGGAGTTTCTGCGTGCGTGCCGATAAGTCATTAAGCCCGTTTGAAATCCGGGTATACCGCCATTACCGCATTGTGCATGGTACTCGGGTCGCGCTGGCATTCCTGCTCACTTTTCTCATTATCCGCCTGTTTACTATCCCGGAAAGCACCTGGCCGCTGGTCACCATGGTGGTGATTATGGGGCCAATCTCGTTCTGGGGGAACGTTGTCCCTCGTGCCTTCGAACGTATTGGCGGTACGGTGTTGGGTTCGATTTTAGGTCTTATCGCTCTGCAACTGGAGTTAATTTCGTTACCGCTGATGTTAGTCTGGTGCGCGGCGGCGATGTTTCTTTGCGGTTGGCTGGCGCTGGGCAAGAAACCGTATCAAGGATTATTGATTGGGGTGACGCTGGCAATTGTTGTGGGTTCCCCGACAGGTGAAATTGATACGGCGTTATGGCGAAGCGGCGATGTGATCCTCGGCTCTTTACTGGCAATGTTGTTTACCGGTATCTGGCCACAACGGGCGTTCATCCACTGGCGCATTCAACTGGCGAAAAGTCTGACCGAGTATAATCGGGTCTATCAATCTGCATTCTCACCGAACTTACTCGAACGCCCACGTCTGGAAAGCCATCTACAAAAACTGCTGACCGATGCCGTGAAAATGCGTGGGCTGATTGCGCCCGCCAGCAAAGAAACCCGTATTCCCAAATCGATATATGAAGGTATCCAGACCATTAATCGCAATCTGGTTTGTATGCTGGAGTTGCAAATCAATGCATACTGGGCCACGCGCCCCAGCCATTTCGTGTTATTGAACGCGCAAAAACTTCGTGATACCCAGCACATGATGCAGCAAATACTGCTGAGCCTTGTTCATGCGCTGTACGAAGGTAATCCGCAGCCGGTTTTTGCCAATACGGAAAAATTGAACGATGCTGTGGAAGAGCTGCGTCAGTTGCTCGATAACCACCATGATCTGAAAGTCGTGGAAACACCAATCTATGGTTATGTGTGGCTGAACATGGAAACGGCACATCAGCTTGAGTTGCTATCGAATCTGATTTGCCGGGCCTTGCGCAAATAATTCCTGAACTTCAGAATCATCTTGCTGCTGCTTCGATTCAGCAAGGATAAAGGGTATGATAGTGAAAAGGGATAAAAGCATTGTCATCTGCGGCAGCTATGAGTAATGTTGGCCCTAACGAATAGCGGTTGCTTAAACGAATCCGACTCTCACATTATCAGGGGTATAAAAATGGAAACTACCAAGCCTTCATTCCAGGACGTACTGGAATTTGTTCGTCTGTTCCGTCGTAAGAACAAACTGCAACGTGAAATTCAGGACGTTGAGAAAAAGATCCGTGACAACCAGAAGCGCGTCCTGTTGCTGGACAACCTGAGCGATTACATCAAGCCAGGGATGAGCGTTGAAGCAATCCAGGGCATCATCGCCAGCATGAAAGGTGACTATGAAGATCGCGTTGACGATTACATCATCAAAAATGCCGAGCTCTCCAAAGAACGCCGCGATATCTCCAAAAAGCTGAAAGCTATGGGCGAAATGAAAAACGGCGAAGCGAAGTAATTCCCGTTTTATTCAATGAGGGTTGCCCGGCAACCCTCATTGCTCATTGATTCTTATCTGTGTATCACCGTCATCATTCTCATCTGAGAACCAATCGAAATTAACAACAGCCTTCTTCTGTATGCAGCAAGGCAAAAAGTTCTGTAACTCCATTGTTATTAACTGCACTGGTTACTAACACGTTGTGCGCTCCAGCTTCCCGTAACCAACTTTTCACCAAAGATATTTGTTCCATGCTGGCTAAATCTGCTTTGGTTACTACTCCAATGACCGGGTGATTCATGGCCCGGTAGGGCGTTTTTACCTCTAATTCCTGCTTCAGCGCTGAGATTCCTGCTTGTTGCCGGAAAAGCAGGCACCTGCCGTCTGAACGGTATCGATCCGGAAGCGTATCTGCGCCATATTCTGAGCATACTGCCGGAATGGCCCTCCAACCGTGTTGACGAACTCCTGCCATGGAACGTAGTTCTCACCAATAAATAAGCGTCAATACGGTGCTCCGTTGACGCTTACTTTAATCCGTTTTCTGAGCTTAGATTTTTCTGTTCCTACCCAGACCGTGGATTTGGAATTCATTTTTTGTCAGGTCAATGCTAATCGTTAAAACGGCCATAACGCACCTCCACTGGAAGGTTTATCAGTAATATCCTACCGTTGCTTCATGGTCGGGGCGTCCATTCCATTATTATCGGTTTTCCTTTCTGTTTATAAATGAAAACGCCAGCTGTATTCAGGCTGGCGTCAGGGGAAATGAAGCCTGTTGAGTGAGATTCACCGGTTCTGGTGCAGAAGCTGCAGATGGCGCAGGGTAAGGACATCTTCTCTTGCCTGCTTAATACAGGACAACAGTGCTGTTTCTGTGGTTAATGGCACTATACCCTGTATCACTGCATTGTCTTACAGCAACTGGTGAGGGCTGGCATAAGTTGCCGGTGTTTCGGTAGAGTCACGGCCATCCACCACGCGGAGTGAATAACCGTTTTCAGCGGCCTTATTAATCAGTTCAGTGATATTAACACCATCAATGTCAACGACAATGTGCCCCATATCCAGCGCCTGTACGTTAACGCTGTCGGCTTCCAGTGTCATCATTTCGCCTCCGGATACTTACCCAGGGTAATGTTATTTACCGTTCTGTAATTGTCGCGGGTCATCAGGCCGGTCGCCCTGCGAGCCCGGAGGATATCGATGCTGTTTATTAACTGAGAGCGGGTACAGGCGCTGAATCCCGGCTGGTCGGTACGCACCAGCGCGTATTTTTCCACGAGAAAGTTCACCGCATCACACAGTGAAATGCCTGCCTCAATATGCTGCTCAATCACACGTTCATCGGCAAACGGTGTGTCATTCAGTGTGAGGCCGTAGTGCTGGTCCAGCAGTCGGGACAGCAGTATCTGCCAGATTTCAACAGGAGACGGGCGAGAACTGGCCGCCTGCCCGGGTAATACAGGTAATGTTTTCATACTGAAGATTTTCCTGATATGCAGATATAAAAATGGGAAAGTTGCGTGGTGAAAACACCAGGCCGTAGCAGAAGGCTATTCTGGAGAGTTAATTTTTCATTTCGGGCGTCGGATAAACAGCCAGATAAACGTAACCACAGGAGCCCAGGGTATCGGCTTCGCAGGTCAGTCCTTTCGCATACAGCGTGACGGTATGCTGATAGCGGGGGCTGAGTTCACCACTGGTGAGCATGAGCTCCAGTTGTTTCATCAGCAACGGAAAGGCCTGGTCCAGGTGGTACGCATCTGCATCGCTGAACAGGCCTCTGATACCGGCACGGTCGGCAAGGTAATGCAACCGGTTACCCTCCTGCACCAGACGGGCGCCGAAACAGGGCGTCACGGTGCAGGGTAGCCCCCACCAGGGGCGGTCGTGATTGTCGTCGGGAAGTGTTGTCCCGGGGAGTGTGTCTGACACGATAAAATCCCTACAGAAAATCGGTTAAGAATGGTCCGGTGGTGGCGATAATTCTGCTCATCAGAATTCCCACTCAGTTCAGGGTGACGCTCATCAGTCGGACATACGGGCCAAAACTGTCCTTACGGCGTTCAGCAAACACGGCCAGCACACCGGGAATATCCTGCACTTCACGACCGGTATACGCTTCAGCACTGCCGTGCCAGCGGTATTTACCGGTACAGAACGGAAAAAGACGGGATGTCGGATGTTGTTGGTGAATACGCATGGCTTCACCACGGGTGATAATTTTCATAATGGGATACCTCTGAAGACAGAAGATAAAAGTGAAAACAGGTGTGATGTGGTTGTGACGGGTTAAAGCAGACCATGTTCGGCAAAGGAGAAAACCTGGTTGCCACCGACTATCAGATGGTCCGGCACCCGGATATCCACCAGGCCCAGTGCCTGTACCAGACGTTCGGTGATAAGCCGGTCTGCCTTACTGGGTGTGACTTCACCGGACGGGTGATTGTGCGCCAGCACCACGGCAGCGGCATTGTGGTACAGGGCGCGTTTAATCACTTCCCGGGGATGGACTTCCGTGCGGTTGATGGTGCCGGTGAAGAGGGTTTCACCGGCAATCAGCTGATTCTGGTTATTCAGATACAGCACCCGGAATTCTTCACGCTCCAGTCCCGCCATGTTCAGAATCAGCCATTCCCGTGCCGCACGGGTGGAGGTGAAGGCCACACCGGGTTCATGAAGATGACGGTCCAGGGTTTTCAGGGCCCGCAGAATGAGACTGCGCTCGCCGGGCGTCATCTCTCCGGGCAGAAAGGAAATCTGTTGCATTGTTCCTGCCCCCTTTCAGTCAATGATGCGCATAATGGCGTCGTATTCCGGATGTTGCAGGGCGTAATCCCGCAGACGGTAATAATGAACCGTCATGGCATAACACTCCGTACGGCAGGCGTGATGACTGTACGTCATCAGACAGGCAGCAATGCCGGCGGCTTCCGGGCTCATTTCAGCGCGGTTACCGTTCATGGCATTGAACAGTACCCATGTTTCGTCATCATCGTCATCCGGTTCGGGTGCCATAAATGCGCCACCGTTGTTCAGGGTGTACAGATTCCAGATACCCCCACTGTAGTCTTCACACAGACGGTCCATCCAGCCGAAGACTCGGGGCTCCAGGGTCACCCACTGTGGAATGAGGCCAAAATGCTGCGGCCAGAAGCTGATGCGCTGTTCATCAGGGACTATGGTGGCAACCAGTTGTTGCAGGCCAGTCTCCGGTGCACAGGCCGAAGAGGTGGTGTTCTGAGACAATGTTTTCATGTATGAAATCCTTGTAATGTGAATAAATGAGAGGGAGTAAAGGCCGGGGGCTGACAACATCACGTTCATCACTGACCGTGAGACCCGGTAATGTCAGGGATGAATGATATTCGGCTGAAATTCCGGACAGCCGTACGCGTAACCGTTCCGGTCACAGACGGATGGCCAGATGCCATTGCCTGTACTCAGTCTGCACAGACTGAGCTCTCCGGGGCGTCGGGTGATTCTGGTGCCTGAATCACGCCTTCAGGGACAGATTGCATCAGCGCAGGCTCTCCAGCATCGTTTCTGCCATCACCCACAATGCACGGTTGAGCTTAATGTCGGTATCAATGCTGTGAATGGCCCGGGTATGGATACGTTTTCCTTTTGCACTGCGACCGGAAATCCCGCCTTTCAGCATATTCTCCTGGATGGTCTGATAAGCACTCCACAGGTCCTTACCGTAATCCTCCCGGCGTCGTGGCGTCAGAATGTCGGCGGTGGTGACGGGCTGATGTTCGTCACCATAACGGTAAGTCAGTGCCGCCTGTGCCAGCGCCTGGCGTGCCGGTGGCGGCAGGACCAGCGACTGCATGGCATCACGCTTCTCCTCTATCCGGTCAAACACGCCCACCACCTCGTAAGCCCCTTCAATAACTTTCTCCACTACGTCTCCCCGGTGTGGAACACGCACTTCCCCCAGAGACTGACCACAGACGCAGCCGTTCTGGCAGACGAACCTGAAGTAACCCGGCAGCATCTGGTAGCTGGAGGTACCGTCATGAGAGTTGAGCAGAATAATTTCAGGGACATGCTCTCCGTTTATCTCTCCGGCCCGCCGCAGACGCAGCATGTGTTTGGTGTATCCCCGGCGGCCCGGGTCGCGCACACGGGTCTGGCAGGCGAAGAATGGCTGAAAGCCTTCCCGCTGCAGGCTTTCCAGTACGGTGATGGTGGGGATGTACGTATAGTTCTGGCTTCGGGACGTGTGTTTCTCTTCCCCGAAAATCCCCGGCACATGGTGCATCAGCTCTTCATGTGTCAGTGGACGGTCACGACGTATCTGGTTTGCAGCATAACCAAAACGACTTGCTAATCGCATACTTTGCTCCTTATCGGTGGTTAAGATTTACTGGTGTAATAAATGAAAAAAGCCACGTCTCCCGGAGAAGACGCGGCCTGACGGGTGAAATGAATGAGGTTTATTGTCTGAGAAGCCTTTCACTGGCGAGCCACGCATTAAGCGGCTTTCCGGCAACAATGGCTGGGGCTGTATTTACCTTTGATATTAATAATGTGCAGAGAAACGCATGGTTTACTCCTCAGGTTTTAAGTTTGTCCAGAGCCACAACGACAGGTTTTCCGGATGTGTCGATGACTCCTACCGTCGGTACGCCATTTTTGATTTCGAAGAACGGTTTGTTGCTACCTGAGCACAGCTGGTTGTCTTTGTATTCGAGCATCTGTGCTTTCCCGGTTTTCAGGTTAAGTACCGAGACAGTGTAGTCGTAACACCAGGCACCACCACGTTCAAGCACGAAAACATAGCTGTTATCTTTATAGTTAAACGGATTCTTCGTCTGGCAATTCATACCGTCAATCTCAGTACAGGAAAACGCCTCTGTAGTATTAACGTATTTGATGTTGTTTGGCAGTTTTACTTGTTTCGCCGTAGCGAAGACAGAGAACAGAATAGTTACAGCAACGAGTAAAGTTTTGATAAAAGTTTTCATGACAGACTCCTTAAATTAGTTAACCGCAGCTACGTAGTTTTTCACCAGATACGCGAATTCATGCACGCCAATTTCGCCGAACCAAACCAGGTAGGCCGGGTCATCTAAACCAAAGTAGCGGTAGCCAACGACTTCATGGGTTTTTGGGTTATAGAGTGTTACGATAAAGTCCCAGCCGCAGGTATTGGCTTTGCAACCGTCGCCCTGGAGCCAGACTGTACCGTTAATGGTTACTGGCGTTACGTTTCCGCCAGGGCCATCCATATACCCGCCTTTACCGAACATGCCGCTCAGTCCGACCGGTTTTAATGCTTTGTCAAGCGCAGCTTTGTAGGCAGCGTCACCTTCGTACAACTCGTACGTTGTTGGACACGCTCCAGGTTGTTCAGCCCGGGCGTTTGGGTCGCAGCTGAGCGCTTGTTTCACGCTCGCTGCTTCCACGTTAAAGCCAGTAAACAGAACCGCCAGAAATAACATCAGGGTATGTAAACGTTTCATTGTAAATATTCTTCCGTTGTAAATGGCGCTGGAAAATTTCTCATCAGTGAAACCTTCCGGAAATTCCCCCCCCCTTGTATGATGTATATCGCCAGTATTTTATTTCATCCCGGATGTAATTTTTATATTTCCCGGCACGTGCAATAACGCTGACCAGAGATATAAGGCTCATTAATAACTTTACAGGTAATTGCATAATTAAATTTCCAGTGAGTGAATTGACAGGTGAGGGGTAAAACTTTCTCTCAGGTAATATATATCTGAAAATATTTTCAATAACACCAGCCAGGAAAAACACCACCACAGGCGGTGGCGTTTCTTTGGGGCGTCTTTATTTAATCCGGGCCATCGCGTTTCTCAGTGCCAAATCTGCCTCTTCCGTTATCTCCAGACTTTTCTGCAACACCGTTTCTGACCGGGACAGTACCTGACGTGCTGCCAGCGGTTTCCGGATATGCTCCATCGTCAGCATCGTGTCTTCATAGCCCTGCTGACGCCAGGCGTCGGTATGTGCCAACGTGAAACTGAGCAGACCGCCGCTGTTGTCACCATCACCTGCATATTTCAGCCTTTTCCGGGGACGGATCTCAAGGATTGTGGTGTCCGGAAAAGCCTGGCGATCCCATAAAGAACCGTCACTTAGATGCGTCACAATCACCATATTGCATCCGGCATCGACCAGAGGCGTCACAGGGGTATTTCCCTGCATATTTCGCCATCCTCCCATACCACCATCACCGAACATTGTCCCCTGAACCTCACGGGGACGGAACAGCAGGGGCAGCGCGGCTGACGCAAGCAGAGCCTCTTTCTGCTGTCCGCGGGGCAGGCTCTGGATATGCTGAAAAACGGCGTTTTTCGTGGTTCCGGCACCCAGTTCAGCACGAATGCAGTCAATAATATCCTGCATGCCCCCTTCTGTGGGGTACAGCGACACATACAGCGGTAGCCCGTCTGCCAGAGCATCAGTATCAAGATAATGATCCAACAGCGCTGTCAGGGGCTCATCTGACAACAACGGCTGAGCCATCAGATTGTCAAACCCGTTGAGTATCGATATATGGCGAAGAAGCGTCGTAAGCAGTGCTCCTGCACGTCCGGGGATCTGGCAGAGGTTCATTGCCTGGAACAATTTTTTCAGCAATGAAAAGTAAACCAATCGGTTTACCGACAGCACCTGATTATTCCCCAGATGATCCCAGAGCGCCTCCAGGCGTACGGCAGCTTCTGACAGATCGGGAGAGGCCGCGATAATGGCACCATTGAATGCGCCAATGCTGGCCCCTGAAACCATGCTGATCTGTGTACCACACTCTGCCAGTGCCTTAACCACTCCCGCCTGATAAGCGCCCACCGCCCCGCCACCGGACAGCACCAGCCCCGTTTTCATTTCTGTACTCATGCAGCCCCCTTCTGAAATATTTCATCGACCATACTTTCAGAGAGGCGTTCTGCAGAGCAGAGGCGAGGCATGCGAACCGGTAAGTGTTCTGCAGCCTGCGTGGTTGACCAGATCACCGGATGCTGCTCTTCACTGCACCAGTCTCCCAGCCAGTTAATCGCGTCATGCCACTCGTTATCTGCCTGCTCCCGGCCCTGACCACCAAGCCAGTCCAGAGTGTTCAGACGCACGGTTGCACTACCGCCACTCTCCTGTGCCATCTGCGTTAATGCTTTATGTCTGAGAATATCCAGTAGCTGGTTAACCTGGCCTGTTTCGCCCTGACGTATCACATCACCAAACGCGCCCCAGCGAAGCTCTTCAAGCGCCACATAACAACGTCCGGCAGGGGAAAATGACGCATATCGCCCGGCGCTCCACCATGAGAATATCTGCTCAAGATGTAACTGCGCCCGCTGAACCTGGTCAACACGGTGGAGTTTTTCTTCAAGATGATTCAGTTTATGGTGAACCTGATCGGCCAGGATGAGTAACTGCTCCCGTGTATCTGCGGAATAATGCGCCAGCCTGGCAGTATCACTGACCAGTGAACTGACCCTGTCGTTTACCCGGGTAATCGCGTAGTTTGTGGTGGCAAGTGACGTTGTCAGCTCCGTCAGCCAGCGCAGGGACGCCTCAAGGCCCTGTGCAACCGAAGCATTGATGGCATTCTGCCGTGCAGCGCCTTCGCCGGTCAGTCCCTCTTTTAAACGCCGGAAGAACGTGCGCTCTCCGGCCGTGCGGATATGCTCCTGTGCAACATCGATTCCGTTTGCGAAATCAACCACAAATTTTTCAGGAAGACAGGTGAGTACCTGACATACCCGGTTATCAGCAATTTGTTGAATAAATGGTGAAGTCACAGCATTGTCTCCAGCTCTTCCCTCAGCGCCTTACTGTCAGTAATGAGCTCAGGAACCCTTTCATTTAATGCCTGAAGTCGCCTGGTAAGCCGTTCCTGTGCCTGCTGATCGCGTTTATGATCTTCAGAGCTCTGAATCAGCGTGTTACGCAGTTGTTCAACTTTCTCCCTGAATGCGCAGAAAAAGGCATCGATTTCCTGGCGGACGGGCTGGTTAATATCCTGCTCAATGGATGCCTGCAGCTCCCCGAAATATGCCCGGGTCAGTGACATAACTTCCTTCCTGACGGTGTTGATATTGATAACACTGCGGCTCACATCCTCTTTATAGGTTTCCCAGCCCCAGTCACTGGTGCCAAACGCTCCACAAATCTTTCCCCATAAACCACTCTGCCGACGGCGACGGGTGACGGTCTCCGTTCTTTCCTCCATAAGCGCACTCAGATTTGTTTTTACCGCGAGCCGGGTTTGTAACTGACTGACTGCCGGAAAACTGATTTTTACGGTAAAGCCCTCATCCTCCAGGCGGGTATTGATGCGACCGGCAATGTTTTCTGTGGCGTACAGGGCCGTGCCACGAAAACCTGTTTCAATCCCGCTGACGATTTTCTCCAGCTCAGGCCGGAACTGTGCTTCAGCCTCACGGTGCAGGCTGGTCACGGTCGATTCGATTTGCGTCATCAGTTCAAGGGCTTCCCTGCGATCACTGAATTTTATTTCGGGGCTGTCGGGATCAAAGTCCCGCATCCTGTCATGCTGATTTCCGGTTCCGAAAATATCGTGAAAGAAAGCGAATGCGTTTCTCTCCCGGGGCTGCGCTGAATTTTCTTCCTCCAGCATTTGCTGTTCTTTGCGTTTACCGCTTCTGAAATAGTCATTCAGCTCCTCTTCCAGTGAGGTGCAGACCCCCGTCAGTAATTCCCGGGTTCTGGCATCGATCTCCTCCATGGCCATTCTGACATCAGCGGTCACCTGCTCCTGACAGTCTGCTATTTCCCGGATATCCTCAAGCAGGCTGGTGATATGCGCCTGCAGTGACTGAATACTTTGCATCAGCCCCTGATGGCGTAACGACAGGTATTCACTGATATTTTCTGCATTCTGCATCAGTTTTGCGGCGGCAGAATCAACCGCCAGTGCCGCAGCTCTGGAGTGTGAACTCAGTATGACTTCCGTTATCAGTTGATCGATAAGTGAGCATTCCCACAGGTCTGTCGCCCCTTCAGTTGCCAGTTCGCTGTCTTTACAGACGTAATCTTTTTTCATGCGACCGAAGGCTTCCCTGACAAAATCATCGACCCAGGCTTCATCAACAGGAAGGGTTCCGTTTTTCCGTAACTCATGAAGCGCACGGTTAGCCAGGTATGCCTGGCGTGAGGATCCGGGATAAACGCGGGAGGCGGGCAGCACATCGCTGTTCAGCATTGCCGGAACTTTCTGGCGTACGGCATCTGCCCCATCGCCATTGCGGTCTTTCTCATCAAATTTATTGACCAGTACAAACAGGCGGCCGGCTGATACGTCAGCAATGGCATTAAGCTCTTTACGGACGTCTTCATCCGCTTTTGAGTTCATCTGGGTGTAATCCATCACAGCCAGAACCGCAGAGGCTTTCTGCAGTTGATCCCGCATCATCACTTCCATCTGCGGTTGTCCGGCCTCATTAGGGCCGGGGGTATCCAGCAGTGTGAGTGTTCCCTGGCATGCATCCATCCCCACCAGATGGCTGAATTCCACGTCGATCACCGGCAGTTTCTGCACTTCTGCGTATTCATCAAAAGGAAATTCAGTCTCCATTGCCGCAGCAAGACGAACCAGATCGTTTAACGATGCCAGTCCGGTAAAGATTTCCTCCTCCCCGTGGTATTCATTTTTGAGCCAGCCATCATCCGTCAGAATATCCAGCAGTTCGCGGGTATCCCCGGTTTGCTGCAGGGTCTGTGCGACCTGCTGTCCTGCCGGGGTGGCGAGTTTTTCCTGCAGTGTGATTAATAAATTGCGGACAGGCTGAATATGTTCCAGATGGAGAACCGGCTCAGTTTTTCCGGGAACGTGGCGGATGAGCGTCGGTACAGAGGTCATGGGGCGGTTACGGTTAGGCAGAATTTCCTGCCCCACAATGGCGTTGATGGTGGTTGATTTGCCTGCTTTCATCGTGCCGACAACAGCCAGCACCATCTCCCTGCGGGCGGTTTTGATTTGTTCGCCCTCCAGCTCCTCAATTCTTTTCAGTGCTTTCTGTTTATCAAAAAGCAGTCTGTTTTCGTTCTTACTGTCAGATAACACATCTGGCTCCTCAACCATTTGCCGGAGCAGATTAATGTTCAGTTGCAAAAGTCGGTCGGCTTCATCACAAAGCAGGGCGATGTTCTTTTCGTGCATTATTTAACCTTCCTGAGACGCATTTTCATGACAACCACGGAGGAGGTCATTTACTACAAACGATCGTTTATAACGATCAATATAATAGTAACGATCGATGTATTCTATTAACTTGAGGAACACAACGCAAGGGGACACCCCGGGTATGGCTGCGTTTGCATAGTGTTTTCATGGAGTTAAAAATCTGTAACAACAGCCTGGTACATCACCACCGGGTTCAGAAGAAAATCCAGTTCCATACCGCGCGGGCAACAGAGACCACCGAGTCACGGACGGCGCGCAGAACCGTGCGTGCAACAGAGGCAATGCAGACACTCTCCGCCGTGTCAAATATCCGGTCCACCGCACCGGTAAACTGTTCACGGGTCTGAGTGCGGACAGACTCCGTGCGCAGTTCGTCCTGCAGGCGTGTCATCAGATGGATGGCGGCATGTCCGGGAAGCACTGTCATGAGTGCACTGACCGGGGTGACCTCCCCCTGAAACAGTGCATTACAGAGTGAGGATTTACCGGCCCCGCTTTTACCCATAATGCCAGGCACGGGTTCGTGACGGGTGAGTTTGCGCAGATGTTCCAGGATGTGACGGGAAATCGGGTAAGGCAGGGAGGAGAGCGGTTTTTCAATTGCCTCAATGGCATCAGACGGATTCATACATGTATTCCCAGTGAAAAAAGACAAAACCCCGTGCACCGGAAAGGTGGCGGGGGATTCACGGAGATAATATCTTTCTGAAATTATTTTGAATGCAGGTATATGTGGCTGATTTGTATCAGCTAATGAGTACAGGTCTGAATCTAATCTGACAGTCCGCTTTGTGCCAAAGGCGGACGCTCAAGTAGATACTGTCCTGACAGTATGCGGTAATCAGAGTTGTTATATATTACTTGCGTCCAAACCAGCTTTCTGACAACCCGGCCGCTCCTGCTTTCAACAACGCGCCGCCATACTTTTATGCTGCAAAGAGCGGAGACAGAAGGTTAGCGTAATTTGTAAATAACTTACATTCACGTGTGATCTGGATCATAATTTTGCCTATGCACCGATCGTAATATAAATATTTACATAACGATCAGTGATTCATGAAAACTCAAATAACTTTCGCTGCGCTTTTGCCAGCATTAGCGTCTTTCATACCGCTTCATGCTCATGCCTCGTCTACTTCTGAAGATGAAATGATTGTCACGGGCAACACCGCCGCCGACACCACCGATTCTGCCGCCGGTGCCGGTTTCAAAACGAACGATATAGATGTCGGCCCGCTGGGAACGAAATCCTGGATCGAAACACCATATTCCAGCACCACTGTTACTAAAGAGATGATTGAAAATCAGCAGGCGCAAAGCGTCAGCGAGATGCTGAAATACTCTCCCAGTACGCAAATGCAGGCGCGCGGTGGAATGGATGTCGGGCGTCCGCAAAGTCGGGGGATGCAGGGCAGCGTGGTGGCCAACAGCCGTCTGGACGGGCTGAATATCGTTTCAACAACCGCGTTTCCGGTGGAAATGCTTGAGCGCATGGATGTGCTTAACAGTTTGACCGGCGCGCTGTACGGCCCGGCGAGCCCAGCAGGGCAGTTTAATTTCGTGGCGAAGCGCCCAACCGAAGAGACGCTGCGTAAAGTGACGCTGGGCTATCAAAGCCGCAGTGCGTTTACCGGCCATGCCGATCTGGGTGGCCATTTTGATGAAAACAAACGGTTTGGCTATCGCGTGAACCTGCTTGATCAGGAAGGGGAAGGCAATGTGGATGACAGCACGCTGCGTCGCAAACTCGTTTCCGTTGCGCTCGACTGGAATATTCAGCCGGGCACTCAGCTACAGCTCGACGCCAGCCATTACGAATTTATCCAGAAAGGCTATGTCGGTAGCTTTAACTATGGGCCGAACGTCAAACTGCCGTCTGCGCCGAATCCGAAGGACAAAAATCTGGCGCTCAGCACTGCGGGCAACGACCTCACTACCGATACCATCAGCACTCGCCTGATCCACTACTTTAACGACGACTGGTCCATGAACGCTGGCGTGGGCTGGCAGCAGGCTGACCGCGCGATGCGTAGTGTTTCCAGTAAAATACTCAACAATCAGGGCGATATCTCTCGTTCGATGAAGGATTCCACCGCTGCCGGACGTTTTCGCGTCCTGAGCAACACCGCCGGGCTGAATGGTCATATTGATACCGGCTCTATCGGCCACGATCTGTCACTTTCTACCACGGGATATGTCTGGTCGCTTTATAGTGCCAAAGGAACAGGTTCCAGCTATAGCTGGGGTACAACAAATATGTATCACCCGGATGCGATAGATGAGCAGGGCGATGGCAAAATCCGCACCGGCGGGCCGCGATACCGCTCCAGCGTAAATACTCAGCAGAGCGTTACGCTCGGCGATACGGTGACATTTACGCCGCAGTGGTCGGCAATGTTCTATCTCAGCCAGAGCTGGCTGCAGACTAAAAACTACGATAAGCACGGTAATCAAACGAACCAGGTTGATGAAAATGGTTTAAGTCCGAACGCCGCGCTGATGTATAAAATTACCCCTAACACAATGGCCTACGTTAGCTATGCCGATTCGCTGGAGCAGGGCGGTACCGCACCGACGGATGAGAGCGTAAAAAATGCCGGTCAAACGCTAAACCCGTATCGCAGCAAGCAGTATGAAGTGGGGCTAAAATCGGACATCGGCGAGATGAATCTAGGCGCCGCGCTGTTCCGACTGGAACGTCCGTTTGCCTATCTTGATACGGATAACGTGTATAAAGAGCAGGGTAACCAGGTTAACAACGGCCTTGAGTTAACCGCTGCCGGGAATGTGTGGCAGGGGCTGAATATTTACAGCGGCGTGACCTTCCTCGACCCGAAACTGAAAGATACGGCGAATGCCTCAACCAGCAATAAACAGGTTGTCGGCGTGCCGAAAGTGCAGGCCAATCTGTTGGCGGAATACAGTTTGCCGTCCATACCGGAATGGGTTTACAGCGCTAACGTCCATTATACGGGCAAACGCGCGGCGAACGATACCAACACCTCTTACGCCAGCAGCTATACCACATGGGATTTGGGAACGCGTTACACCACGAAAGTGAGCAACGTCCCAACCACTTTCCGCGTGGTGGTAAACAACGTGTTTGATAAACATTACTGGGCTTCTATCTTCCCATCGGGTACCGATGGCGATAACGGTTCCCCAAGTGCGTTTATCGGCGGCGGCCGCGAAGTGCGTGCATCCGTCACCTTCGATTTCTGATGGATAAATGATGAAACTCTCCCGTTTATTTCCGCTGCTGGCGCTGCTGCTGGCGGCCAGCCTGCACGCAGAAAATACGCACAAGGAGGTGCGTATCGCGTCACCGTGGCCGGCGCAAAATACCATTATTGCCATGCTGGGGTACGGCGATAACATTGTCGGAACCTCGATGATTGCAAAAAGGATCCCCCTGTTTCGCCAGAGCCTGCCGCGCATAGAGAAAGTCGCAGCAGTTAGCGTAAACAGCGGGCATGAAATCAATCCCGAACAGATTATCGCGCTGGGGGTCGATATGCTTTTTGTACCGCAGAATATGGTAGTGCCTCAACAGGCGTTGCTGAAACAGGCTGGGGTGCAGGTGCTGGCGTTTGAGGCGAATTCACTGCGGGCGTTAACGCAGCGCGTACAGCAAACGGCAGCGGTGCTGGGGCCCGATGCGCAGCAAAAAGCGCTCGCCTATCAACGCTACTTCGATCGCAACGTGGCCCTGGTCACCGGGCGCCTGAAAGATCTTCCTGCGTCACAGCGCGTGTCGCTCTATCACAGTATGGGCAATCCGCTGACCACCACCGGTAGACCCTCGCTAAACCAGGACTGGATTGACCTGGCCGGCGGCAAAAATATCGCTGAAAATTGGTTTGGCGAGCATCAACAAAACCGTTCGGGTGAAGTCGCGCTGGAGAAAATTGTCACTGCCAATCCGGCGGTTATCATCGCGATGAACAAGCGCGACGCGGATGCCATTCTGAGTTCTCCGCAGTGGGCAAGCGTGGACGCGGTCATTCATCATCGCGTTTACGTTAATCCGAAAGGAATGTTCTGGTGGTGCCGTGAAACCAGCGAAGAGGCGCTGCAATTTTTGTGGCTGGCGAAAACGCTTTATCCTGCGCGATTTGCTGATGTGGATATACGCAAAGAGACGCGTGAGTTTTATCGGCAGTTCTTTGGCCTGACGTTAAGCGATGCGCAGATGAGCGATGTGCTCAATCCGCCGCGCTAACGGAGGCTGTGAAAAACCATGACTGTATTGGAAAGTACGCTGTCGGTCGAGAACCGCTATCGCCAGCTTTTTCGCCAGCGTCTGGTAATACTGGCGGTTATTTTTATCGCTATCATTGCTTCGCTGCTGCTCGATTTCACCCTCGGCCCCTCAGGGCTCCCTTTACATTCGCTGATAAAGACTTTGATGCATCCGTCCGGGGCGACTAACGGCATGCGGGTTATCGTTTGGGACATCCGTTTGCCCTATGCGCTGATGGCGCTCCTGGTAGGAATGGCGCTGGGTTTGGCCGGGGCAGAGATGCAAACTATTCTGAATAACTCCCTCGCCAGCCCGTTTACGCTTGGCGTTTCGTCGGCGGCGGCCTTTGGCGCAGCGCTGGCGATTGTTCTGGGCATCGGTATTCCCGGCGTTCCCGAAAGCGGGTTTATACCGGCAAACGCTTTTCTTTTTGCGCTCCTGTCCGCCCTGCTGCTCGATAGTCTGACCCGCTGGACGCGCGTGCCGACGTCGGGCGTTGTGCTGTTTGGGATTGCGCTGGTGTTTACCTTCAATGCGCTGGTGTCCATTATGCAGTTTGTCGCCGATGAAGATACTTTGCAGGGCCTGGTGTTCTGGACGATGGGCAGCCTGGCTCGCGCATCATGGGAGAAACTGGCGGTGCTGGCGGCGGCGATGGCGATTGTTTTACCCTGGTCGCTGCGTCGTGCCTGGCAGCTTACCGCGCTACGCCTCGGCGAAGAGCGGGCGATGAGTTTTGGCATTGATGTTCGCCGTTTGCGCCTGGGTTCCCTGCTGCGCATCAGCCTGCTGGCGGCCCTTTCGGTTGCGTTTGTGGGGCCAATTGGCTTTATTGGCCTGGTTGCACCGCATATTTCTCGCCTGTTGCTGGGAGAAGATCATCGCTTTTATTTGCCCGGAAGCATCCTTATCGGTGGGCTGGTGCTATCGCTGGCCTCGGTAGCGTCGAAGAACATCATTCCCGGTGTCATTTTACCGGTAGGAATTGTTACCTCGCTGGTAGGCGTTCCGTTCTTTCTGAGCATTGTAATGCGTCATCGAGGGAGTATGTCATGAGCGGGCTTACGATTAATGCGCTGTGCGCCGGTTACGGCAAACGGCGGATTATTGAGCATCTGTCGATTTCTACGCTGCCGCGCGGCGAAGTCACTGTACTGCTGGGGCCTAATGGCTGCGGTAAATCAACGCTACTGCGCGCCCTGGCCGGGCTAAATCGCGCCAGTGGCGAAGCCTGGCTGAATGAAGAGAATCTCTTATCGCTGCCGTTTGCTCGTCGGGCTGAAAAAGTTGTGTTCCTGCCGCAGTCCCTGCCGCAGGGCGTGCATTTACAGGTGCTGGAGTCGGTGGTTGTCGCCCAGCGCGCCTCCGGCGCCGGGCAAAATCAGGCGCAGGCTATAGCGCTGCTCGAAGAGCTAGGCATCGCACATCTGGCAATGAACTACCTCGATAGCCTGTCCGGCGGTCAGAAGCAGCTGGTGGGGCTTGCACAGTCGCTTATTCGCCGCCCCGCATTATTATTGCTGGATGAACCACTGAGCGCGCTGGATCTCAATTATCAGTTCCATGTGATGGATGTTGTATCGCGCGAAACGCGAAGACGCAATATGGTTACGCTGGTCGTCTTACACGATATCAATATCGCACTGCGGCATGCCGCCCAGGTCATCATGCTGAAAGAGGGGAAACTTATCGACAGCGGCGACCCGCAAACGGTGATCCATGCAGAGAGCCTTGCGCAGGTATACGGCGTACGCGGGAGAGTTGAACGTTGTGCTCAGGGAAGATCGATGGTGATAGTGGATGGTGCAATCGAAAAATAGTCGGATTAACGTGGTTGCTTCAGCCTCAGGTAAAGATCAATAGGAAGTCTGTAATGCAACATATAGACCGCCTTAATGTCATTAAAGCACTTGTGCTTCTAGAAGATGAGCAGATTGTTCGTTTTAACATCGCTGCGAACGATAACGCCTCGCAGATCCACATGCTCGTTGACGGTCTGGGCGTCGGGCTGACACATGAGCCTGTCGCTGCCGGAATGATTTCGCACCGGACAGCTTGTCACCGTTCTAGGCAACATGACAGACCTGCGCATTCCTATTTCTATTATCTATCCGCCTACCAAGTTGCTTAATGTCAGGCTAAGGCCCTTTAATGACTGGATTTCAGACCGATTTTCTGGACAGCCGAGCGGGTAAATCGCAGTACACTGACAGCTAGACAATAAAGCTCCGGTTCATGTTTGAACCATGTGTAGTGAATGTCCGCTGTTCGCTCACAACGGACCTTCAGTTCAGCCGCTCCGGCCGCTTCATGCCATGAATGTACGCAGCCAGTCAGAATATTAAGGTGCGGATTTCAGTTCACTTGTCAGCGCCAGTGACACAAGACAGTAATGACCAACAATTTGGTATTGACACAACAAGTTGCGGCCCCGGTTCGTGGAGGAGATTAAACGACTGTAGCCGGGGCCACTGAAATGAAGAATTCAGAGAGACTGAATGATATGTCGCACCTTCAGTGAATAGTGTAAAAACCGGGATATTCTCATCCGGGATTACCCACTCATACTCAATGCGTAACTTTAGTGCGGCCCCCACAGGTAAGAGCCGGACACATTCGTTGTGTATGCTGCAGAATCGGTAACCGGAGGCCCTGCGGTCCTTAACTCAGTGTCTTGTGTTGCTCATTTGCCACAAAGTCCTGGTACGCCTGCTCAATCATTTCATTCAGCAGTTTTTTTGGGAGGACACCACGACTTCGGGCAATACTTTCAAGCTGTTTGTGGATTTTTCCGGACAGTTTCAGCGGGACGGAACCATCAGCACGTTCATCACGCCTTTTTTGTTGCTCCCGGGCACTTTTCAGCTCATCAAGAAGAATCGCTTTATGCTGAATCCTGGGGGCCTGGAAGGAGGCCTGCGTAAACTTCGCTCTGTTCCGTCTGGGATTACTTTCCAGTAAAAACTGTACCTGTTGCTCATTCCAGCCTTCCCAGTTATCAAACGTGGCGCAGGCGAACCAGTATTTCTGCTCCGGGGTAAGGGGATTCAGCGGGGTTCCCACACACCGGACCTGCATGGCGTTCCATAACCAGTCACACTGTTCACTGTCCCTGCTGTCCACCCACGAAAAGGGGGAGGAGTAATCATTGAAGATGCTGGCCCATTCACAGAATATTGAGTTGATGATCGTCCTCGTAGCCTCTGGTCCGGATTTCCGCAGGTAACCGGAGCAGAACCATATAATTTCACGGTAGATTTTATCCGGATGCACGGTGCGCATCGGCTTTCCTTTGGGACCGGCAATCTTCGGTTGCGGTGGAAACCCTGTGGCAAACCGCAGATGTTCCGGGGGCATTCCTGAACGTTTTTCAGGAATGGGTGTGAGTCCTGAGTTTCTGGTCTTTTCCGCTTGTCCGGTATTGCCTCCGGCCGGAGTGTTGTCGGGAGTATCTTCCGGAGGCGAGGTGTTTTCATTAGTTGGGGGAACAACAGCAGAACTGTCCATCTCCGGAATGGGTTGAGGGGCATAATCACTGTGGTAGCCCGGGGAAAGCGTTAAGTCCCGAAGGGTGACATCAGGTTCCGGGCAGTGAGTGCCACCGGGAGTGAACGGGAGTTGTTGCTTTTTGGGGAAAAATGTATTGTGAATGCGGGTATACAGCCGGAACAGAAAAAAATAAGATGCCCGTGGTTCTTTTTTTAACCACTGTGTATATTCCTCTATGGCACCGAGCTGTTGTTTGTGCCGTTTTATAGCATCGATATACGGACAGCTGGTGCAGATATCATCCAGTTCCTTTCCCACAATACACCTCACCTGCTCTTCCCACATTTGCAGATTTTAAGAAAGCAAACAAAAACCTCCGTACATGATGTACAGAATGTACAGAACAATCTGGCAGGTACTGGCGTCAGAAGAGCTCCGGGCCGCCTGCACTTTCCGGAATGGCCGGTTATGAAAAACCGGAAATTCAGTCTCTGTTGTAAGATGTACCCTCTGATACTACGTTTTCGTTTTCTCTGTGTATTTAACTCACTGTATTTATTGTCTTTTTAAGCCTGACTGATATTCTCCGGTCATAGTGTGCCGGATAGACATCCCGTAACCTTCTCATTTTTATATAAAAATACCTGCACTGTCTTCAGCGCATCTGTCTCCTTTAAGTAAAAAATGTTTTCACGTATTGCTGTAAATTCATTTTAAATCAGTATGTTATCCTGATATTGCTGTCTCCTGGTTTGATGCGTAATCGTTCTGCCTTTCTGGATGATTCTGGTGCTTCCGGGTGCATTCTCCTCTGCACATGCAACAGTTCGTCATCGCCACGTTCCCAAAAAGCATATAAAAACGAATCGAATTTGATATTTTTTTCAATCGTTTTTCATAGGAATTTCGTAGGGTGTTCTCCGCTATAACCTCCATATTTGCTGTCTTTTTCTTCATAAATCGTATGCAATGTAGCCTGTCTGTCAAGACCTCTTCTCTGCTGTTGAGGAGACGATCTCATTTTTGGTCTTTTCCGGGAGAGAGGCTGTCAGATGAGCGAGCCGGATTTACTGTCAGAGGTACACCCCGTAGCAGACCTGTGCTCCCATTTCCGCGATCCGGAACCAACAACGCCCTACGGTTAATACTATTTGAAGCGTCAGGTACTGCAGGAAGTTCCCCCCTGCGCGGACATCGGTTCCTGCCGACATCTCACAATACGGTCAGACTGTCATGCAGTAACACCCGCAATGCGGTCTGCGGTTTTAAGTGCACCGATAATGCGTCATAGTAAGTCTGGGGGAGTTACGGAATGCCTGTTAAGTCGTGCCGTGGGTGGAGACAGCTTACTTTTCCACAGCAACTGCAGTCATTCAGGATGATCAGGAGATATTCTGTCAATGTCACGATCCTGCCATTTTCGTACCCGCTAAGATACTTCCGTTACTGGTGCTGTCCGCTTTTCACCATTTCATCCTCACTGACAGGCGTTGCGTTTTGGGTCATCACCACAGCTTTACGTTTCTCTTTTAACCGGTAACGCTCTCCTTTGATATTCAGCGTGGTTGAGTGATGCAGCAGTCAATCCAGGAGCTCTGTTGTCCGGCAACCACCATATCAACTTCTTCCCGGGTGTGGCGGAGAGGTGGTATCCTGGCTGAGTTTCGAAGCGAACCGTTCTTTTTGACGGGCGCATTTTACGTCCGGGCTGAATGTAGTAACGCGGCATGGAACGTCGGCCCGTATGGCCCATTGTGTCACGAACGGTGCAATAGTGATCCACACCCAACGCCTGAAATCAGATCCAGGGGGTAATCTGCTCTCCTGATTCAGGAGAGCTTATGGTCACTTTTGAGACAGTTATGGAAATTAAAATCCTGCACAAGCAGGGAATGAGTAGCCGGGCGATTGCCAGAGAACTGGGGATCTCCCGCAATACGGTTAAACGTTATTTGCAGGCAAAATCTGAGCCGCCAAAATATACGCCGCGACCTGCTGTTGCTTCACTCCTGGATGAATACCGGGATTATATTCGTCAACGCATCGCCGATGCTCATCCTTACAAAATCCCGGCAACGGTAATCGCTCGCGAGATCAGAGACCAGGGATATCGTGGCGGAATGACCATTCTCAGGGGATTCATTCGTTCTCTCTCGGTTCCTCAGGAGCAGGAGCCTGCCGTTCGGTTCGAAACTGAACCCGGACGACAGATGCAGGTTGACTGGGGCACTATGCGTAATGGCCGCTCACCGCTTCACGTGTTCGTTGCTGTTCTCGGATACAGCCGAATGTTGTACATCGAATTCACTGACAATATGCGTTATGACACGCTGGAAACCTGCCATCGTAATGCGTTCCGCTTCTTTGGTGGTGTGCCGCGCGAAGTGTTGTATGACAATATGAAAACTGTGGTTCTGCAACGTGACGCATATCAGACCGGTCAGCACCGGTTCCATCCTTCGCTGTGGCAGTTCGGCAAGGAGATGGGCTTCTCTCCCCGACTGTGTCGCCCCTTCAGGGCACAGACTAAAGGTAAGGTGGAACGGATGGTGCAGTACACCCGTAACAGTTTTTACATCCCACTAATGACTCGCCTGCGCCCGATGGGGATCACTGTCGATGTTGAAACAGCCAACCGCCACGGTCTGCGCTGGCTGCACGATGTCGCTAACCAACGAAAGCATGAAACAATCCAGGCCCGTCCCTGCGATCGCTGGCTCGAAGAGCAGCAGTCCATGCTGGCACTGCCTCCGGAGAAAAAAGAGTATGACGTGCATCCTAGTGAAAATCTGGTGAACTTCGACAAACACCCCCTGCATCATCCACTCTCCATCTACGACTCATTCTGCAGAGGAGTGGCGTGATGATGGAACTGCAACATCAACGACTGATGGCGCTCGCCGGGCAGTTGCAACTGGAAAGCCTTATAAGCGCAGCGCCTGCGCTGTCACAACAGGCAGTAGACCAGGAATGGAGTTATATGGACTTCCTGGAGCATCTGCTTCATGAAGAAAAACTGGCACGTCATCAACGTAAACAGGCGATGTATACCCGAATGGCAGCCTTCCCGGCGGTGAAAACGTTCGAAGAGTATGACTTCACATTCGCCACCGGAGCACCGCAGAAGCAACTCCAGTCGTTACGCTCACTCAGCTTCATAGAACGTAATGAAAATATCGTATTACTGGGGCCATCAGGTGTGGGGAAAACCCATCTGGCAATAGCGATGGGCTATGAAGCCGTCCGTGCAGGTATCAAAGTTCGCTTCACAACAGCAGCAGATCTGTTACTTCAGTTATCTACGGAACAACGTCAGGGCCGTTATAAAACGACGCTTCAGCGTGGAGTAATGGCCCCCCGCCTGCTCATCATTGATGAAATAGGCTATCTGCCGTTCAGTCAGGAAGAAGCAAAACTGTTCTTCCAGGTCATTGCTAAACGTTACGAAAAGAGCGCAATGATCCTGACATCCAATCTGCCGTTCGGGCAGTGGGATCAAACGTTCGCCGGTGATGCAGCACTGACCTCAGCGATGCTGGACCGTATCTTACACCACTCACATGTCGTTCAAATCAAAGGAGAAAGCTATCGACTCAGACAGAAACGAAAAGCCGGGGTTATAGCAGAAGCTAATCCTGAGTAAAACGGTGGATCAATATTGGGCCGTTGGTGGAGATATAAGTGGATCACTTTTCATCCGTCGTTGACACATTGCCTTAATCTCCGCAAAGATAACCTCGTCATTCCGGACATTCTCTGCCAGGCATATGTCGATGTAATCCATAAACGATTTCAGCTTAACCCTTTTGTGGCCGGTCTTTCTGGCTGGCGGTTCAGGGGATGTTTTCTGGTTATCGTGTACCACAAAACTGGGATATTGCCCCGATAGTCACATTTCAGATTGATCGCGGTCTGAAGATGTGGCACTGAGGTAACGTGCTGGTGTCACTGGTATTGCTGAAGTTATGGTTTTTCGGGGTCAGGTGAGCCTGTTGTGTGTATGCTTTTTGTTCAGATCAGAGGGGGGCTGTGCGGACAGCGGCTTTTGTCTCCGGGCATTCACGCCTGAACGATGAATGCGATTTTCAGCAATATTTGTCTTTGTGACACTCTCTGGTTGAGAAGCTAATGCGCGCCCCTGTTTCCACAGAGAATGAGGCTTGCCATCAGCCGAAACATCAGTATTCCACGCCATACAGACGGCGCCTGACCATGTGCTGATGCAGGTAAAATGTTTCAACTACAACTGTTCGGGTTGCTATGCAACGAAACAGCGATTCTCACGATCTTTAACTGCAACGTTTTTCCGCCTGAAAGCTGACTGCCTCCTGCTGAGGTGGGAGGCTATGATTCAGTGCGTTTATAGTCTCCGGGGTATGCATGTACCGGAGCATACCATTTCTGGTGGATAACAAGCCGGCACATTCAGCCTGCAGTGAAGATGGAGGCACCTGGTTGTGAAGAACGTTTCTGCCCGTGGCTGCTTCGCATCATCAATGGTATTCATACCCGCTCAGAAATGACCGGGTGCTGAAGCCCTCCGTTATCGCGCAGTATAATGACGTATATGATCTGTGGACGAGTGAGCGGCGTGCCTGATGTACGCCGCTATTACTGTATTTTACCACAGGGCTGGTTTTCTGCTGCCAGCCCTGTGGTTATCAGACATCAACTGTGAGCGGCATCAACCGATGTACGGTATGCCATAAGCACGTACTGATCCATCAGATTTGTCAGTGGTTCACTCTGACCCTGACGTGCAATGATCCATTGCTCCAGATCTTTTTCTGATTTGTGTTTCAGGTTTTTCGTCCAGTCGTCAAGGCTGTTTCCGGTCATTAAGTCAAGCCAGCAGAGCCAGACCAGTTTGAGACGTAACTCCGTGCCGCCAAACTGACGGAAGAGGCTGATCAGTTTGTTTGCCAGAGAATGTTGCTTCAGGCGCTCACATTCAGACAGCAGGATCCCTTCCAGCATCGGATGATGAATCAGCAGGTGTTCGCTGGTGCATAAATTCACCACCAGATCATCATCCAGGGACGGGGAGCTCCGTTTGTCCGGACCATAAATCAGCCGGTGCAGACTCTGGGGAACGATGGCAATCTCCGGTTTTTCGCCATTGAATGACACCCACCCGGGCGTCAGATTATGGAAATAGTAGATATTCGGATGACACACGCCCCATGATACGGCGTGCCGGGTGAAGCCGGTCAGCCATTTCTGGTAGTTTTCATGGAGCAGCTCGTAACGGGTCTGATACTGTTGTTTCATTTTCATATTCCTCACGGGGGATAACAGGCAGCAGAGCGCCGCCGGCAGGCCGGAGATTGCGTCTGCTTTGGGCGAAGGGTTAGTGGTTAAAAATTACGGACGGGACTGTGCAATACGCGCCTGCAGCCAGGCTTCCACTTCACTTTTCAGCCAGCGGGAGCTGCGCCCCATTTTGATGGGGGCAGGAAAGCCCCCAACTTTGATGAGTTTGTAAAACCACTTATCGGTTAAGCCGGTCAGTTGAGTGATAAACGCCATGTCGACCATCTGGTCATCCATCAGCGAAACTGGGGTAGCCATGAGAATGTTCCTCCGGATGTTGTTAAACCAGCCGGTGTGGTCATGAAAACAGCGCGCCACCTTCACCGGCATAACAACCGGGGAGAAACGTAAAAAATAATCGGGAATCTGGCTGTCCGGAGATAAACGGGGGGATTGCGATGGCAGAGCCGTAGCGGAATCCCGGGGGGTGCCCCTATTAAGTTGTCAAGCATGTTATGACGCCTGCGGGGTATAAAAAGTCCCGTCGCGCATCATGGCGAACAGAACGTCGCAGCGTCGTCTCGCCAGGGCGATAAGCGCCTGATTGTGTCGTTTTCCCTGACTCATTTTGCGGGTGTAGTAAGCCCTGGAGAGCGGATCCCTGAGCGCGGCGAAGGCCGACAGGAACAACGCCCGTTTGAGAGCTTTATTACCCCGTCGCGAGGGATGCTCACCGCGTATTGACGAGCCGGATCGCCGAGTTACCGGCGCAAGGCCAGCATAAGCAGCGAGATGTGCGACAGAGGCGAAGGCGCGGCAGGCGACCTCGGTGAGGAGTCTGGCTGCGGTCCTGACACCGACTCCGGGCATACTGGTCAGGACCGGGTAAAGAGGGTGAGCAAGAACTCGCTGTTCTACCGCAAGCGCCACCTCGTCTCTTTGCTTACGCAGCGTGATGAGCTGGAGTGCCAGACGTGGCAGTACTACGGCAGCGGCATTCGTGCCGGGAACGACGACGGTTTGTTCGGCCAGTGCCTGAGCTATGTCTGCTGCAAGGCGTTTACCCAGACGAGGCGCAAGTTTGCAGAGCTGGGCTGCCAGCTTCTTCTCACCCAGCGAAGCGAGTTTTTCTGGTGAGGGATATCGCTGGAGAAGATCGAGTACCGCCGGGTGATCAAGTCTCGGACCGAGAACGCGCTCCAGTGCCGGATGTATCTGGGTCAGAAGGCCGCGGATACGGTTGCTGGCCTGCGTTGTCTGTGCGGCAAGATCATCATCGAAGCCGCAGAGCATGGAGAGTTCGGCGATTTGCTCGTCAGCCAGTTTCAGCGTGCGTAGCGCGTGAGGCAGGGTACGGGCAGCTTCGGCAATGATGGCAGCGTCACGAGCATCAGTTTTAGCTTCACCGGCGTGTAAGTCGGCTATGCGGCGCATGGCCAGTCCAGGGAGGTATCCGACAAGGACTCCTTCTGAGCGGGCAACGGCGACAGGTAACGCACCGATGGTAGCTGGCTGATCAACAACCAGCAGTATCTGACCATGTTGTTTCAGGTCAGATATTAGCGACCTGAGTTTGTTTTCGTCGTTGGGTAATGCTTTATCGAACAGGCGTTTACCTGAACGATTAATGGCTACAGCGTGATGCGTATCTTTACCGACATCAACGCCGATAAAGACCTGGACGGATTCGTAATCGCTGGATTCGGTCATTCTGTCTCCCTTGTATATGGGTTAACCAGATAACCACGGGGAGCAGGTACCGGCATCCACGTTACAGACGGTCCCGGCAAAAGTGCCTGACCTGACCCCTATTAGCGGTTACCAGCGCCCCACCAGACCCGGTGACATCACCCCCCGGATCATGGACGACTGGGGGCAGTAATCATGCCGGGTCTGGCTGGCTAACACCCCATTATAAGGGGTACGAATAAAGTAACGGGGGTGCGAAAAGATGCTTCCGCACGCACGCGCGATAAAGAGGGGATAGTTTTCGTGAGGACAGGGAGAGAAGCAGGCGTTCTGATAATTGCAGAGTTGTTTTCGGAGGTGGTTACAGTGAGTCAGCCCGTTCCTGGCGAGCAGGAGACTGATATCACCGATGGGATAAGGTTGTCTGATTGGTATTATAAATATAAGAAGTCATCAGAGAGTAACGTAAAGGATTTGCCAGAATAACCTAAGAGAGTAAATCTCTCCGGTAACAGAGCGCTGTGAAGCATTCTGTATCAGAGTGCAAATACATGAACGCTGATGCGTAAAATCAGCAGTGACACGCCAGCTCCCCCTATGCCCATTCCTGTATAAGACATGAACTGAGCGTATTAATGCTCCTGCCCTGAGACTGAGCCGGTGAGTGAGGGGCTGAGAAATCCCTCTTGACACTGCTCTAACCAGAAATACTTCCCCGGTTGTTGCGGTGCGTCCGGATCCCCGATAACGGAACACTAAGGCTGTATTGCGGGACACCAGGTAAGTGGCAGCCCGTAATACGTCAGGAGACGCGGGAAAAGTGAATTCCCACACGCGTTATAAACTTACCCTTGCGGAGCTGGAAGCCTTTAACTCTGCCGTTGACAACCGGCTGGCAGAACTGACCGCAAATTTTACGAGTGCGTGCTGGCTTCAGTCTTGTCACCTGAGCGTTCGGTAACGGAGGCGCGGGCGGTAATAGACTGATTTTCAGGTATTACCGGCTTACGGCGTGTGGTTGATATTGAGGGGCTGTGAGTTTCGCGTATTTGTCAGAAACCCAGACGAGTTTTCCTGTATGGGACGAAATAAGGCAGCGGCAATACCTGGAAAAATTTAATATGGTATGAAGGAGAACCTGTCGGTTACGCTTAATATACCCGGTACACTGTCAGCTCAGGGGATACATGAACCGTTATCTCACCAGCTACACAGTATATACACACTGACGCTGACAGTAGTCAGCAGGACCACAATAATCAGTGCCAGCAGTATGGTAACGATACGGTCTGTATTCCGGTAATAGCCGAAGGGGTCGACAGAACCACAATACGGGCAACACACTGTATTATGAGTAATCGCGTTTCCACAGTCCCTGCACTTCTTTTTGCGTATCACCATCACTCCCTCCTCACAGCCTTACCCGTAACCGGTTTTTTACATTAAAAAAACAACGCTGAAAATTCAACCGTCAGTCCGGAGACGACCGTTCGGGTTATCACAGAGTGCCTGAGACAGTGCCCTGCCGGAGGTCACTTCAGGGACTCTGCGCATTTTTTACGACGTGGCTATTCCGTATGAACCATACGGAGATTTAACCATGACCTACAAATACAACCCCTTCTGGCAGCAACGTATTCGTGAGACAGTGCGGCACGCACTGAATGTTCATCCCCGCCTGACGGCATTGCGGGTTGACCTGCGTTTCCCGGATGTACCGGCAGCAACGGACGCAGCTGTGATATCCCGCTTCATCAATGCCCTGAAAGCCCGAATCGACGCTTACCAGAAACGTAAGCATCGGGAAGGTAAACGCGTGCATCCCACCACTCTGCATTACGTCTGGGCCCGGGAGTTTGGGGAGTGCAAAGGTAAAAAACACTATCATCTGATGCTGCTGGTCAACCGGGATACCTGGTGTCGTGCCGGTGATTACCGCGCTCCGGGATCACTGGCCGGAATGATTGAACAGGCCTGGTGCAGTGCCCTGGGGGTGGATGCCGGATGCCATGCCACGCTGGTGCATTTTCCGGCCTGGCCGGCGGTGTGGCTGGCGCGTAATGATGACACCGGCTTTCAGCAAGTGCTGGAACGTGCTGACTATCTGGCGAAGGAGCATACCAAAGCTCACTGCACCGGTGAGCGCAACTTTGGCTGCAGTCGTGGCTGAGCCAGACAGACGAGTTATCTGACTTCAGTGTGATGACGTGTTCATGGCCACCACACTGATTTTCCCTTATGAGACTGAACTGAAACCGCCATTCACACCTGACCACGCTGCCCGTACCGGGACGGCTGTTGCCTGCGTGTCGTCTGACGGTAAGGAACATATACTATGTACGCAAAATCCTTTCTCGCTCTTGATAGCAACGGACGTCTGACGGGCGCCCGTACTGTACAGGCCGCACCTTATGCTCACTACACCTGCCACTTGTGTGGCAGTGCACTCAGATACCATCCGCAATACGACACTGAACTTCCCTGGTTTGAACACACTGACGACAGGCTGACAGAGCACGGTCAACAGTGCCCTTATGTCAGGCCGGAGCGCAGAGAAATACAGTTGATTAAACGTCTGCAGCAATTCGTACCGGATGCCTTACCCGTGGTGCGTAAAGCCAGCTGGCACTGCAGACAATGTCACCACGATTATTATGGGGAGCGGTACTGCACACACTGCCAGACCGGAGGATTCAGTATTCCCCGGACAACTCAGGAGGAAATATGCGAATTCTGAACTGTTATATGGCGAATGACAGCAAAGGCCATTTTGTTACGGCGAAAGAAGCAGCGAAGCACAACCGCCAGGACGTTTTGTGCTGTGTGTCCTGTGGATGCCCGTTAACACTTCAGCGGGGCAATGACGGACAACCACCGTGGTTTGAACATGACCAGATGACTGTCGCTGAGAAAATCCTGCTGCGATGCACCTGGCTTGACCCGGCAGAGAAAGAGGCCCGTCGTTTGCATCTGCAGGGTATGACGGTTCCGGATTATACGGTGAAGGTGAGAAAGTGGTTTTGTGTGATGTGTGACGAAGATTATGAAGGAGAAAAGTGCTGCCCGCGTTGTGGTACCGGGGTATACAGCAGGGAGGGGGGGCTGCAGGAAGGCAACTGGAAGGATAGGAACTGAGCGGTTCAGTCGCGGAAATCAGTTGTAGAGCTGTAATGATATCTCCGGGAGTGCTGCGTTGGTAGGGGCATCCCGGGATAGAGAAATTTTAGCACTTTGCCCTGAATGATTGTAGACGTCCCGGGTACTCGTACCGGTCTGAGTTATTACAGTTAGATATTCACTTTTTCTCCCGCATACTTCACATCTGTCAACGACGGATGAAAAGTGGTTCTTCCGCAACCTGGGTGGAAGAAAATGGATGAAACTTTCTGGCGAACAAGGATCTAAGCTGTTTTAAGTTATGGGCAACGCAATGCACTCTCTTAAGACACTTCTACAGTTACCTTGCGGATGGCGATGCAGTCGACAAATTATTAGCTCTGACGGTATAACCCTCCATCTCCACGGAAAACGAAAAACTGCACAATGTCCTGAATGCTTTAAGCGTAGCGACTCTGTTCATAGTTGTCGTCGGCGCCGGATACAGCATCTACCCTGCTAAGGGCATACGCTATGGCTTGTATTTTCCGTCCGCCACTGGTACTGCCGTAACCCGGCTTGTTCACGTAAAATTTTTGCCGGGTCGCTTGCTCCCTTCGCCGGTTCACACCAGCAGTCTTCACAGGCGTTACAAAATTTACAACGTCAACTGGGATTAATAGCCGGAGGTGAGGCCGGGAAACGGGTTGCAACGGCAGTGGGTCTCCGTTGCAGTGCTGATACTCTTCTTCGCAGGGTTATCAATACCCCGGAGACGAAACAGTCAGGCGCGCCTCATGTCGGTATTGATGAGTGGGCGTGGCATCGGGGCCACCGTTACAGTACGTTAATCGTCAATCTTGATACTCACCGTCCCCTCGTCCTGCTTCCCGGCCGTGATCAGCGTACGCTGGCGACCTGGTTCAGAAAATATCCGGAAATACAGGTTGTCTCGCGTGATCGCAGTGGAGTCTATGCGACAGCAGCACGTGAAGGTGCACCTCAGGCCAGACAGGTGGCCGATCGATGGCACCTGCTAAAAAGTATTGGTGATGAGCCTGAACGAATGATGTACAGACATATGCCTCTGATACGTCTTGTTGTCAGAGAGTTATCACTGAATAAATCACCTGAGCCAGAAATATCTGTGCCTGTAGCATCGCTCCGTCGTCCGGAACGCCTTAAACAGCAAACCCGCAAAAAACGGCATCAGCATTGGACAGAGGTTATGGCCCTGCATAACAAGGGATGTAGTTTCAGGGAAATATCCCGTATTACAGGCCTGTCGCGAGTGACAGTCAGTCGCTGGGTGCGTTCAGGAACATTCCCTGAAATGTCAACCCGGCCTCCAAAGCGAGGGCTTCTGGACCCATGGAGGGAGTGGTTAAAAGAGCAACGAGAAAGTGGTAATTATAATGCCAGCCGGATATGGCGGGAAATGGTGGCCCAGGGGGGGACAGGCAGTGAAACCATCGTCAGGGATACTGTTGCCAAATGGCGTAAAGGCTGGAACCCACCGGTTACTACTGCCGCAAGACTTCCTTCAGTGTCCCGGGTAAGCCGCTGGTTGATGCCCTGGAGAATAATCAGGGGCGAAGAAAATTATGCATCCCGATTTATTAGTCTGATGTGTGAAAAAGAACCGGAGTTGAAAATAGCACAGCAACTGGTACTCGAGTTCTACCGTATTCTGAAAACCTAAAATAAATCACAGCTAAGCAGCTGGTTCACTCGAGTTCACGAAAGCGGCTCAGCAGAACTTCGGTGCGTAGCTGCGGGGATGGAAGCTGATGCTGCGGCTATATGTGAGGCAATCAGCAGTCGCTGGAGTAATGGTGTTGTCGAAGGTCATGTAAATCGCCTGAAGGTGCTGATACGCCAGATGTATGGTCGAGCCGGATTTGAACTACTTAGGCGGAGGGTAATGAGTCCACTGGCATGAAAATCTTCACCTAGGTTGCGGAAGAGCCACTTTTGCACTGTTCGTGACAGTATGGCCTTTATGTACTCACTTTGTTACCGGTAGCTGAATCATCACTACCGTGCTGCAAATGGTGGTGAACAGCATCAATTGTGGAATGAATGTTGCCGAAGCGACCAATGCGCCTCGTTTCCACCATCAGTGGTTGCCGGACTAGCTGCGTGTTGAAAAGGGTTTAGTCCGGATACGCTCAAGCTGCTGGAAGCAAAAGGTCAGAAAGTGGCGCTGAATGAGGCGATGGGCAGCACGCAAAGCATTATGGTTGGGTCGGATGGTGAGTTGTACGGCGCATCCGACTCGCGCTTGGTGGATGATTTAACGGCGGGGTATTAATTGACATCCCCCGGCGCAGTGTGCCGGGGGATAATGGTTTTATGCGGTCAATAATCGTCCGGGATTATCGATACAGAGTTTTTTGAGGATCGTTTTATCGACGCCGCGCTCCGCCAGATAGGCCAGAAAAACATCTGGAACAAATCCCCAGCCATTACCGCCATTTTTAGCCCACATTTGTTTAAGGAAGACATCGTGGCTGAGAACAAGCTGATCGGCGTATCCCAACTCAATGAGATGAGCGACGGCATCGGCAGTCTCCTGCACCCCTGGCGCTATTCCCTCTTTCGGGAAGGTAATGTCTAGGCCAATCATGTCGAATTCCAGCCAGACACCCTTATCAAGCATTTTCCGCTGATACGCCACGTCTTTTCCTGACGGATCCGAGTGTGCGAGAGAGACTTTATTTGGCGAGACGCCCATTTCACCTAACACAATGTCGAGTACTTCATCACCGCGACGAAGCCAGCCCGGCATGTGAATATTCATCGCCACATGAGGATTGTTAATCTGTGCCAGCGAGGCAGCCCGCAAGCTGTTATGCTCGGCTTCGGTAAATGTCGGTGAGACACCTATTTCACCGATCATTCCGGCACGAATATCCGTATCGCCAATCCCTTGATTCAATTCTTTATCGATCGTTGCCGCCAGTTCATCAACCGTTTTATGAATTCTCTGGCTTTCAAATTTTTCCAGGTAGGGACCGGAGGAAGCAACAATATTCAGACCTGTTTTTAATGCGACTTCTCGTAATGCCTGCGCATCTCGTCCGATAGACTCAGACCCTGTGGCATCAACAATGGTGCGACCACCGAGCGAGATAAAGTTATTAATTTCGAAGATCACATCTTCAATAGGTTTGCGGTCCATATTATCAGCGCAGCAATAAGGATCGTGTTTTAATGCCCACTGGATTTCTGCCGTGACTTTTTTATCAACAAGCCGTTGTGAAAAAGGATAGCAAGGAGCATCCACAACAGAGGAAAGATCGTTGAACAGATGTTCATGAGGAAGTGTTAGCCCCATATCTTCACGGGCGACGGGGCCCGTCACAGTTTGTAGATAATCTTTCATGATTATACCTCCATTTTCTTCATTGTTTTCGAGGTTCTGTATTCCGGAATAGTGGTAACAATTGCACCGACCAGTGCAAACAGTGTTCCGATGATCGTGACCAGATAAACGGTATTGCCCAGCGATGGAATTAATACGTCAATCAATACTGATCCCAGTAACTGGCCCGCCGTTGAAGCAACCCCCAGCATCAGTAACCCCAGACCTCTGACCAAAATGGCCATTAAACCGATAGACATTAGTCCAAGCGGGCCGCCAAGATACATCCACCAGACATCTGGTAATTGAACAGTGACGTGCCCTAATGCGACACGAATAGCTAGCGCTGTGCCTAAAACACAAAATCCAACGATGAAATTCCAGGTGATTGAAACCAGCATGGATCCCGTAGCTTCAGCTACTTTTGCATTTCCAGCGGGCTGCCATCCTGCAAGCAAACCAGCTAAGAACGGAAGAATGGCAAGTAAGATGAAAGAGGTAGAATGCCACTGCGGTGACACAACAAAAATCGTAGCAATAACCGCAAATAATGCACCGATGATGCGATAAGGGGTAAAGTATTTTTTCTCGTCGACACCGATACCAAAGCGATCGCAAAGTAAACCAGACAGCAATAGCGCGGAGATCAGTGCGGTTTGAAACGTTGCGACCCCGAGTGCGCTGGCTGATGCGCCTTCAGAAAATACCACCATCGCTCCACAGAGACCGGCAAACCAGTTCCAGAGAGGAACTTTTCGGTTTTTAATCAGAGAAGGAATTGCCGCAAATTGTTGCCGGGTTTCTTTTCGCGCCATAATAATAAAAAACATCACGACTAAACCACTGGCAAAGGAGATAACTGCGCATGCATTACCATCCTGTAACCAGTGACCTAATTGACCATTCACCGCTGATTGCATAGGGGAGAGCATACCCGCAAGAATCGTGGCAAGCATCCATAAGGGAGTTGAGTACTTATTCTTTTTCATACATCAATCCTTCTATTATAGTAAATGGGGTAACTGGAGTTACCCCATTATTATTATCTTGCAATATGAGTCAGTATATTTACCCACAACGCGGTATAGAACGGCCAGGACATAAACTGCTGTGTACCCCAGTGCGGTGAACAGTCACTCATAAAGCAGGCTATTTTCCCGTTGTGATAGTTACCAAAGACCAGTAATGGATCGTTGTTTATTGTTAATACCACCTCAGCATTTTCTTTAGCGATCGCCCGGTTATAACCTAGGAAAAAAGGATATTCAGAGAACCCTTTAATAACTGGATGTTCAGGTTGTGATGGCTGTGCAATAACACCCTCTGGTTTTTCGACACGATCGTCACCATCTAACATCGTAACCGGGAGCACATCAGCCAGAACTGTATTTTTATAATTGGCTTTTGCTTCAATTCCCATGAATGAGAGATAGCCGCCAATCATCAATAACCCACCACCGTTATTCACATATTCTTTAATCAGTTCGAGAGCGTTTGGTTTTATGCGAAGTTGATAAAAAGTATCATTTTGTAGCAGGAAAGTATTACTACCAATATCACTAATAACGATGGCATCATATTGTTCTAACTGTGCCACATCTTCAGGGAAGGCAATTTGTACCGTATGTGCTGGCATATAGGTGACATCTACCTGACTATTTTTCAGACATTGGAGTAACCAGGTCGCACCTTCTTCATATTTACTTGAGGTAAAACTGTCATATCCTTTTGAATGAATCATATGAATATGCCAGGATTCCCCAATAAAGAGCACTTTTAGTGATTTTTTGGTGTTATTCATTCTCTGTCCCTTCTTAATGCGTAAAAATAGTTTGCTGATAATGTATACTCTGAATTCGATGTATCACAGATTCATGTTCAGGCATGTCGGAAGCATTGCTTGTCTCCACCGCTAGGGATGCAAAGGCGCTGGCATAACACAGTGCTGATTCCAGTGATTTTCCTTTCGCAAGTCCTGATGCCAGAGCGCCGTTAAAAGCATCCCCGGCTCCTGCCGTATTTTTAACGACCGCTGGAAACGCTGGCGAATGAATGAATTTTTTGCCATCAAATGCGAGCGAGCCCTTGCTACCGAGCGTGATAACCGTGTTTTTTACCCCTTTATTGTGGATAGCTTCTGCAGCTCGTTTAGCTGATTCAAGATCGTGTACGTCTATGCCGGACAGTAAACCAGCTTCTGTTTCATTGGGGGTGATATAATCAACATCCTGAATAAGTTCGTTGACGATATCATTATAGGGTGCCGGGTTAATAATGACCGGGATACTGTTTTTTTGCGCCAATGTGATCGCTTGTTGCAGAGCGGTATAATTTGTTTCGAGCTGCAGAAGTATGACATCAGAATTAATAATCGCTTCTTTCTGAATAGTTATTTCATCGGACGACATTGTCATGTTGGCACCGGGATAGATCGCAATAACATTATCGCCAGTACCTTCATTAACAAGGATCGTGGCAGTTCCGGTTTGCGTTTCTTTCGTTTGATAAATTATACTTTTATAAATCTTAGACGAATTCATAAAGTTGATCGCATAATCACTAAAGTGATCTGTACCTACTTTTGTTATGAAATAAACATCAGTATCGGCAAAGCTTGCTGCCAGCGCTTGGTTACAGCCTTTTCCCCCCGGTGAAAATATAAAATTACTTGCCAGAAGCGATTCTCCGATAGTGGGAAGCCTCGGCAAATAACTGATGATATCAACATTAAACGAACCAATAACGCATACTTGACTTTTCATAGTTGAGTGGCCTTTTTTTATTCCCTGGGCTGTATCATAATTTTCAAGCGCATAAGCGATTTCATTTTTCGCAATAGTATCAAGCGAGTCTAGGACGATAAAAGCACCGCCATGACATCGAGTCAGATAGCCAAGCCTGGCAAGTTCATTAAGATCTGATCGAATAGTTTCTTTCGTTACATTGAGGCTATTGGACAGATCGGATACTTTTACAGAACCGAATTTACTGAGTCGTTTCAATATTTCATGATGGCGTTCAAATTTCATGCTTCACCTCATTTCAGTTACGTTAATATCTATCGATGTATATTGATGTGATAATCACCATAAAGTGGCGGGGAAAAGCAAAAAAAAGCAAAAATAGCCTGAGAAAAGGTAAGCGTTAATGGAGAATCATATTGATGCTTATTTATTGGTGAGAACTACGTTCCATGGCAGGAGTTCATCAATACGGTTGGAAGGTTATTCCGGCAGTACGCTCAGGATATGGCGCAGATACGCTTCCGGATCAATGTCGTTCAGAAGGCAAGTGCCGATAAGCCCATACAACAGTGCACTGCGCTCGCCGCCGAAGAACATAAAGTTTTTATTTCCGAGACAGATGGCACAAAGGGCTTTTTCCGCGGCATTATGTCTGCCTCCGCCTGACCGTCAACACTGTAATAACAGAGTGCGCCCCACTGATTCAGTACACAGCTGAACCATTCACCCAGTCTGGATTTTTGGATAGCGTGGCATTTTTCTCCACCATGCATGCAGTGAGTCCAGTAACAGTTTGCTCTTCTTCTGTCTGACCACAAGATGTGCTGGACTGGTAAACGATGGGGATACCTGCTTACGCGAGAGCAATAAGTGGCTGGCCACAATTCTCGGTACAAAACTCTGCTGAATAGCAGCGATTTTCCCAGCGTGGTGCGTCGTTTGCATTTTACTGGTTCTAAGTTAACAATTATCTGTTCACTAATGACTACTCTAAAAACTTGTATCAGGACTATCACTTATTTAAGTGATATTGGTTGTCTGGAGATTCAGGGGGCCTGTCTAGAGAGATATAAAGATACCTTCACCCCGGTGATGATAAAATAAAAGTATCTCAGCTATTAAACTGATGTACGATTCGGGCAATAACTTATTCGTATAGAGCACCTTTTCTCTGGTGCTCTATACGAATAAGTTATTGCCCGAAATTAATTATATTGTTTATTATCAAACCGAGTTATAGCTTTTCTCTGAAAACTACCGAATAAAATATACTGATAGACTGCTGCCTAGAATTTCCAGATCAGGTGGGCTGCAAGTTGCAGACCGTTATAATCATCGGTTGGGGTGTTGAACCACACTTTACCTGCCGTCAACCCGAGATTAAGTTGCTCAGTCAGCGGTTGAATTCGTTGCAAACTGATGCTCTTCATGCTGCCGTAGCGTGTTTCTGGCGTCCAGTCGTAGGTGTAAGCACCTGTTCCGCGGCTTAGCCATAGTTGCGTATAACCAGCACCGCGCGGGTCCTTCAGACGCACGGAAATCATATTGCTATAACTACTACCTGCATCGCTGGAGTCATAATGGGTATAGCGGTAACTGGTGATCACCGGGCCAGTATAGAGTGATACGCCGCCTTGCCAGGCATTGACTTCGACATCATCGTAATATTTAGTGTAGCGATAACCGGTCGTGAAAAGCGTTTTTGGCAACAGGGCTAGGTTAATATCCTGTCGAAAATCCTGGCGGGCAAAGACCGGCGTATTATCCGCAAAGGCAATACCCGTTCGGGTTGTCAGCCAGTTATTCCATTTGTACCAGACTGCACCCTGGCCGCGAGTGGCATTGAAATGTTCAGTTTCATAATCACGACGCCCCTGGGAAAGATTAAAAAGCAGCGTTGCGTTTTCAACTTTTGCTACCAGTTCAGCATACGCTAAATTACGGTTGCCATGTTCGCCAGAATAATCGGTAAAATCGTAGCCCGCGGTAATGGAAGTTAACCCGGCATAAGCGGGCAATGCACTAAAAAAAAACGGCACTAATAACGTATGCTTTATCATTTTAATCTCCTGTACGGATAAGTTCTTGTCGGAGTGAGTAAGTTCCACTAGGTAAATTACGTTCTACAATCACGCGCGGGCCAAGTTGTGTGTTCGGAGAAATAATTCGCCCAGGCAAAATAATAACTTGTACACCAAGGCGTGAACGCTTCCCGATATAACAACCTAATTTATCGCATCCGGTAGCGATAATTCCCTCTGGAGTTCGAACAGACACGGGTTGTTCATCCAGACGATGATTACTGGTACGTACTTGTGCGCCCAAATATGCCTGGTTTGCAACTACCGAGTCGGCAATAAAGCATTGCGGACCAATCGTTGCTTCCGCTTCAATAACCGCATTTTTAATTTCGGTGGCAAAACCAATTTTTACGCCATTGCTGATTATTGTGCCAGGACGAATAAACGCATAATTACCTATCAGGCAGTTTGCGCCAATCACTACCGGCCCCTGAATAACGGCACCGTGGCAAATACGGGTATTCGCGCCGATAACAACCTCACCGGCACTTTCATCAATAATCACCTGGTCTGCAATCTGAACATTTTTCTCTTTAGCATTAAGCTTCAGATAGTTTTTCAGTTCCTGTGACAGAAGGTTGGGAATAAGCGGTTGACGCTTCCACCAGTGCGGAATAGCGGGTGGGTTTGTCGCGCTGAGGTTCGCGTCCAGTAAAAAAGGCAATAAGTCCATAAATAATCCAGATGGCATAAGCTAATAATACATACACAACGGAAAGCGGTGCTAAAGGCACCAACAACCAGCAACGATGAAACCAGGCGCTAAATGCACCAATAACACAAACTACGCCGACCCAGATAAGCGGGAACATTGCCAACACCACACCATGTGGCCCGGTGGTGATGAATTCATTAAACCAGGTAGTGAGATAAATACCAACGCCATAAAGCACAACCAACAGCATAGGAAATATACTGAAGATACCGAAGCGGCTAAATAAAAGTCTTTTATGCAGGCGCATACAGACCGCGTAGCCCACAATCCAACGCCGCCAGCGGCGCCACTCCTCACGCGGACTGTTACATTCCTGTGGGTATACGATGCAGCGATTCGCCTGCCGAATACGGTAGCCGTTTGCCACCAACGTCCAGGTGAGATCAAGGTCTTCGACTTTAGTACGATCAGAGAAACCGAACTTACGCAATACATCAGTACGGAACATCCCGCAGGCACCGCTGATAATAAACGGTGCACCGCCCAGAAACTGCTGTAGCGTGCGCTTCATAACAATCATCGGCAACTTTACGGTGGCGCGGATATGTGGCAGCAGACCTGCCCCTTTTAACGCGGTGGAGGGAATTCCGCCAACGGCATCAGCGCCGCGCTCAATTTCTGCCAGCATATAGCCCATTCCATCATTATCAGGTGGAACGAAAGTATCTGCATCACTTAAAAATACTTGATCACACGTGGCGTATTTTAGTCCATGCATTAGTGCGCCACCTTTACCGGTGTTTTTTTGCGTGACGGCAACAAAGCGGTCGCCCCATTTGCGTTTGACTTCCGCCATGACCGCTTCGGTATTGTCCGTGGATCCGTCGTTAACGCAAATTACCCGGCAAAAATAAGGGTTACGCAGCAGATTATCCAGTGACTGCGCCAGACACGGGCCTTCGTTATAAGCTGGTATAATGGCGTCAATACAGCCTTTCTTTTGACAGGGTTTACGTCTTAGCGTACTTAAAAACCATAGCAACATTGCTATGGTCATGAAGATAAATAACAAAGTTTTCATTTCTATTACTCCGTTACAACACCATCTTATGGACAACAAAACCTTCACACATAGAATGACTAACCTGTTGTCCTCGGAATTTGGCTTGAGCAATTATGTATTCTGGCTGTATGTATCTTCGATGGATCTGGCTTTTATGCTTTTGTAATGCTAATATTTTTTTATTAAAATGGACCTCATCTACAGATTCAAAAACTTGAGGTAAAAATGACAGACATGTACTTGGTGTTTCGTATCCTAGTATTTGAGGAATATAACGACAGGCAACCATTGATGCCTGATAAACAGCAATGTGATCCTGATGCCTGTCAGTATTATTCATGGTGTAAACTCGAGTAATTTCCACATCCTGGGGCGTTTCATTCTCAATTATGTATTCCAGAGATGATATCATCTCTTTTATTTGCAAATATAATCTGGTATCTTCAAAATTTAGAGGGATTAGTTTATTGCATCCTAACATATTTAATGCTTCTTGTGATTCCTTGTGACGATCAATATACTCTGCGCCACAGCAACCAGGTGTCATGACAACAGATATAATATATACTTTTTCATTAGAATAATATGAAAGAGATGCACCACATCCTAATTCTATATCATCAGGATGGGCACCAATTGCTAAAATGCCGGTTCTTTTTCCCGAAGATGTTGTAGAATTCAACATGTAATCTATCCTTTTAGATATGCCATATGAATCCCCATCATAAATTATCACTATCATAAAAATTAATCTTATTAAATATACTTTATATTTACTTTTTCAGAGGCAGAGAAGCATCATTTATGCAACAAGAAGATCTTCATTTCTGTTAAAAAAACAGAGTTTATATGCTATTACGGATTTCAGTCGTAGCAAGTTGAACTGTGATCGCATTAAGACTAATCTTCTGGCTTGTAAAGGCCTTAGTTCCGTCATGACTCTCCCATCAGGCCATAGTTGAGCAAAATCCTGAAAGAATTATCACCTATTGTATCTTCAGATACGGGAGTTTTTGTCCAGTATTGTTGGAATAATCATGTGCCTATATTGTTCTTGTAGTTGGAACGTCTTATAAATAAAACGAAAAGGCAGTAAGTTTGTTGTATTTATTGATATTTTTCATTCAGTCAGTTGGCAATAATCAGTTATGGTTGTATTCAAAAGTACAGCTAGAACGAAATTAAAATAACGGGAGCATCGTACATGACTTGATATTTCAGAGGGCTAAGTATTAATATATTACTACGATCTGTCATCATTGACTATCAATATATTAGTTAGTTAAATATCTCTTTGTGTCATTCTGGCTAGTATATACTCATTATCATGAATGCTGCCATGCATAGCTAGGTCATCACCAATTAATGATATTCTCTGGATAATGATTCAAGAGTTTAAGTTCATTGTATATATAAGTTTGTATTCAAAGGTAATAAATTCCTTGTTTATTATTTCTCATGAAAATAGTTAAGAAGGAGTGAAGAGTCTGTTTTTTTGGTAGGAGAGTCTTTATTTATGTGTTTGCTATTAATGAATTTTTGTTAAGGTAGCCTCATTTGTCATAATTTTGCTAATATATGTATCGTCATATGTCGTGTTTTACTAAAAACTTAACTATCATGAACTCGTGATAGTAACAATATACCCTTAAGGTAGAACTTTTTCTTGATGAGAAGGTTTAAGTTTGTAGTTCAGAATATTACTGCCAAGATAGTTTATACTAGGATATGTATGGGAACCATACAGAAGATAAGAACAGATGTTAATGTATTACATGCGGCCATTCACCGTATTGAGTGGTTGTTTGAGACATTTTCATCTGTTTGTTTGTCTTTTTCTGGAGGAAAAGACTCTACTGTGCTGCTCCATCTTACGGCCGATGTGGCTCGCAGGAAGAAACGTCGTTTCTCTGTATTATTCATTGACTGGGAAGCTCAGTACCAGTGCACAATTGCACACATTCTGAAGATGAGGGAGATGTATCGGGATGTGACGGAGACTTTTTACTGGGTGGCACTCCCCCTGACTACGGTAAACGGTGTCTCTCAGTTTCAGCCGGAATGGATATGCTGGGAACCAGGTGTGGAGTGGGTTCGTCAGCCACCAGATGACGCTATTACAGATATGTCGTATTTCCCATTTTATCGGTATGCCATGACGTTTGAAGAATTTGTTCCGGCATTTTCTTCCTGGTTTGCCGGTAACCGGTGTGGAGTGGCAATACTGACTGGTGTTCGTGCTGATGAATCGCTCAATCGCTTTATGGGACTGGTGTCTCAGCGCAAACTGAGATATGCAGATGATAAACCCTGGACCACAGCGTCACCTGAAGGGTTTTATTACACCTTGTATCCGTTGTATGACTGGAAAGCCCGTGATATATGGATATATAACGCCAGAACCCGAGCTATCTACAATCCCCTGTATGACCTGATGTACCGTGCCGGCGTGCCGTTACGCAACATGCGGGTCTGTGAGCCTTTTGGCCCGGAACAGCGTAAGGGACTGTGGCTTTACCATGTTCTGGAGCCGGAAACTTGGGCCAGGATGTGTGAGCGGGTGTCGGGTGCTGCCAGCGGGGCGCTTTATGCCAATGAGAGCGGTGCCTATTTTGCCCTGCGTAAGCGTATCACGAAGCCGCCTCATCATACCTGGCGTAGCTATGCGATGTTCCTGCTGGATGTGATGCCGGAAAGAACGGCAGAACATTACCGTAATAAAATTGCTGTCTACCTGCGCTGGTATCAGACGCGGGGCTTCCCGGATGACATCCCGGATGAACAGGAGAATGACCTGGGGAGCCGGGATATCCCGTCTTGGCGACGTATCTGTAAGACACTCATAAAGAATGATTTCTGGTGCCGGACCCTCTCCTTCAGTCCGAACAAACCCCGGCACTATGAACGTTATCTGCAGCGTATGAAAGAAAGGAGGAAGGAATGGGGGATTCTGTGACACCTGAGGTGGAAGTATTGAGCAACATGATTCGACAGTACTTCAGTCAGGAACGATCTGAAGAAGAGACCATACGAGCCCTTAATCATCTGCGCAGGGTGTTGCATGAGGTCAGCCCTTTTGCACAGGAGCCTGTGGACTGTGTGTTGTGGGTGAAAGCGGATGAGGTGGTGGCCAACGATTACAATCCCAATGTCATGTCTTCCAGTGAAAAAAAACTGCTTAAACATTCACTGGAGCAGGATGGATTCACGCAGCCTGTGGTGGTTTCGGAAGAGAAGGAGCATTATCTGGTCGTGGATGGTTTTCATCGTCAGTTGCTGGGCAGGAAAGCGGATACGAGAAAACGTCTGAAGGGCTGGCTGCCAGTGACCTGTATTAATCCGGAAAGAAAGGGACAGGCATCACGTATTGCCGCAACCATACGGCATAACCGTGCCAGGGGAAAACACCAGATAACGTCAATGTCTGACATTGTCAGGGACCTTTCGCGTCTGGGCTGGACAGATGAGCGTATTGGCACAGAGTTGGGCATGGACCAGGATGAAGTGCTGAGGCTGAAACAGATTAGCGGGCTGACAGAGCTGTTTCAGGAAGAGAATTTCAGCCCTTCATGGACGGTTCGTTGATATTGTAAAATATGATAGTTGGAGTAAGGGGCAATAGAAGGAGAATATTTATCCCACCTTCTTCCGAGTCGGGATAAATCAAAAGGTATTATCCATTGATTCAGTATCTGGGTGAGAGTAAATAATCTAAAAATAGTATTGCGTTGTGAACTGATATCACTTTTGAATTACAAAGGTATAGGCTCAGTAACCAGCTTTATAAGTCATTGTCGTAGCAATGACTATAGAGTCATGCTGGCGGAAAGAATAAATATTCACCCCCAGATGGAAAACAACGTCGAAAAACCTTCAACAAACACAATACGTTCGTTAGCCTGCCCGCAAAGCGGGCAGATCAGGACAAAGAATTCCATAACGATTGTTTTTGTCATCAGAAATTCCATGCAAAACCTATAGCTGCATTAAAACCTGCTGCAGGAATAGTTTCATGTGCTGTACGGTAGCGTTTGTCTGTCAGGTTATTGAGTGCTAGGTTAATCCGGTACTGATCCTCGTTACCGAATTCTGTATTTACTGCAAAGTTGAGAGTGGCCCAGCCCGGAACATTTGTTTCGGTACCGTTACTGTCATCTTTTGCACTAGAGGCAGCACGAATAAAAACATCAGAGATTATGTTGGCCTGACCCATCACAAGAGTATGTTTCAGCCCTATACGTCCGTTTATCGCTGGTTCTCCTGTATTAGTTGTTTTTAATGTTGAAGTTTCATATTGCCGACGAATTAAATTGCCACTGATATATGGCGAGAAAACCCAGCCATTATATTCCGCGCTTATTTCCAGTCCCCATGTTTTTGCCCGATCAATATTGTCATAATAATAGTAGCTACTACGGGAGGAGTTGGTGTTACCATTGCAAACTATACTGCCATCACAGATCAGACTTGCAATATAATCTTTAGCTTCTGAGTAGTAAACTGCGCTGTCAATCAGCCACTGATTACCATTATATCGTGCACCTAATTCAAAGTTATTGGAGTGTTCAGCCTTAAGATCAGGATTTCCGTATGTGACACTGCCGCCCGCAGATGTCTGCATAAAAAGCTGGGAGAGTGTGGGAAATACGTAGCCTTGCGCGAACGCAGCGCGTAACTCCAAGTTATCGAAACCTGAATAGCGCAGGCTTGTAGATGTTACCATTTCGTGATCACTCGCAGACTCTCTGGCAAGAGAGGTATCGCTTATAATGCCTGCGGTATATGATACTCCGTCACCACGCGTCAACTTTGAAGAAAGCCAGTATTGGCGAACTCCCATTGTCCATGTCCAGTGATCGGCGAATCGCCAGTCATTTTGTGCGAATAGTGAGACTGTACTTTGCTCTGACTCATAATAGGAGCGAGTTCGTGTTTCCTTATTAATGAAGCCGGTCAGAGATTTGCTTGAGGTCATGCCACCGGACCTTTGGCTGACCCTGTCTTGTTTGTACTGTGCACCGGTAACAAGTTCATTATTAGCAGGCAGCGAAAAGTGACTCTGCAATGTGACCGCCTGAGTGTATTGCTTATCATGGGTGTCAGTCTTGTTATGAACGGTCAGAGCCTGAATCATCGGACTGGGAACAGGCTGTGTCGTTTTTACTTCGTTGGCAAATTGGCGCTGGATGGTCTGCTCATACGCGTCGAAATGAATTTTTTTTAGATAGTCACCGTCCACGTCTGTGTCATAGAATACCCCAACTTTCTCTCGTTCAAGTTTAGGTATTTTGACACTAAATGCCTCATAGCTTCCGTCTGGATCCTCATAGTAAGTTTGCGTCGCGAGTCTGTAGCGATCAAGCGAGAGGCCAAAACGATGGTTTCCGGAGTTATAACCCAACCATACACCCTGACTATTGTTACGATAGTTGGTATTCGGCAGACGTCCATCCGGCGTATCACGATTGCCCTGATCAGAATAACTACCGTTGATGCGATAATCAAATCCACCGATGCTCCCCTGGACCGCGATTGATTCTTCCCAGCCTGCTGTTGCGGAATTATAAACAGCTTTCACAACTCCAGATGCAAGTTTGTCACCTCCCTTTTTGGTTATGAAGTTAACAATACCGCCAATTGCCTGTGAACCGTACAGTACGGAATATGGACCTTTCACTACCTCAACACGCTCCAGCGCAGACTCATCTATCAACAGTCCCACACCATAATTATCTCCGGCGCGCTGATAAGTTACCTCCTGACCATCAATGAGAATTAAAACACGGGAGGATGCTTCGCCACGAATGCGGATTTGTTTACGGCCTGCCAAGGAGTTGTCTGTTATCTCTACTCCGGGGATGTCCTGCAAATTATCGGCTATGGAGGCATTGGTGGAGTTCTGCAATGTTTGTTGGTCAATAACCTGTATAGTCGCCGGGCTTTCCCAAAGGTTGCTTGCCGAACGATTCGTGGTCACGACGAGCGTCTCTTCGTTGCTGATTTTTGTTTCTGAAGAAGTTGCGGTTGCAGTAGAAACTATCCCAGAAATGCATAATGACAGAGTGGAAAGGATATAAATTCGACAAGGTATATTATATAACATTTCATCCCTCATTAATACAAAGTACAAATGATTGCTGTAATGATAATTATTATCATTTATGTTCTCATGTATCTGTGATTATTGTCATCTTCATAAATTGTAAATATCAAACATTTTTGACCTTAATCATGTTTTTTGATAGATATTTTACGACTGAACATATCCGTCGTTTCCTCTGACTCGTGTCAGTCGGTCTCTGGTTGTATCCACGGACCGCACTCTTGACATAAGAGTGCGGTCCGTGGAAAACGGAGTTGAAAAAATGGTGTCTGAAAGAAGGTACCATCATTGCGATGACAAACACTTTGGCGTGGATAATGTAATTAATTGCTGAAATTGACCGTATATGCGGTAAGACTCATATCAGTATCAGGTCCGGTTAATTGCTGATACTGACATAAACTTTTTACAAAAGGATGAATGCAGAAGGTTACTCAAATGGCCAGAGTGATGACAATGATGGTCAGACGTTGACCTGCAGAAACTGCATTTTAATTGGTCTATAAAGTCTGCAAGAGGAATCAGGGTCAGATCAGTGAGTCTTATCGCGGCCCGAAGCTATGACTGAAAGAAGGCTGGATACAGAATTGCAACAATTTGGCAATGTCAGAACACAGAAGCTTTGCAAGCAGGTGAAAGGTTATGTCTAGAAAAAGGAGTATATCAGAATACATCTACTGATGTACAAAACACAACAATAGCTTCATGATATATAAATACGTGATGACGAGTGGTACTCCGCATGGTTATTTAACTTCTCAGCACCACTAATGATCCTGAGCAACTTCGTATTTGGGCCATTGCCATGGAGTAGAAAGCTGTGTCTGAGAATGCAGAATTTGAGAAAAGAATTCGCTTTCTTGGAGAGCTTCTGAAAATGGCACGCTAACAACGCTTTGTTAAAAAATGTGAATCACTTGCCGAGGCTGCATTTTCTATTCGAGGAGAATGTTGACGTAGATATTACAGAAATCTCAGCGCATCAGGATAAACTGCTACCTTAGGTCAACCACCAAAAGAAAATACAATACGTCCAGTTTGTATGCCTTTAATAACACATCTTTTAAATGTTGAAGAATTATCCCGCCTGCTGAAGAACGTTGCTCTGAGTGTGATAAACCTTTTTATTCTTGATGATGTCAGCGAGAAGATGGAATATATCCCCGACTGGGTCGTGGTTACCCGGTTAAACATCTGGTGGCGCTAATAAATCTGGCAAGTCACATTCTGTTGAATGCTGTGACAGTGCCTTACCGAGAGAGCGAAATTGTGGTGTTCTAGTGCATAGTCGCCACCATTCCGGATAATTTTATTGCGTTGTTTTACAACTTCTTTTACAGCGCAGATCTGTCGCTGACGTTGAATCAATAGCCTGGATTTCAGAACACAATGCCCGTTTGCTGGTTGGTCCGGCAGTAGCATTAATTCATTATCTGAATGAAATGTGTCAATCCACAGAAACCGCTGTCAATGACGCATTTTGTCGGACGTTAACACGAGAAAGTCTGGCTATTCCGTAATGCCATCTTATTTCGTAATGGATTGAGAATGCTGGATTTTTAATTATATTACGCGCAGTATTAATCGCGTAAATGTTTTGCGGTCAGCAACGGTGGGGGATCCATTGCTCTGTTCAATGAATACCATCATACATTTGAATCAGGAGTCGGTATGATGATTTTGGTGACGGGAGGCGCACGGAGCGGGAAGAGTCGCCACGCAGAGGTGCTTATTGGGGACTCTTCACAGGTTCTGTATATCGCTACCTCGCAAATCCTTGATGATGAGATGGCTGCACGGATAGAACATCATCGGCAAAGCCGCCCGGAGCACTGGCGCACAGTGGAGCGCTGGCAACATCTTGATGAATTAATTCATGCAGACATTAACCCGAATGAGGCTGTGTTGCTGGAATGCGTTACCACAATGGTGACTAATCTGTTGTTTGATTATGGCGGCGATAAAGACCCTGATGAATGGGATTATCAGGCGATGGAACAGGCGATTAATGCTGAGATTCAGTCGTTGATTGCTGCCTGCCAACGTTGCCCCGCAAAGGTTGTATTAGTGACTAACGAAGTGGGAATGGGGATTGTGCCGGAGAGTCGTCTGGCACGACATTTTCGTGATATTGCCGGGCGGGTAAATCAGCAGTTGGCCGCTGCGGCAAATGAAGTATGGCTGGTGGTTTCGGGTATTGGAGTAAAAATCAAATGAGTAAATTATTTTGGGCGATGCTCTCATTTATTACGCGTCTGCCTGTACCGCGTCGCTGGTCCCAGGGACTGGATTTCGAGCATTATTCTCGCGGTATTATTACTTTTCCTTTGATTGGATTATTGCTTGGCGCGATTAGCGGGCTGGTCTTCATGGTGCTGCAGGCATGGTGTGGCGTACCACTGGCGGCACTGTTTAGCGTACTTGTGCTGGCGCTGATGACCGGGGGATTCCATCTGGACGGCCTCGCTGATACCTGTGATGGCGTATTTTCTGCACGTAGCCGCGATCGCATGTTGGAAATCATGCGTGATAGCCGTTTAGGCACCCACGGCGGTCTGGCATTGATTTTTGTGGTACTGGCAAAGATTCTGGTGTTAAGCGAGTTGGCTCTGCGTGGCGAACCGATCCTTGCATCGCTGGCGGCAGCATGTGCGGTCAGCCGCGGGACTGCCGCATTATTGATGTATCGTCATCGTTATGCGCGGGAAGAAGGGCTTGGCAATGTGTTCATTGGCAAAATTGATGGGCGACAAACCTGCGTCACACTCGGCTTAGCCGCTATTTTTGCTGCCGTATTATTGCCGGGTATGCATGGTGTGGCTGCTATGGTGGTGACGATGGTGGCGATTTTCATCCTCGGTCAGCTTCTCAAACGTACGCTGGGCGGGCAAACGGGCGATACGCTGGGAGCAGCCATAGAGTTTGGTGAACTGGTTTTCCTGCTGGCACTGCTATAAAGAGACGTGACATGCAAATACTTGCCGATTTACTGAATACGATCCCAGCCATCAATTCTGCCGCTATGTCGCGTGCACAACGGCATGTTGACGGGTTACTCAAACCTGTTGGTAGCCTGGGAAAGCTGGAGGCGCTTGCCATACAACTGGCAGGAATGCCGGGGTTGAATGGCATACCGCATGTGGGCAAAAAAGCAGTACTGGTTATGTGTGCCGATCACGGCGTCTGGGAGGAAGGGGTCGCTATTTCTCCAAAAGAAGTGACAGCCATACAGGCTGAAAATATGACCCGTGGAACAACCGGCGTGTGTGTGCTGGCAGCACAAGCGGGCGCTAACGTCCACGTAATTGATGTTGGTATTGATACTGCTGAGCCTATCCCCGGGCTTATCAACATGCGTGTCGCACGAGGTAGCGGCAATATTGCTTCAGCTCCGGCAATGAGTCGCCGTCAGGCTGAAAAGTTGCTTTTGGACGTCATATGTTATACGCGGGAGCTGGCAAAAAACGGTGTCACGCTGTTTGGTGTAGGTGAACTGGGGATGGCAAACACGACACCGGCAGCGGCAATAGTCAGCACAATCACTGGCCGGGATCCTGAAGAAGTGGTTGGGATTGGCGCAAACCTGCCGACAGATAAACTGGCTAATAAAATTGATGTTGTGCGTCGGGCGATTACGTTGAATCAACCAAATCCTCAGGATGGTGTTGATGTCCTGGCAAAAGTGGGTGGATTTGATTTGGTCGGAATAGCTGGAGTGATGTTAGGTGCTGCTTCCTGCGGTTTACCCGTGTTGCTGGATGGATTTCTTTCTTATGCTGCTGCGCTCGCAGCCTGCCAGATGTCTCCTGCAATCAAACCGTATCTCATTCCTTCTCACTTGTCGGCAGAAAAAGGCGCGCGTATAGCGCTCTCGCATTTGGGGCTGGAGCCTTATCTCAATATGGATATGCGTTTAGGTGAGGGGAGTGGTGCAGCTCTGGCGATGTCCATCATCGAAGCTGCTTGTGCGATATACAACAACATGGGCGAACTTGCTGCCAGTAATATTGTTCTACCGGGGAATACGACTTCTGATTTGAACAGCTAAAAACGAAAAGTCTGATAAAAGCTATACTTATCGGATAGTATTCGCGACTTAGGAAAGGGACATGATGCGTCGTGTAAATATTCTTTGCTCATTTGCTCTGCTTTTTGCCAGCCAAAATAGCCTGGCGGTAACTTATCCATTACCTCCAGAGGGTAGCCGTTTAGTGGGGCAGTCGCTTACTGTAACTGTTCCTGATCACAATACTCAGCCGCTGGAGACTTTTGCCGCACAATACGGGCAAGGGTTAAGTAATATGCTGGAAGCGAATCCGGGCGCTGATGTTTTTTTGCCGAAGCCTGGCTCACAACTCACCATTCCGCAGCAACTGATTTTGCCCGCCACTGTTCGTAAAGGGATTGTGGTTAACGTCGCTGAAATGCGTCTTTATTACTATCCGCCAGACAGTAATACAGTGGAAGTCTTTCCTATTGGTATCGGCCAGGCTGGGCGAGAAACCCCGCGTAACTGGGTGACTACCGTTGAACGTAAACAAGAAGCACCAACCTGGACGCCAACGCCGAACACCCGGCGCGAATATGCGAAACGAGGGGAGAGTTTGCCCGCATTTGTTCCTGCGGGGCCCGATAACCCCATGGGGCTGTACGCGATTTATATTGGCAAGTTGTATGCCATCCACGGTACCAATGCCAATTTTGGTATTGGGCTCCGTGTAAGTCAGGGCTGTATTCGTCTGCGTAATGACGATATCAAATATCTGTTTGATAATGTTCCTGTAGGCACTCGTGTACAAATTATTGATCAGCCAGTGAAATACACAACGGAACCGGATGGTTCAAAGTGGCTGGAAGTTCATGAGCCGCTGTCGCGCAATCGTGCAGAATATGAGTCTGACCGAAAAGTGCCATTGCCGGTAACCCCATCTTTGCGGGCGTTTATCAACGGGCAAGAAGTTGATGTAAATCGCGCAAATGCTGCGTTGCAACATCGATCGGGAATGCCTGTGCAAATTAGTTCTGGTTCAAGACAGATGTTTTAAGAGCGTTGGTAATTAGAAAGTAAAAAGCCTGCTCGAAAGCAGGCTTTTTTGAATTTGGCTCCTCTGACTGGGATCGCCTTTGCCAGTAAGTGGCTAATAAGTAAGCTAAACCAGAGTTATCTTCCTGTCAAGACCACCAGAATGACCACCAATAGGAGCTGGCTACATAAATTTGGTTTGAGCTTCCCTACTGCATGTGGTGATAGTTACTATAGTGTCCCTACGTGGGAAGCGCTGATCCTCTCCCCTAGTGGAACTGTGTCTAAAGAGCGATAACAGTCCGCTCAGGGCGTGAAGCGGAAGTTGCTAAATCAGTCTATGTTAATCAACGAGGAGCTGGTAGATAAGATTGACACTAAAAATTATGGTGATGGTTCCAATAACGTGTTTGTTATCTGGACTTTATCATTAAAATCCTCTACAAAATCCGAGTGTTTTAAATTTCTAGGCTTCGTACATCTACAATCTGTACTCGTTGAAATTTCTTCATCTCCAGAGAAGTACTACAAGTTACGTATCCATCAAGAACGTGTTATGGAAGGTATGATGCCTGAAGAACCAAAAGCCATAGTTATAGAAGATACTGAGTGGGGGTGTATCCACTCGCAGTATCACTACCAAGATAAAGATCCTGCGATAATAACATGTATCGTAAACGTAAATAATACTGACTTAATAGCTACAGAGCTTGTGAACTCAGTGTTGAATACATCCTGAATTTCTTCTCTCGATGCTGGTACACAGCGATCATATAAAGTTACCGCGAAAGAAACGACTGATCCTACCCTCGTAATATGGACACTGCTCTAAGCGAGGTTCTGGTTTTCAAATTGTTCCGGAGTGAGACCGCCACACCAACTGTGCCGTCGCCAGCGACTGTAATCACATTCGATATAATTAAACACCGTTGCCCGCATTATTTCCCGGCTGATAAAGTGTTCTCCATGGAGACATTCCACTTTCAGTGAATGAAAGAAGCTTTCCACGCAGGCATTATCGTAGCAGCAGTGTAAATAGACCCATTTTAGTTCCATACACTTTTTGAGATCCCGGCCAAATAATGGCGCTGTCGGTATTCCTCCGGTGTCATATTATTCAGCGATTCATGCGGGCGTTCACAGTTATATTTTGATAACCATTTTTCAGTGATTTCCCGTACTTCATTCAGCGTTCTGAACAGATAAAAATCGAGTATTTCTGTTCGGTATGTCCGGTTAAAGCGCTCAATGAAAGCGTTCTGCGTCGGCTTACCCGGCTGGATAAACTCCAGTTTTATTGCATGTTTCTCTGCCCATTCAGCCAGTGCCAGGGAGATAAATTCCGGGCCGTTATCCAGACGAAGCATGGCCGGATAGCCACGGTTTGCCGCGATCCTGTCGAGTACACGGACCACTCGCTGAGCTGGCAGATTCAGATCGATTTCAATCGACAATGCCTCACGGTTAAAATCATCAACGACATTGAACATGCGAAAACGACGGCCACAGACCAGGGCATCATGCATAAAATCGACAGACCAGCTCAGGTTCAGACTCCGGCAGGCCTGACGGATACTGAGTTCGAACGTCGTTATCAGATGAGTAACCAGCTCACGCTTAAAGGCTGGTTTTAAAGCTTTTTTTCGATAACGTCTTTCAGCGCCCGGTTCTCCAGACTCAGGTCGGCAAACATTTGTTTTAGACGGCGGTTCTCGTCCTCAAGATCCTTGATTTTCTTAATATCAGAAGCCTCCATGCCGCCGTATTTGGACTTCCAGTTGTAATAGGTGGCTTCAGAGATTCCGGCCTCGCGACAGACATCTTTAACAGTTCGTCCGGCTTCAACCGACTTAATCACGGCGATGATCTGATGCTCAGTAAAACGGGCTTTACGCATAGCGCTCTCCTTCGTTGGCAGATTGATTATGCCGGATGATCTCTAAATGTGAATGGCACGATTATGCGGGATACTTACACCACCGACGGAATATGAAAATCAATATTATCGACGGCTCAGAAGTGTCTAGATTATCCGTGGCGATTCAATTCTGCCCATTTGACGAATGAATTAGCTGATAGTCGTGGTGATAAAGTTGGGACTGCATAGGAAATAGCTCAATAGTTATTTTAGGGGTGATGAGTGGAGAGGCTAATGCGAGAAATGAGTTACATATTTTCCATTGAGAGAAATAAACAGGTGAACCTCTATATTTTGAAGTTAGTTTTTTATTTGTTAAATGAAATTCAATACAATCCAGTCCTAAAGATAGGCCTTTACCTCGATATTTGATGTAAGCTTCTTTGAGCGTCCACATTTTCCAAAAAAGTAATTGACCTTCATAACGAGGAAGTGAAACTATGTTAGTAGCTTCCTGTGGAGTAAAAAAATGCTGACTGATATTCAGATAAGAGTTGTCTAAATCTCTTATTTGTTCAATATCGACACCAAGCTCGCAGTGAGAACTAATAGCAACGGCTACTGTATCTATAGTATGGGAAAGGTTAAAAAAAATCTTTTTTGCCAACTGAGGAAAAACTATAAATGGTTTGCCATATTTGCACGTACTAAATTGCCATGATTGTAATGAGACATCAGGTTGATATCTTTTTAGTGCTGTTTTGAGCAGGATACGGCTTAAAATATAGAGTTCTTTATCACTCACAAAATGAAACTGATCATAGCGTTTTATTTCTTCCTCATTGAGATAGTGAAGGAAGTTATCTCTACTGGTTTGATGAAAAAAACTAGTATGTCCAATTAATATATCAATCCTCATTTAGATAATCTCATTCCTGTTAGCAATGTGTATAGCGTGATTCGTATTCCGAGCTTGTATTTTATGTTTGATGTTTTTCACATGAAACTTTACTGTGTTTATTGATATGTTAAGATTATGTGATATTTGAGAGTACTCATCACCTTGTGCCAGCATGCGCAATACTTGTCTTTCACGCAGAGATAACGGGTTTTTTTCTTTGAACTTATCCATGTTTCCCCCCATCCTGAATGGTATCTGTGTATCTGTGTATCTGTGTATCTGTGTATCTGTGTATCTGTGTATCTGTGTATCTGTTGTTTTGGCAGTATTTAAGAGGAATTTACGATACAACGGTTTTTATGTAAATGGGAATTACGCATTATTTTCTATGTGGTGGCTGTATCAATTCATACCCGCTACATCATGTATGTACTGCATGACTTACATGTTTTTGCTTACAGACAGAATCTAATTCATTGAAGAAAAACATGTAATCAGAATATAAGGATTTTTTGGGGGTATTCCTGTAAGTGATAAAATGCAATATGATTATATGAATACGCAATAAAAAACTATACTTGCGGATAGGTGTGCCATTTAGAATAATCATGTTAAATAATCTATAAATCCGATAATAAGGTGATGGTTATGGATAATACCTCTGGAGATTTTCCATGTAATAAGATGGACACGCGTAAGCAGTTACCGCTAACACCAAGTCAACAGGGGTTTTTATTCCATTCCTTAAAGGATAAGAAAAGGAGTAACTACCATGAGCATTTTACATGCATTTTTTCTCAGCATGTAGATAGCGCCCACTTCAAGTGGGCGCTGGAAACGTTATTTCGAAAGCATGAGTGTTTTCGCACTGATTATAACTGGGAGATTGATGAGCGCCCTTGTCAGGTGGTGAAGACCGATGTGTTGCCGGATATATATGTGTTAGACTGTGAGCAAGAGGAAATACGTTTTCTACTAGCTAATGATGACATTATCATTCCTGTCCCGCAGGATGACGGTATTGATGCTATAATTCCTCAACTGCTACAGGCTGATTTAAAATACCCATTTTCCTTGAAAACGATCCCAGTCCGGGCCTACCTTATTCAGTCAACGAAAGAAAGTGCTTTTATACTATCATACCATCATATTGTGATGGATGGCTGGAGCTTATCCCTTTTCATTAAACAGTTGCTCCAACTCTATGGAGCGGCTGTGGTCAGTGGTGTGAGGGATGATAGCGCCATTATCCCCTCATCTCTGAAACCCCTTGTAGACACACTGTCGGCCCGACGTCACACCTTTCAGCACGACTATTGGGCTGCATATCTTCGGGAGGGAACACCAACTTGTATCGTGCCGCTGTCACAATATCACACAGATACTGAAGCCGAGAACAATTCTTACGTTAATCAAACAAATCATGTGGAGATCAATTTGTCTCCGGATGTGTGTCAGAAAATACAGACGCTATGCAGCGATTATCGTATCACCCCCGCAGTAATCTTCTATGTGGCCTGGGGCATCCTGCTACAACGTTGGTGCTATGCTGACGATGTGTTATTCGGCGCGACAATATCAGGGCGAAATATACCAATTGATGGTATAGAAGAAACACTAGGGCTATTTATTAACACGTTGCCGCTGCGTCTGCGTGATGATGGGGCGACACTGTTGCAACACTTACAACGTATGCACCAAACACTAATAGCTCACTACAGCAATGAACATGATGCCTTAGCCAGCATACAACGGTTGGTACATAAAGAAGGTCATGCTGGGGATCTTTTTAATACCTTAGTGGTGTTGGAGAATTATCCCGTTGATATGACATTATTGTCATGCGCGTCGCCCGTGGCAATTCGCCATCTCAGTGTACATGAACAAACGCACTATCCGCTGACCTTGACCATCACTCAACAGAAGGGATTCCGTTTCAGTATTGCATATGCCCTTAACTACCTGACCAACAACATGGCGCAAGCGTTGCTGATGCACCTGAGTTATCTGCTTGAACAACTGGTGGACAATCCGCAGCGCCCCATTGCTGCGTTGGTAAACTTGTCCCCATGCCAGCAGGCGCAGGTACTTCAACCCTATCTGGAACGCATGGCATGCCGGGATTGGGATAGTCAATCCAACGTCATCGAACAATTTCATCAAGTTGCTGCGACTTCGCCAGCACAGGTCGCAGTGGTTGATGAATTGTGCGCGTTGACCTATTCGGAGTTGGCAGCACAAGCTGAGCAGCTCGCGGCTTATTTGGTACAGCAGGGTGTTATGGTTGGCGATACTGTAGGCATAATTAGCGAACGCCGGGTAAACACCGTGGTTGCCATCATCGCCATCATGTTGATCGGGGCTGCTTATGTGCCCATCAGCCCCGACTACCCAGTGGGTAGGATGCAGGAAATTATTGATGACAGCGGCTTGGCGCTGTTGCTGGTACATGGCAAACCGCTAGATGCATTAAACGTTGCGCAGAGTGACCTCTGTGCATTTCCCGTCGCGCCCTCGGTGGTATTTCCGGTTATCACACCAGATTCTCGCGCTTATGTGATTTATTCATCGGGGTCGACGGGTAAGCCAAAAGGTATCGCGGTGGCGCACCGCGGTTTATTGCGCCTGATACAAGGCGACAGCCCGCTGAAGGTGGAGAGCGGTGAGACAACGCTGCTGACCTGCCCATTTGAGTTTGATGTTTCGGTGTTTGAGATGTGGTCTACCTTGCTCAACCACGGCAAACTAGTATTACTCAGCAAACAGGCATTACTTGATATCAATCACATTCGCCGCACGATCGCTGATGAACAGGTGGCGCGCGCCTGGTTTACCTCATCCTTGTTTAACTCCTATGTGGCAGAAGGTGCCGATTTCTTCGGTATGTTACAACACATTACGGTGGGCGGCGAAGCAGTATCTGCGTGGCATGTCAACGACGTGATGCAAAAATACCCGCATCTGGTGGTGACAAACGGTTATGGGCCGACGGAAAACACTATTTTTACCACCGCATATCGTTTCAACGGGTTGCAACCCGCCCGAGTCCCGATAGGATACGCGGTACCGGGCACCTCGCTCTACATTACCGATCTCCATGGGCATTTGTTGCCTATCGGTGCCACCGGTGAACTAGTGGCGGGTGGAGTGGGGGTCGCCATCGGCTATCAGAACAACCCGGCGCTAAGTGCGACGGTTTTTGTCCCTGATCCTTTTATTCCCGGCGGTATGATGTACAAAACTGGCGATTATGCCCGGTTGCTGGATGATGGCTGTGTTGACTGTTTTGGGCGTAAAGACGGTCAAATTAAGATCAATGGACAACGAATTGAAACCGGAGAGATCGAGCAGCGCCTGCTGGAGTGCTCCGGCATTATCGAGGCGGTAGTGGTTCCTTACCGCGTACGTGAAACGCTGCATATTGCGGCAGTGGTCTGCGTCAATGATAGCTATGATGAGGTGGAAGTTCGAGGGCAATTGGCTGACAGATTGCCGCCATTCGCTATTCCGGAATCCTTGGTGGTGGTGACGGAGATTGCAAAAAGCCATAGTGGCAAGGCCGACTTGGCGCAGTTGCGGTATCTCCTGCCCGCAACTCAGTGCAACGCCGTGTCCACCACGATATCAGAGGTGCATAGTGACATGGAACATGCGCTGCATGCTATCTGGCAACGCGTACTTGATAGACAAGACATTGATAGCAATGCCTCCTTTTTCGCCCTCGGTGGCACCTCATTGGATACCATCAGGGTTAAAGGGGATATTAAGCGGCAACTTGGCTTGGAGATTGATATTACCGATCTCTTTAAGTACCCAACGCTCACGGCGTTAGCACATTTTCTCGATACTGCCGTATCGCCGGAGGATGCAATTCCAACGCGTGCTGTTGTCTACAGCGACATGCCGGTGGCGATTGTCGGTATGGCGGGACGTTTCCCCGGTGCGGCGAATATTGCAGCGTTGTGGACGCTGGTTGTAGGAGGGGAATCGGGATTAACACTGTTCAGTGATGAAGAGTTGCGCGCGCATGGTGTGACACCTGACACGCTTAAACAAGCGAATTATATAAAAACCAAAGGGATTGTTGATGATCACGAATGGTTTGATGCGGATTTCTTTGGTTATACTCCCAACGAGGCGGAATGTATGGATCCGCAAATTCGCTTATTGCATCAGTGCTGCTGGCAAACTCTGGAACACGCTGGGTGCGATCCTGCCACCTTTACTGGTGCGATTGGCATTTATGCCGGACTGCTGACATCCCCCCACTGGCTTAATGCGGTAATGCAAGACACTACCGACTCTACCGCCCTGTACAAGGCCAGTATCCTGAATATCCATTCCGTCACAGCATTGATTGCCCATGCGCTTAACCTCACCGGCCCTGCCGTGACGCTTGACACCGCCTGCTCCACTTCGGCAGTGGCTATCCACCAGGCCTGCATCGCACTACGTAACCGGGATTGCGATGCGGCATTGGCGGGCGGCGTTTCTATCGAGATGCCTGCGTACCGGGGCTATGAATATCATGAAGGCATGATCAATGCGCGAGATGGTGTCTGTCGTCCTTTCGATAGCCAAGCCTCTGGCACAGTCACCGGTGATGGCTTAGGAATGCTGCTGCTAAAACGTCTGGACGACGCGCTGGCGGATCGGGACTGCATCTATGGTGTGATCAAAGGTTCGGCGGTCAATAATGATGGCAATAACAAAATCGGCTATACCGCGCCGAGTGTGATCGGGCAATCAACGGTAATCCGCACCAGTTTGCGCCGTGCCGGTTTTGATAGCGACAGTATCGGATTGGTGGAAGCGCACGGCACCGGTACGGTGCTGGGTGATCCTATTGAGTTACGTGCGCTTAATGAGGTGTTTGGCCCAACACCTGTTCCGTTTTGTGTGGTTTCAGCGCTGAAAAGTAATATTGGCCACCTCAACTCCGCTGCGGGAGTGGCGGGCGTCATCAAAACAACGCTCGCCCTGCATCATCAAGTGTTGCCACCAACAGCGCACTTTCGCCAACTCAATCCTGCTATAGATCTATCGCGTTCTGCATTGTACGTTAACCAGCAAGTCCAACCGTGGCCGTCGACGCGTCCTCGTCGTGCACTGGTGAGCTCCTTCGGCATCGGCGGCACCAATGCCAGCATCGCACTAGAAGCACATCAACATGAGGACGACCCTTCAGCGACGGGGGTACGCGACAGCTATCTGTTGTTGTTCTCCGCTAAAACACCCGCTGCGTTAGAGTTGCGCGTGGCCTCCACACTGGAATATGTCAAGCATGGAGTAGGGGTGCGCCTGCCGGATGTGGCTTATACATTGCAAACTGGACGCACAGCCTTTGACCATCGGCGGGCTTATTTGGTGAGTCGTGGGTCGAAAATCGATCTCTCCTGTGCCACGATATTGCAAGCGGAAATCTTCAATGGTCAGCGCACGACAGCGGAGATCTGCTTCATGTTTCCTGGTCAAGGTAGCCAATATCACGGCATGGCCAGCGCGCTCTATGCTCATCAACCCATGTTTCGCCAGCACATGGATCGCTGCTTTGCTGCATTCCAACGCTATTCGACGGTCGATCTCAAGGCGTTGTTGTTTGACGATGAGGATACGCGGGATATTGATCAAACGCAGTTCACACAACCGGCGTTGTTCTGTGTCGAATACAGCCTAGCGCGCACCTTGATTGATCTGGGGATTACGCCGGACAGTATGATCGGGCACAGTCTGGGCGAGTATGTTGCGGCCTGTATTGCTGGCGTATTTACTCTTGAGGATGCGCTGCACGTCATTGAGGCGCGCGGACGTTTGATGCAGTCCATGCGTCCCGGTAGCATGATGGCGGTCTACCTTAGTCGCGAACAGTTGACCCCATGGCTAGCTGCAGAACGGGGTATTGAACTGGCAGCTAATAATAGCGCGCATTTTTGCGTAGTCGCGGGCGAGCAGGCGGCCATTTCCCGTTTGAGCACACGCTTAGTCGAGGGCGGGATACAGCACAGGCGCCTGAAAACCTCTCACGCATTCCACTCGGCCATGATGACGCCGATGCTGCACGATTTTGCACAGTTGCTGGGGCAAATCCCGATGCACGCGCCGCACAAGCGCTTTATATCTAATGTAAGCGGTACATGGATTACTGAGGAGCAAGCTACCTCGCCGGATTACTGGGTGCAGCAAGTGCGCAACGCGGTGCTGTTTAGCGAAGGTGCGGCGCAACTGTTGGTACAACCCACGCTGTTTATCGAATGTGGGCCGGGTAATACGCTCTCTACCTTTATTCAAGGACATAACCAATACAGCGATCAGCCGACCCTGTTGACGCTACGCAAAGCCAACGCGGCGATCGATGATGAGCACATGTTGCATCGTACGCTGGCGGCGCTGTGGGTCAGGGGGGAGAATATTGATTGGAGACGCTTTAACCAGACGGCACTCGGCAAGCACATTCCATTGCCGGATTACCCCTTCGAACAGACTTATTACTATCGCTATGGTGCTGCACTTTCCGGTTATCGCCAGTATCCAAATCCTCTGCGCCGTCCGCAAGATGAGTGGCTCCAGCGTGTGCTGTGGCGGATGCACGACACATCCTTGCGGGAGGCGTTCTATGCGCCGGGCGAATTGATCATCATTATTAGTGCTGACGGCGACAAGTTACAGCAGACGCTGATGAGTAGTGGTGTCGACAGCATCACAATGCCGCTGCCGATATCGTCAGAGGACGACGTGTGGGATAATGACCGTATTCTGACGCATTTCCACGACATCTGCGCACTTTTAGCACACAAAACCTACCGACAGTTACATTGCTTGTATGCTCCCGGTGCGGAGGCAGGATCATCGTTGACACAGTCGCTCTCGGGACTTTATCGTGTTGCTCGCTGGTGTATGCACAGCACCACGCCGCTGGCGTCCTTAACAGTATTGACCCATGGTGCGTTTCGCGTACAGGAAGAGGATAATCCCGAACCGACGCTGGCAGCGTTGTCGGGCGCAGTAAACGTGTTTGCCCAAGAGCTGCACCCGACCGAAGTACGATTGATCGATATCGATGCGCAGAGCAGTGATGAGAATCTGAACTTGCTAACCCAGCGTCTGGCCCCGAAACAAGAAACGGTAATGGCGCTCAGGCAGGGGATGCTTTACCTGCGACGCTTTATCCCGACACGGCTGTTGGCGCACTTACCCCCTCAAACAGGGTGTATACCGGGCAACGTACTGTGGATTATCGGCGGTGAAAAGGGGATTGGCCGCATGATCGGCGAAGCGCTTGCTCAGCGTGAGGGAGTCCGTGTGGTACTGAGCAGCCGCACAGGTTATCACCATGAAGCGGTGCAGCAGGACGCATTAGACGTTATCCACTGCGACGTGACGCAGGCGGAGGCGGTTAGAGCTTGTCTGGCAACTCTGCTCGAACGCTATGGACGGTTGGATGGCGTGATTTTTGCTGCCGACGCTACCACCACATTGACACTGCATCAATTGAGCGAATCTGCGCTACGCGACACGCTAACGGTGAAAGAACGGGGTACTGCTAATGTGCTGCATGCGTTAGCGCAACGGAATCTGCTGGATGAGCGTCTGCTACTGCTGTTCTGTAACTCGTTGGCTGCCGTGAATGCGGAGATTGGCCAGACAGGCTATGCTACCGCCAGCGCCTATTTGGATGCACTGGCACAGCAACTGCGTACCCGCTACAAGGTGAATGCGCTCAGTATCGGGTTGGATGCATTGCGTGAGCAGGGCATGTTGTTGGATGCTATAAACGGCAGTGAATACGATGTCTTGCGTGGACTGCGCCCATTGATGACGGGAACGTTGCTACAGGCTTATAAACAACAAGGGGCTGACACCAGCTACTACGCGCGATTATCCCCCGAGTCCGATTGGCTGCTGGATGAGCACCGGATATCCGGTATCGCCACGCTGCCGGGAACCGGCTATCTGGCGCTGGCGTATGAAGCTCTGCGCCATTACTTTGTGCAAGACCAAATCTGCATTGATGAATTGGTCTTTTTGGCACCGTTGACTGTGATGGACAACTGCAGTGTTGACGTTTTTGTTGACATTTCACCTAACGGGCAAGGAGTTAGTGTCGAGGTGAAATCAATGACGGAGCGCTTTAGTGGCACGTTAACAACCCATGCCAGAGGCAGGGCGACGCGTCTGATGGTAGACGATAATGTTGTGTGCGATCTCACGGGGCTGATGCGCGAGATGCACACTATCACTCCTCCAACAAAGGAATTATCGAGCACGCACTTCCACTATGGGCCGCGCTGGCACAGCGTACAACAACTGTATGGCAATACCGCCCAGACTCAGGTTTTCGCAACGCTGGCCCTGCCCACCGTTGCCGCTAATGATACGATCGCACTGCACCCTGCGCTGTTGGACATCGCCAGCAGTGTTGTCGAACAACTGCCTGGTTTTCATACTGATTCGGTACCTTTCCTTTATCAGGATTTACGCCTGTACCGCCCGTTGCCGAACACCTTACATGTGGCGCTGACTGTCAATCGGCACGATGAGGAGGGTGACAGCTACGCTTTCACGCTCTACGACATGGCAGGCGAGATGGTTGCCCGCTGTGCGGCAATGGTGAAGCGCAAGGTACAGCTCCACATACAAGATGTCGATGACGACACGCGACTGCGCGTGCCCAGTGCCGATAACTACCAACTGCGGCTGGCCGCTGAGGGGGAGGGGGCAGGAAAGCTAGCGTTGTGCCCTACGCCGCGCTTAGCGCTGGGGGATTCACAAGTAGAGATTGAGGTACTGGCCACCGGACTGAACTTTAAGGATGTGCTGTTCACCACGGGATTGCTCCGGCAGCAGCCGGGTGAGGCTCCGCTGCAATTGGGACTGGAGTGCGCCGGACGCATTACTCGCGTGGGTAAAAATGTCACTGAATTTGCCCCGGGAGAGGATGTTATGGCGGTGCTAAACGGTGGTTTTGTCCAGTACGCACGGGTAGAAAGCGATTGCGTAGTGAGAAAACCAGCCCATTGTCGCATCGAACAGGCGGCTGCGCTGCCTATCGCATACCTCACCGCCTATTACGCACTGGTGGTGCGCGCTAATTTGCAACCCGGAGAACGAGTATTGATCCACAGTGCGGCGGGGGGCGTTGGCTTGGCTGCGCTACATATTGCCAAACGCTGCGGAGCACAGATTTTCGCCACAGCAGGTAGCGAGCAGAAACGCGATTACTTGCTTTCGCTAGGCGTACATGCCGTAGCTGATTCACACGACGAACAGTTCGCTGCCACTCTGCTGACCGCATCGGACGGACAGGGGATGGATGTGATCCTTAACTCCCTCACAGGCCGTCTGCTTGACGCTAGCCTCGCGCTGCTGGCACCGCAGGGCCGTTTTCTTGAGCTGGGCAGCAAGGACATTGTGGAAGACAAAGCGCTACCGATGCGTTTCTTCGCCCAAGGCGGCACCTTTATTCCGATTAATTTTCACGCGGCGCATGGTGCGTTTAGTCGCTACCTGCAACAGATTGTCGCTTGGATAGATGATAACACGCTACCGCTCCTTCCATGCAAATCCGTACCATTGCCCGAGGTTGCACGCGCCTTCGCCACCCTGACCACGCCGCAGCATATTGGCAAGGTGGTGGTAACGCATCGCACTGCGGCAGGCATGGACCGGCTGAACGCCATGATAGCAGAAAGGCGCCTCGGCGGCTATGCGCTCAGCATGAGCAATGCCGAGGTGATGCGCCAATTGTGGCCGATACTGAACACTCGCAGTCCGTGGGCGCAACTGCTGCTCTCACCTCGGGCGATCGATAGATTAGCGCGGGGCAACCGGGTGGATCGCGGTGTACCGTCTGCCGCTAACGATACGATTACTCAGCAGACAGTGAAAAAGCGGCCCCGTCCGGAAATTGGCGTGCCTTACAGCCCCGCGACACGTGAAGTGGAACGCGTGCTCTGCCAAATCCTGGAAGAGTATCTGGGTCTGGATAGAGTAGGCATTGACGACAACTATGCCGAATTAGGGGCAACCTCACTCGATATGGTGCAACTGAGTGGGCAAATGGCGCGTCACTATCCGCAAGTGAGCGTGGTGTCGCTGTACAACCACGCCACCGTGCGCCAGCTGGCGACGTTTTGCCAGCCCCCGGAGGGCGAGTCAAATGCGCCATCACCACAGCCTGCAGTACAGACGAATACGCGCGCGAATCAGATAGCAAAACGTGCTTTGCAAATTGCGAAAAATACTGCGCGCAGTCACACGTCTTTGCATTAATCCGGGCGCCTCCTCGCCCTGAAGAAAGGTAATGAAGTTTATGGAATACGCAAGCGAAATGAACGGCATGGAAATCGCCATTATTGGTATGGCGGTCCGTTTCCCGCAGTCCCGGACGTTACACGAATTCTGGCATAACATCGTTCAGGGTAAAGAGTGCGTCACCTTCTTTAGCGAGGAGGAGTTGCTGGCCGAAGGCGTCGAACAGAGTACTCTGGACAACCCGGCCTATGTACGGGCCAAGCCCTATATCGAGGGCATATGCGACTTTGATGCTGCATTTTTCGGTTACAGTCACAAAGAGGCGCAGACTCTGGATCCGAAATCCCGCGTATTACATGAAGTTGCCTACCATGCGCTGGAAGATGCAGGCTATGCCCAACGTACCAGCGATCTGATCACCGGGGTATTCGTGGGGGCGTCAGAAGATGTGGATTGGCTACGGCGTTCGCTGTCACAGATTGGCGGCGATGCGCTGAATCGTTTTGAGTCTGGCATCTATGGTCATAAGGATCTGCTCGCACATCTCATTGCCTACAGTCTCAATCTCAACGGTCCGGTGTATAGTCTCTACACCAGTTGTTCGACTTCTCTGAGTGCAACGCATATCGCTTGCCGCAGCTTGTTGTTTGGCGAATGTGATCTGGCGTTGGCGGGTGGAATTACTATCGATTTACCGCAGAAGTCAGGCTACTTCTGTCAACAGGGCATGATCCACTCCACCGATGGCCACTGCCGTCCTTTTGACAGTCAGGCTTCTGGCACCCTGTTTGGCGATGGCGCGGGTGTGGTTGTGCTTCGGCGTTTGGAAGATGCTCTGGCAGCGGGCGATCGCATCTATGCGGTGATCCGGGGTAGCGCGGTCAACAATGACGGTAAACAAAAAATCGGTTTTGTCGCGCCTGGTCATGAGGGACAGAAGGCGGTCATTTGTGCGGCCTGTCATCTGGCAGAAGTAAGCCCAGAAAGCATCGGCTACGTTGAAACCCACGGTACCGGCACCCGTATTGGCGATCCTATCGAGTTCGCTGCGTTGACGGAGGCGTTCGATACTTCACACCGCCAATACTGTGCACTAGGGGCTGTAAAGGCGAATATTGGCCACACCCACGCGGCGGCGGGCGTGGCTGGGTTAATCAAGACGGCGCTGGTACTTCATCACCGGACCATTCCGCCGCTCGCCAACTATCAAATGCCTAACTCGAAGCTGGATCTGGCGCATTCACCGTTTTATATCCCGATACAGCCGCAGGAGTGGCCCGCATCGCGGATGCCGCCCCGCGCTGGCGTCAGTTCTTTTGGCATTGGCGGTACTAATGTGCATATGATTTTGGAAGGGCTGAATCCTGCGGTGCGCGATGACCATGACCAAGTGCGAGCACCGGTGTTTATCCCTCTCTCCGCGCCGTCTTTCGAGCAGTTGGATGAGCTGACGCAACAGCTTACCCCGTTGCTGGCTACCCTTGATGCGTCAACGCTAGCCTACACACAACAAGTGGCGCGCCCCGTGTTTGATTGCCGCCGAGTGATACAAGTGGAAAACGATGGTACGCAAGCGATGCTGGCATCGCTGGATAACCTAATGCCCGACGCTCCTTGGGGCCTACACTGTCCAGATCTACGTACTACGAACGATTGTACTTACGCACAGTGGCTGGCGCATTCGGCACATTATCAACGCGAAGCGACTGCTCTGACGGCATTACTCGACGGCATGAATATTCCACCCGCTTATTGCCACGCTGAAACGTGGGCGGCACAAGCGAACAGCAGCCTGCTAATCAGAGGCTGCCAGACTATCGCCGCGCTAAAAACCTGGATGAACCTGCTACCGACATTAACACTGCTGTCGGGTGCTGGAACAGGCCTTTTGCCTGCCGCTGCAGCCAGTGGCATGATTGCGACGCAAGACGTGTTGCATTTGCTGTGGGAAATGGAGCAAAAGGCGCTTCATCTCTGGCTTCCTGAGCGCCATGAACCTATCCCCGGCTACGTGCTGGCTTGGCAAGGAAATCCCATCACCGATGCACAGCGTAACGACAGAGGGTTTTGGAGTGAAGCGCTGTTGGCAGATACCCGAGAACTGGGGGAGGGCGTTCACAGTATCAACTGGGTTAGGCTGCCGCCGGAAATAAGAGAAGACGTTGATGTATTGCGCTACGTGGCGCAACTGTGGTGTGCAGGTATCAATGTGGATTGGGCCGTGTGGTACGGCACTCCGCTGCCGCAACGCGGGAGCGCATCAGCATATCCCTTCGCACACAACCACTACCCATTGCCTGGACGGGTAATGGGTAGTGTGGAGACCCAACCCGAAGCAGGACCCGAAACGCACCACCCTTATCAGGCACGTCCCGTGTTAAGCGTACCTTTCGTAGCCGCACACTCGCGGGGTATGCAGTATATCACAGGTCTGATGGAACTGTTGCTGGAAATATCGCCGGTCGGGGTGGACGACGACTTTTTTGAATTAGGCGGGCATTCGCTGCTGGTGACGCAATTGACCTCCCGTTTAGAACGCGATTTCAACGTACATATCGATCTTTTGACCCTGATGGAAAACCCCAATCCGCGCAATATCTACGCGCATATCGCGGCGCAACTGGGGGGCGAAGACAACCTCGAAATAGCCTGTCAGTAAAGGAGCTCAATGATGAACGTGGCGGTAATAGGTGCAGGAGTAATGGGAACTGGCGTCGCTCATAACATGGCGCAATACGGCATATCAACTAACGTTGTGGATATTTCTCAATCTCAGTTGGATAAATGCCGACAGATGATCGAAGCGAACTTACGCTTATATAATTTTCACCCGCAGCATAAAAAAAAGACGCATAGCACAGCGGAGATAATGGAAAATATCCGTTTCACAACTGAGTTGGACGACATTGTAGAATGTGATTTGGTGATTGAGAATATTACTGAGGATATAGAGAAAAAAAATGCACTATACACACGGATGAATACGATCTGCGGCGCGTCGACAGTGTTTGGTGTTAATACGTCCGCCATATCTATCACTGCGTTGTCAAAATTAATGCGACATCCGGAGAATGTAGTCGGCGTCCATTTTATGAACCCGGTACCGCTGATGCACACCGTCGAATTAATCCGTGGTGTACATACTGCAGAGCGTACACTGAACATATTTCACCACTTATTTGCTCAGTTGAATAAAACCGGCATCGTGGTCAATGATTCTCCGGGCTTTGTCACTAATCGTGCCATGATGATTTTTGTTAACGAAGCCATATTTATGGTGCAGGAGCAGATCGCCCGTGCTGAGGATATCGATACGTTGTTTAAAACCTGCTTCGGGCACAAGATGGGGCCACTACAAACTGCCGATTTGATTGGCTTGGATACGATTTTGCAATCGTTGCAGGTGCTATATGAAAGTTTTAATGATGATAAGTATCGCCCCAGCTTTTTATTAAAGAAAATGGTCGATGCAGGGTATTTGGGCGTGAAATCAGGGCAGGGGTTTTATCGCTATCAACAGACGTACGCCGAGCAGTGATTCTGGGTTAACCAGATAGGGATATGAATATGAAAAAGCAAGATATGAAAGCCGCCATTCGGGAATTTCTTTCACGCTCATTACGTGGGCATACGTTGAACGATGATGACGATATTTTTTCTCTCGGGCTTGTCCATTCGTTATTTACTGTGCAAATCATACTGTTTATAGAAAAAAATTTTCAGGTTGAGCTGGAAGTGAGTGAGTTGAAAACAGAACAGATTGCTACCGTCAATAAAATAGTGGAGCTCATTCAGCGACAAACAGGCCTGGAGTAAACTATGTGCACTGAAAATTATGAGCTGGCTCAGCAAGAGGCAGTCCTGTTTGCCAAACAACATCTCGCCCTGGCTGCACAGAATATTGAACGTCAGCAGTTTATTGTGCCAGACATTATTTCTTGCGTGGCGCAGGCCGGGTACTTAGGTGCGTCAATCCCCCAAAAATATGGCGGACGAGGTTACGATTCTTATCAACTGTGCGCTTTGCATGAAGTGATGGCTGGGGTTCACGGTTCGTTAGAAAATCTCATAACAGTGACTGGCATGGTCAGCACGCTGCTGCAACGCGTGGGCAGCGCAGCGCAAAAAGCCCATTATTTGCCAAAGCTGGCAACGGGGGAATTGATCGGCGCGATTGCCCTCACAGAGCCGAATATCGGCAGTGACTTAGTGAACGTGGAAACAGAATTACAGCAGGATGGCGACGGTTGGCGGCTGAACGGGAAAAAGAAATGGATCACGCTAGGGCAGATTGCTGATTTTTTTATTGTTTTAATCCACTGTGGTAATCAATTAGCGACAGTGCTTATCGATCGCAATACCGACGGCTTTACTATCACTCCACTCAACGACATGTTGGGGTTACGCGGCAATATGTTGGCAGAGCTGCATTTTAATGACTGCCGCCTGAAGGAGGATGCATTGCTCGGTCCGCTCACCCCTGGGGTACCGCTGGCGGTGAATTTTGCGCTCAATGAAGGGCGGTTCACCACCGCTTGTGGCAGCCTAGGATTATGTCGGGCCGCTGTGGATGTGGCAGCGCGCTACATCCGCCAGCGTAAACAGTTCAAGCGGCGGTTATTTTCTCATGGCATTGTTCAGCACTTGTTTGCCACAATGCTGACCCAAACGCGCAGTGCGCAACTAATGTGCTTCAGCGCGGCGGAATACCGCGAAACGCTGCACCCGGCCATGATAAACCAAATCCTGATGGCGAAGTATGTCGCTTCCAAAGCTGCGGTGGACGTGGCCGGGAGGGCGGTGCAACTGCTCGGTGCGAATGGTTGCCATGCCGATTATGCCGTCGAACGTTACTACCGCGACGCCAAAATCATGGAAATCATCGAAGGGACATCGCAAATTCATGAAATCCAAATTGCGATGAATTACATGATGGGGAGTGAAGCATGACGAAGGATGTCGCACTGATGTTCCCTGGCTCCGGTTCGCAATATGTAGGCATGGCACGGTGGCTGTATGAGCGTTATCCGCAGGTGCGTACTCTGTTTGATGAAGCTAGCCAGATCACGGAACGGGACATGGCAGCGCTGTGCCTGTCGGGTACTTTGGTACAACTTGCTGAGCCGACGGCAATGGCGCTGGCTATCTATACCACCAGCGTGGCCCACTTTGTCGCGTGGCAGCAGTTTTTGGCGCAAACCGGTGTCCATGTCAACCTACGTTATATGTTGGGTCATAGTTTGGGCGAATATGCTGCGCTGACCTGTAGTGGTGCGCTGAGCTTTTCCCAAGCACTGGCGCTGGTGGCGATGCGTAGCCGTTTAGCCAGTGAGATCGCCCGCGAAATGGACGCGAGTACCACTATCATCAAGCAAGGGAATCAGGCACTGGTGGCAGCGGCGTGCGAGGTGGCGGAGCGTGAAACCCGACAGCAGGTCGGTATTGCCTGCTTCAATTCGCCGCAACAGTTTATGTTATCCGGACAAAACTCGGCCATTATCGCCGCCGAGCAATACCTGCTGGATCATGATCGCCAAGTCGAAGTAGTGCCGCTGATTGGTGGTGTTCCTTACCACAGCCCACTATTGAAACCTTGCGGACAGCAATTGCGCAAGGCGCTGGATCGCTGCGAATGGCGACGTCCGTGCTGCCCAGTGATCTCCAATGTCAACGCTCAACCCTATCCCGATACGGTCACGCCAGTCCAGTGGCTAGAACAACAGCTCTCTCAGCCAGTGCAGTGGCAGCGCTCTCTCACCTACCTGACAGGACACTTGTCACCGATCGCGATAGAGATCGGTCCGCAAAGTGTGCTGAAAAACCTGCTGCTGGAGAATCGCTATCCAGCACCAGTTTACGCATTTGACAATCGTCATGATCGTGCGCAACTAGCATTGGTGCTGGGGGATAACATGGCGGTGAAGACCGATCCGGAAGCCGTGCGCCGCCAACGCATCACGCTGCTCACTAACGCCCTGACAGCCACACGCCATCACCGCGCCGCCGATGTGGCTGCCAGTGCGCAATTGAAAGAATTGCTCAGTCGTTTTTTTGAGCGCATCCAGCAGATTGAGCAGCGCGGCACATCCAGCGAAGAGGACATTGCTTTTTTGCATGAGCTTCTTGAACAGGGATTTCAACTCAAAGGCAGTAGTCAGGCAGAAATCGACGCCTGCCACGCGCGGTTGGCTTCCGACAACGGCGGACAGGCGTAACCCGTCACGCCATTTTACGTACTTATCTCGCTTTGAAGGCCAGAGTTATGGAACAGCAAGGGATTATGAGACAGTTGCCTACCGACGACCAAACGATAGTCGACTATTTGTATCGTATCGCCGGAGAATATGGGGAAAAAGCCGCTGTATTGATGGGGGACGCGGCGCTGAGCTATCACGATCTTAATGCACGCTCTAACCAACTGGCGCATTATCTGCGTGGGCTGGGGATCGGCGAGGATCGTGTGGTAGCTATCCGCCTGCCGCGCGGCATGGCAATGCTGATTGCCATTTTCGCTATTGTAAAAGCTGGTGGTGCCTATTTACCGCTGGCGTACAATGCACCGCGTAGCCGCATTGAAAATATACTGAGCAACAGCGGCGCTGTTTGTCTGATCGGTACTGACGATGGTGATCGCTGGCCGATTCCTCGCGTCGAAATCGACAGCGCGGCGGTCAGTGCCATGCCAACGACGGATCTGCGTTACCGACCACATGCGCGGCAACTGGCGTATATTATTTACACCTCCGGTTCCACCGGTGTCCCTAAAGGGGTGGCGACGGAACATGCAGCGCTGCTAAACCGAATTGTCTGGATGCAGAACGCTTATCCTATCAGTTCTCAGGACGTGCTGTTTCAGAAGACGGTGTACACCTTTGACGTCTCTGTCTGGGAGATGTTCTGGTGGGCGATGTACGGCGCATCTGTAGTGCTGTTACCGTCCGGACTGGAGAGCGATCCGCGAACCTTGGCTCGACTGATTCAGCGTCACCGCGTGTCGGTTGTGCACTTTGTCCCTTCGATGCTGAACCTGTTTGTCGAGTATCTGGAGATGAAACAGGATCCTCGTTTGACCGCCTCATTGCGATTAGTGTTTTCCAGCGGTGAGAAACTCACGGTCCACAGTGTGGCTCGCTTTTATCAATCGGTGGCGCAGGGTGATCTTATAAATCTCTATGGCCCGACCGAAGCAGCAATCGATGTCAGTCATCACCGCTGCCTGCGCGGGTACGACTACGACGATATCCCTATCGGTCAAGCGATTGACGGTTGCCGACTCTATGTGCTGGATGACCATGGTAATCCGGTAGCAGACGGCGAAGAGGGCGAACTGTATCTCGCTGGTATCGGGCTGGCACGTGGCTATCTCAACAACGTGGCGTTAACTGATCGCTGTTTTACTATACATCCAACTTTGCGCCATTTAGGGAAACCGGAGCGGCTGTATAAAACTGGAGATCTGGTGTGGCGCGACGGGGAAAGCCAACAAATTCATTACATTGGCCGTAATGATTTTCAGATTAAAATTAGAGGGTTGCGCGTTGAATTGGGAGAAATCGAAGCCCATGCGATGCGTTTCCCGGGGGTACAGCAGGCAGTCGTGGTGGCGGATCAGGATGATCCCGACAATCAGTTGATTTACGCTTTTGTCGTCAGTAGCGTGCCGCTCAATTTGGCGGCCTTAATGGACGCACTGTCCAAAAACTTGCCTGCCTACATGCTGCCGAACCGTTTGTTGGCAATGTCAGAGTTACCACTCTCCGACAATGGCAAGTGCTGTCGTAAAACGTTGCTCGACTTGGCGCGGGCGTACTCAGCCAGTCGCGTCGATTTACGTGAAACTCCCGCCGTGCGCTACCTACCGTTGTCATCGGCTCAATCGTCGATGTGGTTTATGCAACAATTGGCGCCGCATACTGCACTATACAATAACCCCACCGCCTTGCTGCTTGAAGGAGAACTGGATCGCACGCGGATGGACGGCGCGATTCGTCAATTGATGAGTCGGCATACTCTGTTACGTGCTATGGCGGAAACCCACAATGGACAACCAGTATTGGCGGTGCCTCAGTGCGTATCGTCGCAGGCGTTGCTGACCATAGTGCCACTCCCCTCGGTGAGTGATGATAACGCGCTACAGGCGATGATCAACCAGCGTGCGGCACACCCCATGCCCTTAACGTCAGGCACACCGCTGTGCCGGTTTGAACTGTTGACGCTCGATGACGATCGTAGCGTATTGTTGATTCATCTGCACCACATCATCAGTGATGGCTGGTCGAAAGGCGTTTTGTTACGCGAATTGCAGGCCGCATATAACGGTGAATCGCTGACGCCAGAACCGTTGTTGGAGTATGCCGACTACATGGAGTACCAAGAAGAGTGGCGTCAGAGTGACGCCTATCAGGACGCGATGCGTTACTGGCAAAATACCCTGGCGGGGACGTTGCCGATTCTTGATATCCCCACCGATCAACCGCGTCAGAAGGTGGCACGTTACCAAGGCGCGTTTGTTGCCTTCGCATTGTCTGCCAACACATGCGAGCGAGTGTTGGCGGCGGCGCGTGCGCAGCGCGTGTCGTTGTATAACTATCTGCTGACCGCCTTCGTCCTCCTGCTGCATCGTAATGCGCGTCAACAGGAATACATCGTCGGTATGCCGATTGCTGCGCGGCTGACGAAAGAACAGGAGCATATGATCGCGCCGCTGGTCAACGTACTACCGCTGCGCTTACCTCTTGACGAAGCGGCATCGTTTTCCGAGTTAGTACAGACGATCAGAGGTATTCTGTTTGCCGCTTTCAGGCACCAGCGTCTCGAATTTACCGACATAGTGCGCGCAGTGAATGTGGATCGCAGCGCCGGACATTTCCCAATATATCAGTGCATGTTCCAACTCGACAATATGCCTCTGGCGAGCCCGACACTAAACGGTGTCAACGTTACACCATTATTGTTGGATACCAGTGCATCTCAGGTGGATATTTCGCTAAGTATGCAGCATATCGATGGGCGCATCACCGGCACTTTCGAATACGACGCTGGGTTATACAGTGCGGATCGTATTCAGCACCTGGTGGCGCAGTGGAGAGAACTGCTAGATGAGGCCAGCAGCCAACCCACGCAGTTAGTCCGCGATTTGATTCGTTTCACCCCTCGAGAGCACGCTTGGCTGGCGCGGCACAACGCCACTGAAGTTGCTCTGCCGCCCGTAGATAACCTGCTGGCGCTAGTGTTACCGCACTGCCAGCAGCGCCCTACACAGGTGGCTTTGCGCCACGCTGACGACGCCATGACCTATGGCGAATTGCAACAGGCCACGATGCAGATGTGTACTTGGCTGCGTGCGCAAGGCGTAAAACGCGGAGAATCTGTCGCACTGCAACTGCCTTTTTGTTTCGAATTGATTATCGCACAATTGGCGATCCTCTCTTTGGGGGCGAGCTATGTGCCGCTGGATGGTAACGCGCCAGCGGCCCGCAATGCCCTGATCTTGGCGCAGGCAACGCCGTGCATGCTGCTGGTGGCGCAACCGCTGGAATCCCCTCATGGGCTGACGATACCTTGGGTGCTAGTGCCTGACTGGCGTAGCCTGCTGACAGAAATACCGAACCTGCCAGTTAGTGTTGCGCCAGATGCTTTAGATTGCGATGCGGTGGTGATCTTTACCTCCGGTACTACCGGGCAGCCCAAAGGCGTCCGACTCAGCCAACGTAATCTGGTCAACTTAACCGCATCCTTTATATCCAGCTATCAAGTGACGCATCAGGATGTTCTGCTACCCATTACCTCAGTCGCGTCTGCTAGCTTTGTCGGGGAGGTACTGCCGCTGCTCGCCGCTGGCGGTACCTTAGTATTGGCGCAAAAAGCGCAGAGTTTGGATAGTGATGCGCTCATTGCGCTGCTGGCATCTCAGCGGGTGACTATCCTGAGCACCACCCCATCGCTTTCTGCCAGCCTCTCTGTGCTGGCTCAGTCGATGGGATCGCTGCGCTTGTTTCTGTGCGGTGGTGAAGCGTTAGAGTATGAGCAGATAGCGCCGCTTCTGCCGCACATGGCAGTGGTTAACGGTTATGGCCTGACCGAAAGCGGTATCTGCTCGACCTACTTTCCTGTCGCAAAGCGTAGGGAGCAAGAAACGGGAGCATTGCCCATTGGCCGCCCGATTCAGAACACCCAAGCTTATGTGGTGGATGCATATAATCGTTTGGTACCGCCAGGTGCCTGTGGAGAACTCTGTTTCTCTGGTCTGGGCATTTCGCCCGGCTACCTTGATGCACGACAGGATCCCGAGCGCTTTGTCGAGTTGCCGGAATACCCTGGCGTTCGGGTGCTGAAAACTGGCGATCGTGCTCGTTGGGCAACCGACGGGATGTTGTTCTATCTCGGCAGACAAGATCGCCAAGTGCAGATCCGTGGATACCGAGTTGAACTGGGCGACATCGAAAGCCTACTGAAACAGCATCCGGATATTGCTGATGCGTGGGTCGATGTGCGACGCAATGCGGCGGCAACGCCGCTACTAGTGGCCTTCTATTGCAGCGTCAACGGCGTTGCGCTGGATGCTCAGCAATTGCGCGTATGGCTCAGCCTGCGGCTTCCGTTGCATATGCTGCCGTTGCTCTACGTGCCGCTGAGCGCCATGCCGCTAGGTGTAAACGGCAAAATCGATCCCCAGTGCCTGCCGCTGGTCGATCTGCGGCAGTTGGAAGGGCCGGGCGAGTATGTCCCTCCGGCAACCGAACTGGAACAGCGTCTGGCGGAGATCTGGCAGCAGTTGCTTGGCCTGGAGCGTGTCGGCACCACCACAAATTTCTTCGATCTCGGTGGACACTCACTTCTGCTAGTACAGATGCAGCAATACATCGGGCAGCAGTGCGGTCAGCACGTGGCGTTGGTTGACCTGCTGCGCTTCACTACCATCAAACGCTTGGCGGAATTTCTGCTGGCCCCGGACGCAGCGCAAGGGACCACAGGAGATCAGACACAACTGCGTGCGGCGAAGCAGCGTTTGGCCTTTGGTCACACGCGCTGGGCAGCCACAACCGACAGTCATCACTGATTCCACTGAATGAAACGCGTGATAAACCTGAATATAGGGGGAAAGCAACATGGCAGAGAATGATTTTGGTATAGCTATCATTGGGATGGCGGGGCGTTTCCCTCAAGCCGATACGGTACAGGCGTTTTGGGAAAATCTTCTGGCAAGCCGAGAGTGCATTTCCTTTTACAGCGATGAGGAACTGCTGGCGATGGGAATCAGTCCTGAATTTGTTCAGCACCCAGATTACGTCAAGGCCAAAGGGGAGGTAGCTGACATCGATAAATTTGATGCTGCTTTCTTCGGTATCGCACCCCGAGAGGCGGAGCTGATGGATCCTCAGCACCGTGTCCTGTTGGAAACCGCGTGGGCAGCCTTCGAAGATGCGGGCTATGTGGCTGCCGATTATCCGGGGGATGTGGGTATTTTTGCTGGCAAAAGCATGGATTCCTATTTGATGCTGAACTTGATGCCGCACTTTAAACGCGTTTTCTCTTCTGGCAGTTTGCAGGCGGCCATTGGTAACGACAAAGACAGTATCACTACTACCATCGCCTATCACCTCAACCTGCGCGGCCCGGCGATCACGGTGCAGACTTCCTCATCGACATCCTTGGTGGCGGTGTGCGTGGCATGCCAAAGTCTGTTGACTTGGCAGTGTGACATGGCGATTGCTGGCGGAGTAACGCTGGGGCCACCAGCAAAAACCGGCTACTTGTCGCAGGAAGGTGGGATCACCGCCGCCGATGGCCACTGTCGGGCGTTTTCCGATAACAGCAGCGGATTTGTGCCCGGCACCGGCGCGGGGCTGGTGGTGTTAAAGCGTGTTGATGAAGCGCTGCGTGATGGCGATAACATCTATGCGGTCATCAAAGGATTTGCCGTCAACAACGACGGTTCGGAGAAGATCAGTTATACCGCGCCGAGCGTGGATGCCCAAGCGCGCGCCATTGCTCAGGCACAGCGGTTGGCAGGTTTGACACCGCAGGATATCACTTATGTGGAAGCCCACGGTACCGGTACGCGTTTGGGCGATCCGGTTGAGTTTTCTGCGCTAAGCCAAGCCTTTGCGGGCGCGTCACAAAAGCAGTACTGTGCGCTGGGGTCGGTAAAAACCAATATCGGCCATTTGGATACGGCAGCGGGCGTCGCAGGGTTGATAAAAACCGCGCTGGCAGTGCAGCAGGGAATAATTCCCGCAACATTGCACTTTGAACGGCCCAATGCACAGATCGATCTGACCAATAGTCCGTTTTACATCAACACTACCTGTCAACCGTGGCAACCGGAAAGCGGCATCCGTCGCGCGGGCGTCACCTCGCTTGGCATGGGCGGCACCAATGCCCATGTTGTGCTGGAACAAGCGCCAGCCGTTGACTTGCAAGCGCGAGCGCCTGTACCTGCCTACAGTATTTTGCCGTTTTCTGCCAAGACCGACAGTGCCTTATCCTCGGGGCTGGCGCGTTTTGCCGATTTTCTGCAACATGAATCGCTGCCGGATAGGCGGGATCTGGCGTGGACACTCTCACAGGGACGTAAAGCCTTCGCACATCGCGCCGCGCTCGTAACCAGAGATCTACATGCTGCCGGGACGCTGTTGCAGCAGGCCGCGACAGCGCCGTTTGCTCGTGGTGTAGCGCAGACACAGCTCGGGCTGGGGCTGTTGTTTTCCGGGCAGGGTAGCCAATATCAGCGCATGGGCCATCAGCTCTATCAGGTTTGGCCGGCCTACGCCGATGCCTTCGACCGTTGCGCGACGTTACTCGAGCGTGAATACCAACTGGATATCCGCCATGAGTTGTTCAGAGCAGAAGTCTCGTTAGCCCAAGGCGAACGCCTTGCGCAAACCTGCCTCACACAACCGCTGCTGTTCAGCGTCGAGTATGCCTTAGCCCAATTGTGGCTCAGTTGGGGAATCACGCCAACGGTAATGATTGGTCATTCGCTGGGCGAATGGGTGGCAGCGACGTTGGCAGGCGTGTTCTCTTTAGAGGATGCGTTGCGCTTGGTGGCGCGTCGAGCAGAGCTGATGCATCAGGCACCAAGCGGTGCCATGTTGATGGTGGCGCTGCCCGAAGCACAGATTCGCGCACTGATTACCGCCCCGCTGGCGATTGCCGCTGTTAACGCCCCTGACTATTCGGTTATCGCCGGGCCTACGTCGGAGATCCTCGCCGTCAGCCAGCGTCTGACGGAGCAGAACATCATCAACAAACGATTGCATACCTCTCATGCCTTCCACTCTAGCATGATGCAAGATGCGGCGCAGGCGCTACGTCAGGCATTTGAGAATGTACGACTGAACCCGCCGACGCTCACCATCATCTCTACCGTAACCGGCGCGCACGTCAGTGCCGACACTCTCACCACACCGGACTACTGGATTGAACAGATGCTGATGCCTGTGCAGTTCTCCGCTGCACTGCAAGAGGCGCAAGCTACATTTGATGTCGATTTTCTGGAAATCGGGCCAGGTGCCACCCTGACCCAGCTGACCAACGGTCATGCATTAGGTGATCGTCTCGCGTTCAGCTCGCTGCCAGCAGGTGCCCGCAGCAGCGATGAGCACAAACATATCTTAGATACCGTGGCAGCGCTTTGGGTGCGAGGGCATAACATCGATTTGTCTGCGTTTGCAGGTGAGCAACCGCGCCGTGTCTCTCTACCGACCTACGCCTTTGACAAAATCCGTTACTGGGTCGACAGTCCAGAAGAACAGAGGAGCGCCGTAACGCCGGTGGCGGACGCGGGAAGTGTCATCCCTAGCGAACCGTCGGTGCGCCGTCAGCCGCGTCCGGCGTTTTCGGTGCCTTACGCGGCTCCAGAGAGCAAAACGCAGCGCGGCTTAGTGGCGATTTGTGAAGCATTGCTGGGAATTGACGGCTTGGGCATTGACGACAACTTCTTCGAAGCTGGCGGACATTCATTGATGCTGGGCATGTTGCTGGCGCAGGTACAGGAACGGTTCGCCGTCACTCTTTCCTTTTTCGACGTGATGGAGGATGCCAGCGTGCGCGCGTTAGCGCAGTTGGTCGAGCAGGAGCAGCAGGATGATGGAGGGTCCGCACTTGCCGTGCTAGTTAACGACATGATTAATGAGTGACGTTGGCAAAAGTATTTAACACAGCGAAAAGGAAAGGACGGTCATGACGATACATCATGCCGCATTGGCGCGAATGTTACCGGCGGAAAAAAAGGAAAAGCTATTACGACAGTTGGCGCAATCAGGCGTGTCGCCCAGCCGCATTCCCATCATCAAAGCGGATCCGGCGCAGGCAATCCCGCTGTCGTTTAATCAGGAGCGGTTGTGGTTTTTGCAAAAATACGACAGTACCGCCACTAACTACAACCTTTATGTGGTGTATCGTTTGCATGGCGTGGTGGATATGCCGATGCTCACGGAGGCATTGCGCCATGTGCAAGCACGCCACGCCATCTTGCGTACCCGTATCATAGTACGTAACGATCGGCCTTGCCAGGTGATAGATGATGCGTCTTCGTTAGTTCTCGATACGGTCACGCTGGCAGCGCAGGCCCCAACTTCAGCGCTAGATGCGGTAATTCAGCAGGTGATAAACACCCGGTTCGATCTGGCACGCGGTCCTCTGTGGGGGGTAACTCAGATTATTCAACCCGATCAAGGTTGTCATTTGGTGTTTTGCGCGCACCATATCATCATCGACGGTATCTCGTTACGGCTATTGTTCGATGAGTTACAGCAGCAGTATGCTCGATTGCATGCTGGTAATGAAACGTCGCTGCCTCCGCCGCCGCTGCAATATGCCGATTATGCCTTCTGGCAGCGCGAATGGTTCCAGGATACCTTGCTGGCGAACGAACTTGCCTACTGGCGTGCGCGTTTGCAAGACGCGCCTCTGCTGTCGACATTTCCATCGCTGCACCCGCGCCCGGCACAACCCTCTACACATGGTTCCCGGTTCAGCATCACCCTGGATGAAACATTAAGCCTCGCGTTGAAACACGTAGCCCGCACGCAGGAAACAACGCCGTTCGTGCTGATGCTGACTGCCTTCCAACTGGTGCTGATGCGTTACGCTCAGCAACAGCGATTGGTGATAGGCATGCCAGTATCGGGGCGCATTCGCCCGGAATTGCAGAGTAGCATTGGTTATTATGCCAGCACTGCGGTTATCTACACCGATTTTAATGGGGTTGAGGTAGGGCGCGAGGCGCTCCAGCGTGTGAAGGCCAGCGTGAAAGAGACGCAGGGGCGCCAGCAACTGCCGTTTGAAAACTTGGTGAATATGCTGGATCTCCCTCGCAGCCTTTCCCATTCACCGTTGTTCCAGATCCTCTATATCTACCATAACCACGTGACCCCACGCGCTTTTACCTTGGCTGGTGCGTATTGGGAGCAGGTGACGTATCACAATCAGACCGTCAAATACGACATGACAGTCGAGGTGTTCCAAAACGACGCCACGTTCGACGTCTCCTTTGAGTACGATTTGGGGTTATACGATGCTGATGTGGTGAAGCAGATTGCCGAGGCGCTGCGTCAGCACTGCTTATCGTTGACATCATCACTGGAGACCCCGATAGGGGCGATCCCTCTGCATGCACCGGAGACCGCAACGCCGCGGCGTGATCCGCTCAACGCCACTAACGTCCCGTGGCTCGGGCCGCAGGATGTGCTGCGTATCATTGAACAGCGCTGTGTGCAGCACCCAAAGCAACTGGCAATACAGCAGCATGACGGCACACTGACCTACGCTGAGCTCTGGGCGCGTGTGCAGTTCATCGCGATGCGTTTTCGAGCGCATGGCATACAACCGGGCGATCGTATTGGCGTGCTGTTGCCACGTCACAGGGATGTGATTGCAACCATGTTGGCGACGTGGTTTGTGGGGGCGTGCTACGTGCCGTTCGATATTCATCAGCCTGCCGCGCGTTTGCAACGCCTTATGCAACGCGCGCGTTTGGTCTGTCTGGTGGTCCGTCAGCCGGGAGAGTGGGGTGAAATTGTACAACTGTCGTTGCCGGAATTGATGCAGGACATGTCGAATGCGATCCGGTATTCTACACCTTGCGCGCTGTTGCCGGATATGCAGGCCTACCTGTTGTTTACCTCCGGCAGTACCGGTGAACCTAAAGGCGTGTGCGTTGTTCACCGCGGGTTGCTGAACTTGTTGTTGGATATGCAGCGTACCTTTGCGGTTGGCTCGCAAGACCGGCTGCTCTCGGTGACGACGCCAACATTTGATATCTCATTCTTGGAGTATCTGTTGCCGCTGATCTCCGGTGCGAGTCTCTATCTGACAGAGGCGGAACGCGCCGCAGACAGCTTCCGTATGATTCCGCTGATTGCCGACTATCGACCAACGCTGATGCAGGCGACGCCCTCGTTCTGGCACGGGCTGTTGATGGCGGGTTGGCGTGGCGACCCGGAACTATGTGTGCTGGCAGGCGGTGAAGCGCTGCCAACGAAAGTGGCGGAAGAACTGTTGCGCTGTTGTGGTTCATTGTGGAACCTCTACGGTCCCACCGAAACAACCATTTGGTCGCTGAAATCGCAGATAACCCAAGCGGAAAACATCACCCTCGGCGCTCCCATTGCCAATACCCGTATATACATTCTGGACAATGAGGGCCATCCAGTGCCGCAAGGCGTTGACGGCGAGCTTTACATCGCCGGGGATGGTGTGGCGCAAGGGTATGATGGGCAGCCTGAGTTGAACGCACAGTTCTTCTTGTCAGAACCAGGGGTCCCCGGTGGCAGGATGTTCCGCACTGGCGATCTGGTCAGGAGTGATGCGCAGGGGCAGTTGTTTTTTGTTGGGCGCAAAGATAGCCAGATCAAACTGCGCGGTTATCGTATTGAGTTAGGCGAAATTGAACGGACGTTGGCACGGCATCCGCATGTGGACGCCGCGGTGGTGGCCTGTATTGAAAGAGCACCGTTACACAAAGCACTGGCAGCATTCATCATCACCAGTGAGCCTCCCTCGCTATTCGAGCAACTGAAAAACGAGCTTCGGCAGCAACTGCCAGACTATATGGTGCCAACGCTGTGGCAGAGGGTGGCCGACTTCCCGAACACTGACAACGGTAAAATCGATCGTAAGCGGTTAGCGGAAAATTTCGTTGCCGATAGCTCCCTTGTGTCGCCGCAGACGCAAGCGCTGAGCGACACGGAACAGATGTTGCTGGCGCTGTGGATGCGCTATTTGCCGATAAAAAACGTCGATCCTGAGTGCGATTTCTTTCGCTTGGGGGGACATTCGCTGTTGGCGGTAACGTTGGTAGCAGAGATCAACCGCACTTTTCACTGCGCCTTGACCCTGAAGGACATTTTCCACTACTCCACACTACGGGCACTGAGTGCGCGTATTGCACAGCAATCTATCACGGACGCTGCCGCGTCTCAGGATGACTGGGTGATAGTGCACGACCCTGAGCATCGTCATCAACCGTTCCCATTGACGGATGTTCAGCGCGCCTACTGGCTTGGACGACAGACGGGTGCTACCTCGATCGCGACCCACATCTACCATGAATTTGACGTAGAACACTTTAATGTTACGCGTTTTACCCATGCGGTGAATGCGCTGATCGCTCGCCATGAAATGCTACGTGCGCGGGTACTCCCCGACGGTACTCAGCAGATTCTGGCGCAAGTGCCGGCGTATCAGTTAGAGCAGCGCGATCTGAGTGCTTTGTCCCCTAACGCACGAAACGATGCCTTGATGGCGATCCGCGATCGGCTGTCGCATCATGTGCATCCCGCAGATCGTTGGCCGCTGTTTGATTTCAGTTATTCGGCTTGCACGGCGCAACATGGCCGCTTGCATTTCAGTCTCGATCTGCTGATTGCCGATGCTCTGAGTATGCGCACGCTACAGCAGGAGTTGATGATGCTGTACCGTGAGCCCCATGTGTCACTGCCGTTGCTACCGTTCTCTTTTCGTGACTACGTGCAGGCGCTGTTGGTAGAGCAGGCGAGTGAAGCCTATGCACGCGATCAGGCCTATTGGCAACGGGCGCTGCCGCAGCTGTATGGCCCACCAACGCTGCCCGTACAGGGCGATTTGGCGCAACTGTCTGCGATCAGGTTCGTACGTCGCCGTCATCGGCTGTCAGCCCACAACTGGGGAGTGCTGAGCGCGCTGGCCCAACGCACACGTATCACCAAGACGGCATTGTTGTTGACAGTCTTTAGCCAAGTGCTGGCACGTTGGAGCCTTAGCCCGACGTTTACGCTCAATCTGACGTTGTTCAACCGCCCGCAGGGTTACCCCAACGCAGAGGCAGTTATTGGTGATTTTACCGCTGTCAGCTTGCTGAATGTTTGTTACGACAGCCAGCACTCTTATGCCCACAACGCTCAGCGTATTCAGGTGCAACTGTGGGAAGATCTCGAACATCGTCGTTTCAGTGGGATCCGCGCCAGCGAGGCGCTGATCCATAGCGGTCGTTTCCATGCGCCGATGCCGGTGGTATTCACTAGTATGTTGGATATCGACGGGGAGACGACTGCGCAAGACCCTCGGGACACAACCCGTTTTACTCTGTGTCCGGACGCCAATATTACCCAAACACCGCAGGTGTGGCTCGATCACCAGGTGATCGAGTTGGCTGGGGAGTTGCATTTCAACTGGGACGCGGTCGAGCAACTGTTTGATACCACGCTGCTGGATCAGATGTTTGGTGCTTATTGTCATGCGCTGCAGGCGCTGGTTGCCATGCCGCAAAGTTGGTGGGGGGTAAATAGTTCTCTGGCGCTGCCCACCGTTAGTGCACCGGTCACGCAGGCTCCTGCACCTACGGCCTTGTTGCACCATGGATTACTGCGTCAGGCAGCACTGACGCCACAGGAAACTGCGCTGATCAGTCCTATCCGTGAATTGACCTATCGCCAACTGTCGACGGCGGCGGATCATGTGGCCCGCGCCCTGTTAGCGCTGGGCGTGCAGCATGGCGACCGCGTGGCGGTGGTGATGGAAAAAGGCTGGCAGCAGATTGCCGCCGTACACGGCATTTTACGACTGGGTGCGGTCTATCTGCCAGTGGATCCGGTGCTACCGCCACAGCGTCGCCAGCTTTTGCTGACGGTGGGCGAGGTGCGGGTACAAGTAACGCAGCCGGGTCTCACGCAATTGGAGCCGTCGCTGCCCGTGCTGATCATCGACGACGGAATGCTGGACACGCCTGCTGCGCCGTTGCCTGAAGTGGCTGGGGATGTCACGGATCTGGCCTATATCATTTTCACTTCCGGCTCCACCGGTACCCCGAAAGGAGTGATGATCGACCACCGTGCGGCCATGAACACGCTGGAAGACATCAACGAACGCTTTGGCCTCAATGCGCAGGATAGGGTGTTCGGGCTGTCATCATTGAGCTTTGACCTGTCGGTTTACGATGCCTTTGCGCCTTTTATGGTGGGTGCAGCGCTGGTACTGCCGGAAGCAGGACGGGAAAAAGATCCGCGTCATTGGCAGACAGTTATGGCACACGGTCATGTAAGCGTCTGGAATGCAGTGCCCGCACTGATGCAGATGCTGTGCGAATACCACAGCGGCGATCGGATGAGTTATCCGACGTTGCGTCTGGCACTGTTGAGCGGCGACTGGATCCCGCTAACGTTACCGGAGCAGATGCGCGAGCGGCTCAATGAAACGATGGACATCATCAGTCTGGGTGGAGCGACCGAGTGCGCCATCTGGTCGGTCTACTACCCGATAGGTGAGGTGGAATCGACGTGGACCAGTATTCCCTACGGTCGGGGCCTGCGCAACCAGCCAGTATACGTGCTAAATGCGCAACTGGAGGAATGTCCGGTCGGGGTGGAAGGAGAGATTTGCATTGGCGGGATGGGGCTGGCACAAGGCTACCTGAACGACGCAGAGAAAACGGCGGCGAGCTTTGTCTGGCGCGAAGCGAGTGGTGAGCGAATTTACCGCACTGGGGATCGCGGGCGCTACTTTGCTGACGGGCAAGTCGCCTTTTTGGGGCGCAACGATACCCAAGTGAAGGTGAATGGTTACCGTATCGAACTGGGGGAAGTCAAAAGCCACCTTGAACAGCTCGACAGCGTAGGGAGTGCCGCCGTGGTGTGCCACCAGGGACAGCTGTATGCCTTTATCACTGCCGCAGAAAACCTGCATCCTGACGATACTGACGCCCTGTTAGCGCGTGTTCGTGCTCAGTTAGCCGTGCAGTTGCCGTATTACCTGCTGCCCCAACATTTCTTTCTTCTCAAGGTGCTGCCGATGACAGGCAACGGCAAAATTGATCAGGCGGCAATGGTTCAAGAGGTTATCCAACGTATGTCGCAATCTACATCACAGAAGTCGAGGGCCCTCGCGCACGCCTCGCCCTATGAACAGCAGGTGGCCGCTCTCTGGTGCGAGGTACTACAACGAGAACAGATCGGACTGAATGACAACTTTTTTGAAGCGGGGGGCGGCTCAATCCAGATCGTGCTGTTGCATCGCCGTATTGAGGAGATTTTTAAGGTTACGGTACCTATTGCTGAGCTATTTCGCTTAACCACCGTGAAAAGAATTGCCGGTTATTTGCAGGCTATGCAGGACAATGCACGGGCGGTGAATCAAACACAGCAGCGTGATGCTTCCCGATCCCGCGCCCAGCAACGACTTGTACGTCGTCACCAGCGTCAGCGTTAAGGAAAAACTAATGACTTACAGTGAAAGCGATATTGCCATTGTTGGCATGAACTGCCGGTACCCCGGCGTGCACAGCGTTGCGGCATTCGAAACGGTGCTTCGCACCGGATGCAACATTTTGGACCCCAAAGTGACCCCGAGCAACGGCCACAATCACATTACGCTGAACAACGTCTATGAGCACATGGCGGAGTTCGATGCCAACTTTTTTGGCTACAGCCGTGCAGAAGCAGAAATCATGGATCCACAGCAGCGCGTATTTCTGACCTGTGCTTGGGAGATGTTTGAACAAAGCGGTTACAACCCGAAGCAGCACGATGCGCGCGTCGGCCTATATGCGGGCGTGAGTACCAGCTTCTATTTGCTTACTCACCTGATGAACAACCCAGACAAGCTTGCACAACTCGGTGGTCTCCAAATCATGGTCGGCAATGACAAAGATCATTTGACGTCCCAACTGGCTTACCGCCTGAATATTACCGGCCCTTGCGTGACGGTTCAGGCCAGTTGTGCCACCTCGCTGGTGGCAGTGCATCTGGCCTGCGAAGGGCTGCTGAGCGGTCAGTGCGATATGGCGCTAGCGGGTGGCGTCACGTTTCGCATGGAGGAGCAGCGCAGCTATGAATCGCACGGTGATGGGCTGCAAGCAGAGGATGGCCTGATTCATACTTTTGATGCGCAGGCGAGCGGTACGGTCTACAGCAGTGGTTTGGGCATGGTGCTGCTCAAACGGGCTACAGACGCGCAGGTGCAAGGGGATAACATCCTTGCCGTCATCAAGGGAAGCGCCATCAACAATGATGGCGGTGCGCGCAGTGGTTATACCGTGCCGGGTGTTGATGGTCAGGAAGCTGTGATGATTGAGGCGCATAGCTTGGCGGAGGTGACGCCGCAGCAAATTCAGTATCTAGAACTGCATGGCAGCGGCACGCCGTTGGGTGACGCTATCGAATTCGCGGCCATCAAACGTGTGTTTGGGACGCCAGCGCCGAATGCGACACCGTGGCGTCTGGGGGCTGTGAAACCTAACGTGGGTCACGTAGAAATGGCATCTGGCATCACCAGTCTCATAAAAACGGTGCTGAGTCTTACTAACCGGGTGTTTTACCCTACGCTGAATTTTCAACGGGCTAATCCGCAACTGGGGTTGGAGGACAGCCCGTTTGAAGTGGTGTCCCGTTTAACGCCTTGGCCGGAGGGCACCACGCCACGCACCGCTGGTGTGAGTGCGTTCGGATTGGGCGGCACCAACGCACATCTGGTGGTACAAGCGCCGTTATCGACGCCGCAGGCGAGGGCGCAGCAGATGGGGCCTTGTGTCGTTGTACTCTCGGCAAAAAACCACAATGCCCTGGAACAGATGCAAAACGCCCTGCTGGCGAAACTGGCCGCACATCCAGAGATACGCTTACAGGACGTGGCTTACACCCTGCGTCACGGGCGTTTCTCCGCCCCGGTACGTAAGTGTGTCATCGCAGAGAATTGCACCCAGCTAGCCCGACAACTCCGCGACGCACCGATGGTGGAGGCAACCACGGGTTGCACGATCTACTGGAGATTGGGGCACCGTTTCGTTGTTGCACTCGAGACGCTTAGTGACTGGCTGGCGTGCTCTGAGGTGTTGTCACAGGCGGTGGGACAACTGCTCGAGCATTTTCCGCTCGAACCAGCCTGTCTGCAAGATCTCTCCCCTGCGCAACGGACGTTTATCAGCCAGTATGCGCTGATCGCGTTGATTGACGAACGGGAAACGTTGAATGTGGTGCTATGCGGCGACGGTGATGGTGGCTATGCTGCCGCCGTACTACGAGGAGACTGCACACTAGAGCAAGCATGGCACAGGTTGAATGCGGGCCAACCGTTTGATGATGTGCCGACGAATCCCCTCTTGCAGCCCGATGTCTGCTCTTTGATGCTGGACGACGCGGCGAGTGATGCCAATCGCACCGCGCTAGAGGCGTTAGGGCAGTTATGGTTGGCTGGCGTCAGCCTAGATTGGCGCTGGGTGGATGCGGCGGAGCGTATGTTGGGCAGTCAACGCATCGCCCTGCCGGGGACCGTTTTTACACCGCAGCGCTATTGGGTCGAGGCCGTACGGCCTGCCACGTTCTCCCACGAATCGTCGAATAATCTCTTATCCCGCGCAACAAAATCCGATATTATTGCAGTGGTGACGGAGATATGGGAACGCACGCTTGGTGTCAGCATTGATGATCACCACGCCAGCTTCTTCGAACTGGGTGGGCATTCGCTGTTAGCGTCAACCATTTTATATGATATTCAGCAACGTTACGGCATCACCTGTACGCTAAGCGCATTCTTTGCCGATCCCACCATCGAGGGATTAAGTTGCTATCTGCTCGAACAAGGCGGCAGTGAGACAGCGGTTTCAGCATTGCCTGATACGGTCTTTGCCCCTGACCAGCAGCACCTACCTTTTCCGCTGACTGACGTGCAACAGGCCTATTGGGTTGGGCGGCGAAAATCCTTGGGATTGGGCAATATTTCCACCCATATCTATGTGGAATATGAACTACAGGGGCTAGATGAAACAGCGTTCAACCGCGCGCTCAATGCGGTGATTGCGCGGCACAGCATGTTGCGTGCAATTGTCAACGATGACGGTATGCAGCAGATATTGCCAAACGTGCCGGAATACCACGTTGCCTTCTATACCACCCAGTGCGAGGATGCGTTTCAACAGCGTTGCCGTGAGCTGCGTGACACCCTCTCACATCAGATGATTGATTGTAGTCGCTGGCCTCTGTTTCAGATGGAGGTCGTGGTTGATCCGCAGCAAAAAGCCCGGCTACATGTATCTATCGACCTGCTGATAGCCGATGCATGGAGTCTGGAGTTGTTCATTCGGGAACTAGCTTATCACTACCGCCATCCGCAGGCGGCATTGCCTACATTGACGTACAGTTTCCGCGACTATGTGCTGACCTTAAAATCCTACGAGAAAACGCCGCAGTTTGAACGGGCACGTGACTACTGGCGCGCCCGCATCGAAACTCTGCCGCCGGGGCCACGATTGCCGCTGCGTACCGACCCCACGAAGCTGGAAAACCCCACATTCGTGCGCCGTAGCTATTGTCTATCTCGTGCTATCTGGCAGCGCTTGAAAACGCAGGCGGGTCAGATGAGTATCACGCCTACTACACTGCTGCTCACGGGGTTTGCTCAGGTGTTGGCGCGCTTTAGTTCCTCGCCGCACTTTAGCCTTAACCTGACGCTGTTTAATCGTCTGCCGTTGCACGCAGATATCAATCACTTAATTGGCGATTTTACTGCACTGACGTTGCTGGAGATTGATATGTCGCAGGGAGAAACCTTGCAGGCGCGGGCAAACGTGATCCACTCTCAACTGTGGCGCGATTTGGATAACCGCTTGTTTGGCGGTATCCAGGTCTCTCGACTGCTGGTACAAACTCACCGCGATCCGGCGAAATCGGTGATTCCTATCGTGTTCACCAGCTTGCTCAATCAATATGAGGCGAGCTGGGAAACGGATGATACGCTGTTCAACCAACCGCAGGATGATCTGTACAGTATTTCACAGACACCGCAGGTGTGGCTCGATCATCAGGTAATGGAGCGTAACGGGGAATTGCACTTTAATTGGGACGTGGTGGAACAATTGTTTGAACCGGCGCTAATGGATCAGATGTTCCAGTGTTATTGCCAACTCCTGCACGCCCTAGCCCAGCGACCACAGCTCTGGCATGAGACTCAAGATGTGCTGGCGCTGCCCACCGTTAGTGCACCGGTCACGCAGGCTCCTGCACCTACGGCCTTGTTGCACCATGGGTTACTGCGTCAGGCAGCACTGACGCCACAGGAAACTGCGCTGATCAGTCCTATCCGTGAATTGACCTATCGCCAACTGTCGACGGCGGCGGATCATGTGGCCCGCGCCCTGTTAGCGCTGGGCGTGCAGCATGGCGACCGCGTGGCGGTGGTGATGGAAAAAGGCTGGCAGCAGATTGCCGCCGTACACGGCATTTTACGACTGGGTGCGGTCTATCTGCCAGTGGATCCGGTGCTACCGCCACAGCGTCGCCAGCTTTTGCTGACGGTGGGCGAGGTGCGGGTACAAGTAACGCAGCCGGGTCTCACGCAATTGGAGCCGTCGCTGCCCGTGCTGATCATCGACGACGGAATGCTGGACACGCCTGCTGCGCCGTTGCCTGAAGTGGCTGGGGATGTCACGGATCTGGCCTATATCATTTTCACTTCCGGCTCCACCGGTACCCCGAAAGGAGTGATGATCGACCACCGTGCGGCCATGAACACGCTGGAAGACATCAACGAACGCTTTGGCCTCAATGCGCAGGATAGGGTGTTCGGGCTGTCATCATTGAGCTTTGACCTGTCGGTTTACGATGCCTTTGCGCCTTTTATGGTGGGTGCAGCGCTGGTACTGCCGGAAGCAGGACGGGAAAAAGATCCGCGTCATTGGCAGACAGTTATGGCACACGGTCATGTAAGCGTCTGGAATGCAGTGCCCGCACTGATGCAGATGCTGTGCGAATACCACAGCGGCGATCGGATGAGTTATCCGACGTTGCGTCTGGCACTGTTGAGCGGCGACTGGATCCCGCTAACGTTACCGGAGCAGATGCGCGAGCGGCTCAATGAAACGATGGACATCATCAGTCTGGGTGGAGCGACCGAGTGCGCCATCTGGTCGGTCTACTACCCGATAGGTGAGGTGGAATCGACGTGGACCAGTATTCCCTACGGTCGGGGCCTGCGCAACCAGCCAGTATACGTGCTAAATGCGCAACTGGAGGAATGTCCGGTCGGGGTGGAAGGAGAGATTTGCATTGGCGGGATGGGGCTGGCACAAGGCTACCTGAACGACGCAGAGAAAACGGCGGCGAGCTTTGTCTGGCGCGAAGCGAGTGGTGAGCGAATTTACCGCACTGGGGATCGCGGGCGCTACTTTGCTGACGGGCAAGTCGCCTTTTTGGGGCGCAACGATACCCAAGTGAAGGTGAATGGTTACCGTATCGAACTGGGGGAAATCGAGCGCTGCATTGCGCGACATCCCGATGTGGAGCAGTCAGTGGTGGTGGCAGTGGGTAATTCTCAACATCGTCGGCTGGTCGCTTTTGCCAAACTGCACGATCGCCACCAGGCGCAGGCATTGCAAGCTAAGGAAGCGGAGGCGGCGGCACTGGCGCAGGGTATTATTGTGAATCCGGCACAGCGTCTAGCGTTCAAACTCAAGGAGCCACATATTCGCGCGCTGGATGGTCTGGGCATTGCACTGACGGCACCGGCGGATAGCACACGTTACATCAAACGCCGCAGCTATCGTCATTTCAGCGCGCAAAAAACCACGCTGGCACAGTTGGGGCAATTGCTGTCGGGCTTGGGGCAGATGCGTCTACCCGGTCTACCTTTTGCCAAGTATGCCTATGCGTCCGCCGGGGGGCTATACCCGGTGCAAACCTACGTGTACCTGCATCCAGACAAGATCGAAGAGGGAGTATCCGGTATTTACTACTTCGACCCGCGACAGAGCTGTCTTATGCCGGTAGCACCAGAAGTCGAGCTGAACAGTGGTTTTCATGCCGGACCTAATCAGTCTATTGCCGATCGGGCGGCATTCACGCTGTTTATGGTGGCTGATATGGCGGTGATCTCGCCATTCTATGGGCAAGAGGCAGCTTGGCACTTCTCGGTGATGGAAGCAGGTACTCTCTGCCATTTACTGGAAGAAGATGCGCCGCGCTACGGATTGGGGCTGTGCCAACTTGGGATGGCAGACTTTTCCGCTGTGGCATCGCATTTTCAATTGTCGCCACATCATCGCTATGTCCATTGCACCGTGGGGGGCGCGATAGGGCAAGAGGCGGCAAGTGCTGCAGCATTGCTGCGCGATTTCTCCACCTATGAGAAACCGAAGGAAACCGCTGCGCCGCTGGACATGCAGAGCTACAAAGATGCCATGCTGCGCGGCCTGCGTCAGCAACTGCCTGACTATATGGTGCCGAGTGATCTGATGTTAGCGACCGATTTTCCGTTAACCGCTAACGGCAAGCTAGATCGGCAAAAATTACAGCTGCAGGGCGAACAAATTGCCCACCAGCGTGACGGCGTGGGTCCAATCCAGGTGGACAGTGCGTTACAACAGCGGCTGGTGGCGCTCTGGCAGGAGGTACTCGGCGTGAGCCACGTGTCGGCCGAAGACGATTTCTTCTCGCTGGGGGGCAGTTCTATAGAATTGGTGCGTATTCAGCAGGCACTTGAGGCGATTATCGGGCAGGAGATTCCCATTGTCGATCTGTTCCGTCTGCCAACCATCGCGGATGTGGCGCGTTACCTTGATGAGCAACTGCACAATCTACCCGCCGCCCACGATATCGTATTAGCGCAGGCTGAGGTTTCGCAGGTCAGCGCTGCGCGCGAGAATCTGGCGTTGCGGCGTAAACGTGCCCAACAGGGAGAAAAGGGCGATGAGTGAGCAGAGCTATCGTAGCGCAGGGACACTGTTGGCACAGTTGGCGTCCGGAGAAACCACCTCAGTGGCGTTGGTGAATCACTATTTTTCACGTATGGCGCAGTTTAACAAGCCGTTGAATGCGGTGGTGCAGCAGCACTATGCGTTGGCGTTGGAGGCCGCCGCGCGCGCCGATCGTGAGCGACTGGAGGGGCGCGCAAGGGGCGTGTTGCACGGATTACCTTGTACTGTTAAGGAGTCGTTTGACGTGCAAGGGTGGTTAACCACGTCCGGTGCCCATTATCTGAAAGATAACCGGGCGACGCAGGATGCTCCTTCCATCGCACGCTTACGCGCTGCCGGGGCGATCCTGATGGGAAAAACCAATGTGCCGATGATGACTGCCGATTGGCAAACCTATAACGATCTGTATGGCACCACCCATAACCTGTGGGATAGGCAACGTTCACCCGGCGGATCGTCCGGAGGAGCGGCGGTGGCGGTGGCGGCGGATTTCACCCCCGTGGAATTTGGCAGCGATTTGTTTGGCTCACTGCGCATTCCCGCACACTACACAGGTGTCTATGCCCATCGTTGTAGCTTGGGGTTGATGTCGGTCAGAGGACATGTGCCCGGTGGTGGTCCGCAAGCGACTGATGAGCCGGATCTCTCGACGGCGGGCCCCATGGCGCGCAGCGCGGCGGATCTGCGTCTGATGATGCGCGCATTGAGCACATTCTGGGTGGAACCGCCGCGTATTCCCGATTTTAGCCGTTATCAGGCCAAAGCAAACTACCGCGTGTGCACGTGGTTTAGTGCGCCCCACCATGAGATAGATCAACAGATCGCACAGCGTTTTCAATCGTTTATCGACAAGTTACGCGCACAGCCTGGCGTGGAGGTTGATGATGCTATGCCCGCCGATATCGATCCCGACGCACTGTTTGATATAGCAGTCAAACTCAGTGGTCGGCTGGTAAGTACGGCGCTCAATGGACGCCAGCGTCTTACAGCCGGGCTGGCTGCGCTGGGCTTCAGGCTTGTGGGCAAGCTGGCGGATGTGCCTGAGGGGATAACGAGCTATTACCAGGGCATGCTGAAAGACAGTGGCGAACAGCGGAATACAGACAAACTCCGCCACGAATACAGCCGGGTGATAGAAACCCTTTTCGCGCGTTATGACGTGTTGTTGACACCTGTCAGCCCGGTGCTGGCGTTTGCGCACATGCAGCAGCCGGTGCGTAAGCGCAAGCTTATCGTCAATGGCGAACCGCAAGATTACAACGAACATTTGTTCTGGAACATGTTAGCAACGGTTTTTGGTTTGCCTGCCACCGTTTACCCATTGGCGAAAACGATGGATGAGCTTCCGTGCGGCATACAGATCATTTCCGGGCATTTTCACGATGATGTGACGATTAACTTTGCTGAGTTCTGCGAAAGCATCAGTGGCGGATTCACGGTACCGGAAGGGTACTAGAGGCGGATATCGGTGACAGCGCCAATAAAGGTGCGGCGCATTTAATGAATAAGGAGCAGGTATGACGGTGAATAAGCTTGAGCCAGACAACGGCACGCCGAACGATGAGCTGTTCACGGTGGCGGGTATGTTTGACGGCTCGCTGTATAAATTACTCCTGCGCATGGCGTTGCCGATGTTTGTCGGTATGTTAACGCAGGTGACCTATGCCATCGCCGATATTTTTTGGCTGAGCCACATTGATGTCACCAACAGCGGCATCATTGCCGGTGTGGGGCTGGTTTTCCCCGTTGGAATGGGGTTATTTGCCATCGCCAACGGCATTCAAATCGGTATGGGATCTTTGCTGTCCCGCGCCATCGGCATGCAGCGGTTGGATCGTGCACAGCGGATTTTGTCGGTCGGTATCATCATCGCGCTATTCTTTGCGATCGTGATCACCGTACTTGGCTATGTTTATGCCCAGCCGCTATTGCGCTCACTGGGGGCCACGAAGAGCATCATCGGCTACGCAACGGAGTTCTATTATTATTCGCTGCTGACCGTGTTCAGCATCATGTTGATTGGCGTCATGATGGGGCTGTTTCAAGGCGCGGGTAAGATCATGGTCATCATGAAGGCCTCATTGTTGGGGGCGTTGGTAAATATTATGCTCGATCCAATCATGATCTTTGTATTCGATTTTGGTGTGAAAGGGGTGGCATTGGCGTCGTTTCTGGCGCAACTGAGTATGGTCGCCTATTTCATCTACACATTGATGGGATTACATATCGGGTTGAGTATACGCATCGCGTTACGCCCATTCTCCTGGAAAATCTACCGAGAGTTTCTCTCCGTCGGCATGGCGCAGATGCTGATGCAACTGATCATTGCGGTCGGCATAGTGATTTATAATTTTTTTATCGTCAGGCTGGACGTAAACGCGATGGCAGCGTTTACGCTCACTGGTCGCATCGACTATTTCATCATCACGCCGATGCTGGCTATCGCGACCGCGTTGCTGACTGTGGTGGGGCAAAACTGGGGACACGGAAATGTCACCCGCACGCTGAATGCCTATTGGGCCGCCGTCGCGCTGGCCTTCTCTATTGTGCTGGTGTTAGCCGTTATGCATATTGTACTGGCACCCTGGATGTATCCCCTGTTTACTCGTGTTGTTGCCGTGAGTGACTATGCGGTACTGCAAACCCGTATCATGGCACTGGCACTACCCTTTGTCGCTATCAGCCTGTTAGCAAGTGAATATTATCAGGCCATTGGTAAGCCTTGGTATTCGGTGTTGTTGACGCTGATGCGTCACGTGTTTATATCTGTCCCTGTCGTATACCTGCTGGCGATTGTGTTAGAGATGCGTATTACCGGCGTCTATTTTGGGGCGATGAGCGGCACTTTTGTGGCTGCGTTGTTGGCGTGGCGTCTGCTGCGTCTTTCACCTCGTCTGCTGCGATGGAATCAGGAGGCGGTGCGCTCCCAACACTTGGATATGGAGGTGGCACCATGATGTCGGGCAATCCGTTGTCGTGGCCACAGGAACAGTGCCACATCATTGATCAACTGTATCCTTACAGTGCCGTAAACATCATTGGTGGTGTGGTCACCATTGAGGGAATTGTCGATCTGCCCCGACTACACGCGGCCATCCAGTCCGCCATTCGGCAATTTGATGCGTTGCGTATGTGGTTTGTGATGGGAGAGGAGAGTGAAGTGGTCAGCCAAGTGCAGCCTTATCACTGGCGCGATATCCGCCATTTGACTTTTTCCCCAGATTATGACAAGGAGAACCTACGCCCAGCGGCGATCGAAACATTTGTTGATGAGTGGTTCCGGCAGCCCTTTACCCTGCTGGCGCACGATTTGTTCGAGTTTGTCACCTTTACGTGCGGTGAACAATACAGCGGTTATTTATTTAAAGCCCATCACGGCATTGCTGATGGTTGGTCAATGGCGTTGTTGTCAAACCATGTCAAGCGAGCATACGAACAGCAGGACGTACCAGATGATGCGTCACCAGCCTATAGCGCATTTCTGGCGCAGCAGCAATCTTATCAGGCGTCAACGCGCTTTGCCGTTGATCGTGGCTGGTGGCGTGACTATATCGACGAATACCGCGACTGCTTTCCAGACAGTTCCCCCATCGTTACTACTGAGGGCATCAGTTGTTCCACTTGGCTTGAGCCAGCCATGATTAACCGTCTCTACAGGTTGTGTAATCGTTATGGCTGTACGCTTAATACGCTGTTTATTGCACTCTTCGCTCTCTATCGCGCCAGAGTATGGGGGGAGGAAAAAGGCGTAATAGGCGTGCCGTTAGCCAATCGGCATACTCGCGAGGCGCGGCGTTGCTTTGGCATGTTTACTAATCAATTGCCGCTGGCCTATCGACTGGTGCGCACGGAACGATTCTGTGAACGGGTGGCCTTTTTCCAGCGCGAACTGAAACGCGGTTTTAAACACAGCAAATATCCCATTACCTTATTCAACCAGGATTTGGCGGAACAGGGGGGAGGGAAGTTGCGGGCGTTCGATTATTGCGTTAATTATTATAACTTTACCTATGAACGCCACATTGCAGGTGCCGCGCAACGCGTGGAGAGTTACTACAGCGGCGAGCAGTCCTATAAGCTACAGATTGTTTTGCAAACTGTTAATAATCATAAAGAAAGCCTTAGGTTGAGTCTGGAGGCGCTGCGTAGCGCTTTCACTCCGCACCAACTGACAGCGATGAAAAATGGGCTGTTGGATTTAGTCACTGCATTGGATCGGCAACCTGACGCTCGTCTAGGCGATCTCGAAGTCTATCCTGCGCCGCACGTCGCATTGGCATGTGGCTCACTCAAACCCTCATTTACTTCCCGATTTGCAGCGCAAGTTGTGGAGCATGGTGATCGCACAGCACTAATTGATAATGAACAGTCTTTGACTTATCGGCAGTTGGATGACGCTGTTGAGCGGGTTGCGCGTTATCTGCGCCAACAGGGGATCGGACGCGGTCAAGTGGTTGGGATTATCGCTGAGCATAGCGCTCAAACGGTGATGGTTATTTATGGTATTTTGCGCTGCGGCGCGGCATTTCTGCCGCTAAATCCCGCGTTGCCAACGACCCGCCTTTACGCCATGTGTCGTAAAGCGCAGGTAGCGCATATCCTTTACGATCCGGCGATGCATGAATTGACGCAGGCGCTGGCGTTTCCCGCGTCCAGCTTGCTCCAGGCCTTAGCCACTTCGGCGCTTGCTAGAGAACCTTGGCCAGCTATTGAACCGCAGGATCTGGCATATGTGCTGTTTACCTCCGGATCGACCGGCGAGCCTAAGGGCGTGCAAGTCTCTCATGGCAATCTGGCTAACTATCTCCATTTCGCCGCCGAACGTTACTTTACAGCGCAGGACCGGGCTGCGCTCTACTCTTCGCTGTCCTTCGATTTGACCATCACTACGCTGTTCGCCCCCTTATGTGTGGGCGCTAGCATCAGCGTTTGTCGGCACGCCGAGAGCGAAACATTGCTGCGCATGGCCGTGGTTGATCAGCCCAACACAGTGATCAAACTGACGCCTGCACACCTGCGGTTGTTGTGTGCGGCTGGCATAAGCAGTGAGCAGATTCGTACCTTGGTGGTTGGCGGGGAGGATTTCAAGCGGGATCTGGCGCGTAAGGCGGCTGCTCTCTTTCCTCAGGCCGTGATCTATAACGAATATGGGCCGACAGAGGCCACCGTTGGTTGCATGATCTATCGCTACACCGGGCAAGAAACGCTGCCTTCATTGCCCATCGGTATGGCGATCGACGGTTGCCAGGTAGCAATTTGCTCCCCTTGGGGCTGTCCGGTACCGGAAGGCGAAACTGGTGAATTGGTGATTTATGGCGCGTCAGTGACGCAGGGCTATATCGATGCGCCGCAACAAACGGCCGCCGCCTACCTTAAAGATACCAATGGGGTGATGATTGGCTATCGCAGCGGTGATATTGGCTACGCCATCGCTCCTAATACGCTGGTTTATCAGGGACGTAAAGACGATCAGGTCAAAATTAATGGCTATCGTATTGAGCTGTGCGAAATCGAACAAGCGTTGTTGAGCGCACCTCAGGTAGAAAGTGCGGCGGTGGCGGTGATTGATGATGTGCAGGGGCAGCACAGCGGGTTGCTAGCCTGCGTGACACCGTCATCTGTTGATGTAGCTACCGTAATGCAACATCTGCGTCAGCAATTACCCACCTACATGCAACCCAAGCAGTGCTGTGCTATCGCCCAACTGCCGCTGTCGCACAATGGCAAGGTGGACGTGCGTCAGATGGTCGCAACGGTCCGAAACACCGCGCCTGCATCGGGTAGCGAGCGGCTGGGAGATGCGGCGATAAGGCATTCAGTTCGGGTATGTGTGGAAGGGGCGCTGGAGCAAACTGAGTTTGATGATAACGAAAATCTTTATGTCTTGGGGTTGGACTCCATCAAGAGTATCCAGATTGCAGCGCAGCTCAGGCACCACGGCTGGACGATGTCAGCGGTGCAGGTGATGGAGTGTGGAACAGTGAACGCCATCTGTGAGTTTCTCGCTAGTCATACAACGGTGTCACAGCTCGCGCAGTATGCTCATAACACCCGTATCGATCTACCCGCATTGCGTTGGTTTACGCAGTTGGCGTTGCCAGTGCCCAATGTTTATAACCATGTCATTGTGCTGAAAGTGTTGCCGGGCTGCCCGCTCGAGCAGTTACACAACAGGCTGCATACATTAATCCAGCAGCAGCCAGCTTTGCACAGTGCGCTGGACGCTGAGGGGCGGTTGCTAGTATGCGACCCTAATGTGTGTTATCCCAACGAGGTGCTCACGGAATATTCGACGGCGCAGTGGACGTTGGCAGAGGTGATCGCTCAGTGCAATAGCATGCTTGACGTGACAAATGGTCGAGTCTTTACGGCAGCTCTGTTACACGCCCCGCAGCCTGCGTCTAGCACGCTGGTACTCTGTGCCCATCACTTGTGCGTCGATATGCACTCTTGGTATTTAATCCTCAGCACGCTGGACGCCGTCAGCACTGTCAATGGCACCAGCAACAGCGGACTGCATCGCTGGAATGACTATCTGGCGAGCAAAACGGTAGATTCCGCCACACACGAAAGCTGGCGCACAGTATGTCAAACGCTACCGCTGCATTTCCCACCCGTGTCATTGCCAGATGACTCATTACCTCGTACGCGCGCTTGGCGTGAAGACTTTCGCCATCCTTGCGTCAGGAGGTTGTTTGAATCCAGTGGTAATACCGCGTACAGCGCCGAAACCTATGTGCTAACGGCATTGGCGCTGGTGCTGCGTTACTACAGCGAAGAGCCTTGGTGTCGCATCGAGATGGAAGGCATGGGACGCGGCTGCTGGCCCGATGAGCCTGACGTTGCGGATACGGTCGGGTGGTTTACTCTATTTTATCCTTGGGCGATCCCTCTGCATGGCGATATGGCGACACTGTTATCTGCGATCGCTTCCGATTTGGCAAAACGCACGCATGGTGGGGGAGATTACGGTCTGCTGCAAATGCGGCATGCACCGGAAGACTCTCTTGCGCAAGGGATCCGAATGAATTACATCGGTGTGCAGGCGCAACCTTCACTCCGCTATTTTCATATTGATCACTTTAATAGTGATATCTATACCGCGCCTGAAAACGCGCTCGGCTGCGTGCTGGAGTTTAATATTGCGCGCTCGGCAGCTGATGGTCTCTCCTTCCACTGCCGTTTCGATCCCACGCGCATTGCGCTGAATGATGTGCAACTCCTGCTGGCGCGCTACAAGAACAGCCTCACTGATCTGGATGCCTGGCTGTGCCAACACAGCGCCACGCTGACGGGCGCGCCGACTTTGTGGACACTATAAACACGATGCCAACCCTTAAGGAATACAACAATGGCAAAGGATGATTTTACCTGTGGCTCACTGGATATTGCCATTATTGGCATGAGCGGGCGTTTTTCCGGTGCGGAATCGGTGCCCGAGTGGTGGGATAAGTTGCTGGCGGGTGAGGAGTTCACTCAACCGACATGCACAGAAGACGATAATGGGAACCCTTGGATTAGGCTGCGCAATATAATCACCGCTCCCTATGACTTCGATGCTGCATTTTTCAATATTCCGCCTGGCGAAGCCCTGTTGATGGATCCGCAACAACGAATATTTCTTGAATGCTGCTACAACGCTCTTGAGCATGCGGGCTATATTCCCACGCAACTTAAGCGAGTCGGCGTCTATGGGGCGACCTACGCCAATAACTATTTTATCGATCGCGTCTATCCATACCTGAAGATGAGCGGCGATCACCATTATCTTCAGGCGCAGATTGGTAACGAAAAGGATTACTTGTGTGCTCAGGTTGCCTACAAGTTGGGGTTTACCGGACCCGCTGTGAGTGTACAGACCGCCTGTTCCAGTTCGTTGGTGGCAGCATATTTAGCATGCGAGGGGTTATTGACTTTTCAAGCCGATGTTGCGTTGGCAGGTGGGGTCACCTTGGGTTTTTTACAGGCGCACGGCTACAGTCCGCAAGGTGATAAGCTGGTATCGCAAGACGGACACTGCGCCCCGTTTAGCGCTGAGGCGACCGGCACGGTATACAGCAGCGGTGCGGGAGTTGTGGTGCTAAAACGTCTTGAGGATGCACTACGCGACCAAGACAGAGTGTATGCGGTGATTAAAGGAGGTGCGGTAAATAACGACGGCGGGCGTCGGCTGGGGTTTGTCGCCCCCAGCGTAGAAGGACAGGTAGAAGCGATCAATACGGCGCTTGCCGCCGCAGAAGTCGTACCGACTGATATCGCACTGATCGAAACGCACGGTACCGGTACCCCGTTGGGTGATGAGATTGAGCTTGAAGCTCTGCACCGGGTTTTCGCACCGGCATGTGCGCCGCACAGCATTCAATTGGGTGCGGTAAAAGCCAACTTGGGTCACCTGGGAGTCGCTTCCGGTATCGTCAGCTTAATGAAAACCGCACTGACGCTATATACTGGTTTAGTTCCCCCGCAGATCAACCTAGTAAATAAACATAAAAAACTGTTGCAGCCAGCCTCGCCATTTTATCTCAGTGATGTAGTGACTTCTGTCCCACAAACGAAAAGGATCCATGCCACCGTTAGTTCGTTTGGGCTGGGAGGGACCAATGCTCATTTGGTTCTGCAAAACTGGTGCGAGACGCCTGCGCAAGCGGTGCAAGAAAATGAGCGCCGCCTGTTTTTCTTCAGCGCCAAAACGCCATTAGCCCTTAGACAACAGTTGGATGCTCATTATCACGCTCTGGCGACCTATGCGGAAGCAGATAAAGATCGTATCGCCTATACTCTCGCGCAACGCCGGGCACATTTCCCGTATCGCTGTGCGCTGGCGGCAGACAGTGTGGTAGCGTTGCGTGCAAGTTTGGCGAAACTGCGGGATGCTGACATGTCTTTTACCCCTATCAATATGGAAACTACCTTGGTGTTCCTATATCCGGACCGGGACGATAAGCTGGAGAGTGCCCTGACGCATTTGCTGGCTTGTCAACCTAACTTGCGCCAGCGGCACCAGCGCCTGTCTCAGGATGTTGCACAAATCTGCGAACCAGCCGATTGGACGCCAGCATTGCGTCAGTTTATCCAGCAGGTGAGTCTTAGTGAATGGCTGATCGAACAAAGTATCTCGCCTGTGCAGCACATCGGTTACCTGACGGGGGCTGCAGCAGCGCAGTATGTTGCGCGCATCATCTCACTGGAAAACGCTGTTCAGCAGGTGATTGTGGCTGAAACGACACCGGAGCAGACGCTGGCCGGCAACAGTGAACTGAGCGAAATATTGGCTAATCTGGCGGTGACGGAGGGAACGCTGATGCTGGAAATCGGTCGCGCGGGGACGTTTTCCATATTGTATCACCAGCATGCGCAGTGGGTTGGGCAAACAGTATTTTCCCCCATGCTGAATACGGATACGCCTGAGGACATCCTGCCGCTGTTGGGCACTCTTTGGCAACGAGGAGTGACTATTTGTTTACCGGAAATGCCAGCCGTGCAGACTATAGGCTTACCCGGTTATTCGTTTGATCGCGTCCGGTATGAAATTCAGTCCAGTGATGCGAGAGAGAACGCTATGTTACCAGTGAGTTATTTGTCGGTCAGCGACTTTGTGGAGAAAACCTGGCGTTCATTGTTATGCATCGATCATTATGACGAACACGCGGTTATTTTCGAATACGGAGCGACCTCGATGCACGTTATCTCTTTCGTCGACAGCTGTAACCACATTTATAAAATCGGACTGACTGCCGCCGATATTTATGCCAGACCCGCTATCCGTGAGCACAGTGAATTTATCTCCGAATGTGTTGATGGTATTTTATGAGGTGTTCACAGGATGACAATAATGGAACACGTTAGCATTAAAACATTATATCATCTCCTGTGCTGTATGCTGCTCTTTATTTCCGCTATGTGCGCTTTGGCGCAAGAACATGAGCCTATCGGGGCGCAAGATGAGCGCCTGTCGACATTAATTCACCAACGGATGCAGGAGGCCAAGGTCCCAGCCCTTTCCGTAAGTGTGACCATTAAGGGGGTACGTCAGCGATTTGTCTACGGTGTTGCCGATGTGGCTAGTCAGAAAGCGAATACTCTAGACACAGTTTACGAGCTGGGATCGATGAGTAAGGCGTTTACCGGACTTGTGGTGCAAATACTGATTCAGGAAGGCAGACTCCGGCAAGGGGATGATATCATTACCTATCTGCCGGAAATGCGCTTGAATTATCAGGGAAAACCTGCTTCCCTGACCGTGGCTGATTTCCTTTATCATACATCAGGATTGCCTTTTTCAACACTGGCTCGGCTGGAAAACCCTATGCCTGGGAGCGCTGTGGCACAGCAACTGCGCAACGAGAATCTGCTGTTTGCGCCGGGTGCGAAGTTTAGCTATGCCTCCGCCAATTATGATGTGTTGGGCGCGGTGATTGAAAATGTGACGGGAAAAACCTTTACAGAGGTCATTGCGGAACGACTCACGCAGCCGCTGGGCATGTCGGCGACTGTGGCAGTTAAGGGGGATGAGATTATTGTCAACAAGGCAAGCGGCTATAAACTGGGATTCGGCAAACCCGTTCTGTTTCATGCGCCTCTGGCCCGGAACCATGTTCCTGCCGCCTATATCCATAGCACTCTGCCTGATATGGAAATATGGATAGACGCCTGGTTGCACAGAAAGGCTTTGCCGGCAACGCTGCGTGAGGCGATGAGTAACAGTTGGCGTGGTAATAGTGATGTTCCGCTTGCCGCAGACAATCGTATCCTCTATGCCAGCGGTTGGTTTATCGACCAGAATCAAGGCCCTTACATCAGTCACGGTGGGCAGAATCCAAACTTTTCTTCTTGCATTGCGTTGCGACCGGATCAGCAGATTGGCATTGTTGCGCTGGCAAATATGAATTCGAATCTGATACTACAGCTTTGCGCGGATATCGATAATTATCTGCGCATTGGCAAATATGCTGACGGCGCTGGTGATGCAATTACAGCCACCGATACCCTTTTCGTCTACCTCACGTTGTTGCTGTGTTTTTGGGGGGCGGTGGTTGTAGTGCGCGGTGCTTTCCGTGTTTATCGCGCAACGGCGCATGGCCCTGGAAAACAGCAGAGGTTACGTTTACGCGTACGTGACTATATCATCGCCTTGGCGGTTCCTGGGCTCGTGGCCGCCATGCTCTATGTCGCACCGGGTATACTATCTCCAGGACTTGACTGGCGTTTTATCTTGGTATGGGGTCCATCGAGCGTGTTGGCGATACCGTTCGGAATTATCCTGTTAGCTTTCGTTCTGACATTAAATCATCAAATTAAACGAATTCTATTACACAACAAGGAGTGGGACGATGAGTAATATCAGTTTGTATTGTTTGCCATATTCAGGTGGTTCTGCCGCCATGTATTATAAATGGCGTAGCGTGCTGTCGGACAATATTACTTTGCGGCCTTTAGAACCTGCGGGGAGGGGAACTAGAATACGCCAGCCGCTGTGTCTTACGATGGTGGATGCCGTCGCTGACCTTTATCAACAATTTGTGAAACACTACACAGGTGGAGACTACGCCATTTTTGGGCATAGTCTCGGAGGGATCATGGCCTTCGAACTGGTGCATTATATTCTCGATCATGGACATGACATGCCATGCGCGCTGTTTTTTTCCGGCTGTCGCCCACCCGATCGGGCCTCTCATGAAGTAATACTGCATACCTTGCCCGATCAGGCGTTTATGGAAGAGATCGTCAAGCTGGGCGGAACTCCGGTTGATGTCTTTCGTAATAAAGAGTTAATGACAATTTTCACCCCCATCATTAAAAACGATTATCGGCTCTATGAGCAGTATGTATTTCAGGCCAAGGCGCGCACATTAACCTGTCCGATCGTGCTATTTCATGGCGATGCTGACAATCTGGTAATGCAGGATGAATTACTTGCATGGGAAAAATTCACCACACGAAAGACGCGGACTATTATATTTCCTGCTGCCGATCATTTTTTTGTCGATAAGCATTTTGAACAGGTGGTAGGTTATGTGAACCAGACGATTGAATCACTCGAAATAGTAGGGTAGAAATAGTTGTGTAACTATACAAGGAGCAATAGATATGGCTGTTCCATCATCAAAAGAAGAGTTAATTAAAGCTATTAATAGTAATTTTTCTTTATTAAATAAGAAGCTAGAATCTATTACGCCCCAACTCGCCTTTGAACCTCTATTGGAAGGGCACGCGAAGGGGACTACGATTAGCGTAGCGAATCTGGTTTCCTATCTGATTGGCTGGGGAGAGCTGGTGTTACACTGGCATGACCAAGAGGCAAAAGGAAAAACTATTATTTTTCCTGAGGAAGGATTTAAATGGAATGAATTGGGGCGTTTAGCACAGAAATTCTACCGTGACTATGAGGATATTACAGAGTACGAAGTTTTATTGGCACGGTTAAAGGAAAATAAGCAGCAACTCGTGGCTTTGATTGAACGATTCAGTAACGACGAGCTTTACGGTAAACCTTGGTATAATAAATGGACCCGAGGTCGTATGATTCAATTTAATACCGCCTCGCCTTATAAAAATGCTTCGGGGAGGTTAAATAAACTGCAGAAATGTCTTGCAGAATAGCGGGGTGCTTACCGTTTGCCTCCCCACTGATGATTTTTCCGGGCAGCGATGAGTGTGGACTGGCGGCACTATCACCCGCTGCTCCGGAACATATTCTGGTTAATGATACGGATAAAATGTGTAAGACAATAAGTCTACTTAACATAAGCACATGCGAACGCATGTGTATTAAGAACCATGATGTCCTGGACGACTTAGAAGATGAAAAACGGCCTGTGGATGAAAAGCCGTATCAGCGTTTGCTGATACGGCCTGGTTCTTTACAAGATTATTCATAAGTCAGGTTACTGCGAGATTAATGTTTTGCTGACTCCAGATGTACGGGGGCACCCAGATTTCACTGCACATATCCAGATAATCCGACCACCACTGCATCATGTCCATGCGGGCTTCCATATGTTCGGCCTTATGAATGTAAGCCAGACGCACAGTGTTGCGCTCTTGGTGACTCATCTGACGCTCCACTGCATCTTGCGACCATAAACCGGATTCCATCAGCGCGCTACACGCCATTGCCCGGAAACCATGACCGCAGATATCTTGTTTCGTGTTGTATCCCATCTGGCGAAGTGCCTTATTGATAGTATTTTCACTCATCGGCTTGTAGGGGTCATGATAGCCGGGGAACACCAGTTCATACCCGCCAGATATTTCCTTAATCCTTTTCAGAATAGAGATAACCTGCTCAGAAAGGGGCACAATATGCGGTGTACGCATTTTGGCACCTCGACTGGAATAACGTACGCCTGCAATCGCTTCGCGTGTGGCAGGTATCGTCCAGATCCGATTTCTGAAGTTAATCTCTGTCCAACGAGCATAGCGCAGTTCACTTGAGCGAATGAACACATGCAACGTCAGCAGGACTGCAAGCCTGGTGAGTTCCCGTCCTTGGTGATAACTGTCAATCCGTTCAAGCAGCTCAGGAAGGCGCTCCAGTGGCAGGGTGGGATAATGTCGTCTGGCGGGAGAAGCCGTCACGCCGTCAAGATTTGCAGCTGGGTTGATTTCGATTAACCCCTGATGAACAGCATAACGCATAATGTTGCTGAGGTGTTGCCGCGAGCGGGACGCAACTTCAAGCAAGCCCTTTTCCTCAATGCCTTTCAGTAATTCAATGAAATGACGTGATTTAAGCTCGGTAACTGGTAGATGCCCGATGGTCGGAAAGACATGTCTGTTCAGACGGGCAAGCACGCGATCTGCGGTATTCTGCGACCATTTTTTCTTGCTACTGTGCCACTCCAGTGCCACGGATTTAAACATTTTCTCCTGCATGCGCGAGCCGCGTTCAGCGGCACGTTGCTGAGCCGGGTTGATGTTCAGCGCCAGCATCTTACGGATGCCTTCGCGCTGCTGGCGGGCGTCAGACAGGGAGACGGCAGGGTAGGCACCCAGTGCAATACGGGATTCTTTGCCATTAATACGGTATTTAAGATACCAGAGACGGGAACCGCCTGGTTTGACCAGCAGATACAGACCGTGGGAATCGGAGACTTTAAAGGGTTTATCAGTGGGCTTGAGACTACGGATTTTTGCGTCGTTAAGGGACATATGGGGGTCACTCCATTATCGAACTAACCTGACCCCAGATTTGACCACCAATTTTTCCCGATGCAGAGGGTAAAATCAAAATGCACCGGGAAGAGTTTTCACGCTAACCTGTTGAATAAAAATAACATAAGGATTCGCAAGGATGCATGAAAGCAGGAAATTGGCTCCTCTGACTGGACTCGAACCAGTGACATACGGATTAACAGTCCGCCGTTCTACCGACTGAACTACAGAGGAATCGTGAGAACGAGGCGAATATTAGCGATGCCCACCCACAATGTCAAAGCCTGTTTTTTAAATTTGAAATCGTTTGCTGAAATAATCTGCATTTTGTCGTTTATTCCGATACAACTGGCTTTTTTTCACACTTTTGCGGCTCGGATCGAGGGTATTTCCATAGCCAACGTCCAGTAACCATTCGCCAGTAAAACAGCACGGCCCGCACAGCCCAGTCGGCAAACATTCCCATCCAGACGCCAACCACACCCCAGCCAAGCATGATTCCCAGCACATAACCGACTACAACCCGACAACCCCACATGCTCAACATCGAAACCCACATGGCGTAACGGGCATCACGAGCACCTTTAAATCCAGCGGGTAGCACCCATGAGGCGGACCAAATAGGCATAAATAAAGCATTTAGCCAAATCAGAATCACAACGACGTGTTTAACCTGTGGATCCTGGGTGTAAAACGATGCCATAACCCCGGCAAAGGGAGCCGTTAGCCAGGCGATGGCCGTTAATCCAAGAGTGGACAGCCAGAACACATGCCGCAACTGAATCTCTGCTTGCGCTATCTGCCCTACCCCCAACCTTCGGCCTGTAATGATCGTAGAAGCAGAACCGAGCGCACTTCCGGGTAAGTTGATAAGAGCCGCAATTGAGAACGCGATAAAATTTCCGGCAATAACGCTGGTCCCCATCCCGGCAACGAACATTTGGGTTAATAACCGACCACTGGTAAATAACACTGATTCGACACTCGCTGGAATACCAATCCCCATGACTTCCCAGATAATGCTAAAATTCAGCGGTTTAAAATAGCTCTTTAACGAAATCCTTAGCGCAGGATTAAAACCAATCGCCAGCACCCACAAAATTGCAACTGCGCCAATATAACGAGAAATGGTTAAACCCAACCCAGCCCCGACAAATCCCAGTCCCGGCCAGGAGAAAAGGCCGTAAATCAATATGCCGCTAATAATAATATTAAGAATATTCAGGCTACCGTTAATCAGTAGCGGTATTTTCGTATTCCCTGCACCACGAAGTGCCCCGCTACCAATAAGAGTGATGGCAGCTGCTGGATAACTGAGTACGGTCAGCTCCAGATAAGTCAACGCCAGTGCTTTAACGTCTGTCGTGGCATCACCCGCGACGAAATCAATAATTTGTTCGCCAAAATGATGAATTAGCGTTGCCAACAGTACGGCAAACAACGTCATGATCACCAATGACTGCCGCGTCGCCACCCTCGCTCGTCGTCGATCTCGCTTACCGAGACTAAATGCTACAACGACAGTAGTACCAAGATCGATAGCTGCAAAAAAAGCCATAATGACCATATTGAAGCTGTCCGCCAACCCCACGCCGGCCATCGCATCTTTTCCCAGCCAGCTGACCAGAAAAGTGCTCAGGACCCCCATCAACAGGACACAGGCGTTCTCCATGAAGATAGGAACAGCAAGCGGGGTTATCTCGCGCCAGAACAACACTTTGTAGCTCTTGCGTTTAGAGTGCCAGCGAGTGCCGTGAACAACCTGGCGTAAAGCAGAGGAGATATTCAAAGCCGACCTTAATTGCAGAAAGTGAAACCACATTTCAAATGATGAGGGAGAATCAGCAAAGCTGCAAAGATTTTCGCCAACAAATTGTCTGCAAATGCAACAAACTGTTGATAGAAACGGCAAACAGTTGGGAAATTTAAAAATCGGGTTTGACAAAATATTTTTCGCCGTTAAGATGTGCCTCAACAGCGATTCCTCTGTAGTTCAGTCGGTAGAACGGCGGACTGTTAATCCGTATGTCACTGGTTCGAGTCCAGTCAGAGGAGCCAAATTTCTGAAAAGCCCGCTTTTATAGCGGGCTTTTTGCTATATCTGATAATCAATTTCCTCTTCACTGTTTTCCATCACCTGGCGCTTGATATCCTCAACTGACAGTCCTGCATTACAAAGTTCCAGAAAGCGCCAGACATAGTTACGCTGAAGTTGCCCTCGCTTCAGTCCCAACCAGACAGTATTAGCATCGAAAAGATGCCGCGTATCCAGGCGGATTAAATTCTTTTCCTCTTGTTCGCCGCTGGATTGTTCGGCAACTAATCCGATCCCAAGCCCAAGAGCAACATAGGTTTTAATGACATCAGAATCCTGTGCACTTAATACAATATCTGCCGGCAAACCTTTGCGGGCAAATGCGTCATCAATGCGTGAGCGCCCCGTAATCCCCTGTCGGTAAGTAATTAACGGCCACTTCGCTATTGATTCCAGCGTCAACGGTGTAATTTGCGTCAAGGGATGATCGAGTGGAACAAGCAAACTATGGTGCCAACGAAACCACGGGAAGGCGACGAGCTGCGGGTCATTACTCAAACGCTCGCTGGCGATACCAATATCAGCTTCGCCATTTTGCAACAACGTCGCAATTTCCTGTGGTGTACCCTGGATTAGCTCCAGCCGAACCTCCGGGAAAAGTTCGCGAAAAGCTTTAATGACCTCAGGCAAGCTATAACGTGCCTGAGTATGCGTCGTTGCAATAGTGAGAACGCCAGACGTATCGTTGGTAAACAGGTCTGCGAGCCGACGAACATTACTGGCTTCATTCAGAATGCGTTCTGCAATGACCAGTAATGCTTTGCCCGGTTCAGTCATGCCCAGCAGTCGCTTACCTCGTCGAACAAATATTTCGATGCCAAGTTCATCCTCCAGTTCCCGAATATGACGGCTAACGCCTGACTGTGAGGTAAAAAGCATATTCGCAACCTCTGTCAGGTTGTAATCCTGACGTGCAGCCTCGCGGATTATCTTTAGTTGTTGGAAATTCACGGTAAACTCCGGGCAGTTCAGATATCCCGTTATTGTTAAAGTCTAATGCCCGGCATAACAAATAATAAAAACCCGCATCTTATTCCATCCCGATATAACGCTTAGCTCACCAATTGCCACTGCCTTTTTTCCATCACTGGAGAACTAATCACTGACATTAACAACTCTTTCACTGCCTGTGCCTGTGGTGACAAGTTTGCTCTGGCGGGTAAATTTAAGGACAAAGAGAGACTCATTGAAGGAGTGGTAATGCGTGACATCCACCCATTTACTGCGCCACATAACGAACGCGCAGCCGATTCAGGTAATACTGCAACGCCCATGCCGCTGGCAATCGCTGCGGTAAGCGTGGCAATAGACTCAATTTCACCAATGACTTTTGCCGTGAGCCGCCGTAGGGAAAAAGCCTCATCAACACGAAGTCTAACAGCGCTGTAATCACTGGGGAGAAAAAGGTTCATTTGCGCAATAGCATTAACATCAACGCTTTGCCCCGGGCAATCTTGAGTTCCTACCAGGAAAAGATCTTCTCTCAGCAAAGCCTGACTGGATACCCCAGCCACAGGGGAATGCTCATAAATCACCGCCATATCGAGTTGGTGATTTATCAGTTTTTCGTTAAGCACTGCACCACTATTTTCATGAAGATAGATAACGACCTCCGGGAATTCAGCGCGAACCGCCTGTAATAAGGGCATGGTGATGGATGACGCAGCGGTTCCTGGCGCAAAGCCAATCGAGACTTGCCCCGATAATGACTGACCAACGTTATGCACCGCCAGTTGGGCCTGCTCACACTGACGTAAAATGGCCCGTGCATGGGTATAGAGAATTTTTCCGGCGCCTGTTGGCGTAACGCCCCGTTTTGTGCGAATCAAAAGCTGTTGATTTAACTCACCTTCCAGTGTGGCAACCTGCTGGCTGAGCGCTGGTTGTGCAATATGCAATACTTCAGCAGCCTGGGTCAGGCTACCAATATCTACAATTTTTACGAAGTATTTCAGGCGTCTGAAGTTCATGTTGCCTCCGGTTTTTAAGAATCGGCCCAAGTGCCGCCATTACTTACAACCAGAATGCAAGATGCTTGCCAGTTCTATTTTAGCGTTGATGCGCAAGCTAACCAACTGTCAAATAAGAGATTATGATAGATTCGTCATTGGCCCTTTTTATCAGCAGTCGCATTCACCTGCCCTATAAAAGGGGGGTATGCACCACGATGGTTCATTACCCAATAAGATTGAAAGCTCACCACTTTGTTGAAATTGTCAGCAAACAAACAAAAAAATGCATTTCACCCTTTGACATCACCATGCACTGCCATTAATATGCGCCCCGTTCACACGATTCCTCTGTAGTTCAGTCGGTAGAACGGCGGACTGTTAATCCGTATGTCACTGGTTCGAGTCCAGTCAGAGGAGCCAAATTTTAGTTTTGAGACATCTCTATGAGTCTCAGGACAGTTAAAAAATAAAAATTATTTTTACCCGGTCACTTTGTAAAAAAGTGGTCGGGTTTTTGATTTCTGTGTTTCGTGCGCTTAATCGAGTCTCACGCTTCAGTGAGCAAATTGCCCCTCCCCAACAGACATCACGATTCACAAGGTCAAAAATTCTGTTCCATGAAGTACCGTACAAAGATAAAGAGAAAAATGCCTTATGCGGGATGTAGCTGTCGCGTCTTTATCGGGAAACTATACGTAATTGCCACTTTGTCTTCGGTAATCAGAAAAAGAAGACCTGCCATTTTAATAAATATTATTTCTCTGGGAGCGGGGATTTTTTATAAGCAATATGACGAGTTAAACATTATATTTTTATAAGGATTATATGAGATTAAAGAAATCTGCCATAAAGACAGATTTCTTTAACATATAATTAGAGATTTGCGACGTTATGATAAACTTTTTGTACATCGTCGTCATCTTCAAGGGCATCAACAAGCCCTTCAAAGATTTCTAAATCTTCTGGGGAAAGCTCAACTTCAGATTGAGCAATCATTTCTAATTCTGTTGTTGAGAACTCAGTGATTCCAGCTGCTTTTAGCGCCGCGATTCCTTTATGAAGGTCAGTAGGTTCAGTATAAATAACAATATTACCTTCTTCTTCAGTTACATCACGAACATCAACTTCAGCTTCAAGCAAAATTTCAAAAATATGGTCAGGGTCTGTTCCTTTAAATACAATCACACCCGTATTGTCAAACATATAGCTGACAGAACCTGCCGCTCCGATATTGCCGCCTTTTTTATTGAAAATTGTGCGAACGTTAGCAATCGTACGGTTAACATTTGAAGTCAATGTCTCAGCAATAATCATTGAGCCATTAGGACCAAAGCCTTCATAACGTCCCTGTACGAACGTTTCATCTCCACCGCCTTTGGCTTTATCAATTGCTTTATCAATAACGTGCTTTGGAACTTGTGCCTGCTTTGCACGTTCAATAACGAATTTTAAAGATGTGTTTAATTCTGGATCGGGTTCACCTTGTTTGGCAGCAGCATAGATTTCTACACCGAATTTTGCATAAATTTTAGACGTTGCACCGTCTTTAGCCGTTTTTTTAGCAACAATATTGGCCCATTTACGTCCCACTGGAATGATCTCCTCGAAAATTTATTTACATTACTGGTAAATCGTTAACATGTGTTAATTCAGCATATTATATCATAACAGGAAAAATCTCGTCTATTAGAAATAAAAATATTCTAAAGCCATAATCTTATATTTAATTTTATAAAAACTAATGTTGTTGGCGGGATTTTTTATAATTGTGTTTTGAAAGCATACTTGCTTTTAATATGTGGAAATCATTAAGACGATAATAAAACTCGCATCTGCCCAAGGAAGCAAACAGCCCGCGTTTATTGCAGGCTATTTGCCAGATGTCTTACTTAATCCTTCACATCTATTTCTGATAAGAAGGTTCATAACTTATTATCGGAACGGCGGCTCATTAAAGGTTCGTAATTTACGTGAATGCAGTCGGTCGCCTTCTGCGCGCAGCAAATCGATCGCCCGAATGCCAATTTGCAGGTGTTCGGAAATAGCGCCTTCATAAAAACGGTTAGCCTGGCCGGGAAGCTTAATCTCACCATGTAACGGTTTATCTGAAACACACAGTAGTGTCCCGTATGGCACGCGGAAACGATATCCTTGCGCGGCAATGGTTGCACTTTCCATATCAATTGCTACGGCCCGGCTTAAGTTAAAACGAAGTGCAGAAGCTGAGTAACGTAACTCCCAGTTCCTGTCATCTGTGGTTACCACAGTACCTGTACGCAGCCGCTGTTTGACTTCCTCACCAGGCCTGCCGCTGACTAACTTGGTAGCGTCATAAAGCGCACGTTGCACTTCAGCAATGCTCGGAATAGGAATATCGGGCGGCAGAACCGCATCAAGAACGTGGTCATCGCGTAAATAAGCGTGTGCAAGGACATAATCTCCAATGGCCTGGCTTTCACGTAATCCGCCACAGTGACCAATCATCAACCAGACATCCGGGCGTAGCACTGCCAGATGATCGCAGATGGTTTTAGCATTGGACGGTCCCACGCCAATATTCACCAGAGTAATACCCCGACCATCAGCGGTAATTAAATGCCATGCTGGCATCTGGTGTTTTTTCCATGCAAGGTCGGAAATGGCTTCTTCTGGCGCTTCGGTTTCGGCAGTGATCCAGTTCCCGCCAGCACAAGAAAGGGCAATGTAGGGACTATCAGGATCGAGGATCTGGCTGCATCCCCAACGAACGAATTCATCCACATAACGTGTGTAGTTGGTAAACAAGACGAACGGTTGAAAATGTTCTACTGGCGTACCGGTATAATGGCGCAACCGTGCGAGGGAAAAATCAACCCGGCGAGCATCAAAATGCGATAACGGGGAGAATTCCGTTGGATGATAAATGCCGTCTGCAGTTTCATCGCCGATTTGCGCCAGTTCTGTTGTCGGGAAGTAGCGAGTTAAACCAGCGCTCATTGAGCGATCAAGTGTTAATTCAGAGCCATCGATGACATAAGGATAAGGGATTTCATGCTGCGAGGGTTGCACAGAGATATGCGCACCATAATCCTGATACAGCAACGTAAGTTGTTCATTGAGATACGAACGAAAGAGAGTAGGGCGAGTAATCGTGGTGGTGTAACTGCCTGCGTGAGTAAAACGACCAAATGCGCGCGTTTTGGGGGGATTAGTTGTGCTACCGTCCCAGGTTACGGTCAGTGATGGATAGACAAAAAGACCTTGTTTGCGGGCGTTTTCATCAGGTAATTCGCCACTTGTAATATATTTGCCAATGGCGTTGCGTAAAGCAACTACAGATTGCTCATACAGCGCGTCGAGTTTATCCAGTGCCTGAGCTGGGGTCAGACCGGAGCCCTTATTATTCATGTGTGTCTCCTGTTCCATACAATTACCGCACATCCGATAGTATGTCACAGGAATGTGAAACAAAAGTGTAAGGCGAAGATCGGATGATCTTCGCCAGGCTATTAAGCGCGTTGATTGTCTTTCATCAACAAAGCGGTCATTGCGGAAATCAGGCATCCAGCCAGCAAATAAATAGCGACGCTATGCCAGTTCCCGGCAAAGTAAGTGATGAGTGCAGCGGCAATAAAAGGCGTAAATCCACCGCCAACCACACTGGCAACCTGATAACCGACTCCAGCACCACTGTAGCGATAACTGGCACCAAACATTTCGGTAAACATCGGTTGTTGCACACACACCACCATGTCATGCGCAATGTTTGCCAGCATTATGGAGAAGAAAACTATCCAGAAAATAGATTGTGCTTCAAGCGCCATAAAGAAAGGAAATGCGCTCAACGTTCCGATCAACGCGCCTGTGATATAAACCCTGCGCCGACCAAAACGATCGGCAAGCCAGGCAAAACAGGGAATTGTCAGGCAGCTTAATCCACCGACCAGCAAACCAATATTAAGGAAAAGTTCGCGCGGTAACCCCATATTCTGGGTTGAATAATTAAGTGCAAAGGCAGTAACAATGTACATCGTCAGCAACTCGCACAGTCGTAGTGCAATAATCTTCAGGAAAGCACCGGGATGTCGTAACAGAGCTTCGATAACCGGGATGCGTTTTTTCGCGGCCGCTTGATTATGTTGCTGTTGTTCAAATTCCGCGGACTCCTCCATGCCATTGCGCACCCACAATGCTCCCAGTACCAGTACGATGCTAAACAGGAAAGGAATGCGCCAGCCCCAGCTTAAAAACTGTTCGTCAGTCGTCATCATACTGATCAATGAAACCAGTCCGGTTGAAAGCAGTAAACCTACTCCGTAGCCAACTTGTACACCGCTACTGTAAAAGGCTTTTTTATTTTTCGGCGCACTTTCAACGGAAAGCAACGCTGCGCCTCCCCATTCGCCGCCGACGGCAAATCCCTGAATGGCACGCAGTGTCACCAGCAAAATAGGTGCCCACCACCCAATGGTCGAGAATGAAGGAAGAATACCAATCAAGGCTGTCGCGATGCCCATCATCCAGACGGTCAGCATTAACATGCGCTTACGTCCCAGCCGGTCACCAAAGTGACCGAAAATGACACCGCCGAGCGGTCGGAAAAGGAAGCCGACACCAAAGGTGGCAAATGCGGCGAGCGTTCCCATCGCCGGGCTTACTTGCGGGAAAAACTCGCGATTAAACACCAGTGCGGCGGTAATGCCATAGAGTAAAAAATCATACCAGTCGACGACGGCACCAGCGAAACTGCCTAACGCAGCTCGTCGGGCGCGACTTAACGAAAGCGTCCCTTCATCGGGACGAGTGGAGATGAGCGTGGAGTCCATAATGATCCTGTTTGTACTGTCTTTTTATAATTAGTATGGAAAAGGTAACTCACATTGCCGTCGATCTATAAACGAACCTTATGAGACTACCTCGACAGAGCGCATCTGCAAATGATTTTATGGCTGATTAGCGGCAACATGAAAAATTCGATGGAAGATGAAAGCGCAGGAGTTGCTGGTGTTGTTTAAGGATTAAGCAGAGGGCCCACAGGTTCGAGATATGAAACATAAAAGTCCGCATATGCACAAAATTGCACCCTGATGATTCTGATAGACTGCATTGCATTATAACCAGTAGGGAGGCGAGGTTAGTTATGTTTTTAGTATCATTGTTGAGACGTATTGCATTTAGTTACTACGATTATAAAGCTTATAATTTTAATATTGAAAAAACAGACTTTGTTGTCATACATATTCCCGATCAGATTGGCGATGCTATGGCCATCTTTCCTGTTATTCGGGCGCTTGAATTGCATAAAATTAAGCATCTATTAATTGTTACGTCGACAATTAATTTAGAAGTCTTTAATGCGCTCAAACTTGAACAGACTAAATTAACATTAGTCACAATGACTATGCAGGATCACGCAACATTAAAAGAAATAAAAGATTTAGCGAAGAACATAACACTGCAATACGGTACGCCGGATCTTTGTATAGAGGCGATGCGTAAAAAGAACCTGAAAACGATGATATTTATCAGTCAGTTGAAAGCAAAAACGAATTTCCAGGTCGTCGGTTTAACCATGAAGTGCTATTCCCCTTTGTGTAAGAACGCGTCCCGGATGGATCAGAATCTCCGGACTCCTGTACCCATGACATGGGCATTTATGATGCGTGAGGCGGGTTTTCCGGCAGTCAGGTCAATATATGAATTGCCATTAAGCGATGATGTACTCGATGAGGTACGCGAGGAAATGCGATCGTTAGGATCTTACATTGCGCTCAATTTAGACGGTAGCTCGCAGGAACGTACATTTTCATTATCGATTGCAGAAAATCTAATAGCAAAAATTCAAAGTGAAACAGATATTCCAATAGTGATCGTTTATGGACCCAAAGGGGAAGATAAAGCCAGGGCATTAGTGGATTGTTATAATAATGTCTACCGTTTATCCTTATCACCCTCGATTAAACGTTCAGCAGCAATCATAAAAGATGCTTATATTGCAATAACTCCTGACACCTCAATATTACATATGGCAAGTGCCTATAATACCCCTGTTGTTGCAATTTATGCTGATTACAAAACGCGATGGCCCGCAATGGCCGATGTTTCGGAGTCAGTCGTCGTTGGGCAAAAAATTGACAATATAAGTCTGGATGAATTCGCAAAGGCATTAAAAAGTGTTTTGGCGAGAATTTGAGGCAGTACTTATGCATAGTAATGCCGATCTGTTATGAACGGTGGTGTCATCAATACTCTGAGGCTGGTCAATCATCACAGAAAACCAGCCTTTGGATCAAAGCAATACTCACCGAAAATGATCATAGTCACACCGAACGCGATTCAGGAGGAACTGTTTGGTAAATAGCACCACCGGATCTTGGGGGCGCTGTGATTATTACAGTATTGCTATCACCGTCATTTTTGAATGTCACTTTACCAGTAGCATCAACGCCTACCCAGGAGGCCGAGCTTGAAAACGAATAATCAGCCGCCGTTTTTCCTGGTGCAAAGTTGTCATTATTCAACTGATAATACGCCCCGGTAAATCCCTGCGAAGGGAATGAAGCTGTCGGTAGGTTTGCACTATTCACTGACACTGTACCCGTCATTGGTCTGGTTTCCGCGCTAATGAATTCTATCGTGGTACTCAGACCCGCCTGATGAACACCATTCAATACGGGGATCAGCGTTGCGATACCCTCTCCGCCTCCTGTAACAGTAGCTTTGTAATCACCGTTGATATTTTGACTGTAATCAATTGCGCTAATTTTCATATAGGGCACGTTTGTACCTGATTGCACAAATTCTATCCCTTAAGAAACTTTGATCGGATTGCCTGATATATCGTGCAGAACAAGATGTAGCTCAGCACTATCGGTAAAGTCCCCTTTCAGTGATGACTGGTTGTTCTTAAGGATGGACTGCGAGGCGTCTGCTGGGCCTGCCACTAGCGATATATCTACTGTTTGCATTCCACCTGCGCTTGTGACTGCGCTTACAGTGACGCTCCCCGTTATCTCACCTTTCACGCTTGTTGTCGCGATTCCGTTTTGATCGGTCACCGCTGTTAATGACGTTAATGTGGTGGAGCCGCTTTTTAAGGCGAAGTACACAGTGAGACCTTCGATCAGGTTACCACTGCCATCCTCAACCGTTGCCTTTAAGGTACTTAAATCACTGTTGGTGGCGGCGATAGTCGACGGATTAGCGATAAAGCTAGCAACATGTGCGGTGCTTGGGTTGCCAGTAACCTTCACGGTTGTCTGTGTCTGTATTGTGACGCCGTTATGGAACGATGCAGTCACCGTATATGTACCGACTTTATTGCTGGTCAGAACGACTGGAGCCTGACCTGAAGAGTTGGTTCTCACTTTTCCGCCACTTAACGTCGCACCTTCTAGCGTTACGCTAAAGTTGATGACCTGACCCTCCACTGGAGTGCCATTTGCAGAGGTTAGCGTTGCCGTCAGAGTAGCGCCTTTAGGAGCATTGACACCGATAAGCGGACTGGACGTGAGTGTCAGTTTTTCATCAATAGCCTCCAGTTGTTTCTCAAGTGAAGCTCCATTCGCTAGGGATGCTTTTACAGTATACGAGCCGTTTCTTTCAGGCGTCATGGTGACCTCGGCTACTCCCTGCGTATTAGTAGAGACCGTATTCTGGCTGATGATCATTTGCGAGGATGGCGCTGCACTGAATGTCGCGGGTTGATGCGTCACCGGGTTGCCAAACTGGTCGTTAACGTGAGCTTTAACTGCTATGTCTTGTGCGACCATGACCTGACCTTCAGGTATCTCCTGACTGGTAATCGTCGCAGAATTAACATCTACCTTGGCATTCAGTAATCGCGAGATGACTTCAGTAGGTTTATCTGCCAGAGAGGCTGAAACTGTTTTTAGTCCGACCTCGGTGCTTGTCACAAGAATTTCAGCGAAAACCTGATCATCCGTTTCAACGCTGGTGCTGCTTAGCGTGACGGAGGTTCCGCGGAAATTAACTTTTATACCTTCTACTGGGTTGCCGTTTCCATCAGTCACTGTTGCCTGTAGCCTGGTCATTCCAATGTTATTGGCGATGAAATTGTCCTCGGTAACGTTAAGATTAACCTGCGCAGTGAGCGTATCCGCAGTAAAGTTCACCACCAACTGCTCACTCTTACCGCCAACCATCGATGCTGTCACGGTATGAGCGCCTGCTTTTGTACCTTTCAGCGTGACTTTCGCTTTGCCATCGGCATCAGTAACCGCTTTGTCGCCATCGCTCAGCGTGAAGTTCGCCTTCACATCTTCCGGTAGAGTAAATGTTACCTCAGTGTTGGCTATCGCATTGCCCTCTGTATCAGCGACGGTGCTGTTAGTGTCGTGAGATCGTTATTGTCGGCAATCACCGGATCCTTCGAGGCTGCCAGCGTGATTTCAGCATTCGTGACGTTCGGCACATAGTTCACTGTTTGTTGCATCGAATCGCCATTTTCGAGGGTTGCCGTCACGGGAGTTCTTCAGGCTGAAATCTTCATCCACGCCCAGCGTGATTCTTGCGGTACCGAAGCGGCTTAACCAGTCTGTCATTACCCCTGAAGCCTGAGAAGAGGCCCATCCACGTGCTATGTTTGCCGCTTGCTCGCTGTTCATATCTTCGGCGAGCAGAGATCCAATTAGCTGTGAAGTACTGGCTATCTGTTGCTCAAGGTTGCCACTGCTGTTACCCGGCGGCGGGGTTAAATTTTTTTCACTAACTTGTGCCGGGACATCCAGTTCATCACCCGGGCGGACATTACGAACAAACGTACGAAACTGGTTGAGTTTGCGTAACAGGGGGGTATCTATAATTTGTTGCACAGGACAAATATATCTGGCTTCTGTACAGAGTCTTAAATTTTGACCATAAATAAAACCGTCCCTGTCAAGCATGCATAGTTTATCAAGTAGGTCTCCCACAAACTGCCTGAATTTTATTTTTCCATTAAAAGTTTGTATCTTCTTAAGTATCACAGGAGACTGGAAATAGACCGATAGTAGGATGTTGCCACTCAAGGCATGACGATAAATATCGCTAGGAGTAATTTTTTGTTTTATGGCTTTGGTAGTGATCTCAACTGCTTCCGTTATAGTGACCCATGTTGACATATAATGAGTTATAAGCAAAGGCTGATATTTTTTTGACATAATATTATCTCCTTCTACACAACAATTCGTTCCTTTAAGGAAAAAGATTGGTGTCACAAGTATTTATCTATGATTAATCAGAGGGTTTATGACAGAGAAAAGGATGTATATTTCTGAGTAAACATGTACAGGCCTATGGGGTGACTATTTAATGAGTAAATGCCGAATGATTTTCGGGGTGATGATTATAACTTGAGGAAAAATCCCAGCGTGGTTTGAGTAGTGTACCTGAGTGATATTTGTGTTATGTATGCATTGATTGCAGCAGAATAAATATAGTTCAGGCTAGTATAGTTTGTGGTAGCTATGAGAATATATAATCTATTTTATCTATAAAATAATTTATATGTATGGTTTTTTTTTAGGTTGTTTGTCTGTGCTTTTATATTCTGGAGATGTGCCTTGTATATAGGATTGTTTGTTGGTTGTATTTTTTAATGTTGCACTGTTGTGAATTTTTATTTTGATATGATTATTTCTTTAGTATAAGGAGAGAAAGGAACGAGAAAGTTAAATCTATTTATCCTAATCGCAATTTCATTGTTTAAATAATCACTATGGATTAATATTTTTTGCGACTTTGCTGAGTTACTGGTTTTAACTAGTGGTGTAAAAGGGATACCTTTTCGGTATCCCTTTTACAATAATCAGAAGAAATCAATTCGCGTATTGATACCGACGGTGCGACCCATATTGACCTGCGCGACGGCGCTGCTGCCGTTCATGTAGCCATAGGTACGGTAACGACGGTCGAACAGGTTATCGACATAGACGGAAATGTTCATCCGTTCAGTCGCCTGCCAGCCCAGGCTGCTGTCCAGGGTGGCATAGGTGCCTTGCCGCAACTGGTTGTCGCCATCGAAATAATGCGGCCCGACCAGATTAACCGCCAGTCGGGGCATCAGTGCGCCATAGCGCGTATCAATCACGCCGTTCACGCTGCTTCCCGCGCCATAACGTGGTACGAACGGCACCCGGTTACCGTGATACAACTCACTGTCATTGGTGAATTCGGAACGGATCACGTTGCCATTGATATCCCATGACCAGCCTGGCGCAAACCGCCACTTCGCTTCAAGCTCAACGCCGGTGGCGTCGGCTTTACCCGCATTGCTTAATGTCTGCATCCCGACCGGGCCAGAGTAAAGCTGCATGTCTTTGGTGTGGGTATAAAACGTCGCGGCTTGCAGCGTGACGTCAGCGGTTTCGTAGCGGGTGCCAAGTTCATAGTTGATGGATTTCTCGGCGACGAACGGTTTGGCATCAAGACCCGCAGTAGGCACGATGTTGTACCCGGAAGGTTTATATCCCTGGGCTACACGGGTATACACTCTCCAGTCATCGGTCAGCATATAGCCTGCGGATAGCTGCCCGAGCACCTGATCGTCATTGCTCTTACCCTGGTCGCCAAACGGGTTGCCGAGCATGCTGCCGTGATATTGTGTACTGGATTTATCATGCGAGAAGCGCACGCCGCCGCCGATATCAAAACGATCGGTTAAATGCCAGGTCAGGTCACTGTATGCGGCCAGCGTTTCAGCGGTGGTATAGCCGGTACTGCTTAAATAAGGCATTGTCGGCATGTCGTAGGCTGAATTTAACTTCTCGCGGGTGTTCTGCCGGTACAGCCCAAACACCATATCAACGGTACGCGCATCGCCCAGGGTTGCGGCGCGCAGCTCCTGCACATCCTGATTCCAGCGCTGAGGCATATTGACGATTAACGAACCGGAAGGGAAGGTGCGCGAATAATGCTGCTGCTGCCAGGCGCTGATCAGGTTGAAAACCCAGTCATCGGTGGTGTATTTCCCACTCAGGGTCTGGCTGTCAGTGCAGCGCCGCATGTACGGGTCTGGTGAACCATCGCTGATCGACAGCTTACGGCCCTTAATATCATTCCATCCCACATAGGCATCCTGGGTGGCGCGGGTACATTCGCGTGAGGCGGCAAAGCCCATTTCCCAGGGCTGATCGTCCGGCGCCAGACGCAGTTTCACATTCCCTATGCTGGCGCGGGTGCCGCCTAAGTCATCGCTTCCCGTCGCGGGGTTAATCATGTCGCCGTCATCAACCTGGCGTAACAGGGTGACGCTGCCGTACAGCAGGCCATCCTGAATGGGGCCGCTCAGGTTGAACTTACTTCGATAACTGTCGCGGCTACTGACGCCGCCTTCAATATAGCCGCGCGGCGTGCTGTCCGGCTGCTGGGTGACGATGTTGATGATCCCGCCCTGAGCGCTTTTGCCATATAACGTTCCCTGTGGGCCTCGCAGCAACTCCACGCTTTGCACATCGGTAAGCGCCTGGATGGTGTTGGTGGAAAGCTGAGGGACGCCATCGACATACAGGGTGACGGCGGGGTTATAGAAGTCCTGCGCTGAAGAGACGCCGCGTAGCGAGATCGTCGAAAAAAGCATGTTGCCGCTATTTTCAATATTGAGCCCGGGCAAGACTCTGGGGAGTTTGTCGCTGGCGGTGACGCCGGCGTCGCTTAATTCCGGCGCGCTGACAACAGTAGATGAGACGTTGTTGGCTGATGCCGAGCGGGAAGATTGTTTACTGGCGGTAACCACCAGCGTGCTTTCGTCTTGCTGTGAAGTCTGGGCATTAGCAATGGCGGGGAGCAATAATCCCCCCAAGGCCAGAGGATAAAGCCGTGTCATTTTCATTGTTGTGAGTCCCTGTAAGACGGCGAAACGCCAAAAATACCGACAATGGTGAATTGAAAATGATAACTATTTCTAATAGTGGTGCTACCCGAAACGGGTTTATTTCAACCTGTTTCGGGTCGGTTTGCGCTTATTGGGCAGAATGGCGATAACGGTCGACGGCGAGAGCCGTCAGGCGTTTTTTGTCTATCTTGCCGACGGCGGTGAGCGGCCAGTGGTCCAGAAACTCGATTTGGTCAGGAATTTTCCACGCGCTGAGCCCCATACGGGTCAGTTGTTGACGCAACTGCTGATAGTCAGTTGGCACCTGCTGCGCGATGATAAACGCGCAAATCCGCTCGCCAAGCAGCGTGTCCGGCGCGGCGACCACCGCGCAATCTTGCACTTCCGCTAAACGCAGCAGTGCCGATTCCACTTCAGCCGCGGCTATTTTTTCTCCGGCGCGGTTGATCTGCTCTTTTATGCGTCCCTCAACGTGCAGGTTCCCCACCTCATCCAGCCTGACATTGTCGCCTGTGCGGTAAAACCCTTGCGCGGTAAAGGCCTGCGCATTGTGGGCAGGGGCGCGGTAATAGCCCGAAATGGTATAAGGGCCGCGCGTTAACAATTGCCCGGTTTCGCCCGGCGCGACGTCGTTCTCGTCTTGATCAACGATGCGGATTTCATCCAGAGGGGACAACGGGCGCCCCTGGCTGTGGAGAATGGTGGCATGCGGATCGTCCAGCCGGGTAAAACAGAGCAGGCCTTCCGCCATACCGAAAACCTGTTGCAGGGTACAGTCAAAGGTGGCGATAACCTGCTCAGCAAGCGTCGGGTCGAGCCGGGCGCCGCCTGCCTGAATGACGCGCAGCGACGAAAGGTCGCTGTCTTCCCACTCCCTGGCCTGCACCCATAATTGCGCCAGCGCCGGAACCAGGGCGACGTGAGTCACTCTTTCCTGCGCGATTAAAGGCATCACCTCATCACAGCTGGCGCTGTCGGTCAGCACCACTTTTCCGCCGCAGGCAAGCGTTCCCAGAATACCGGGGCAGGCCAGCGGAAAGTTATGCGCCACCGGGAGGACGGCGAGATACACGCTCTGTTGGCTGATGCCGCACAGTTCAGCAGAAGCGCTGAAGTTATAGCTATAGTCGGCATGTCGGCGCGGGATGAGTTTGGGCGTGCCGGTTGTGCCGCCTGAGAGCAACAACAACGCGGTGGTGGAAACATCAGGCTGCGGCCATGCCTGTCGCTCACCGTGAAGGGAGAAGAGCGGCGTAAAATCGTCGCTCATGGTCTCTCCAGCGACCAGAACATGACGCAAGCAGGCGTGTTTGTGCGCCATCTGTCGGGCCAGCTCTGCGTGGTTTTCCCCGTGAATAACGTAAGCGACGGGTTGCGCCAGCTCAATCAGCGCGTCGATATCCAGCGCCCGTTGCGAGGGCATCGCCAGCACGGGGATAACGCCCAGTCTTAACAAGGCGAACAGCAGGGTAACAAACGCGTTGTCGTTGGGAAGCTGCACAATTACATGCTCCCCCGAACGCAAACCCAGTGATGACAGACCTGCGGCAAGTTCGTCAACTTGTGCATCAAGCGCGCTGTAGGTTAACGACCCCTTTGCATCAACGACGGCAATTCGCGAGGCATAACGGGCCGCCCAGTGGCGCAACTGTTCGGCAATGGGTAAGGGATACTGTTCAATCAGAGATTCAAAGGAAGAATTCATGCGTCACCTTTCTGAAGTACTGGGCTGTTTTTGCCACGCGGTCATTGCAGAAAATGCGTGGGGAAAATGGCGGACAATCTGCGTAAAAAAGGACCGGGCTTGTTGAATGGGATAGAAGTGATCGCCGTCAATCACCACCGGGCCTGTAACGTGGCTCAGCCACTGACGCCAGGCATCGACCTGCTGCCAGGAGGCTTCGCGATCGTGGCTGCCGCACAATAACAGCGCAGGCGTGCGCAGCGGCGGACAGACGTCGGGCGAGTCGTAGTGATAGCTCTCGGTGGCGTAAAAATCAGCGCGCAGAAGAGGAAGAAACAGCGACATTAATTCCTGGTTTTCCCGCAGTTCAGGAGAACATCCGCCAATGTCTATCAGCTCAGCGATAAAGTCGGCATCATCGCGATGGCTGAGCTGGCGTTCAGAATGCAGATGCGGGGCATGGCACCCGGAAATAATCAGTCCTTGTGGCGCAAGCCCCCGTTGCTCCAGAAGTCGGCAGGTTTCAAACGCCACCTGCGCCCCCATGCTGTGCCCGGCGAGTAAAAGCGGCGTGTCAGGCGATACGGATGCTTCCAGCTCGTTCGCCAGCAGTGCCGCCAGTTGTGTAATGCTTCTGAGCGGTTCCAGATGGCGAAGGCGATCGCGCCCCGGCCAGGTCACCAGAGAAAGCGCGCAATCAGCCAGTTGCTCAGCTTGCCAGTGGCGAAACGCGCTACTGCTGCCGCCAGCGAAAGGGCACATGGCCAGATGCGCAGTATTGCCGTTCCGGGCGGGCCACAGCGGGATGCACATTGCAGATTGCGTCACAGCGCCTCCTTATCATCATCGTTGTAGAAACCGGCTAACCGGTCGTGGTGCGGCGGCGTCAGGCGTCTGATCTCCGCATTGCCGGTCTTACGTAAAATCTGCTGCCATAAACGTGATAACGCGATCTGATGTACGCTTTGGCAGGCCGCTGGTGGATGTTCGCCCGCCAGATGGCTGCGCAACTGGTGTAGCAACCAGCTGACGCCCTCCGGCCCGACGGTTTCGCAGCAGTCGCGCCAGCTCAGGGGCGCCGCGCTGCGCGTCAGACCCGGCAGATCGCGCAGGATCTCCGGTCTGCGGTAGAGGCTGTGGGCGTTCTCCTGATGGTCTGCGACAAACAGGCTGGATGACCAGATGACGGGGCCGTAGCTCGCCTCCAGCGAAAGATGACCTTCCGGCCAGCCCAGCAGCAGGCGGTGCATGATAAGGCTATGCATATCTGGATCGTCAGGATCGAGATAGCGCTGAAGCAGCAGGCAGGCTTCTCCCTCCGGCCAGAAGAGTCTCAGACAGTGAAAATCGCTAAAGCTGCCAACCACGTCGCACTCCACGGCGGCGGCATCAACGCCCAGAGCCAGCAACAACAAATCCAGAGTGGAGTAGAGCAACTGTCGGCTGGTGGTGGCGTGGACCACCTGCGGCGTCTTAGCCAGACAGCGACGCAGCTGCTGCGCATCGCGAAGCCATGTGCGTCCCGCGCGCGTATGCGGATAAAACGTGTTTACCCAATAGCAGCAGCCCTGTTCCTGCGCCAGCGTTTGTAAGGAACTGATGTCATCCGGGTGGAGGGGATGCTCCTGAATGACGTGTACGCCGCGCGTCAGAAAGTGTCTGGCAAGCTGCGTACCGGTTCCTCCGGCGACGGTCGAACGCACGACAATACAGGCGATATCCGGCATCCTGGTTATCTGTTCCGGCGAGGTATACAGCGGAATGCCAAACGCATGAGCCAGCTCTCTTGAACGAGCGCTTCCCTGCGCCAGCAGGCCGACCAGTTCCAGCCCCTCCGGGGGCTGCATAAAGGCATTCAGGTACATTTCGCCAAATTTGGCGCCCACAATCAGTACGCGTTGTTTTGGGGAGGCGGACGGCATCATAACGTGTTCTCCGGTTGCGTTGAGGTTGCGCAAAGCCAGCGCGTAATGTGTTGCGCACAAGCCTGAACGTGGGGGGCTTCCATCATGATTTGCCAGTGGCTGGCTTCAATCACAGCGTCGTCGGCGTTGTTTATCCAGCCCTGCCACTCGGTTTCTGCTGGCGTCCAGTGCGCGGGTCTCCCGGCGGCATACACCATGAGACAGGGGACCGGAACGCTTTCGCCCGGCGTATGCTCAGTCAGTAAACGCAGCAGATGCGCGATGTTGTCGAGCCACGTTTCTGCCGCTTGCAGCGTCAGGTTTTGCGACACCATACCGGCCGTTTTAGCGAGGCTGATAAAGTCGGCAAGCTGGCTGTCGGGCGTCTGCTGGTCGAAATGTTCGGGCAGTGCCAGAGGCGTTTGTCCTTCGGCTAACAGGCGCAGCAGGGCCGCCCGGTTTTCGCAACAGAAATCCTGTCGGCACACGGGATCGATTAACACCATCCGAACCTGCTCGCCTTTGGCGTACAGGCGTTGTGCGGCGCCCGCCGCAAGAAACGCGCCATACGACCAACCCGCCAGCACATAAGGGCCGTGAGGCTGCTGACGACGGATGCACCCGACATACTCATCGATCATCTGGTCGAGCGTGGCAAAGCGCTGCGGCGATTTTGCTTGCAGGCCGAAAACGCGCCTGTTCAACGCGCTAGCGAGCGGCAGCCAGGCGCTGATATCGCCGTCTGAAGCGTGGAAGACAAACAGGGTTTCCTCACCGTCGCCCTGGCAAAGGGGTATCGGGTTGTCCTCTCCTGACGTAGCCGCCTGTAGATGGGCGCAGAAGTCGCTCAGCGTCGAATGGCTGAACAGATCCTGAAGGTTAGCCCTGGCAATCCCTCTCCGGTTTAGCTGCGCGACCATCCTTGTCGCCATCAGGCTGTCGCCGCCCAGTTCGAAAAAGTCGTGATGCCTTGCCACGGGGCGAGACAGCAGCGATTGCCAGAGTTCAGCCACCTGTTTTTCCAGTGCCGGATTCCCCCCGGCAACTGGCGTGGGTTTGGCTGGCTCAGTCGGCGCATCAGACGGGGCATGCAGCGGCGTAAATAACGCTTCTCTTTGCCGGATCTGTAAAATGGGCAGACCGGTGCCAAAGCGCTGCTGTAAATAGCGGCTCACGGCTTTTTTATCCGGGCGATTTACGCCAGGCGAACGCGCTACCAGCAGATGCTGGCGCAGCGGCGACGATTCCTGCGCGGGCCACGCCAGCTCGTTTGCAAACCCGGCCTGAACGAGAACCTCCTGCCATGCGGAGCGGGTGAGCATCGGTTTCTCATCCCGGCGGCGGAAATCGCGGTATCCGCTTAATCCCTCAATAAAGCCCACGCTCGCCAGCTGGAATACGCTGTTTCGCTCCGTCGCTTCAACGATCAGCAAACGTCCGCCGGCTTTCAGCAACAGTTTTAATCTGCGCAACGTCTGGACGACATGGCTGGCGTCGTGGAGCACATTGACGGCAACGATCAGGTCGTAACCCGCCTCCGGGTGGGCGGTGAAATCCAGCGGCTGGTTGATGTCGAACAAGGCATAAGACACCTGCGATTCATCATGGAAACGGGCTCTGGCGTCATTGAGGAACTGCGCGGAGACGTCCGTGAAGTGGTACGACTGTCGCGTGTTCCGCGTGGCCTTCAGCACCGGCGCGGTAGTGGCTGCGGTTCCGGCGCCAACCTCCAGAATCCGTTCTGCGCTGCACAAGGCGGCAATCTGCGCGGTATAGCGATTCAGACAGGCGCTGGCGGGGTTGTCGCGATACAGCGCGTCGGTAACGCGATGCTGCTCGTTGAACAGCAATTCCAGCGGAGAACACTGCCCGGAGAAGAGGGCGTCGTGCCGGGCGATGCAGGTTTCCAGATACTGCGCCAGCGCCTGGCTCCATTGGCTTTGCGGGCACGCTTCCTGAGGCTCAGGAATCTCGCTGAGCGGAATGCGGCAGCGCCAGCTTTCACCTTCGCGGATTAACCACTCTCTTTCCGTCAGACACTGTAGCCACTGGCGCAGCAGACGCTGGTGAGACGCTTGCGCGGACAGCGCCTGTACTATTGCGCTAAAGCGATGGGCGATCTCCGGCGTGGTAAACAGGCCGTGACGATTTAGCGTAGCCGCGATCCCCTGTAGCGCACGCGCCTCCAGCCAGCGCCAGGTCGCCTCCAGCTCATCAAGCTGCGCCTGCTCAGGCAACGGCAGCGCCAGTTGGGTAAGTTCGTGCTCATCAGGCATCGCCGCTGATGGCGAAGGATCGTCGGCCATCACGATATCCAGCGTCAACGCGCCCTGTTCGGTTATTTCCGCTCTGGCCTGCCGGATGCCGGGGTATTCGAGCGTCGCCTGCTCAATATCCCGCAGGTCGTAGTCCGCCTGCGCGTTCAGCGGCCAGCGTCGGCGGGGAATGTGCCTGGCGATGCCGCTGGCGAGAGTCTTCAGGCTTTCAGGGGCGGCGATGACGGCTTGCAGGATGGCGCAATAGTCATTAAACATCGCCTCGGCAGCGCCGGGTTCCAGCACGTTGTCCATGCAGTACCAGCTAAACATCAACTCGCCGTCGCTCTCCATGACCTGATGATCCAGCCAGACCTGCGGCGTTTGCGTGAATACATAGCAGGGTTCGCCGAACAGATGGCTCATCGCCTGATCGATAGTCATGCCTTCCAGCGTCATCCCCAGCATACTGGTAAACACTACCGGCATCAGCGGTTGACGTTGCGATCCGCGCAGGCGGCCCAGCTCACGGATCACCTCAACACCGTTCATTTCACTGTGCGCCATGTTTTGCCAGAGGCGCTGTTGGGTCTGTTGCATCTGCTCTTGCAACGTCACCGGCGCTGAGAAGTTAAAATCAACCAGCGTGACGGAGGTAAAATCACCAATCAACTGGTTGATTTGCGGATGGATCGGCTGGCGATTGAAGAACGTCAGGTTCAGCGTAAATGTTGTGGTACGGCTCCAGCGCTCAAGGGTGGCGGCAAACAGCGTGAGCAGCGCGGCAGACGGTGTGACGCCTTGCTGCTGCCAGCGCTGTTTCACGGTCTGCCATTCTGTCTTGCCGATCGTCGATTTGAAGGTGGTGAAGTGTGGCGTTTCCGGGGGCGTCTCAACCACTGGCAGCTCTGGCGCTAAGGGCAGTTGCGGCAGTTTTTCCTGCCAGTAATCCCAGGCATCGTGCCATGCCGATGTCTGTCGGCGCGCCTGTTCAGCCATCACATAATCACGGAAGGTAATAGCGAGCGGTGCCAGCGTTTCACCGCGCCAGACCTGCGCCAGGTCGTCCATCATGACTTTAAAACTCTGCACATCAAACTGCAAAAGGTCGAGGTTCATATGCAGACGGTAATGGCAATCGTCGATTTCGCTGACCACCAGCTCAAAAAGAGGCCACTGGTCGGCAGGCAAAACGCGATAGCTCAGTTCATGCCGCCGTTTTTCCAGCGCGATGCGCTGTTCTTCCGGGGAAAGCGCGCGCAGATCGTCACGCGGGATGTGATACTCCGGCGTTGTCGCCAGGATTCGCTGCTGCCCGTCGGCATCAACCACCATACGCAACATATCGTGGCGTGCGATGAGCTGGTTCCATGCTTTCTCCAGTATGGCGAGATCGAACTCATCGTGGCGTTTATCCCACTCAAACAGGACGTGACAGGCGACGCCGCCATAGCCAATGAGGTGGGTTCGCCCCAGCCAGTAGGCGTGCTGAATGGGCGTCAAAGGGAAGGGCGCATAACGCTCGTCGGCGTCGTGCCGCAACACTTCCGGCTGCGAAGCGGCAGGCGTCGCCTCTGGCTTAGAACAGATAAGCTGCGTGAGTCCATGAGGAGACAGATCCTGCCACGCCCGTTCCGCATTGATGCGTACACCCAGGTAGTGCTGAATATCGCTACTGAGTTCAAGGAAGAGCAGCGAGTCCATGCCGAGTTGCAACAGATCCTGGTTTGGATGCAGTGACGCCGGATCGCTCAGCCTTAGCTGAACCGCAATCCGCTTTTTCAGCCATGCCATCACCGCTGTTTCATCGCTCAGGCTGCCGTTAAAGGCGTTGTCATCAGCAGGAGGAATGACCGGCGTTGCGGCTTTTTCTGTGGCGCTGATGTTAAACAGAGCCTGTTGTAACGGGGGCATTTTGTCGGTAAAAACGCGCATCGCCAGTCGCCACGGGGCGCCGCGCATCACCGCCTGTTCCAGGTGCCAGCAGCCTTCGGCATCGCTTAACGCGCCCATACCTCGGCTGGCGAGCGTCGCCAGCATTTCCGGCGTGGCCGCCCGACCGCTTTCTCCCCATGCGCCCCAGGCGACAGAGAGCGTTTTCGGCGCATCAAGGGTGGAAAACTGCTGGGCCAGCCCGTCCAGGTAGCCGCAGGCCAGCGCATGGGCGCTCTGACCCGGCGCGCCGAGGGTGGCGGCAGCGGAAGAGTAGAGAATAAGATAGCGTCCGTCGTGGTTGCGCAGGGTTTGCAACAGCTGGCTTGCCGCCTGCGCTTTTACCGCGAAAACGGCAGCCAGCTGGTGGTCATCAAGCTCCTGCAAGGGCGCGTCAGCCAATACGCCAGCGGCATGAATCGCTCCGGCAATGCCGCCGTTGGCCGCCAGATCGTCAAGAACCGTGGCCAGTTGCCCGGCATCGCCCACATCACAACGGCAGACGCGCGTCTGCCCGCCCTCCACGTCGCGTAGCCATGACTCATCCACGCGCGGCGCCAGCAGGGCGATGCGTCGCGCCCCTTTTTCTCTGAGCCAGTTCACGGCAAGGCGGCCTAATCCGCCAAACGCTCCGGTCACCAGATGCCAGCGGCTATCGCCGGTAAACACGTTTGCCGGTAATTCAGCGGCGCATCCCGTATTGGGCGACAGTGAAGGAAGCCAAAGGGTGTCACCCCGTGCGGCGAGCCAGCGCTGTGATAGTGAGACTGCGCTCAACCCTTGATGCAGCGTTTCCCACGGGGTGTTTTCGGCGAGATCGATGGCGGCAAGCAACCGTTCCGGCTGTTCGTTGGCCGCGACGCGAAGCAAGGCCCATAGCGCGTGATGGGATGCAGAGAGTGCTTCATTTTCCTCGACTCGCCACGCGCGGCGAGTAACCACAATCAATCCGGCTGCGCTGGCGGTGAGCGCTGCTATCACTTTCTCCGCTAAGGCCAGCGTATCCTCGCTCTCCTCAACAATCATCAGTCGTGAAGAGGCGTGCGGATCGTGAATGATGCCGTATTGCGCCAGCTCGTCGCTGCGCGCAAGCGTACCGGCGCTGAAGCTAAAGGTAAGCGGATGGTCAATGCTGGCGACGTTGAGGGGCGTCCAGCGCCATTGATAATGCGTTTGCGGCGCAGGAAGAGGCGCGGCGGGCGATAGCGGTAGCCACTCGCCAGCAGGATGACGGGCTTCAACGCGCATCTGACCGCGGGAAAAGGCTTCGTTTTGCCAGCTTAAGCGAACCTTCCCCAGCCACTCCGGGGCGGCGACGGGGGGCGGTTCCACAGGCAGAGCGTCGCCATGACGCTGTGAAAGCAGACGCCATGCCTCCTGCCAGCGAGCGTTAAACTGTTCGGGCTGACCTGCGCAATCAGACCAGTCGGCGAGATAATCACCGTTATCCGTCAGCGCCTGCCCCAACACGGGTTCTGATGGCGCGGTGAATGTTACGGCGCTAACCGCCTGACCGGGCAGCGTGGCGAGAATGATATGTTCGCTCATCCCGGCGTTCGGGCTGCCATCCTGCGGTAGCCACGCCACTTTGCTGAATCCGGCGTGGCGGCACTGTTGTTGCCACTGAGCGGTGGTGAGGAATAACTCACCTTCGCGGGCGTCGAGATCCTGTAGCGGAAGAACCAGCGGGCCGAAAACGAAGTCAAACAGACGCATTGGCTGGGTGATTTCGCGCATCAGCAGGCGCCCGCCCGGCTTGAGCAGGGGGCGCAGATTATCGAGCGTGCGGCCAATATGGCGGGTGGCGTGAATCACGTTCGCTGCCACGATAAGATCGTAAGACTGTGCCTGGAAACCCTGAGACTGCGCCTCTTTTTCGAGATCCAGCTCGCTATACTTCACAAAATCGTAGTCGGCGAATTTCTGCTGGGCGCGACGGGTGAACAGCGCCGAGATATCGGTGAAATGGTACTCCAGTGCCGGAACGCCGTTGAGTTCCGGCAGCAGCCACGCGGTGGTGCCGCCGGTTCCGCCGCCAACTTCAAGAATACGCAACGGCTGGCGGGGCTGACGCGTCTGGACAATGCCGCGTAATACCCCGGCGGCGATTTGGTTGAAATAGCGGCCAAAGCTGAATTCCTGATACAGCACTTCCACGCCGTCGGAGGCGCTTTGCGGGAAGATAATCGCCACCGGTTCTTCCGCGCCGCTCATCATTTCATATAACCGATCGCCGGCACGGGCGATGGTGTCGGGAATAGCCTGAAAACCTTCACAATAACCGGCAAGTTCCGTCAGCAGTGATTCCCGCTGTTGATGTTCAATGGGGCGGGCGCGGACGTATCGCCCGTCGGTGCAGCGGTAATCGCCGTCGACCACGCAGTTATTCAGCAGGCGCTGGAGTAGCTGCTGGTAGCGGGGCAGCAGACGTCCACGGCGCATGATGGTCATGGCGTCCACGCCGTTCTCAATGGCATAGCCGGTACAGCGTTGTACCAGTTGATCGACGTAGATGGCGTGCAGTCGCGTGGCGCACTGTTTAAGCGCTTCCAGGCGAGGGAGATCGAGCGCTGTCGCGGCGCGACTCGCCACCTCCAGCCCGGCAGACAGCGCTGCGTCGGCAGGCTCGCAGGCCGGGGAGACGCGCTCTTTCCAGTAACGTTCAGTATCAAACGGATAACATGGCGCAGCGATACGTTGTCCATCGCCCGCCAGCAGGTCGGCCCACGGTAGGGCGACGCCGGCAGCGTAAAGCTGGAGCAGGGCCTGATTGAGGACATCGCTCGCCTCTTTGTTACGCCGGGCGCTGGCTATCCAGTATGCGTTATCGCGGTATTCGCGCTGCCCGCAAGCAACCAACTGGGCATCGGGCCCCATCTCCAGAAAAACGCGGGCGCCGAGCTGATGCGCCACCTGAATACTCTGGATAAAACGCACCGGCTGGCGCATGTGTCGGCGCCAGTAATCCGCCTGGTTGAGCGTTGACTCATCAATGACGTCGGCGGTGAGCGTGGAAATAATCGGTATTTGCCCCGGCTCCGCGTGCAGTCCCGCGCAGGCGTCCTGGAACCGATCGAGTATCGGCTCCAGTAAAGCGGAGTGCGCCGCACCGGTTACGCTCAGGCGACGATAGTTAATGTCATGCTGCGAGAGCGTGGCGCAAAATACCGCGAGACGGGCTTCCGGCCCGGAAAATACCGTATGTTGCGTACCGTTGTTGGCGGCGAGATCCAGCTCAAACTGGCGAGCCAGCGGCATCAGCGTGTCTTCGTCTGCAAATACCGCCACCATCGCGCCGCTTGCGCACTGCTGCATTAGCGCGCCGCGCCGACAAACCAGTGGCATGACCTGTTCAATCGTATAGTGTCCGCAGACAACGGCAGCGGCAAATTCACCGACGGAATGCCCAATGGCGAAGTCTGGCTTCAGTCCTTCAGCACGCCAGTGCGCCGCCATCGCGATTTCAAACGCGACAATCGCCGGCTGCGCCCAGGCCATATTGTCCAGCTGCGCCGAATCGGGGTTAAACATCGCTTCGCGCAGTGACGGCGTGAGCATTTCGCTACAGGCGGAAAAACAGCGATCCAGCGTGTCGGCAAACGCCGTTGAGTGATGGTACATCGTTTGACCCATAGTGCGCCAGTGCGAGCCCTGGCCGGTAAACAGCCACACCTGCTTGCCGCTGGCGCCGTGGCCGCTGTAAACCAGCGCCCCCGATTTCTCACCGGCCCAGGCGCTGAGCGCCTCGGCGGTTTCACGGTTTAATGGCGCCGCCAGGCGGAAGGGGAGATCGAGACGGCGCGCGTGCAGGGCTGTGAAGGCCAGAGAGCTGGCATCCGCATTCTCTCTCAGCGCCCCGGCATAATCCGTCGCCAGCCGCCGCAACGCGCTGTCGCTGGCGGCGCTGAGCAGCAGCGCGGTACTTTTTCTGCCGCTATCCGTATTGGGGAGGCGCGCGTTGAGCGCGTCGGGCAGCGAGGCGACGATCATATGGCAGTTGGTGCCGCCAATACCAAAGGAGGAGACGCCCGCATAGCGCATTTCGTCCTGCCATGCCTGTGCCGACACCGGTATGGTAAAGGGGCTCTCTTCAAGTTTCAGCGCCGGGTTGGGGGTGTGAAAATTCAGTAAGGGAGGAATTTGCCCGCGACTGACTGCCAGAACGGTTTTCAGCAGTCCGGCAATGCCCGCCGCGGTATCCAGATGGCCCATGTTACTTTTCACGGAACCGAGCGCACAGCGCTGATCCTGCGGGCGAGGCGCATAGACGTTGCGTAACGCTTCAATTTCAATCGCGTCGCCCAGCGGTGTGCCGGTGCCGTGGGTTTCAATGTAACCTACCTGCCTGTCGTCGATGGCCGCCAGCATTAACGCCTCTTCGATGACTGCCTGTTGCCCTGCGACGGAAGGGGCGGTATAGCCGACCTTTCTGTTGCCGTCGTTGTTGACCGCGCTGGAGAGGATCACCGAGATAATCGGATCGCCTGACAGCAGCGCGTCTCTCAGGCGACGCAGCACCACGCAGCCGAGACCGTTACCGGCCCAGGTGCCCTCAGCCGAGGCGTCAAAGGGACGACAGTGACCATCAGGAGAGAAAATCATTCCGGGCTGGTAGCGGTAGCCTGCCTGCTGGGGGAAAGAGAGCGCCACGCCGCCGGCAACCGCCATATCGGATTCGCCTGCGCGCAGGCTTTCACAGGCCAGATGCACGGCAACCAGCGAGCTGGAGCAGGCGGTCTGTACCGATAACGCCGGGCCGTGCAGGTTGAGTTTGTACGCGGCGCGGGTGGCAATATAGTCTTTATCATTGCCCATCAGAGATTGCAGACCTTTTACCTGCGCGACTTCTGTCACGTTCAATGCTTCGCGACCGGGGTAGGTACTCATCCGGGAAGAGGCGAAAACGCCGGTCTTATGGGGGACGGCGCCGGGGGCATAACCGGCATGTTCCAGCGCATGCCAGACCGCCTGCAAAAACAGGCGCTGCTGCGGGTCCATCGACTCCGCTTCCTGTCGCGAATAGCCAAACAGGGTGGCGTCGAAGCAGTCGGCGTTGTCTAACACCGTACCGATATTGACATAATGAGGATCGTCAATGATGGCGGCATCCAGACCGACGGCCAGAAGCTCTTCGCGCGTAAAGCGTCGGCTGCATTCACGACCTTCCAGCAGATTTTGCCAGAACGTTTCGCCATCCGGCGATTCAGGAAAATGGCAGGCGTAGCCGATAACCGCGACAGGTTCGCAGTCCGGGTAGTGTTGAACGATCGATGCATCAATGGAATCTGCTGTCGGCGCAGAAGAGAAGCGCAAGTTATCCATAATCGGTCCCGTTTCCTAAGATTCACAAAGTCAATGGAACGCCATGCGTTCGCGATGGCGTTCCGGGGAAAATCAGTTTGCTTCGCGCTATATCCGCCGCTGACGACGGCGAACAGGGCGAGGTCGTTTTGTTTTCTCCACCGTGGCGACGCCGGCCAGATAATCGGCCAGGGCAGCAGGAGAAGGGTGGGTGAAGAGGTCAAGCAACGTCAGGGTGGAAAATTCGTGACGTTGTAACAAAACGTGCAGTTGCACCAGATTCAGCGACGTTGCGCCCGCCTCAAAGAAGTTTTCTGCGGGCGTGACAGACTCGCCAACCACCTCGCGGAAGGCGTCGCAAATCAGGCTGACGGTGCTCTCGTCCGCCGCAATGTGTGGCTGAGAGTGCTCAGGGCATACGCGCGGTGAGCGCTCTGCGCATTGCCCTGCGTGTTTAACGGGAGGCACCAGCGCGGCGAGCGGCAGTTGCCAGCCGCTTTCATCCTCGGCCATTCGGTTTAGCAATGCGCAATACTGTTCAAACTGGCGCTCCACCTGCCCGGCAGGAAACAGCGCGGCGACAAAATCCCAGTTAAAGCGCAGTTCGCCTTCGGATTCATAAATCTGGTGATCGAGCCAGACCTGCGGCGTCTGGGAGATGCCCCAGACCGGTTTGAGCAGATTACGCCGGGCGAGGAAGTTATCCTGCTCAAAGCCCAGTGCGCTGGTAAAGACGACGGGCATCGGAACGGCAGGCACGTTTTGCCGTTGCGCCAGTTGACGCATCACGCGGATGGCTGACACATCGCGGTGGTTGAGGTTCTGGCTCAGCCGCTGCTGTAGTGACTGCGCGCTGTGCAGCCAGCTTTCGCCGGGATGCCAGCTCAGCAGCATCAGCGAGGTGAAATCGCCCAGAATCTGGTTGATTTGCGGGTGCAGCGGTCGCCTGTCGAAAAGCGTAAGGTTAAGCGTGAACTCAGGCTGTGCACTCCATGCAGAGAGAACCGTTGACCACACCGACAACAGTACGGCCGACGGGGTGAGATGGGCGTCAGCCGCCCGTTTTTTCAGCCGATGCCAGCGCGTGCTGTCCAGTGCGCCGTTCAGGCGGGCGAAGCGCGGTGTTTCAACCTCCTGAGGCAAGCAGCGCAGCGGCAACGCAGGCGCCGGAGGAATATCATCAAGCTGCGCCTGCCACCATGCCAGAGAATCTGGATTGGGCGACTGTAGCGAGGGTTGTTGCAGATAATCCCTGAAGGTGACGGGCAGCGGCGGAAGCAGCTGTTGCGGGTAGCGGTAGCCGTGCTCCAGCTCCGCCAACAGAATCTGCATGCTCAGCCCGTCAAGTAACAGGTTATCCAGACACAGCCACAGGCGGGCGGGCATCCCGTCAACGTAACCGACCTGGAGATCGAATACCGGCCAGACTTCGGGGTTGAGTACCTGATGGGCCAGTTTTTCGCGCACCTGCAACGCCTCTTCAGGCGTATGGAGGATGTGTGCGGGTATTACCCAGCGAGGCGTCTGTTCGAGCACCTGTTGCTGTCCATCACGCACGACGGCGCGTAGCATATCGTGGCGGGCGATTAATCGGTTCCAGACCGTCTCCAACCGGGTGAGATCCAGATCGGCAATTTCAAATTCAACAAAGAAATGTGAGCCGACGCCGCCCAGGGCAAAGCCCGGCTGACGCCCCACCAGGTAAGCCTGCTGCACGTCGGTAAGCGCAAAGGGCTGGTAGCGATCTTCAGGGGAGTGGACGAATGGTTGTTCGACCGGGACGTCGGTTTTCCGCAGCGTGGCGGCAAAATCCGCCAGCCGGGGATGATTAAACAGGTCGCTTAATTGCGCTTCATAACCTGCCTGATGAAGTTGCCCGGTCAGACGGGTCGCCAGCAGGCTATCGCCGCCTTGCTGGAAGAAGTCGGTTTCTCTGGTGACATTGCCAGTTGATAAGAGTTGCTGCCAGAGGGCGGCAACCTGTTTTTCAATGTCGCCCTGGGGTAAATCCGCTTCGGCCGGGTTTTCCGCTTCAGGGGTATGACGATGCTTCAGCGCCTGGTAGTCAATTTTCCCGTTAGCCGTCAGCGGTAAGGCGTCGAGGAAGACGATCCGTTGCGGCACCATCCACCCCGGCAGACGCCCGGCGAGGGCGGCCTGAAGTTGACGGGGATCGCGGCGCACCTGCCTGTCAGGACATTGTACGAGGAAGCGTTGTAACCCCGCGACCTCATCGCCATGCTGACAGTTGAAGGCGGCCGCGCTAAATAATGCCGCCCAGTCGGCGCTGTTATGCAGCAAGGCCTCCGGCTGCCCATTGGTTAACAGGAGCGTGCTGAGTAGGGCGGACGGCGTTAACTGGCGAAACTCCATCACGTAGAGCAGCGCGCCGGGAACGGCAAGCTGTTGTAATGTCGCAAGGAGCCCGGGATCTTCCGGCAGCAGACGATGCAGGGCGTTATTAAGCCAGATAATGTCCGCCGAGTGAGCGTGCGCCGCCAGCGTGTCTGCATTCCAGAGGGACAGACGGGCGCCAGGCCAGGGGGCGAGCCTCTGCCGGGCGCTCAGCAGCATCTCCTGGCTCTGCTCAAGCCCGACATACTCAATCTGTCCGGCGTTGAGCTGTGCTAACAGCGATTCTGCGGCGCGGCCAGTGCGGGTTCCCACCTCAAGCAGGCGCACCGGGCGCTGTAAGCGCTGTGCAAGCTGTTGGCAAATTGTCGCCAGTTCCTGAATATACGGGGCGCTGGCCGGATGGTTAAAGGCCAGGCTTTCCGGCGACCACTGCGCGTCGTTCAGTAACGACAGTTCGTTACGGGCACCGCGAAGAATTTGCGATAACGTTAAATCATGTCCGCTGAAGTGCGGGTGCTCATCCTCGCGTTCTTCACCAGCGCAGACCTGATAACCTTCAGCAGCGGGCTTCAGTCGCCGTTGTGTCACCAGAAATGCTAACCAGCGTTCCACCACGGCCTGCCAGCGCGGCTGGATAGCGAGTGAGTTCATCAGGGGGAGAGGATCGGCGCCAGCGGTGTGACCCGGCTTCAGTTTTAGCAGGCGATGCTGAAGGAAATCGGCTACCTGTTCTGCGGAGATCTCTGGCGAGATGGCGCAACAGGGCAACGTTCCCGCAAGCGTGTGCCACGCCTGCGGCAGTGCCGGGTTCCGATGATCGGTAACGCAAAAAGCCTCGCCCTGAGGAACAACGTATGCCGCCAGCGTTTTTTCTTTTTCGCCGATCGCCAGAACGGTTGCTTGTTTCACCCCCGCCAGCTGGCTGAGCGCGCTTTCGATTTCGCCCAGCTCGATGCGATATCCTCCGACTTTGACCTGCTTGTCGCGACGACCGAGGAACTCGATTGTGCCATCTGGCCAGTAGCAGCCGAGATCGCCGGTGCGATACCAGCGCTCGTCCGGGAGCGTCAAAAATTGCTGCTCGCTACGCAGGGGATCGTTGAAATAGCCTTCCGCGACCCCAATGCCGCCAATCCATAATTCACCCGGCACCCAGTCAGGGCAGTCCCGGCCCTGTTCATCCACCACCCGGTAGCGTTGGTTGGTTAGCGGAAAACCGTAAGGGATGGAGCGCCAGTGGGCGGGGACGTCGTGAATTTCGCAGGCGTTAGACCAGATAGACGCCTCGGTGGCACCGCCCATCGCGATAAATTGTCCTTGTGGCCGGAAGGCCCGATAACGGGCGGGGAGGTCAAGCCCGATCCAGTCGCCGGAAAGCATCACTGCGCGCAGGTTTTCCGGCGTGGCGTCGGCGAAACCTTCACACCAGGTCAGCAGCATATCGAACAGCGCCGGGACGCTGTTCCAGAGCGTGACCTGATGGCGCTGGATCAGCTCACACCATGCGTGAGGATCGCGCCGTTGATTTTCCATCACCATCACCAGCGCGCCGCCCGCGCGCAGTACGCCAAAAATGTCGTAAACCGATAAATCAAAATGTAGGGCGGAGAGGGCCAGCACCCTGTCATGCGGGCCAACCTGATAGCGGGTATTGATATCGCAACAGGTGTTAAGCGCTCCCCGGTGAGAAATGACTACCCCTTTCGGCGTACCGGTAGAGCCGGAGGTGTAGATAATGTAGGCCGGTTGCGTGGGGGCGCGTACTACCGGGTTGGCGATCGGCTCCGCCTCAATGGCCTGCTGCCAGGCAAGGACGGGAATATCGTCTGACCCGGCGCTGGCGTCGTGCTGACAAATGAGCACCAGCCGGACGCTGGCGTCAGCGTAGATTTTCTCGCGCCGTGCGGCAGGCTGATCCAGCGAAACCGGAACGTAAACCGCCCCAGCCAGCAGGACGGCCAGAACCGCAACAAGTTGTCCTGCGCCTTTCGACATCGTGATAGCCACATTATCGCCGGGCTGAACCCCGCACTCGATTAACCTGCCCGCGCAACGGCGGGCATAGTCTGTCAGCTCATGATAATTCCACTGATAACGCATGTCCGTTACCGCCAGCGCCTGCGGCTGTTGCAGAGCGATACGGAAAATGCCTTCATGCAGCAAGCCTTCGGGAATGGGGGCGCCGGTGGCGTTGACCCGTTCGCGTATCGCGCGCTGGCTGGCGGGCATCATATCTGCGAACGGCTTTTGCCAGGCGCTTTCGTCATCGCAGAGTTGGTTAATCAACTGGCAGTAGGCGTCGAACAATGTTTCGACTAACGCCGGAGGGAACAGCGCGTCGTTGCTGTCCCATTGTAGCCAGACCTCGCCGTGATGCTCGAACGCCAGATGATCTATCCAGACCTGCGGCGTTTGCGAGATGCCCCATTCCGGCTCGCCCAACGGCGATTCTGCGCGGCTGCTGTAGAGGGAACGCCCCAGATTGCTGGTAAATACCACCGGGGCGCCGTGGGGGTAGCGCTGCTGGCGTTTGAGTTCACGGAGTAATTCGACGCCGGACCAGTGGCGATGCTCCCAGTCCTCCGTAAACGTGAGCTGGTTTTTACGCGCCAGGTTGCTGACGGTATCGCCATCGCAGGCGGTATCCAGCAGAAGAATATTGGTGAAGTCGGCAAGCATCGCGCCAACCGCCGGGTGCAGCGGCTGGCGGTCGAATAAGGTGATGTTAAGCAGCAGACGCGTCAGGCCGCCCCAGCGAGCCAGCACGGCAGAAAAACAGGTCGCCAGTGCCATTGTCGGCGTCACGCCATACTCGCCGGCCCGGTTGCTAAAGGCGTGCCAGCGTGTTGCCGGGACAATCATGCGGCGTCGGGTATTACGGACTTCACGTAGCGTGGCGGGTTCGCAGGCCAGCGGCAAGACGGGCGCGGGGGGAAGCGTCGATGCTTTCGCCAGCCAGTAAGCGCGCGCGTCGTCTCTCAGTGGTTGATTGATCTTCTGCTGGTGCAGCAAATACGAGCGGAAATCATAGCGGGTGTCGATAGCCGGCAGCGATTCTCCGGCCAGCAGGGCGTTAAGCTCATCGAAGAAAAGCGTAAAGCTGGAGGCATCCATAATCAGCAGGTCAATATTGACATGGAGGCGGTGGCGATTGTCCGGCAAGAGCGTCAGCTGAAAATCAAACGTTTCGCCGATTTCCACGCGTAAAAGACGGTGGCTCAGGCGCTGGCGCAGTGCGTCCAGATAGGCCTGGCGGCTTTCAGCGTCGTTATGGCGTAAATCATGAACGGTGACGCCGTTCCAGTAAGGTTGCGGTAGCCAGACCTGCTGCCCGTCGGGGCGAAAGGCGATATGCAGCATTGGGTGGCGTTGCAGCAAGGTCGTGATGGCCTGCTCCAGCTGCGACGCCGTCAGACAATGGCCTTCAAACTCCTGATACAGGTGGCAACCCACGCCGCCAAGCGTCTGCCCCGGCATGCGGCCCGTCAGGTAGGCGTGCTGTACTGGCGTCAATGGGAAGGGGGTACTTTCGGTCATGTTCGGCCAGGATGATTCGTCGGGCGGCGTTTCTTCTTCCGCGTTCTCCGGCGACCGGCTGAGCATTAACTGGTTCCATGCCGCCAGCGTGGGGGCGGCATACAGCTCGCGAAGGGTAAGGCGGTAGCCATTTTTACGAAACCAGTGTAACCATCTCATCAATCTTATGGAATCCAGGCCGGCCTGGATCAGGTTGCTCTCTTCATGTAACTGCTGCGGCGTTAAATTCAGTTCCTGTATGAGCCGCTCGCGTAATTGTTGGTAATCAGCCGCGTGGCGGTTGTCCGGTAACAGCGAATCCTGAGATGGTGCGCCAGAAATCATTCTTCCTCCTGATGGCACGTCTTACCGAAAAGCATTACTCATATGAGAATAATAATTATTAACAATTGGATGCTACCCGAAACGGGTTTATTTATGCCCGTTTCGGGTTGGTAACAGGCGGAAAGAACAGAGGCCCGGATGGGGTATCCGGGCCTCTGTCAGGGAGGAGTTTAGGGGGGCGCGACCCCGGTTACATCCCGCGTTTAAAGGTCGAAGGAGTTACGCCAAACTGTTTCTGGAAGGCGGCAGAGAAATGGCTGGCGTTGGCATAGCCCAGATCGGCCGCCACCGTCATGACGGAGGTATTGCCGTTGGCCAGGCGTCTTCTGGCTTCCTGCATTCGTTCAGCCTGAAACAGGCCATAGACGCTGTTGTTGAACAGAACGCGGAAGCCTCGCTTAATTTTGAGAACGCTCAGACCGGACTCTCTGGCCAGCTCCGCGACGCCCGGCGCTTGCGTCAGATCAGCCAGCAGCAGATCCTTCGCCCGCAGCAGTTTTTGGCGTTCCATCGGGTTGAAGTGGCAGGAGAGGCAACTGGCGTCTTCGCGATGTTCATCCAGCACCAGACTGAGCATGACCAGACTTTGCCCCTGCAACCATAGCGTCGACGGCTTTTGTTCATGACTGAAGCCGCCGTGCATGCGCATCAGCGCGTGACGCAAGGCCTGAGCCGTTAAGTGGGTTTCAGCATTACAACGGTGCTGCTGGCAACAGCAGTGGGAGTCGATCTTATTCTTAATGACCGCGCTAATATCCGGCACCCACAGCGCGAGGGTTTCAGGGCTGAAGGAGAGGGTAATGCTCTCGAATCGGCCACAATAGGAGGCGCTGCCGCGACAGTCTGGCGTATGGGTAATGTAATGGCGATTGCGCGCAAGCTCCCAGTCGGTGTGACGCCGGAGTCCCTGAATCGCAAAGCGCGATGTGCCTTCCAGGATGCACGAGAAGTTAATCCTGCCCAGATCGTCGTGTAGCTGCAACGTCTCAGGCCGCGCAAAATGGCCCCTCCAGAGCAAAATATCCATACCTTCCTGCAACGAACAGCGCAGCAGTTCACACTGAGCAGGAATATTGCCATCGTTTGCAGGTTTCCCGACCACCAACTGGTGAATAGAGATTTCAGATTGCGTTTGCGGTGACTCCGTCATGACCTGGTTATCTCCCTGTGGCTTAGACCAATGCGGGTATAAATAGAACCGAATGGGGTAGATGAGTTATTGATAATGGTTATTATTCACATTAATTCTCAGAACGCCACCCTGAATTGTCGTTTTTGGCGTCCGTAAAAATTCATCAGGAAATTCAGTTACTCCCATGTCATCTCAATCATCCAATACTGAATCGCTGTCCCGATTTCCTCTTTGGCAGGTGATTACACCGGTTCGCAGGAAGGTTATTTTAGCTATGGCGCTGGCGGGGCTGGCGGCATTAACCAGCCTGGGGGCGCTCCTTTTTCTGGCGTGGAGCCTGCGTGACATTCGCGCGACGCCTGACGCTATTCCTGCCTGGCCGCTGGGCGGCGTGATCGGCTGCGTGGTCTTAACTTTTGTTCTGCGCTTACAGGCGTTCAACACCTCTCATTACGCGGCTTTTCATCTGGAGAACATTCTGCGCAGCAGGTTAGCCCGTAAAGCATTGCAGCTTCCGCCTGGCGTGTTACAGCAAATGGGCAGCGGGTCAGTGGCGAAAGTGATGCTGGATGACGTGAAGTCGTTACATATTTTTGTGGCCGACAGCACGCCGCTCTATGCCCGCGCGATCATCATGCCGCTGGCGACAATCGTTATCTTGTTCTGGCTGGACTGGCGGCTGGCAATCGCGACGCTGGGGGTACTGGCGTTTGGATCGGTTGTTCTCGTGCTCGCCCGCCAGCGTTCGGAAGATATGGCTCAGCGTTATCATAAGGCGCGCGAGCAGGTTAGCGCGGCGGTTATTGAGTTCGTGCAGGCCATGCCCGTGGTGAGAACGTTTGATAGCGGCAGCACCAGTTTTTTGCGCTATCAACGCGCCCTTGAAGAGTGGGTCGATGTGCTCAAAACCTGGTATCGCAAAGCCGGTTTTTCAGCGCGTTTTTCCTTCTCGATTCTGAATCCTCTCCCGACCCTGTTTGTCCTGATCTGGTCGGGATACGGCCTGTTGCACTATGGCAGTTTCGATTTTATCGCGTGGGTGGCCGTTTTACTGCTGGGCAGCGGAATGGCCGAAGCCGTAATGCCAATGATGATGCTCAATAACCTGGTCGCGCAAACGCGTTTAAGCATTCAGCGTATTTATCAGGTTCTCGCGATGCCGGAGTTATCGCTGCCGCAGTCTGACCAGCAGCCGCAAGAGGCGAGCATTACCTTTGAGCAGGTGAGCTTTCATTATCCGCAAGCGCGTACTGGCGCCGCGTTGCAGGAGGTGAGCTTTCATGTGCCTGCCGGGCAAATTGTGGCGCTGGTCGGGCCAAGCGGCGCCGGAAAAAGCACCGTGGCGCGCTTGCTGCTGCGTTACGCCGACCCGGACAAAGGCCATATCCGTATTGGCGGCGTGGATCTGCGTGATATGCAGACGGACACCCTGATGAAGCAACTCTCGTTTGTGTTTCAGGACAACTTCCTTTTTGCCGACACGATAGCCAATAACATTCGTCTGGGCGCGCCGGATACGCCGCTGGAGGCGGTTATAGCGGCGGCCAGAGTGGCGCAGGCCCATGATTTTATTAGCGCTCTGCCAGAAGGTTACAACACTCGAGTCGGGGAACGTGGGGTATTTCTCTCCGGCGGCCAGCGGCAGCGCATTACTATCGCCCGGGCGCTTTTGCAGGATCGCCCCATCCTGGTGCTCGATGAGGCGACGGCGTTTGCTGACCCGGAAAACGAAGCGGCGCTTATCAAGGCGCTCGCGGCGGCCATGCGTGGCCGGACGGTCATCATGGTCGCGCATCGTCTCTCAATGGTGACTCAGGCCGATGTGATATTGCTGTTTTCCGACGGACAGCTCAGGGAAATGGGGAACCATACGCAACTGTTGGCGCAGGGCGGCCTGTATCAACGGCTCTGGCAACACTATCAGCAGGCGCAGCATTGGGTGCCGGGTGGAACACAGGAAGAGGTGATGGAAAATGAAAGACAATAATCCTGCGGATAACCTGGCCTGGCGCGTCATCTGGCGCCAGCTTATCTCCAGCGTTGGCAGTCAGGCCAGGATGCTGCGACGCAGTATGCTGGCGCTGTTGCTGGCGGCATTCATGCAGGGGATCGCCTTTGCCTGTCTTTATCCGATCATTGATACGCTGTTACGGGGAGACGCGCCGCAACTTCTTAACTGGGCTATGGCCTTCAGCGTCGCCGCAATTGTGACGCTGGTGCTACGCTGGTATGGCCTGGGCTTTGAATACCGTGGTCATCTGGCGCAGGCTACCCATGAGTTGCGCCTGCGACTTGGCGAGCAGTTACGCCGCGTGCCGCTGGAGAAGCTCCAGCGCGGCAGGGCGGGTGAAATGAACGCCTTGCTGCTGGGCAGCGTGGATGAAAACCTCAATTATGTTATTGCGATAGCCAATATTTTGCTGCTCACCATTGTCACGCCGCTGACGGCGTCGCTGGCGACATTGTGGATAGACTGGCGGCTGGGGCTGGTGATGTTGCTGATCTTCCCTCTGCTGGTGCCGTTTTATTACTGGCGCCGCCCGGCGATGCGGCGACAAATGCAGACGCTGGGGGAAGCGCACCAGCGTCTGAGCGGCGATATCGTTGAATTTGCTCAGGGGATGATGGTATTGCGCACCTGCGGCAGCGATGCCGATAAAAGCCGGGCGCTGCTGGCGCATTTCAATGCGCTGGAAAACTTACAGACCCGCACTCACCGTCAGGGCGCTGGCGCGACGATGCTGATCGCCAGCGTCGTGGAGTTGGGCCTACAGGTGGTGGTGTTATCCGGGATCGTCTGGGTAGTGACGGGCACTCTGAACCTCGCCTTTTTGATTGCCGCCGTCGCGATGATTATGCGCTTCGCAGAACCGATGGCGATGTTTATCAGCTACACCTCGGTTGTGGAACTGATCGCCAGCGCCCTGCAACGGATTGAGCAGTTTATGGCGATAGCACCGCTTCCCGTCGCAGAGCAAAGCGAGATGCCGGAACGTTACGATATCCGCTTTGACAACGTCAGCTATCGCTACGAAGAAGGCGACGGCCACGCGCTTAATCATGTTTCTTTGACGTTCCCGGCAGCCAGTATGAGCGCGCTGGTGGGTGCCTCCGGCGCAGGCAAAACTACCGTCACCAAACTGTTAATGCGCTATGCCGATCCGCAGCAAGGGCAGATTTCTATTGGCGGCGTCGATATTCGCCGCCTGACGCCGGAACAGCTCAATAGCCTAATTTCTGTTGTTTTCCAGGATGTCTGGCTGTTTGATGACACGCTGCTGGCGAATATCCGTATCGCGCGCCCACAGGCGACGCGGCAGGAGGTAGAAGAGGCCGCCCGCGCGGCGCAGTGCCTTGAGTTTATTTCCCGTCTTCCGCAAGGCTGGCTGACGCCAATGGGAGAGATGGGCGGCCAGCTATCGGGCGGCGAGCGCCAGCGGATTTCCATTGCCAGAGCGTTATTGAAAAACGCGCCGGTCGTCATTCTCGATGAACCGACTGCCGCGCTGGATATTGAAAGCGAGCTGGCGGTGCAAAAAGCGATCGATAACCTGGTTCACAACCGGACGGTGATTATCATCGCTCACCGTTTATCCACCATCGCCGGGGCCGGAAACATTCTGGTGATGGAAGAGGGACAGGTGGTTGAGCAGGGTACTCATGCGCAATTGCTCTCACATCATGGACGTTATCAGGCGCTGTGGCAGGCGCAAATGGCCGCGCGCGTGTGGCGCGACGACGGGGGGGCCGCGTCTGGAGAGTGGGTGCATGAGTGATGTTCAGTCGAATGTGAAACCTCTGACGTTGACGACCGGGCGGGTGATTTTTGCTATTGCCGGCGTCTATGTGACGCAGAGTCTGGTATCGGCGCTGTCTATGCAGTCCTTACCCGCGCTGGTGCGCGCTGCTGGCGGTTCGCTGGCGCTTGCCGGTGCGACAACCCTGTTTATGCTGCCCTGGGCGCTGAAGTTTATTTGGGCGCCGTGGATCGAGCGCTGGCGGCTTCCGCCCGGTAGCCAGGAACGCCGTTCCCGCATGTTAATCCTGCGTGGTCAGGTCGCGCTAGCGGCGATCCTGACTATTGCCGCAGCGATTGGCTGGTTTGGGCGAGAAGGGGGATTCCCCGATACGCAAATCGTCGCGTTATTTGTTCTGTTTATGGTGGCAGGCACGGTCGCCTCCACCATTGATATCGCCAGCGACGGCTTTTGTGTCGATCAACTGACCCGCACGGGTTACGGCTGGGGAAACAGCGTGCAGGTCGGCGGCAGCTATCTGGGAATGATGTGCGGCGGCGGGGTGTTCCTGATGCTGTCGGCGGCATCCGGCTGGCCTGTCGCCATGCTGATGATGGCGGTGCTGATTATGGCGCTGTCACTCCCGCTGTGGCGCATTACGGAGCCGACGCGAACAGCGACTATCCCGCATGTTCCGGCGTTAGGTTATGCGCTAAGGAGGAAGCAGGCGCGCCTGGGCTTACTGCTGGTATTGATGCTGAATTCAGGCATGCGGTTTGTGCTGCCTCTTCTGGCACCGCTGTTGTTGGATCATGGGTTGAGCATGTCCGCATTGGGCGCGCTGTTCAGCGGCGGCAATATTGCAGCGGGCATAGCAGGAACGCTGGCCGGCGGATTGCTGATGAAATACACCTCACCCGGCAGAGCGCTGTTGACGGCTTATGGCGTCCAGGGGATCGCGCTGCTGGCGGTGGTGATGACGCTCATGATGGCGCCGGGTCATCTGCTGCTGCAGATTCTCCAGTGTCTGGTCATTGTCCAGTCCATTTCGCTGGCCTGCGCGCTGGTCTGTCTTTACGCCACGCTGATGTCGCTTTCATCGCCTTTGCAGGCCGGTGTCGACTTCACCCTCTTTCAATGTACTGATGCGGCAATCGCCATTCTGGCAGGCGTTATCGGTGGCGTTGTTGCTCAACATTTTGGCTATGCAGCCTGCTTCCTGTTTGCCGGGGCATTCACGTTGCTGGCGGCGTGGGTTGCTTATATCCGGCTGCATTCGGCAAGAGAACTGATGACAAGCGCAATTGATTGATCCGCGAATAACACAGAGAGGTAAGGGATGAAAATCAGTGAATTTCTACATCTGGCGTTACCAGAGGAACAATGGCTACCGACGATTTCTGGCGTTTTACGCCAGTTCGCAGAAGAAGAGTGTTATGTCTATGAGCGTCAACCCTGTTGGTATTTAGGCAAAGGGTGCCAGGCACGGCTGCACATTAATGCCGACGGAACGCAGGCGACATTTATTGATGATGCCGGGGAGCAAAAATGGGCGGTGGATTCCATTGCCGACTGCGCGCGTCGTTTTATGGCGCATCCTCAGGTGAAAGGACGTCGGGTATATGGACAGGTTGGGTTCAACTTTGCGGCGCATGCGCGGGGGATTGCCTTTAACGCCGGGGAGTGGCCGCTGCTGACGTTAACCGTTCCCCGTGAAGAACTTATTTTTGAAAAGGGAAATGTCACCGTTTATGCGGACTCCGCCGACGGGTGCCGACGTTTGTGCGAGTGGGTAAAAGAGGCCGGTACAACGACGCAGAACGCACCACTGGTGGTGGATACCGCCCTCAATGGTGAGGCATATAAACAACAGGTTGCGCGCGCCGTTGCGGAGATCCGCCGTGGCGAGTATGTCAAAGTGATTGTCTCGCGCGCCATTCCCCTGCCATCGCGGATTGATATGCCCGCCACGCTGTTATACGGGCGGCAGGCAAACACGCCTGTGCGCTCGTTTATGTTCCGTCAGGAAGGACGCGAAGCGCTGGGCTTTAGCCCGGAACTGGTGATGTCAGTGACGGGCAATAAAGTGGTCACTGAACCGCTTGCGGGCACCCGCGATCGCATGGGAAACCCGGAGCATAATAAGGCGAAAGAGGCAGAACTGCTGCACGACAGTAAAGAGGTGCTTGAGCATATCCTTTCTGTCAAAGAAGCTATTGCTGAACTGGAGGCCGTTTGCCAGCCGGGCAGCGTGGTGGTTGAAGATTTAATGTCGGTTCGCCAGCGCGGCAGCGTTCAGCATCTGGGGTCTGGCGTGAGCGGTCAGCTTGCGGAAAACAAGGATGCCTGGGATGCGTTTACCGTGCTGTTTCCGTCGATTACCGCCTCAGGTATCCCTAAAAATGCTGCTCTGAACGCGATTATGCAAATTGAGAAGACGCCGCGAGAGCTTTATTCCGGCGCAATCCTGCTGCTGGACGATACGCGCTTTGATGCGGCGCTAGTTCTGCGTTCCGTATTTCAGGATAGCCAGCGCTGCTGGATACAGGCGGGGGCGGGAATCATCGCGCAATCTACGCCGGAACGCGAACTGACAGAAACCCGGGAGAAATTAGCGAGCATTGCGCCCTATTTAATGGTGTAGGAGTAACTGTTTTCTAACCTCACAACCAGACTGTCCAAAGACAATTGAGTCGCTCTTTGATTCCTCTGTGACTCTATTGTCTTCTTTTGGGATAAAATAGGTGTTTTTCGTCATGAAGTTGATAAAAGTCTATATAGAACCACCTCTTGTGGAGGTGGTGGTAATTTGCCAGAGTGTGGGATTCGTTAGTATACTATGGGATAAACTTATTTTTACCAATTGTATAAGGCGGTGCATAAGATTCTCGGCATGCTTCCAGATAATCCGACCACCACTGCATCATCGTTTTGCGGGCTTCCAGGTGCTCTGCCTTATGAATATAAGCCATGCGCACGGTATTGCGCTCCTGATGACTCATCTGGCGTTCTACTGCGTCCTTTGCCCATAAACCCGATTCCATCAGCGCACTGCATGCCATTGCCCGGAAGCCGTGACCGCAGATATCCTTTTTCGTGTCGTAACCCATCACCCGCAGTGCCTTATTGACCGTGTTTTCACACATTGGCTTATACGGGTTATGGTCGCCGGGGAAGATCAGTTCATTATTACCGGTGATATCCTTAATCTGTTTCAGAATGGCGATGGACTGTTCTGAGAGGGGGACGATATGCGGCATTCGCATTTTTGCCCCGCGGCCGGAATAACGCACGCCAATAATGGGTTCTCGCGTCGCGGGTATCGTCCAGACTCGGTTTGTGAAATCAATCTCTGACCAGCGGGCGAAACGCAGTTCACTGGAGCGAATGAACACATGCAGCATCAGCAGAACGGCATGCCGGGTCAGTTCACGGCCCTGATGATATGCCCCAATACGTTCAAGCAGTTCAGGCAGCCGCTCCAGCGGCAGGGCAGGATAGTGCCGTCTGACAGGAGGTGTGGTCACGCCGCCAAGGTTTGCTGCAGGGTTCGTATCGATTAACTCCTGATGGACCGCATGGCGCATTATGTTACTCAGGTGCTGCCGTGTGCGGGACGCAACCTCCAGCAGATCTTTTTCCTCGATCCCTTTCAGCAGGTCAATGAAATGACGGGGTTTAAGTTCTGATACAGGTAGGTTCCCGATGACCGGAAAGATGTGATTGTTCAGGCTGGCAAGCAGACGGTCGGCGGTGTTCTGCGACCATTTCCTGTTACTTTTATGCCACGCCAGCGCCACGTTTTTAAAAACTTTCTCCGGTGTTCGTGAGCCACGTTCAGCAGCCCGCTGCTGTACCGGGTTGATATTCAGCGCCAGTATTTTACGGATACCTTCACGTTGCTGTCGCGCATCAGACAGGGAGATGGCTGGATAGGCACCCAGCGCAATGCGGGATTCTTTACCGCTAATACGGTATTTGAGATACCAGTGGCGGGAGCCACCCGGCTTGACCCGCAGATACAGACCGTGAGAATCGGAGACTTTAAAGGGTTTATCAGAAGGCTTGAGGGTGCGGATTTTTGCGTCGGTAAGGGATATATGGGGGTCACTCCATTATCGAACTAACCTGACCCCAGATTTGACCACCAATTTTTCCCGATGCGTAGGGTAAAATCAAAATGCACCGAGAAGAGTTTTCACACTAACCTGTTGAATCAACATCAGATAAAGATTCGCAAGGATGCATGAAAACAGAAAATTGGCTCCTCTGACTGGACTCGAACCAGTGACATACGGATTAACAGTCCGCCGTTCTACCGACTGAACTACAGAGGAATCGTGTGAACGGGGCGAATATTACTTAGCGGTACCTTGTCTGTCAACACTAAATTTCATAAGCCATTTCAATTGGTTAATTAACCTTCAAACTTGTTAATTAATGAACATTCGTCGCCGAAAACGAGTCTGTATCATTAGCGTGATGCAGTCTCTGCAAAGGATCTTGTTGATAAAATTGACAGAAACGTTGCCACAATGAAGGGAAACGAGGAGCAAAAAGTTCTGGGGCGCTAAAGAAATATTCAGAAAGTACGGCAAAACATTCAGCAGGATCACTGGCAGCATAAGCATCAATGCTCGCCGCATTCTCACCAACTAATTCGATTTCTTCCTGAATGTTGTTCATTGCAGCATGAAGATCGTGTTCCCAGCCAGCAACCTCACGCAACGAAATAAAGGGAACTCCGCTGGCGCGATCGCCGTTACGGGTGTCCAGCTTATGAGCGACTTCATGAATAATCAGGTTAAAACCAGAAGCATCAAAAGAATCTTGTATATCCAACCAGTTCAAAACGATAGGCCCTTGCTGCCAGCTCTGACCTGACTGAACAATACGTTGGTTATGCACCAGACCGATATCGTCTTCCCATTCATCATCGACCACAAATGGCGCAGGATAAATTAAGACTTCATGAAAACCATCCAGCCATTCCAGTCCTAACTCCAGAACGGGCAGGCAAAATAGAAGTGCTATCCGGCAGCTTCTTAATGAATTCAGCTCAAAGCCCTGTAAAGGAACAAGCCGTTTTTGTTGTAAAAAACGTTCGGCAAGAGCGACTAATTTGCTTTGTTCCTGTTCTGTCAGACACGTTAAAAGGGGGATCGATAGTGCTTCCTGCCAGGGAAGGGCAGTTTGATGTGCTGATTCTTGTACTTTCCAGGGCCACTTAATCATCGTTTTGCTCGCAAACTCGTCACTTGAACAAAATTGCACGGACAGGGACTGTTAAAATGCCAAATTTCCTGGCATCATGGCAACCATCTGAACGGAGAGATGCCGGAGCGGCTGAACGGACCGGTCTCGAAAACCGGAGTGGGGGCAACTCCACCGGGGGTTCAAATCCCCCTCTCTCCGCCACTTTATCAATGACTTATCTCCCGACTTCCCGCCTTGCTTTTCCTAAACAGAACAATCGTAGGATATTCTTGAAGGGTTAGATCGTCACTGTTTTCTGTTCGATACTGTGACATTCAGCACTTGATTCGCTATGGGTCTGACAGGAAGGTTTCGAGCGAAAATCTACAGTTATTCAGTCGTTTTCTTATCGGTCACCATTATTCTTTTAGGCATTGATCCTATGAAACTGCCGCAAAGTTGCTGGCGGGAACTGAAGTTGCGTAGAGAAGGGGTCAATAATTGAGCCAAAAAAGGAACGCGGCCGTCAGATTAAAGCCGCGGGACAAAGTCCATAATTTCCAAGAGTTGTTGAATTTCCCAGCTTTTTTGAAAGCCTTTGTATCATACTAACAAGTAAAAAAAGGTTTAAATACAAAAATTAACCTATATTTCTGGTTAGCTTTACCATGATAGATGACTTGCTCCTGGAAACATTTGCGCTGCCAGTCTGTATGGCTGAGTTGTGTATTTATTGTTCGCCTTTTTCGCAGTTTTTTTCTACAGACATAATAAAAAAGACACGACTCAAGTATGAGCGTGTCTGAGTTTGTCTTACTTATTTGTCTTGGTAAATTATTGTTGTTACTACCAGGCACTGTTCTGTTAAATAACTGAAGTCAGCGCAAAAAAATCAATGAGACATCATCTCCTCGACCACTTCTTCGCTACTCAACTGATAGGGATAATACGTTGGCCAGTTTTCCATTTCATTCAATAAAGATTGCTGGGAATCATTACCCATAAAAATGTGAAAATGAGATGATTTTCGTGGTGCAATTATATGATCGCTAAATTGTATATATTTAGGGGCTTTGCTTTCAGGATCTTTACATTCGAATAAGTAACGAACGCCTTTCTTGCCTGATTTATAGGTGAGTATTTTGTATCCATCGTAATCATATTTACAGGATGTTGTTTCATTATTTCTATGGAATTCGACAATGCCCTCCTCAATGCCAATCATTTCGATATCTGTCGCATAACCTTTGCGATAATAATCTTTAATTTCAGCAAATGTTTTGGTTTTATCTGCATCCGCTTTCTTCTGAAAGACGGGATCAAGTTTGCCACTTTGCAGTAAAGGGTAAACGGATTGCCAGACTCCATCCCAGTCACTGAGCGTTCGGTTTTGTACATTGGTATCATCAAAAACACCATTAGCAGCTTTTTGTTCGACCTCTGTTAAGGGTTTGCCGTGTGAGTGATGACCATGCGAAAAGGCAGGAGCGCTAACAATAAAGACACCTAAAGCAACAGCCAGTTTATGAAGACGAATCGCCAAAACAATTTCCTCCAGAGTTAATGTACATGATGTGTAATGTTATATTGTAACATATGAAAAAATGCAACAACTCATTAGGAAATGAGAGCATGGTATTCTCAGGTGTATTTAACTATCTTATTGAAATAAAATAAATTATTCTGGTGATGAAAGGTTGATGACAAACGAAACATAACTTGATGCGATCTGTGTGGGCCGGATAGGGCGCTCGCGCCGCATCCGGCCGGGATAACGCGAAGTTTGTCGGCAATATGAAGTTATAGAGATAATTTGTTGTGGGCCTGCTTGCGTAACCGGTTGAAAAGGGAAAGCAACTTCTTATACCGTAAGGCTAAAAGCAGTACAGCCAGCCCAGCGTAGATGAGTGGCTGCGGTGAAATAATCTTCACTGACCACAGATAATGTATTGGGGCCAGGATCGCGACAAGATAGACGAAGTTATGCAACTGTTGCCAGTGTTTGCCGAGTTTTCGCTGCATCGACTGGGTTGAAGTGAACGCTAAAGCAAGCAAAATAACCCAGCTGATAATTCCTAACGTTAAATAAGGCCGGGTAATTAACTCCTTACCTAATAACGCCAGATTATTCACGCCCAACTCCAGCAATGCGTAACTGGTTAAATGCAGTGTCGCCCAGGCAAAGCACCATAAGCCTAACAGGCGGCGAGTGCGTATCAATAACGGCTGTTTTGCGTAGCGTGCCAGAGGTGTGATTAACAAGGCCGCAAGCAAAAATTTCAGTGCAGTGCGACCGGTAAAATGCTGAATATCTTTCACCGGATCGGCACCTAGTCCACCGTGATTGATCGCCCAGACCAGCCAGAGAAACGGCAACAATCCGGCAAGATGCAGGCAAACTTTCAGCCATGTCACCTGCTTTGCTGTCAGACGCATTTAGAAATTCTCCCGCAAATCCAGGCCACGATACAGCGATGCCACCTGGTCGGCGTAACCATTAAACAGTAGTGTTGGCTGGCGCTGAACATCGAGAATGCCGCCTGAACCAATAAATCGTTCGGTAGCCTGTGACCAGCGCGGGTGATCAACATGCGGATTAACGTTGGCGTAAAAACCGTATTCGTCAGGCGCTGCCAGATTCCAGGTGGTTGGCGGACGCTCGCGGGTCAGCTTAATACTGACGATCGATTTAATCCCTTTAAAGCCATATTTCCACGGCACAATCAGTCGCACCGGCGCGCCATTTTGCGGTGGTAACGCCTTGCCATAAACACCTACGGTCATCAGTGTGAGCGGATGCATTGCTTCGTCGAGACGCAATCCTTCGACATAAGGATATTTCAGCCCGCCGCCGATAAAGCGGTCCTGCTGGCCTGGCATCTGTTCCGGCGCATAAATCGTTTCGAAAGCGACATATTTCGCATTGCTGGTGGGTTCGGCAAGCGCCAGCAATTTGTGTAGCGGAAAACCAATCCACGGCACCACCATCGACCACGCTTCCACGCAGCGCATACGATAAATACGCTCTTCCAGCGGGAAGCGACGGGTTAAATCATCATGATCGAGGGTCAATGGTTTTGCCACTTCGCCGCTGATTTTCAGTGTCCATGGCTCGGTTTTCAGGCTACCAGCATTAGCAGCGGGATCGGCTTTATCCAGCCCGAATTCATAGAAGTTGTTATAACCGGAGACTTTATCTGCTGGCGTCAGTGGCAGGTTATTTTGCCAGGCGGCAGGCTTGCTGAACTCCAGCGGTTTTCCGGCGGGGGCGGGCGGACGATCGTTCCCTTTAAACCAGCTAAGCAGATCGGCATGCGCAGCGTGAGGCAAAGAAAATGCAGCTGCGCTGATGCCCAGTGCTTTTAACACCTGCCGACGCTTCATAAAGAATACCGACTCGGCCGTAACATCTGATTCTTTAAAAAATTGATTCTTTTTCATAAGCCATCACACTTTTTTGTCGTTAGCCAACAAGAGCCGTTTACTGTTAATCTGTCAGGGAGTCACCTCCCTAACAGTAGCAGAGATCAGCTTTTACATATTTACGCATTAACTGCCACGATAGGTTGAATACCCATATTGGCTGAGTAACAAAGGCACATGATAATGCTCGTTCACTTTATTAATATGAAATTCAACGGGGATCTCAGGGAAGAAACTTTCAAGATTTTGTTTCTTGAAATAGTCCCCGGTTTTAAATACGACACGGTAATCGCCAGTAGTCGCAGTTTGCTCGGGCCACAGTGCCTTAATTCGTCCATCCTTATCTGTTTTGGCGGTATTAAGTTGTAACCAGCCGTTATCCGCTTTCTTTTCAAGAGTGACTGTCACGTCGGCAGCGGGTTTTCCTGTTTGCTGGTTCAAAATGTGCACGCTAAGAATGTTTTGTTGTGCGGCATAAACCAAAGAAGGTAATGAAAATGCTGCCGTTGCTACCGAGAGTACTAAATAACGCTTTAACATGTTTATATCCTTGTCATGTGAATGAGTTTTGAGGATAGCGAAAAAACGTCCAGGGTAACCTTACAGCAGCATTACAATTTTGTAATGAACCAGGTTGTTTCTATAACATATGATTTATGGCATATTATTTTCATGAAGATTCTACTTATTGAAGATAATCAAAGGACCCAGGAATGGGTAACGCAGGGGTTTTCCGAAGCGGGTTATGTCATTGATGCCGTTTCTGATGGCAGAGATGGGCTTTATCTTGCGCTGAAGGATGATTATGCATTGATCATTCTGGATATTATGCTTCCGGGTATGGATGGCTGGCAGATCTTACAAACGTTAAGAACAGCAAAGCAAACCCCTGTTATTTGCCTTACTGCAAGGGATTCTGTCGATGACAGAGTCAGAGGACTGGACAGTGGGGCAAATGATTATCTGGTAAAACCTTTTTCATTTTCTGAGTTGCTGGCAAGAGTTCGGGCACAATTAAGGCAACATCACGCTCTGAATTCAACATTAGAAATCAGTGGATTAAAAATGGACTCTGTCAGTCAAAGTGTGAGCAGGGACAATATCAGTATTACACTGACGCGCAAGGAGTTTCAGTTACTTTGGCTACTGGCCTCCAGAGCTGGCGAGATTATACCCAGAACGGTTATTGCGAGTGAAATTTGGGGAATCAACTTTGATAGTGATACCAATACGGTGGATGTCGCCATTCGCAGGCTTCGCGCAAAAGTTGATGATCCTTTTCCTGAAAAGCTAATCGCTACAATCCGGGGGATGGGCTATTCATTCGTAGCGGTAAAAAAATAATGAAAAGATTATCTATAACCGTCCGTTTAACCTTGCTTTTTATATTGCTGCTGTCTGTTGCTGGCGCTGGAATTGTATGGACTCTCTATAATGGCCTGGCAAGTGAGTTGAAATGGCGCGATGATACAACACTCATTAACCGGACAGCGCAGATCAAGCAGTTGTTAATTGATGGGGTAAATCCAGATACATTACCTGTCTATTTTAACCGGATGATGGATGTTAGTCAGGATATCTTGATCATTCATGGTGATGGCATCAATAAAATTGTTAACCGGACAAATGTCAGTGATGACATGTTAAATAACATACCTGCTAGTGAGACAATCAGCGCAGCAGGCATTTACAGAAGCATTATTAATGATACAGAGATAGATGCTTTCCGAATTAATATTGATGAAGTTTCGCCATCATTAACGGTTACTGTGGCTAAATTGGCTTCAGCCAGACATAACATGCTTGAACAGTATAAAATTAATAGCATTATAATTTGCATTGTCGCCATTATACTGTGCTCAGTATTAAGTCCGTTGTTAATCAGGACGGGGTTGCGAGAGATCAAAAAGTTGAGTGGCGTAACGGAAGCGCTGAATTATAACGATAGCCGAGTGCCGGTTGAGGTTAACGCATTACCGAGAGAACTAAAACCTCTTGGGCAGGCGTTGAATAAAATGCATCATGCTTTAGTCAAAGATTTTGAGCGCCTTAGTCAATTTGCTGACGATCTCGCTCATGAACTTAGAACGCCAATTAATGCATTACTGGGTCAGAATCAGGTTACGCTCAGTCAAACCAGAAGTATCGCTGAATATCAAAAAACAATTGCCGGAAACATTGAAGAGCTGGAAAATATTTCGCGGTTAACAGAGAATATACTGTTTCTTGCCAGGGCAGACAAAAACAATGTTTTGGTGAAACTGGATTCGCTTTCTCTCAATAAGGAAGTTGAAAATCTTTTGGACTATCTTGAATATCTTTCAGACGAGAAAGAGATTTGCTTTAAGGTCAAGTGCAATCAACAAATCTTTGCGGATAAAATTTTACTGCAACGAATGTTATCGAATCTTATTGTTAACGCCATTCGATATTCGCCAGAAAAATCGCGTATTCATATAACCAGTTTTCTTGATGCTAATGGTTCTCTTAATATTGATATCGCCAGTCCTGGAACGAAAATTAATGAGCCTGAAAAACTCTTCCGTAGATTTTGGCGGGGAGATAATTCGCGTCATTCCGTAGGTCAGGGACTTGGCCTTTCTTTAGTCAAAGCGATTGCCGAATTACATGGAGGAAGTGCTACGTATCACTATCTCAGTAAGCATAACGTGTTCCGAATTACGTTACCGCAAAGAAATTAACATCGGGCTTCAGTACGCCATAAGTTAACCGTGAAAAAACGCAGCCACGTCGTGAGTATTAACGTGGCTGCGATTGATTATGCGCTTACATTACAATGTAACAGGGATTAACTCGCGTAAGCTGCCAGCATTTCCTGCGCCGCCAGTTTACCCAACGCATTCGCTGCGAAAGGACTGTCGCCGGTGAGAAGTTTACGGTCCTTATGTACTCGCCCGGTGATGTCGTCATTAATGATGTTCATGCCCATTTTCTTCAGCTCTTCGCCGAAGTACCAGGTGAGATGACCCGGCATATAGCCAATATCTGGCGTTTGTTTGTCTGCGGCGTCTGGGAATGCGCAAATGGAATAACCATTCAGTGGGTTATCGCTGTGGCGAAGTGCCAGAAAAGCCGCCGGACCGTGGCAAAGGGAGATAACAAAACGGTCATTTTTGATTGCCCACTGTAAAGCGGCAGCCACGTCCTGGCTTTCTGGTAAACCAATAAGTGCGCCATGCCCACCAGGAACAAAGATTGCTGCATATTCGCTATCAGCGTTGAGGCTGGCGACAACCTCCGCGAGTTTCTTCGGATTGCGGAATAACGATTTATGCTGTTCAAAGAATGGCATTACTTTTTCATCTTTGTGCGGCATAGCCCAGTATTCAAACTTGGTCATCAGACCGGAAATGGTCGCCACTTCGAATTCGAAACCTGCAGCATGGAGATGATACAACGGCAGCAACGTTTCAATCGGATGGTTACCGGTCGAGAACAGTTTTCCGTTATCGGTCGGCAAATAACGTTCGTCCGCGGCGATCACCAGAATTTTATGTTTACCGCGATACGGTTTTGGATAGTCCACGCCATCAAGATCAGAGACGGGACTCGTATATTGGCTAAGCGAATATTCTGAAGGGAAGAATGCATTATCTTCAGCAATATCAACCTGCGGGTTTTTACTTGTTTGAACAGTCATAGTGTATTCCTTATTGTTGCTTAGTTAGGGTAGTCACTATATTTGCGACTGAGCTGGTCGCTATTTTTAACCAGGCTGGAAAATTGAGTCAATATATCGAAAGCGGTAGTCGGCGGGTGTAAGTATGTAATGATGATGCTGCACTGTTGTTGAATATTATTCACGCCAAATTTTCCTCATTGAGCAATGTCGTCGCAAGTGGCCTCAATGATTTTAGACCATTATCAGAGGTTTGGGGGCGATGGGGAGAGATTTAGTGCTGTGGAATGTTGTGGTACTGATGAATATTTATATCCCGGATTGGTAGGGAAAAAGCTTTTTTCATGCACTATTTTTGCAAATATTTCTATATGGGAAGCGGTTTTGTTACAGATTAAATTTATAAAGAAATGCATTTGGGGTGTTGGGTTGAAGAGTAGCTGGTAGATGTTATTGTGCCAGGAGGGGCAGGGGAATGTGCCGTATCGATATGCTTTGGCAATTGCGTGCGCCGCAGATGGCGATGAAATGCCAATAAAAAAGCCTGAGTTCGATGAGGGACGAACTCAGGCTGGTGTTATGTTTTACAGTAACACGCCTCGGCGCGTTGGCTGATTAGAACTGGTAGACGATACCAACTGCCAGTTGGTCGTCGGTGTTCAGTCCATGAGCGAGAACATAATCACTCTTATCAAGCAGGTTGATCTGATAAGCGGTATATACGTTCATATTCTTATTGAAGTAATACCAGGTACCGATTTCAATATAGTTCAGACGATCAGAATCTTTGTAACCTGCTACGTCCAGTGCTTTAGAATAGGAGTAACCGATGGATGGACGCAGACCAAAGTCGAACTGATATTGCAGAACAGCTTCGAAGTTTTGTGTTTTGTTCACAACATCACCGTCGTCGGAATTCATGTTGTGAGATTCACCGTACATTACAGCAGCATAGACATTGTTAGCGTCATATTTTGTTGACAACGCCCAAACTTCGGCTCTTTCGCCTTTACCATCACCAGACTGCCAATCAGTACGGTCAGAGTTTGCATAAGCACCAGCAAATGAGAAACCGTCAATAGTGTAAGTTGCAGATAAACCATGGCCATCGCCATTTGCTTTGTAGTTGCCTGTACCTTCATTTTTACCCTGATATTGCAGAGCAAAATTTAGACCTTCAACCATGCCAAAGAAATCTGTGTTACGATAGGTTGCAACACCGTTGGTACGGTTGGTCATGAACAGGTCAGTACCAGCCCATGAGTCACCGCCCCACTCAACAAACATATCAGTAAATGCTTCTGCATCATACGCGACACCGACATTACGACCGTAGTCGAATGAACCAAAATCTTTGTAACTCAAACCAGCATATGCCAAACGAGTTTGGTCAGGGTTGTGTCTGTTTGATGCTTCCAGGTCTAGTTCAAACTGACCGTAACCAGTCAGTTCAGGGTTGATCTGAGTTTCACCTTTCACGCCTACACGGGCATAAGAGGTATCTTGAGAATTATCGCCTTTTTCACCATTTTCACGGTCGGTCAGAATGCGCTCACCAACCATCTTGCCGTATAGCTCAACTTTATTGCCATTTTTATTATAAATTTCAGCCGCATTTGCTGCGCCAGCAACTAATAACGCCGGGACCAGCATTGCCAGAACTTTTCTTTTCATTATGTATTCCCTTGTGATTATAATCTTCATGAATATATCAATAAGTGCTGTTATCCAAAAAAAGCACATTTGGATACTATTCTATGAAGTTCATTTTATTTTAAAGATTACATGTAACAAACGTATTTAAAAGATTTCAAAATGTTTCTAATTTATTTAATATAATTCATAATTATGAATTCTGAATGTAAACATTCACGAATATTATGGATGTATATCAATATGTTATGAGTTGATCGAAAAGATAGGGAGTATCAATGATTGTTGCGCTAAACGGCTGGTGTGATCTCGCGCACATTAATGAAGGCATAAAAAAGAGCCGGCATCATGCCGGCCCAAAAAATATAAACAAGACGATAAAAGGCTAATAACGGAGGCATGATGACACAGAAAAATAAAAAGGTATAATTGTAATCAGTACCAATATATTGATTGAATGAATTAATAAAGCCGAAATCAAAGATAAATAAAATCGTTCAAATCGAATTTTCCTGTATTCACCGCCGTTGCGCAAAATTTATCTATTTGTTCAAAAAATGATTGAGTCTTGACTGGCTCATCCAATGTGGAAAAATGTGATTTTTATCACATAATAGTTCTAAGTCTGAATTTTCCGGGTTATCTCAAAATGGAATACGGTTCGACAAAGATGGAAGAGAGACTCTCTCGCAGCCCTGGCGGCAAATTGGCTTTGTGGGCTTTCTATACATGGTGTGGCTATTTCGTCTGGGCAATGGCGCGATACATCTGGGTGATGAGCCGGATCCCCGATGCCCCCGTGTCGGGATTTGAAAGTGATTTAGGATCTACCGCGGGGAAGTGGTTAGGAGCATTGGTCGGATTTCTGTTTATGGCCCTGGTTGGTGCCTTGTTAGGCGGCATTGCATGGTACACCCGACCTCGTCCCGCACGTTGCAGACGCTATGAATAAAAACTGCTAAGGTTGCGACTCTTTGGCAACGGAGCGCGTATGGAGTTACAACACTGGCAGGCACAGTTCGAGAACTGGTTGAAAAACCATCATCAACATCAGGACGCGGCGCATGACCTGTGTCATTTTCGCCGTGTCTGGGCTACGGCACAGAAACTGGCGGCAGATGACGATGTCGATATGCTGGTGATTTTAACCGCCTGTTATTTTCACGATATCGTGAGCCTGGCGAAAAATCATCCGCAACGGCAGCGTTCTTCAATCCTGGCGGCAGAAGAGACGCGTCGCCTGCTCCGTGAAGAGTTCGCGCAATTTCCGGCGGAGAAAATTGAGGCCGTTTGTCATGCCATTGCCGCTCACAGTTTCAGCGCGCAAATCGCCCCCTTAACAACGGAAGCTAAAATCGTCCAGGATGCGGATCGGCTGGAAGCCCTGGGGGCGATTGGCCTGGCGCGCGTATTTGCCGTTTCAGGGGCATTGGGCTTGGCGCTGTTTGATGGCGAAGATCCGTTCGCACAGCATCGCCCGCTTGATGATAAACGCTACGCGCTGGATCATTTCCAGACAAAGTTACTGAAATTACCGCAAACCATGCAAACCGCAAGAGGCAAGCAGCTGGCACAGCACAACGCGCAATTTTTAGTCGAGTTTATGGCGAAGCTCGGTGCCGAACTGGCGGGGGAGAATGAAGGTATCGATCACAAGGTGATAGATGCGTTTTCACCCGCTGGCTGAGCGCGTGGCCCTAAACGGCAGTAATTATGTTAACCTGTCGGCCATCTCAGATGGCCGGTTAAATCTATGCAGGAAAATATATCAGTAACCGATTCATACAGCACCGGGAATGCCGCACAGGCAATGCTGGAGAAACTGCTGCAAATTTATGATGTTAAAACGCTGGTGGCGCAGCTTAATGGTGTGGGTGAGAATCACTGGAGCGCGGCAATTTTAAAACGTGCGCTGGCGAATGACTCGGCATGGCACCGTTTAAGTGAGAAAGAGTTTGCCCATCTGCAAACGTTGTTACCCAAACCACCGGAACATCATCCGCATTATGCGTTTCGCTTTATCGATCTATTTGCCGGAATTGGCGGCATCCGTCGCGGTTTTGAATCGATTGGTGGACAGTGCGTGTTTACCAGCGAATGGAACAAACATGCGGTACGCACTTATAAAGCCAACCATTATTGCGACCCGGCGACGCATCATTTTAATGAAGATATCCGCGACATCACCCTTAGCCATCAAGAAGGCGTGAGTGATGAGGCGGCGGCGGAACATATTCGTCAACACATTCCTGAACACGATGTTTTACTGGCCGGTTTCCCTTGTCAGCCATTTTCGCTGGCTGGCGTATCGAAAAAGAACTCGCTCGGGCGGGCGCACGGTTTTGCCTGCGATACCCAGGGCACGCTGTTCTTTGATGTGGTGCGCATTATCGACGCGCGTCGTCCGGCGATGTTTGTGCTCGAAAATGTCAAAAACCTGAAGAGTCACGATAAGGGAAAAACGTTCCGCATCATCATGCAGACGCTGGACGAACTGGGCTATGACGTGGCTGATGCAGAAGATAACGGGCCGGACGATCCGAAAATCATCGACGGCAAACATTTCCTGCCGCAGCACCGTGAACGCATCGTGCTGGTGGGTTTTCGTCGCGATCTGAATCTGAAAGCCGATTTTACTCTGCGTGATATCAGCGAATGTTTCCCTGCACAGCGAGTGACGCTGGCGCAGCTGCTGGACCCGATGGTTGAGGCAAAATATATCCTGACGCCGGTGCTGTGGAAGTACCTCTATCGATATGCGAAAAAACATCAGGCGCGCGGTAACGGCTTCGGTTATGGAATGGTTTATCCGAACAATCCGCAAAGCGTCACCCGTACGCTGTCTGCGCGTTATTACAAAGATGGCGCGGAAATTTTAATCGATCGCGGTTGGGATATGGCCACGGGTGAGAAAGACTTTGACGATCCGCTGAATCAGCAACATCGTCCACGTCGGTTAACGCCTCGTGAATGCGCGCGCTTAATGGGTTTTGAAGCGCCGGGAGAAGCGAAATTCCGCATTCCGGTTTCGGACACTCAGGCCTATCGCCAGTTCGGTAACTCGGTGGTCGTGCCGGTCTTTGCCGCGGTGGCAAAACTGCTTGAGCCAAAAATCAAACAGGCGGTGGCGTTGCGTCAGCAAGAGGCACAACATGGTCGACGTTCACGATAAGGCCACCCGCAGCAAAAATATGCGCGCGATTGCCACGCGTGATACGGCGATTGAGAAGCGCCTCGCCAGTTTGTTAACCGGGCAGGGCCTTGCGTTTCGCGTTCAGGACGCCAGTCTGCCCGGACGCCCGGATTTTGTCGTTGATGAATATCGCTGCGTGATATTTACCCACGGCTGCTTCTGGCATCATCATCACTGCTATCTGTTTAAAGTGCCTGCGACTCGAACTGAGTTCTGGCTGGAGAAGATAGGTAAAAATGTTGAACGCGATCGCCGCGATATCAGTCGCTTGCAGGAGCTCGGCTGGCGCGTACTGATTGTCTGGGAGTGTGCGTTACGTGGGCGCGAGAAGCTGACGGATGCGGCGCTTACCGAGCGTCTGGAAGAGTGGATCTGCGGCGAAGGTGCCAGCGCGCAGATCGACACGCAGGGGATTCATTTACTCGCTTGATGCATCCTGAATAACTGGCGCGACAACGGGTTTGGCCGGGAAGAGATATTTTCCCAACGTGACCAGTACCACCGCGAAAACAATTACGCCGAGCGCCAGCCATTCAATTTTCGACAGCGTTTCGCCACCCAGTCCCGTACCCAGCAAGACCGCGACCACCGGGTTAACGTAGGCGTAGCTGGTGGCGAGAGCCGGACTGACATTACGGATTAAATACATATAAGCGTTAATGGCGATAATCGAACCAAACAGCGCCAGATAGCCGACCGCAAGGAAGCCTGACAGGGAAGGGAGCGCCGTCAGTTTTTCACCCGCAATCATCGACGCGATCATTAACACCACGCCTGCCGCCAGCATCTCAATCGCACCCGCCATCATCCCTACAGGTAAGGTAATGCGCGAGCCATAAACTGAGCCAAACGCCCAGCTAATCGAGCCGATTAAAATCAGAATCGCGCCCCACGGATTGCCGCTTAAATTTCCACCGCTATTGAGCATGATGATTCCGGCAAGCCCAATGGCGATACCCACCCATTCCAGTTTGCGCGTTTTAATGCCAAACAGGCGGCTGAAGCACAGGGTAAAGAGGGGCACGGTTGCAACCACTACGGCGGCGATGCCGGAAGGAACATTTTGATGTTCGGCAACCGTCACCATGCCATTACCGACAGCCAGCAATAACAGGCCAATCAGCGCGGCATTGAGCAGCGGACGTAGCGGGGGAAGTTTGTGTCCGCGCAGTAGCAAAAATGCCAGCAATAAAATACCGGCTGCCAGGAATCGAACGCCCGCCATCATTAACGGCGGCCAGCTTTCCACGCCAATCCGAATGACAAAATAGGTTGAGCCCCAAATGATATACAACGCAAACAGCGCGCCAAAAAGCGGTAACAACTGGCGGAAACGCATAATCCCTCACGGCGGAAATAAAAAGGTGGTTCATAGTAAACGTGAAAATCATTCTGCTGGCGAGAGATATAATTGCACTTGATTGTTAAATAAATGTTGACCTGTGAAGCAAGTATCAGAGCTGCCGTTTTTGCTTCATACTTACACCCTTCAACAATAAAAATGAGAGGGAATGCTTTTGGCCGGGAGTAGTTTACTGACGTTGCTCGATGATATCGCCACACTGCTGGACGATATCTCCGTGATGGGCAAACTGGCGGCGAAGAAAACCGCCGGTGTATTAGGGGATGATTTATCGCTCAATGCGCAACAAGTTTCAGGCGTGCGGGCCAACCGGGAACTTCCCGTGGTCTGGGGCGTGGCGAAAGGATCGCTGATCAATAAAGTGATTCTGGTGCCGCTGGCGCTGATCATCAGTGCGTTTATCCCGTGGGCGATTACGCCACTGTTGATGATTGGTGGCGCGTTTCTCTGCTTTGAAGGGGTAGAGAAAGTGCTGCATATGCTGGAGGCGCGTAAACATAAAGAAGATCCAGCGCAGAGCCAGCAGCGTCTGGAGAAGCTGGCGGCGCAGGATCCGCTGAAGTTTGAAAAGGACAAAATTAAAGGGGCGATTCGTACCGATTTTATTTTGTCTGCGGAAATCGTCGCCATCACGCTGGGGATTGTGGCAGAAGCGCCGTTGCTTAATCAGGTGCTGGTGCTTTCAGGCATCGCGCTGGTAGTGACCGTGGGCGTCTACGGTCTGGTAGGGGTTATCGTTAAGATTGATGACCTGGGGTATTGGCTGGCGGAAAAATCCAGCGCGCTGATGCAGGCATTAGGTAAAGGGTTATTGATTATCGCGCCCTGGCTGATGAAAGCATTATCGATTGTCGGCACGCTGGCGATGTTCCTCGTCGGCGGCGGGATTGTGGTACATGGTATTGCGCCGCTGCATCACGCCATTGAACATTTCGCCGGGCAGCAAAGTGCAGTGGTGGCGATGATATTACCGACTGTTTTAAATCTGATTCTTGGATTTATCATCGGCGGCATCGTGGTGCTGGGAGTGAAAGCAGTAGCGAAAATGCGCGGTCAGGCACATTAATACTCGCACTGGCTATTATGCAAAATTCGCCATCTTCAACTAAGGTGAACAAGTTTCACTCGAAAAAAGGAGGCGAGTATGAGCTTTATGGTTAGTGAGGAAGTTACGGTTAAAGAGGGCGGCCCGCGGATGATTGTCACTGGATACTCCAGCGGTATGGTTGAGTGTCGTTGGTATGACGGTTACGGGGTCAAGCGGGAAGCTTTTCATGAAACCGATCTTGTTCCGGGGGAGGGGAGTCGTTCTGCGGAAGAAGTTTGAAAGGGTATCATTAACACCAGGCCGGATCACATCCGGCCTGGTGTCCCAATGCCTGCAATGAATGATAGTCGCGTCTTATCATGCCACCATTATAAAATTATCGCTGTTTTGCGGTACGCTATCGCCGGGTTATGCCAGAATCATAAAAAAGCAGGTTGGGAGTCGTCAGGGTGCAGCACGAGACAAAAATGGAAAACCAGAGCTGGTTGAAAAAACTCGCACGCCGCCTGGGGCCTGGTCATGTCGTTAATCTCTGCTTTATTGTGGTATTGCTTTTTTCTACCTTGCTCACCTGGCGTGAAGTGGTGGTGCTGGAAGATGCCTATATCTCCAGCCAGCGTAATCATCTGGAAAACGTAGCCAACGCGCTCGATAAGCATTTGCAGTATAACGTCGACAAACTGATCTTTTTGCGTAATGGCATGCGCGAAGCTCTCGTGGCGCCACTGGATTTCATCTCTCTGCGTAATGCCGTAACCGAGTTCGAACAGCATCGCGACGAGCACGCCTGGCAAATCGAACTCAACCGACGGCGCACCCTGCCAGTCAATGGCGTATCGGATGCATTAGTCAGCGAGGGGAATCTCCTGTCTCGCGAAAATGAAAGCCTCGACAATGAAATTACCGCTGCACTGGAAGTTGGTTACTTGCTGCGACTGGCGCACAACTCCTCGTCGATGGTTGAACAGGCGATGTATGTCTCGCGTGCTGGATTTTACGTTTCGACGCAGCCGACCTTGTTTACGCGCAATGTACCAACGCGTTATTACGGCTATGTCACCCAACCCTGGTTTATCGGCCATTCGCAACGAGAAAATCGTCACCGCGCGGTACGCTGGTTCACTTCGCAACCGGAACACGCCAGCAATACTGAACCGCAGGTTACCGTCAGTGTTCCGGTAGACAGTAATAACTACTGGTATGGCGTGCTGGGGATGAGTATTCCCGTGCGTACTATGCAGCAATTTTTAAGAAACGCCATCGATAAAAACCTCGATGGTGAGTATCAGCTCTATGACAGTAAGCTGAGATTTTTGACCTCTTCCAATCCTGACCATCCAACAGGGAATATTTTTGATCCTCGTGAACTGGCCTTGCTGGCGCAGGCAATGGAACATGACACGCGGGGCGGCATTCGTATGGACAGTCGCTATGTTAGCTGGGAACGTCTGGACCATTTCGACGGTGTGCTGGTGCGCGTCCATACGCTAAGCGAAGGCGTGCGCGGCGATTTCGGCAGTATCAGCATTGCATTAACCCTGCTGTGGGCGCTCTTTACCAGCATGTTACTCCTCTCCTGGTATGTGATTCGCCGGATGGTCAGCAACATGTATGTTCTGCAAAGCTCGTTGCAGTGGCAGGCGTGGCACGACACCTTAACGCGTTTATATAACCGTGGCGCATTGTTCGAAAAAGCCTGTCCGCTCGCTAAATTGTGTCAGACGCACCAACATCCTTTTTCTGTCATTCAGGTCGATCTTGACCATTTTAAAGCGATTAATGACCGCTTTGGTCATCAGGTGGGCGACCGTGTTCTTTCTCATGCTGCCGGATTAATTAGCAGTTCCTTACGTGCGCAGGACGTTGCCGGGCGGGTCGGTGGTGAGGAGTTTTGTGTGATTCTGCCAGGCGCGAATCTGACGCAGGCTGCGGAGGTCGCAGAACGTATTCGCCTGAAGTTAAATGAAAAAGAGATGCTGATCGCCAAGAGTACAACGATACGCATCAGTGCCTCGCTGGGGGTAAGCAGCAGCGAGGAAACTGGTGATTATGATTTTGAACAACTCCAGTCATTGGCCGACCGTCGGCTTTACCTCGCAAAACAGGCCGGGCGCAATCGGGTATTCGCGAGCGATAACGCTTAACGGGCGGGGAAAAAATGGTCCAGCCCTTCACGCCAGCCTTCCGGTCCTTCACGCTGCGTTCGCCAGACGCGGGCCGGATCCTCATCATGCAGATGGACCCCTTCACGGTTTAGCCCTTTCACAATCACCGCGTAATCCATTACCTCCAGTAAAGGCGCATCGTTTGGCCCATCGCCCAGGCCAAGTGTGGTTGGGCGTCTGCCTGACAATTGTTGATAGGTCGCGATAATCCAGTTGGCAGCCTGATCTTTTCCGGCAGAGGCATCCAGTACGTGCCAGAAGCGCGCACCCTGCATAAACTGCAAGCCCAGTTCGTTCAGACGAGCGATAAATTGTGCCATATGCTCGTCACTGTCGCGCCAGATTAGCGTTACCGACGCCTCATGCAGCTGCGTCAGCGCCGCCTGGCTACGGCTTAATCCCGTCCATTCGGCAATGGTTGCATCGTCGACATCATCAAAAGTCGTGAATTTAAAATGTTCTTTCTCGCGTAGCGTATTTAAAACCTGGCAGATTTCGCCATGGCTAATACCTGAGATGATGCGTGGAAAACCGTCTATATCCTGCCATTGTTCAGCAAGCTGGATCACTGCGCCATTCTCTGCAATCAGCGGTAAGCCTTGTAGCCCCAACATTTTTTGCAAGTACAGCATTTCCGCTGAAGTTTTACTGCTACAGAGAATGACGGGAATATTGGCTTCGTGTAAACGGCTGAGCCAGGGGGCTGCCGGTTGCCAGTCATAACTATGACTGTCCAGCAGGGTGCCATCAAGATCGCTAAAAACCAGTAGTGGTTGTTGAATTGAAAACATGGTCGCGCAGTACTCCCCTTACCAGGATGATTCTCAAAACAGCACAAATAATCAAAGATGATTTTTTCGGGAGCGATCCCGTTGACACCAGAGCCACCAAGGGGTGACGCGCGTCACATTTCTATTCATAAGTAGCGTTAATCATTCATAGCGCGAATATTTTCTTGTCAGCGAAAAAAATTGCAGATAAGGTGATGAACACATCAGATTTCCTGGTGTAACGAATTTTTTAAGTGCTTCTTGCTTAAGCAAGTTTCATCCCGACCCCCTCAGGGTCGGGATTTTTTTATTGTGCATTCAACGATTCACTTCAGAGACGCTGAAGTCATGAATATCCAGTTCGAAGGCATCCGCCAATTCACGCCATGTATGATATTCACGTCCATCGACGCTAACGTGTTCAGAATCGTTCTGGCTGCGATGAACTTCGCTTTCGCTAATTTCATTGATCGCCGCCAGCAGAGCATCGACATCGACGCTGACCTCACGTTTTGCGGTATCGCTGTACTCTTTTGCGGTTTTCATCATCTTTCCTCGCAACCGTTACTCTGTTGTTGCCGCCAGTTGTTAAGTCCGCCTGGCATCTCTTAAGTATAGACCGTCGAGAAAATCAGCACTCGCGCGCGCCTGGCGCTGCCAGAAAAACGAAATTGTTCTACACTGGCACAAAGCCACAGGAGGAAAACGATGAAGGTGAATGATCGGGTAACAGTCAAAACGGATGGCGGTCCGCGTCGTCCTGGCGTGGTACTGGCAGTTGAGGAGTTTAGTGAAGGCACAATGTACCTGGTTTCGCTGGAAGACTACCCGCTCGGCATCTGGTTCTTTAATGAAGCAGGGCATCAGGACGGTATCTTTGTTGAGAAAGCAGAGTAATCTTATTCAGCCTGACTGGTGGGAAACCACCAGTCAGAATGTGTTAGCGCATGTTGACAAAAATACCATTAGTCACATTATCCGTCAGTCGGACGACATGGTAGATAACCTGTTTATTATGCGTTTTGATCTTACGTTTAATATTACCTTTATGCGATGAAACGGTCTTGGCTTTGATATTCATTTGGTCGGAGATTTGAATGGTTCCCTGACCTGCCATCCACATTCGCAACATACTCGATTCGGTTCGGCTCAATGATAACGTCGGCATATTTAAAAACGAGGTTATCGTTGTCTCTTTTTTCAGAATATCGCCAAGGATATCGTCGAGAGATTCCGGTTTAATCGATTTAGAACTGATCAATAAATTTTTTCTGACCAATAGATACTCATCAAAATGAACATTGGCAATTGCCATAAAAACGATAAATAACGTATTGGGATGTTGATTAATGATGTGCTTGATGCGCTGACTGTTAGAAGCATCGTGGATGAAACAGTCCTCATTAATAAACACCACTGAAGGGCGCTGTAAATCACAAGCTATGGCAAGGTCATCAACGGTTTCAATGTCGTTGATTTCTCTTTTTTTAACCCCTCTACTCAACAGATACCCGGTTAAACCTAGTCGGGTGTAACTACATAAATCCATAATAATCGTTGACATGGCATACCCTCACTCAATGCGTAACGATAATTCCCCTTACCTGAATATTTCATCATGACTAAACGGAACAACATGGGTCACCTAATGCGCCACTCTCGCAATTTTTCAGGCGGACTTACTATCCCGTAAAGTGTTGTATAATTTGCCTGGAATTGTCTTAAAGTAAAGTAAATGTTGCGATATGTGAGGGAGCTTAAAACAAATATTTCGCTACAGGAGTATCCTGGAAGATGTTCGCAGATATTATTTTTCGGATAATCCTTAGGGTAGCATGATAAACGTTACGGAATTATATTAATGGTAATTCACTAATAATATCAGCCAGCAAATTAAAAATTTCACTGAATAAATGTTCGCAAAAAGGCGCAATTAACGGCATTAATGCCGCCATTAAAGAGATGCCGACAGTCAGAGTTAATGGAAATCCAATAACAAAAATGGATAATTGCGGGGCCATACGATTCAGTAAACCTAATGCCAGATTCAGGGTCAGCAACAGAGTAATGAGCGGTAACGCCAGCATCAGCCCGTTAAGGAAAATCAAACTCCCTGCTTTGGTGAGTGCCAGAAACGCATTGCTGTTCAACGGTTCGCTACCAATCGGCAGGGTGTGAAAGGTATCGACCAGCAGTGAAATCAACCATAAATGACCGTTAAATGTCAGGAACAGCAGTAATGCCAGCATATCCATGATGCGCGCTAAAACGGGCATATTGAGATGGCTGCCAGGATCGACAAATGTCGCAAATGACAGCCCCATTTGCAGACCGATAATTTCGCCAGCGGTTCGCACAGCGGCAAAGGCAAATTGCATGGTAAAACCAAGCGCAATGCCGATCAGGATCTGCTGCACGGCCAGCCACAGAGCAAAGAACGAAAAAACAGGAACATCGTTGGCAGGTAATGATGGGGCAATGGCGAACGTGATCATCATTGCCAGACCCAGTTTTACCCGTTTCGGCACGCTGCGTTCGCTCAGAATTGGCGCGGTAGAAATGAGCGCCAGCACGCGCAGTAACGGCCAGAAGTACAGGCTTAACCAGGAAAGCCACTGATCGCTTGTCACCTGCATCATTGTTCGGGCTACCCGATGATATACGGCAGGTTAGTGAACAAGGTGCGGACGTAATCCAGCAACAGATTGAGCATCCACGGTCCGGCAATAATAATGGCGATAAATACGGCGATGATTTTCGGAATAAACGACAGCGTCATTTCGTTAATCTGCGTGGCTGCCTGCAAAATACTGATGATAAGGCCCGTGACCAGCGCCACTAGCAACAGCGGGGCTGCCAGTGCCAGCGCGACTTTCATCGCTTCAGTTCCCATCATCATGACCGATTCAGGTGTCATTTTGCCTCTCTAGCTGTAAAAGCTCTGCGCCAGCGAACCGACCAGCAATTGCCAGCCATCCACCAGTACAAACAGCATCAGTTTAAAGGGCAGAGCAATGGTGGCAGGGGGAACCATCATCATCCCCAATGCCATCAACACGCTGGCAATCACCAGGTCGATAATCAAAAAAGGGATGAAAATCGTGAAGCCTATCTGAAATGCGGTTTTCAACTCGCTGGTCACGTAGGCCGGGAGCAAAATGCGCATCGGCACAGCTTCAGGTCCCTGCAACGGGCCGGTATTCGCCAGTCTGGCAAACAACCCTAAATCCGCCTCGCGGGTCTGACGCAGCATAAACTCACGCAGCGGCTGCGCCCCTTTTTCCAGCGCCTCCTGCATTGAGATTTTCTCTTCGCTGAATGGCTGGTACGCATCGACATAAATTTTGTCGATCACTGGCGACATAATAAAAAAGGTCAAAAACAGTGCCAGCCCCAGCAATACCTGGTTAGGTGGCGCGGAGGGCGTTCCCAGCGCGTTACGCAATAAACCAAAAACAATAATGATGCGGGTGAAACTGGTCATCATCAGTAAAATTGCCGGAATAAACGTCAACGAGGTGATGAACACCAGCGTCTGCACCGGGAGCGACCAGCTTTGTCCACCACCAGGTAGCGGCTGGCTGGTGATACCCGGCAGTTGCGCGAAGGCGAGGGGCGTAATCAGCCAGAGAAGGACCGGTGCGACAGAAAACAAACGACGCATCAGGATCTCCCGCCACGCTTAAGCAAATTTTTCATGACCGACTGAAAATCGGTCTGCGGTATCTCTTCCGTTGGTGCTGAAGGGGGAAGTTTATGTAGCAGATTGATTTGCCCTGCGGTAACGCCGAGCACCAGCCGTGCATCTTCCACATCGACCACCACGACCCGTTCACGCGCGCCCAGCGAAGCACTGGCGCTAATTTTCAGACCGTTAACGCCAGTGCGTTTAGGGGCAAATCCCAGCCGTTTTACCAGCCAGGCGGCAGCGAGGATCAGGGCAATAATGGCGATGAGTGCGCCGCTCACCTGCAGCAGTGGCGCAGCAGAAACCGGCGCGGAAGATTGCACAGTAGCATGGTTATTCATCACTAACGGCTCAGGCGGCGCATCCGCTCGGACGGGGTAATGATATCGGTGATCCGCACGCCATATTTATCGGCAACAACCACCACTTCGCCCTGGGCGATTAAATAACCGTTGATCAGAATATCCAGCGGTTCGCCCGCCAGACCGTCCAGCGCCACGACTGATCCTTGCGTCAGACGCAACAGCTCTTTGATGGTCATCCGCGTACGGCCCAGCTCGACGGTCAGCTTGACCGGAATATCCATAATCAGGTCGATATCCTGCAACGTTCCGCTGACATCTCCGCCGCCAAATTGCTGGAACATTGCGTCGGCAGCGCTTTTTCCGCTGGTTGATTTTTGCTCGCTCAACGCTTCAGCCCACATATCGTCCATTGCGCCGTTGTTGTCATCGGCCGGATTATTCATGTCACTCATTTGGGCTGTTCCTCGTTCAGAGAATTTAAAATCGGGTTAATCAAATGTTCTATCCGTAACGCATACTGACCGTTGAGAGTGCCGTACTGACTGGTCAGAACCGGGACGCCGTCAACATGGGCGATGATGCGATCGGGTTTTTCTATCGGCAGGACGTCGCCGGGTTTCAGTTTTAAAATCTGCGACAGGCGTAGCGAGATATCGGCAAAGTTGGCCACCAGTTCCAGCTGTGAATGCTGCACCTGGCGCACCAGGTTATCGCGCCAGTTCTGATCTTCATTACGCGAGTTTTCCAGCGGCGGGTTAACCAACAATTCCCGTAGCGGCTCGATCATGCTGAATGGCAGGCAGATATTAAATTCGCCGGTCAGGTTGCCAATCTCCACATGGAACGGCGTGTTAACCACAATGTCGTTCGGCGAGGTGGTGATATTGGTAAATTTCACCTGCATTTCCGAACGCACGTACTCAACTTCCAGCGGATTAATCGCTTTCCAGGCGTCGCTATAGCCTTCAAGCGCCAGCTTTAACATGCGGTTGATGACGCGCTGTTCGGTATGAGTAAACTCGCGACCTTCCACTTTGGTCGGGAAGCGTCCATCGCCGCCAAACAGGTTATCCACGGCGATAAACACCAGACTCGGCGAGAACACCACCAGCCCTGTGCCGCGCAGCGGTTTCAGATGAATAAGGTTCAGGTTGGTCGGCACCGGCAGGTTGCGGGCAAATTCATGGTACGGCTGAATGCGGATGGCCCCGACGGTAATATCCGGGCTACGGCGCAGCAGGTTGAACAGCCCCATACGAAAATGGCGGGCAAAGCGCTCATTAATGATTTCCAGCGCCTGCAAACGTTCGCGCACAACCCGTCGTTGGGTATTCGGATCGTACGGACGAATGTCACTTTCGCCGCTAACACTGGCTGTCGGTTCGTCTTTGACTTCGCTGTCGCCATTCAACAGCGCATCAATTTCAGCTTGAGAAAGAATACTATCGCCCATGTCGTTATCGCAGAATAAAAGCGGTATACAGCACGTCGGTGACATCCTGTTTCGGTTGCCCGGCAACAAGCGGGGTGGAAAGTGTGGTTTTAATCTCGGCAATCAGGTTTTTCTTGCCTTCTTCTGTCGCCAGTACGGCAGCATCCTGACGTGAAAACAGTAACAGCAAGCGACTACGGACTTCCGGCAAATACTCACTCAGCCGCGAGCGGGTTGCTTCATCTTTCAGTCGCAGGGTTATGCCGATATAAAGCACGCGATCCGCATCGCCCAAATTGACCGTAAAGGTATCCAGCGCATAGAAGACCGGGGAGGGCACGACGCGTTGCTGCGCTTTGTCGTCAGCGGCAACCTGATGCGAATGCCAGTAGCTGTAACCTGCGCTGGCACAGGCCGCGAGGGTAATGAATACCAGAATCGGGATCCAAAGCGATCGCTTGCTTTTCTTGCTTATCGCGTAATCAGTCATGTGTTGCGGTCTTCCTGTGTCGCTACTGCTTATCGGCTAATTATCCTGCGTCTTGAGCGCAACAAAGCGGGGAAAAGACGCGGATTACGGTGCTACCTCTGACGTTAGGCGAAAATATCAACGCCGCTGTTGCCTGTTACACGCCCTTGTAAAGAGACGGGAACCGGAAGCGTATCGTCGTCTTCCCCCGTCAGAGGTTCATGGTTTGCTGTGCGTTGGCTTTGCTGTTGCTGGGAAGCGGCCTGCTGCTGACCACTAAAGCTTTCGCCACTGATGTTGCTTTGCCCTAACTGAATGCCACTTTCGGCCAGCTGCGTACGCAGTACCGGCAGCGCTGCTTCCAGGGCGGCGCGTACATGCTGATGCGGTGAAACCATCTGGATTTGCGCCTGGTTATCATCCACTTTGAGGGAAATTTGCACTTCACCTAAATCCTGCGGGTGCAGACGCAACTCTGCACTTTGTTGCCCCTGGCGGGTAAACAGCGAAATATGCTGGCTTAATGATTGTTGCCATTCGTGAGAACCCAGCGGTGCACTCAAAACAGGCGCGGCGACGGTGGGCAGTGGCTGTGTCTGGTGTGGAGTGATTAGCGGGCTGGCGGCAGCAGTCACCGGCGAAGGTGTGCTGATGACTTCCGCTTTACTCTGGGCTTCTGCTACCAGCGGTGTTAATGGCTGAGCTGGTGTGCCGGGGGCGTCATCAGGCTGTGCTGTTGTGAGTTGCGCAGAAGTCAGTTTTGTGAAAAGCGTTGGTTTCTCTGTCGGTAACACGGTTGACGGTGCATCAGTCACTTTGGGCGTATTGTCAAAACCCGGCAACATCGCAAAAAGGGCGCTCAGACTTGCGGTGACGTCTTCATTAAGATCATCCGCTTTTTCGTCTTTTGCCGTATTGTTGTCAGCCACCGCAGCCAACGTCATCGTCTGAGCGGTGGTTAACGGTGTTGATGTGGATTGTTCGTCGTTGATGACAGGAAGTGTTTCATCCACAGGGATCAGTAAATCCGCTTGTTGCGCATCGGAAACAATATCGCTGACCAGCGGTTCGCCTTTTGTCGTGGGCTTATCTGTTGCCACCAGCAACTGGGGGGCCGCTTTGTCGGTTGTTGTCTCGCCTGCTAATGCTTCGCTCAACAACGCGAGAAAATCTTGTGCAGCATCGCTGGCTTTGCCGCCAGGCAATGTGGTGGTGTCAACGTCGGCGGTAATCAAGGGCGCTAAGCGAATCATTCAGGTTTCCTCATGGCGGCGCGCTGGGCGAACTCATCCATCTTTTTCTGATCGAGGCGGTTTTCTGCAAGCAGTGCCGCAGTGGATTGCCGTTCCTGCAGTGTCTGCCAGGCCTGCAAACGTTGTTTCTTTTCTCGCCAGCTGTTCAGGGCAATGTCAACTTTCTGCGTCCACTGATTAAGTTGCTGGCGATGCTGAGTAATGGCTTTTTCCAGCGTCTGGATAAACTGCTGATAGTTGATCCAGCGGTTGCTGGTCATCCCGGCACTCATATCGCTATTGAGGTTATTGCGATATTCATTCTGATAATCGATCAGCATTTTGAGCTGTTCTTCCGCCTGCTGACATCCGCGACGCATTTCACCCAGCAGGCGAGCGGCATCCTCTACCTCTTTTTCTGCCAGATCTTTCAGGGTCGCCAGCGCACCATGTTCCGCCATCTGCCGTTATCTCCTGGGTTATGACACTGTCGGGAAAATACGCTCCAGCCCCTGGAGAGACGCTTCCCAGTCCGCGCGTTCAAAAATGCCTTGTTGCAAATAGCCCTCCAGCTGCGGCCACAGGGCGATGGCTTTGTCGAGCATCGGATCGCTGCCTTTGGCATACGCGCCGACGCTAACCAGATCGCGGTTACGCTGAAAACTCGACAACAGCTGTTTGAAGGTGCGCACTCGCGCGTAATGTTGCTCACTGATCAACGCCGTCATTGCGCGGCTGATCGACGCTTCAATATCGATAGCCGGATAGTGCCCGGCTTCCGCCAGTCGGCGAGACAGCACAATGTGACCGTCAAGGATTGCCCGCGCGGAGTCAGCAATGGGGTCCTGCTGGTCATCGCCTTCGGTGAGCACGGTATAAAACGCGGTAATCGAGCCGCCGCCGCTAATGCCATTACCGGCACGCTCGACCAGTGCCGGTAATTTGGCAAACACCGACGGTGGATAACCTTTAGTAGCAGGTGGTTCGCCAATCGCCAGCGCAATTTCACGCTGGGCCATCGCGTAGCGGGTGAGGGAGTCCATAATCAGCAACACATGCTGACCACGATCGCGAAAATCTTCGGCAATGCGCGTGGCATAGGCGGCACCTTGCATTCGCAGGAGCGGAGAAACATCCGCCGGAGCGGCAATCACCACGGAGCGTGCACGTCCTTCGGCACCGAGAATATTCTCAATAAAATCTTTTACTTCGCGCCCTCGTTCACCAATCAAACCCACGACAATGACATCGGCGCGGGTGTAACGGGCCATCATCCCCAGCAGCACACTTTTACCAACGCCGGACCCGGCAAACAGCCCCATACGCTGCCCGCGCCCGACGGTAAGCAGGGCATTGATTGGGCGCACGCCGGTGTCCAGCACATGTTCAATCGGTGTACGTTGCAATGGGTTAAATGGCGGGGTAATCAGCGCACCGGTTTCCGTCGTATCGGGGGAGGGGAGGCCATCGAGCGGTTTACCGCTGCCGTCCAGAACACGACCTAATAACGCCGGACCGAGCGGCAACTGCTTGCCGCTTTGCAGCCCTTCTGCCGAAATGTTTTTGGCATATACACGCGCGCCGGGCAGGACACCTTCCACTTCCTCCAGCGGCATTAAAAACAGCCGTTGACCGTTAAAGCCGACGACTTCGCTTTCTACTTCGTGCGTTTCGCTGCCGTTCTGGCGCTCAATGACACAGGTTGCGCCGAGCGGCAATTGTAATCCGGTGGCTTCCAGCACCAGCCCGGTAGCGCGGGTTAATCGCCCGTAGCGACGTACCGCAGGCAACTGCGCCATTTTGGCTTCAAAGTTATCCAGCGTGGTTAGCCAGCGAGTCAGGCGCGTGGTCATTACACCACTCCTGGTGCTGCCAGACGGCAGAGTTCTTGCCAGCGAGTGGCGACACTGGCGTCGAGATCGCCTTCATCGGCGGAGACTTTGCAACCGCCAGGATGGAGGGTGGGATCGCCCCGCAAGCGCCAGCCATGCAAACTTAAAGTTGCGCTGAGCATATCATCAACACGTTGCAGATCATCCGGGTGTACGCGCAGCTGTGGTTTACCGCTGAATAACGGTTCTTGCTGCAACAACTGTTGGATCTGTTTGATCAGTGCCGAGTTATCCACCGTTGGCGTCTGACCGATCACCTGACGTGCCGCCTCCAGCGCCATCTGCATCAGGCGCGAAGCAATCACACTATCAAGCGCATCAAGGGTAGTTTGAAATTCGCTGACCAGTTGCTGCATCCGGGCATGAATTGGCGCTTGTTGAGCCTTCGCCTCTGCCAGACCTTGTTCCAGCCCCTGGGCCAGTCCTTCCTGATAGCCCTGTTCATGACCTTGCTGGCGACCTTCGGCAATCCCTGCCTGATAACCCTGCTCGTGGGCCTGCATTTGCAGTTGCGCCAGTTGCTGCTCAAGGCTGGGTTCGGCCTCTTCAATAATGGTTTCTTCCGACTCGACCATTGGCACAAACTCTGCCGGTGGTGGCGCGAGATCGTCCGGCGTCCAGGTTTCCCACGGCAGATTATCAGACATAGGTATCCTCGCCGCTGCCAATCACCATCTCGCCAGTTTCGGCAAGACGGCGCACAATCAGCAGAATCGCTTTCTGTTCGTTTTCCACCTGCGACAGACGCACCGGACCACGGTTGGCGAGATCGTCGCGCAGAATATCGGCGGCACGCTGCGACATATTGCGCAGGAATTTCTCGCGCAGTGGCTGCTCGGCCCCTTTCAGCGCGATCAACAGCGATTCGGAATCCACTTCCTGCAACAGACGCTGAATGCTGCGATCATCGACATCCACCAGATTCTCGAACAGGAACATCTCGTCGATGATTTTCTGCGCCAGCTCGCCGTCGAATTCACGCACGGCGGTAATAACGGCTTCTTCCTGCTGCGTTTTCATCAGGTTGATAATTTCGGCTGCCGTTCTCACGCCGCCCATTTTGCTGCGCTTGAGATTCTGACCGTCGAGCAAGCCATTCAGTACTTCGGTCAGTTCCGCCAGCGCGGCTGGCTGCACGCCGCCAAAGGTGGCGATACGCAACATCACGTCGTGGCGCAGGCGTTCATCGAACAACGCCAGAATATCGGCGGCCTGGGCGCGCTTCAGATGCACCAGAATGGTGGCGATAATTTGCGGATGCTCATCGCGAATCAGATCGGCGGCGCTCTGCGGCTCCATAAAGTTGAGCGTTTCAATACCGCTGGCGGTATCGCGGGTTTCGAGAATATCTTCCAGCAGGCTGGCGGCACGTTCTTCACCCAGAGCTTTGACCAATACCGAACGCAGATAATCGTTGGCGTTGATATTCAGTGCGGCAAACTGTTCAGCTTCTTGCTCAAACTCCGCCAGCACATCGGTTAGCTGCTTGTTGGAGATCTGCGTGACGTTCGCCATTGCAGCGCTCAGGGTTTGCACTTCGCGCTGGGAGAGGTGCTTGAACACCTCTGCCGCCCGGTCTTCGCCAATGGTCATCAGCAGGATGACGCTTTTATCGGTGCCTGTCAGGTTACTCATGATCGTTATTTATCCACTGGCGAATGACCAGCGCCACCACGCGCGGATCGTTATCAGACATTTCACGGATACGCTGGCTCATGACTTCTGCCCCCAGTCGTTGGTTAGCGCGCCGTTGTTGGAGTTGTTCGTCTTTGCTCAGACGGACTTCCACCGCATCTTCCACTTCCTCGCGGGCCAGCGCCTGTTGCTGCACAGTCTTCACCGCCTCGGCGCGACGTGTTAGCTGCGGGCGTACCGCTTTCCGCCACAGCAACCACGCCACCAGCAGTACCAGCAACCAGCGACCGGCAGCCAGCAACTGATCGATAAACGCTTGCTGTTGCCAGAACGGCAGTGCTCCGCCGCTTTCGTCACTGCTATTGAACGGCGAGTTAACAACATTGAGCGAATCACCGCGTTTTTCAGAAAAGCCCATCGCCTCGCGGGTCAGAGCTTCAATTTGCTTCATCTGTTCGTTGCTGAGAGGCAATGGTTTACCGTCTGGCAAGGTTTTGTAATTCACCACTACCGCGACTGACAGACGTTGCACATCGCCCACGTTCATTTTGGTATGACGAATGGTGCGATCGACTTCGTAGTTACTGGTTTCATTCCGCTGTGTGCTACGCGGCCCACTATTGCTGGTGGTGCTCGCCTGCTGCTGGCGGTTATTTTGATTTGCCGGAGGCGTGCTGATTGGCGCGTTATTCGCAGGTGCCGGTTGATTCGACAACGCCCCCGGTACGCCGCCCGGATAACCGGAACCGCTTTGCTCGCTCTCATTAAGCTGGCGTGAACGAAGCGCCGCATGAGATTCATCACCGTTAGGGCGATACTGTTCTTCCGTTTGTTCTTTACTGGCGAAGTCCAGTTGCGCCGTGACCTGGGCGTGAATATTACCGTTACCAACAATAGGCGACAGGATCGCTTCAATACGCCGCTGAATACGGCCTTCGACATCGCTGGCATATTTCAACTGAGCGTCATTAAGATCGCGCCCGCTGGTATTGGACTGGGTTAACAGATGCCCGCCCTGATCCACCAGCGTGACGTTTCCTGGCGGCAGACCAGCAACCGCGCTGGAAACCAGATGTACAATAGCGCTAATTTGCCCTTCATCGAGTGCGCGGCCGGGTAACAGATTTACCGTCACCGATGCAGAAGGGGATTTTTGTTCACGGACGAATAAAGACGGTTTCGGCATTGCCAGATGTACGCGCGCCCCTTTTACCGGGCCGATAGTTTCGATGGTACGAGAAAGCTCGCCTTCCAGCGCCCGCTGATAATTCACCTGTTCGCTGAACTGACTGATACCAAACTTTTCCTGATCGAGCAGTTCGAAACCGACCGCGCCGCCTTTGGGCAAACCTTGTTGCGCCAGGCGCAGGCGCAGTTCGTGAACTTTATCTGCCGGAACCTCAATAGCGCCGCTGGCTTCGCTGAAGCGGTAAGGAATATTCATTTGCGTCAGTTGGCTGACAATTGCGCCACCATCCTGATCGGAAAGATTGCTGAATAATGTGCGGTAGTCGGGGGCTTTCGCCCACAGGATCAGTGCGACCATGACCGCCACTGCTGCGGAACCGGCAACAATCAATGGAATTTTCGGATTCGCACGCAGGCGATTAAGCCACTCAAGAGATTTTGTCTGGGCTGCAGTCGCATTCATCGCGCACCTCGTGGCTGATTATGGACGGCGTTATTGGCAAAGTGGAACAAGACTCACTCCCGGGTCAGCAAACTCGAAAAATTGACGCTCCCATTATTTGTGCTTTCGTTTTTTTCTATCCGCCAATAAACCCGTTTTTTTGTTGCTATTTAGCGCCTTTGTCTTATTGACTTACTGGTAGGCTTTGCTATCAGAAATTATCCGGGAGACGAAAATGTCAGCGATACAGGGGATTGAAGGGGTTATCAGCCAGTTACAGGCTACGGCGATGAGTGCGCGTGCGCAGGAATCACTGCCGCAACCGACAATTAGTTTTGCCGGGCAGCTGCACGCCGCGCTCGATCGCATAAGCGATACACAAACAGCCGCCCGCACGCAGGCAGAAAAATTCACCCTCGGTGAGCCCGGCGTGGCGCTAAACGATGTGATGACCGATATGCAAAAAGCCTCAGTTTCTATGCAAATGGGGATTCAGGTGCGTAATAAGCTGGTGGCGGCGTATCAGGAAGTGATGTCCATGCAGGTGTAGGTTTTGTAACCTGTTGACTATGCTTGTTTATTATATCCGATCCCACAGCGTGGGGCATGGATGGGGCAAACTCACTCAATTTCTGGTTTAAAATGGATACCTGATCCTGAAAGTTTTCTGCCATCCACGATCCGTAAACGCGATAACATGTTTTGTCTTCGCTTTGCTCCCAGGAAGAGTGAACTCATTCGTTAGCCTGGGGTTCCTTCTGATCATTATTGTTCCTGCCTTTATCTCTTGCCACGCCAGAGCCCCCTGGATACACATACACCAGGATGAAAACGGTGAGTTGTGTTCAAACTGTAGTACAATTCTCTCCAGTATGAACAGGAAAGAATATGCTATGAACCCTTATATTTATCTTGGTGGCGCAATACTTGCAGAGGTCATTGGTACAACCTTAATGAAGTTTTCAGAGGGGTTTACACGGTTATGGCCCTCTGTTGGCACAATTATTTGCTATTGTGCATCATTCTGGTTATTAGCTCAGACGCTGGCTTATATACCTACAGGGATTGCTTATGCTATCTGGTCAGGAGTCGGTATCGTTCTGATTAGTTTGCTTTCCTGGGGATTTTTTGGTCAACGACTGGACCTGCCAGCTATCATAGGCATGATGTTGATTTGTGCCGGTGTGTTAGTCATTAACTTGTTGTCACGAAGTGCACCGCATTAAAAAATAATTATCCTTGAGATAACAGGAATCTGATTTGTGCATATTATGGCTAATGTTCGGGGCACCTTTATAATTATGATTGCATTTGCGCGATCATTGCGCCTTTATGCATAATGAGATCAAGGCACATCAAATAAAATAACGATAGGTCACAACAATGAGGTTTTTATGAAAAAACTTATCGTTTCAAGTGTATTGGCATTCATAACATTTTCTGCGCAGGCCGCAGCATTTCAGGTCACTAGTAATGAAATAAAAACAGGAGAGCAACTTACAACGTCTCATGTATTTTCTGGATTTGGGTGTGAAGGTGGTAATACATCGCCCTCATTAACCTGGTCTGGTGCTCCTGAAGGCACCAAAAGCTTTGCCGTAACTGTGTATGATCCAGATGCTCCTACAGGCAGTGGATGGTGGCACTGGACTGTTGCTAATATTCCAGCAACTGTAACATATTTGCCCGCTGATGCAGGAAGACGTGATGGTACAAAACTTCCGACTGGTGCTGTTCAAGGCCGAAATGATTTTGGTTATGCAGGATTTGGTGGAGCATGTCCTCCCAAAGGAGATAAACCCCATCATTACCAGTTTAAAGTATGGGCTCTAAAAACTGATAAGATTCCTGTGGATTCTAATTCCAGCGGAGCGTTAGTTGGTTATATGCTTAATGCCAATAAAATTGCAACCGCTGAGATAACACCAGTTTATGAGATAAAGTAGGGTAAGAGTATGCTGGCAAAAGATAAGACTAACCTAAAGATTGAAGAAATACGGATGCATAAACATCATGAGATTCACAGGGTTAAGCCTCTTATGCCAGCTTTATGTCGTATTCGTCAGGGAAAAAAAGTTATCAATTGGGAGACGCATAGTCTAACTGTTGATAATAATCAGATAATATTATTTCCCTGTGGATATGAATTTTATATTGCGAATTATCCAGAAGCAGGTCTTTATCTTGCAGAAATGCTTTATTATCCCATTGATCTAATTGAAAAGTTTCAAAAATTTTATGCGATAACTGATCAAATTCGTAACACGACAGGTTTCTGCTTACCTCAGAACCCCGAGTTAATATATTGTTGGGAGCAACTAAAAACATCTATTTCCCGAGGCTTCTCAACGCAAATTCAGGAACACTTAGCAATGGGCGTTCTACTTTCATTAGGAGCACATCATGTTAATTGTTTACTTTTATCAGATAGTAAACAATCATTAATAAGTCGTTGTTATAACCTAATGCTATCCGAACCTGGAACAAAATGGACAGCAAACAAGGTAGCGAGATATCTCTACATTTCTGTTTCCACATTGCATCGCCGTCTGGCAAGCGAGGGAGTAAGTTTTCAAAGTATATTGGACGACGTGAGGTTAAATAATGCGTTGTCTGCTATACAAACGACAGTAAAACCCATCAGCGAGATTGCCAGGGAAAATGGTTACAAGTGTCCTTCTCGTTTTACTGAAAGGTTCCATAATCGTTTTAAGATAACACCAAGAGAGCTAAGAAAAGCGTCCAGAGAGTAAAAGTATTTTATGAAGGAGCAACAGCATCGATTTTTATTTTGGAAAATAAATACGGCATACTCAACCTATTGGAGTCTGAACAATCCGGTGACTTCTGCGCTAATCGGGGACGTTTCTAAGCACATATAATTGATACTATCTTCCTCCATCACAATTTCAGAAATGCACGTGTGATTTTTTTGCATCCGGCGTTTGGACTATGTGGAGCTCAAGAGTGGGAAAGTTACAAGAGGTTGAGGGGATAATTAAAGGGATGCTTATGACATTAGATATCCGGTTAGGTACGGATATCGTTGTTATTAAATCTAGTTGATACGTTAAGATGCAGCTACTGACAAAATAGCCAGGACTCCACAAAACGCCTTTGTCGTAATACCTGACTGCAATATCTGGTCGATCTCGTCGCAGTAACCTACTCGATACGCCTTTGAGGCTGTTTACCAGACTGGATATCGCCAGTTTGGGAGGATAGTTAATTAACAAATGGACGTGATCTGGTCCGCCATCCATTTCAACCCGTTCAGCTTCAAAATCAGCACATACATTTGAAAAGTAAGTGCGTAGTTTTTCTGTCGCGTCATGGTCAAAAATCTGGCGTTGGTATTTGGTGACAAAGACCAGGTGAACATGCATCAGGAAAACACAGTGCCTTCCGCGTCGGATATCAGTTTTTTTCACAGACCAAAGTATAATTTGCCCTGTGAAACGACTACAGCATTCACATTCCGGTTAAGACCCGGTGGTCAACAGGAGCGTGAAATGAGGCGCTTCGCAGGCGCATGTCGTTTCGTTTTCAATCGTGCTCTGGCGCTTCAGAATGAGAATCATGAGGCCGGTAATAAATACATCCCTTACGGGAAAATGGCTTCCTGGTTGGTTGGGTGGAAAAATGCCACTGAAACGCAATGGCTTAAAGATTCGCCCTCACAGCCATTGCAACAGTCACTGAAAGACCTTGAGCGGGCTTACAAAAACTTCTTCCGGCTTCGTCACCGCGCTCAAACGGTGTGCTACCTATCGCGGCTATAAAAACAGGTTGTCCATCAGCGCGATAGATAAAATAAGGCTGTTTTTTGTCGCCTTCTTTTTTCCACTCAAACCAACCATCGGCAAAGCAGATTGCCCGACCATGTTGCCAGAGCGGTTTAAACATGCGACTGGTTGCGGCAGTTTCTACGCGGGCGTTAACCAGCGGCGGTTTATCCCACCATCCGGGAGCATATCCCCAGAAAACCGGATCCAGATGAAGGTGTTCATCACGTTCACTGAGCAGAAGGACTTTGGTTCCCGGCGCGACGTTGTATCTGCCAATAGGTTCGGGATCGTAGGGAATATCGCGTTCAATATCTTCCGCGAGAAGCGCAAGGTAATCTTCACGCGTTTGGGATTAGGCAAAGCGTCCACACATAGAAACCTCCTGAGGTCACACTGAAAAGAATAGGAGAGAGGGCGGGTAAAATCTATGTGATAGAGAGGTAACGATGTTCCCGCTGTGGGCCACAGCGGGAATGAGGGATTACTTCTGAATTAAATAACGAATGGTCGGCCCGTCTTGCTGAATATCCAGCACCGTATAGCCGTGATTACGCGCATCCAGTGGAATATTATTGATCGACTGCGGACAGTCGCTCACCACTTCCAGGATCTCCCCTTTTTTTAACTGCAGCATCGCCTCAAGGGTTGCGACTGCCGGATAAGGACAGGGTTCACCCACCATATCAAGACGGTAATCAGGAACGATATTTTTCATGCGATCTCCTTAGCAATCTGCGGTGCCGCACGGCGGAAGAAGCGTTTTTCCCAGCCGATAATCAACATTAGAGCTGCAAACAACAGCAAATATGTCACCAGCAGGCCGCCCATCGGGCCATAGGTTTTCAGCAGGTTGATTTTGTCCCAGTCGGTGGCCAGCGCCGGAGCGAAATCATCCCAATAATACGCCAGAATCGTTGATCCGATCACGTTGCCCAGACCGACCCACCAGTAGTGCACCTGGCCTTCTACCGCGCGGTACATCCAGCCGGTTTCGCAGCCGCCTGCCAGCACGATGCCAAAACCAAACAGTAAACCACCAATTACCGCGTTTGGTCCCGCCCACATGATTTTGGGTTCAACGCCTAACTGTACGTAACTGAAGATCCCGATGGCACTTACCGCCATACCGATAATGATTGCTTTCGCCATATGGGTACGTCCGGTGATCCACATATCGCGGAACGCCGAAGTAAAGCAGATTTGCGCACGTTCAATCAGTAAACCAAAGCCGACGCCAAACAGCATTGCCAGCCCCAGTTTGGGCTGGTTCATCGCCGTCAGCAGCGCCCAGCCCAGCATGCCGAAAAAGACCAGCATCCCGAGACGAAAACGACGCCGCGCCTGATCCGGTTTTTGCGTCAACGGTGAGGCAGCAGAAACTTTCTGCATTTTCACGGGAATACGGAAGATGGGCAGAAGGGTAAAGCGCGCGCCAAACCATGAACCAATGGCAGTGGCGATGGCAAAGAACCAGGCGTGCAGCGAGAACTGTGGAATTCCGGTAAAGAACGCCGCCAGGTTACAGCCCATTGCCAGACGTGCGCCAAAACCGGCGATAATACCGCCAATGATGGCCTGCATAATGCGGATACGGCTGCGCGGCATGCGCAGTTTGACATTGTTGGCCCACAGCGCTGCGGCAAAACAGCCGCCAAACATACCGAGGATCATCATTCCGTCGATGCGGGTTAATGGCGATCCTTCCAGATGGATAATTTTAAAATAACCCCACTCTTCAGCATGGACGCCGAACAACTGCAGGAGCTGACCGCCCCAACGGGTAAATTCGCCCGTGACTGCCCAAAAGGTGCCAGTGATGCCAAAATAGTAAGTGGAGAGAATACCCGCCGCGATGACCGCGGGGATGGGCGCCCAGAATTTAATCAACCAGGCGTGTTTGAATTGCTGCCATGACATGAATGTAGCCTCTGAACTCAGAAGGTTTGAAACAAGAGTCGCGAATCATACACCATGCAAATTTATTTTCGGGGTAATAATTCACAAAAATAATGGTTAGATCAAATTTCTCTTTGAACCTGGAAAGGCTGGCGACATCAGGGCTTTAATGCCACAATCCTCTTTTCTTCTCATGCAGGACGAATGATGAAAAAACTCGCAATTGCAGGCGCGCTCATGTTGCTGGCGGGCTGTGCCGAAGTCGAAAACTATAACAATGTCGTGAAAACCCCCGCGCCGGACTGGCTGGCGGGCTACTGGCAGACCAAAGGGCCGCAACGTGCGTTGGTCAGTCCGGAAGCGATAGGCAGCCTGATTGTCACTAAAGAGGGCGATACCCTGGATTGCCGTCAGTGGCAGCGGGTGATTGCCGTGCCGGGTAAGTTGACATTGATGTCTGATGATCTCACTAACGTTACCGTAAAACGAGAGCTGTACGAGGTTGAGCGTGACGGTAACACCATTGAGTACGATGGTATGACGATGGAGCGTGTGGATCGCCCGACGGCAGAGTGTGCCGCCGCGCTGGATAAAGCGCCGTTACCGACGCCACTGCCGTAATGAAATCTCCCCGGCTTGCCGCCGGGGATGGATTCAAATCACCTCTTCGATAACCCACACGCTAACGCTGCCGCCGTTGCAAAAGAAGGTCGCTTCGCCGTTTTTGTCTGTCACTACGCTCTCTTGCCGGTTCCCCAGAAAATCACGCCAGGTTTTATTGCCGTAATTCTCTCCCAGATGAATGGTTTTTTCGCCATCATCTCCGTTCGACATGACCACCACGCAGCCGGGATATTCGTCGGTGCCACTGCGGCTAAAGGCAATGCAGTTCGGATGGTCGAAAAATAACGTCTGTACACCGTGGGCGAAACGCTGACGGGCGAGAATTAACTCATCAAGCTGTTCGATTATTGGCATATCTATCGGATAGGTTTGCCCGTCACCACCGACATCTTCGTAATGTGCACCGTAGAGGTCCGGATAGAACACCGAAGGAACGCCATTTTCCCGCAACAAAATTAAGGCATACGCCAGCGGTTTAAACCACGGTTCGACGGGGGCTTCGAGGGCTTGCAACGGTTGGGTGTCGTGGTTGGCAACGAGGGTTACGGCGTGAAAAGGATCGGCTTCCACCAGCGTCCCAGTGAAGATCTGCGTCATGTCGTAGTCGCGACCCATGCGCGATGCTTCATGGAATTTCATCTGCAGCGGCGCATCAAACAGCATGGTTTTGCCTTCCACCTGATCAATATACGTTTGCAGTTTATCGACTTCATGCGACCAGTATTCAGCCACAATAAACAACGGCTTTGGCGCAACTTCCTGTACGTGTTCGATCCACTCTTTATAAAACCATGCCGGAATATGTTTGACCGCATCAAGACGAAAGCCGTCGCATTGCGTTTGTTCCATCACCCAGCGCGCCCAGTATTTAATCTCTTCCGTCACGGCATGATTGCGAAAATCGATATTCTCCCCCATCAGATAATCGAAATTACCGAGTTCATCATCAACCTGATCGTTCCAGCCTTCTCCGGTATAGTCGTTAACAATTTTAAAAATGCCATCTTCATCAGGGTTTTCGATATGGTCGATACCGCTAAAACATTTGAAATCCCAGATAAACTGCGAGTATTGCCCGGCACGAGCGGGGAAGGTGTAACGCGTCCAGCCTTCACACTCAATGATTTCTTCGTCAATTTGCGTACGGTCATCAGCATTTACACGCTGCACGCGAATAGCTTCTTTTTCATCCGCGCCCATTTTGTGGTTGACTACCACGTCCAGCAGCACCGCAATGTCATTACGTTTCAGGGCGTCAATGGCGGCCAGCAGTTGTGCTTTATCACCATATTTAGTAGGGATGCTGCCTTTCTGATCAAACTCACCTAGATCAAATAAATCATAGGAGTCGTAGCCGACCGAATAGCCGCCCGATGCGCCTTTATAGGCGGGCGGCAACCAGACCATATTGATACCAATATCATTAAAACCGTCTGCGCGCTCGGCCAGTTCAGGCCAGAGCTTACCGCCTTCCGGGTAATACCAGTGAAAACATTGTAACAGCGTGGGATTACGCATTCTTCGACTCCATTCAAGGGGAATATTAGAAGCGTAGCCGTAATCGGATTATTCGCGAGCCATCGGCTCATTAAGATTCAAAAGAGGTTATCCTGCGGAGCCAGCACAAAGCCGCCCTGATCGCCATAGGCACTTAACACCGATTTTTGCACCGATGACTGACCGACCAGTTTCGCCAGTTCATCCATCCGAATCTGTAATAACTGTTTTACCTTGCTTTCGTTGTCGAGAATCAGGCGCAGCATCGGGCGGAGCTGCTCCTGCATCGTAGTGGACGGGGCAACCTCTTCAGTCAGGTGTGCGATCTCCTGCACCGCATTCACATACGCCATTTCGCTGGCGATGAGTTCGTCCCATTGTTCTTCCGTTGCCAGGCGTAACATGAGCTGGCTTTTTTCGACGAGTTGTTGCCAGGCGAAATACAAATGCGGTGCATTGTTCATCAGACTGGGTCCTGAATCAAAGAAGGGGAGAGTAAAGACTCTTTCCAGGCATCGGCAATATTGCGCATTAATGCTTCCACTTCTTCGACTGCGGAGACATCGTTACGTAAATTGGCTTGCAGCAAGCGCCTGACCATATAGCTATAAAGAGCAATCAAGTTTTGGGTTAATTCGTCTTTGCTCTCTTCATCAAGACTCACCCGCAGTCCGTTCTCAATGATGTTGATCGCTTTTGATAAAGAGACGCCTTTGCCTTGCTGATTGTTGTCCTGCATAAACAGGCGCGCTCTAACCAGTGCGCTCAGCACTCCATCAAATAGCATGGTGACCAGCTGCTGTTGGCTGGCGCTCATTACGGCGCTTTCGACGCCAATTTGTGCATAGGCCTGGGTGCCTTTTGCCGCGTACATAGTCTCTCCTGAAGATTATTTCGAGTTGCTATTTGAGGTGTCGAACTGCTGTGTCAGATAGCTACTAGTGGAGTTCAGCGAGTTCATTAACACATCTAATTGGGTGAACTGGGCTTTATAGCGCGTCATTAAGGTATCGATACGTTCACTGGCTGCGTTGTACTGGTCGGTCAAATTATTCAGCGTTTTGCTGACGCCATCTTTTGCTGCCTGGATTATCCCGGTGGAAGAGAGCCAACTGGTCAGGTTGTTACTAATGCCGGTGGTTACCCCAGTACTTTTGCCGTCACCTATAAACATTTCACCGATACCAGCGGCATCATTTTTTAGCGCCGTTTGCAGTTTGTCGGTCGCGATTTCCAGCTTGCCGGTACTGGCATCGCTGGTAATGCCAATCTGTGCCAGCGTTTTATAGTTTGAACTGCTGTGAGTATTGGCGAGCAAGGTTTTAAGCTGAGTCTGGATGGTACGCAGTGTGGAGTCACCGAGTAATGCGCCATTACTGGAGTCCTGACTTTCAGCTCCGGCATCGACAGCGGTGTATTTGGTTAAGCTGCTGAATGTATCCTGCAATGTGTTATAGGCATCCACCCACGCTTTAACCGCATTTTCAGCTTTGGATGTGTCTTTACTGATGGTCAGTGTCTGATTACCGGTGGTGACGTCATTCAGGTTGAGGGTGATATCTTCCAGTGAGTCGCTGATAGTGTTACTGCTGTTTTCAATCTCAACGTTATTGACTGTCAGTTTGGCGTTTTGCGCGGTGACGCTTTCAATCATGCCATTGCTGCTATCACCCGGCGTTCCGTTGTAACCCATAAAACTTTCCAGGGCGCTGTCGCCGCTGACGCTAAGTTTCATAGCGTTATTGCTGCCCGTATCGTTAGCGGTGATGGACAGACGATATTCGCCGTTTCCCACATTGATGATACTGGCGCTGACACCAGCTTTGGCGTTGTTAATGGCATCGCGAATGCCGGAAAGTGACGAGTTACCCGCGCTGATATCAATCGTGACCGGATCTTTACCGCCGCCTTGTTGGATGGTCAGTACGCTATCGCTGGTGGCGATGGCGGCTTTACTGTCTTTTTGACTATTTTTTGTTGTCAGCGTCTGTGCCTGCGCCAGTTGGCTAACGCTAATGGTGTATTTCCCAGCAATCGCGCTGCCCGTGGTGGTGGCGCTGAAAGCCGATGAACTGCTGGTGGTTGAGGTGGCGGTAAATAAATCGGCTTTATTCAGTGCTGTGTTGGCTGTCTGGAAACTCTCTAGTGCACTTTTCAGCGTCCCGTAGGCGCTCAGTTTCGCGGTGTAAGAGCTTTGCTGTTTTGATATCGGCGTCAGGGTAGATTTTTCTGCCGCCTCCAGACTGTCAAGGATGCTGCTTAAGTCCAGCCCCGACCCAACCCCAAGCGTTGAAATACTAGCCATATAGTTTCCTTAATCATGCGACGTGTATAGAACGAATACCGGGGTTATCGGCGTAAGCGGGGTAAAGTTTACGATTTATTTTTTGCCTTAATGGCACGAACAGCAACGAGGAAGGGGAGTATTTCGACCGCTAGAAAAAAATTCTAAAGGTTGTGAGTGACCAGACGATAACAGGGTTGACGGCGACGAAGCCGAAGGGTGGAAGCCCAATACTTAAACCGTAGACTTGAAAACAGGAAAATGAATTATGGCACAAGTCATTAATACCAACAGCCTCTCGCTGATCACTCAGAACAACATCAACAAAAACCAGTCTGCGCTGTCGACTTCTATCGAGCGCCTCTCTTCTGGTCTGCGTATTAACAGCGCTAAAGATGACGCCGCGGGCCAGGCGATTGCTAACCGCTTTACTTCTAACATCAAAGGTCTGACTCAGGCCGCACGTAACGCCAACGACGGTATTTCTCTGGCGCAGACCACTGAAGGCGCGCTGTCTGAAATCAACAACAACTTGCAGCGTGTGCGTGAGTTGACCGTTCAAGCGACGACCGGGACTAACTCTGATTCTGACCTGTCTTCAATCCAGGACGAAATCAAATCCCGTCTGGATGAAATTGATCGCGTTTCCGGTCAGACCCAGTTCAACGGCGTGAATGTGCTGGCGAAAGATGGTTCGATGAAGATTCAGGTTGGCGCGAATGATGGGCAGACTATTAGCATTGATTTGCAGAAGATTGACTCTTCTACATTAGGACTGAACGGTTTCTCCGTTTCGGGTCAGTCACTTAACGTTAGTGATTCCATTACTCAAATTACCGGTGCCGCCGGGGCAAAACCTGTTGGTGTTGATTTCACTGCTGTTGCGAAAGATCTGACTACTGCGACAGGTAAAACAGTCGATGTTTCTAGCCTGACGTTACACAACACTCTGGATGCGAAAGGGGCTGCTACATCACAGTTCGTCGTTCAATCCGGCAATGATTTCTACTCCGCGTCGATTAATCATACAGACGGCAAAGTCACGTTGAATAAAGCCGATGTCGAATACACAGACACCGATAATGGACTAACGACTGCGGCTACTCAGAAAGATCAACTGATTAAAGTTGCCGCTGACTCTGACGGCTCGGCTGCGGGATATGTAACATTCCAAGGTAAAAACTACGCTACAACGGTTTCAACGGCACTTGATGATAATACTGCGGCAAAAGCAACAGATAATAAAGTTGTTGTTGAATTATCAACAGCAAAACCGACTGCACAGTTCTCAGGGGCTTCTTCTGCTGATCCACTGGCACTTTTAGACAAAGCGATTGCACAGGTTGATACTTTCCGCTCCTCCCTCGGTGCGGTGCAAAACCGTCTGGATTCCGCAGTCACCAACCTGAACAACACCACCACCAACCTGTCTGAAGCGCAGTCCCGTATTCAGGACGCCGACTATGCGACCGAAGTGTCCAACATGTCGAAAGCGCAGATTATCCAGCAGGCAGGTAACTCGGTGCTGTCCAAAGCTAACCAGGTTCCGCAGCAGGTTCTGTCTCTGCTGCAGGGTTAATCGCCGTAACCTGATTAACTGAGACTGACGGCAACGCCAAATTGCCTTATGCGCTGCGCTTATCAGGCCTACAAGGTGAAATGCAATTTATTGAATTTGCAGATTTTTGTAGGCCGGATAAGGCGTTACGCCGCATCCGGCAACATGAATGGTAATTTGTCAGCAACGTGCTTCCCCGCCAACGGCGGGGTTTTTTCTGCCCGCAATTTACCGGTAACCCCCAAATAACCCCTCATTTCACCCACTAATCGTCCGATTAAAAACCCTGCAGAAACGGATAATCATGCCGATAACTCATATAACGCAGGGCTGTTTATCGTGAATTCACTCTATACCGCTGAAGGTGTAATGGATAAACACTCGCTGTGGCAGCGTTATGTCCCGCTGGTGCGTCACGAAGCATTGCGCCTGCAGGTTCGACTGCCCGCGAGCGTGGAACTTGACGATCTGCTACAGGCGGGCGGCATTGGGTTACTTAATGCCGTCGAACGCTATGACGCCCTACAAGGAACGGCATTTACAACTTACGCAGTGCAGCGTATCCGTGGCGCTATGCTGGATGAACTTCGCAGCCGTGACTGGGTGCCGCGCAGCGTGCGACGCAACGCGCGTGAAGTGGCACAGGCAATAGGGCAACTGGAGCAGGAACTTGGCCGCAACGCCACGGAAACTGAGGTTGCGGAACGTTTAGGGATCGATATTGCCGATTATCGCCAAATGTTGCTCGACACCAATAACAGCCAGCTCTTCTCCTACGATGAGTGGCGTGAAGAGCACGGCGATAGCATCGAACTGGTTACTGATGATCATCAGCGAGAAAACCCGCTACAACAACTGCTGGACAATAATCTGCGCCAGCGGGTGATGGAAGCCATCGAAACGTTGCCGGAGCGCGAAAAACTGGTATTAACCCTCTATTATCAGGAAGAGCTGAATCTCAAAGAGATTGGTGCGGTGCTGGAGGTCGGGGAATCGCGGGTCAGTCAGTTACACAGCCAGGCTATTAAACGGTTACGCACTAAACTGGGTAAGTTATAACGTCAGTAAATGCCGCACTTTAATTTTGACTACCAGGAGTTCTTAATGATGGTGCAGCACCTGAAAAGACGGCCATTAAGCCGCTATCTTAAAGACTTTAAACACAGCCAGACCCATTGCGCGCATTGCCGTAAATTACTCGATCGCATTACCCTCGTCCGCGACGGCAAAATAGTGAATAAAATCGAGATTTCCCGACTGGACACGCTGCTTGATGAAAATGGCTGGCAAGTGGAACAACAATCATGGGCGGCATTGTGCCGATTTTGCGGTGATTTACATTGCAAAACGCAGAGTGATTTTTTCGATATTATCGGCTTTAAGCAATTTCTTTTTGAGCAAACTGAAATGAGCCCTGGTACGGTGCGTGAATATGTCGTTCGTTTGCGCCGTTTGGGGAATCATCTACACGAGCAAAATATTTCCCTCGATCAGCTGCAGGACGGTTTCCTTGATGAAATCCTCGCCCCGTGGCTGCCCTCCACCAGCACCAGCAATTACCGCATCGCGTTACGGAAGTATCAACACTATCAGCGTCAAACGTGTACCGGACTTGTGCAGAAATCCTCCAGCCTGCCTGCTTCTGATATATATTAAATAAGAATAAGATGTAGCGGAGTTGTTTTTGTGTTTACAAACAATGGCTCTACACTGCAAACAGACATAACAACATTCGGGGTGAATATGAAATTAGCACATCTGGGACGTCAGGCATTGATGGGTGTGATGGCCGTGGCGCTGGTTGCGGGTATGAGCGTTAAAAGTTTTGCAGATGAAGGTCTGCTTAATAAAGTCAAAGAGCGCGGCACGCTGCTGGTAGGGCTGGAGGGAACTTATCCGCCGTTCAGTTTTCAGGGGGATGACGGCAAATTAACCGGTTTTGAAGTGGAATTTGCCCAACAACTGGCAAAACATCTTGGCGTTGAGGCGTCACTAAAACCGACCAAATGGGACGGTATGCTGGCGTCGCTGGACTCTAAACGCATTGATGTGGTGATTAACCAGGTCACCATTTCTGACGAGCGCAAGAAAAAATACGATTTCTCTACCCCGTACACCATTTCTGGTATTCAGGCGCTGGTGAAAAAAGGCAACGAAGGCACCATTAAAACGGCTGATGATCTGAAAGGCAAAAAAGTGGGTGTCGGTCTGGGCACCAACTATGAAGAGTGGCTGCGTCAGAATGTTCAGGGCGTCGATGTGCGTACCTATGATGATGACCCGACCAAATATCAGGATCTGCGCGTAGGCCGTATCGATGCGATCCTCGTTGATCGTCTGGCGGCGCTGGATCTGGTGAAGAAAACCAACGATACGCTGGCAGTAACCGGTGAAGCATTCTCTCGTCAGGAGTCTGGCGTGGCGCTGCGTAAAGGAAATGAAGACCTGCTGAAAGCGGTGAATGATGCAATTGCGGAAATGCAAAAAGATGGCACTTTGCAAGCCCTTTCCGAAAAATGGTTTGGTGCTGATGTGACCAAATAATCAGCATAATGACAAAAAAGGGCGCTTTCACTAGCGCCTTTTTTATTTACGCGTTTTCAGCGTGCATAATAAGAAAATCACAACAACACACATCGGAGGCTGTTATGCCACTGCATAATTTAACCCGTTTTCCACGGCTGGAGTTTATCGGCGCGCCAACGCCGCTCGAATATCTGCCGCGCTTTTCTGATTATCTTGGACGGGAAATTTTCATCAAACGGGATGACGTCACTCCCATGGCAATGGGCGGCAATAAATTACGTAAGCTGGAATTTCTCGCGGCAGATGCTCTGCGTGAAGGTGCCGATACGCTGATTACTGCCGGGGCGATCCAGTCTAACCATGTGCGCCAGACTGCCGCAGTCGCTGCGAAACTCGGTCTGCACTGCGTGGCGCTGCTGGAAAATCCTATTGGTACAACCGCGGAAAACTATTTAACCAACGGCAATCGTTTGTTGCTGGATCTGTTCAATACCCAGATTGAAATGTGCGACGCACTGACCGATCCCAATGCCCAACTGGAAGAGCTGGCGACGCGAGTCGAAGCACAAGGCTTTCGCCCGTATGTCATTCCGGTTGGCGGTTCTAATGCTTTGGGCGCGCTGGGTTATGTGGAGAGTGCGCTGGAAATCGCGCAACAGTGTGAAGGGGCGGTTAATATTTCGTCGGTGGTGGTCGCATCGGGCAGTGCCGGAACTCACGCCGGACTGGCTGTTGGGCTGGAACACCTGATGCCTGAAAGCGAACTGATTGGCGTGACTGTGTCGCGTTCTGTTGCCGATCAATTGCCGAAAGTGGTTAACCTCCAACAGGCGATTGCGAAAGAACTGGAGCTGACCGCATCAGCGGAAATTTTACTCTGGGATGACTATTTTGCACCTGGCTACGGCGTGCCGAACGACGAAGGCATGGAAGCAGTGAAATTGCTGGCGAGGCTGGAAGGCATTCTGCTTGATCCTGTGTATACCGGAAAAGCGATGGCGGGGCTGATTGACGGTATCAGTCAGAAACGCTTCAAAGATGAAGGGCCGATTTTGTTTATTCATACCGGCGGTGCGCCTGCGCTGTTCGCCTATCATCCCCACGTTTAGCTCCGGGAACGCTCATGCAAGAAAGTATACAACTGGTTATTGATTCCTTGCCGTTCCTGCTGAAAGGGGCTGGGTATACGCTGCAACTCAGTATCGGAGGCATGTTTTTTGGCTTACTGCTCGGGTTTATTCTCGCGCTGATGCGCCTGTCGCCAATCTGGCCCGTGCGCTGGCTGGCGCGTTTTTATATCTCTATTTTTCGTGGTACGCCGCTCATCGCACAACTGTTTATGATCTATTACGGACTGCCACAGTTTGGTATCGAATTAGATCCCATTCCGTCAGCAATGATTGGTCTGTCGCTGAACACTGCCGCCTATGCTGCCGAAACGCTGCGCGCCGCCATTTCTTCTATTGATAAAGGTCAGTGGGAAGCTGCAGCCAGTATTGGTATGACGCCATGGCAGACCATGCGTCGCGCGATTTTGCCACAGGCGGCGCGGGTGGCGTTGCCGCCGCTGTCGAACAGCTTTATCAGCCTGGTAAAAGATACGTCGCTGGCCGCGACAATCCAGGTGCCGGAGCTGTTCCGTCAGGCGCAGTTGATTACCTCGCGCACGCTGGAGGTGTTCACCATGTACCTGGCGGCTTCGCTCATCTACTGGATCATGGCGACTGTGTTATCGACGTTGCAGAACCATTTTGAGAATCAACTTAATCGCCAGGAGAGAGAACCCAAATGAGTGCCATTGAAGTTAAGAACCTGGTGAAAAAATTCCACGGTCAGACGGTGCTGCATGGTATCGACCTTGAGGTGAAGCCTGGCGAAGTAGTGGCAATTATCGGTCCGAGTGGTTCCGGCAAAACCACGTTGCTACGCAGCATAAATCTGCTGGAACAACCGGAAGCGGGAACCATCACCGTTGGCGATATCACTATTGATACTGCACGTTCATTAAGTCAGCAAAAATCGCTGATTCGCCAGTTGCGTCAGCACGTCGGGTTTGTCTTCCAGAACTTTAATCTGTTTCCGCATCGTACGGTGCTGGAAAACATTATTGAAGGGCCGGTGATCGTCAAAGGCGAACCGAAAGAAGAGGCCACGGCGCGCGCTCGCGAGCTGCTGGCGAAAGTTGGGCTGGCCGGTAAAGAAACCAGTTATCCACGTCGTTTGTCTGGCGGTCAACAGCAGCGCGTTGCGATTGCGCGTGCTCTGGCAATGCGTCCTGAAGTGATTTTGTTTGATGAGCCAACGTCGGCGCTGGATCCAGAGCTGGTGGGCGAAGTCCTGAACACCATTCGTCAGCTGGCGCAGGAAAAGCGCACGATGGTGATTGTGACGCACGAAATGAGCTTTGCCCGGGATGTTGCGGACCGGGCGATTTTTATGGACCAGGGGCGGATAGTCGAGCAGGGGGTAGCAAAAGCGTTATTTGCTGATCCTCAGCAGCCTCGCACCCGCCAGTTCCTGGAGAAGTTTCTGCTGCAATAATAAGAAAAAATCAGCCCCGACGATTCACCAGTCGGGGCGGGACGCCATTTCAAACGTGATAAAACTGCTTAACAAATCAGCATAACTCATTAATAACATAAGAGAATGCGATGGCTTGCAAAAGTAATTCATTGCCTGAATAATATAAAAAATATATAAATCTTATTTATGTGATAGTTTGAATTATCATTATAAATGATACTCACTCTCAGGGGCGTTGCGGTTTACTATGCAGGATACGGATTTTTTCAGCTGGCTTCGCACGATGTTGTTGCGTTTTCAGAGGATGGAGGCCGCAGAAGAGGTCTACCATGAAATAGAGCTTCAGGCTCAGCAGCTGGAGTACGATTACTATTCGTTATGTGTTCGCCACCCGGTACCATTCACGCGACCTAAAGTGGCTTTCTACACCAATTACCCTGAGTCGTGGGTTAGTTATTATCAGGCAAAAAATTTTCTCGCAATTGATCCGGTGCTGAACCCTGAAAACTTTAGTCAGGGCCATTTAATGTGGAATGATGACTTATTCAGCGAAGCACAGCCGTTATGGGAAGCTGCGCGCGCACATGGTTTACGCCGCGGTGTCACTCAGTATTTAATGTTGCCAAATCGGGCGTTGGGCTTTTTGTCCTTTTCCCGTTGCAGCACGCGCGAAATACCCATTCTTAGTGATGAACTGCAATTAAAAATGCAGCTACTGGTGCGCGAAAGTCTGATGGCTCTGATGCGTTTAAATGATGAAATAGTGATGACGCCAGAGATGAATTTCAGCAAGCGCGAAAAAGAAATTCTGAAATGGACGGCGGAAGGTAAGACATCAGCAGAGATAGCGATGATTTTGTCAATCTCTGAGAATACGGTCAATTTCCATCAGAAAAACATGCAGAAAAAAATCAATGCACCGAATAAGACGCAGGTTGCCTGTTACGCGGCCGCTACTGGCTTAATTTGATCTCTTTTCTGTTCTGCGTGCCAGATGCAAAAACCGGCTGAAAGGCACGCTCTCAGCCGGTTTTATATTACTGACGGTAGGCTTGTTTAATTTGCTTAACCGTTTTGGAAAATACTGCAGCCTGGGTTTCGTCTTCGATCAGCGCAAGCTGTTTTTCCATCTTTAACATCACGCGGCCCGCGTCAGCTTGTCCCATCGCCTGCAGCATCAGCGTCAGCATCGCTTTCAGGCAGGAGACTTCATTTGCCAGTTCTTGATTATTCTCGGCAGTAGAAAAATCAGGCGTACTCATTTATTTTCCTCGTCATGTTGCAATGAAAATTTGCGGTGAAAAATGTTAAGGCGGCGGAGTATACCATAAGCTTTGCTAAAAATAGCAGTGGTTGTTTTTTGAGCGTGATATCAACAGTACTATAAAATACGTTAATATAATGACCAATAAATATTTTTATCATGAATGTTTTTTGCCCGTATTGTTCGGGTTAATTAATGTTACATATTCAGCGGGCTGATTTTCATTTTTGCTGAATAAAGTCAATTTTTGTCACATTTCATCGCCGGGCTTACTGTGAAACGATCCCGGAAGCCGTTGGTGACGGGCGTGACCATAACTGTGGACAATCGAATTGACAAAAACGAGAGAAAAATCGAATACCCACCATTTTTAACGTTTCAAAGTTGCAATAAAAACCGCTAATATACGAATGACTAACTATCAGTAGCGTTATCCCTATTTCTGGAGATATTCCTTTGATCAACGTTCTACTTGTTGATGACCACGAACTGGTGCGCGCAGGGATACGACGCATTCTGGAAGATATAAAGGGTATAAAAGTCGTCGGTGAGGCATCGTGCGGTGAAGACGCCGTTAAATGGTGCCGGGCAAATGCCGTTGACGTGGTGCTAATGGACATGAGTATGCCGGGCATTGGCGGTCTTGAGGCGACGCGTAAAATCGCGCGTTCCACAGCTGATGTCAAAATCATCATGCTTACCGTCCATACAGAAAACCCTTTACCAGCGAAAGTCATGCAGGCCGGAGCTGCGGGCTACCTCAGCAAAGGCGCGGCTCCGCAGGAAGTCGTGAGTGCGATTCGTTCTGTCTATTCAGGGCAGCGTTACATTGCTTCTGATATCGCTCAACAAATGGCGTTAAGCCAGATCGAACCAGAAAAAACAGAAAGCCCATTTGCCAGTTTGTCTGAACGTGAATTGCAGATTATGCTGATGATCACCAAGGGCCAGAAGGTCAATGAGATCTCAGAACAGCTCAATCTCAGTCCGAAAACGGTGAACAGCTACCGCTATCGTATGTTCAGTAAACTAAACATTCATGGCGATGTTGAGCTGACTCACCTGGCAATTCGCCATGGTCTGTGTAATGCGGAGACATTATCAAGTCAGTGAGTGATCAGTTTGACGCAAAAGCGTTTTTAAAAACCGTAACCAGCCAGCCAGGCGTTTATCGCATGTATGATGCTGGTGGTACGGTTATCTATGTAGGCAAAGCGAAAGACCTGAAAAAACGGCTTTCCAGCTATTTCCGTAGCAACCTCGCTTCGCGCAAAACCGAAGCGCTGGTCGCCCAGATCCAGCAAATTGATGTAACGGTTACTCATACAGAAACCGAAGCGCTGTTACTGGAACACAACTACATCAAACTTTATCAGCCGCGTTACAACGTTTTGCTACGCGATGATAAATCATATCCTTTTATCTTCCTGAGTGGCGATACCCACCCGCGTCTGGCGATGCATCGTGGAGCGAAGCATGCCAAAGGTGAATATTTCGGCCCGTTCCCGAATGGCTATGCCGTACGTGAAACACTGGCGCTACTGCAAAAGATTTTCCCCATTCGCCAGTGCGAAAACAGTGTTTATCGCAATCGCTCGCGTCCGTGTCTGCAATATCAGATAGGGCGCTGTCTGGGGCCGTGCGTTGAAGGACTGGTGAGTGAAGAAGAATACGCTCAGCAGGTCGAGTATGTGCGCCTGTTTTTGTCTGGCAAAGATGATCAGGTGCTTACGCAACTCATTAGTCGTATGGAAACTGCCAGCCAGAATCTGGAGTTTGAAGAAGCTGCACGGATTCGCGACCAAATTCAGGCGGTGCGACGTGTCACCGAAAAACAGTTTGTTTCCAATACCGGCGACGACCTTGACGTTATTGGAGTGGCGTTCGATGCGGGTATGGCTTGTGTCCACGTATTGTTCATTCGTCAGGGCAAAGTGCTCGGCAGCCGCAGCTATTTCCCGAAAGTGCCTGGCGGTACGGAACTGAGCGAGGTGGTGGAAACCTTCGTAGGTCAGTTCTATTTACAAGGCAGCCAGATGCGCACCTTACCGGGTGAGATCCTGCTCGATTTTAATCTTAGCGATAAAACGCTGCTCGCCGATTCCCTTTCAGAACTGGCGGGACGCAAGATTAATGTTCAAACCAAACCTCGTGGCGATAGAGCGCGTTATCTGAAACTCGCGCGCACCAATGCGGCGACGGCCTTAACCAGCAAACTTTCGCAGCAATCTACCGTTCACCAGCGGCTGACCGCGCTTGCCAGCGTGTTGAAATTGCCGGAAGTGAAGCGGATGGAGTGCTTTGACATCAGCCATACCATGGGTGAACAAACCGTCGCTTCCTGTGTGGTGTTTGATGCTAACGGCCCGCTGCGTGCGGAGTATCGGCGCTATAACATTACTGGCATCACGCCGGGCGATGATTATGCGGCGATGAATCAGGTGCTGCGTCGGCGTTATGGTAAAGCCATTGACGACAGTAAGATCCCGGATGTGATCCTTATCGACGGCGGCAAAGGACAGCTTGCGCAGGCGAAAAATGTCTTCGCCGAACTGGATGTCTCATGGGATAAAAATCATCCGCTGCTACTTGGCGTTGCCAAAGGAGCGGATCGTAAGGCTGGGCTGGAAACGCTGTTCTTTGAGCCGGAAGGTGAGGGATTTAGTTTGCCGCCAGATTCTCCCGCGCTGCATGTTATCCAGCATATTCGCGATGAATCACACGATCACGCGATTGGTGGGCACCGTAAAAAACGGGCGAAGGTCAAAAATACCAGTTCCCTGGAAACCATTGAAGGCGTCGGGCCAAAACGTAGGCAAATGTTGTTGAAATATATGGGCGGTTTGCAAGGTTTACGTAACGCCAGCGTCGAGGAAATTGCAAAAGTGCCGGGTATTTCGCAAGGTCTGGCAGAAAAGATCTTCTGGTCGTTGAAACATTGATGTCTCTGTAGCAACATAGGGGTAATCTTACTGACAACAGATAGTTACCCGTCATTATGCAATTTAATATCCCTACGTTGCTTACACTGTTCCGTGTCATCCTTATCCCATTCTTTGTATTGGTCTTTTATCTGCCTGTCACCTGGTCGCCGTTTGCCGCCGCGCTCATTTTCTGCGTCGCGGCGGTGACTGACTGGTTCGATGGTTTTCTGGCACGCCGCTGGAACCAGAGTACCCGGTTTGGTGCTTTCCTTGACCCTGTCGCAGATAAAGTTCTCGTGGCTATCGCCATGGTGCTGGTAACCGAGCATTACCACAGCTGGTGGGTGACCTTACCGGCAGCAACGATGATCGCCCGTGAAATTATTATTTCTGCGCTACGCGAATGGATGGCGGAGTTGGGTAAACGCAGTAGCGTGGCTGTCTCCTGGATTGGAAAAGTGAAAACCACTGCCCAGATGGTGGCGTTAGCCTGGCTGCTGTGGCGTCCGAACATTTGGGTTGAGTACGCCGGTATTGCACTTTTCTTTGTGGCTGCGGTACTGACTCTGTGGTCAATGTTGCAATATTTGAGCGCTGCGCGTGCAGATTTGCTTGATCAGTGATCGTTTCGGCGCAATTTTCAGCAAACGATCAAAAGTGGTGAAAAATATCGTTGACTCATCGCGCCAGGTAAGTAGAATGCAACGCATCGAACGGCGGCACTGATTGCCAGACGATAATAAAATCAAGTGATTAACTGATTGCTTGATGAATGCGGGAATAGCTCAGTTGGTAGAGCACGACCTTGCCAAGGTCGGGGTCGCGAGTTCGAGTCTCGTTTCCCGCTCCAGATTAAAGACATGCGCAATAGCGGGTGTCAGTTTAAAAAAGTTTAACGGCGCGTTAGCAAAGCGGTTATGTAGCGGATTGCAAATCCGTCTAGTCCGGTTCGACTCCGGAACGCGCCTCCACTTTCTTCCCGAGCCCGGATGGTGGAATCGGTAGACACAAGGGATTTAAAATCCCTCGGCGTTCGCGCTGTGCGGGTTCAAGTCCCGCTCCGGGTACCATGGGAAAGATAAGAATAAAATCAAAGCAATAAGCAGTGTCGTGAAACCACCTTCGGGTGGTTTTTTTGTGCCTGCAACTTGTCGTTACACCCTCCTTAATTTTTAATCACCGGCAAAGCCACTCAAAAAGTATCTCTGATACGGACCGGCATGTAAGATAGGTGCTGGCGAGTTGAGATCCACAAGGAAAAGCGTATGAAAACGGGACCGTTAAACGAAAGTGAGTTGGAATGGCTGGACGATATTCTGACCAAATACAACACTGACCACGCCATTCTTGATGTGGCGGAGCTGGACGGTTTATTGACGGCGGTGTTGAGTTCTCCGCAAGAGATTGAACCGGCACAGTGGCTGGTTGCCGTGTGGGGTGGGGCTGACTATGTGCCGCGCTGGGCGTCAGAGAAAGAGATGACGCGCTTTATGAACCTGGCTTTTCAACATATGGCCGATACCGCAGAGCGTCTGAACGAATTCCCGGAGCAGTTTGAGCCGTTATTCGGCTTGCGAGAAGTCGATGGCAGCGAGCTGACGATTGTTGAGGAGTGGTGCTTTGGCTATATGCGGGGCGTGGCACTTTCTGACTGGTCAACGTTGCCCGATTCGTTAAAACCAGCGCTGGATGCGATTGCGCTGCACGGTACTGAGGAAAACTTCGAGCGGGTAGAGAAGATGTCGCCAGAAGCGTTTGAAGAGAGCGTAGATGCTATTCGGCTGGCGGCGCTTGATTTACATGCATACTGGATGGCGCATCCGCAGGAAAAAGCTGTTCAGCAACCGATCAAAGCAGAAGAGAAACCGGGACGTAACGATCCTTGTCCGTGTGGCAGTGGTAAGAAATTTAAGCAGTGCTGCCTGCATTAAGAGGTCACATTGGGTGTCAGCGTTAATTCTGGCACCCAATAAGAATCTAATCACCCCACTTCTGGTAACAAGCCTGCCGCAATCAAAAATTGCACGCCAATCACAGCAATACCACAGAGAAACACCACCACCAGCGCCGGACGACCACCTTTCACCCGGTAACCCGCCTGAGGATTGTGCTTCCTGCTTTGCCAGGTCAACAGCGAAGGGATAATCAATGCCAGTACCGCCAGCGCCACGCCGGCGTAACCCAGCGCCATCACAAATCCTCGTGGATAAAACAGTGCAAACGCCAGTGGCGGCAGAAAGGTAATTGCACCAGTTTGCAATCGTCCACCAACGGTATTTGAACGCTGAAACAAATCTGCCAAATAATCAAATAAGCCTAACGCTACGCCGAGGAAGGACGTGGCGAGGGCTAAATCAGCAAATAAATGCACTGCCAGCTCAACATGCGGAGAGGCCACCATTTCGCGTAACGCCTGTAACAGCCCGTTTAATCCGGCATGATTAGCCAGCAATCCCATAAAGGTTGTTGAATCAATGCTGCCAAGGGTCGCCAGCTGCCAGAAAATATATGCCACCAGGGGGATCGCACTACCGATTATAAACACCCAGCGTAGCTTACGAATGTTGCCATCCATATAGCTGACAATACTCGGCACGCTACCGTGAAAACCAAACGACGTAAAAATCACCGGGATTGCAGACAGTGCCAGTCCCTGTTGCAACGGCAGGGTTAAAAGATTCACTTTGTGAATATGCGGTAGCAGCAATACCAGCATCACCACCAGAAAAATAATTTTGGCGCTGAACAGAAAACGGTTAAATAAATCGACCAGCGAAGTTCCGACACAAACCACGCCACCGGCAACAAAAGTGAACAACAGCACGCCAGCGGTTGCCGACATTGAAATACCTGTCCAGTCGCTGATGCTGGAGGCCAACAATTCACCGGCACCGCTGATGTATGCCGCAGTCAGAGCATACATTAAGAACATCATACTGAAGCCCGTCAGCCACTGACCGTAGCGTCCCAGATAGCGTTTTGCCAGCGTGCCCAGACCGGTATCTGCCGGGACATGCTGATACACCTCCAGCAGTAATAGCGCCGTGTAGCACATCAACGCCCAAAGCCCAATCAACAAGATTAACGTGACGCTAAAACCAACACCTGCCGCAGCCAGCGGCATTGCCAGCATGCCTGCGCCAATTGTGGTTCCCGCCACGATAAAAACACTTCCCAGAGTTCTGTTTTTCACGCTTTCTTCTGTCCTGACGATCTTTATGAGTGATATCTGCGGCGCAGGTTAAGGCATAACGGCTGATTCGTCAAATCGACGTTACATATAGTGTAAATATAAATGTACAATAAAAAGCGTTCAGTTCTGCGCTGGCGCAAAGTCTTCATAAGCAGCAATCGCTACGCTAGGCTTTTTTTGAGGAGGAACGATGGACTCTATTCACGGTCATGAAGTGTTAAATATGATGATTGAATCAGGCGAGCAATATACGCATGCCAGTCTGGAAGCAGCAATTAAAGCGCGTTTTGGTGAACAGGCACGTTTTCACACCTGCTCGGCAGAAGGGATGACTGCGGGAGAGTTGGTGGCGTTTCTGGCAGCAAAAGGCAAATTTATACCTTCAGAAGAAGGTTTTTCAACCGATCAGAGTAAGATTTGCCGTCACTGATTTGAAACGGCGGCAGAAAACCTGCCGCCGGAGAGCATTAGTTTTGTGTGTCGAGGGTAGAGAGTTCTTTGTCGATAAAATACAGACCTTCGCCACTTTTGCCTGCCAGGCTTAATTTATCAATAATCGATTTGAACAGTTTCTCTTCTTCATGCTGCTCAGAAACATACCATTGCAGGAAATTAAATGTTGGGTAGTCCTGATTGGTCATTGCAGCATGAGCCAGTTCGTTAATTTTCTGCGTGATTAATTGTTCGTGTTTATAGGTTTCCTGGAATAATTCATCAAGTGAGGAATATTCAGCAAACGGAGATTCAACGGTATTAATACGCGGTAAGTTGCCGGTATCAGTCAGGTAATCAAACAGACGCTGCATATGCGTCATCTCTTCCTGGGCGTGACGGCGCAGGAACGCGGCAGCACCTTCGAAGGTATGATAGCTGCACCAGGCGCTCATTTGCTGATAAAGCAGTGAAGAGTACAGTTCCAGGTTCATCTGCTCATTAAGTTTTTCAATCATTTCTGGTTTCAGCATGATAGTGCTCCACAAAGGTTATATTTGTTGCTGTAGCGTCACTATAATTTGTTATTTTATTATTTGCAAAAGGTAAAATATAAACATCATTTATTAAAAATACGAATGGGAATAAAACGCATTACCGCTATTTATTTAATCAGCGAAGATCCCCCTCGCTGATTAAAACGTTTAGAGAAAGACAGGGAAGGCGGAATGATGGCACTGATATGACAAAGTGAATTCCGTATTCAAACATAAGGAACCCGCAAAGAGGCTACAGTTGCCTACTGGCTGACCAAAGGGGATAGCGTGGGTATAGCCTGCCTGCTGGCATGCGCGATCGGCGATCCCGCGACTGACATAACGATCGGTACGGGCATGCTGCAAAAAAGCCTGATCATAAACCAACCGAACAATACCTGTTGCCGCGTCAACTTCGCTCACATGGGCCTGGCGAGTAACCGTACACCCCGTCAGCGTTATTAAGGAAAGAGTCAGAATCAGAAGTCTCATGGTCCAGCCAGAAGAGTAAAAGAAAGCAGTATTTTACGCGTTACAGCGCTGCGACAATGGCCGGAAAAGACGCCTGGCAGGCGCTATTTCTTGCCATCTGTATGTGTCAGAAATTGGGGGGCTGCTTTTTTGATTATCATTTTTATAACATTAAAGGGGTATTTATGTGATTTACATCACATAAAGATTGATTTTTGTGATGGTTGTCATATTATAAACGCAAAGACAATAACACCTGTATAACAAATGGTCGGAGTACCGCGATGAAACTGCGCAAGATCCTGAAAAGTATGTTCAATAACTATTGCAAGACGTTCAAAGACGTACCGCCAGGCAATATGTTCCGATAACAAAAAACCTGCTCCGGCAGGTTTTTTTGTGTTCTGATGACGGTGGATGTGACTATCGCTGAAGATGTGAAGCCGCTACTATAACGGCTTTCAAAATGCTATCAGGAGTTTACGATGTCCCAGCCGCTGAATGCCGATCAGGAACTGGTTTCTGATGTGGTTGCTTGCCAGTTGGTTATCAAACAAATTCTGGATGTTCTCGATGTGATCGCGCCCGTTGAAGTTCGCGAAAAAATGTCCAGTCAGCTGAAGAATATCGACTTTACTAACCATCCCGCCGCCGCAGACCCGGTCACCATGCGGGCAATCCAAAAAGCCATCGCGTTGATTGAACTCAAGTTTGCCCCACAGGGCGAATCCCATTAAAAAACCGCTGCTTCAAAAAAATGAGGCAGCAGTTTCTCAAAAACATTATCGGCGCAATGCATTAGCGCCGATGATGATCAATGTAGCTGATGCGACACGACATTCAGAACATGTTGGTCGGTCTGCACAGGACACATACCAGCAAGTTTCGCACTGCGCACTTCATCAAGAATGGTTTGCAGTAACAGGCCATCATGCTGCTGTTCTTTTTCCAGATCGCGCAGGAAATTGACGGTTGAATCATCATTCAGTTCTTTCGCTTCATCGGCTAACTGCGCCAGCGTGCTTGAACGTTGCTCGTATTCTTCCATCGTTTTTTGGAACAGTTCTTCCAGAGAGTTCAGTTTTTCACCGGGAACATCAATGGCTTTAACGATGGGGGTAGCGCCGACACTCTTCATAAAGTTAAACATGCGCATCATTTGGGTCACATTACTCTGTGCCTGGGCGCGAAGGAAAGTGGCGGTGCCGTTCAGACTCTGTTCAGAACACCAGTTACTCAGGTGAAGGTAGAGATTGGATGCGTAAAACTCGCGGTTCATTTGAGAGTTGAGTTTGAGAAGCATTCCAGCGGTTGCCATACCTAATATCCTTATATCCAGAAGTGGAGAGGTGCAAGATAAATCAAAACACCATAATTACTGTTTGCAGAATAATTCCTTTCTGCCGGTCCGAAATGTGATCGTGGAGTCAATTCTGACGATGATCTGAAATAAGAATAACGTCTGAACGGGTATAAGAAAATGCTTAAATCATCAAGTTTATATATTTTTACATTTCATTGATGAAATCAATGTAACTGTAATGAATTTTAATGATGGTGCCTTTTGTATCTTGTTGATATTAATCGATGAATTTGAATTCATGATGAAGCAATGATTTTATAAAACGTTTTTTCATTTTTGCGATATGGCTCTCATTATACGTGTTCTGTTAATTAATGAGCACGGTGATAATTAATGGCGAAATGAATGACGCGCATTTTCCACATCTTTAAGTTGCGGTTATTACACCATTGCAAAAACTCAACGCCAGGTAATGAGGCCTATTGACTGGTTAAAAAGAAGACATCCCGCATGGGTACCAAAGACAACAAGGACTTCCAGGCTAATCTTATGGATTATTCTGCTGTGCACTCGATAATTTGTCTGACAAATTCGCTTTTCCTTATGTCTTTTCCCGCTAAATTTATGCACGTTCTCACTGTAATTCTGCGATGTGATATTGCTCTCCTATGGAGAATTAATTTCTCGCTAAAACTATGTCAACACAGTCACTTATCTTTTAGTTAAAAGGTAATGCTTTGTTTTCCGATTAATTTAACGAATGTCATTCGTTTTTGCCCTACACAAAACGACACTAAAGCTGGAGAGAACCATGCACAAATTTACTAAAGCCCTGGCAGCCATTGGTCTGGCAGCCGTTATGTCACAATCCGCTATGGCGGAGAACCTGAAGCTCGGTTTCCTGGTGAAGCAACCGGAAGAGCCGTGGTTCCAGACCGAATGGAAGTTTGCCGATAAAGCCGGGAAGGATTTAGGGTTTGAAGTTATTAAGATTGCCGTGCCGGATGGCGAAAAAACATTGAACGCTATCGACAGCCTGGCTGCCAGTGGCGCGAAAGGTTTCGTTATTTGTACTCCGGACCCGAAACTCGGCTCTGCCATCGTGGCGAAAGCGCGTGGCTACGATATGAAAGTCATTGCCGTGGATGACCAGTTTGTTAACGCCAAAGGTAAGCCAATGGATACCGTTCCGCTGGTGATGATGGCAGCGACCAAAATTGGCGAACGTCAGGGCCAGGAACTGTATAAAGAGATGCAGAAACGTGGCTGGGATGTCAAAGAAAGTGCGGTGATGGCGATTACCTCCAACGAACTGGATACGGCTCGTCGCCGTACTACGGGGTCTATGGATGCGCTGAAAGCTGCAGGATTCCCGGAAAAACAAATTTATCAGGTACCTACCAAATCTAACGACATCCCGGGGGCATTTGACGCTGCCAACTCAATGCTGGTTCAACATCCGGAAGTTAAACATTGGCTGATTGTCGGTATGAACGACAGCACCGTGCTGGGCGGCGTACGCGCGACGGAAGGTCAGGGCTTTAAAGCGGCCGATATCATCGGTATCGGTATTAACGGTGTGGATGCAGTGAGTGAACTGTCTAAGGCGCAGGCAACCGGCTTCTACGGTTCCCTGCTGCCAAGCCCGGACGTACATGGTTATAAGTCCAGCGAAATGCTTTACAACTGGGTTGCAAAAGGTGTTGAACCGACCAAATTCACCGAAGTTACCGACGTGGTGCTGATCACGCGTGACAACTTTAAAGAAGAACTGGAGAAAAAAGGTTTAGGCGGTAAGTAATTTGCCGGAAAAATTCCCCTCTGCATGATGCAGAGGGGGTGTGAACGACCAGTGATTCACGGAGACGTTATGCAACAGTCTACCCCGTATCTCTCATTTCGCGGCATCGGTAAAACGTTTCCCGGCGTTAAGGCGCTGACGGATATTAGTTTTGACTGCTATGCCGGTCAGGTTCATGCGTTGATGGGTGAAAATGGCGCAGGAAAATCAACTCTCTTAAAAATCCTCAGCGGAAACTATGCGCCAACCACGGGTTCTGTAGTGATTAATGGGCAGGAAATGTCCTTTTCCGACACGACCGCAGCACTTAACGCGGGTGTGGCGATTATTTATCAGGAACTGCATCTCGTGCCGGAAATGACCGTCGCGGAAAACATCTATCTCGGCCAGCTGCCGCATAAAGGCGGCATTGTGAATCGTTCATTGCTGAATTATGAGGCAGGTTTACAAATTAAACATCTTGGTATGGATATTGACCCGGACACGCCGCTGAAATATCTCTCCATTGGTCAGTGGCAGATGGTTGAAATCGCCAAAGCGCTGGCACGTAACGCCAAAATTATCGCCTTTGATGAGCCAACCAGCTCCCTCTCTGCCCGCGAAATCGACAATCTTTTCCGCGTTATTCGTGAACTGCGAAAAGAGGGGCGGGTGATCTTATACGTTTCTCACCGTATGGAAGAAATATTTGCCCTCAGCGATGCCATCACCGTCTTTAAAGATGGGCGTTATGTCAAAACCTTTACCGATATGCAGCAGGTTGACCACGACGCACTGGTGCAGGCGATGGTCGGGCGCGACATTGGCGATATCTACGGCTGGCAACCGCGTAGTTATGGCGAGGAGCGGCTGCGTCTTGATGCTGTGAAAGCACCAGGCGTGCGTACGCCAATAAGTCTGGCGGTTCGCAGTGGTGAAATTGTTGGGCTGTTTGGTCTGGTCGGGGCAGGGCGTAGCGAATTAATGAAAGGCATGTTTGGCGGGACGCAAATCACCGCCGGTCAGGTTTATATCGACCAACAGCCGATCGATATTCGTAAACCGAGCCACGCCATTGCCGCAGGCATGATGCTCTGCCCGGAAGATCGCAAAGCGGAAGGCATTATTCCCGTGCACTCCGTTCGCGACAATATCAACATCAGTGCCAGACGTAAACATGTGCTTGGCGGTTGTGTAATCAACAACGGTTGGGAAGAAAACAATGCCGATCACCACATTCGTTCGCTCAACATCAAAACGCCGGGCGCTGAGCAACTGATCATGAATCTCTCAGGCGGAAATCAGCAAAAAGCCATTCTGGGCCGCTGGTTATCGGAAGAGATGAAGGTCATTTTGCTGGATGAACCTACGCGTGGCATTGATGTTGGTGCTAAGCATGAAATTTACAACGTGATTTACGCGCTGGCGGCGCAGGGTGTGGCGGTGCTGTTTGCCTCCAGCGACTTACCTGAAGTCCTCGGCGTTGCCGACCGGATTGTGGTGATGCGGGAAGGCGAAATCGCCGGTGAATTGTTACACGAGCAGGCAGATGAGCGTCAGGCACTGAGCCTTGCGATGCCTAAAGTCAGCCAGGCAGTTGCCTGAGTAAGGAGAGTATGATGTCTTCTGTTTCTACATCGGGTTCTGGCGCACCTAAGTCGTCATTCAGCTTCGGGCGTATCTGGGATCAGTACGGCATGCTGGTGGTGTTTGCGGTGCTTTTTATCGCCTGTGCCATTTTTGTCCCAAATTTTGCCACCTTCATTAATATGAAAGGGTTGGGCCTGGCAATTTCCATGTCGGGGATGGTGGCTTGTGGCATGTTGTTCTGCCTTGCTTCCGGTGACTTTGACCTTTCTGTCGCCTCCGTAATTGCCTGTGCGGGTGTCACCACGGCGGTGGTTATTAATCTGACTGAAAGCCTGTGGATTGGCGTGGCAGCGGGGTTGCTGCTGGGCATTCTCTGTGGCCTGGTCAATGGCTTTGTTATCGCCAAACTCAAAATAAATGCCCTGATCACGACACTGGCAACGATGCAGATTGTTCGAGGTCTGGCGTACATCATTTCAGACGGTAAAGCGGTCGGTATCGAAGATGAAAGCTTCTTTGCCCTTGGTTACGCCAACTGGTTCGGTCTGCCTGCGCCAATCTGGCTCACCGTCGCGTGTTTGATCATCTTTGGCTTGCTGCTGAATAAAACCACCTTTGGTCGTAATACCCTGGCGATTGGCGGGAACGAAGAGGCTGCGCGTCTGGCGGGTGTACCGGTTGTTCGCACCAAAATTATTATCTTTGTTCTCTCTGGCCTGGTATCAGCGATAGCCGGAATTATTCTGGCTTCACGTATGACCAGTGGGCAGCCAATGACGTCGATTGGTTATGAGCTGATTGTGATCTCCGCCTGCGTTTTAGGTGGCGTTTCTCTGAAAGGCGGCATCGGAAAAATCTCATATGTGGTGGCGGGTATCTTAATTTTAGGCACCGTGGAGAACGCCATGAACCTGCTTAATATTTCTCCTTTCGCGCAGTACGTGGTTCGCGGCTTAATCCTGCTGGCAGCGGTGATCTTCGACCGTTACAAGCAAAAAGCGAAACGCACTGTCTGATGCTTTTTTCTGCAACAATTTAGCGCTTTTTTCCTCCACAGCCAGCCGCCACAACGGTTGGCTGTTCTTCGTTACAAATGGCGACCCCCGTCACACTGTCTATACTTACATGTCTGTAAAGCGCGTTCTGCGCAACACAATAAGAAAAGAGAAGGAGGAGAACCGGGTGACAGAACCGTTAACCGAAACCCCTGAACTATCCGCGAAATATGCCTGGTTTTTTGATCTCGATGGAACGCTGGCGGAAATCAAACCGCATCCCGATCAGGTCGTCGTGCCTGACACTATTCTGCAAGGACTTCAGCTACTGGCAACCGCAAGTGATGGTGCATTGGCATTGATTTCAGGGCGCTCAATGGTGGAGCTTGACGCACTGGCAAAACCTTATCGCTTCCCATTAGCGGGCGTGCATGGGGCGGAGCGCCGTGACATCAATGGTAAAACGCATATCGTTCATCTGCCGGATGCGATTGCGCGTGATATTAGCGTGCAACTGCATACGGTCATCGCCCAGTATCCCGGCGCGGAGCTGGAGGCGAAAGGGATGGCTTTTGCGCTGCATTATCGCCAGGCTCCGCAGCATGAAGACGCATTAATGACATTAGCGCAACGTATTACTCAGATCTGGCCACAAATGGCGTTACAGCAGGGAAAGTGTGTTGTCGAGATCAAACCGAAAGGTACCAGTAAAGGTGAGGCGATTACTGCCTTTATGCAGGAAGCTCCCTTTATCGGGCGAACGCCCGTATTTCTGGGCGATGATCTAACCGATGAATCTGGCTTCGCAGTCGTTAACCGGCTGGGCGGAATGTCAGTAAAAATTGGCACAGGTGCAACTCAGGCATCATGGCGACTGGCGGGCGTGCCGGATGTCTGGAGCTGGCTTGAAATGATAACCACCGCATTACAACAAAAAAGAGAAAATAACAGGAGTGATGACTATGAGTCGTTTAGTCGTAGTATCTAACCGGATTGCACCACCAGACGAGCACGCCGCCAGTGCCGGTGGCCTTGCCGTTGGCATACTGGGGGCACTGAAAGCCGCAGGTGGACTGTGGTTTGGCTGGAGCGGTGAAACAGGGAATGAGGATCAGCCGCTAAAAAAGGTGAAAAAGGGTAACATTACGTGGGCCTCTTTTAACCTCAGCGAACAGGACCTTGACGAATACTACAACAAATTCTCCAATGCCGTTCTCTGGCCCGCTTTTCATTATCGGCTCGATCTGGTGCAATTTCAGCGTCCTGCCTGGGACGGTTATCTACGCGTAAATGCGTTGCTGGCAGATAAATTACTGCCGCTGTTGCAAGACGATGACATTATCTGGATCCACGATTATCACCTGTTGCCCTTTGCGCATGAATTACGCAAACGGGGCGTGAATAATCGCATTGGTTTCTTTCTGCATATTCCTTTCCCGACACCGGAAATCTTCAACGCGCTGCCGACATATGACACCTTGCTTGAACAGCTTTGTGATTATGATTTGCTGGGTTTCCAGACGGAGAACGATCGTCTGGCGTTCCTGGATTGCCTTTCTAACCTGACCCGCGTCACGACACGTAGCGCAAAAAACCATACAGCCTGCGGCAAAGCGTTTCGAACGGAAGTTTACCCGATCGGCATTGAGCCGAAAGAAATAGCGAAACAGGCTGCCGGTCCACTGCCGCCAAAACTGGCGCAACTCAAAGCGGAACTGAAAAACGTACAAAATATCTTTTCTGTCGAACGACTGGATTATTCCAAAGGTTTGCCGGAGCGTTTTCTCGCCTATGAAGCGTTACTGGAAAAATATCCGCAACATCACGGTAAAATTCGTTATACCCAGATCGCGCCAACGTCTCGTGGTGATGTGCAAGCCTATCAGGATATTCGTCATCAGCTCGAAAATGAAGCCGGACGAATTAATGGTAAATATGGGCAATTAGGCTGGACGCCGCTTTATTATTTGAATCAGCATTTTGACCGTAAATTACTGATGAAAATATTCCGCTACTCTGACGTGGGCTTAGTGACGCCACTGCGTGACGGGATGAACCTGGTGGCAAAAGAGTATGTTGCCGCTCAGGACCCAGCCAACCCGGGCGTTCTTGTTCTTTCGCAATTTGCGGGAGCGGCAAACGAGTTAACGTCGGCGTTAATTGTTAATCCCTACGATCGTGACGAAGTTGCAGCTGCGCTGGATCGGGCATTGACTATGTCGCTGGCGGAACGTATTTCCCGTCATGCAGAAATGCTGGACGTTATCGTGAAAAACGATATTAACCACTGGCAGGAGTGCTTCATTAGCGACCTAAAGCAGATAGTTCCGCGAAGCGCGGAAAGCCAGCAGCGCGATAAAGTTGCTACCTTTCCTAAGCTTGCGTAGGTGCGGTTAACCTCCCGTAAGTGGAACTAACAGCACATCGACCTCACTTGAGGTAATCACTCTTTTCGCCGAGCAGGATGCTCGCGAAAAGAAACTGTGATTGTGATTACCGCAAATCACCAAATCGAAATGATGTTTGCGACAAACTTCCAGAATATGTTCGCTTAACTCACCGTAGGCAATAAACGTCTTGTCAACGGGATACCCCGCATCCTGAATTAACTTATCAAGAAAGCTTTGCGTTTCTTCCTGCATCACGTTGCGTAAATCTTCAAGCATCGGCGCAGCTAATTGATTGTACATTTCCGGGTCGGAAGCGAGAGTAATTAAACTGATGTGTCCCTTTACTGGCCTGGCGATAGATACCGCTTTTGCCAGCAGTTGCTGACTTTCCGGTGTAACCGCAACGGCGACAAGAATATTGCTATAGCTCATAACCTGTTCCTTATTCTGTGAACTTCAGGTGACATTAAAGCTTTACTCCTAATGGAGAAACGACGCAATCCCAACTCAGTTAAACAGGTAAATATTAGTCTAGTCATTAGTAAATACAATTAATCAATTACTCTTGGTTATCATATGATTTCAACTGTATTTATAAGAAAATAATGTACTGATTTCCCATATTGAACAAGTGGTTAATATATGTAAAACATTTTATTAACATTAGGTTGATTGTTGCCTTTCTTTGTAGTTAATTAGTTTGTTGTGCGGTAAGTGTTTGTTTAAAAATGGCTTATCTGGTATTGCATTAAAGCGATTATTTATAGCAGATGATTATTTACGGTGAGTTATTTTAACTGTGCGCAACATCCCATTTCGATTATTCCTGTTTCATTTTTGCTTGCCAGTGTAGCGAAAAATTTTTTAACAGATTGAAATACACCCAAAACAAAAGTATGACTTATACATTTATGTTAAGTAATTGAGCGTTTTGTGTGATCTGCATCACACATTATTGAAAATCGCAGCCCCCCTCCGTTGTATGTGCGTGTAGTGACGAGTACAGTTGCGTCGATTTAGGAAAAATCTTAGATAAGTGTAAAGACTCCCTTCTATTTGTAAGGACTTATTAAACCAAAAAGGTGGGTCTGCTTATTGCAGCTTATCGCAACTATTCTAATGCTAATTATTTTTTACCGGGGCTTCCCGGCGACATCACGGGGTGCGGTGAGACCGCATAAAAATAAAGTTGGTTATTCTGGGTGGGAATAATGCATACCTCCGAGTTGCTGAAACACATTTATGACATCAACTTGTCATATTTACTACTTGCACAGCGTCTGATTGTTCAGGACAAAGCGTCCGCTATGTTTCGTCTCGGCATAAATGAAGAAATGGCGACAACGTTAGCGGCACTGACTCTTCCGCAAATGGTTAAGCTGGCAGAAACCAATCAACTGGTTTGTCACTTCCGTTTTGACAGCCACCAGACGATTACTCAGTTGACGCAAGATTCCCGCGTTGACGATCTCCAGCAAATTCATACCGGCATCATGCTCTCAACACGCTTGCTGAATGATGTTAATCAGCCTGAAGAAGCGCTGCGCAAGAAAAGGGCCTGATCATGAGTGAAAAAAGCATTGTTCAGGAAGCGCGGGATATTCAGCTGGCAATGGAATTGATCACCCTGGGCGCTCGTTTGCAGATGCTGGAAAGCGAAACACAGTTAAGTCGCGGACGTCTGATAAAACTCTATAAAGAGCTGCGCGGAAGCCCACCGCCGAAAGGCATGCTGCCATTCTCAACCGACTGGTTTATGACCTGGGAACAAAACGTTCATGCTTCGATGTTCTGTAATGCATGGCAGTTTTTACTGAAAACTGGCTTGTGTAATGGCGTCGATGCGGTGATCAAAGCCTACCGTTTATACCTTGAACAGTGCCCGCAAGCAGAAGAAGGACCGCTGCTGGCATTAACCCGTGCCTGGACATTGGTGCGGTTTGTTGAAAGTGGATTACTGCAACTTTCCAGCTGCAACTGCTGCGGCGGCAATTTTATTACCCACGCTCACCAGCCTGTTGGCAGCTTTGCCTGCAGCTTATGTCAGCCGCCATCCCGGGCAGTAAAAAGACGTAAACTTTCCCAGAATCCTGCCGATATTATCCCACAACTGCTGGATGAACAGAGAGTACAGGCTGTTTAACTGATACGGTGTGGCGAAACATTCCAGCAGCGGTAACGATGTACCGCTGCTTTTTTTTGCCCCTATCGCGTGTTAACGCCTGACGACTGAACATCCTGTCATGGTCAACAGTGGAAGGATGATGTCGTGCTTATCTTATTAGGTTACCTGGTTGTTCTCGGTACAGTTTTCGGCGGTTATTTGATGACCGGTGGAAGCCTTGGAGCACTCTATCAACCCGCTGAACTGGTGATTATTGCCGGTGCAGGGATTGGGTCGTTTATCGTCGGCAATAATGGCAAAGCGATTAAAGGCACGCTGAAGGCGCTGCCGTTGCTGTTTCGTCGCTCCAAATACACCAAAGCAATGTATATGGATCTGCTGGCTCTGCTTTATCGGTTGATGGCGAAATCGCGGCAGATGGGGATGTTTTCGCTGGAACGCGATATTGAAAATCCCCGTGAGAGCGAGATCTTCGCCAGCTACCCACGCATCCTTGCGGATAGCGTCATGCTTGAATTTATCGTCGATTATCTGCGCCTGATTATCAGCGGTCACATGAACACCTTCGAAATCGAAGCTCTGATGGATGAAGAGATTGAGACGCACGAAAGCGAGGCAGAAGTCCCGGCGAACAGTCTGGCGCTGGTCGGAGACTCACTTCCGGCGTTTGGTATTGTTGCGGCTGTAATGGGGGTAGTTCACGCGTTAGGTTCAGCCGATCGTCCTGCCGCCGAGCTGGGGGCGCTTATCGCTCATGCGATGGTGGGGACTTTCCTCGGTATTTTATTGGCTTACGGATTTATTTCCCCATTAGCGAGTGTTTTACGTCAGAAAAGCGCCGAAACCAGCAAAATGATGCAGTGCGTCAAAGTCACTCTGCTTTCTAATCTGAACGGTTACGCACCGCCTATCGCCGTTGAGTTTGGTCGCAAAACGCTCTATTCCAGCGAACGTCCGTCGTTTATTGAGCTGGAAGAGCATGTGCGTGCGGTGAAAAATCCGCAACAACAGACGACAACCGAGGAAGCATGAAGAATCAAGCGCATCCGATTATTGTCGTCAAACGACGCAAAGCCAAAAGCCACGGAGCAGCACATGGATCGTGGAAGATTGCTTATGCCGACTTTATGACCGCAATGATGGCCTTTTTTCTGGTGATGTGGCTGATCTCTATCTCCAGTCCAAAAGAGCTGATTCAGATTGCGGAGTACTTCCGGACTCCACTGGCGACAGCGGTTACGGGCGGCGATCGCATTTCTAATAGTGAAAGCCCAATTCCCGGCGGTGGTGATGATTACACCCAAAGCCAGGGGGAAGTGAATAAGCGGCCGAACATCGAAGAGCTGAAAAAACGCATGGAGCAAAGTCGATTGCGGAAATTGCGTGGCGATCTCGACCAGTTGATTGAGTCCGATCCGAAACTGCGGGCGTTACGTCCACATCTCAAAATCGATCTGGTCCAGGAAGGTCTACGTATTCAGATCATCGATAGCCAGAATCGCCCGATGTTTAGAACTGGCAGTGCCGACGTCGAACCCTATATGCGCGACATTCTGCGCGCCATCGCGCCCGTACTGAACGGTATTCCCAACCGAATTAGCCTCTCGGGTCATACCGATGATTTTCCCTACGCCAGCGGTGAGAAAGGTTACAGCAACTGGGAGCTTTCTGCCGATCGTGCCAATGCATCCCGCCGCGAACTGATGGTTGGTGGGTTGAATGGCGGCAAAGTGTTACGTGTCGTCGGCATGGCGGCAACGATGCGCTTAAGCGATCGCGGACCTGATGATGCCGTCAACCGTCGCATCAGCCTGCTGGTACTGAACAAACAAGCCGAACAGGCCATTTTGCATGAAAACGCCGAAAGCCAGAATGAGCCAGTAAGCGCCCTGGAAAAACCTGAGGTTGCACCACAGGTCAGTGTTCCCACAATGCCATCAGCCGAACCGAGGTGACAGCGTGAGCATGGATATAAGCGATTTTTATCAGACATTTTTTGATGAAGCGGACGAACTGTTGGCTGATATGGAGCAGCATCTGCTGGTTTTGCAGCCGGAAGCGCCAGATGCCGAACAATTGAATGCCATCTTTCGGGCTGCCCACTCGATCAAAGGAGGGGCAGGAACCTTTGGCTTCAGCGTTTTGCAGGAAACCACGCATCTGATGGAAAACCTGCTCGACGAAGCCAGACGAGGTGAGATGCAACTCAACACCGACATTATCAATCTGTTTTTGGAAACGAAGGACATCATGCAAGAACAGCTCGACGCTTATAAACAGTCGCAAGAGCCGGATGCTGCCAGCTTCGATTATATCTGCCAGGCCTTGCGTCAACTGGCATTAGAAGCGAAAGACGAAACGCCATCCGCAGTGACCCGATTAAGTGTGGTTGCCAAAAGTGAACCGCAAGATGAGCAGAGTCGTAGTCAGTCACCGCGACGAATTATCCTTTCGCGCCTGAAGGCCGGGGAAGTCGACCTGCTGGAAGAAGAGCTGGGGCATCTGACAACGTTAACTGACGTGGTGAAAGGGGCGGATTCTCTCTCGGCAATATTACCGGGCGACATCGCCGAAGATGACATCACAGCGGTACTCTGTTTTGTGATTGAAGCCGATCAGATTACCTTTGAAACAGTAGACGTCTCGCCAAAAATATCCACCCCACCAGTGCTTAAACTGGCAGCTGAACAAGCGCCAACCGGTCGCGTGGAGCGGGAAAAAACGACGCGCAGCAGTGAATCCACCAGCATCCGTGTAGCGGTAGAAAAGGTTGATCAATTAATTAACCTCGTCGGTGAGCTGGTCATCACCCAGTCCATGCTTGCCCAGCGTTCCAGCGAACTGGACCCGGTTAATCATGGTGATTTGATTACCAGCATGGGGCAGTTACAACGTAATGCCCGTGATTTGCAGGAATCAGTGATGTCGATTCGCATGATGCCGATGGAATATGTCTTTAGTCGCTATCCCCGGCTGGTGCGTGATCTGGCGGGAAAACTCGGCAAGCAGGTAGAACTGACGCTGGTGGGCAGTTCTACTGAACTCGACAAGAGCCTGATTGAACGCATTATCGACCCGCTGACCCACCTGGTACGCAATAGCCTCGATCACGGTATTGAACTGCCAGAAAAACGGCTCGCTGCAGGTAAAAACAGCGTCGGAAATTTAATTCTGTCTGCCGAACATCAGGGCGGCAACATTTGCATTGAAGTGACCGACGATGGGGCGGGGCTAAACCGTGAACGAATTCTGGCAAAAGCGGCCTCGCAAGGTCTGACCGTCAGCGAAAACATGAGCGACGACGAAGTTGCGATGCTGATATTTGCCCCTGGCTTCTCCACGGCGGAGCAGGTCACCGACGTCTCCGGGCGCGGCGTCGGCATGGACGTCGTGAAACGTAATATCCAGGAGATGGGCGGTCATGTCGAGATCCAGTCGAAGCAGGGTACTGGCACGACGATCCGCATTTTACTGCCGCTGACGCTGGCAATTCTTGATGGCATGTCCGTACGCGTTGCGGATGAAGTTTTCATTCTGCCGCTGAATGCTGTCATGGAATCACTGCAACCCCGTGAAGCCGATCTGCATCCACTGGCAGGCGGCGAGCGGGTGCTGGAAGTGCGGGGTGAATATCTGCCCATCGTCGAACTGTGGAAAGTGTTCAACGTCGCGGGCGCGAAAACCGAAGCCACCCAGGGAATTGTGGTGATCTTACAAAGTGGCGGTCGCCGCTACGCCTTGCTGGTGGATCAATTAATTGGTCAACACCAGGTTGTGGTTAAAAACCTTGAAAGTAACTATCGCAAAGTCCCCGGCATTTCTGCTGCGACCATTCTTGGCGACGGCAGCGTGGCACTGATTGTTGATGTCTCCGCCTTGCAGGCGATAAACCGCGAACAACGTATGGCGAACACCGCCGCCTGAATGAGTAAAAAGGTAACAATATGACCGGTATGACGAATGTAACAAAGCTGGCCAGCGAGCCGTCAGGCCAGGAATTTCTGGTATTTACCCTTGGTGATGAAGAGTACGGTATTGATATTCTGAAAGTGCAGGAGATCCGTGGCTACGATCAGGTGACACGGATTGCGAACACGCCAGCGTTTATCAAAGGCGTCACGAATCTGCGCGGCGTTATTGTGCCGATTGTTGACTTACGAATTAAGTTCAGCCAGGTGGATGTGGACTATAACGACAACACGGTAGTTATCGTCCTGAATCTCGGACAGCGGGTGGTCGGCATCGTGGTTGACGGCGTCTCAGACGTGCTTTCATTGACGGCGGAGCAAATTCGTCCGGCACCGGAATTTGCCGTGACGCTTTCAACCGAATATCTCACAGGACTGGGCGCACTGGGCGACCGCATGTTGATTCTGGTGAACATCGAAAAACTGCTGAACAGCGAAGAGATGGCGCTGTTAGATAGCGCGGCGTCAGAAGTGGCGTAATTCTCCCGATTTCCTCAATTGAAATGAACCCGATGATCTGCGCATCGGGTTTTTTATTTCAATTTCGCGGCGGGTGGCATCAGCAATAAAGTTTCCCCCCTCCTTGCCGATAACGAGATCAACTTGTTTTCAGGAAGGTGCCTTATGATTAACCGTATCCGCGTAGTCACGCTGTTGGTAATGGTGCTGGGGGTATTCGCACTGTTACAGCTTATTTCCGGCAGTCTGTTTTTTTCTTCCCTTCACCATAGCCAGAAGAGCTTTGTGGTTTCCAATCAATTACGGGAACAGCAGGGCGAACTGACGTCAACATGGGATTTAATGCTACAAACGCGCATTAACCTGAGTCGTTCAGCGGTGCGGATGATGATGGATTCATCCAATCAGCAAAGTAATGCCAAAGTTGAATTGCTCGATAGCGCCAGGAAAACATTGGCCCAGGCCGCGACTCATTATAAAAAATTCAAAAGCATGGCACCGTTACCTGAAATGGTCGCTACCAGTCGTAATATTGATGAAAAATATAAAAACTATCACACAGCGTTAACTGAACTGATTGATTATCTTGATTATGGCAATACTGGAGCTTATTTCGCTCAGCCAACCCAGGGAATGCAAAATGCAATGGGCGAAGCGTTTGCTCAGTACGCCCTCAGCAGTGAAAAACTGTATCGCGATATCGTCACTGACAACGCAGATGATTACCGATTTGCCCAGTGGCAACTGGCGGTTATCGCGCTGGTGGTGGTATTGATTCTGCTGGTGGCGTGGTACGGCATTCGCCGTATGTTGCTTACACCGCTGGCAAAAATTATTGCGCATATTCGCGAAATTGCCGGTGGTAACCTGGCGAATACCCTGACCATTGACGGGCGCAGTGAAATGGGCGACCTGGCGCAGAGCGTTTCACATATGCAACGCTCTTTGACTGACACCGTCACTCATGTGCGCGAAGGTTCAGATGCCATCTATGCCGGTACCCGTGAAATTGCGGCGGGCAACACCGATCTTTCCTCCCGTACTGAACAGCAGGCATCCGCGCTGGAAGAAACTGCCGCCAGCATGGAGCAGCTCACCGCGACAGTGAAGCAAAACGCCGATAACGCCCGCCAGGCCTCGCAACTGGCGCAAAGTGCCTCCGACACCGCCCAGCACGGCGGCAAAGTGGTGGATGGCGTAGTGAAAACGATGCATGAGATCGCCGATAGTTCGAAGAAAATTGCCGACATTATCAGCGTTATCGATGGTATTGCCTTCCAGACTAATATCCTCGCGCTGAATGCCGCTGTTGAAGCCGCGCGAGCGGGTGAACAAGGCCGTGGTTTTGCCGTGGTGGCGGGCGAAGTGCGTAATCTTGCCAGTCGCAGCGCCCAGGCGGCAAAAGAGATCAAAGCCCTCATTGAAGACTCCGTCTCGCGCGTTGATACCGGTTCGGTGCTGGTCGAAAGCGCCGGGGAAACAATGAACAATATCGTCAATGCTGTCACTCGCGTGACTGACATTATGGGCGAGATTGCATCAGCATCGGATGAACAGAGCCGTGGCATCGATCAAGTCGCATTGGCGGTTTCGGAAATGGATCGCGTCACGCAACAGAACGCATCGCTGGTGCAGGAATCAGCTGCCGCCGCAGCTGCGCTGGAAGAACAGGCGAGTCGTTTAACGCAAGCGGTTTCCGCGTTCCGTCTGGCAGCCAGCCCACTCACCAATAAACCGCAAACACCATCCCGTCCTGCCAGTGAGCAACCACCGGCACAGCCACGACTGCGAATTGCTGAACAAGATCCAAACTGGGAAACATTTTGACGAGTATTTACTAAAGCGGTCATTGCCGCCTGATGGGGAGCGTTGATGTTTAATCGTATTCGAATTTCGACCACGCTGTTTTTAATTTTGATTCTCTGCGGGATCTTGCAGATTGGCAGTAACGGCATGTCTTTTGGGCATTTCGCGACGATTTGCAACGACTGAATCAGGTCGAGCATCTTTCGTCGCGTGTGGCGGTATTTACCCTTGAAGAACATGAAGTAGCACGACATGAGTCGGCGCAGTTACAAATTGCGCCAGTGGTATCCTGAAGTGATTGAGAAGGCGCTATGACTTCATCTCTGCCCTGTGGGCAAACGTCTTTATTGTTACAGATGACCGAGCGCCTGGCGCTTTCCGACGCGCATTTTCGGCGGATAAGTCAATTGATCTATCAACGCGCCGGGATCGTTCTGGCTGACCATAAACGCGACATGGTTTACAACCGACTGGTTCGTCGTTTGCGTGCGCTGGGACAGGCGGATTTCGGTCATTACCTGAACTTGCTGGAATCTAATCAGCACAGCGGTGAGTGGCAGGCGTTTATCAATTCGCTGACCACGAATCTGACGGCATTTTTCCGTGAGGCACACCATTTTCCTCTGCTCGCGGATCACGCACGTCGCCGTTCTGGCGAGTATCGCGTATGGAGCGCGGCGGCTTCAAGCGGCGAAGAGCCGTACAGCATAGCGATGACGCTGGCTGATACATTGGGCACCGCGCCCGGACGCTGGAAAGTGTTTGCCAGCGATATCGACACCGAAGTGCTGGAAAAAGCCAGAAGCGGTATTTATCGCCATGAAGAGTTGAAAAACCTGACGCCGCAGCAACTGCAACGGTATTTCATGCGAGGGACGGGACCGCATGAAGGGCTGGTACGCGTGCGTCAGGAGCTGGCGAACTATGTTGATTTTGCCCCGCTGAATTTACTGGCGAAACAGTACACCGTGCCGGGGCCGTTTGATGCGATCTTCTGTCGTAACGTCATGATCTACTTCGATCAAACTACCCAGCAGGCGATTTTGCGCCGCTTTGTTCCGCTCCTTAAACCCGACGGATTGCTGTTTGCGGGTCACTCTGAAAACTTTAGCCACCTTGAGCGCCGCTTCACGCTGCGTGGTCAGACGGTGTATGCGCTAAGTAAGGATTAACGATGAGCAAAATCAGGGTGTTATCTGTCGATGATTCGGCACTGATGCGCCAGATCATGACAGAAATCATCAACAGCCATAGCGACATGGAAATGGTGGCGACCGCCCCTGATCCGCTGGTTGCGCGTGATTTGATTAAGAAATTCAATCCCGATGTATTGACGCTGGATGTTGAAATGCCGCGGATGGACGGACTGGATTTCCTCGAAAAATTAATGCGTTTGCGTCCAATGCCCGTTGTGATGGTTTCTTCCCTGACCGGCAAAGGGTCAGAAGTCACGCTGCGCGCGCTGGAGCTGGGGGCGATAGATTTTGTCACCAAACCGCAACTGGGTATTCGCGAAGGAATGCTGGCATATAGCGAAATGATTGCTGAAAAGGTGCGTACGGCAGCAAAGGCGAGCCTTGCAGCACATAAGCCATTGTCGGTACCGACAACGCTGAAGGCAGGGCCGTTGTTGAGTTCTGAAAAACTGATTGCGATTGGTGCTTCAACGGGTGGAACTGAGGCAATTCGTCACGTACTGCAACCGTTGCCGCTTTCCAGTCCAGCACTGTTAATTACCCAGCATATGCCGCCCGGTTTCACCCGCTCTTTTGCCGACAGACTTAATAAGCTTTGCCAGATCGGGGTTAAAGAAGCCGAAGACGGAGAGCGCGTCTTGCCGGGACATGCCTATATCGCGCCGGGCGATCGGCATATGGAGCTGGCGCGTAGCGGCGCGAATTATCAAATCAAAATTCACGATGGCCCGGCGGTTAATCGCCATCGGCCATCGGTAGATGTGTTGTTCCATTCTGTCGCCAAACAGGCGGGGCGTAATGCGGTTGGGGTGATCCTGACGGGCATGGGCAACGACGGCGCGGCGGGAATGTTGGCGATGCGTCAGGCGGGGGCATGGACCCTTGCGCAAAACGAAGCAAGTTGCGTGGTGTTCGGCATGCCGCGCGAGGCCATCAATATGGGTGGTGTCTGCGAAGTGGTCGATCTTAGCCAGGTAAGTCAGCAAATGCTGGCAAAAATTAGTGCCGGACAGGCGATACGTATTTAAATCAGGAGTGTGAAATGGCGGATAAAGAACTTAAATTTTTGGTTGTGGATGACTTTTCCACCATGCGACGCATAGTGCGTAACCTGCTGAAAGAGCTGGGATTCAATAATGTTGAGGAAGCGGAAGATGGCGTCGACGCTCTCAATAAGTTGCAGGCAGGCGGTTATGGATTTGTTATCTCCGACTGGAACATGCCCAATATGGATGGCCTGGAGTTGCTGAAAACGATTCGTGCGGATGGCGCGATGTCGGCATTGCCAGTGTTAATGGTGACTGCAGAAGCGAAGAAAGAGAACATCATTGCTGCGGCGCAAGCGGGGGCCAGTGGCTATGTGGTGAAGCCATTTACCGCCGCGACGCTGGAGGAAAAACTCAACAAAATCTTTGAGAAACTGGGCATGTGAGGATGCGACTATGATGCAACCATCAATCAAACCTGCTGACGAGCATTCAGCTGGCGATATCATTGCGCGCATCGGCAGCCTGACGCGTATGCTGCGCGACAGTTTGCGGGAACTGGGGCTGGATCAGGCCATTGCCGAAGCAGCGGAAGCCATCCCCGATGCGCGCGATCGTTTGTACTATGTTGTGCAGATGACCGCCCAGGCTGCGGAGCGGGCGCTGAACAGTGTTGAGGCGTCACAACCGCATCAGGATCAAATGGAGAAATCAGCAAAAGCGTTAACCCAACGTTGGGATGACTGGTTTGCCGATCCGATTGACCTTGCCGACGCCCGTGAACTGGTGACCGATACACGGCAATTTCTGGCAGATGTCCCCGCGCATACCAGCTTTACTAACGCGCAACTGCTGGAAATCATGATGGCGCAGGATTTTCAGGATCTCACCGGGCAGGTCATTAAGCGGATGATGGATGTCATTCAGGAGATCGAACGTCAGTTGCTGATGGTGCTGTTGGAAAACATCCCGGAACAGGAGTCGCGTCCAAAACGTGAAAACCAGAGTTTGCTTAATGGACCTCAGGTCGATACCAGCAAAGCCGGTGTGGTAGCCAGTCAGGATCAGGTGGACGATTTGTTGGATAGTCTTGGATTTTGATTTGTATTGCCTGATGTGACGTGACCACGTCATATCAGGCGATGACGCCGCATCCGACAAACGCATACTATGCTTGATGTGTGGCAGTAAAAGCCCTAAATCCCGCCTGTTTTGCCCCTTACTCAAACCATTGAACGCTTTGCGCTCTGGCATCATTTACGCTTAATACTCTTTCCAGGATTGGCGACGTGTCTGACGAGAGCGACGACAAAACAGAGGCCCCCACACCTCACCGACTAGAAAAAGCGCGGGAAGAGGGGCAAATCCCGCGTTCCCGTGAACTGACTTCACTGCTGATTTTGCTGGTGGGCGTTAGTGTTATCTGGTTTGGCGGTGTGTCGCTGGCCCGTCGATTGTCGGGCATGCTCTCCGCAGGGCTGCATTTTGATCACAGTATTATCAATGACCCGAATCTGATCCTCGGGCAGATTATTCTGCTGATCAGAGAAGCCATGTTGGCGCTGTTACCGCTGATTAGCGGCGTGGTGCTGGTGGCGATTATTTCTCCGGTTATGCTGGGGGGGCTGGTATTTAGCGGAAAATCCTTGCAGCCGAAGTTTTCCAAACTCAACCCGCTACCGGGCATTAAACGGATGTTCTCGGCACAGACTGGCGCGGAGTTGCTTAAGGCAATTTTGAAAACCATCCTGGTTGGTAGCGTGACGGGGTTTTTTCTCTGGTATCACTGGCCGCAGATGATGCGCTTAATGGCCGAGTCTCCGATTACCGCCATGGGTAATGCAATGGATCTGGTAGGGCTATGCGCGCTGCTGGTGGTGCTTGGTGTCATTCCAATGGTGGGATTTGACGTCTTTTTCCAAATCTTCAGCCACCTGAAAAAGCTGCGAATGTCACGGCAGGATATTCGTGATGAGTTCAAACAAAGCGAAGGCGACCCCCATGTTAAAGGGCGGATCCGTCAGATGCAGCGAGCGGCCGCACGGCGTCGGATGATGGCCGATGTGCCGAAAGCGGATGTCATTGTCAATAACCCGACCCACTATTCGGTAGCGTTGCAGTATGACGAAAACAAAATGAGCGCACCGAAAGTGGTCGCTAAAGGTGCAGGGCTGGTCGCGCTGCGCATTCGTGAAATTGGCGCTGAAAATAACGTCCCGACGCTTGAAGCGCCGCCGCTGGCGCGTGCGCTGTATCGACATGCGGAGATCGGTCAACAAATCCCGGGTCAACTGTACGCCGCGGTGGCGGAAGTGCTGGCCTGGGTCTGGCAACTGAAACGCTGGCGTCTGGCTGGTGGACAGCGCCCTGTACAACCTACTCATCTTCCGGTGCCGGAAGCCCTGGATTTTATTAACGAGAAACCGACCCATGAGTAATCTGGCCGCGATGCTGCGCCTGCCTGCAAACCTGAAATCGACACAATGGCAGATCCTTGCCGGACCTATTTTGATCCTGTTGATCTTGTCGATGATGGTGCTGCCACTGCCCGCATTCATACTCGACCTGCTGTTTACCTTCAATATTGCCTTGTCGATCATGGTGTTGCTGGTGGCGATGTTTACCCAGCGCACGCTCGAGTTTGCTGCGTTTCCGACCATTCTGTTGTTTACCACGCTGTTGCGTCTGGCACTTAACGTAGCTTCAACCCGTATCATTTTGATGGAAGGGCATACCGGCGCGGCGGCGGCTGGAAAGGTGGTCGAAGCGTTCGGTCACTTCCTCGTCGGTGGCAATTTCGCTATCGGTATCGTGGTGTTCGTCATTCTCGTGATCATCAACTTTATGGTTATCACCAAAGGTGCCGGGCGTATTGCGGAAGTGGGCGCGCGCTTTGTTCTCGATGGTATGCCGGGTAAGCAGATGGCGATTGACGCCGACCTTAACGCCGGATTGATTGGTGAAGATGAAGCGAAAAAACGCCGCTCCGAAGTGACTCAGGAAGCCGACTTTTACGGCTCAATGGACGGGGCAAGTAAGTTTGTTCGCGGCGATGCCATCGCCGGGATCCTCATCATGGTCATTAACGTTGTCGGTGGGTTGCTGGTCGGTGTGCTGCAACATGGCATGAGCATGGGACACGCGGCGGAAAGTTATACGCTATTGACCATTGGCGACGGTCTGGTGGCACAAATTCCGGCGTTGGTGATTTCTACCGCCGCGGGGGTCATCGTTACACGTGTCAGCACCGATCAGGATGTTGGCGAGCAGATGGTGAATCAGCTTTTCAGTAACCCAAGCGTTATGTTATTAAGCGCCGCCGTGCTCGGTTTACTCGGCCTGGTGCCTGGAATGCCGAACCTGGTATTTTTGCTGTTCACTGCCGGATTGCTGGGGCTGGCCTGGTGGATCCGCGGACGTGAACAAAAAGCGCCTGCCGAACCAAAACCGGTAAAAATGGCAGAGAATAATTCGGTAGTCGAAGCAACGTGGAACGATGTGCAACTGGAAGATTCTTTGGGAATGGAAGTGGGGTATCGGTTGATCCCGATGGTTGATTTTCAGCAGGATGGTGAGTTGTTGGGCCGTATTCGCAGTATTCGCAAGAAATTTGCCCAGGAGATGGGCTTCCTACCCCCAGTGGTGCACATCCGCGATAACATGGATTTGCAACCAGCCCGCTATCGTATCTTGATAAAAGGTGTCGAAATGGGGAGTGGTGATGCTTATCCGGGGCGCTGGCTGGCAATTAATCCAGGCACTGCCGCCGGAACATTACCTGGTGAAGCGACCGTTGATCCGGCATTTGGCCTGAATGCTATCTGGATTGAAAGTGCGCTTAAAGAACAGGCGCAGATTCAGGGGTACACCGTGGTTGAGGCCAGCACGGTGGTGGCAACGCATCTTAACCACCTCATTAGCCAGCATGCCGCAGAGCTGTTTGGTCGTCAGGAGGCACAACAGCTGCTGGATCGCGTCGCCCAGGAGATGCCAAAGCTGACGGAAGATCTCGTTCCTGGCGTCGTCACGCTTACCACACTGCATAAAGTGCTGCAAAATCTGCTCGATGAAAAAGTGCCGATTCGCGATATGCGCACCATTCTCGAAACGCTGGCGGAACATGCGCCCATCCAAAGCGATCCGCATGAATTAACCGCCGTCGTGCGCGTAGCGTTGGGACGTGCGATTACCCAGCAGTGGTTTCCTGGCAAAGATGAAGTCCATGTTATTGGCCTCGATACACCACTGGAGCGTTTACTGTTACAGGCGTTGCAAGGCGGTGGTGGACTGGAGCCAGGGCTGGCGGATCGTTTACTGGCGCAAACTCAGGAAGCGCTATCCCGTCAGGAGATGTTGGGTGCGCCGCCGGTATTGTTGGTGAACCACGCGCTGCGACCATTATTGTCTCGCTTCCTGCGCCGCAGCTTGCCGCAGTTAGTGGTGCTGTCGAATCTGGAACTATCAGATAACCGACATATCCGTATGACGGCGACGATTGGCGGCAAATAATGAGAGCCTTATTAGCAATATTATTGTTTCCGCTGCTGGTGCAAGCCGCCGGGGAGGGGATGTGGCAGGCGAGTAGCGTGGGCGTTACGCTAAATCATCGCGGTGAATCGATGTCGTCAGCGCCTCTTTCTACGCGACAACCTGCTTCAGGATTGATGACGCTGGTGGCGTGGCGTTATCAGCTTATCGGTCCGACACCTGCAGGACTGCGGGTTCGCTTGTGTTCACAATCTCGTTGTGTCGAATTAGAGGGGCAGAGTGGAACCACCGTGGCCTTTTCCGGCATACCAGCGGCAGAACCGTTGCGCTTTATCTGGGAAGTGCCTGGCGGTGGGCGGTTAATTCCGCCGCTAAAGATTCAACGGAATGAAGTGATTGTAAATTATCGTTAATGATAAAAAAGCCGATGTCTGCAATGACATCGGCTGTTGCCGTATAACGCGATTACATACGCTCTACTGTCTCAATACCCAGCGTATCCAGACCCAGCTTCAGCGTCTTCGCCGTCAGTTGTGCCAGTTTCAGACGGCTGTTACGCACTTCTTCGTTTTCTGCGCTGAGGATCGGGCAGTGCTCGTAGAAGCCAGAGAACAGACCGGCCAGATCGTACAGGTAAGCACACATCACATGCGGCGTGCCTTCACGGGCAACCACAGTGAGGGTTTCTTCAAACTGCAGCAGGCGAGCTGCCAGTTGCGCTTCACGATCTTCACGGATGATTACCGGAGCTGCAGCCAGTTGCTCTTCGTTAATTTCTGCTTTACGGAACACGGACAATACACGCGTGTAAGCATACTGCATGTATGGCGCGGTATTACCCTCAAACGCCAGCATGTTGTCCCAGTCGAAGATGTAGTCCGTGGTGCGGTTTTTGGAGAGATCCGCATATTTCACCGCACCAATACCAACCGCGTTAGCCAGTTTTTCCAGCTCGTCGGCTGGCATATCCGGGTTCTTTTCTGCCACCAGACGACGTGCACGCTCCAGGGCTTCATCCAGCAGATCGGCCAGTTTCACCGTACCGCCAGCGCGGGTTTTGAACGGTTTACCATCTTTGCCCAGCATCATGCCGAACATGTGGTGTTCCAGCGGTACGGATTCCGGTACATAGCCCGCTTTACGGACGATCGCCCATGCCTGCATCAGGTGTTGATGCTGACGGGAATCGATGTAATACAGCACGCGATCGGCATGCAGTGTTTCATAACGATATTTCGCACAGGCGATATCAGTGGTGGTGTAGAGATAGCCGCCATCTTTCTTCTGAATGATAACGCCCATCGGTTCGCCTTCCTTGTTTTTGAACTCATCAAGGAATACAACGGTCGCGCCTTCACTTTCTACTGCCAGACCTTTGGCTTTCAGGTCCGCCACGATACCCGGCAGCATTGGGTTGTAGAGACTTTCACCCATGACGTCATCGCGGGTCAACGTCACGTTCAGACGATCGTAGGTGATCTGGTTCTGCGTCATGGTGATGTCGACCAGTTTGCGCCACATCTCGCGGAAATATTCGTCACCGCTTTGCAGTTTTACCACGTAGTTACGTGCACGCTCGGCAAACTCTTCATCCTCGTCGTAATGCTTTTTCGCATCGCGGTAGAAACCTTCAAGGTCAGCCAGCTCCATTTCACCGGCGTTTTCCTGCTGCTGCTTTTCCAGCCATGCAATCAGCATACCGAACTGAGTGCCCCAGTCGCCGACGTGGTTTGCGCGAATCACTTTGTGACCGAGGAACTCCAGAGTACGAACTGCTGCGTCACCAATAATGGTAGAGCGCAGGTGACCGACATGCATCTCTTTCGCCACGTTTGGCGCAGAGTAGTCAACCACAATGGTCTGTTTTTCTGGCGTAGCAACACCGAGACGATCGGACGCCAGCGCCTGCTGAACATGTTCAGCCAGGAATGCCGGATCAAGGAAAATGTTGATAAAGCCTGGACCGGCGATCTCAACTTTGCTGGCGATACCGTTAAGATCCAGATGAGTCAGCACCTGCTCTGCTAATTGTCGCGGTGCCATACCCAGTTTTTTAGCAACTGCCATCATGCCGTTAGCCTGATAGTCGCCGAACTGAACTTTTGCTGACTGACGAACCTGCGGTTCGCAATCCGCAGGCGCGCCTGCCGCAATCATGGCCTGACGGACTTTTTCTGAGAGAAGAGCCTGAATATTCACCGGAATACCTTACATTGATGAAGCGAGCAAAAATTGCCCGCACCAGTTAAAGAAATTAGGGCGGGAGTATACTGCAAATGGCTGTTTTCGTCAGCAACGTGCGCGTGGCGTATTGCCGTTTTCACTATTGCATCAGAAGCGGCGTGAAATCAGCGGTTGGTTGGCGCAGGGCAACAGGGTAAATTAACGCTTTTAATGAAAGACGAAGAATGATTATGGCGAACTGGCAATCTATCGACGAGCTGCAGGATATTGCATCGGATTTACCGCGATTTACCCACGCATTAGATGAACTTTCCCGCCGTCTGGGGTTGGATATCACTCCGCTGACTGCCGATCACATTTCTTTGCGTTGCCATCAAAACGTCACCGCTGAACGCTGGCGTCGCGGGTTTGAACAGTGCGGCGAGCTTTTGTCAGAAAATATGATCAATGGCAGACCGATTTGTTTGTTTAAATTGCATGAACCGCTACAGGTTGCGCACTGGCAGTTTTCCATTGTGGAGCTACCGTGGCCCGGGGAAAAACGTTACCCGCACGAAGGTTGGGAACATATTGAAATCGTTCTACCGGGTGATCCAGAAACGCTGAATGCCCGTGCGCTGGCATTGCTTTCTGATGAAGGACTCAGCCTGCCGGGGATCTCAGTTAAAACCAGTTCGCCAAAAGGTGAGCATGAACGATTACCGAATCCGACGCTGGCGGTCACCGATGGTAAAACAACCATTAAGTTTCATCCGTGGTCCATTGAAGAGATCGTTGCCAGCGAGCAGTCGGCGTAACTAAGGAGCAAAAATGGCATTACTGGAAATTTGCTGTTACAGCATGGAATGCGCGCTAACGGCGCAGCAAAACGGCGCTGACAGAGTTGAATTATGCGCAGCTCCAAAAGAGGGGGGCCTAACGCCGTCGTTGGGGGTACTGAAATCCGTGCGCCAGCGGGTGACGATCCCTGTGCATCCGATTATCCGCCCACGCGGTGGTGATTTTTGCTACAGCGACGGTGAGTTTGCCGCCATTCTTGAAGATGTGCGCACAGTCCGCGAATTAGGTTTTCCTGGACTGGTGACGGGCGTTCTCGATGTTGACGGGAATGTCGATATGCCACGAATGGAAAAAATAATGGCTGCTGCCGGTCCGCTGGCAGTGACTTTTCATCGCGCCTTCGATATGTGCGCTAACCCTTTAAATACACTCAATAATCTTACGGAATTGGGCATTACCCGGGTACTGACATCAGGGCAAAAATCAGACGCACTGCAAGGTTTATCAAAAATTATGGAACTTATTGCCCATCGTGATGCTCCAATCATTATGGCCGGAGCAGGAGTCCGTGCGGAAAACCTGCACCACTTCCTCGATGCCGGAGTGCTGGAAGTCCATAGCTCCGCGGGAGCGTGGCAAGCCTCACCGATGCGTTATCGTAATCAAGGATTGTCCATGTCATCAGATGCACACGCGGACGAGTATTCGCGTTATGTCGTAGACGGGGCGGCGGTTGCTGAAATGAAAGGAATCATTGAACGCCATCAGGCCAAATGATTTTTACCGTTGCATCATGTCGCCCAATATGATGCTTGCTCGTACCAGGCCCCTGCAATTTCAACAGGGGCCTTTTTTTATCCCTGAGCAGTATAAAAAACGAACGATTGCCGTGATCTGTTGAGCGGGTGACAGTGCGCATAGCGTTGTGCTAAAAATATTTTATATATTCACATTCATTATGTGATTTAAATTGCCAAAACTGACAAATATATATTCTAAATAACAACTGGGTTATTCCTTAGCAATTAATGATTACATTGTAATAAATCATATTCTTTATCGATTATTTCAGGCAGTGTTGTGCCGAATTAAGCAAGTAGTCAATTTGTTGTATATTTATTTATACAATGGTATCGGTGTCCTGGAATTTAATTAGAGGAATCTATGCGAGGGAAAAAACGCATTGGGTTATTGTTTTTGCTGATAGCGGTTGTGGTTGGTGGCGGCGGGTTATTGCTGGCGCAAAAAGCCTTACATAAAACGTCGGATACCGCATTTTGCCTTTCCTGCCACTCGATGAGTAAACCTTTTGAGGAATATCAGGGAACTGCCCACTTTTCGAACCAAAAAGGTATACGCGCGGAATGTGCCGATTGCCATATTCCAAAGTCAGGGATGGATTATTTATTTGCTAAATTAAAAGCATCTAAAGATATTTATCATGAATTTGTTAGCGGCAAAATAGACAGTGACGATAAGTTCGAAGCTCATCGCCAGGAAATGGCCGAAACAGTATGGAAAGAATTAAAAGCAACTGACTCTGCAACCTGCCGTAGTTGCCATTCTTTTGATGCCATGGATATTACCTCGCAAAGTGAATCTGCGCAGAAAATGCATAATAAAGCGCAAAAGGACGGCGAAACTTGTATCGATTGCCATAAAGGCATTGCCCATTTCCCGCCAGAAATAAAAATGGATGACAACGCGGCGCATGAGCTGGAAAGTCAGGCCGCTACTTCAGTTACTAATGGCGCACATATTTATCCTTTCAAAACTTCTCGCATAGGCGACCTGGCTACCGTGACTCCTGGTACCGATCTCACCGTCGTTGATGCCAGTGGTAAACAGCCAATTGTTCGGTTGCAGGGTTATCAAATGCAGGGCAGTGAAAACACGCTCTACCTGGCGGCAGGTCAACGGCTGGCGCTCGCCACATTAAGTGAAGAAGGTATCAAGGCGCTAACGGTAAACGGGGAATGGCAGGCTGACGAATACGGCAATCAATGGCGTCAGGCGTCTTTACAGGGTGCGCTAACCGATTCCGCATTAGCGGACCGTAAACCACTATGGCAATACGCTGAAAAACTTGACGATACCTATTGCGCTGGCTGCCATGCCCCTATTGCCGCCGACCATTACACCGTCAATGCATGGCCGTCCATTGCCAAAGGAATGGGTGCGCGAACCAGCATGAGCGAAAACGAACTGGACATTTTGACGCGGTACTTCCAGTACAACGCCAAAGATATTACCGAGAAACAGTGATCCTCGTTGATCAGGGAGGAAGTTATGACATTAACAAGACGCGAATTTATTAAACACAGCGGTATTGCCGCTGGGACGCTGGTGGTGACATCGGCTGCACCGCTACCCGCATGGGCAGAAGAAAAGGGCGGCAAAATCCTCACCGCGGGACGTTGGGGAGCGATGAACGTAGAAGTGAAGGACGGCAAGATTGTTTCTTCGACAGGCGCGCTGGCGAAGACCATACCGAACTCCTTACAGTCTACGGCGGCGGATCAGGTACACACCACGGCGCGTATTCAGCATCCGATGGTGAGAAAAAGCTATCTCGATAATCCACTGCAACCGGCGAAAGGTCGTGGCGAAGATACCTATGTACAGGTGAGCTGGGAACAAGCATTAAAACTGATTCATGAGCAACACGATCGTATTCGTAAAGCTAACGGACCATCGGCCATTTTTGCCGGATCTTACGGCTGGCGTTCTTCTGGCGTGTTGCATAAAGCGCAAACCTTACTGCAACGTTATATGAACCTGGCGGGCGGTTATTCCGGGCATAGCGGCGATTATTCAACCGGAGCGGCACAGGTGATCATGCCGCATGTGGTCGGTTCTGTGGAGGTCTATGAACAGCAGACTTCCTGGCCGCTGATTCTGGAAAACAGTCAGGTGGTGGTGTTGTGGGGCATGAACCCGCTGAATACCTTAAAAATTGCCTGGAGCAGTACCGATGAACAAGGGCTGGAATACTTCCATCAGCTGAAAAAATCTGGCAAACCAGTGATTGCCATTGATCCTATCCGCTCCGAAACCATCGAATTCTTTGGCGATAATGCCACCTGGATCGCACCGAATATGGGCACCGACGTGGCACTGATGTTAGGGATTGCGCATACCCTGATGACACAAGGCAAACACGATAAAGTGTTCCTTGAAAAATACACTACCGGGTATCCGCAGTTTGAAGAGTATCTGACAGGCAAGAACGATAATACGCCGAAGAGTGCGGCCTGGGCGGCGGAAATTACTGGCGTGCCGGAAGCGCAGATTGTGAAACTTGCAGAACTGATGGCGGCAAATCGCACAATGCTGATGGCAGGCTGGGGAATTCAGCGCCAGCAATATGGTGAACAGAAACACTGGATGCTGGTGACGCTGGCGGCGATGTTAGGGCAAATTGGTACACCGGGCGGCGGGTTTGGTTTCTCTTATCATTACTCCAACGGTGGCAACCCGACGCGTGTTGGCGGCGTGCTACCAGAAATGTCTGCGGCGATTGCCGGACAGGCCAGCGAGGCCGCTGATGATGGCGGAATGACGGCGATTCCTGTTGCCCGTATCGTCGATGCGCTGGAAAATCCTGGCGGCAAATATCAGCATAACGGTAAAGAACAAACGTATCCGAATATCAAAATGATCTGGTGGGCGGGTGGCGGTAACTTTACCCATCACCAGGATACTAATCGTCTGATTAAAACATGGCAGAAACCGGAGATGATCGTCGTTTCTGAATGCTACTGGACCGCAGCTGCTAAACATGCAGATATCGTATTACCGATCGCCACATCGTTTGAGCGCAATGACCTGACGATGACCGGTGATTACAGCAACCAGCATATTGTGCCGATGAAGCAGGCTGTCGCTCCGCAATTTGAAGCGCGCAACGATTTTGACGTGTTTGCCGATCTTGCTGAATTACTCAAACCTGGCGGAAAAGAGATCTATACCGAAGGTAAAGATGAAATGGCGTGGCTGAAATTTTTCTATGATGCCGCTCAGAAAGGTGCCCGTGCGCAACGCGTGACTATGCCGATGTTTAATGCCTTCTGGCAGCAAAATAAACTGATCGAAATGCGCCGCAGCGAGAAGAACGAACAGTACATTCGTTATGGTGATTTCCGCGCCGATCCGGTGAAAAATGCGCTGGGTACGCCAAGCGGCAAAATTGAGATTTACTCCAGAACGCTGGAAAAATTTGGCTATAAGGATTGCCCGGCACACCCAACCTGGCTTGCGCCTGATGAGTGGAAGGGTACCGCCGACGAGAAGCAGTTGCAGCTTCTGACCGCACATCCGGCACACCGTTTACACAGTCAGCTTAACTATGCGGAACTGCGTAAAAAATATGCGGTTGCCGATCGTGAACCAATCACTATTCACACCGAAGATGCTGCTCGCTTTGGTATTGCGAATGGCGATCTGGTGCGTGTCTGGAACAAGCGCGGTCAGATTCTGACAGGCGCGGTGGTGACTGACGGGATCAAAAAAGGCGTGGTATGCGTGCATGAAGGTGCATGGCCAGATCTGGAAAATGGCTTGTGTAAAAACGGTAGTGCGAACGTGTTAACGGCGGATATCCCCAGCTCGCAGCTGGCGAATGCCTGTGCCGGTAACTCTGCGCTGGTGTATATCGAAAAATATACGGGCAATGCGCTGAAGTTAACGGCGTTTGATCAGCCAGCTGTTCAGGCATAAGACGTAAAAAGCGCCCGGAAACGGGCGCTAAATTTTTACGGCTTGCGCGCAATCAGCACCGCGCGTTTAGGCGCTGGATAACCTTCCACCGTCTTACCCGGATCATGCGGGTCGAGAAAATCGGCCAGAGACTCGGTGACCATCCATTCGGTGCGTCGCTGCTCTTCTGTGGTGGTAACGCTCACATCTGCAATGCGAATATCAACAAAACCACACTTCTTCAGCCAGTTTTTCAGCGCCAGCGCGGAAGGAATGAAATAGACATTACGCATTTGTGCGTAACGATCGCCCGGCACCAGCACCGTGTTCTCATCGCCATCAATAACCAGCGTTTCCAGCACCAGTTCGCCTTCATTCACCAGTTGGTCTTTTAACTGCCAGAGATGCTCCAGCGGTGAACGACGATGATAAAGCACGCCCATCGAAAAGACGGTATCAAAGGCTTTCAGTGCCGGAAGTTGTTCAATACCTAACGGTAACAAATGTGCGCGCTGATCGTTACCCAGTAGTTTACGCACCGCTTCAAACTGGCACAGAAACAGTTGTGTAGGGTCGATCCCCACCGCGAGGTGCGCGCCAGCGCCAATCATGCGCCACATGTGATAACCGCTGCCGCAGCCGACATCAAGAATGGTGCGCCCGGTTAAATCAGAAAGATGGGGCAGAACGCGATCCCATTTCCAGTCGGAACGCCATTCGGTATCGATGTTGACGCCATACAGTGAGAACGGCCCTTTGCGCCACGGCATCAGGTTGCGCATCAGCGTTTCAATGCGTTTAATTTGCCCGGCGCTCAGTGGCTCTTCGCTTTCGGCGGTTACGCTATGCAATAAATCAAGACGATACGGTTTAATTTCAGGCAGAAATTCCACCGCGTTGGACCACTGTTTAAACAGACCGTGCTGCTGTTCGCGCTGCCAGTTAGCAATCTGCGCGGGCAGCGTTTCCAGCCAGTGTGAAAGATGATTTTTGGCAATCAGAGAATAAAAGTTACCAAAGTCGATCATGCAGCGTCCTCTGCTTTTAATGCCACCAGTGAACCAAAGTTAAAGCACTGGAACCACAGCTCGCTATGCTCAAAACCGGCTTTATGCAGGCGTGCTTTATGGGTTTCCACGGAATCGGTCAGCATCACGTTTTCCAGCATGCTGCGTTTCTGGCTGATCTCCAGTTCGCTGTAACCGTTGGCACGTTTAAAGTCGTGGTGCATGTTGAACAGCAGTTCACCAACTTTGGCATCTTCGAAACTGAATTTTTCCGAAAGCACCAGCGCGCCGCCCGGGTTCAGTCCTTGATAAATTTTATCCAGTAACGCCTGGCGCTCGGAAGGTTCCAGGAATTGCAGGGTAAAATTCAGCACCACCATCGATGCGTTTTCAATGGCGATATCGCGAATATCACCTTCAATAACGTCTACTGGCGTAGGAGCTTTATAGGCGTCAATATGACGACGGCAGCGTTCAATCATCGCCGGGGAGTTATCGATGGCAATAATTTTGCAATTATCATGATGAATGTTGCGACGCACCGAGAGTGTCGCCGCGCCCAGAGAACAACCCAGATCGTAAACCTGCGTACCAGGTTGAACGAAGCGCTCGGCTAACATACCAATCATGGAAATAATATTGGAATAGCCGGGAACGGAACGCTGGATCATATCCGGGAAGACTTCAGCTACCCGTTCATCAAAGGTCCAGTCGCCCAGTCTGGCGATAGGGGCAGAAAATAGCGTGTCGCGGTGAGACATAACGTAAAAATCCGGGAAAAAGAAAGTGGCGTATTGTGCGCTAACGCAGGGAGAAAACCAACTCCCAGGGCATATACCAAAGATTCGCCAGCACCATCAGCAACAGCGCACACCAGGTGGCGCTCATGCCAGAACGTCGCCAGCGGAACAGACGGTGATGAAAACCGTAATAATGCATCAGACGACCAGCAAGCAAAACGATGCCGCAAATATGCACCATCCAGGTTTCTGCGCCATTCATTTCCATAAACAGCATCAACACAATCGCGATGGGAATATATTCCACCGCGTTACCATGAATGCGAATAGCGCTTTGCAGTTCGCTAAAACCGCCGTCGCCATAGGCAACGCGGTACTGCATTCGCAGGCGAACGACATCAAAAGAGAACTTCATTAATAACAACGCACTTAAAACGGCATACAGCGCGCTTACCATACAAACTCCCTTTAAAATGGCCGATGGCACCTGTCTATGATAGGTGGCAAATTCAGAAAAGAGAAGATTGCTGTGGAATAGCCGGAACTGCTCCGATCTCTGGAAGCGTTTTACGTAAGTCTTCCCACAGGGTATGTACCAGTTCCGGGACCTGGGCAATATCTGGCGTATGTAAAAAAAGATAAGGCGTAGTGGTCTGATGCCACTGCGCTAATTTTTGTAACCAGACCTGAAATAATTCCCGGTTTTGCGTCATATCATCACTACCGATAAAACGGATCAGTGGATTTTTCGCCGTCAGTACAGCATGTACCGGAACTTTAGGTTTTTTTCGTTGAGCGTCGCGAATAGCTTCACTGTGTGGACGTGCTGCATGAACCGGGCGGCTGTCTAAAATCATCAAGGTCTAAATACACCTCTTATTTCAGATGGTTCCTAAACTCGATGCTAGTGGTTATGATAGACAGAAATGTAAGATTTCCGAGGGTTAGCTATGAGTGATGGGTGGTTAGATTCTACTATGCAAGCAATAAACGATAGGATTAAAAGCCCATTATGGGGATATATCATTCTTGCATGGGTATGGTTCAACTGGCCTAACTTAGCAATGCTCTTTATGAGTGATGCGCCTGTTAAGTTTCGAATAGATTATATACTATCTCAGGAATATTTTTATGTACATTATCTGTTAGCACCTATTTTTTGCGGGAGTGTGCTAGCTGTTATTACTCCTTATGCTCAATGGTTACTTTCTCTTGCTCAAAAATGGGCTACAGATAAACACAATGAAAATGTTTATCTTACAAAGGAAAAAGAATACTTGGATTCAATCAGGTTAACGGGGTTAAAGGTTCGGGCTGCCAGAGAAGAAGAGAAAGAAAATGCTAAAATTGATGCTGATATTAAAGTGGAAGTAGAGCGTGGTAAGCGTGAAGAGCTGGTCACAGAAGAGCTACAGACAGAGAAGAAACTGATTCAGAAAGAAATTTATAATTTAAAGCTGTTAGTATCTAAAGAAAAACAAACCATTGAAAATATGGAGATAGAAAAAGAGAAGCTACAGGATTTGATTGTTGCCTCACTTGAGGTAATGAATGATTTCTTTAAAGTTGATAATAGCCGTTCATTACAGCAATTGAAGAGTAGGGTAGAAGAACTTTTAACAGTTTCTGATATTGAAGCTTCTACCATACGTAACGCGCTACGACAAAAGAAAGAGCTAACTTCATCACAGAGATTAAAAATGTTAGATATGGTAGAGGATAAAGTCAAAAAGAAAAAATCTGGCAGTTTGGAGACAGATGAATTGATGAATCAATAGTGGAATGCCTGTTATTTACAGGTGTTATCAGGTGTGGTTGGGCTTGTATAACTATTCAATTTAAAGGCATTTCCCCAAGTATCTAAGCAGTTTTACACAGATTCTATGCAGTATCGGTATAGTCCCTTTTTGGCATAACTTATTGAAATATATAAAGAATCTGTGAAGCCCCTTTTCAGGGAACTATGCAGGGTATTAGTCGTCCCTCTCCAGACACTTGGAAAAGTGCTATTTACAGGGCTATATAACGCTATCTATGCAGTTGGTCACTATCAATATCCCCTCAAAGTGACTATCAAGCTGCTTAACAGTTTCCCATATGAAAGTTAGGAGGTGATGGTTATAGTTCCTTCGTAGTTCCTCTTAAAAAATCACTTACAGACACCTTAATATCTATACAGATTTCACGTAGAACACGATTAGTACGTAGAAGAGTCATTATGTTAAAAACACACTGTATACATATCAGTACTGATTCATAAGGGTTTTGTGTATTTGAAGATAAGAGGCTATACAGCACCTTGAGAGCATGTCTTGTAAGTCATTGACACATAAGGTCACAGAAGTTTGTAGCTGTTACAGAGAAAACTGGGCAGGACTTCACAGAACTATAAAATGTTACAGCTATTGATAGGTGAAATCTTTTTGATAGATGCTTTGAAGTGTGATGAAGGCTTCTTGAGGTGGTGGCTAAACAGATATCATGAAGAAAGTCAATAGATATTTTAAAATTCTGCAAAGGGGGTCACATAGCTGGTGTGACGGGTACTTAGCAGCTACAGACATCTGTCAGATATTTTTGAAGATTTTTAGAAGGGGAATTTGAAGAGGGGCTACTACGATTTTATAAAAATTTTCAGAGTCTGAAAAGTTACTGTACAGATTTTATACAGGTATCTTTAAAGTATCTGTGAAGGCTTTTAAGATAAAAGATAGATATCCCAAAAAGGATATCCGTTTAGAAAGCCTGTTAAGTATCTCTTAAAAGAGAGTAAACCTTGTCAAGAGTGATTGCAATAAAAATTTTTATTTCTTATGTCAATTGAGTGTATTTTAATCGGGAAACATCATGGGGGTTCTGATTACTGGAGAACTCCATTTTTGTTATTTAAGAACTTACACCGTGAATTTATTTTCAGTCTAGATGGTGCTGCAACTGAGCATGACACGCTGTTACCACGATTCACCGATGATATTCACAATCAGTCATGGGATGGTGAACGGGTATTCTGTAACCCACCATACAGCGACACTAAAACATTCCTCGTAAAAGCGTCTGAAGCAGATTTAGCGGTATTCCTGATACCGTACCGACCCCATACCACATACTGGCTTAAGCACATCTTCACAAACCCGCTTTGCCATGAAATCCGTATTCTTCATCGTGCAGTTAAATTCCTTCCACCAGCAGGGCATAACGGGCTTACTATTCGTTCACCGTTTCCAAGTGCAGTCGTTGTTTTTAAAAAGGGACCACGCAGGCATGAAATTACACATACGGTTTGCTGTGCTGATACATTGCTACCGTTAACCATCATTAACAGAGGAGGCTTAAGAGGAAGGCCCACCATTTACCCACCTGAGACGCTCGACAGCTTCATAAAACTATACAGGCAAGGAAAACCCATTAAGTGCATTGCAGATGCTCTCAGAATACCTCTGAGCACGTCATACAGGATTGCTCAAAGGTTGAGCTAAAATTCTCATAAATATGGTCATTTACAAGACAGGTGATTCAGATATTAAGAAGCACCCCTGTGAACAATAAATGACCAATCAGTAATTATTCTGTGAAATAATTGTTGCAATTTATAATCACATCTGTTATAGTTTCTATATGGGCTGATAAAAAAGTTCATGTCTTGAAGTGGTAACACTTGGGGAGGTGTCAGATGGTTGGCGTATATCAACCTCTCATTCAGGGTATACCTCAGCGTTTTAATCATCGTACTATTTCAGGCATGGACTTCTTTATCAGTCCATCAATCCCCCAGATATTTTAATCACACAGGCTAATCGGTTTTATCCGGTTGGCCTTTTCACGTATGAGGTAATTTATGAATGAAAAAAGAAACTAATGCTTTTATTATGGTAGATAAACGAGTTGCACAATTCCCTAAAACATTAAAGCCAATTGACCGCTTGGTGTATTTCACTATGCTGGATGGTGCTGATTATTACGAATCTAAGTTCGGGAGATATGCACCAAGTATTGACTATTTGATGGTTATGTCTGGTGCTACACGTAATACAGTTATTGATTCACTTAAGAGACTTGAGTCACACAGACTTATCGAAAAGACCAATGTAAAGGGTCAGCAAAGTATTTTTAAAGTATTCACGTTGGATGAGCGTCCAGAAGTCTTATCAGAACCTACCCTTGATGGGCGTCGTAGAGTCAAATTATCAGGTCAACCAGAAATTGACAGTAACCCAACCAAAAATTGGTTACCTACCCAACCAGAATTTGGTTACCTACCCAACCAGAATTTGGTTACATGTAAGACTGAATATAAAAACAAAAATATAAATACTGAAGAAGAAAGACTAAAAGGGAACTTTGAAGAAGAATCTCTTAAGAAGGGAGCTTCGCTCTGTGATTCACATAAACGTGATATTAAAGAAGATGACTTTCTTTCTTTGGATGAATTAAATGATTTTCTCTCTATGAATGAATCTGACCTTGATAGTGAAGCTACTAAAGAGGTCGTTAAAAAGGAAGATAAAATCTCTGATGTGATTGCTAGTAGTGACCATAAAAACACACAGTGCCCCGCCACTGATGATGAGATGGACCCCTTCGATGATTACCTTGATGATGAAGAAGACCCTGAAGAGGAATTGAAACGTGAACAGCGTAAAGCAGAAATTAAAGAAAGATTCAGAAATGCGAAGCTAAAGAACAAGGTTAGTGACCTCGATGACTTTGATGATAGTGACGATGATTTTACTTACAGACCCAAAAAGAAAACTCACACCGAGCCAAAGAAAGAGGGTGTTAAAGTCAGACGTGTTTATGGTGGAGGAATGTTTTAATGAAAACTTATAATGGTGAGAGAAAATACCGTGACTATTTACTCAGACGTTACAGCATTTCTCGTGAAGGTTACTTGATGAAAGATACTCACGGGGAAGTTTACCGGATTCGACCGAAGAAGGAAGGAAGGGATTATTATTTCGTCGATGGTGTGACAGATTTAAAGATTGACGCTTTGAGGTTTGCAGTGCTGTATCATTATGATATCTGGGATTCAGTCCACCAGCTACGATTAAAAGACGGTGACCCCGGTAATCTGAGGGCCACCAATATTATCAAGGGAAAGTGCCGGTAAGGCCACCAGCTATTTATTTATTGAAATCTCTATCTCAACACGAAGAAGTTTAAGTCGAATTGTAAGCTTTGTCTTTTTTGTAATGACTCGATTCATAACGCAAAACACCAATAGCACAATAAATACCGCAAAGCCCAACGAGCTAAAACGATGAGATTCAATAATTGCTGTGAAAAAATCATGCATTAATTTTCCTTTTGTGAAAGGAAACAGCACCTGTATCAGCCCCCCATAACCATAGTATCATGTAAATGAGATGTTGACAATATGTTAAATAGATGTTAAGATTGTAGTATAAGTAAGAGATTTAAGGAGATTTTTACAATGACTCACACAGTTACGCGCCTTTTGCCAGAGGCATTTGAACGACTGGCAGCAATCAAAGCCAAATACCCTGATATGAAGCATACGGCGCTTGTTGGAGAGCTTCTAAAAGAGCCGGTAACCCTTACCCCTTTTGATAACGTTAAGGGCGTTGCAGAGGGTTCTAAGGCCATCAGAATCACAACGGGCCAACTGGAACTACTCAAAGCACAGTCCGCAGTAGCAGGTTGCTCAATGATTCAGGTGTTAAGCGCTAAGGTTCATCAATTAGCGGATAAGCTGGAGGTTTAATGCTATGCACATTTGATTATCATGCGTTTTATCGCCATAGAGGCCACCTTGTCCGTGAGAATAACGGAACATGGAAAGATTTAACTCGTAATGCTGAACCCTTCACACACCAGCAATTAAAATCCCGCTTCTCCAGATGGAAGAATGCACCAGCAGATACTGGTGATTTTGAGATTATCCATACCTTCGATTATGCCTCAGAAGATGACCTTCACGATGCAATTAAGCTGATTGAAGACTTCAACACCTCAGAAGATGTGGATGGTGACAAATATAAATCCCGTGGTAACCGCTATAACCGTGATGATATCACTCAGGCCATAAATGCTGGTCAATCTCAGCGATACATTACAGAAAAATATGGTATTTCACGGAGACAGTATTTCTACGTTAAGTCATTGATTAATAAAGGCAACTCAAAATAACTATCTAAGAAACGATAGAATGCACTTTACAGGCAGAGTTGCACCTTAATTTGATAAATTACCTTACCAGCCAGTGCAACTCCCTCTGTAACCCGCATGGTTACTGGCCTCAGAATGGCTATTTTAAGAGGTCTGAGATGTGTTTTAGAGGAATTTAAAAATGAACAATTACGAATTACAGATTTTTGTTGATAGCGACACCGCTCTGATGATTCAGGCTTTCAGTGATTCCGGTGTATCAATTGACTTTGATAAATTACTAAAGTTAATGGCTGAAAACTCAGAAGTAATTGAAGACTTTATTCAGGAAATTGAAACTGGCGACCCACGTTTTATGTTTCCTGTTACCGACTCAAACATGAAGCGTCTTATTATCGAAGAAACAAACAAATACAGCGTTAGCCCTGAACAATATCTCAAGGCGGCTATAGTAATTTTGCACGCTGACAATATTCTGGTGACGGATTCTGTGAGGGTTCACTAATGGGTTTAATAATTGCTTGGACGCTGCTAGGGCTATTTGTTGGTTGTATTATTAACAATGCGGTAAATAAGAATTAATGTTACCAATCTGTTAAAAAGCTGTTGACAAATAACCTTAAGCATGACATAATTTTAATTATAGAGAGAATTGCTCTCTTATTTCTTTCAACAATTCCATCTACATCTAGGGATAGTTATTCTGAAAGGTGCAATGCTTTTCGCTACATGACCTCTTATATAACCTGAGAGGTCATCTCGAAAAGTCTTCATTCATTGAATCCTTTACAGCTTTGCCCTAATCATAAGTTAGGGCTTTCTTTAAGAGTTTTTAAACAGAGCTTTTAAAGAAAGTTTTCCTGAAACTTTGTTAACGTTATAAAGCAAACCTCCAAAGCCCTTCACAGAAATGTTTAGGGCTTTTTTCCAATTCATAAAAGCACACTTGGCAGGTTCTTGTTCAGTCAGACTCTTCACCTCTGATTGCTGAGTGTGCTTCTATAAATTGAAAAAACAAACAAACAAATAAAAACCAAAGAGGTGAACGAATGATTCGAGATGAACATGAAATGATTGTTGATAGAAAACCTTGTGCATATGATTTGCATTTTACTGATGAAGGAGATGAGTATGCACATATGAAACCTTATCACAAAATTATTGCCAAGCTTGCAGATGAAGAGGCCAAAAAAGAAAGGCTACGAAAGATTGTTCCAGCCAATAATCTTGAATTTATCAATCCTGAGCCTCTGGAAATGACTGATGTTTGCAAGACAGAAGCTCTGATTGCACTTGAGAGGAAGTACTATCCACTACTAAAAGAGCAGCGCATCAAGCTTGATAATGCTTATGATGTTGTCAAGAACTTCGAAGAAACTCAGAAACCTTCAGAATATGATATTGAATATGAGCTTAAGACAAACCCGTTTATCTATTACGAAGGAAATTACAACAATGGTTTCGGTACAGCAAGAGAGAATGTTCCAAAAGTGCTTCAAAGTATTCCTGACGGTTTTCGATTAATGGATGTCAGACAAGCTTCACGTGGCACAGGCTCATATATCCTGATGACTAACAAAACAGATGAAGAGATTCTTCAGTTAGCTGAAGCTAATTTGACTAAGCATTACTCCGATAAACTGAATAAGTTAAAGCAAAAACTTAAAAGAGAACTTGATAGCATGAAAGCGATTATTAGTGAATATGAGTCGCAGAAGAAGGTTGCTATGCAGGGTGATATTGAGCAGCTTACGAAGATTTCTAGCAAATATGCAAAGGTTATTTGAGGTGATTAATGAATGATTTAACAGAACGCGATAAAAGAATTAAAGGGGTGATGGAACCTTTTGAAGATAGGTTCAATGAAATTAAAACGACTCTTGGTGATATTCAGGAGGTCACTGAATATCTTATTGGTCGTATGGAAGAAAAGCCTCTTGCCGAACTAAAGTTTGAGGGTCGAGATGATTTAACCTTCCTTATTAGAGACCTCAAGCGTGATGTAGGACGGCTTGAATCTATCTTTGATAAAGCTGGTCTCTCAATACGTTACGAAATTGTAAAGAATGAACGCGGTGTAAAGTGCATTCGCTTCTTGGAGTGAAAATTGAATTATGAGGTGATGAATGATTGATTTAACAGAACGCTATAAACTCATCAAGGCAATTAGTGAACGATTGAAAGAACAACCCAACAAACCAAAACGAATCAAATCATCCACCTCTAAGCAAAATAACAGAATCAGAAGAATCGCTAAATGGTGTCTTGATAAATTACCAAGTGATTGTCAGATTGTCGGTGAAGATGGCAATTATTATCTGGTTAGGTAAAAAGAATTGGTTGGGTAGAAAATCTACGGGAGAGATTATCGATATTATTCGGTAGTTTCTCCTTTTTTGTATGAGGTGAAATATGAACAATGAGCAAATTCACAGTTGATAGTTTTATCGTTGAACTAGGCTTCAATGAAAACGTTATTAAAGGTCTGCAAAGAGTTGAAAAGGCAGCTTTGCAGTCAGCACAAAGAATTGAAAAGAGCCTAAATAGAGGTTTCAGGATTGATACAAAACAGCTTGATAGTAATTTGACAAGTTCTTTAAAGTCAATGGAAGGAAAAATTAATAAGACCTTTGACCGTCTGGAAGCTAGAGCCAAAAATACTAAAGCTTTCCGTTTCACAAGTCAGGTTAATGACGCTATTAATACCCCAAGACAATCAAGACCAAGAAGAGTTACTGGTGACCGAGCTATTACAGCAGCTTACTCAGCTAATATGTCTAAGCTAAAAGGTCTTAACCCAATTGTCGAGAAATACATTAAGAGTCAGTTTTACGCATTAAGTAGTAAAGCTGGTCAGATGGATAACACCAAGTTTAATGAAGCCCTTGCTAAACTAAATTCAAGTGTACGAGAAGCAATTGCTAAAGCCAGAGGTCATACATCCACCAGCATTAATAGTGACAAAGCAGCTAATAGTCTTGATAGTTTGAGTTCAGCAGCAGTTAAAACAGCAGGTGCATTTATCTCAATGCAGGCTGTATTAGCCAGTTATCAGAAGATTATGGAAATTGGCCTTCAACGTGCAAGTGCTGAACGTTCAATTGATTTCGTATTTGATAAAGATGCAGGTCAGGTAAAAGAGTTCACAAAGTCATTAGCTCAAACAACGGGTTTAGATATCGCTGAACTGCAATCACAGTTTGCTGGTTTTGGTGCTTCAGCTAAAGAGTCTATGGGTATTCAAGGTTCTGAAGAGCTTTTTAGAAATATGATTGGCTATTCTCGTCTGATGGGGAGAAGTGAAGAAGAGATTAAGCGAGCACTGACAGCATTATCACAGATGGCTGGTAAGGGTCAGGTTATGGCTGAAGAGCTTAAGGGGCAACTAGCTGAAGCTGTTCCTGGTATGGTTCAGGTATTCGCTAAAGCAACCGGAAAGAGTGAACAGGAATTATTTGATGCCATGAAGAAGGGGGCTTTAAAATCTGCCGATACTCTTCAGAAGGTCACTCAGGAACTGAATAGACAAATCACCGCTAAAGGTGGCTGGAAAGCCATTTCAGAAAGTACACAGGCACAACTAGGGAACTTGAAAAACTCTTGGAATACCACGCTTGATAGTATCTTCAGGGGTTCTGAAAATGGTCTGCAAGATTTTACACGAAGCCTAACAACGCTTTTAAACAGTTTAGGTGGAAGCGGTAAAAGTCTTGGTGAATCTCTTGGTAGCTTGATGAGCGATATGTCAAGTGGTGTCGATTCATTGACTGATATTTCTTACAAGGTGAGAGGTTTCTTTGATGAGGTGACATTGGCTTATCGTGGTTTAACCGATGAACAAAAGAAAGTTGTTGATGCTTTAGGTTCTGGCTTGATTAATAGTTTAAAAGTCTTGGCTGGTGTTATTGCTGTGAATAAAGTTGTTGGTGTAACCAGAAGTATTTACGGGCTTATGACTGCTATCACAAGATTAGGTCAGGTCGCTGATACTACAGCGGATAACGTGAATAGAAAGAACGGGAAACCATCAAGGTTTAATCTTGGGAATATGCTATTAGCTGGTAGTGCTATCTATGCAGGTTATGAGAGATTAGCTTCTACGCCTGAACGAATGGAAGCACAAGCTAAATTACCAGAGCTGGCTAAAGAGTCTGGACTTAAGCCAGTATTTACTATGGACGATGTGAAAGGTTGGTTTAATAGTGCAGCTATGAATCTTGCTAACTTCCAGCATCCAGAATTAATCACCATGAGACAAGATGCGGCATTAACGAATACGGATATCCAAAGCCTGAGAGATGAAATTAGTGCTTTGAGCAAACGTATTCAGGAGCCTGTGAAAGTTTCACTTGGTGGTGAAGTTGCCATTAAACCAGATGAAACCAGCTTTATGACCTTTAGCAGTAATATCTACGACCAATACGCAGAAGCTACGCTATTAAGTTCAAGCTATCCAGAAGATGATTGATTTAACGGTGTTCTACGTGAAAATTAAAAATTACGACCTATAACTACTCAGGTGTATTCATGTAGCTCACCCTTAAGAGGAATACAACAATGTTTGACAAAAAACAACTTAGATATAGTGGCAAAGATGGCATCTATTTCCACTTAAGAGATAATGTAGATGCCTTCCTAACCTTATCAGCAACTGAAAATATGGAATTTGACAGCCCTATGCAGGTGACTACACAGAACATGCAATCAGGGCAAACCGTCACAGATAATGTTCAAAGAGCACCCAGAACAATCACTATCAGTGGTGTCGTTGTAGTTGGCTATGAAGGAAGCTTATTATTAACTCGTCAGGGTCAATTAGTAGAGAACTTCATCGACACTCTTGAAAACTGGCGTGACCAGAAACAAATTATTTCGGTCATCTGTAAAGATGGAATTAAAATTGACGATTCCATTATCACTGGCTTTAAAGCATCTAAAGATGTTGGTATTTCAAATGGTCTAAGAATCCAGCTAACTTTTCAGGAAATTAACTTTAAAGCTATTGTAGGCCAAACTGATATTTCGGCTGCGACTGGAAAGACTGCTACCACGAATGATGGTGGTGCTACCAGTAAAAAGAATACAGGTAACACTACAACAAGTTTAGGTAATGGTATGTTGATGTGTCAGGAGCTATATAATCGCTCTACGAGTGAACTCACTAATGAGCAACTTCAAGCCCGTATCAATTGTGGTAAAAGTGTCAAAGTTGAGAATGGAAAAAGCACCTTCTCAGATGCCGCTAATGAGCAAGCTTCAAAGGTGCTTAATAATGCTGGTACAGGTAATGTTTTGAAGAGGCTGTCTGTGAATCCTAACAAGCGCTACTGACGATAGAAGCTCAACTCTATACGATAACCTCATCAACATCTATTAAACCCCTCTCAGTGACTTCAGAAAGCGACTGTATAGCCTCTGTAACATCCTCTGAAGGGTTTTCTGTTATTGGTAGGTCAATTACCTTACCGTTGTGAAAAGTCACTTTACATCGACGTTTAGCAGTATTTAAAACGACCTCTTTAACAGCGCTTCTGATTATCAGTTGTGCTTCAATCCTTCCCGCCTTTGTAGTCAGGTCACAATCAGACAAACAACCTACATCAATAGATTTAAGGCGTTGTGTCTCCTTCTCGATATCCGCATCAACCTGTGATAGCTCACCTTTTAACTGTTTTAGTTTGCTGGTAATAGCGGACAAGTCTTCAATTTCAAGTGATAGTTGTACCAGCTTTTCAATATTGTTTGAGATGTGTTCACGGTGCAGCTTCAGTGTGTCTAAAGTATTCGTCATATCGCTATCAAATCGGTCAAGACGAGATAGCAGGGCAAGTAATGTACCATCGGTTTGCTTACGTGACAGCCCTTTGGCATTGCAACGGTTTTCATTTCGAGAAGGACAGCGATAAATCCCGCTTCTTGTATCGCTAAAGCCTGTGATAATCAGAGCATGACCACATTCAGAGCAACGGATAACCCCTTTGAAAAGATTCACACTCAATGGTTTATCTGAAGCAGGCTTTCTTCCATAACGAGAATATGATAGTTGCTGGACTTTGTAGAAATCAGTCTCAGGGATGATAGAGGGGAAATAACCAGCTATCTCCTCACAGCCTTTAGGTGTGAAGTAACCAATTACAGAGCGATTCTTCAGAAGGTCTTGCACTGAGGTTTGACCAAACTTACCTGCTTTGTACTGGTTAAGTGTCTGGTGACCTTCATCATTAAGAGTCCTGACAATCTCCCAGATAGATTTGCCCTCTAACCGTAGCTGAAAGCATCTCTTCACAGTCTCTACCTTCTCAGGTATTACAGAGAAGCTTTTACGGTCATCATTAAGCTTAAGCCATGCAGGACAACGCTTAGAAATCTTGATACCTTCAGAGATGAGTTCTTTTTTACGGTTCCATGCTGCCTGTATACGCTCAGACTTCCTCAAACTTTCCTCATGCGACCGCTGCATTATCAAAATGCTTTTAATCAGAGCTAACGGGTCTTTTAAACTCTCTTTTGTGTAATGTTCACCATCGGACAAGGTGACTACATCTACACCAGAGCGAAGAATGTTTCTGAGTAGCTCGCTTGCTTGGTCTACGTCCTGACGTGAGAGACGGTCTAAACTCTCGATTAGTAGTGTATCACCAGCTTTAACAAGCCCTTTCTCGATAGCGGTTAAAAAGTCACCTAAGCCACCCTGTAAGTGTTTACCAGTGAACCCGCTAACGCCTAAATCACGGAAGGATAAATCTTGGTCAAGGTGGTACTCAGGATGAGCCTTAAGCCAATCTGTAACCATCTTAGATTGTCGGCGTAATGAATCACCTCGGGATTGCTTCTCAGATGAAAACCTGATGTAAGAAATGGCACGTTTCATTGTTCACCTCAAAACTGATGCCCTAGATTGTATCGTTTTAGATGGTGTATTTAAACGTGTCTAATAAAAATCACCCGATTAACGCCGCGCTGATGTAAACCGCGATTAAGCGTTTGTTCCTCTTCCCCTTTGGCGAAAAACTGTGGATGGCGGACTTCCACACCATAATTAAATTCGCCGGGAAGAGAATCGAGAAAATGCCAAAGCGCAGGCAGCTCCCGTGGGCCGAATGTGGCAGGCAGTTGCAGCCAGTATTGTCCAATGCGCGGAGCCAACGGTGACATGCGGGTCAAAAATTCAGTCACTAAATCATCGCAATGCCGTAATGCTGCCTGATGCGAAATAGTCGCCGGAAACTTAAAACAGAAGCGGAAGTCATCTGTGGTCTGCTCACGCCAGCGCAGGACAACCTCGGGTTTCGGCAGGGCATAAAGCGTGGTGTTACCCTCCACACAGTTAAAGTGGCGGGCATACTCTTCAAGGCTGGTGATCCCCAACCGCACCCATTTAGGATGCGACCATTGTGGCAAACCGATGTAAATCATAACGCGTGGAGGATCTCTTCAACGCTACGCACACGGGCGATGCGCGGGTAGATATGATTAATGCTGTTATTGTGCTGCTCGGCGCTAGCGGCGCTACAGGCATCTTCGGCAATCACCAGATTAAAACCGAGTTCCCAGGCATTGCGGGCGGTGGATTCAACACCGATATTGGTCGAGATCCCACATAACACTATTGTATCGATACCCCGGCGGCGCAACTGCAATTCCAGATCCGTACCGTAAAACGCACCCCATTGACGTTTGATGATTTCGATATCGCTGTCGGTTGCACCTAATGCTACAGGATGTTGCCACCAATTTTCGGGCAACACTTTAGCGGGGGAAGGGGCATCAACCGGCTGTTTTAATGCTTCAGCATAATCGGCAGACCAGCCAACACGCACCAGAAACACGGGCTGACCGCTCGCGCGAAATTTCGCCGCCAGCTTCCCGGCGCGATTAACCACCTCATCGGCAGTATGTGGACCACCGGCAAAAGGCAAGATGCCTTCTTGTAAATCAATCACCACCAGCGCGGTGGTTTTAGCATTAAGTTCAAGCATGATGACTCCTGATAAAACAAAATCGTGCCTCTCACCTTAATGCGATGAGCCGATGGCGGAACGACAAATTTTGTTAATTTTTATGAGTTCGGGCAACACCTTTATAGCAAACTGGCGTAGAGTCTGATTTCAGGCCCGATATAAAGTGGTAACGAGGCGTTCCAGCGCGGGCCAGGCTCTTACGGTGCGGCAGAATTTCCAGTATAATAGCCGCCTTTTTTCATTCAGTTGTGACATACAGCTAACGCTGCGACTTGGTCACCTGCGCAGCAGGGGGCATCCGCCGGCAGCTAAGTTAAGGGATATCTCATGCGTACAGAATATTGTGGACAGCTCCGTTTGTCCCACGTGGGGCAGCAGGTGACTCTGTGTGGTTGGGTCAACCGTCGTCGTGATCTTGGTAGCCTGATCTTCATCGATATGCGCGACCGCGAAGGTATCGTGCAGGTATTTTTCGATCCGGATCGTGCGGACGCGTTAAAGCTGGCCTCTGAACTGCGTAATGAGTTCTGCATTCAGGTCACGGGCACCGTACGTGCGCGTGACGAAAAAAATATTAACCGCGATATGGCGACTGGCGAAATCGAAGTACTGGCGTCCTCGCTGACTATCATCAACCGTGCAGATGTTCTGCCGCTTGACTCTAATCACGTCAACACCGAAGAAGCGCGTCTGAAATACCGCTACCTCGACCTGCGTCGCCCGGAAATGGCTCAGCGCCTGAAAACCCGCGCTAAAATCACCAGCCTGGTGCGCCGTTTTATGGATGACCACGGCTTCCTCGACATCGAAACTCCGATGCTGACCAAAGCCACGCCGGAAGGCGCGCGTGACTACCTGGTGCCTTCTCGTGTGCACAAAGGTAAATTCTACGCACTGCCGCAATCCCCACAGTTGTTCAAACAGCTGCTGATGATGTCCGGCTTTGACCGCTACTATCAGATCGTTAAATGCTTCCGTGACGAAGACCTGCGTGCTGACCGTCAGCCTGAATTTACTCAGATCGATGTGGAAACTTCTTTCATGACCGCGCCGCAAGTGCGTGAAGTGATGGAAGCGCTGGTGCGTCATCTGTGGCTGGAAGTGAAGGGCGTGGATCTGGGCGATTTCCCGGTAATGACCTTTGCAGAAGCAGAACGCCGTTATGGTTCTGATAAACCAGATCTACGTAACCCGATGGAACTGACCGACGTTGCCGATCTGCTGAAATCTGTTGAGTTTGCAGTATTTGCAGGTCCGGCGAACGATCCGAAAGGCCGTGTTGCCGCTCTGCGTGTTCCGGGCGGCGCATCGTTGACCCGTAAGCAGATCGACGAATACGGTAACTTCGTTAAAATCTACGGCGCGAAAGGTCTGGCTTACATCAAAGTTAACGAACGCGCGAAAGGTCTGGAAGGTATCAACAGCCCGGTAGCGAAGTTCCTTAATGCAGAAATCATCGAAGCCATCCTGGAGCGTACTGGCGCGCAAGATGGCGATATGATTTTCTTCGGTGCCGACAACAAGAAAATTGTTGCCGACGCGATGGGCTCACTGCGCCTGAAAGTGGGTAAAGACCTTGGTCTGACCGACGAAAGCAAATGGGCACCGCTGTGGGTTATCGACTTCCCGATGTTTGAAGACGACGGTGAAGGCGGCCTGACAGCAATGCACCATCCGTTCACCTCACCGAAAGACATGACGGCAGCAGAACTGAAAGCTGCACCGGAAAATGCGGTGGCTAACGCTTACGATATGGTCATCAATGGTTACGAAGTGGGCGGTGGTTCTGTGCGTATCCATAATGGTGATATGCAGCAGACGGTGTTTGGTATTCTGGGTATCAACGAAGAGGAACAGCGCGAGAAATTCGGCTTCCTGCTCGACGCCCTGAAATACGGTACTCCGCCGCACGCAGGTCTGGCATTCGGTCTTGACCGTCTGACCATGCTGCTGACCGGCACCGACAATATCCGTGACGTTATCGCCTTCCCGAAAACCACGGCGGCGGCGTGTCTGATGACTGAAGCACCGAGCTTTGCTAACCCGACTGCACTGGCTGAGCTGAGCATTCAGGTTGTGAAGAAGGCTGAGAATAACTGATATGGCTTATAAGCGTCCCGTTTCGATCTTAGTGGTCATCTACGCACAAGATACGAAACGGGTGCTGATGTTGCAGCGGCGTGACGATCCCGATTTCTGGCAGTCGGTAACCGGCAGCGTGGAAGAGGGTGAAACCGCGCCGCAAGCTGCCATGCGCGAAGTAAAGGAAGAGGTCACCATTGATGTTGTCGCTGAACAACTGACCTTAATTGACTGTCAGCGCACGGTAGAGTTTGAAATTTTTTCACATTTACGTCATCGCTATGCGCCGGGCGTGACGCGTAATACGGAATCATGGTTCTGTCTTGCGCTCCCGCACGAGCGCCAGATCGTTTTCACTGAACATCTGGCTTACAAGTGGCTTGATGCGCCTGCTGCGGCGGCGCTCACTAAGTCCTGGAGCAACCGGCAGGCGATTGAACAGTTTGTAATTAACGCTGCCTGAACAGGCAGGGCTATCTGGAGATATTTTTATGGCAGGTCATAGTAAATGGGCCAACACCAGACATCGTAAAGCTGCGCAGGATGCTAAGCGCGGTAAAATCTTCACTAAAATCATTCGTGAGCTGGTAACCGCGGCTAAGCTGGGCGGTGGTGATCCGGACGCTAACCCGCGTCTGCGTGCAGCAATTGATAAAGCACTGTCTAACAACATGACCCGTGACACTCTGAACCGCGCAATTGCACGTGGTGTGGGCGGTGATGATGATGCAAACATGGAAACCATCATCTACGAAGGTTACGGTCCTGGCGGCACGGCAATCATGATTGAATGTCTGTCTGACAACCGCAACCGTACCGTTGCTGAAGTGCGTCATGCATTCAGCAAATGTGGCGGTAACCTCGGTACTGATGGTTCCGTAGCTTATCTGTTCAGCAAAAAAGGCGTGATCTCCTTCGAGAAAGGCGATGAAGACACCATCATGGAAGCAGCCCTGGAAGCCGGTGCTGAAGACGTTGTGACCTATGATGACGGCGCGATTGATGTCTACACTGCATGGGAAGAAATGGGCAAAGTACGCGACGCTCTGGAAGCGGCAGGTCTGAAAGCAGACAGCGCGGAAGTTTCCATGATCCCGTCCACCAAAGCTGATATGGATGCAGAAACCGCACCGAAACTGATGCGTCTGATCGATATGCTGGAAGATTGCGACGACGTGCAGGAAGTTTACCATAACGGTGAAATCTCTGATGAGGTTGCAGCGACTCTCTGATGAGGCCTGCTAAACAGCAAAACGGAGACGCGTGATGGCTATTATTCTCGGTATTGACCCGGGTTCGCGCGTGACCGGCTATGGCGTCATCCGCCAGGTAGGCAGGCAACTGTCCTACCTGGGTAGCGGATGCATACGCACCAAAGTGGATGATTTACCGTCTCGTCTGAAGCTCATCTATGCGGGCGTGACGGAAATCATCACCCAATTCCAGCCTGATTATTTCGCCATTGAACAAGTCTTTATGGCGAAGAACGCTGACTCAGCCCTGAAACTGGGGCAGGCGCGCGGCGTGGCGATTGTGGCGGCGGTGAATCAGGAATTGCCGGTATTTGAATATGCGGCACGTCAGGTAAAGCAAACAGTGGTAGGTATTGGTAGTGCCGAAAAAAGCCAGGTGCAGCATATGGTCCGCACCTTGCTGAAACTGCCCGCTAATCCACAGGCGGATGCCGCCGATGCGCTGGCGATTGCCATCACCCACTGCCACGTTAGTCAGAATGCGATGCAAATGAGTGAATCGCGACTGAACCTGGCGAGAGGGCGACTGCGTTAAGTTATACCGCCTCGGTCAGTTCAGGCTGAGGCGTTTCAACTCCCACCGCGTGAATCAACACCAAACCCGGATGATGCCACAAACTGGCTGGCGTGACGGTTTTACGCTCCCACGGAATAGAACCTAAGAACCAGAATTTCCAGAAAGTGAGTTTTGCATTCGGATTGCTATTTAATAATTCTCCAAACGTCTCTATTTCACCCACCGGAATACATAGCGCCTCTTTATAAGTATCAAAAACAAATTTTGAACAGAACTGGCGCGAAGATTCGTATTTAAAACCGGTGTGGTAAAGTTTGCGTAGCCGGGAAGGAACCTGTTCAACAATTCGTTGTTTTTGTTGTTCTGTTAGTCCGGCGTCTAATCGCTTTATAGCATAGCGTTGATTAGCAGAGCGTTTAATAAAACGGGATAGCGTAGTGATGGTTGAGAGGGGAACACGGCTTTCTGCAACCAGAAAGTCTTCACCGTTATGACCGATAATGATCCCGACGTGATTACTCCAGCAATTTGATGCAGCTGATATTTGACCAAATAAGGCAGCACCTATACATGTAAAGACGATATCACCAATTTCATATTCCGCAGGATAATTAATATTCACGTTGTCATTCCATTGAAATAGATATGAATATACGTAATAGCATAAAAAATTTATTTTTTCAGGAGTCGCAATGTATATTTTTATTACACATTTCTTCGCTGAATATGTAATATTTAAATATTTGCTTCCAATATAACCTGTAGAATAAATTATACTGCGCCATTTTTCAGATCATCGAGACACCTCGCAAGTTTTCTTCATCCTTCGCTGGATATCTATCCAGCATTTTTTTATCATACAGCATTATCTTTGATTCATTACGCAGGAGCGTCATGTGATAGGTAGACTCAGAGGCATCATCATTGAAAAACAACCCCCGCTGGTGTTAATTGAAGTGGGCGGCGTAGGCTATGAAGTGCATATGCCGATGACCTGTTTTTATGAACTCCCTGAAGCGGGTCAGGAAGCGATCGTTTTCACCCACTTTGTGGTGCGTGAAGACGCGCAACTGCTGTACGGTTTTAACAATAAACAAGAGCGCACGTTGTTCAAAGAGTTGATCAAAACCAACGGCGTCGGCCCGAAGTTGGCGCTGGCGATCCTCTCCGGAATGTCAGCGCAGCAGTTCGTTAATGCCGTTGAGCGTGAAGAAGTGGGGGCACTGGTGAAACTGCCGGGTATTGGCAAAAAAACCGCCGAACGCTTGATTGTCGAAATGAAAGACCGATTTAAAGGTTTGCATGGCGATCTCTTTACGCCAGCCGCCGACCTGGTACTCACGTCTCCTGCCAGCCCGGCGACCGACGATGCTGAACAGGAAGCGGTTGCTGCGCTGGTGGCACTGGGCTATAAACCACAAGAAGCAAGCCGCATGGTGAGCAAAATCGCTCGCCCTGACGCCAGCAGTGAAACATTAATTCGCGAAGCCCTACGCGCCGCGTTATGAGGTAAAGGATGATTGAAGCAGACCGTCTGATTTCTGCCGGTACCACTTTGCCGGAAGATGTGGCAGATCGCGCCATTCGCCCTAAATTACTGGAAGAGTATGTTGGTCAGCCGCAGGTTCGTTCGCAGATGGAGATTTTCATCAAAGCAGCGAAACTGCGCGGCGATGCCCTCGATCATCTGTTGATTTTTGGTCCTCCGGGGTTGGGTAAAACTACGCTTGCCAATATTGTCGCCAATGAAATGGGCGTTAATTTACGCACCACGTCTGGTCCGGTGCTGGAAAAGGCGGGCGATCTGGCAGCAATGCTCACTAACCTTGAACCACACGATGTACTGTTTATTGATGAGATCCACCGTCTTTCACCAGTGGTGGAAGAGGTGTTGTATCCGGCAATGGAAGATTACCAACTGGATATCATGATTGGTGAAGGTCCGGCGGCACGCTCCATTAAAATTGATTTGCCGCCGTTTACCCTGATTGGTGCAACCACGCGCGCAGGTTCGCTGACATCACCGTTGCGCGATCGTTTTGGTATTGTGCAACGTCTGGAGTTTTATCAGGTGCCGGATCTGCAATATATCGTCAGTCGCAGCGCACGCTTTATGGGGCTTGAGATGAGTGATGACGGCGCGCTGGAAGTTGCTCGTCGTGCGCGCGGTACGCCACGTATTGCCAATCGTCTGCTGCGTCGAGTGCGTGATTTCGCCGAAGTGAAGCACGATGGCACCATCTCGGCAGATATCGCTGCTCAGGCGCTGGATATGTTGAATGTCGATGCTGAAGGTTTCGATTATATGGACCGCAAATTGTTGCTGGCGGTAATCGATAAGTTCTTTGGTGGGCCGGTAGGTCTGGATAACCTGGCGGCAGCCATTGGCGAAGAACGTGAAACCATTGAGGATGTACTGGAACCTTATTTGATTCAGCAAGGCTTTTTGCAGCGTACACCGCGTGGGCGTATGGCGACGACGCGGGCGTGGAATCACTTTGGCATAACGCCGCCAGAAATGCCGTAAGTCGGATTGGTCGCTCGCGCCGCATCCGACACTGGCAGTGTGCCTGATGCGACGCTGTTCGTCTTATCAGGCCTACCAGAGATAGCGAACCGTAGGTCGGATAAGGCATGCGGACTGCAGGCAGAGAAAACTGACCGATTTTCTCTGCACTGGAGGGATAATACAAGGTCGGATAAGGCGCTCGCGCCGCATCCGACAAATATGTTCAGCGAAAGATTAGCTGGCCTGTTTTTTCATCATACTGATAATAAATAACAGTGCCGCGCATAGCACCACCGACGGGCCTGCAGGTGTATCGTAAAATGCGGAAAAGGTTAAACCGCCAGTCACTGCCACCATCCCCACCAAAACAGCGACACCAGCCATCTGTTCCGGCGTGCGGGCAAAGCGACGTGCAGTAGCAGCAGGAATAATCAGCAGTGAAGTAATAATCAACGCGCCGACGAATTTCATCGCTACACCAATCGTCAATGCCGTCACCAGCATCAACAACAATTTCACGCGCTGTAATTTCACACCATCAACAAACGCCAGATCCGGGCTAATCGTCATCGACAGCAAATTGCGCCATTGCCAGAACAAAATAGCCACCACGATGACCACGCCAATCGCAATAGAGATGAGATCTTCTGGCGTCACTGCCAGTAAATCACCGAACAGGTAAGCCATCAAATCAACACGAATATTAGACATCAGACTAACGACCACCAGGCCCAGCGACAGGGCACTGTGCGCCATAATCCCTAATAACGTGTCGATCGCCAGCTGTGGACGCTTCTCGAGCCATACCAGACCGCCCGCCAGCAGCAGCGTAACTGCAATCACCGCATAGAATGGATTCACGTCCAGCAACAAACCAAACGCGACGCCAAGTAATGAGGCATGAGCCAGCGTATCACCGAAATAAGACATACGACGCCAGACTACAAACGAACCCAGCGGACCCGCGGCACAGGCGAGCATGATCCCGGCTAACCAACCGGGAAATAATAATTCAATCATGAGCGATCATTTCCCCGACGCAAAACAATTCGTCCCTGTAAATCGTGACGATGATTATGATGATGGCGATAGATACCCAGTTGTTCAGCACCACGAGGACCAAACATAGAAATAAACTCCGGATGCAGGGAAACAACTTCCGGTGTGCCGGAACAACAAATGTGGTGATTCAGGCAAAGCACTTCATCGGTTTTTGCCATTACCAGATGCAGATCGTGAGATACCATTAAAACGCCACAATCCAGTTCACGACGCAGTTGGTCAATAAGGTCATATAACGCCACCTGACCATTCACATCCACGCCCTGAGTGGGTTCATCCAGCACTAATAATTGCGGTCGATTTAACAATGCTCGCGCTAACAGTACACGCTGCGTTTCGCCACCCGAGAGCTTTTGCATCGGTGCGTTAATCAGATGCCCGGCCTGGACACGTTTCAGTGCAGGCAAAATATCTTCTTTATGTGTGCCAGGGCGTAAGCGTAAAAAACGGTTTACGGTCAGTGGCAACGTGGTGTCGAGATACAGCTTCTGCGGTACATAGCCGATGCGCAGTTTTCCGTTGCGCTTGATAACCCCTTCATCGGGTGTTACCAGCCCGAGCACTACCCGTACCAGTGTCGACTTACCTGCGCCGTTTGGCCCAAGTAAAGTCAAAATTTTTCCAGGTTTAAGTTCCAGCGACACATCAGAGAGGACGCGGCGTTGGCCAAAAGAAACCGAGACATTTTCCAGGGAAACCAGACTTGTCATGTTAATTTTAGTCTTGCAGTAGTCATGAAATGTTATAATATCACAATTCTCATATTCATTACGATGATTGGTCGCATTATGTTACATAAAAAAACGCTTCTTTTCGCAGCATTATCCGCCGCTCTCTGGGGCGGTGCAACACAGGCCGCAGATGCCGCCGTTGTCGCTTCGCTTAAACCCGTTGGGTTCATCGCTTCTGCCATTGCTGATGGGGTAACAGAAACGCAGGTTTTACTGCCTGACGGCGCTTCAGAACATGATTATTCACTGCGTCCATCGGATGTAAAACGCTTACAGAACGCGGACTTAGTCGTTTGGGTTGGCCCGGAGATGGAAGCGTTCATGCAAAAACCGGTAAGTAAATTACCAGAAGCGAAACAGGTAACGATTGCGCAGCTAGAAGATGTGAAACCGCTGCTGATGAAAAGTATTCACGACGATGATGATGATCACGATCACGCGGAAAAAAGTGACGAAGATCACCATCACGGCGATTTCAACATGCATCTTTGGCTTTCCCCAGAGATAGCGCGGGCTACAGCGGTTGCAATCCATGGAAAATTAGTGGAACTTATGCCGCAAAGTCGAGCCAAACTTGACGCCAACCTGAAGGATTTTGAGGCACAATTAGCCTCAACCGAAACGCAGGTTGGTAACGAGCTCGCGCCGCTCAAGGGGAAAGGTTATTTCGTTTTTCACGATGCTTACGGCTACTTCGAAAAACAGTTCGGACTGACACCGCTTGGTCATTTTACCGTTAACCCTGAGATTCAACCTGGCGCGCAGCGTTTACATGAAATAAGAACACAGTTGGTTGAGCAAAAAGCAACCTGCGTTTTTGCTGAGCCACAGTTCAGGCCAGCGGTCGTTGAGAGCGTCGCACGAGGGACATCCGTTCGTATGGGAACGTTGGATCCCCTGGGGACGAATATCAAACTGGGTAAAACAAGCTATTCAGAATTCCTGAATCAATTAGCCAACCAGTATGCGAGCTGCCTGAAAGGAGATTAATGAGGAAGTGATTACGTGCAACAGATAGCCCGCTCTGTCGCCCTGGCGTTTAATAATTTACCGCGACCACACCGCGTTATGTTGGGGTCGCTCACCGTTCTTACTCTGGCCGTCGCTGTCTGGCGGCCCTATGTTTATCACCGCGATGCCACGCCAATTGTCAAAACCATTGAGCTGGAACAGAACGAAATTCGTTCGCTCTTACCTGAAGCCAGTGAGCCGATTGATCAAGCTGCACAAGAAGATGAAGCCATTCCCCAGGACGAACTGGATGACAAAATCGCCGGTGAAGCGGGCGTGCATGAATATGTTGTTTCCACTGGCGATACGCTAAGCAGCATTCTCAATCAGTATGGTATTGATATGGGTGATATCACCCAACTGGCTGCTGCCGACAAAGAATTGCGTAATCTGAAAATCGGTCAACAACTCTCCTGGACATTAACCGCGGACGGCGAACTGCAACGCCTCACCTGGGAAGTGTCTCGTCGTGAAACCCGAACCTATGACCGTACTGCCGCTAACGGTTTTAAAATGACCAGCGAAATGCAGCAAGGAGAGTGGGTCAACAATCTGCTGAAAGGTACCGTCGGGGGAAGCTTTGTTGCCAGCGCCAGAAACGCCGGTTTAACCAGCGCCGAAGTGAGCGCAGTGATTAAAGCCATGCAGTGGCAAATGGATTTCCGCAAACTGAAAAAAGGCGATGAATTTGCGGTGTTAATGTCACGAGAAATGCTTGATGGTAAACGTGAGCAAAGCCAGCTGCTGGGCGTACGTTTGCGTTCAGAAGGTAAAGATTATTACGCAATCCGCGCTGAAGATGGCAAATTCTACGATCGTAACGGTACTGGTCTGGCGAAAGGATTCTTGCGATTCCCGACGGCGAAACAGTTCCGTATCTCATCTAACTTTAACCCGCGTCGTACTAATCCGGTGACCGGTCGCGTTGCGCCACACAGAGGTGTTGATTTCGCAATGCCACAAGGTACGCCAGTGCTTTCAGTGGGTGACGGTGAAGTGGTGGTTGCCAAACGCAGTGGCGCAGCAGGTTATTATGTGGCTATTCGTCATGGTCGCAGCTACACCACGCGTTATATGCACTTGCGCAAGATCCTGGTGAAACCGGGACAGAAGGTGAAACGTGGCGACCGTATCGCGCTTTCCGGTAATACCGGACGTTCAACCGGGCCGCATCTGCACTATGAAGTATGGATAAACCAGCAGGCCGTAAACCCGCTGACGGCAAAACTGCCGCGTACCGAAGGGCTGACCGGCTCCGATCGTCGCGAATTCCTGGCACAGGCCAAAGAGATTGTGCCGCAGCTACGGTTTGATTAATTAACATCCATTCGCAGCCGGTACGCAGTCAGTACCGGCTTTTTTATTTGGTGCGGGGCAAGTTGCGCCGCTACACTATCACCAGATTGATTTTTGCCTTATCCGAAACTGGAAAAGCATGGAAACGAAAAAAAATAATAGCGAATACATTCCTGAGTTTGATAAATCCTTTCGCCACCCGCGCTACTGGGGAGCATGGCTGGGCGTAGCAGCGATGGCGGGTATCGCTTTAACGCCGCCAAAGTTCCGTGATCCCATTCTGGCACGGCTGGGACGTTTTGCCGGACGACTGGGAAAAAGCTCACGCCGTCGTGCGTTAATCAATCTGTCGCTCTGCTTTCCAGAACGTAGTGAAGCTGAACGCGAAGCGATTGTAGATGAGATGTTTGCCACCGCGCCGCAAGCGATGGTAATGATGGCTGAGTTGGCAATACGCGGGCCGGAGAAAATTCAGCCGCGCGTTGACTGGCAAGGGCTGGAGATCATCGAAGAGATGCGGCGTAATAACGAGAAAGTGATTTTTCTGGTGCCGCACGGTTGGGCCGTCGATATTCCTGCCATGCTGATGGCCTCGCAAGGGCAGAAAATGGCAGCGATGTTCCATAATCAGGGCAACCCGGTTTTTGATTATGTCTGGAACACAGTGCGCCGTCGCTTTGGTGGTCGTCTGCATGCGAGAAATGATGGTATTAAACCATTCATCCAGTCGGTACGTCAGGGTTACTGGGGATATTATTTACCCGATCAGGATCATGGCCCAGAACACAGCGAATTTGTTGATTTCTTTGCCACCTATAAAGCGACGTTGCCCGCGATTGGTCGTTTGATGAAAGTGTGCCGTGCGCGCGTTGTACCGCTGTTTCCGATTTATGATGGCAAGACGCATCGTCTGACGATTCAGGTGCGCCCACCGATGGATGATCTGTTAGAGGCGGATGATCATACGATTGCGCGGCGGATGAATGAAGAAGTCGAGATTTTTGTTGGTCCGCGACCAGAACAATACACCTGGATATTAAAATTGCTGAAAACTCGCAAACCGGGCGAAATCCAACCGTATAAGCGCAAAGATCTTTATCCCATCAAATAAAAAATGCCTCTCGCGAGGAGAGGCCTTCGACTGATGATAAGTTCAAGTTTGCTTCAGAAGATTCGAAATCTGTTGAATTATCATTGAACTGTAGGCCGGATGAGGCGTTTTCGCCGCATCCGGCAACGTACTTACTCTACCGTTAAAATACGCGTGGTATTAGTAGAACCCACGGTACTCATCACGTCGCCCTGGGTGACAATTACCAGGTCACCAGACATCAAGTAACCTTTATCGCGCAGCAGATTAACCGCTTCGCTGGCAGCTGCTACGCCGTCATTAGCGCTATCAAAGTGCACCGGCGTAACGCCGCGATAGAGAGCAGTCAGGTTCAGCGTACGTTCATGGCGTGACATGGCGAAAATTGGCAGACCAGAGCTGATACGGGAGGTCATCAGCGCGGTACGACCCGATTCGGTCATGGTGATGATCGCCGTAACGCCTTTCAGGTGGTTAGCCGCGTACATTGCTGACATGGCAATGGCTTCTTCCACATTGTCGAACTGAACGTCCAGACGGTGTTTAGAAACGTTGATGCTAGGGATTTTTTCCGCCCCCAGGCAAACGCGCGCCATGGCTGCAACAGTTTCTGACGGGTATTGACCAGCAGCAGTTTCTGCCGACAGCATTACAGCGTCAGTACCATCCAGAACGGCGTTTGCTACGTCCATGACTTCTGCACGCGTCGGCATCGGGTTAGTAATCATTGACTCCATCATCTGGGTCGCAGTGATTACTGCGCGGTTAAGCTGACGCGCACGACGGATCAACGCTTTCTGAATGCCGACCAGTTCCGGATCGCCAATTTCCACACCGAGGTCGCCGCGAGCAACCATTACCACGTCAGAGGCGAGGATGATGTCATCCATTGCCTCCTGGCTGCAAACGGCTTCCGCACGTTCAACCTTGGCAACAATTTTCGCATCACATCCTGCATCGCGTGCCAGGCGACGGGCATAGTTCAGATCTTCGCCGCAGCGTGGGAAGGAGACAGCCAGGTAATCTACGCCAATCAACGCCGCAGTCTTAATGTCTGCTTTGTCTTTTTCGGTCAGCGCTTCAGCTGACAAACCGCCGCCAAGTTTGTTGATACCTTTATTGTTGGAGAGGGGACCACCGACGGTCACTTCGGTGAACACTTTCATGCCCTGGACTTCCAGTACTTTTAACTGGACGCGACCATCGTCCAGCAGCAGGATGTCACCAGGCACAACGTCAGCAGGCAGGCCTTTGTAGTCGATACCGACTTTTTCTTTGTCGCCTTCACCTTTACCCAGGTTGGCGTCGAGCAGGAATTTATCCCCAATATTGAGGAAAACTTTGCCTTCTTTAAAGGTGGATACACGGATTTTGGGCCCCTGGAGGTCACCCAGAATAGCCACATGACGCCCCAGTTTTGCGGCAATCTCACGAACTTTATCCGCGCGCATTTTGTGATCTTCAGGCGAGCCGTGAGAAAAATTCATACGTACAACGTTGGCACCCGCCGCGATAACTTTTTCAAGGTTATTATCGCGATCTGTTGCCGGGCCTAACGTGGTAACGATTTTAGTTCTGCGAAGCCTTCTGGACATGTAATACTCCGTTGACTGAAACAACCAGGTGTTGCTTGAACATGAAATCCGAATGAAATAACGCCGCGATGGCGATAAATTAATCTCATTCGGATGTCGTATAAGATTAGGACAGTGACAGTCGTTTTTAGCGATCGTCACTTAAATTAAGTAACTGCTTATCAAAACGCGATTCCTTCAGCGCTTCCTTGACCCGCTTCAAGTTATCTCTGAATTTTGTACCGCGCCGCAAAGTAAATCCTGTCGCCAGCACATCTATCACGGTCAGCTGTGCAAGTCGAGAAACCATGGGCATATAAATGTCAGTATCTTCCGGTACGTCGAGGGTAATTGCCAGCGTTGCTTCCCGGGCGAGCGGGGTACCCGCAGAGGTGAGGGCAATTACCATAGCGTCGTTTTCGCGTGCCAGCTGCGCCAGCTCGACCAGATTTTTTGTTCTTCCCGTGTGAGAAATCAGCACCACCACGTCTCCGTCGCTACAATTCATACAACTCATGCGTTGCAGCACGATATCATCGGAGTACACCACCGGAACATTAAAACGAAAGAACTTATTCATCGCATCGTGGGCAACGGCGGCTGAAGAACCTAATCCGAAAAAGGCGATTTTTTTTGCCTGAGTGAGCAAGTCGACGGCGCGGTTGATGGCAGATTTATCCAGTGAATGACGGACATGATCGAGCGTTGCCATTGCGGACTCAAATATTTTCCCCGTGTATGATTCAACGCTGTCATCTTCATTGACGTTGCGATTAACATAGGGAGTGCCATTCGCCAGACTTTGTGCCAGATGAAGTTTGAAATCAGGAAAACCGCGTGTGTCCATGCTGCGACAGAAACGATTCACCGTCGGTTCGCTAACATTGGCTTCCAGCGCCAGAGCAGCAATACTCGAATGGATCGCGTTATCGGGCGAAGCCAGAATGACCTCGGCAACTTTGCGCTCAGATTTGCTCAAATGTTCCAGCTGAGACTGGATTTTTTCCAGCATATTCATGATGTAAAGAGACTCACGGGTAATGACGATTTCCGCTCTGAAAGAAATCGAAATGCAGTTTTGTCAGATATTACGCCTGTGTGCTGTGTTAATGACAAAAGCAGATAAAAAAGTTGTTATTTTTTTTCATAACATGATCAGTGTCAGATTTTTACCTAATGGAAAACGATGATTTTTTTATCAGTTTTGCCGCACTTTGCGCGCTTTTACCGTAATCGCACGGGTGGATAAGCGTTTACAGTTTTCGCAAGCTCGTAAAAGCAGTACAGTGCACCGTAAGAAAATTACAAGTATACCCTGGCTTAAGTACCGGGTTAGTTAACTTAAGGAGAATGACATGGCGGTAACGCAAACAGCCCAGGCCTGTGACCTGGTCATTTTCGGCGCGAAAGGCGACCTTGCGCGTCGTAAATTGCTGCCTTCCCTGTATCAACTGGAAAAAGCCGGTCAGCTCAACCCGGACACCCGGATTATCGGCGTAGGGCGTGCTGACTGGGATAAAGCGGCTTATACCAAAGTTGTCCGCGAGGCGCTCGAAACTTTCATGAAAGAAACCATTGATGAAGGTTTATGGGACACCCTGAGTGCACGTCTGGATTTTTGTAATCTCGATGTCAATGACACTGCTGCATTCAGCCGTCTCGGCGCGATGCTGGATCAAAAAAATCGTATCACCATTAACTACTTTGCCATGCCGCCCAGCACTTTTGGCGCAATTTGCAAAGGGCTTGGTGAGGCAAAACTGAATGCTAAACCGGCACGCGTAGTCATGGAGAAACCGCTGGGGACGTCGCTGGCGACCTCGCAGGAAATCAACGATCAGGTTGGCGAATACTTCGAGGAGTGCCAGGTTTACCGTATCGACCACTATCTTGGTAAAGAAACGGTGCTGAACCTGTTGGCGCTGCGTTTTGCTAACTCCCTGTTTGTGAATAACTGGGACAATCGCACCATTGATCATGTTGAGATTACCGTGGCAGAAGAAGTGGGGATCGAAGGGCGCTGGGGCTATTTTGATAAAGCCGGTCAGATGCGCGATATGATCCAAAACCACCTGCTGCAAATTCTTTGCATGATTGCGATGTCTCCGCCGTCTGACCTGAGTGCAGACAGCATCCGCGATGAAAAAGTCAAAGTACTGAAGTCTCTGCGCCGCATTGACCGCTCCAACGTGCGCGAAAAAACCGTACGCGGGCAATATACTGCGGGCTTCGCCCAGGGCAAAAAAGTGCCGGGATATCTGGAAGAAGAGGGCGCGAACAAGAGCAGCAATACAGAAACCTTCGTGGCGATCCGCGTCGACATTGATAACTGGCGCTGGGCCGGTGTGCCATTCTACCTGCGTACTGGTAAACGTCTGCCGACCAAATGTTCTGAAGTCGTGGTCTATTTCAAAACACCTGAACTGAATCTGTTTAAAGAGTCGTGGCAGGATCTGCCGCAGAATAAACTGACTATCCGTCTGCAACCTGATGAAGGCGTGGATATCCAGGTACTGAATAAAGTTCCTGGCCTTGACCACAAACATAACCTGCAAATCACCAAGCTGGATCTGAGCTATTCAGAAACCTTTAATCAAACGCATCTGGCAGATGCCTATGAACGTCTGTTGCTGGAAACCATGCGTGGTATTCAGGCACTGTTTGTACGTCGTGATGAAGTGGAAGAAGCCTGGAAATGGGTAGACTCCATTACTGAGGCGTGGGCGATGGACAATGATGCGCCGAAACCGTATCAGGCCGGAACCTGGGGCCCCGTTGCCTCGGTGGCGATGATTACCCGTGACGGTCGTTCCTGGAATGAGTTTGAGTAATATCTGGGCTTATCCTTTATGGGTATTTTACCGGTAACATGATCTTGCACAGATTGTAGAACAATTTTTACACTTTCAGGCCTCGTGCGGATTCACCCACGAGGCTTTTTTTATTACACTGACTGAAACGTTTTTGCCCTATGAGCTCCGGTTACAGGCGTTTCAGTCATAAATCCTCTGAATGAAACGCGTTGTGAATCATCCTGCTCTGACAACTCAATTTCAGGAGCCTTTATGAATCCACAATTGTTACGCGTAACAAATCGAATCATTGAACGTTCGCGCGAGACTCGCTCTGCTTACCTCGCCCGGATAGAACAAGCGAAAACTTCGACCGTTCATCGTTCGCAGTTGGCATGCGGTAACCTGGCACACGGTTTCGCTGCCTGCCAGCCAGAAGACAAAGCCTCTTTGAAAAGCATGTTGCGTAACAATATCGCCATCATCACCTCCTATAACGACATGCTCTCCGCTCACCAGCCTTATGAACACTATCCAGAAATCATTCGTAAAGCCCTGCATGAAGCGAATGCGGTTGGTCAGGTTGCGGGCGGTGTTCCGGCGATGTGTGATGGTGTCACCCAGGGGCAGGATGGAATGGAATTGTCGTTGTTAAGCCGCGAAGTGATTGCGATGTCTGCGGCGGTGGGGCTGTCCCATAACATGTTTGATGGTGCGCTGTTCCTCGGTGTGTGCGACAAGATTGTCCCGGGTCTGACCATGGCAGCCCTGTCGTTTGGTCATTTGCCTGCGGTGTTTGTGCCGTCTGGACCGATGGCAAGCGGTTTGCCAAATAAAGAAAAAGTGCGTATTCGCCAGCTTTATGCCGAAGGTAAAGTGGACCGCATGGCACTACTGGAGTCAGAAGCCGCGTCTTATCATGCGCCGGGAACATGTACTTTCTATGGTACTGCCAACACCAACCAGATGGTGGTGGAGTTTATGGGGATGCAGTTGCCAGGCTCTTCTTTTGTTCATCCGGATTCTCCGCTGCGCGATGCTTTGACCGCTGCAGCTGCGCGCCAGGTTACGCGCATGACCGGTAATGGTAATGAATGGATGCCGATCGGTAAGATGATAGATGAGAAAGTGGTGGTGAACGGTATCGTTGCACTGCTGGCGACCGGTGGTTCCACTAACCACACCATGCACCTGGTGGCGATGGCGCGCGCAGCCGGTATTCAGATTAACTGGGATGACTTCTCTGACCTTTCTGATGTTGTACCGCTGATGGCACGTCTCTACCCGAACGGTCCGGCTGATATTAACCACTTCCAGGCGGCAGGTGGCGTACCGGTTCTGGTGCGTGAACTGCTCAAAGCAGGCCTGCTGCATGAAGATGTCAATACGGTGGCTGGCTTTGGTCTGTCTCGTTATACCCTTGAACCATGGCTGAATAATGGTGAACTGGACTGGCGGGAAGGGGCGGAAAAATCACTCGACAGCAATGTGATCGCTTCCTTCGAACAACCTTTCTCTCATCATGGTGGGACAAAAGTGTTAAGCGGTAACCTGGGCCGTGCGGTTATGAAAACCTCTGCCGTGCCGGTAGAGAACCAGGTGATTGAAGCGCCTGCGGTTGTTTTTGAAAGCCAGCATGACGTTATGCCGGCCTTTGAAGCGGGTTTGCTGGACCGCGATTGTGTCGTTGTTGTCCGTCATCAGGGGCCAAAAGCGAACGGAATGCCAGAATTACATAAACTCATGCCGCCACTTGGTGTATTATTGGACCGGTGTTTCAAAATTGCGTTAGTTACCGATGGACGACTCTCCGGTGCTTCAGGTAAAGTGCCGTCAGCTATCCACGTAACACCAGAAGCCTACGATGGCGGGCTGCTGGCAAAAGTGCGCGACGGGGACATCATTCGTGTGAATGGACAGACAGGCGAACTGACGCTGCTGGTAGACGAAGCGGAACTGGCTGCTCGCGAACCGCACATTCCTGACCTGAGCGCGTCACGCGTGGGAACAGGACGTGAATTATTCAGCGCCTTGCGTGAAAAACTGTCCGGTGCCGAACAGGGCGCAACCTGTATCACTTTTTAAGACGACAAATTTGTAATCAGGCGAGAGAAAACTCTGATGAAAAACTGGAAAACAAGTGCAGAATCAATCCTGACCACCGGCCCGGTTGTACCGGTTATCGTGGTAAAAAAACTGGAACACGCGGTGCCGATGGCAAAAGCGTTGGTTGCTGGTGGGGTGCGCGTTCTGGAAGTGACTCTGCGTACCGAGTGTGCAGTTGACGCTATCCGTGCTATCGCCAAAGAAGTGCCTGAAGCGATTGTGGGTGCCGGTACGGTGCTGAATCCACAGCAGCTGGCAGAAGTCACCGAAGCGGGTGCACAGTTCGCAATTAGCCCGGGTCTGACCGAGCCGCTGCTGAAAGCTGCTACCGAAGGGACTATTCCTCTGATTCCGGGGATCAGCACTGTTTCCGAACTGATGCTGGGTATGGACTATGGTTTGAAAGAGTTCAAATTCTTCCCGGCTGAAGCTAACGGCGGTGTGAAAGCCCTGCAGGCGATCGCGGGTCCGTTCTCCCAGGTCCGTTTCTGCCCGACAGGTGGTATTTCTCCGGCTAACTACCGTGACTACCTGGCGCTGAAAAGCGTGCTGTGCATCGGTGGTTCCTGGCTGGTTCCGGCAGATGCGCTGGAAGCGGGCGATTACGACCGCATTACTAAGCTGGCGCGTGAAGCTGTAGAAGGCGCTAAGCTGTAAAAGTCAAAATGCCCGATCGGGGATCGGGCATTTTTGTAGCGTTTTTTTGCCGGGTTTAACCCTGTACTTTTACCTGTCCGGCGGCGTGCTTCGCGCGTTCAATAGCGTCAACAACACTCTCTGCAGTAGCCAGTGCTACCCCCAGACGACGGCTGCCATCAATTTCCGGCTTACCAAATAAACGAATCTGCAAATCTGCGCCTACGGCATTCTGCACATTATCAAACGTGACATTCTGACTGGTCAGTTGCGGCAGGATAACGGCAGAAGCAGCAGGACCATACTGGCGGATCCCGCCAACCGGAAGTCCGAGGAAGGCACGTACATGCAGGGCAAACTCCGAGAGATCCTGAGAAATTAGCGTCACCATCCCGGTGTCATGCGGGCGAGGGGAGACTTCACTGAAAATCACCTCATCACCACAGACAAACAGCTCGACACCAAACAGCCCATAACCGCCCAGTGCCAGCACCACTTTACGGGCAATCTCCTGCGCACGTTCAAGGGCAAGCGGGCTCATTTGCTGTGGTTGCCAGGATTCACGATAGTCGCCATCTTCCTGGCGATGACCTACCGGTGCACAGAAATGGACGCCATCCACCGCGCTGACGGTTAGCAGGGTAATTTCGAAGTCAAACTTAACGACGCCTTCAACAATTACGCGGCCCGCTCCGGCGCGACCGCCTTGCTGAGCGTACTCCCATGCATGAGCAAGTTGCTCTGCAGAACGAATAAACGTCTGCCCTTTACCGGAAGAACTCATCACCGGTTTAACAATACAGGGGTAGCCAATGGCGGCAACCGCTTCGCGGAAAAGGTTTTCGCTATCGGCAAAACGATAAGTGGAAGTGGGCAGCTGCAGCTCTTCTGCCGCCAGGCGACGGATACCCTCGCGATTCATCGTTAATTTCGTTGCGCGAGCGCAGGGGACAACATTCAGTCCTTCCTTTTCAAGTTGGATCAGCATATCGGTGGCAATAGCTTCGATCTCCGGCACGATATAATGTGGTTTTTCCTGTTCAACCACACGGCGTAATGCATCACCATCAAGCATATTAATGACATGGGAGCGATGCGCGACATGCATGGCTGGTGCGTCGGCATAGCGATCGACGGCAATCACCTCTACGCCGAGACGCTGACACTCGATTGCCACTTCTTTACCCAGTTCACCGGAGCCTAATAACATCACGCGAGTTGCTGCCGGACGCAGCGCAGTGCCTAATAACGTCATAACGAATATCCCCTGATTAATTCCGCGCGCAGTATAAACGAAAACGTTTGCGTGTGTCTTCATTGCTGATGTTGATTTCCCAACTGAAAAGAAATATACTGTATAAAATCACAGTTATTATGAGAGGCTGCAAATGGCGGTTGAAGTTAAATACGTAGTCATTCGTGAGGGCGAAGAGAAAATGTCGTTTACCAGCAAAAAGGAAGCCGATGCTTATGACAAGATGCTTGATACGGCCGATCTGCTTGACACCTGGCTGACAAATTCTCCAGTGCAAATGGAAGACGAGCAACGTGAAGCCCTTTCGCTATGGCTGGCAGAACAAAAAGATGTGCTGAGCACCATTCTGAAAACCGGCAAATTACCGTCCCCACAGGTCGTCGGTGCTGAATCCGAAGAGGAAGATGCCTCACACGCGGCCTGAAGCAACTTGCGCTCCTGACAATTTGTACCATGCTTTCTCCTGAATCATTGTGCTATGGAGAAAAACATGAAAAAAAGAGGGGCGTTTTTAGGGCTGTTGTTGGTTTCTGCCTGCGCATCAGTTTTCGCTGCCAATAATGAAACCAGCAAGTCGGTCACTTTCCCAAAGTGTGAAGGTCTGGATGCTGCCGGAATTGCCGCGAGCGTAAAACGTGATTACCAACAAAATCGCGTGGCGCGCTGGGCTGATGATCAAAAAATTGTCGGTCAGGCCGATCCCGTGGCATGGGTCAGTTTGCAGGACATTCAGGGGAAAGATGATAAATGGTCAGTACCGCTAACCGTGCGTGGTAAAAGTGCCGATATTCATTACCAGGTCAGCGTGGACTGCAAAGCGGGAATGGCGGAATATCAGCGGCGTTAATGGCTTCTGATAATTCGATTGACCGTTGGCGGATGCGGCGCGGGTGCCTTGTCCGCCCTACAACGCAACATAATCGTAGGCCTGAGAAGACGCAACAGCGTCGCATTGGGCAATCAGCATCAAACAGTTTCACTCAAAACGTCAAACTACTTTCACCTAAAATACCCTTATCACCTTATATACAGTGAACACCTTACCTGGCGCGAATTTCTTTGAATAACGGCCTACCGCCCCGCTTATTTGCGCATCTTTTGTCTCGATATACATTTTCTGACATCCTCATCCGCTATGCTACAGGCACTAAAAATGGTTATTGAGGAGCAAATATGGCTAACTGGTTAAATCAACTGCAATCTCTGCTTGGGCAAAGCCGTTCTTCTACCTCCTCGTCTGCGGATCAGGGATTGGGCAAACTTTTAGTGCCTGGCGCATTAGGCGGACTGGCTGGGCTGCTGGTCGCAAATAAAGCAGCACGTAAACTTCTTACGAAATATGGCACAAACGCGTTACTGGTTGGCGGCGGAGCGGTAGCGGGTACGGTGCTGTGGAATAAATACAAAGATAAAATTCGCGCGGCGCATCAGGATGAACCGCAGTTTGGCGCGCAAAGTACGCCGCTGGATGAGCGTACGGAACGTTTGATCCTTGCGCTGGTCTTTGCCGCTAAAAGTGATGGCCATATTGATGCCAAAGAACGTGCGGCAATCGACCAGCAATTGAGAGAAGCCGGTGTGGAAGAGAAGGGGCGTGTACTCATTGAGCAGGCAATCGAACAACCGCTGGATCCACAACGCCTGGCTACCGGGGTCCGCAATGAAGAAGAGGCGCTGGAAATCTATTTCCTGAGCTGCGCGGCTATTGATATTGACCATTTTATGGAACGCAGTTACCTGAATGCACTGGGTGATGCGCTGAAAATCCCCCAGGATGTTCGTGAAGGCATTGAACGCGATCTCGAACAGCAAAAACGTACTTTGGCGGAGTAATTCCGCTCTCTGGATAGCCTGAAGTTGACTATTTCGGGTTATCCAGAACCGCACAGCCATTTGAACAGGCTGATTTTCTCTGTCTGCATAACAGTCGATATCCGCGCCATTACCTGTCATCATCTAAGCAATGACTACCCTGTTTCGCTTGCATCCCCGGTGAGTTTTGCCACCCTTATAAGATGTTTCAACCAGAAAGAACAATAACATGCTACCAAAAGCCGCCCGCATTCCCCACGCCATGACGCTTCATGGCGATACGCGCATCGATAATTACTACTGGCTGCGGGACGATACGCGTTCTCAGCCGAAAGTCCTGGACTATCTGCAACAAGAAAATAGTTACGGTCATCGGGTGATGGCCTCGCAACAAGCCTTGCAGGATCGCATCTTAAAGGAAATCATCGACCGCATTCCGCAACGAGAAGTTTCTGCGCCCTACATCAAAAATGGCTACCGCTATCGGCATATTTATGAACCAGGCTGTGAATATGCTATCTACCAGCGTCAATCGGCGTTCAGTGAAGAGTGGGACGAGTGGGAAACATTGCTCGATGCCAACAAGCGCGCGGCTCATAGTGAGTTTTATTCGATGGGCGGAATGGCGATTACGCCAGATAACACCATTATGGCACTGGCAGAAGATTTTCTTTCCCGACGGCAGTACGGCATTCGTTTTCGTAATCTGGAAACAGGTAACTGGTACCCGGAACTGCTGGATAACGTTGAACCCAGCTTTGTCTGGGCAAATGACTCCTGGACTTTCTACTATGTTCGCAAGCATCCAGTGACGCTGCTGCCTTATCAGGTCTGGCGTCACGCCATCGGTACGCCAGCATCGCAAGATAAACTGATTTACGAAGAAAAAGACGATACCTATTACGTCAGCCTGCATAAAACGACCTCGAAGCATTATGTGGTCATTCATCTGGCCAGCGCCACCACCAGTGAAGTTCGCCTGCTGGACGCGGAAATGGCCGATGCCGAGCCGTTTGTTTTTCTGCCTCGCCGCAAAGATCACGAATACAGCCTTGATCACTACCAGCATCGGTTTTATCTGCGTTCCAACCGCCACGGTAAAAACTTTGGCTTATACCGTACCCGTATGCGTGATGAGCAACAGTGGGAAGAGTTAATTCCGCCACGTGATAACATTATGCTGGAAGGGTTTACGCTGTTTACCGACTGGCTGGTGGTTGAAGAGCGTCAGCGCGGGTTAACCAGTTTGCGGCAAATTAACCGCAAGACCCGGGAAGTCATTGGCATTGCCTTTGATGATCCGGCCTATGTGACCTGGATTGCCTACAATCCAGAACCTGAAACCGCGCGATTGCGTTATGGTTATTCTTCCATGACCACACCAGATACTTTGTTTGAACTGGATATGGATACCGGTGAGCGTCGTGTATTAAAACAAACGGAAGTTCCTGGTTTTGATGCGGCGAATTACCGCAGTGAACACCTGTGGATAGTCGCCCGTGATGGCGTCGAAGTTCCGGTTTCGCTGGTCTATCATCACAAACATTTTCGCAAAGGACACAACCCGCTGCTGGTGTATGGCTACGGTTCTTACGGCGCAAGTATTGATGCCGATTTCAGTTTTAGCCGCTTGAGTTTGTTGGATCGTGGATTTGTCTACGCCATTGTCCATGTTCGTGGTGGCGGTGAGCTGGGGCAACAATGGTACGAGGACGGTAAATTTCTGAAGAAGAAAAATACGTTTAATGATTATCTTGATGCCTGCGATGCATTGTTAAAACTGGGCTATGGCTCTCCTTCGCTCTGTTATGCGATGGGCGGGAGTGCGGGGGGCATGTTGATGGGCGTTGCGATTAATCAACGCCCGGAATTGTTCCACGGCGTTATCGCCCAGGTGCCGTTTGTTGATGTTGTAACAACAATGCTTGATGAATCAATTCCTCTTACCACCGGCGAATTTGAAGAGTGGGGGAATCCGCAGGATCCGCAATATTACGAGTATATGAAAAGCTACAGCCCGTATGACAACGTCACCGCACAGGCTTATCCGCATTTACTGGTAACGACCGGTTTACACGATTCTCAGGTGCAATATTGGGAACCGGCAAAATGGGTCGCTAAATTGCGCGAGCTGAAAACCGATGACCATCTTTTATTGCTCTGTACCGACATGGACTCAGGTCATGGCGGTAAATCTGGTCGCTTCAAATCGTACGAAGGCGTAGCGATGGAATATGCTTTTCTGGTCGCGCTGGCGCAGGGAACATTACCCGCTCAGTTAGCGGATTAAGTATTTTCCAGATAATGTTTCAGTGTTAAACGCAGCTCCGGGCTCATGCTGTCGAGGTTATTAAACAACCAGCGCAGATAGCCCGGATCGCGTTCGGCAACGTCGGAAACCGCTTTGCCACGGTATTTGCCAAAGGTGAAGGTCGTCATCAACGATGGACGTCCGGTGATATCGGCCATCTGTTCTGCCGTCCAGCCAGAGGTGTTCATAATATCGATAAGCAACGCGGCGGTGATATAACAGTCATACAACGCGCGGTGATGATGCAGGCCCGGCGGAGTCTGTACATTGAGCTTCCGTATTTTATATAGCGCCATATTGCTGTACTTGATCCCTGGCCACAAACGACGGGCCAGTTTCATAGTGCAAATCCACTCACCGGGCATTTCAGGCAGTACGCGGCGGTCAAAGCTGGCGTTATGCGCGACATACCATTCACTACCGTAATAGTGCGGGATCACATCTTCAATCCACGGTTTATCGGCGACCATGGCTTCGGTGATGCGATGAATCGCCATCGCCTGTGGACTAATAGGACGATCGGGACGCACCAGGTGGCTCATGGGATTGACGATTTTTCCGTCAATGACATCAACAGAGGCAATCTCAACGATCCCTCCCTGCAAACCGCAGGTTTCTGTATCGATAATGCGCAACATGGCATGCTCCAGGCCGAAAAAGCCTAGCGTAATGGAATGATATCGCCTTGCCAACCCTGTGATGAACGCTGACCGACTAACAATAATGAACCACGATCGGCGCGAACGATGAGACGACCATGTTCATCCCATAGTGCACTGTTACCACGGGCATTTGCCATCAGCACAGCAATCGAGTACTGATGTGAAAAAAATTGTAAGCGACGGGCCGACGCCAGCAGGTCGGGTTCTCCCAGACATTGCCCTGTCGTAAACAGTGAACAGGTCGGGTCCATATCCATACCTTGCGGTTGTTCATCGACCACCGTGATGGTTCTGGAACGACGGCCCAGACATGCACCATAACTCTGATGGTAGATCCCTGGCGTTTTTCGCCACGGTGCGAACACCGCAATTCCACGAATAAAGCGATCGTTATATTCAACGGGAAGGCCGGCAATGATGGTCATTCGCCAGGTCGTTGCGGCATAACAAAGCGGGTCTAATAGCGAGAGATCGGGTGGGGCAGGAAGGGCACGTCGCGAATAATCACACCCCAGTAAAGAAAGCGATGGAAAAACTAACAGCTGACATTGTTGCCTGGCGGCGGCCCTCACAAACTCCAGATGATGAGCTACCTGTTCGGTGAGTGAGGTTTTACGAGGCTCATATTGCGCTGCTGCAACTTTCCAGAACGACATAATGACTTCCTTTTCAAAATGACTGCAAATTATGGGGGCGGTTTAGAAAATACTCATAATTTAGCAGGCGTTATGTAAGAAAGTGTAACTATGTATAAGTTTTATTTAAGTTTGGGCTCGTAAGGTAAACGTGACAGATTGACCGAAGCCAAACGGTGGGCGATAAGCCGCTCGCGAAACCAGCTGCGCAAATGTTCAGGCTGTTCACGTTCAACCGCTTCAGCGATCACTGGCATATTGTAGCGTTCTTTAAATGCCACCCCTGCCGCCGCCAAATCGACATTCACTTTATCCATTTCTGTTTGATCCAGTTTAGCCAGATTCTTCAGCATTCTTAATCTCCTCATCATTCGCGGGCAAAAGTTACTAAGAGTGAGCCTTGATGGCAAGCCGGAATTGATGATCCTCGACTCAGACATTAGACAAGGTTATGCTCTGTAAAAAAGTTATTACAAAAAGGAATAGATAATATGGTTTCAACTGCACGCTCCCTTCGCTACGCGCTGGCAATCCTGACCACTTCGTTGGTGACACCTTCCGTCTGGGCACATGCGCATTTAACGCATCAGTATCCTGCGGCAAATGCACAAGTGACAGCAGCTCCGCAGGCAATCACTTTAAACTTCTCGGAAGGCGTTGAAACAGGATTCAGTGGCGCAAAAATCACGGGGCCAAAAAACGAAAATATTAAAACATTACCGGCGAAGCGGAATGAGCAGGACCAAAAGCAACTGATTGTTCCACTGGCCGATTCGCTGAAACCCGGAACCTACACCGTTGACTGGCATGTTGTTTCGGTGGATGGGCATAAAACGAAAGGACATTACACCTTTAGCGTGAAATAAATCATGCTGGCGTTTACCTGGATCGCGCTGCGATTTATCCATTTCACCTCGCTGATGCTGGTTTTTGGCTTCGCAATGTACGGTGCCTGGCTGGCCCCCTTAACGATTCGTCGCTTGCTGACGAAGCGTTTTCTGCGTTTACAACAGCACGCTGCCGTCTGGAGTTTGATCAGTGCCACTGCAATGCTCGCCGTTCAGGGCGGGTTGATGGGAGCGGGATGGTCAGATGTATTTTCGCCAAACATTTGGTTGGCTGTTTTGCAAACGCAGTTTGGTGGCGTCTGGTTATGGCAAATTGTTCTCGCCCTCGTAACGTTGATCGTCGCCCTTATGCAACCGCGGAATATGCCACGTTTGCTGTTTATGCTCACTACCGCGCAATTTATTCTGCTGGCGGGAGTCGGGCATGCGACGTTGAATGAAGGGGTAACGGCGAAAATCCATCAGACTAATCACGCAATTCACCTGATCTGTGCGGCGGCGTGGTTTGGGGGATTACTGCCGGTGCTCTGGTGTATGCAACTCATCAAAGGCCGTTGGCGACACCAGGCTATTCAGGCGCTGATGCGTTTTTCCTGGTGCGGGCATTTTGCGGTGATCGGCGTACTGGCAAGCGGCGTGCTTAATGCATTGTTGATTACCGGATTTCCCCCCACGCTTACGACTCACTGGGGCCAACTCTTATTGCTCAAAGCCATCCTGGTGATGATTATGGTGGTCATCGCGCTGGCTAATCGTTATGTTCTTGTACCGCGCATGAGGCAGGATGAAGATCGTGCGGCTCCCTGGTTTGTGTGGATGACTAAACTCGAATGGGCGATAGGTGCGGTAGTGCTGGTGATCATCAGCCTGCTTGCGACTCTCGAACCTTTTTGATGGATTACGAAATGATGAAAAAAAGTATTCTGGCGTTTCTGTTACTCACCAGTTCTGCAGCTGCGCTGGCGGCACCGCAGGTGATTACCGTCAGCCGTTTTGAAGTAGGTAAAGACAAATGGGCGTTTAATCGCGAAGAGGTGATGCTGACTTGCCGACCGGGTAATGCTTTGTATGTCATTAACCCAAGTACTCTCGTGCAGTATCCTTTAAACGATATCGCACAAAAGGAAGTTGCCAGTGGGAAGACTAAAGCCCAACCCATTTCGGTGATTCAGATTGATGATCCTAACAATCCCGGCGAAAAAATGAGTCTGGCACCGTTTATAGAGCGAGCTGAAAAACTCTGTTAATTACCTAAAATAGCCTTTTGATTTCCAATAAAAAACCGCCTCAGTTCTTTCACCAGAACGGGCGGTTTTTAACATTTAAGCTGATGACCACCACGCTTTTTATTGACCATTTTGCACGCAAACTGGAAAACCTGGCGTCGTCATCTATTCTTAAAGAGCAAGGCAACTAAGCCTGCATTAATGCCAACTTTTAGCGCACGGCTCTCTCCCAAGAGCCATTTCCCTGGACCGAATACAGGAATCGTGTTCGGTCTCTTTTTATCTGTTAAAAGCCAGAAGCATTCCCTTCGCTGACTTTATAGTCAACCATAACACACACTCTACTGTTTGAGTCCAGCGTTTTTTAACATTCTTGTTAAGATTATGTGATCTTTAGCGCGGGAGGAAAATATTGATGAAACAGCCTGCGCCCGTTTATCAGAGAATTGCGGGTCATCAATGGCGACATATCTGGCTTTCAGGCGATATACACGGTTGTCTTGAGCAATTGCGCCGCAAATTATGGCATTGTCGTTTTGATCCGTGGCGAGATTTACTTATCTCAGTGGGAGACGTTATCGATCGTGGGCCGCAAAGTTTACGTTGCCTGCAGTTACTGGAACAACATTGGGTTCGTGCGGTAAGAGGCAATCATGAACAGATGGCGATGGATGCGCTGGCATCCCGGCAGATGTCTTTATGGTTGATGAATGGCGGCGACTGGTTTATTGCGCTGGCAGATAATCAACAGAAACAAGCGAAAACGGCGCTGGAAAAATGTCAGCATTTGCCCTTTATTCTTGAATTACACAGTCGCACCGGCAAACATGTTATTGCTCATGCCGATTATCCAGATGATGTTTATGAATGGCAAAAGGACGTCGATTTGCATCAGGTCTTGTGGAGCCGCTCGCGATTAGGTGAACGCCAAAAAGGGCAGGGAATTGCAGGTGCTGATCATTTCTGGTTTGGTCATACACCTTTGCGCCATCGCGTGGATATTGGCAACCTGCATTATATTGATACCGGTGCTGTCTTTGGGGGCGAACTGACTCTTGTGCAATTGCAATAATTAAAAATCACCGTACTCCTGTGCAGGTCGCCAGAAACCATCTATAAAATCCTCAATCGGAAAACAACCGCCATGGCGGATCCGTTGATCGCTCATAGAATAAAGACACTGCTGTTCCGTGTTGTAGACATCCACAACAATATCTTCACAACCGCCATCCAGGTAGCAAACAAAAAGTACCAGCGCGAACATTTCATCCCCGAAGTGTGGTGCCGTACCGTTAAGTTTAGGAGAGATTTTACAACGGGGGAATAACCCGGACAAATAACCCGCCATGCCGACGGGTTCTTTTTGGATCAGGCAAGACGCATAATCCAGGCATCAGATTGTTGATCGTAACGGGTACGGTAAAGGACAGAGTGTTCGCCATTTAGCAGGGCAGGGATACTGGTTTCAGCATCCCAGGCATCCAGTTGCATACATAAATCGGGGTCTGATTTACAAGGAATGGTTAACGTTCGATCACCCGGCGATTCGCCGTGTAATTCGCCGTCGTCGATTTCAAAAGCGCCTATGCGCACACTGGTTTTCATCTTCGTGCTCTCCATTTAGCTGCCGGTTGTGGTACGACCAGTCCGATCGCACCATTTTTCAGCCTAGTTGAGGCAGTCGAATGTGCCAGTCAAAAAGTGCGCTTTTTTGTGCGCTGTCAGGCGTTACCGGTAAAAAGTTTCCCGTCGCGCACCAGTTCACGCGGGTAGCTGTTTTTCAGTCGTGAACCAATCCGTTTGGCTAAACCAATCGGCTGATGCTGGAAAGTAACCAATACATCATCCGCCACTGGCGCGGCATGCGGGTATACATCGCGCCCGCGATACCACTCCTCCGCTTCCTGCGGTGTCAGTTCAAAAGCGTTCACATTGTCGGGGGAGGCAAGGGCAATAACGGCCTCATGCTGCCAGCGATAACCTTTGTTGTGCGTTTCGGCAAGTTTAATCCCCAAGCGAGAAAATCGGACTTTACCGATCAGGGCTTCAATGCCCACCGGGAACAACCACAGTTCTTTGTCACGCTGCCAGAGTCGCAGGTTTTCATCCCAGTTTAAGCCAACACTTGCAGCCGCCTGACGAATTTGTCCGGCTTCGCGATCTTTCACCGGGCTGAACGGGAAATTGCCCACTTTGTATTTTGGGGTGGGTAAGGCGGGAATCGCCTGAGTTTTACGCAGACGAGCAACGAAGAAGCCTTCGCAGTCGTAAATTTGTGGGAAAACATGCAAAAAGCCTTCCTCGGTCAGCGCCTTGTTTGCACCAGGGAAGAGATCGCCAAGCGGTAAAAACTCTACTGCGTCGGGGTAAGTCTCTTTCAGCCACAGGCAAACGGCTTCGTTTTCTTCCCGGTTTAAGGTACAGGTCGAGTAAACCAGCGTACCGCCAGGACGTAATGCATGAAAGGCGCTGTCGATCAGCTCCCGTTGGGTCGCTGCGATTTCCTGATTGCTTTCTGGTGACCAGTTTTTTAGCGCATCGGGATCTTTACGCACCACGCCTTCGCCGGAGCAGGGAGCGTCCAGCAAAATGGCATCGAACATTTCTGGCACTGCCGCACCAAATACGCGGCCATCAAAATGCGTGAGCGCAACATTACTGATGCCACAGCGGCTGATATTGGCATGTAACACTTTTACCCGACTGGCGGAAAACTCATTGGCAAGGATTGCCCCTTCGTTATTCATCCGCGCAGCAATTTGCGTCGTTTTGGAACCTGGTGCAGCAGCGACATCCATCACCCGCTGTGGTGCATTACCGTCAGCAAACAAGGCGGCAACAGGCAACATTGAACTGGCTTCCTGAATATAAAACAGGCCGCTTAAATGCTCGGCGGTACTACCCAACGGCAATGCATCTTCATCGTCGCGTTCAATCCAGAAACCTTCTTCACACCACGGAATTGGCGTAAGCGTCCAGCCATAAGGTGCAGTTAATTGCAGGAAATCAGCAACGGAGGTTTTCAGCGTATTAACGCGAATGCTGCGGCGCAACGGGCGCTGACAGGCGGCAAGAAAATCATCAAAAGAGAGCGTCGAAGGCATCTCTTCGCGCATTTGTGTCAGAAAGGCGTCCGGGAAATAAACGGTGTGTTGGGCCACGAGCATATACCACTGGCAAAAAAACAGGCGCGCAGTTTAGCATAAACGCTCCGGCGCAGGCACGCCGGAGCAGTGGGCATTATTTGGGAAGCGCAGTTCCCCATTCACGCCACTCTTTCGGTTCACTTTCCTGCAACAGGAAGTGCTTGCCTTCCTGGGCTTTCGGTGCCAGTGGCGTACCCGGAGGCGTGGCGAAGGCGATGCCGCCACGGATAAACTGGTTAAAGGTGCCGGTTTTCACTACGCCGCCCGTCAGACCAAAGTCCAGACTGTAACCCGATGCCAACCAGAAGACGGAATTGTTACGCACCAGGTGTTGATAGCGTTTACTGATGCGCATCGCAATCATCACGCGATCTGACAATGTCCCCAGCGTCATTCCGGTAACCGTACCTACTTCCAGACCACGGAACAGCACAGGTGTACCGATACCTAACGAACCGGCTTCCGGCGCTTCAACAATAATGCTTAAGCCATCCAGGTAACGCGAATCAGTAATGGTGGCCTCTTGTAATTCAAAGTCGCGGCGAGGATTGCCCCGGCCTGGTTCGACGTTGATATACGGCTGGAGGATAGTATCAAGATGCTCAACGCCAGCTGCCGAAATTTGCGGTGTGACCACTGAGAAGCGCGTACCACCGCGAGCAAAGGTCTGGACATATTCCGGATAGAGCACCGCCTTTGCCTGTACTTCATTGCGCGCGGTAATCAGATCCAGCGTCTGGATTTGCCCGATATCAATACCGAGATAGCGAATTGGCATCCCGACCGCCAGTTTTCCGGCATCGAAAGCGTGAAGCGTAATTTGCCCGCCAACCGCACGGGCCGCTGTTTCGGAAGCATACAGAATACGCTTGTCGCCTTTACGCTGACTGGCGCTGGCACCGCTGAGGTTATCGAAGCTAATAGCCCCCTTTAATGCTCTGGAGAGCGGGGATGCCTGTACGGTCAGGCCACTACCATTCAGCTGAACTTTCGCCCCACCTTCTGCCCAGAACACGCTGTTGCTGGTCAGAAGGTTGCGATACTCCGGTTTAATATGCAGATCGATATCAAACGCGTTAGCTCGCGGACGCACAGTAATAACTTCACCAACTTCAAATTTACGGTACAGCACTACCGATCCTGCCTGCACATCCGGCAGCGTCTCTGCACTCAAACTCACGGTTGTGGTGGGTAAATCGCTAAGGCTGTTCTCCAGCGCTTTTTCCAGATTGGCATACAGTGGATAGCTGGCTTTCATCTCGCCTTTATCGCCCGGCAGAATACGTATTCCGCCATTGATCCATTCTGAGGCGCTGGCACCGAGAAACTCAACGCCATCCAGCCCCACCTTCACGTCGACACGGCTGTTGACGACAAATTTGCTATCGCCTTTTACCAGTTCGCGATGCTGAGGCTCGATGGCGACGGTAAAGGAGACGCCTTTGCTGGTGAGTTTACGATCAATAACCTGGCCTACCTGCACGCCGTGAAGAATGAGCGGCTGACCAGCATCAATACCGTAACTTTCTGGTGCTGTCAGGGTCAGTGTCAGAACATCCGGCTCTTGCAGCAGGGCTTTTTCGCCTGGCACAACCACGAACTCCTTACGTGGCTCGCCATCGCCGGGCACCAGTTCGAAGGTTTTGCCGGTCAGCAGGGCACTGAGATTAGCATCGCTAAGGGACAATTTTGGATTACGTAATTCGATGCGGGTATTTTCACGAAGCAGGGTGACGACGCTGGGATCAACGGTCATTTCCCCAGTGACTTTACCACCAGGATTTAAATCCAGTTTAGTCAGCTGTCCGACTTCCAGCCCCTGATACATTAACGGCGTCGAGTCGGCGGTTAATCCGGCACCGCCTGGCAGTTCCAGTTTTATTATTACGCCACGTTGGCTATGGGCCAGGTCTTCATACAGACCAAAGGTATCTTCCGCTTCGGCAGGTTTCGACTCTTCAGGTGAATCGAAGGCAATCGCACCGTTAACCAGTGCCGCCAGACTTTCCAGTTTCACCTTCGCGCCACTGATACTGACGTTGGCATCAACGCCGGAAACGTTCCAGAAACGGCTACCTTTTTTCACCAGATCGGTAAAACGCCGCTCGATCAGGACATCAATCACCACGCCTTGCTTGTTGGGATTGATGGCATAGTCGTAGACTTTACCCACCGGGATCTTGCGGAAATAGACCAATGAACCACTGCTCAGTGAACCGAGATCGGGGGCTTGCAGGTGGATCATCAGATCGCCATTGTCCAGCCGATATTTCGGTTGGGTGTCGAGTGCGACAAAGTGATCCTGCTCTTTACCTTTACCCGGCATCATGCCGATATAATTACCACCGACGAGGGCGTCCAGCCCGGAGACACCTGCCAACGAGGCCTTTGGCGTCACCAACCAGAACTGTGTCTCTTCGCGCAGCGCATCTTTCATATCGGACTTGATGCTGACCTTGACTTCAATCTTACGAAGATCGTCGCTGAGGCTGATATCCTGCACTGTTCCAACTTCAACGCCCTGATAACGAACAGGCGTACGGCCTGGAACAATACCATCCGCCGACATAAAGTCGATGGTGACAGTATTGCCCCGGTCCTGATAACTGTCCCAAATCAGCCAACCAGCAATCATTAGCGCGATGAACGGCAGCAGCCAGAAAGGTGAGATACGGCGTTTATTTTTAATCTGCGCTTCAGTCGTCGAAGCGGGCGTTTCCTGACTCATGTGCATCCCAAAGTAAGCGGCTGTCCAGCCATTCCACAGCAAGAATAGTCAAAATTACCGCTGCGCCGAAATAAAACGCAGCCGGTCCCATAGTAAAAGCGAGGATCTGATCGCGATTAATCAGCGACATGGTTAAAGATATGACAAACAGGTCGAGCATCGACCAGCGACCAATCCAGGTCACCATCCGCAGTAACAGAATGCGTGTGCGTAAACCTTGCTGGCATTTAAAATGAATACTCAACAGTAAAGTGAACATGACGATCACTTTAGTAAACGGTACCAGAATACTGGCGATAAACACGATTCCCGCAACTGCAATGTTGCTACTTGCCAGCGACATAATTCCGGAAAGAATCGTATCTTCCTGCCGACCACCATTCAGATAAATGATAGAGATAGGCAACAGGTTGGCAGGTAACAACAAAACGATTGACGCTAACAGCGCCGCCCAGCATTTTTGCAGACTATGACGGCGACGCAGGCGTAGCGGGATATGGCAACGCGGGCAGCGACCACGCTGATCAGGATAGCCGGTAAAATGGCACCCAAGACAGACACGGAGTTTCTCGTCCCTTCGCGTAGCGGGGCGCTGCGGATAAAATCGCTCCCACAGTTCTTCGACATTAAGATGTGACAACGTCACCGTCGTTAAAATCACCAACGCCACAAAAGAGAACAAGCCGACCCCCGCCTGGATATGGGCATAATCCTGTACCTTTATAGAAGCAACGCCAATGCCGACCAGGTAGATATCCAGCATCACCCACTCTTTCAGCCGCTCAAGCATCAGCAGTACCGGGCGTAAATTCATTCCCAATCGGTTACCAAACCATAAATAAGCTATGGAGGTCACCAGAATGAGGGGGGCACCGATAACGCAGAAAAAGACCATCGACCCCGTTATCGCATCGCCCTGTTTGGTCATTTGCCAGATGCCTTGCATAACGTTGGCGTCAATACGAATGCCTAACAGCCAGATATGCAACAGCGGTTCGCCCCAGGCAAACGGCATAAGCAACAGCATGGTGAAGGCCATTGCCGCCAGGCGCGTTAGCGACCAGTCGCGCCCGTCACGAATTTTTGCCTGACAGCGCGGACAATAGGCACTTTGATGAGAATTTATCTCGGGCAGGCTAAACAGCATGTCACATTGCGGGCAACGTTGGTAATCACCACGCGGCAGTTCCTCGCCGATAGCCCTCACTGTTATCTTCTTTGTCGGCGTAATTTGTGGTGTGTTAAGAGCCATGACGTGCCAAATGTAATAAGAATTAACATTAATCTTAACCCATGATGGGAATGATCTTGAGCATTAACGCATTTAATGCTTATTTTAATAGGCTGGCAGTTCCAGGTAAGACAACCAAGTGATTATATAATGAACAAAGCAGAATTTTACGCGGATTTAAATCGCGACTTTAACGCGCTGATGGCGGGAGAAACCAGTTTTCTGGCAACGCTTGCGAACACCAGTGCGTTGTTATATGAGCGTCTCACTGACGTAAACTGGGCAGGTTTTTATTTGCTTGAGGACGATACACTGGTGCTCGGACCATTTCAGGGCAAAATTGCCTGTGTCCGGATACCCGTTGGTCGCGGCGTATGCGGCACTGCGGTTGCCCGCAATCAAGTGCAGCGTATCGAGGATGTTCACGCGTTTGACGGGCATATTGCCTGTGATGCGGCGAGTAATTCTGAAATTGTTCTGCCACTGGTGGTGAAAAATCAGATTATTGGTGTTCTCGACATCGATAGTACCGTCTTCGGTCGCTTTACAGACGAGGACGAGCAAGGCTTACGTCAGCTTGTGGCACAGCTTGAAAAAGTGCTTGCAACGACGGATTACAAAAAATTCTTTGCGAGCGTCGCAGGATAATCAACGGATAACGTAGCATTTACTGATAGCGTCATTATAATGACGCCTGTTCATGCCTGCGCTTGTTGGCTACGTCCGTTGTAATCAGGAAATTTCATGGAAAATCAACCTAAGTTGAATAGCAGTAAAGAAGTAATCGCGTTTCTGGCCGAACGTTTTCCCCACTGTTTCAGTGCGGAAGGTGAAGCGCGTCCGCTGAAAATCGGTATTTTTCAGGATTTGGTCGATCGTGTTGCCGGGGAAATGAACCTGAGCAAAACGCAATTGCGATCCGCTTTACGTCTCTACACTTCGAGCTGGCGTTATCTTTACGGTGTTAAACCCGGCGCAACGCGTGTTGATCTTGACGGCAACCCATGCGGTGAGCTGGACGAGCAACATGTCGAGCATGCTCGCAAGCAGCTTGAAGAAGCGAAAGCGCGTGTTCAGGCACAGCGTGCTGAACAGCAAGCGAAAAAACGCGAAGCTGCCGCAGCTGCTGGTGAGAAAGAAGACGCACCGCGCCGCGAACGCAAGCCACGCCCGACCACGCCACGCCGCAAAGAAGGCGCTGAACGTAAACCTCGTGCGCAAAAGCCGGTAGAGAAAGCGCCAAAAACAGTAAAAGCACCTCGCGAAGAACAGCACACCCCGGTTTCTGACATTTCAGCTCTGACTGTCGGACAAGCCCTGAAGGTGAAAGCGGGTCAAAACGCGATGGATGCCACCGTATTAGAAATCACCAAAGACGGCGTCCGCGTCCAGCTGAATTCGGGTATGTCTTTGATTGTGCGCGCAGAACACCTGGTGTTCTGAAACGGAGGCCGGGCCAGGCATGAACATGTTTTTTAGGCTTACCGCGTTAGCTGGCCTGCTTGCAATAGCAGGCCAGACCTTCGCTGTAGAAGATATCACGCGTGCTGATCAAATTCCGGTATTAAAGGAAGAGACGCAGCATGCGACGGTGAGTGAGCGCGTAACGTCGCGCTTCACCCGTTCTCATTATCGCCAGTTCGACCTCGATCAGGCATTTTCGGCCAAAATCTTTGACCGCTACCTGAATCTGCTCGATTACAGCCATAATGTGCTGCTGGCAAGCGATGTTGAACAGTTCGCGAAAAAGAAAACTGAGTTAGGCGATGAACTGCGTTCAGGTAAACTCGACGTTTTCTACGATCTCTACAATCTGGCGCAAAAGCGCCGTTTTGAACGTTACCAGTACGCTTTGTCGGTACTGGAAAAGCCGATGGATTTCACCGGCAACGACACTTATAACCTTGACCGCAGCAAAGCGCCCTGGCCGAAAAACGAGGCTGAGTTGAACGCGCTGTGGGACAGTAAAGTCAAATTCGACGAGTTAAGCCTGAAGCTGACAGGAAAAACGGATAAGGAAATTCGTGAAACCCTGACTCGCCGCTACAAATTTGCCATTCGTCGTCTGGCGCAAACCAACAGCGAAGATGTTTTCTCGCTGGCAATGACGGCGTTTGCGCGTGAAATCGACCCGCATACCAACTATCTTTCCCCGCGTAATACCGAACAGTTCAACACTGAAATGAGTTTGTCGCTGGAAGGTATTGGCGCAGTGCTGCAAATGGATGATGACTACACCGTTATCAATTCGATGGTGGCAGGAGGTCCGGCAGCGAAGAGCAAAGCTATCAGCGTTGGTGACAAAATTGTCGGTGTTGGTCAAACAGGCAAGCCGATGGTTGACGTGATTGGCTGGCGTCTTGATGATGTGGTGGCCTTAATTAAAGGGCCTAAGGGCAGTAAAGTTCGTCTGGAAATTTTACCTGCTGGTAAAGGGACCAAGACGCGTACTGTAACGTTGACCCGTGAACGTATTCGTCTCGAAGACCGCGCGGTTAAAATGTCGGTGAAGACCGTCGGTAAAGAGAAAGTCGGCGTGCTGGATATTCCGGGCTTCTATGTGGGTTTGACAGACGATGTCAAAGTGCAACTGCAGAAACTGGAAAAACAGAATGTCAGCAGTGTGATTATCGACCTGCGTAGCAATGGTGGTGGGGCGTTGACTGAAGCCGTATCGCTCTCCGGTCTGTTCATTCCATCCGGCCCGATTGTTCAGGTCCGCGATAACAACGGCAAGGTTCGTGAAGACAGCGACACCGACGGACAGGTCTTCTATAAAGGCCCGCTGGTGGTGCTGGTTGACCGCTTCAGTGCTTCGGCTTCAGAAATCTTTGCCGCGGCAATGCAGGATTACGGTCGTGCCCTGGTTGTGGGTGAACCGACGTTTGGTAAAGGCACCGTTCAGCAGTACCGTTCATTGAACCGTATTTACGATCAGATGTTACGTCCTGAATGGCCAGCGCTGGGTTCTGTGCAGTACACGATCCAGAAATTCTATCGCGTTAACGGCGGCAGTACGCAACGTAAAGGCGTAACGCCAGACATCATCATGCCGACGGGTAATGAAGAAACGGAAACGGGTGAGAAATTCGAAGATAACGCGCTGCCGTGGGATAGCATTGATGCCGCGACTTATGTGAAATCAGGAGATTTAACGGCCTTTGAACCGGAGCTGCTGAAGGAACATAATGCGCGTATCGCGAAAGATCCTGAGTTCCAGAACATCATGAAGGATATCGCGCGCTTCAACGCTATGAAGGACAAGCGCAATATCGTTTCTCTGAATTACGCTGTGCGTGAGAAAGAGAATAATGAAGATGATGCGACGCGTCTGGCGCGTTTGAACGAACGCTTTAAACGCGAAGGTAAACCGGAGTTGAAGAAACTGGATGATCTACCGAAAGATTACCAGGAGCCAGATCCTTATCTGGATGAGACGGTGAATATCGCACTCGATCTGGCGAAGCTTGAAAAAGCCAGACCCGCGGAACAACCCGCTCCCGTCAAGTAATATCAATCAGGCACAAGAAATTGTGCCTGATTTTTTAACAGCGGCAAGATGCCGTAAATCAGATGCTACAAAATGTAAAGTTGTGTCTTTCTGGTGACTTACGCACTATCCAGACTTGAAAATAGTCGCGTAACCCATACGATGTGGGTATCGCATATTGCGTTTTGTTAAACTGAGGTAAAAAGAAAATTATGATGCGAATCGCGCTCTTCCTGCTAACGAACCTGGCCGTAATGGTCGTTTTCGGGCTGGTACTGAGCCTGACAGGGATACAGTCGAGCAGCGTTCAGGGGCTGATGATCATGGCCTTGCTGTTCGGTTTTGGTGGTTCCTTCGTTTCGCTTCTGATGTCCAAATGGATGGCATTACGATCTGTTGGCGGGGAAGTGATCGAGCAACCGCGTAACGAAAGGGAACGTTGGCTGGTCAATACTGTAGCAACCCAGGCTCGTCAGGCGGGGATCGCTATGCCGCAAGTGGCTATCTACCATGCGCCGGACATCAATGCTTTTGCAACTGGTGCGCGCCGTGATGCCTCTCTGGTTGCTGTCAGCACTGGTTTGCTGCAGAACATGAGCCCGGATGAAGCCGAGGCGGTAATTGCTCACGAAATCAGCCACATCGCCAATGGTGATATGGTCACCATGACGCTGATTCAGGGCGTGGTGAACACCTTCGTTATCTTTATTTCCCGTATTCTGGCGCAGCTTGCCGCGGGTTTTATGGGCGGAAACCGTGATGAAGGTGAAGAGAGCAACGGCAACCCGCTGATCTACTTTGCGGTTGCAACGGTTCTGGAACTGGTGTTTGGTATTCTGGCGAGCATTATCACCATGTGGTTCTCGCGTCATCGTGAATTCCACGCCGATGCGGGTTCAGCAAAACTGGTTGGTCGCGAGAAAATGATTGCCGCGCTGCAACGCCTGAAAACCAGCTATGAACCGCAAGAAGCAACCAGCATGATGGCTTTCTGCATTAACGGTAAGTCGAAATCGCTCAGTGAGTTGTTCATGACCCACCCGCCGCTGGATAAACGTATTGAAGCTCTGCGTACGGGTGAATACCTGAAGTAATATGACGTAAATACTAAAAAGCGCGTCCTGATCGACGCGCTTTTTTTATGCCCTGGATCGTGGCTGAGTGATACGTAAACCACTGACACAGGCAGCAATCACTGCCAGAATAGCCGCAGCTATCAGCGAGACGTGTGTACCATTATCACCAAACTGATTTAGCATCAGCGCTACCAGAGCCGCGCCGCTACTCTGACCCAGAAGACGAGCCGTCCCTAACATGCCACTGGCTCCACCGCTACGTTCGCGAGGAGCGGAGGTAATAATGGTGTGGTTATTGGGTGACTGGAACAAGCCAAATCCAGCACCACATAAGATCATCGGCCAGATAATATTGATATCCGCAGGTGACGCTGGCAGCAGAACCAGGGAAAAAAGCCCCGCAGCCATGATGAATAACCCTAAAGCACCCAGCAATCCTGCATGTACGCGTTCAATCAAATAGCCTGCCAGTGGAGCCATCACCATCGTTGCTAACGGCCACGGTGTCAGAAGTAAACCTGTTTCGACTTCACTACGCCCGAGCACGGTTTGCAGGTAAAAGGGAAGGGAAACCATTGCCAGCATTTGTGCGCAGAAAGAGCAAACAGATGTGCAAATAGAAAGTGAAAACAGCGGGATACGTAGTAAATCCACCGGTAGCAGCGGTACGGGAAGAGAAAGCTGGCGGCGAATAAAGAAAATACCAACGACAACCATTACCACCAGTTCCGCACCAATCAATGTCAGCGATTGCCCCTGAGCGAAACCACTCAATGCAGTAATAAGCAGGCCGAAGGTTAACGCGTTCATCACGGCGCTGGGCAGGTCGAAACGGGGTTTACTGGCGCGAGAACCATTGGGTGGCAGAAAACGCATCGCCAGAAGCAGGGCGATAATACCCAACGGTACGTTGATTAAAAATAACCATTTCCAGGATGCGATGGAGAGGATTGCTGCAGCAATTGTCGGCCCGGCAGCAGAAGAGACGGCAACAATAAACGAGTTTATGCCCATCCCTCTACCCAGAAAACGTTGTGGATAGATCAGGCGGATAAGTGCGGTATTAACGCTCATCAACGCTGCACCGCCGAAACCTTGTATGACACGCGCAAGGGTGAGCATTTGCAGCGAATCAGAAAGGGCGCAGAACAGTGAAGACAACAGAAAAACGACCAGACCGCATTTATAAATACGTCGATAGCCAAACATATCGCCCAGAAACGAAAACGAGAGCAGGGAGATGACAATGGCGATTTGATAGGCGTTCACTACCCAGATGGAACTGGCCGGCGTGGCATGAAGGTCCGTAGCGATTGTTGGCAAGGCGACGTTGGCGATTGCGCCGTCAAGGACAGCCATCGAAATACCAATCACAATGGTTAATATCGCACCGTATCGCAGGGGCAATGGCAGGCCGTCGGCCTGAACTTTTGGCATAGGAATTTTATATCTTTGGTGAATAATCAACAGGGGTATGATTCTAGCACTGATATTCACGGTGGATGTCGCAGAATTGTAACTAACCGGCAAAAGATGGATTGCGACCACCCAGGTGCGAAATTATAATAAAAAACAGTTCTGATTTTTATAAAACACTCGCAATGAGGTGATAAATGGCTAACGCAGATCTGGATAAACAGCCTGATTCTGTATCTTCCGTGCTGAAAGTTTTTGGCATTTTGCAGGCGCTGGGTGAAGAGCGCGAAATAGGGATAACCGAGCTGTCGCAGCGCGTCATGATGTCAAAAAGCACCGTTTATCGCTTTTTACAGACCATGAAAACCCTGGGTTATGTGGCGCAGGAAGGGGAGTCGGAGAAATATTCCCTGACCCTGAAATTGTTTGAACTGGGCGCTCGCGCGTTACAAAACGTCGATTTAATTCGTAGCGCAGATATCCAGATGCGTGAGATCTCCCGCCTGACCAAAGAAACTATCCACCTCGGCGCACTGGACGAAGACAGTATTGTTTACATCCACAAAATTGACTCAATGTACAATTTGCGCATGTATTCACGGATTGGGCGTCGTAATCCGCTGTACAGCACCGCGATTGGTAAGGTACTGCTGGCATGGCGCGATCGCGATGAAGTGATGCAAATTCTTGAGGGCGTGGAGTATAAACGCAGTACCGAGCGGACCATCACCAGTACAGAAGCGTTATTACCCGTTCTGGACCAGGTGCGCGAGCAGGGGTATGGCGAAGATAATGAAGAGCAGGAAGAAGGGCTGCGATGCATTGCGGTTCCGGTATTTGATCGCTTTGGCGTGGTCATTGCCGGTTTGAGCATCTCCTTCCCGACGTTACGTTTCTCTGAAGAGCGTTTACAGGAATATGTCGCAATGTTGCATACCGCGGCGCGCAAAATTTCTGCCCAAATGGGTTATCACGACTATCCGTTCTGATGAGAGTAAGAACCTGTCTGAATATCAAACAGACAGGTTCTTTATTTAGCATGAGAAAAATAAAGTTGAAGGTGGCGTTATATTAAACGCACTTGCGATAAGAATATTTTACTCATGAGTGAGAATCTGGTTATTTATTACCCTTAACCATTATCGACCACAATATTGCTTTTGCGTAACAACGGGCAATCTGTTATCCCCAGAAAACCACTTTTAGTGTGCAGGTATTGTACCGTGCTGGTGCCTCTGGCGGTCAGATAGGTACATTGCAAACCTAATCCCGCGGCATTCTCTTTGCTTCCAATCAAAACGCCATATCCGCTGAGTAATAATCCTATCCATACCAGTGCTATCAGCATAACTGTGCGAATGATGAATCGCATTACAACCTCTTCTCTTTTTATGTTCGCTTAATCGTAGCGGCAATATGCGCTGAAGCAAGCGACTCATTCTGAAAAAGCACGAATATCGACATAGTTAGGCGCTGTTTAACTAACGCATGCTAGTTTAATGACATAAGGTAGGTGAAACGGAGATTGGAGTGAAAAAGTTTCGATGGGTCGCTCTGGTTGTCGTGGTGTTGGCTTGCTTGCTGCTTTGGGCGCAGGTATTCAACATGATGTGCGATCAGGATGTACAATTTTTCAGCGGAATTTGTGCCATTAACCAGTTTATCCCGTGGTGATATCATTTTTTCAGCACTGGATTTTCTTCCTCTCCAGCAGTGGTAGAATAGCGCCTCTACTCAGAGGTGGTGAAATGAACGAAGTTGTAAATTCAGGCGTGATGAACATAGCGTCTTTGGTTGTATCGGTGGTGGTTCTTCTTATCGGGCTCATCTTGTGGTTTTTTATCAATCGTGCCAGTTCACGGACTAACGAACAGATTGAACTGCTTGAGGCGTTGCTGGATCAGCAAAAACGTCAAAATGCACTGTTACGTCGTTTGTGCGAAGCAAACGAACCTGAGAAAGCAGATAAAAAGACCGTTGAGAGTCAAAAATCGGTTGAAGACGAAGATATTATTCGTCTGGTCGCCGAACGATAATCCTTCCTCAATCTTGAGTAACCCCGTCGTTGAAGGGTTACTCAATTCATGCTGATTATACGCACTGTCATGGTGCAACTGCTTCAAATTAAAACTCTGGTCTGACTTCAAATAATTATCATATTATTTATTTGCGTAACGGGATATCAGAAAAAGATATTTACCCCATTAATTTATTAGGATGTTTACATCGGATTTGTGATTAAGTGTGGTATTATTTATTAGCGAAACGTTTCTCTCTTGATTTTTTTGCTAATTCATCAATTTTTCTTATTTTAAATTTACAATACCTTTGGAGATTGACTTCTCTTTGGGGTAATTGATACCCGTTAACTGACTGTTTTATGAGAAAAAGTGATATAACTTTTTATTCATTGCATAGTAGGAAATGTGATATTGCACGCACTATGTAATAACTTCTCCCACTGGCCTGGAACAACTGAACTTATTGAACTATGTTAGAAAATACGTCAGTTTAAGTATCTGCCTGAACTGGCAAGGTTAAGCACAATGATATATCGGCGCGTATTCCGTTGCATAAGTGTGCAAAAAAAGTGGAAGACGTATCGAGATTTGTGCGTCTGATCGAGACATGTTTAAAAATGGCTTGCCATAATTAACGTTGTATGTGATAACAGATTTCGGGTTAAACGAGGTACAGTTCTGTTTATGTGTGGCATTTTCAGTAAAGAAGTCCTGAGTAAACACGTTGACGTTGAATACCGCTTCTCTGCCGAGCCTTATATTGGTGCCTCATGCAGTAATGTGTCAGTTTTATCTATGTTATGCCTGCGGGCGAAGAAAACAATCTAAGGAATTTTTCAAATGGCAAAGATTAAAGGTCAGGTTAAGTGGTTCAACGAGTCTAAAGGTTTTGGCTTCATTACTCCGGCTGATGGCAGCAAAGATGTGTTCGTACACTTCTCCGCTATCCAGGGTAATGGTTTCAAAACTCTGGCTGAAGGTCAGAACGTTGAGTTCGAAATTCAGGACGGTCAGAAAGGTCCGGCAGCTGTTAACGTAACAGCTATCTGATCGAATCCACTGATCTGAAGTGTGAATACGCTTCAATCTCGCTATAAAGCCTCGTCGAATGCGAGGCTTTTTACTTTGTTTTATCTTCGCTCCAGTCGTTCGGATATTTGCCCGCCGCATGATTCGCGTTACACTTGCGGCCTTTAGTATCCTGCCGGAGTTGTCATGTCGTTTTCCTGTCCACTTTGCCATCAGCCTCTTTTGCGTGAAAAAAACAGCTATATCTGTCCCCAGCGACATCAGTTTGATATGGCGAAAGAAGGGTATGTCAATCTGCTGCCCGTTCAGCATAAACGGTCTCGTGATCCGGGCGACAGCGCGGAAATGATGCAAGCACGCCGCGCATTCTTAGATGCCGGACATTATCAGCCGCTGCGTGATGCAATTGTCGCCCAACTGCGGGAACGGCTTGATGAAAAGGCCACGGCGGTGCTGGATATTGGCTGTGGTGAAGGGTATTACACACACGCATTTGCTGATGCGTTGCCCGAAATCACCACGTTTGGCCTGGATGTCTCGAAGGTAGCGATAAAAGCGGCGGCGAAACGCTATCCGCAGGTCACTTTTTGTGTTGCTTCCAGCCACCGTTTGCCGTTTTCCGATACCAGTATGGACGCCATAATACGTATTTACGCGCCGTGTAAAGCAGAAGAACTAGCGCGAGTAGTGAAGCCCGGCGGTTGGGTCATTACTGCCACGCCGGGACCGCGACATTTGATGGAGCTGAAGGGGCTGATTTACAATGAAGTACATCTTCATGCACCTCATGCAGAACAACTGGAAGGTTTTACATTACAGCAGAGTGATGAGTTGTGTTATCCGATGCGTCTTCGCGGTGATGAAGCCGTCGCATTATTGCAGATGACACCGTTTGCCTGGCGTGCGAAGTCAGAAGTCTGGCAAACACTGGCAGCAAAAGAAGTGTTCGACTGCCAGACGGACTTTAATATTCACCTCTGGCAGCGTTCTTATTAACCGTGGAAGTGCGTCCAGAGGATCTGGACGCCGATGCCGATCAGTACCAGCCCGCCGAGAATTTCCGCTTTTTTCCCAATAATTGAGCCGATAAAGCGACCAACCATCATCCCTAATGTCGACATAATCAAGGTTGCACAACCAATGGCCAATGCGGTCGCGATAATGTTAACCTGCAGGAAAGCAAGACCAACACCCACAGCCATGGCATCCAGGCTGGTGGCAATCGCAGTGGTTACCAGTAACCAGAAACCGTGTCGACGGCGCGGTTCTTCATCTTCATCATCTGCGCCACGAAAACCTTCAATAATCATTCGCCCGCCGAGAAATATCAGCAGCACAAACGCAATCCAGTGGTTCCATTCAAGGACAAACCGGCTGGCTAACATGCCCATTCCCCAGCCGATCAGCGGCGTCAGGGTTTCGACGGCACCAAAAATAAGGCCGGTTCGCAATGCTTCAGAAAATTTCGGTTTATGGAGGGTGGCACCTTTACCGATTGATGCAGCAAAGGCATCCATCGACATACCAAACGCAAGAAGAACAGTAGCAGTGATATTCATGACAACGTCCTGACCGGGGTATCCATAAAACACATCATCGCCCCCAGCAAACATGCATACATGAACAACAAGCCGCGATGGTTTTCGCGTTCATGCAGGCATAGCGATTGATGTGCATATGGTCTCGCCTGACTGAAAGTGTTCAGTCCGTACGTGCCACGTTTTGCAACGAGTATGTTGACACGTACATTTCCGGAATCTGGAAATCAGCTACTCCCCAAATGAGGGCGCAACCTTAACATATTTTGAGAATATAAGACAACTGTTGGAATATATTATTTTATTGTTTTATTGATAACGATTTTCATTTAGATTTATATATCAATGAAACGTTAAAATAAATAACAAATAAGGGAAGAGCTAATATAGCCTAAGCTATGTATGATTATTAAAAATACACTAAACATAGCTTTGGCTAAATTCATAACTTATTGAGTTGAAACGAGAAGCTTATAAATTTTTTCCAAATCGTCGATATTTCGAACGCGGATTAACAGCCGACGCTGTTCTAATTGCATCACCAACACGCCATCTTCCGACAAGTTCATCGCTTTGATTCGGCTATATTCAATCCAGACATTGGCGAAGAAAAAACCTTTTTGTTTAAAGATGATCTTCGGAACGCGGATCCAGAATATATAAAAACCCATCAGAGCCAGTGCACTTAATAACCATGTTGTTATAAGCGCGCCATGATTCGTGACGTTGTTATAGATAAGAATGACAATCAATCCGACGAAGATAACGCTATCGATGCGACCACGCCGGAGCAAAGGAATTGCCAGCAGGGTGGGGCCGTTACGGCGGGGCATGATGAACTGATCGTAGATCGCGAAGGCCAGAAGTGCGGCGATGAAAAGAATCAGTACCAGGTCCGTGATTGTCATTAATCCTCCAGATAAAAAAACGGGGCCAAAAGGCCCCGGTAGTGTACAACAGTCTTACAGTCCCAGCAGGCCGCAAGCGTAACCAGCGATACCGATGACGAAGAAGCCAACGATGATCCACAGCGGGTTAACTTTTTTGCGCAGTAGCCACATACAAGCAAAGGTCAGCAGCAGTGGTACCAGGCCTGGCATTAACTGGTCCAGAATAGTCTGGACAGTGGTAACGTGTTCTTTGCCCGTCTGGTCAGTAATGCGAGAGACCACCAGCGGGATGTTGACATGTGTCCACTTATTAACCAATGCCCCCATGACAAACAGGCCGAGGATAGACGCCCCTTCCGTCAGTTTTTGCAGGAAGCCACCACCCATATCTTTAACGATATCGATACCTTTGGAGTAACCATACGCTACGCCGTAGTAACGGGTTGCCAGACGCACCAGGTTAAACAGGATGAAGAACAGCAGCGGACCTAACAGGCTGCCGCTCATCGCGATACCAGCCCCCAGCGCTGCAAATACCGGACGTACCGTTCCCCAGAAGATCGGGTCGCCTACACCAGCCAGCGGCCCCATCAAACCGACTTTGATACCGTTGATAGCACCGTCATCGATCTCTGCGCCATTAGCACGCTGTTCTTCCAGTGCCAGGGTTACGCCGAGAATCGGCGCAGCCACGAATGGCTGGGTGTTAAAGAACTCCAGGTGACGGCGAATAGCTTGTTTACGAGCTTCGTTGTTCTCAGGGTAGAGGCGACGAATTGCCGGTACCATAGAGAAGCAGAAACCCAGTGCCTGCATACGTTCGAAGTTCCATGAACCCTGAAAGAGGTTAGAACGCAGGAAGACGCCACGAATATCACTTTGAGTGAGTTTTTTCTCGGTGGTAGTTTGAGTTGTATCAACCATTTCGCTCACCTGTTAGTCCAGTTCGTTATCGAGATCGTTGTTACCAGCAGCCTGAGCAGGCGCACCGGCTACGCGGTTGTATTTCGGGCTAAGTTGGATGTAGAGCACTGCCATAACAGTACCAATCACACCCAGAGCAACCAGGTTAAAGTTGGTGAATGCTGCGGTTACGAAGCCGAGGTAGAAGAACGGCATCAGGTAGCCAGCACGCATCATGTTGATAACCATCGCATAACCAACCACCACGATCATGCCACCGGCGATATTCAGACCATTGGTCACCACTTCCGGAATCGCATTCAGCATGTTCTGGACTTCGCTGGTACCAACAGACAGCGCAACGATGACGGCCGGAATAGCCACACGCATTGCTTGCAGGAACAGAGAAGAAACGTGGATCCAGGAAATCGCTGTCAGGTTGCCGTTATCAGCAGCCTTATCCGCAGCGTGCTGGAAAGCAACGGTGATAGTACGAACGATGATGGTCAGTACCTGGCCCGCAGCGGCCAGAGGGATTGCCAGTGCGATACCTGCACCAATGCTCTGATGACCTGCGATAACCAGAATAGTAGAAATGATGGAAGCCAGAGCGGCGTCAGGCGCAACTGCAGCACCGATGTTCATCCAGCCCAGCGCGATCATTTCCAGCGTACCACCGATAATAATACCGGTTTTCATATCCCCAAGAACGATACCCACCAGGGTACACGCGATTAGCGGACGGTGAAACTGAAATTCATCGAGGATTGATCCCATACCTGCGATACAGGCTACGATAAATACCAGCACAATTTGAAGAGTGGTAATCTCCATTGTACTTCTCCTGTTTACGTAAGACTAAAGTGTGAAAACTGAATGATAATCAACACAATACGTTACTTATCGATTTTGCTGATCAGATCCATCATTTTCAGTTTCGGATCGGTGGAAACCTTGCGGACTTCCAGCTCAATACCGCGCGCATTCAGTTTCTTGAACGCCTCGATATCTTTTTCATCAACCGAAACCGCGTTATTCACCTGGGTTTTACCCTGACGGAATGCCATACCACCGACGTTAACAGAGGTGATTTTCACTCCGCCTTCAACGAGACGCTCTACATCTGTTGGGTTGGTAAATAACAGCATTACGCGTTCGCCAGCATATTTCGGGTTGTTGTAGACGCGAATCATTTTGGCAACATCAACTACGTGTGCTGTTACGCCCGGAGGTGCAACCTGGGTGAGCAGTGTCTTACGAACGGTATCCGCAGCCACTTCATCACTAACAACAATAATACGGGAGACATTGGTTTCTTTGGTCCAGCGGGTGGCGACCTGACCGTGAATCAGACGGTCGTCGATACGCGCAAGGCCAATAACCATGTAGTCGTTCGGTCCCATTGGTTTTGCCGGAGTTGGAGCCACTTTGGGTGCTGCGGCAGCGGGTGCTGGCGCGGCTTTTTCAATCGGTTTGGCTTTCAGTGCTTTCACGCCTTCACGGCCTGTTTCTACTGCCAGTGCCACCAGTTCATCAAAGCTAGGGTCATCATCTCGGGCCATTAACGTTTCCACGAGCATTGGAATGTTAACGCCTGCAATGACTTCATAATGCTCTTTGTCGACGACAATGCGGCTGGCAGCATTGAATGGGCTGCCTCCCCATGTATCAACGAGAAACAGCACGCCTTTAGTGGTGTCGAGTTTTGCCAACTGAGCGTTGTACTTTTCAATCAGCGTTTCGGCATTTTCACCTGGAACGAAATCGATCCAGCCGACGTTTTCCTGCTCGCCTAACAGCATTTCTGCCGTTTTAAGCAACTGCTCTGCAGCCCAACCATGTGTGCCTATAACAATAGCAATGGTCACTTGCTACCTCCTTTATTATCGTTAACACCTCAACGTGCCAGATGTATTTTTGAATCGTCGTCCACAATCGAATCGATTCAGATAAGGGCTACAACCAAAAACCCCCTGCGTTTCGCGATTTATTTTAGATATCGAAAAAATTATTTTATGTGATGAAGATCCGTAATTTAACTTTCGATTAGCAGAAATTTCGAAAGGTAAAATATCCTTGTCACATTCGTTTGCAAAGGAAGGTAAATCTTTGCCAAATCAGAGGCGTCTCTGATATGTTTAACTCCTGTTTAACAACCATGGAGTATAGGGCAGTAGCCCGCAGTATGGATCGTCACCGACGTCATTTCAGCATCAGGCCTTTTAACGCCTGTCTTTCTGGCACTTTATGCCGCACCTTTCGTTTGCATTTTGTCGTTACGCCTGCATTATTTCTGGCGTCGAATAGCTATTCCTTAAGCAGGAGCTTGTCATGGAATTCTTAATGGACCCCTCGATTTGGGCGGGGCTACTCACGCTTGTTGTTCTCGAAATTGTGCTGGGTATCGATAACCTGGTCTTCATCGCCATTCTTGCTGACAAACTGCCGCCAAAACAACGCGATAAAGCGCGTTTGCTGGGGTTATCACTGGCGCTGATTATGCGTCTGGGGCTGCTGTCGCTGATTTCATGGATGGTCACGCTGACCAAACCGCTATTTACCGTCATGGATTTCTCCTTCTCCGGACGCGACCTGATTATGTTGTTCGGGGGCATATTCTTGCTGTTCAAAGCAACAACCGAACTGCATGAACGGCTGGAAAACCGCGATCATGATTCCGGCCACGGTAAAGGCTACGCCAGTTTCTGGGTGGTCGTCACACAGATTGTCATCCTTGACGCCGTCTTTTCGTTGGATGCGGTAATTACTGCAGTAGGGATGGTTAACCATTTGCCGGTGATGATGGCGGCGGTAGTGATTGCGATGGCGGTTATGCTGCTGGCATCGAAACCGCTGACGCGATTTGTTAACCAGCACCCCACGGTGGTGGTGCTCTGTCTGAGCTTCCTGTTAATGATTGGTCTGAGTCTGGTGGCAGAAGGTTTCGGTTTCCACATTCCGAAAGGTTACCTGTATGCCGCGATTGGCTTCTCGATCATCATCGAAGTGTTTAACCAGATTGCGCGTCGCAACTTTATTCGTCACCAGTCGACTTTGCCGCTGCGAGCGCGTACTGCCGATGCCATCCTGCGTTTGATGGGCGGGAAACGTCAGGCCAATGTTCAGCACGATGCCGATAACCCGATGCCGATGCCGATCCCGGAAGGTGCGTTTGCCGAAGAAGAACGTTACATGATTAACGGCGTACTGACGCTGGCGTCGCGTTCTCTGCGCGGGATCATGACGCCGCGCGGTGAAATAAGCTGGGTTGATGCTAATCTCGGGGTCGATGAAATCCGCGAGCAACTGCTCTCCTCACCGCACAGTTTGTTCCCGGTATGTCGCGGTGAACTGGATGAAATTATCGGCATCGTACGTGCTAAAGAACTGCTGGTGGCGCTGGAAGAGGGAGTTGATGTGGCGGCGATAGCTTCGGCGTCTCCGGCGATTATCGTCCCGGAAACCCTCGATCCGATCAACCTGCTGGGCGTGCTGCGTCGTGCTCGCGGGAGCTTTGTTATCGTGACCAACGAGTTTGGTGTGGTACAAGGTCTGGTCACGCCGCTGGATGTGCTGGAAGCCATTGCGGGTGAATTCCCGGACGCTGACGAAACGCCGGAAATCATTACCGACGGTGACGGCTGGCTGGTAAAAGGCGGTACAGATTTGCATGCCTTGCAGCAGGCGCTTGATGTTGAGCACCTTGCCGATGACGATGATATCGCGACGGTCGCGGGCCTCGTGATCTCGGCAAATGGTCACATTCCCCGTGTGGGCGATGTGATTGATGTAGGGCCACTGCATATCACCATCATTGAAGCCAATGATTATCGTGTTGATCTGGTTCGCATTGTTAAAGAGCAACCGGCGCACGATGAAGATGAGTAAGCGTTAACGTAACGGCATAATGGGTGTGATATGTCCATTATGCCGGGCGGGCGGCGGTTGGCTGCCCGCCAGCCATTTGGGAAAATCACGTAGCGGCATCGGCTGTGCGTACAAATACCCTTGCAAAATATGCACGCCATGACTGCGCAAATACTTCGCCTGTTCTTGCGTTTCTACGCCCTCCGCCACCAGTTCAATATTCAGTCTTTGCCCCAGTGCGATGATGATATCGGTCACCGTCGAGTTAACCGCGTCAGAACCTATAGCTGCGGTAAATGACTTATCAATTTTCAGCACGTCAGGACGTAATGTTTCAAGCCAGGAAAATGAACTGTTGCCGGTGCCGAAGTCATCAATCGCCAGTTTGACGTTTTTACGATGCAGCTCGCGGGCAATCCGGTAATCAACATCCAGTAAGGCATCGCGTTCGGTGATTTCGAGGATCAGTTGCTGAATCGGGTGAGCGCTAAACCAGTACTGATTGAGATCTTTTATCAGCACACCACGGCGAAAATGGCTGGGTGCGACGTTAATGCCAACATGAAACTGACTACTCATTGGGAAAACATGGTGCTGACGAATGGTTTCTGCCATCACATAGCGGGTCAGTGGCACAATTAAATGATGTTCTTCCGCGATAGGAATAAACACATCCGGTGAAATCCAGCCCTGACGTGGATTGTTCCAGCGCAGCAAAATCTCTACACCAATACATTGCTGGCTGCGCGCATTAAGCAAAGGCTGACAGAACAATTCGAACTCATGTTGCGCCAGGCCCAGATTGATCTCGCGGGAAAAGCTCATTCGGTAAGCGGTCGCCAGCCAGGCGATGTAGCCCACCAGTAAACTTAGCAGCACCGCCAGCGGTAATTGTGTTGGAAGATAGTGCCATGCCAGCGCCGTAGCCCCCGGGCCATTAACGTTAATGGTAAAAGGAAAGCGTTGCGAAGAAACCTGATAGTTTTCATTGTTTTCAGGTTGCGGAAGGGAAGCTACCAGCCCATTACCATAGAGCAAATGCCGACTGTCCACCGTCAGGCTGGCGCTACTGATTTGCGGCAGTTGTGGTTCAAGGAGCATTGCCGTCAGTAAGTCGATGTTAATCATCTCCATGACCCCAGCATTGCTACTGCCCGCTGCAGGCGTCCATTGAATCAAAACCGGACTGCCTTTTATCAGGGCACGGTCGGTCGTCAGTCGTAAAAGTGGTTGCGGTGCAGGAAGTTCAGCCAGAATGTCCACGACGGGCACATTGCGATAACCAAAAATGCTGGAGCAATAAAGTGTGCCGTCTTGCACCAGGCCAATGGAGCGCACAGTTTGGAGTTTTGCCGCCTGTTTACGTAATGGCAAATGGGCGACAGAGCAGGGCAGACCAATCAGCGGAAGCAAGACTTCGCTACCTGCCTGTAGGGGAAGCAGTACTTTATCTAATTCCTCTACAGCGTGATTGGCGAATTGTACTACCCGTTGTTGATTTAAGTTACGCTGTGAAATAAATCGCACGCTCAGGGTCGAAGCGAGCGTAACGAGTGCGCAAATCGTACAAACAATCATTCGATTACGGCGATAGGTTTTAATGATCCGTTGTGCTTTTTGCATGCGGGCCACCCTGTAAGCGTATGGCGACAAACGCCTGACGCAACAGTGGAAGTGTAGTGGGGAAAATTACAGCAGACGAGGAAGCGGGAATAAATTCGCCCATCCGTTGCAGATGGGCGAGTAGGAAGTATTAGTCACACTGGACTTTGATTGCCAGACCACCGCGTGAGGTTTCGCGGTATTTAGCGTTCATGTCTTTACCGGTTTCGTACATCGTTTCGATGACCTTATCCAGCGAGACGCGCGGTGCACTGGTGCGGCGCAGAGCCATCCGTGCGGCGTTAATCGCCTTCACAGAGGCAATGGCATTACGTTCAATGCACGGCACCTGAACTTGCCCTGCAACGGGGTCGCAGGTCAGACCGAGGTTGTGCTCCATGCCAATTTCCGCTGCCACACAAACCTGTTCCGGGCTACCGCCCAACAGCTCGGCAAGGCCCGCAGCAGCCATTGAACAGGCAACACCTACTTCGCCCTGGCAACCGACTTCCGCACCGGAAATAGACGCGTTCATTTTATACAGTGCACCAATCGCGCCCGCTGCCATAAAGTAACGGGTATAGATGTCCGGGCTAACCGATTCAATAAAGTGGTCATAGTAAGCCAGCACTGCCGGAACGATACCGCAGGCACCGTTAGTTGGCGCAGTTACCACACGGCCACCGGCGGCGTTTTCTTCGTTAACTGCCAGCGCAAACATGTTTACCCAGTCAATGACATTCATCGGATCGTTAGACAGTTTATCGCTGGAAACCAGCATCCGGCGCAGGGCCGACGCACGACGTGGCACGCGCAACGGGCCTGGCAGTACGCCTTCGGTATTCATCCCGCGATCGATACATGCCTGCATGGTTTGCCAGACATGCGCGAAATACTCGTCGATCTCTTTCTTGCTGTGCAGCGCCAGTTCGTTTTGCATAGCGAGACCAGACAGCGAAAAGCCGGTTTCATTACAGAACGCGAGCAGTTCGGTGGCAGATTTGAACGGATACGGCACGCTCACTTCGTTGGCAGCATCCTGACCAAAGTGTTCTTCATCGACGATAAAACCGCCGCCGATGGAATAATAAGTTTTGCTGTAGACGACTTCATCGCCGTTATAGGCGTGGATTTGCATACCGTTTTCATGCAGCGGCAGGTTACCGTTATGAAAACGCATCCCGTTGTCGCGCGGGAAATCCACTTCATGCCGTCCCTGTGCCAGCAGCAGACGTTCGCGCTCTTCTACGTCGCGAATAAAACCGGGAATACTGTCGATATCCACGGTGGCAGGTTCGTTACCTGCAAGACCCATAATAATGGCGATATCGGTGTGGTGGCCTTTACCCGTCAGCGACAGTGAACCATAAACGTCCACGGCAACGCGAGTAACGCTATCCAGTAAGCCTTTTTCGACCAGATCATCGACGAACTGTTTACCCGCCTTCATAGGCCCTACGGTATGGGAAGATGAGGGACCAATCCCCACCTTAAACATGTCGAATAGACTAATCACGATAATACTCCTGACAAGGTGACTGGACTTCCAGTAACGAACTAATAACAGCGCATAGTGTAAGAGGGAACGCGGCGACTGGCTTAACTATTCACATGAATTAAACTAATCAAAAACCGCGATTTAACTAATATTGCGATGATTGTCTCAAGTAGTGTTTTGTAGATGTAAAGATAAGTATAGTCAGGGTTTCACACCAATTTGCAGCGCCAGCTCACGAATTATGCCTGCGGTCATTCCCCATACAAAATACTGTTCGTACCAGGACAGCCATACCCGATGTGAATCGCCACGGCGGTAGATATCTAAAGGATGATAACGACCCAGATGTAATGCCTGGGCGAGCGGCATTTCAAAGACGGCGGAGACTTCACCTTCACTGGCGCGATACGGCAGATCGGGCGGGATAATGCCGACCACTGGGGTTACCTGGTAGCCAGTGACGCTATCGACGGGCGGCAGCACGCCGATAACCTCAACGGCGGAAGGCGGTATAGCGACCTCTTCTTCAGCTTCGCGCAGCGCAGCGGCGATAACTGATGCGTCCGTGTCATCGACTGCGCCTCCAGGGAATGCCACTTGTCCAGCGTGTTTACGCAGATGAATCGAACGCTGAGTCAGCAACAACCCCGGTTGCGGTCGGCGGACGATGGGGATTAACACGGCAGCCTGACGATGATTTAAGGTTTCCCGGTTAATTTGCGGGCGCAAAAGTTGAAAGCGCGATAAAAAATCATCAAGCGTCAGGCTACGGTATTCCACGTCTTACTTCTCCAGTTGGCGTAATATCTTATTAACTTTATCAAAAGTTTCCTGATATTCCGCTTCTTCCTGGCTATCGGCAACAATTCCACCGCCCGCAGAGCAGTAAATTTGTCCGTTAATGGTAGTCAGCGTGCGGATAGTAATGCTGGTGTCCATGTTGCCGCAAAAGCTCAAATAGCCAATGCTGCCGCACCAGGCATTGCGTCGCTGCGGTTCCAGTTCGTCGATAATTTCCATAGCCCGTACTTTCGGAGCCCCGGTTATTGAGCCACCAGGAAAAGCCGCGCGCAGCAGATCGCTGGCGTGTAACTGTTCTGGTAGTTGCGCCGTTATGGTGCTGACCAGATGATGCACGGCAGGGAAGGGTTCCACCACGAACAGCTCTGGTACTTTTACCGAACCTGCTACGGCAACACGACCGATATCATTACGCATTAAATCGACAATCATCAGATTTTCGGCACGATCTTTCGTTGAGTTCGCCAGTTTTTCTGCTTGTTTGCTATCTTCCTGAAGATCGGGCAGGCGTGGTAGCGTGCCTTTAATCGGGCGGGTCTGAATTTCACTATTATCACAAAGAATAAACCGCTCTGGCGAAAGGCTTAAAATAGCAGCCTGTTCAAGACGTAAAAAAGCGCTAAACGGCGCGCGGTTGGCCTGATTAAGCTGAAGGAATGCCTGCCATTCATCGCCAGAATAGGTCGCATGAAAACGCTGGGCGAGATTCACCTGATAGCAATCACCGCTGTGCAGATATTCCTGTACTTTGCGAAATTTTTCGCCGTACAGCTCGCGGGTCATATTGGATTGCCAGCCGGAAGTAAGCGCGAAATCTTCCTGCAGGGAGAATTGCTGGTTTTCCAGCCAGGCCCGACGGGCATTGACATCATTATGACTCAGCAAAGAAACTGTTTTACGCTGGTGGTCGACAACCAGCGCCCAGTCGTAGATACCCACTGCCATATCCGGCAGAACGATATCTTGTTCCGCAATTTCTGGCAGTGACTCAAAACGGCGGCCCAGATCGTAGCCAAACAACCCCAGCGCGCCGCCCTGAAATGGCAAATCTTCGTTATGCGCTGGGTGAATGTCTGCGCGATCCAGCACCTGCTGGAGCACCTGTAGCGGGTCATCAGTGGTCGTTGTGCGTTTTTCGCTTTCACTAACAACGGTTTCTTTACCGAAAGTGGTTAAAGTGCAAATCGGCTCGGCGACCACAATATCAAAGCGGCTATACGGATGATCGGCATAGCCGGAGTGTAAAAGCATCGCCCACGGCAGGTGGCTTAAGCGGGAGAAATAAAATTCAGCGGCGTCCTGACGCCAGGGTAAAGTAATCACAGCGGGAGATAACGTCTTCATCAGTCCTGACTCTACTGGCTATGTGCCGGGTAGCATGAAATAATTAGCGCCAACAATTTAGCAGGAGTTAACAATGTTTGCAGGTTTACCTTCACTCACCCATGAACAGCAGCAAAAAGCCGTCGAGCGGATCCAGGAACTGATGGCACAAGGGATGAGCAGCGGCCAGGCAATCGCGTTGGTGGCAGAAGAGCTGCGCGCCAACCATTCCGGCGAGCGAATCGTGGCGCGTTTTGAGGATGAAGACGAGTAACACACTAATCCGTATCGCTTTCGTTATAGAAGCCGATGATTATTTGATTGTGAGAAAAAGGACGCTTTTTATATGTGATTAAAAGCGTCCTGACCCATTTATGCTGATGTAAATTTAACTCAAACCAGTGCTTTTAGTTCTTCCTGCATATATGTTGAAAAGTATTCAGGATTTTTAATCACAGAGCGTTCACCAGACTCCATTTTTTTTGCCCATCCAACCATTTTTTCCGTGAAACCAGGGTTCCAGCCTTCCTGGTCAGCTCGCGCCGTAATATCAGCGGCACTCGCGGGTACTCCCAGTTCTTTTAAATATTTAAAGATTCCCTTCGCCGTACTTTCATTCATCGAACTTGGTGTTGGCGCTGATACATCCATGGCACCAATGAAATCCAGGGCTTTATCTATTACAGCAGGCATATTCTTATCCTTAAAATTAACCATGTTATCGATAAGGCTATATATGACCTTAATTTGTATCTAATATCAAAGGGATTATAACGATATGGCACGAGTTAACCTGTTGACATTCAGGTGTTTTAAAGATAGCAGCTCATGGTGTGTTATCCAGTAAGATGGAGAAAATTGATGGTCAGTCCTCACGCTATAACCAGATTGTTCAGGTAAGAAAGAAAACCAGAGATGCTAATCGAAGGGCGAACATAACGGCATGATTATGTTTATTTATATAGTTAGTTTTATAGATAAAATTGAAATTATAAAAATAAATAATGAATTAGCAGGAGCATCAACTGTAATATCTTAATCTCTGGTCGATTTATGCAAAACCGACCAGTATTGTCGATAAATTATCGTCTGACTTATTTTGCTTCGATAAAGCTTACACCGCAGCCACAATCTTAATTTCAACTTTATACTTCGGGTTCATCAAACCTGCTTGTACCGTGCAGCGCACCGGCGCATGACCCGCGACAACCCAGGCATCCCACGCTTTATTCATCGCCGCGAAGTCGTTTTTATCGGCCAGGAAAATGGTGGCATCCAGAATGCTCGATTTATTGCTGCCCTGTTTTTCCAGCACGGCGTCAATCTGCGCCAGCGTGTTGGCGGTTTGCTCAAAGGCATCGGCGTCGAGGTTTTCCGGTACACCAGTGTAGTAGAGCGTGTTGTTGTGGATTACCACATCAGACCAGCGGGCTTCGGCATCGATACGAACGATAGTCATCATTTTGTCCTCATTATACTTCCATTTTCGTGCTGCAAAGACTGCCACAATGTGAGGTCGCCGTCACCACTTCAACTGGCGAAAGCGCCCTCATCCTGACATAATCCCTGTTCAAATCAACAGGGGGTAGTGTGACGGACGATTTTGCACAAGACGGTCAGCTGGCGAAAGCGATACCAGGCTTTAAGCCGCGAGAACCACAGCGACAGATGGCGGTAGCCGTCACCCAGGCGATAGAAAAAGGCCAGCCGCTGGTGGTGGAAGCAGGAACCGGTACGGGCAAAACCTACGCTTACCTGGCCCCTGCGCTGCGGGCGAAAAAGAAAGTCATAATCTCGACCGGCTCAAAAGCGTTGCAGGATCAGCTCTACAGCCGCGATTTGCCAACGGTCTCAAAGGCATTGAAATACACGGGCAATGTGGCGCTGCTGAAAGGGCGCTCAAACTACCTCTGCCTCGAACGTCTCGAACAGCAGGCGCTGGCGGGGGGCGATCTGCCGGTACAAATCTTAAGCGATGTGATCCTGCTGCGCTCCTGGTCTAATCAAACAGTCGATGGCGATATCAGCACCTGCGTCAGCGTGGCGGAAGATTCACAGGCGTGGCCGCTGGTCACCAGCACCAACGACAACTGTCTTGGCAGCGACTGCCCGATGTATAAAGATTGCTTTGTGGTCAAAGCACGCAAAAAAGCGATGGACGCCGATGTGGTGGTGGTAAACCATCATCTCTTTCTGGCGGATATGGTGGTGAAAGAGAGCGGTTTTGGCGAACTGATCCCGGAGGCGGACGTCATGATCTTCGACGAAGCCCACCAGCTGCCCGACATTGCCAGCCAGTATTTTGGTCAGTCACTCTCCAGTCGACAACTGCTCGACCTGGCAAAAGACATCACCATCGCCTACCGCACCGAATTAAAAGACACCCAGCAGTTACAAAAGTGCGCTGACCGTCTTGCCCAGAGTGCGCAGGATTTTCGCCTGCAACTCGGTGAGCCTGGTTATCGCGGTAACCTGCGTGAGCTGTTAGCTAATCCGCAAATTCAGCGGGCATTTTTACTGCTCGATGACACTCTGGAACTTTGTTATGACGTGGCGAAACTGTCGCTGGGGCGTTCCGCCTTGCTGGATGCGGCATTTGAGCGCGCCACGTTATATCGCACACGGCTGAAACGGCTAAAAGAGATCAATCAGCCGGGCTACAGCTACTGGTACGAATGCACTTCGCGCCATTTTACTCTGGCTCTCACGCCGCTCAGCGTGGCGGATAAATTCAAAGAGTTAATGGCGCAAAAACCCGGTAGCTGGATCTTTACCTCAGCAACGCTGTCGGTGAACGACGATCTGCATCATTTCACCTCGCGGCTTGGCATTGAACAGGCAGAGTCATTGCTGTTACCCAGCCCCTTTGATTACAGCCGCCAGGCGTTACTCTGTGTGCCGCGCAACCTGCCGCAAACCAATCAACCGGGTTCCGCACGGCAACTGGCGGCAATGCTGCGACCGATCATCGAAGCTAACAACGGTCGTTGTTTTATGCTTTGTACCTCGCACGCCATGATGCGCGATCTGGCCGAGCAGTTCCGCGCTACCATGACGCTTCCCGTTTTGTTGCAGGGGGAAACCAGCAAAGGGCAACTGTTGCAGCAATTTGTCAGCGCCGGTAACGCGCTTCTTGTTGCAACCAGCAGTTTCTGGGAAGGGGTGGACGTGCGTGGCGATACATTGTCATTGGTGATTATCGACAAATTGCCGTTTACCTCGCCGGATGATCCACTATTAAAAGCACGCATGGAAGATTGCCGTTTGCGCGGTGGTGATCCGTTCGATGAAGTACAACTGCCGGATGCGGTCATTACTCTCAAGCAGGGGGTAGGGCGATTGATTCGCGACGCCGACGATCGCGGGGTGCTGGTGATTTGCGATAATCGGCTGGTGATGCGCCCTTACGGCGCGACGTTTCTCGCCAGTCTGCCGCCAGCGCCGCGCACCCGTGACATTGCCCGTGCGGTTCGTTTCCTTGCGATACCATCCTCCAGGTAATTTGTTACGGAGTATGGTATGATGCGCGCCTTTTTATTGATCTAAGCACGAAGACCCATGCGAATTCTGGCTATCGATACCGCGACAGAGGCCTGCTCTGTCGCCCTGTGGAACGACGGTACTGTCAACGCTCATTTTGAGCTTTGCCCTCGTGAACATACTCAACGAATCTTACCGATGGTGCAGGATATCCTGACCACCAGCGGAACTTCCCTGACTGACATAAACGCTCTGGCTTACGGGCGCGGCCCCGGTAGCTTTACCGGCGTGCGCATTGGTATTGGTATTGCGCAAGGGCTGGCACTTGGCGCAGAGCTGCCGATGATTGGCGTCTCCACGCTAATGACGATGGCGCAAGGGGCGTGGCGCAAAAACGGCGCAACCCGCGTGCTGGCAGCTATTGACGCGCGAATGGGCGAAGTTTACTGGGCCGAATATCAGCGTGATGAAAACGGTATCTGGCATGGTGAAGAAACCGAAGCCGTACTCAAACCCGAACTGGTTCATGAACGAATGCAACAGCTTTCCGGCGAATGGGTGACGGTAGGGACGGGCTGGCAAGCCTGGCCGGATCTCAGTAAAGAGAGCGGGCTGGTTTTGCACGATGGCGAAGTGTTACTGCCCGCTGCAGAAGATATGCTGCCGATTGCGTGCCAGATGTTTGCCGAGGGTAAAACGGTGGCGGTGGAACATGCCGAACCAGTTTATTTACGTAACAATGTCGCATGGAAGAAACTTCCGGGCAAAGAATGAATCTTAAGAGTATGCCCTGAGAAAAAAAGGAGTCGCATCATGGCGGTTCAAAAGAATGTTATCAAAGGCATACTGGCAGGTACGTTTGCGCTAATGCTCAGCGGTTGTGTTACTGTGCCGGACGCCATTAAAGGCAGTAGTCCCACGCCGCAACAAGATTTAGTTCGGGTGATGAGTGCGCCGCAGCTGTACGTTGGTCAGGAGGCTCGCTTTGGCGGCAAAGTGGTTGCGGTACAAAACCAGCAAGGGAAAACCCGCCTGGAAATTGCCACCGTACCACTGGACAGCGGAGCCAGACCGACGCTGGGAGAACCTTCTCGCGGTCGCATTTATGCCGATGTGAACGGTTTTCTGGACCCGGTGGATTTCCGCGGACAACTGGTGACGGTAGTCGGGCCAATCACCGGTGCGGTTGACGGCAAAATCGGTAATACGCCCTATAAATTTATGGTGATGCAAGTAACGGGTTACAAACGTTGGCATTTAACCCAGCAGGTGATTATGCCGCCTCAGCCGATTGATCCATGGTTTTATGGCGGTCGTGGCTGGCCCTATGGCTACGGCGGATGGGGCTGGTATAATCCCGGCCCCGCGAGAGTACAAACAGTTGTAACTGAATAATTGCTTGTTTTTAAAGAAAAAGAAACAGCGGCCGGTCCGCTGTTTCTGCATTCTTACGGTAAAGATAAAAATAAATAGTGACGCGCTTCGCAACCTTTTCCTTGGGTAATTATCAAGCTGGTAAGATGAGTTAATATTATGTTAATAGCATGTTTATCACTTGGGGTTGCGATGACGACGAACACGCATTTTAGAGGTGAAGAATTGAAGAAGGTTTGGCTTAACCGTTATCCCGCGGACGTTCCGACGGAGATCAACCCTGACCGTTATCAATCTCTGGTAGATATGTTTGAGCAGTCGGTCGCGCGCTATGCCGATCAACCCGCGTTTGTGAATATGGGGGAGGTGATGACCTTCCGCAAACTGGAAGAACGCAGTCGCGCGTTTGCCGCTTATTTGCAACAAGGGTTGGGGCTGAAGAAAGGCGATCGCGTTGCGTTGATGATGCCTAACTTATTGCAATATCCGGTGGCGCTGTTTGGCATTTTGCGTGCCGGGATGATCGTCGTAAACGTTAACCCGTTGTATACCCCGCGTGAGCTTGAGCATCAGCTTAACGATAGCGGCGCATCGGCGATTGTTATCGTGTCTAACTTTGCCCACACTCTGGAAAAAGTGGTTGATAAAACCGCCGTTCAGCACGTTATTCTGACCCGTATGGGCGATCAGCTATCTACGGCAAAAGGCACGGTAGTCAATTTCGTTGTTAAATACATCAAGCGTCTGGTGCCGAAATACCATCTGCCAGATGCCATTTCATTTCGTAGCGCCCTGCACAACGGCTACCGGATGCAGTACGTCAAACCAGAACTGGTGCCGGAAGATTTAGCTTTCCTGCAATACACCGGCGGCACCACTGGTGTGGCGAAAGGCGCGATGCTGACTCACCGCAATATGCTGGCGAACCTGGAACAGGTTAACGCGACCTATGGTCCGCTGTTGCATCCGGGCAAAGAGCTGGTGGTGACGGCGCTGCCGCTGTATCACATTTTTGCACTGACCATTAACTGCCTGCTGTTTATCGAACTGGGGGGGCAGAACCTGCTTATCACTAACCCGCGCGATATTCCAGGGTTGGTAAAAGAGTTAGCGAAATATCCGTTTACCGCTATCACTGGCGTTAACACCTTGTTCAATGCGTTGCTGAACAATAAAGAGTTCCAGCAGCTGGATTTCTCCAGTCTGCATCTTTCCGCAGGCGGTGGGATGCCTGTTCAGCAAGTGGTTGCAGAACGTTGGGTTAAACTGACTGGACAGTATCTGCTGGAAGGTTATGGCCTGACCGAGTGCGCGCCGCTGGTCAGCGTTAACCCGTATGATATTGATTATCATAGTGGTAGCATCGGTTTGCCGGTGCCGTCGACGGAAGCCAAACTGGTGGATGATGATGATAATGAAGTACCACCTGGTCAACCAGGTGAGCTTTGTGTCAAAGGACCGCAGGTGATGCTGGGTTACTGGCAGCGTCCTGATGCTACCGATGAAATCATCAAAAATGGCTGGTTACACACCGGCGACATCGCGGTGATGGATGAAGAAGGATTCCTGCGCATTGTCGATCGTAAAAAAGATATGATTCTGGTTTCCGGTTTTAACGTCTATCCCAACGAGATTGAAGATGTCGTCATGCAGCATCCTGGCGTACAGGAAGTCGCGGCTGTTGGCGTACCTTCCGGCTCCAGTGGTGAAGCGGTGAAAATCTTCGTAGTGAAAAAAGATCCATCGCTTACCGAAGAGTCACTGGTGACCTTTTGCCGCCGTCAGCTCACGGGCTACAAAGTACCGAAGCTGGTGGAGTTTCGTGATGAGTTACCGAAATCTAACGTCGGAAAAATTTTGCGACGAGAATTACGTGACGAAGCGCGCGGCAAAGTGGACAATAAAGCCTGAGCGTTAAGTCAGTCGTCAGACGCCGGTTAATCCGGCGTTTTTTTTGACGCCCACTAAAGAGAATACAATTTGAATTACCAAATGATTACCACGGACGATGCGCTGGCTTCTTTGTGTGAAGCCGTCCGTGCCTTTCCGGCGATAGCCCTGGATACTGAATTTGTTCGTACGCGCACTTATTACCCGCAGCTGGGTTTAATTCAACTTTTTGATGGTGAGCATCTGGCGCTAATCGATCCACTCGGGATCACCGACTGGTCACCGCTGAAAGCGATCCTGCGCGATCCGTCCATCACAAAATTTCTCCATGCAGGCAGTGAAGATCTGGAAGTGTTCCTCAATGTCTTTGGCGAATTACCACAACCCTTGATTGACACGCAAATCCTTGCTGCCTTCTGCGGACGCCCGATGTCATGGGGTTTCGCTTCCATGGTGGAAGAGTATTCCGGCGTTACGCTGGACAAGAGTGAATCGCGCACCGACTGGCTGGCCAGACCGCTGACCGAACGTCAGTGTGAATACGCAGCGGCGGATGTCTGGTATCTGTTACCGATCACCGCAAAGCTTATGGTAGAAACGGAGGCCTCCGGCTGGCTACCTGCGGCGCTGGATGAATGCCGCCTGATGCAAATGCGTCGTCAGGAAGTCGTTGCGCCGGAAGACGCCTGGCGTGATATCACCAATGCCTGGCAGTTACGCACACGCCAACTGGCCTGTCTGCAACTGTTAGCCGACTGGCGATTGCGCAAGGCGCGAGAGCGCGATCTGGCGGTGAACTTTGTCGTGCGTGAAGAGCATTTGTGGTCGGTAGCGCGTTATATGCCGGGAAGTCTGGGCGAACTGGACAGCCTGGGCTTATCCGGTAGCGAAATCCGCTTCCACGGTAAAACGTTGCTGGCGCTGGTGGAAAAAGCGCAGGCATTGCCGGAAGAGGCCTTACCGCAGCCGATGCTTAACCTGATGGACATGCCGGGTTATCGTAAAGCGTTTAAAGCGATTAAGTCGCTGATTACTGACGTCAGCGAAACGCACAAGATCAGCGCCGAATTGCTGGCATCGCGTCGGCAAATCAACCAACTGCTGAACTGGCACTGGAAACTGAAACCGCAGAACAATTTGCCGGAGCTGATTTCCGGCTGGCGTGGTGAGCTGATGGCGGAAGCATTACACAATTTATTGCAGGAATATCCACAGTAAAATCTTCCGAAGCCGGACTGGGCGCGCTCAGTCCGGCTTCGGCAAACTACAAATCCAACAGCAGGCGGTTCAAATGAACTTATTTGAGCTTAACGCAAAATGTGCTCGACACCACGACGAGTAAATACCGATTCCTGAATGACGACTTCATTCTCTGTTCCTTCATTTACTCTACCGCCTGGCGAGGAATATTCGCCTTCGGTGTTTTTCCGGACCACGTAAAAATCGATGTTGCCAGGCTGTTTCCCGCCAGTGGTCATTTAGTACAAGTGCTACCGGAATATTACCAGCCAGCGAATGTCTGGGCCGTTTATGTTTCAAAGCTGTCGACGTCAGCGAAAGTGCGGATAACTGTAGAATTTTTACGCCAGTATTTTGCCGAGCACTACCCGAATTTTTCACTGGAGCATGCCTGATTAATGATTCAATTATCGGGTTGATATCGAGTTAAAACCTGATTTTCTCCTTTCTAAGCCGCTACAGATTGGTTAGCATATTCACCTTTAATCGCGCATGATCGAAAGATAATTAAAGAGGTTAATGTGTTCGCTGAATACGGGGTTCTGAATTACTGGACCTATCTGGTTGGGGCCATTTTTATTGTGTTGGTGCCAGGGCCAAATACCCTGTTTGTACTCAAAAATAGCGTAAGTAGCGGTATGAAAGGCGGTTATCTTGCGGCCTGTGGTGTATTTATTGGCGATGCGGTATTGATGTTTCTGGCATGGGCTGGAGTGGCGACATTAATTAAGACCACCCCGATATTATTCAACATCGTACGTTATCTTGGTGCGTTTTATTTGCTCTATCTGGGGAGTAAAATTCTCTACGCGACCCTGAAGGGTAAAAATAGCGAGGCCAAATCCGATGAGCCCCAATATGGTGCCATTTTTAAGCGCGCGTTAATTTTGAGCCTGACTAATCCGAAAGCCATTTTGTTCTATGTGTCGTTTTTCGTACAGTTTATCGATGTTAATGCCCCACATACGGGAATTTCATTCTTTATTCTGGCGACGACGCTGGAACTGGTGAGTTTCTGCTATTTGAGCTTCCTGATTATTTCTGGGGCTTTTGTCACGCAGTACATACGTACCAAAAAGAAACTGGCTAAAGTGGGCAACTCACTGATTGGTTTGATGTTCGTGGGTTTCGCCGCCCGACTGGCGACGCTGCAATCCTGATGCTTTCAGCCCGCGTTGCCGCGGGCTTCCCACCTGTAATCCTCCCTGATTCTTCTCTGATACGGTGCTAAAAAGTAACCAATAAATGGTATTTAAAATGCAAATTATCAGGCGTACCCTGAAACGGCTGGAATAAACCGTTTTCAGCGCATTCACCGAAGGAGGGAAAAGGATGCTGCAAATCCCACAGAATTATATTCATACGCGCTCAACGCCTTTCTGGAATAAACAAACTGCGCCTGCCGGAATATTCGAACGTCATCTTGATAAAGGAACGCGCCCGGGGGTTTACCCACGCCTTTCCGTTATGCATGGGGCGGTCAAATATCTCGGCTACGCTGATGAACACAGTGCAGAGCCTGATCAGGTGATCCTTATCGAAGCGGGGCAGTTTGCGGTGTTCCCTCCAGAAAAGTGGCACAACATTGAAGCCATGACTGACGATACTTATTTCAACATTGACTTCTTCGTTGCTCCTGAAGTCCTGATGGAAGGCGCGCAACAACGGAAAGTCATTCATAACGGGAAATGAATCATGGGCAAAGCAACGTATACCGTGACCGTCACCAATAACAGCAATGGCGTTTCTGTCGATTATGAAACAGAGACGCCGATGACTTTGCTGGTGCCAGAAGTGGCGGCTGAAGTGATAAAAGATCTGGTGAATACCGTGCGTTCTTATGACACGGAAAACGAACATGATGTTTGTGGTTGGTAATTATCACTGATCGTTGATGGCGCAATTTCTGCGCCATCGCAAAAAATTCCTCCGTGATGCTCGTCACAAATCTTCCCCTCCCGATGTTGTGCTATGCTTTTTATCAGCGACTAACCCGCTAATGCAAAACAGATAAGTGAGGAAACAATGGGCATTCTGTCATGGATTATTTTTGGGCTTATTGCCGGTATTCTGGCGAAGTGGATCATGCCAGGTAAAGATGGTGGTGGATTCTTTATGACTATCCTGCTGGGGATAGTCGGTGCCGTAGTCGGCGGATGGATCAGCACGCTGTTTGGCTTTGGTAAAGTCGATGGCTTCAATTTTGGCAGCTTCGTGGTTGCCGTTATTGGTGCGATTGTTGTGCTATTTATCTACAGGAAGATTAAAAGTTAACGCGTAAATTGCACAAAGGCTGCACACAGGCAGCCTTTGCTATTTTTTAGATGTGACGTTACCACCATCCCAGCTCAGTGCCGAGTACGACAATAATCGCCACACCCATCATAATAATCGTTGTTTTTTTCATCTTTATGCTCCCGGGGCAGCATAGCCGCCAATAAAAAACCATGCTAAAAATACGACCGCTGTAATAAAGATTACAACCGGAAAAATAATACCGATTCGCATGTTATCACCAATCAAAAGGATGTGAATACGCCTCAGGAATGTAGCGCTGAATGCGTGACAAAAGGTGTTTTCTGTTTATGTTTTTTCTCCTGATACATCGCGATATCGGCAGCATGCAGGGCACTGTCTGCATCGGTCGTTTCAGGATCGACTTCTACTATGCCAAGACTGGCACCAGGATAATACAAATCAACATCACCTAAGTGATATTCTCCGCGTATTTGTTGTTGAATACGTTCTCGCAGCGACGAAATATCCGCATTCTCGTTGTTCAGTGAAACAACCAAAAACTCATCACCGCCGAGACGACCAATAACTTCGCCATTTTGCTGGAGCGTATTAAGGCGCTCGCCAACCTGAATGAGAAACAGATCGCCACTATTATGACCAAAACGATCATTGATTAATTTGAAGTTATCCAGATCGATAAACGCGATCATTATCTTATGGTTAAGATGCCGGGCGAGAGAAAACAGCGTCGTCAGATTTTCAAAAATCGCCCGCCGATTCGGTAGCCCGGTTAACGAGTCGGTATACGATTGCGCAATCAGCGCAGCATTAGCTTCGCGCAGCTGTTCAACCAGTGCCTCTTTTTGAATATATTGTGCAATCAGTCCGGCGAATAACTGTAAGACCTGTTCCGCGCGTTCACTCCACTGGCGCTTCTCACTGCTGGCGGCGCAAAGCGTGCCATAGAATGATCCATCCGGTAAGTGAATTGGCGTGCTCAGAAATGTGGTGATGCCAAGATTGCGTGCCGCAACACAGTCGCCCCAACGGTCGGGGACTTCATCGCTGAAAAAACAGTTTTCATCAATGGCGCGTTTGCATAACGAGTAATCCCACGAGACGGTAAAATTCTCCGGGATGTGCATTTTCTGGCTATTACGGGCAAACATTATGTGCTGCAGGCGCGCTTCGACATCCACTTTGGTCAGGTAGGTTGACTCCATATCAGTGACCATTTCCAGCATCTCCAGAAGCTGTCGAACCAGACTTTCCAGTGACTGTTCTTTGGCAAGGGATTGCGAGACGCGGGCGATAATCTGATCTGACACGAAACAACTCCAGGATACGGCGGGTAAATGCTGATTATTTAATCTTTGCAGGCATGATAAAACATCATCAACAAAGATGAAACAAGGCGTAATATGTTTTGAGTGAATGTAATAAAAATAGTGCTGCAAAACAAAACGATACCGCGATACTCTAAGCCTGGATAAATATGTGAGATCAATAAATGAAAATTATCAGTTTTGTTCTGCCTTGCTTGCTGGTCCTGGCTGGTTGTTCAACCCCTTCTCAGCCAGAAGCACCTAAACCGCCGCAGATTGGTATGGCAAATCCGGCGTCGGTCTATTGCCAGCAGAAGGGCGGGACGCTCATTCCTGTGCAGACAGCGCAAGGGGTCAGCAACAATTGCAAATTACCGGGCGGTGAAACGATTGATGAATGGGCATTGTGGCGACGGGACCATCCGGCTGGTGAAAAATAACCGCCGGATGCTGTACTAAAATCACAAGCTACGTAGCCAGTCTGCCAGCAACAGCGCATGGTTCTGCGTGGTGTTTTTTGCTGAGTAGAGCAGGGTCAGCGGCTGTTTTTTGGCGATGTCTGCCAGCCGCTTTCCTTCTTGCTCATGTTGCGCCAGTTCTGCAAGATATTGCTCGCGAAAGGTTGCAAAATCGACGACTTCGCCGTGAAAGGCTTTGCGCAGCTCCGTTGACGGCGTGATTTCTTTATCCCATTCATCAAAGGCTAAATCGGTTTTTTTGATACCGCGTGGCCAGAGGCGGTCGACCAGTACGCGATAACCATCGCTCTGTTCAGCCGGATCATAAACGCGTTTGCACTGAATATTCATCGTATTTGTTCTCCCTTTCACGCATGATTTGTCACGTCACTATAGCACCGGATATTAGCGAATTTCTTTGTCTCTCCCGGCGCAAAGTCCGAAAATCGCCATCAGTAGTGAAAGTATTGCAACACCCATCAGTGGTACGGACCAGTCACCGTTAGCATCGTGTATTTTACCCATCAGCGGCGGCCCACAGGCTGCCAGCAAATACCCGACGGATTGTGCCATCCCCGAGAGTGCCGCCGCCTGATGCGCAGAACTTGCCCGCAGACCAATGAACGTCAACCCCAGTATCATTGTTGCGCCGGAACCAAAACCGAAAAGCAGAGTCCAGGTGATCGCGTGTGCTGGCATAAAGCAGAGCCCAACCGCGCCCACTGCGCACATCAAGGCAACGAACGCTGCAATACCACGCTGATCTTTCATATGATGTAAGAAAAGTGGGATCAGCAAACCGGGAGCTGCTGTGGCTAGTTGCAGCAAACCATGCAGTGAACCCGCCTGTGCTTCGCTATAGCCGTGACTGATGAGAATCGCCGGAAGCCAGCCAATAATCACGTAATAGACGAGTGAGTTGATCCCAAGAAACAATGTTACCTGCCAGGCAAGCGGCGAACGCCAGATACCCCGAGTATGTAAGGCGCGTGAGGTGCTCAAATTTGCATGTTGTTGGCTTCGCCACTGTGGCAGCCATAAAAAAAGAGCCAGCAGAGGAAAACACATCAGCATGAGCAACGCGCCTTGCCAGCCAAAACCGTTCAAAGCCAGCGGCACTACCATCGCCGATCCCAGTGCCGCCGCAGCTCCCATTGTCAGGGAATATGCGCCGGTAAGTCTGGCGACGGAATGAGGGAAATCGCGTTTAATTAATCCTGGCAGTAAGACATTGCCTAATGCAATCCCACCGCCAATGACCGCTGTACCGCCAAATAATAAGTAAGGCGAAGGGAGAGAGCGAATTGCGATACCTGCACAGATCAAAAGTAACGCGGCAAACAGGCTACGTTCCATACCAAAACGTCGCGCCACCGGGGCGGCCAGCGGTGAGATTAGCGCAAAGGCTAATAATGGCAGGGTGGTCAATAAGCCGGTTTGCGCCGTCGTTAGCGAGTAAGCGGAACGAATCGTATCCAGTAACGGTGCTGCGCCGGTAAAGGTGACGCGTAATGTTGTGGCAATCATCAGAATGCCAGCGATAAGGACAATCCTGTTTTTGCCGCTTAATGAAGTTGAACAGGTCATATGCTTCTCATTGTTACAAACGAGGCTGTACCTTACCGTTTTTATTGTTATGTTGAATCAAGCTAAAATGACAAAATATCGCTAAATTCGGACAAAATGATGCACAGGTTGAATCTCAATGGCTATGAACCCGACCGACACCATGAAGCCGCGGTCGCATTTTGTATTCACGCCGGAACGGATGAGTTAACCAGTCCTGTACATCAGCACCGCAAAGGGCAGTTGATACTGGCACTACATGGTGCAATTACTTGTACGGTGGAAAATGCTTTGTGGATGGTGCCGCCACAATATGCGGTTTGGATACCGGGCGGGGTGAAACATAGTAATCAAGTGACAGCTAACGCTGAACTCTGTTTTCTGTTTATCGAGCCCAGCGCAGTGACAATGCCGACAACATGTTGCACATTGAAAATATCGCCCTTATGCCGGGAATTAATTTTAACCCTGGCAAACAGGACGACGACTCAGCGTGCTGAGCCGATGACCCGCAGATTAATTCAGGTCCTGTTTGATGAACTCCCTCAGCAACCACAACAACAGCTGCACTTGCCCGTTTCTTCTCATCCTAAAATCCGCACGATGGTGGAGATGATGGCGAAAGAGCCCGTCGAGTGGGGCTCATTGAGGCAATGGGCTGGCTTTTTTGCGATGAGTGAACGCAATCTTGCCCGGCTGATAGTGAAAGAGACGGGGTTGAGTTTTCGCCAGTGGCGTCAGCAGTTACAGCTGATTATGGCGCTTCAGGGATTAGTGAAAGGCGATACAGTACAGAAAGTTGCTCATACACTGGGGTATGATTCAACAACGGCCTTTATTACTATGTTTAAGAAAGGTCTGGGGCAAACGCCAGGCCGATATATTGCGGGATTAACTACTGTTTCCCCACAATCAGCGAAACCAGACCCGCGGCAATAAGCGGGCCAACCGGTACGCCGCGAAACAGCGCCACGCCTAAAACAGTGCCCACCAGCAGCCCGGCGACCAGTTGCGGCTGGCTGCCCATTAACGTCACGCCGCGCCCCCCCAGCCAGGAGACAATAACGCCTACTGCAATTGCCACCAGCGATTTCCAGTTCAGAAACGAGTGAATCAGGGTTGAGGGCGGTAGCGTCCCGCTGGCGATGGGGGCCATAACGCCAATCGTCAGAATGATTATCCCGATACTTAGCCCCTGTTTTTCAATCCACGGGAAAAAGGTGCTTAACGGTGTGACGCGGACAATAATCAACACCAGAATTGAAACGGCGACAGTGGTGTTATGACTGATAAAGCCCAGCGCAGCTAACCCGAGCAGGATCAGCAAAGTGACATCAAACATCGTGGTTTCCTTGCCAAAAAATAATAAGCCTGCTTACTTTACGCTTGCTGCAGGAAGGAAGTAGAAAATCTTTACGTTTTTTGCATAAAAAATCAGACGAACTGTCATCAAACTGCCATTTGTGTACGTTAACAATAACGTGAAAACAGCTATCTCCCGGGGGCATACTATGAACGATCAAATGTTCGTCGAGACACTGATTATCACGTCATCGTTTTTTGCCATTGCTGCTGTGCTGGTTTTGTCCGTTCTGCTTATTGAACGGACAGGCTAGTTACGCAGTGCGGCGGAAATTGACCAGTTCTGGTTGCGCAATACGCAAATAATCCGCGGTTTTCAAAATAACGGATTTATCCAGCATGCCTGCATTGAAGGCGATTTCATCAAATCGTTCGAAGAGTAGGGGGTCGGCAACCAGTTTGAGTTTTGGATGGAAGCTGAAAGGGGGGATCGCGCCGAAGACACAGCCTGTGAGTTCATCGACTTCCGCCGGGCTGGCCAACGAAGCGCGTAATCCGCCTATATGGCTGGCGAGTTGGCTCAGATCGGCCTGTTGATCGGCAGCGAGGATCGCCAGAACATGTTGATTTACGCCATTGCCTTTGACTTTACATACCAGTGCCTTAGCCCCCTGGCCTAAGGCGGTGCCACGAATTTCTGACACCGCTTCACATTTACCTACCGCTTCATGGGTAACGACGCGGAAGTTAGCACCTTCTTGTGATAATAAAGCGATTAACCGCTGATGCGTCACGCTTCCTTTAGCTATTTCAGTCATTTCATGCTCCTGAGATTACAAGCAAACAACCACAGAAGGTTATCATGAACGGCTGTTTTTGTTCTGCTTATTGACATATAAACGCTCATCGGAAGCTTTATACGCATCATGTAACGTATCGTTTTCTTTCATCGCGTAAATACCGGAAGAGAAGCCGATCTCTTTCTGCGGCGCGATATGTTGCAGACGTTTTTCGATACGTTCAGGCAGTTGTGCTGCAATTTGCGGCGTCGAATCGACAAGAATGATGCAGAATTCATCGCCACCGAGTCGGATGGCATAATCACTTTTACGAATCGACTGTTTAATCGCCTGAGCTAATAACGTAATCGCTAAATCCCCCTCCTGATGACCGAGGGTGTCATTTATTTGCTTTAACTTGTCCATGTCAATAGCAATAAACATCACCGAAGAACCGGATTGCACCAGTTTCTGCAACCGCTGCTCCAGTTCAGGGGTTAAAATTTTGCGATTATAGAGTCCAGTCATCGCATCACTAATATTTTCTCGCGACACATTTTGGTATAAGCGGAAGTGCATCCGCACCATATTCAGCAAAATTAACGCCGTCAAAATCCAGAACAGAACGCTTTTCCACGAAGACGTGATAAAGTAAAGAATATCAATGGATAACGAGACACGAATGCCGCCCGGTAAGTCATGGACGTAACTGACATACTGGAACAGATTATCTTCGCTCTGGTTGATGATAATGTCGCGCCCCGAATCTGTATCGGTTAGCGTGACATTGAGAAAACGCCAGAGGAGAGGGCGGTCATGAGTGTAAAAGATATTCCGCAGATTGTTTTTGTTAATATCCAGCAGCACAATCCCTTTTAGCTGCCCTGCGACATATACCGGCGTCAGCAAACTCATCACGTTCTGTTTAGTACGCTGATCCTGGTAAATGCTCGATAATACGGTACGCCCGGTAAATACTTTTTCAATATCTTTGCGATCGATACCAATACTTCCTGACTGCAGGAAGGACCAGTTATTCATCGCAAAGTATTCAACATTAACCGGCTCATAAAAATAGACATAGCGGTCATTGAGATCGAGATAATAGTGAAATTTCTCTTCGGCCATCCCAAGACCTGAACCGTAATCATCCTGGTGGCGGTTGCCTTCCACTGCCTGATCAAAAGCGGGTAATAGTGCTGCAGCTTCCACAATTGTGTCGCAGTCAGTGGATGCGGTTTGTAGTGTGCCGCGTAAGCCCTGGTATTTATGAGCAGTCAGGTTTAAGCCATGGGTATTATTGGCAGACTCAAAAGCCTCGCAGATAGCGCGCCGTTGTTCTGGCGGTACTTCCGACTGCTCAGCAGCGAGAGCGCGCATCACATGCGCGGCAATACTCTGATTCTGATACTTATCATAAAGAAAGGAAGAGTCTGCTCTCTGCACGATATAGCGCAGATAGGCACTCATTGCTCTGTCGCTGGCGACAAGTTCAAAAATAAGGAAGGAAGATGTCAGCACAATGACACTTGCGGCGATAAAATGCCGGAGCATTCTATGGTGCAATTTCATGATAAATGGCACTCCTTCGGTTAGTGAAACGAGAAAACCAGATAAAGTTCGATTGCGGCCTGGCACAGGGGCGCTAATTATACTCATCTCTGCGCCGCAGGGGAGGGGAAATTTAGGGGTAATAGTAATAAATTGTATGCAAAAGCCACGCAAAAAGCATGGCTGTGAATATTTTTGCACTTAAATATGATGAATAATCACTTTGTTGCCCCCCTCGCTTTTCGCTTCGCGTAAGGCTTTATCTGCTTCCGTCATGACAAGCGAGATATTATGCGTGTCACCCGTTGAAAAAACCGTGCCAATACTGATGGTCATTTGTTCAGGAACATCATATCTGTTACTAAAGCCGGTCAGGAGTTCGACATTTTTACGCATACGTTCCGCAATGATTTTTGCCTGGGCACTATTGAGTTCGGTAAATAGCAAGCCAAACACCTCACCCTCCAGTCGCGCTAAAATATCATCGGGACGGATGCTTTGCTGGATAATATCGACAATTGATACCAGCACTTTATCACCCACACGATGTCCCCATTGGGCATTGATGCGTTTGAACTGATTAATATCAACCAGCATGACACAAAAGTCCTTAACAACAGGTCGCGACAATAATGACTCTACGCTGTTGAAAAAGTAGCGCCGATTATAAATATTGGTCAGCACATCATGAACTGCCAGTTTGCTGGAGAGTTGCAGTTCCTGAAAAATGTTATAAATCAGAAAAGACACAACAAACAGTTTACTGGAAACTTCAATCCCGCGACTGATATACCAGATGGTGTAATTATACTCATCCAGAGTCAGTAGAAGTAAGTTGCAGCATAGTGATGCCAGACATAATAATGCTATTAACGGCCATAGTTCGCTGGCTAATCGTGTACGCATGATAATAAAGAACAGTAAAAATGCCCACAAACAAACCAATATTTTTGTATAGTTGATTCCCCAGGTCGCAGTATGGTTGTCCGGGCAGTAATCGACGACATACAAAGAATAGTCAGCGTTATAACTGCTCAGATTGTGTGCCAGAAGGGGAAAAACTAAAAAAGGAATCAGCGCCAGCAACAGAATGCCAGTTTTTTTCTTATTATTGTCAAGGATGTTGTCTTTCCCATAACAAAAGAGCGCCAGCGAGGTTAAACAAATGAAACTGAGTTGGCGGAAAATATAGAAAATAGAAACATCATTCGACTTTGTCTGGATCAGTGTACTGCCGTTGATTGGTTTATGGATAATTACAATGGTTTCAACTAAATAGATAAGGCCACTTAAAAATGCAAGGCTTAAAATGAGTGTTGGTAAAATTTGTTTGTTAGTGAAATACTTCATTAACATGAAAAGAAAAATGACGGCGTTAAGGAAAAACAAAGCCACAACAACCATCAGGTAATTCATCTGTGGGATGAGTTTTACATTCGTGTTTTCGTTATATAAGGTAGTAATGCAAAATAAAATTAACGTCAGCAATAAGCTGAAAATAAAAAAGCCTTGAGCTTTTAATTTTTGTGTACCCATAGAAGCCATAAAAAGGAGAGCAATGTGAGTGCTGGATTTTATTGATGGCAGAGATATATAGTTTTGACCAGGATCAATTTTCGTTAACGATAAAAAATAATTAAAGAATAACCCCAGGGAAATACGTGTTGACCGAATCATTTTTCCGAATGATTGTTTTCTGGAACTAAATTGTGTAAAGGTTATGCTGTCATATTTAAAGCGATTGTAAGCTAATGTATGTAATAAAAGAGATAATTTACAGTGAGCTAAAAATCAGCCAGGCGATAATGACCCGGCTGACAGTTTTAGTCTTTAGCTGTTGCATTTTGTTTATGAAACAGTTCACGGAACACCGGATAAATATCATCCTGGTCGCGGATATGCTGCATCGCAAAGTTGTCGAAAGTAGATTGCAGATGCTCATATTCTCGCCACAGTGTCTGATGCGCGCGACGTGTAATTTCGATATAGCTGTAATAACGAACAACGGGTAATATTTTTTTCGCCAGAATTTCATGGCAAAGCGGAGAGTCATCGGCCCAGTTATCGCCGTCAGATGCTTGGGCTGCGTAAATATTCCACTGTGCCGGGTTATAACGCTCTTTCACTACCTCATCCATCAGTTTCAGGGCGCTGGAAACAATGGTGCCACCAGTTTCCTGCGAGTAGAAAAACTCATGTTCATCGACTTCTTTCGCCTGGGTATGATGGCGGATGTATACGACTTCCACGTTCTTATACGTTCTGCTGAGGAACAGATACAGCAGAATATAAAAACGTTTAGCCATATCTTTAGTGGACTGATCCATTGAACCGGAAACGTCCATCAGGCAAAACATCACTGCCTGGCTGGAGGGATCGGGCCGTTTTTCGTAGTTCTTGTAACGTAAATCGAAGGTGTCAATGAAAGGGACGCGTTCAATTTTGGCACGTAATTCTGCAATTTCTTTGCGCAGACGTTCCTCTTCCAGCAGTTGCGCAGGTTCACTGTTGCTGATGATGGCCAAATTCTCTTCCAGCGCATGAAGTTCCCGCCGCTTGCCCGCCGTCATAGCTGTGCGCCGCGCCAGTGAGTTCTGCAATGAACGTACAACGCTGATATTGGCCGGAACGCCGTTAGCGGTATAACCCGCCCGATGCGTTTTATATTCGGTCAGCTGGCGTTGTTGGTTTTGTTTCAGATTCGGTAAGGCCAAATCTTCAAAGAGCAGATCAAGATACTCATCTTTCGAAATCTGAAAGACAAATTCATCCTGACCTTCACCATCCTGGCTGGCCTGGCCCTGACCACTGCCGGAACCTCCGCCACCACCCTGGGGACGTTCAATTCGGTCGTTCTGGACGAAATGGTCATTGCCCGGATGCACACGGTGGCGCAGGCCACCACGCCCCTGATGAAACATCGGTTCGCTAATATCTTCCGTGGGAATGGATACGGACTCGCCGCTGTCGACGTCAGTCACCGAACGCTTATTAATGGCCTCGGAGATCGACTGTTTAATTTGCGCTTTATAACGGCGTAAGAAACGCTGGCGATTCACCATGCTTTTATTTTTGCCGTTCAGACGCCGGTCAATAAACCAGGTCATATGCCCCCCGTACTACATTTGCCAACGGTATGCTACGCTTGTGTTGCCGCTTCTCTGGCCCACGGTTCGCTGTCGTTGTAGGCCCGGTAGCATGTGTACCGGGCCAGGGTTGTTAAGACGATTTACGTACGCGCAAATACCATTCGCACAGTAAACGCACCTGTTTACGGGTGTAGCCTTTTTCCATCATACGGTCGACAAAGTCGTCGTGTTTCTTCTGCTCGTCGGTTGACGTTTTGGCGTTAAACGAAATAACCGGCAACAGCTCTTCGGTATTGGAGAACATTTTCTTCTCGATAACCGTGCGCAGTTTTTCATAGCTGGTCCAGTTCGGATTGCGTCCGCTGTTATTCGCTCTGGCTCGCAGTACGAAGTTAACAATCTCGTTGCGGAAATCTTTTGGATTACTGATCCCCGCCGGTTTCTCGATTTTCTCCAGCTCGGCGTTAAGAGACTCGCGGTCAAACAGCTGCCCGGTATCCGGATCGCGATACTCCTGATCCTGAATCCAGAAATCCGCGTAGGTAACATAACGGTCGAAAATGTTTTGCCCATATTCTGAATAGGATTCAAGGTAGGCCGTCTGGATCTCTTTGCCGATAAACTCGGCATATTTCGGGATCAGATAACCTTTCAGGAACTCCAGATAGCGTTCAGCCTGCTCTTGCGGGAACTGCTCGCGCTCGATCTGCTGTTCCAGGACGTAGAACAGATGGACCGGGTTTGCCGCCACTTCTACATGATCGAAGTTGAACACGCGGGAGAGGATCTTAAACGCAAAACGCGTCGACAGACCGTTCATCCCTTCATCGACACCGGCGTAGTCACGATATTCCTGATACGACTTGGCTTTGGGATCAGTGTCTTTCAGACTTTCACCATCATAAACGCGCATCTTTGAATAAATGCTGGAGTTTTCTGGCTCTTTCAGACGCGAAAGAATAGAAAAACGTGACAGCGTTTCCAGCGTGCCAGGGGCGCAGGGGGCGTGAGTCAATTCACTGTGATTAAGCAATTTCTCGTAGATTTTGATCTCTTCGGAAATGCGCAAGCAATACGGCACCTTCACGATGTAAACACGGTCGAGGAAGGCTTCGTTGTTTTTGTTATTACGGAAAGTGACCCATTCGGATTCGTTCGAGTGGGCGAGAATAATCCCGTTGAACGGCAGGGCGGAGATACCTTCCGTCCCGTTGTAGTTACCTTCCTGGGTGGCGGTTAACAAGGGATGCAGCACTTTTATCGGTGCTTTAAACATCTCGACAAATTCCATGATCCCCTGATTGGCGCGGCACAGCGCACCGGAATAGCCGTAGGCGTCCGGGTCATTCTGCGCGTAGTGTTCGAGTTTACGAATATCGACTTTCCCTACCAGGGCGGAGATGTCCTGGTTGTTCTCATCGCCGGGTTCTGTTTTGGCGATAGCAATTTGTTGCAGAATTGACGGCCAGACCTTCACTACCCGGAACTTAGTGATATCGCCACCAAATTCATGCAGGCGTTTTGCCGCCCACGGCGACATGATGGTGCCGAGATAACGGCGAGGAATGCCATACTCTTTTTCCAGAATCTGCGCATCTTCCTGCGGATTGAAAAGACAGAACGGATGATCGTTGACCGGGCTACGCTCACCGTTGGCGCTCAATACATAAATCGGTACGAGCTGCATTAATGATTTCAGTCGCTCAGCAAGCGATGATTTACCCCCACCCACAGGCCCCAGCAGATACAGGATTTGTTTCTTCTCTTCCAGCCCCTGAGCCGCGTGTTTCAGATAAGAGACAATCTGTTCAATCGCGTCTTCCATGCCGTAAAACTCTTCAAACGCCGGATAACGTGCAATGACCCGGTTAGAAAAGAGTCGAGAAAGTCTGGGTTCCTGGGCTGTATCGACCATGACAGGCTCACCAATAGCCATCAATAGCCGCTCAGCCGCGTTGGCATAAGCACTGCGATCTTGCCGACAAGTGGTAAGAAACTCCTGCAGTGTGAACTCTTCGTCCTTGGCAGCTTCATATCGCTGGCGATAGTGATCGAATATATTCATGGTATGCCGTCCTTTCGTTTTTTAGCACAGGTTAAGAGCCGTTCATATGAATAGTTGAGGCTCCCGGAAGAGGTAAACTGAACGACGTCTCTTGCTAAAACACAGCAACTCTCATGCCATTTTATTGACGATGAGAACAACGTGCCCGGTTATACACCTTCAAAATTAAGCGTAGATGGCAAATGGAAAACTTGCCTGCACGGCTTTCTTAATTTCAATGGCATATCAACAACTCATCCATAAATTTTGCATAATTAATGTAAATAATAGGGTCGCCGGTAACGCTAAATTCATTTGGCTGTAAGCGTGGTGTCATCTGCGTCAGGAAAATTAAACAGTTACTATAAAAAATGAAAACGTAAAAAGGTTGGGTTTCGATGTATTGACGGGTAAACTTTGTCGCCCGCTAAACATTTGTTTAAGGAATGATTAATTGTGACCAAACTCAAACTTCTGGCACTTGGAGTGCTTATCGCAACGTCTGCAGGCGTAGCGCACGCTGAAGGTAAATTTTCCCTGGGCGCAGGCGTAGGTGTCGTTGAACACCCATATAAAGATTACGATACCGATGTTTACCCAGTACCGGTAATCAACTATGAAGGCGATAACTTCTGGTTCCGTGGCTTAGGTGGTGGTTACTACCTGTGGAATGACGCAACGGACAAACTTTCAATTACCGCTTACTGGTCGCCGCTTTACTTCAAAGCTAAAGACAGTGGCGATCACCAAATGCGTCACCTGGATGACCGTAAGAGTACCATGATGGCTGGTCTGTCTTATGCTCACTTTACCCAGTACGGTTACCTGCGTACCATTCTGGCTGGCGATACCCTGGATAACAGCAACGGCATCGTCTGGGATATGGCCTGGTTGTATCGTTACACCAACGGTGGCCTGACCGTGACTCCGGGTATTGGTGTGCAGTGGAACAGCGAAAACCAGAACGAATACTATTATGGCGTATCGCGCAAAGAGTCCGCTCGCAGCGGTCTGCGTGGCTATAACCCGAACGACAGCTGGAGCCCTTACCTGGAGCTGAGCGCCAGCTACAACTTCCTCGGTGACTGGAGTGTTTACGGTACCGCGCGCTACACCCGTCTGTCTGATGAAGTTACTGACAGCCCAATGGTGGATAAATCCTGGACTGGCCTGATTTCTACCGGGATCACCTACAAATTCTGATAATGCATTTTTCCAGGGCATTTTGTGCATAAAAACAGGGCGTAATGCCCTGTTTTGCATTACGGTGGTGCAATACTTGGGAGGAAGCAATGCAACAAAAAATGATTCCATTTAGTGGCGATGTCTCACTGCCAGCCATAGGGCAGGGAACATGGTATATGGGCGAAGATGCCAGTCAGCGTAAAACAGAAGTTGCTGCACTACGCGCGGGTATTGAACTCGGTTTAACCCTCATTGATACCGCCGAAATGTATGCCGATGGCGGTGCCGAAAAAGTGGTTGGGGAAGCATTAATCGGTCTGCGTGATAACGTCTTTCTCGTCTCTAAAGTCTATCCGTGGAATGCTGGCGGGCAAAAAGCGATAAATGCATGCGAAGCCAGTTTACGCCGTCTCAATACTGATTATCTCGATCTCTACTTATTACACTGGTCTGGCAGTTTCGCTCTCGAAGAGACTGTCGCAGCGATGGAAAAATTGATCGCCCAGGGAAAAATCCGCCGCTGGGGCGTTTCTAACCTTGATTATGCCGATATGCAGGAACTCTGGCAGCTGCCGGGGGGAAATCAGTGTGCCACTAATCAGGTGCTTTACCATCTCGGTTCACGAGGGATTGAGTACGATCTACTTCCCTGGTGCCAGAAACAGCAGATGCCGGTGATGGCTTACAGTCCATTAGCCCAGGCCGGGCGGTTGCGCAATGGACTGTTAAAAAATGCGGTAGTCAACGAAATTGCACATGCTCACAATATCAGTGCGGCACAAGTATTGTTGGCGTGGGTAATCAGCCATCAGGGTGTGATGGCGATTCCAAAAGCGGCAACTGTCGCACATGTCCAACAAAATGCGGCTGTGCTTGAGGTTGAACTTTCGTCAGCGGAATTAGTTATGCTGGATAAAGCGTATCCGGCACCAAAAGGAAAAACTGCGCTGGATATGGTGTGATGTTGATTCGTGCCGGATGCATCGCACCCGGCACACAATATTAACGCAAATTAACGTTTAGCAACGCGAATGGATTGCGCCAGATGTGCAGGTTTCTCTTTGGTGACTTTTTGCGTTTCTGAAGCGTAAGACGTTTCTACACAAACAAAGGTCTTGTAGCCATCATCCGGCATATCGCCCATGCTAACTGAAAGCGCCGGTCCTGGGTTCCAGCCTACAACGTTCAGATGATGCTGGTGGCCTACGGCGATAATACGATTCAGCGCTTCGTCATTAATTACGCTGCAATCTTGCGGATTCAGATACACGCGATCGGTACGGTCAGGGAAGGTCTGAATACCGTCGGTCAGTACATCTTCTTTCGCGTCATTTACTTTATCAATGAAGCGATCGCCTAGTCCACTGACGCTTACCTTAGCGATATCACCCACGTTAAAGTAGGTATGCAGAGCAGAGGTAGTTTCAAATTCGCCGTGTGCTTCAAGATCGATTTCACAGGTTTTACCCACGTGGAAATGCGCTAACAGCGTAAAGTCGTGCGGCCAGAATTTTTTCGTCTCTTCGCTTTGTGTCAATTCAAAAGTCAGCGCTACACCATCAGCATCTTCACGATGTGATTTCAGCGTCCACGGCAGGTTGCGGGCAAAACCGTGCGCAGGCAGACCTTGTTGTGCAGCCGGACCAAACCACGGCCAGCAAACCGGTATGCCACCGCGAATGGCGACGCCATTTTTGAACGGTGTGTTGTTACTCAACCACAGAACTTCTTCTTCACCCGCAGGTTTCCACGAGAGAAGGTGTGCGCCCTGTAATGCAAAAGAGGCTTTTACCTGGGGATGATCGACCACAATGAGGTCCAGTTCATCCAGTTTACGACGGGAGAGGACAGGGGAGATTTGTTCGATGACCGGAAGGGCAAAAATTTTCTTAATCATGACGCAGTCCTTTAACTTCATTTTATCAGGTAAAAAAAAGAGCGACCGAAGTCGCTCTTTTTAGATCACAGTGTCATCTCAACTTATTTGGAGATGTGAGCGATCAGGTCCAGAACTTTGTTGGAGTAACCGGTTTCGTTGTCGTACCAGGATACCAGTTTCACGAAGTTGTCGTTCAGAGCGATACCCGCTTTAGCATCGAACACGGAAGTGCAAACTTCGCCGTTGAAATCGGTAGATACTACGTCATCTTCGGTGTAGCCCAGAACGCCTTTCATTTCGCCTTCAGCAGCAGCTTTAACGGCAGCTTTGATCTGCTCGTAAGTTGCAGCTTTTTCCAGACGAACGGTCAGGTCAACTACGGATACGTTCGGGGTCGGAACGCGGAACGCCATACCAGTCAGTTTGCCATTCAGTTCTGGCAGTACTTTACCTACAGCTTTAGCAGCACCGGTAGAAGACGGGATGATGTTCTGGGAAGCGCCGCGGCCGCCGCGCCAGTCTTTGTGAGACGGGCCATCAACGGTTTTCTGAGTAGCGGTAGTAGCGTGAACGGTGGTCATCAGACCTTCGATGATGCCGAAGTTATCGTTGATAACTTTAGCCAGCGGAGCCAGGCAGTTGGTGGTGCAGGATGCGTTGGAAACGATGTCCTGGCCAGCATATTTGTCGAAGTTAGCGCCTTTAACGAACATCGGAGTGTTGTCTTTAGACGGACCAGTCATAACCACTTTCTTCGCACCAGCGGTGATGTGTTTACGAGCAGTTTCGTCAGTCAGGAACAGACCAGTTGCTTCAGCGACAACGTCAACACCAACTTCGTCCCATTTCAGGTTAGCCGGATCACGTTCAGCGGTAACACGGATTTTTTTACCGTTAACGATCAGATGACCGTCTTTCACTTCAACGGTACCGTCGAAACGGCCGTGAGTGGAGTCATATTTCAGCATGTATGCCATGTAATCAGCGTCTAACAGGTCGTTGATTGCAACGATCTCGATGTCAGAACGTTTCTGAGCAGCACGGAAAACAATGCGACCGATACGGCCAAAACCGTTGATACCTACTTTGATAGTCATATATTCCACCAGCTATTTGTTAGTGAATAAAAGGTTGCCTGTAAAATTACAAAAACCTTACGCAGCGTCAAGCGGAATCGTGTCAATCATTGCGACAAATCAATCCTGTGCCTAAGCATTACGCGACTGACTCGCCTCACTCTTCCTTTGGGCTTGAGACCACATGGGGTCGGCGCCCCGAATTTTAAAGGGCAATTACGATAAAAATGTGATTTTCATCACGATTTAGGTGCAGCCATTTCGTCGAGATCAAGTTTAGGACAAAATTTTGCCAGTTGGTGTTAATGTTTTGTTAGAATCAGTCGCGTAATGTGAGCACGATTAAAGTGAGATGTGAGCAAATGGCTAATAAACCTTCGGCAGAAGAACTGAAAAAAAATTTGTCCGAGATGCAGTTCTACGTGACGCAGAATCATGGGACAGAACCGCCATTTACGGGTCGTTTACTGCATAACAAGCGTGACGGCGTATATCACTGTTTGATCTGCGATGCCCCGCTGTTTCATTCCCAAACCAAGTATGATTCCGGCTGTGGCTGGCCCAGTTTCTACGAACCGGTGAGTGAAGAATCTATTCGTTATATCAAAGACTTGTCACATGGAATGCAGCGCATAGAAATTCGTTGCGGTAACTGCGATGCCCATCTGGGCCATGTCTTTCCTGACGGGCCGCAGCCAACGGGCGAACGTTATTGTGTTAACTCTGCTTCTTTACGCTTCACTGATGGCGAAAACGGCGAAGAAATCAACGGTTGAAAAAACGATTCAGCAACTTATTCCACAGGAGCGGAAAAATTATGAATCTTGATGACATTATCAACAGCATGACGCCTGAGGTATACCAGCGTTTGTCGACCGCCGTTGAACTGGGGAAATGGCCTGATGGCGTTACGTTGACCGAGGAACAAAAAGAGAACTGCCTGCAACTGGTGATGCTGTGGCAAGCCCGCCATAATACCGAAGCACAGCATATGACAATTGACACAAATGGTCAGATGGTCATGAAGAGCAAACAGCAGTTAAAAGAAGATTTTGGTATCTCAGCAAAGCCTATTGCCATGTTTAAGTAAGTGGTTTATCCCCTTTTTGCCGCGGTTATAAAGGGGATAGCCAACAATGACCCCACGACTCATCTCAATTATCTCGCCCCGACCTGGCTAAGTCCCAGTCCGATCTCTTGCAGTCGCGTTCACACCTGAATGACTTCTCCTGAACTTAAGTCTCAGGCCTATTTGGCCGGGAATCCCTCTCGAATTTGCTCTTTTTGCGTCCCGCCTTCCATCAACCTGTAACAGCCCCAGCCATTTTATGCGTAATTGTGATCCAAGTTGTAAAACGCAGATCATTATCTGTGTTTTACAGATTTGATGTTGACCTCAAAAATCATGTGGGTAAGTATGATGACCATCTAAGCAAAACAAAACACAGAGGATGACGCAATGAAAGCACTGGCTCGGTTTGGCAAGGCCTTTGGCGGCTACAAGATGATTGATGTCCCACAACCCATTTGTGGCCCGGAAGATGTCGTGATTGAAATTAAAGCCGCGGCAATCTGCGGCGCAGACATGAAGCACTACAATGTCGATAGCGGTTCTGATGAGTTTAACTCTATCCGCGGCCATGAGTTCGCAGGTTGTATTGCGCAGGTTGGTGAAAAAGTCAAAGACTGGAAAGTGGGGCAACGCGTCGTGTCGGATAACAGCGGTCACGTTTGCGGCGTTTGCCCGGCCTGTGAACAAGGTGATTTTCTGTGTTGTACAGAAAAAGTAAACCTTGGTCTGGATAACAATACCTGGGGCGGTGGTTTTTCCAAATATTGTCTTGTTCCTGGTGAAATTCTCAAAATTCATCGTCATGCGTTGTGGGAAATCCCTGATGGTGTTGATTATGAGGACGCAGCCGTACTTGACCCTATCTGTAATGCCTATAAATCCATCGCGCAGCAATCGAAATTCCTTCCAGGTCAGGATGTGGTCGTCATCGGCACTGGCCCACTCGGGCTGTTCTCCGTACAAATGGCGCGGATTATGGGGGCGGTAAATATCGTCGTCGTTGGTCTGCAAGAAGATGTGGCGGTCCGCTTCCCGGTTGCAAAAGAACTGGGTGCGACGGCAGTAGTAAATGGTTCTACCGAAGATGTGGTGGCGCGCTGCCAGCAAATTTGTGGCAGAGACAATCTGGGGCTGGTGATTGAATGCTCCGGTGCCAATATCGCATTGAAACAAGCCATCGAAATGCTCCGCCCGAATGGGGAAGTAGTACGCGTTGGAATGGGCTTCAAACCTCTTGATTTCTCGATTAATGACATTACCGCCTGGAACAAAAGCATCATTGGGCATATGGCCTATGACTCCACTTCATGGCGTAACGCTATCAGGCTATTAGCCAGCGGCGCTATCAAAGTCAAACCGATGATCACGCATCGTATCGGCCTGTCGCAATGGCGCGAAGGGTTTGATGCGATGGTCGATAAAACTGCAATCAAAGTGATCATGACTTACGACTTTGATGAATAACTACTCTCCTGAAGGAACGTTATCGCATGGAACAGATAACAAAACCGCATTGTGGTGCACGGCTGGATCGCTTACCGGATTGCCGCTGGCATTCGTCAATGTTTGCCATCGTCGCGTTTGGCCTGCTTGTCTGCTGGAGTAATGCCGTTGGTGGCTTGATCCTCGCGCAGCTGAAAGCGTTGGGCTGGACAGATAATTCCACCACTGCCACATTCTCAGCAATCACGACCGCCGGAATGTTTCTCGGTGCGCTGGTGGGCGGCATCATCGGTGACAAAACCGGTCGCAGAAATGCGTTTATCCTCTATGAGGCCATTCATATTGCCTCGATGGTTGTCGGTGCTTTCTCACCGAATATGGATTTCCTTATTGCCTGCCGTTTTGTGATGGGCGTTGGGCTGGGAGCTTTACTGGTTACACTGTTTGCTGGTTTCACCGAATATATGCCCGGAAGAAATCGCGGAACGTGGTCCAGTCGGGTTTCCTTTATTGGTAACTGGTCATATCCGCTCTGTTCATTGATTGCGATGGGACTCACGCCGCTGATTAGTGCAGAGTGGAACTGGCGGGTACAACTGCTTATCCCTGCAATATTGTCACTTATCGCTACGGCGCTGGCCTGGCGCTACTTCCCTGAATCCCCGCGCTGGCTGGAATCGCGCGGACGGTATCAGGAAGCCGAGAAAGTCATGCGGAGTATAGAAGAAGGCGTCATACGCCAGACGGGTAAACCTTTGCCGCCCGTGGTTATTGCTGATGACGGTAAAGCGCCACAAGCGGTGCCGTATTCAGCCTTACTGACAGGAGTATTACTGAAACGCGTGATATTAGGCTCTTGTGTGCTGATTGCCATGAACGTTGTGCAGTACACACTAATTAACTGGTTGCCAACGATATTCATGACCCAGGGAATTAATTTAAAAGACTCGATTGTTTTAAATACCATGAGTATGTTTGGCGCGCCATTTGGTATTTTTATTGCCATGCTGGTGATGGATAAAATTCCGCGTAAAACAATGGGTGTGGGGCTATTAATCCTGATTGCGGTGCTCGGATATATCTATTCACTGCAAACCAGTATGTTGCTCATAACGCTGATTGGTTTCTTCCTGATTACTTTCGTCTATATGTACGTTTGCTATGCCTCGGCAGTGTATGTCCCTGAGATCTGGCCGACAGAGGCCAAACTCCGTGGCTCCGGTCTGGCGAATGCGGTAGGGCGAATCAGTGGTATTGCCGCACCTTATGCCGTTGCAGTGCTGCTCAGTAGTTATGGCGTAACGGGAGTCTTTATTCTTCTGGGGGCTGTTTCAATTATTGTCGCAATTGCTATCGCCACCATTGGAATTGAAACCAAAGGTGTCTCCGTTGAAAGTTTAAGTATTGATGCAGTAGCCAATAAATAATACTGGTGGATTCAAAATGAAAAATTCAAAAGCAATATTGCAGGTGCCGGGCACAATGAAAATTATTTCAGCAGAAATACCTGTGCCTAAAGAAGATGAAGTTTTGATTAAAGTGGAATATGTCGGTATTTGTGGTTCAGATGTACATGGTTTTGAATCAGGCCCGTTTATTCCGCCTAAAGACCCAAATCAAGAAATTGGCCTGGGTCATGAATGCGCCGGGACGGTTGTGGCTGTGGGAAGCCGCGTGCGCAAATTTAAACCGGGGGATCGGGTAAATATCGAACCTGGCGTTCCTTGCGGTCACTGTCGTTGCTGTCTGGAAGGCAAATATAACATCTGCCCGGACGTTGATTTTATGGCGACACAACCCAACTACCGCGGCGCATTAACGCACTATCTGTGTCATCCGGAGAGCTTTACTTACAAACTGCCAGACAATATGGACACGATGGAAGGGGCGCTGGTGGAGCCTGCCGCAGTCGGGATGCATGCCGCGATGCTGGCAGATGTTAAACCGGGTAAGAAGATAATTATTCTGGGAGCGGGTTGTATTGGTTTGATGACGTTGCAAGCGTGCAAATGCCTGGGAGCAACGGAAATTGCCGTCGTTGATGTGCTGGAAAAACGTCTGACAATGGCGGAACAGCTCGGCGCGACAGTGGTTATTAACGGCGCAAAAGAAGACACTATTGCACGCTGTCAGCAATTTACCGAAGACATGGGCGCAGATATTGTTTTTGAAACAGCGGGTTCTGCGGTCACCGTTAAACAGGCACCTTATCTGGTCATGCGCGGCGGTAAAATTATGATTGTTGGTACTGTACCCGGTGATTCGGCAATCAATTTCCTCAAAATCAATCGCGAAGTCACTATCCAGACGGTATTCCGCTATGCCAATCGTTATCCGGTCACGATTGAAGCTATTTCTTCAGGGCGATTCGATGTGAAATCGATGGTGACGCATATTTACGATTATCGGGATGTACAACAGGCATTTGAAGAGTCAGTTAACAACAAACGCGACATTATTAAAGGCGTTATTAAAATTAGCGATTAATTAATACGGGAGAACAGAACATGCTCGCAGATATCAGATATTGGGAAAACGATGCCACAAATAAACATTATGCAATTGCCCATTTTAACGTATGGAATGCAGAAATGTTGATGGGCGTTATCGACGCAGCCGAAGAAGCGAAATCACCGGTTATTATTTCTTTTGGCTCAGGTTTTGTCGGCAACACCTCATTTGAAGATTTCTCTCACATGATGGTATCAATGGCACAAAAAGCAACGGTGCCGGTAATAACTCATTGGGATCATGGTCGGAGTATGGAGATTATTCATAACGCCTGGACTCATGGTATGAATTCATTAATGCGTGATGCTTCTGCATTTGATTTCGAAGAAAATATTCGTTTAACCAAAGAGGCTGTTGATTTCTTCCATCCGCTGGGTATTCCGGTAGAGGCGGAATTAGGGCATGTCGGTAATGAAACCGTTTATGAGGAAGCGCTGGCGGGCTATCACTATACCGATCCTGACCAGGCGGCTGAATTTGTTGAACGTACGGGCTGTGACTCATTGGCTGTCGCCATCGGCAACCAGCATGGGGTTTATACGTCAGAGCCACAATTGAACTTTGAGGTCGTCAAACGCGTACGCGATGCTGTTTCTGTTCCGCTGGTTTTGCATGGCGCATCGGGGATCAGTGATGCCGACATTAAAACTGCAATTTCGTTGGGTATTGCGAAAATCAACATTCATACGGAGCTCTGTCAGGCCGCAATGGTAGCAGTGAAAGAAAACCAGGATCAGCCTTTCCTGCATTTAGAACGTGAAGTGCGTAAAGCTGTAAAAGAACGGGCATTGGATAAAATTAAACTGTTCGGTTCTGATGGCAAAGCGGAATAATAATATGGATAATCTCGACGTTATTTGTATAGGTGCCGCTATTGTTGATATTCCATTGCAACCGGTCAGTAAAAATATCTTTGATGTGGATTCCTATCCTCTTGAAAGAATCGCAATGACCACCGGGGGTGATGCAATAAATGAAGCAACAATTATTTCTCGTCTGGGCCATCGCACAGCATTAATGAGTCGTATTGGTAAAGATGCCGCAGGGCAATTTATTCTCGACCATTGCCGCAAAGAGAATATTGATATTCAAAGCCTGAAGCAGGACGTCAGCATAGATACCTCTATTAACGTTGGACTGGTGACGGAGGATGGCGAGCGGACCTTTGTCACAAACCGTAACGGCAGTCTGTGGAAATTGAATATTGACGATGTTGATTTTGCGCGGTTTTCTCAGGCGAAATTATTATCACTGGCCAGTATTTTCAACAGTCCTCTATTGGATGGTAGAGCGCTAACAGAAATTTTTACGCAAGCTAAAGCCCGGCAGATGATTATCTGTGCCGATATGATCAAACCGCGGTTGAATGAAACGCTGAATGATATTTGCGAAGCATTGAGTTATGTCGATTATCTGTTTCCTAATTTTGCCGAGGCAAAATTACTCACCGGGAAAGAGACACTGGATGAAATTGCTGACTGCTTTCTTGCTTGCGGCGTAAAAACGGTGGTGATTAAAACGGGTAAAGACGGCTGCTTTATCAAGCGTGGTGACATGACGATGAAGGTGCCGGCGGTCGCAGGAATAACCGCTATCGACACCATTGGTGCGGGCGATAACTTTGCTTCAGGTTTTATTGCAGCACTGTTAGAAGGCAAAAATCTGCGAGAATGCGCACGCTTTGCCAATGCAACGGCGGCTATCTCGGTTCTAAGCATCGGCGCCACCACCGGTGTAAAAAACAGAAAGCTGGTCGAACAATTGCTGGAAGAATACGAAGGATAATGAAGGCAAATGAAAAAGATACCTTTAGGCACAGCGGATATAACGCTTTCGCGAATGGGGTTGGGGACATGGGCTATTGGCGGCGGTCCTGCATGGAATGGCGATCTCGATCGACAAATATGCATTGATACGATTCTTGAAGCCCATCGTTGCGGCATTAACCTGATTGATACTGCGCCAGGATATAACTTTGGCAATAGTGAAGTTATCGTCGGTCAGGCGTTAAAAAAACTGCCCCGTGAACAGGTTGTAGTAGAAACCAAATGCGGCATTGTCTGGGAACGAAAAGGGAGTTTATTCAACAAAGTTGGCGAACGGCAGTTGTATAAAAACCTTTCTCCGGAATCTATCCGCGAAGAGGTAGAAGCCAGCTTGCAACGTCTGGGTATTGATTACATCGATATCTACATGACGCACTGGCAGTCGGTGCCGCCATTTTTTACGCCGATAGCTGAAACTGTCGCAGTGCTTAATGCGTTAAAGGCCGAAGGGAAAATTCGCGCTATAGGCGCTGCTAACGTCGATGCTGACCATATCCGCGAGTATCTGCAACATGGTGAACTGGATATTATTCAGGCGAAATACAGTATCCTCGACCGGGCAATGGAAAACGAACTGCTGCCGCTATGTCGTGATAATGGCATTGTGGTACAGGTCTACTCTCCGCTAGAGCAGGGATTGTTGACCGGGACCATCACGCGTGATTACGTTCCGGGCGGCGCTCGGGCAAATAAAGTCTGGTTCCAGCGTGAAAACATGCTGAAAGTGATTGATATGCTTGAACAGTGGCAGCCACTCTGTGCTCGTTATCAGTGCACAATTCCCACTCTGGCACTGGCGTGGATATTAAAACAGAGTGATTTAATCTCCATTCTTAGTGGGGCTACTGCGCCGGAACAGGTACGTGAAAATGTCGCGGCACTGAATATCAACTTATCGGATGCAGACGCAACATTGATGAGGGAAATGGCAGAGGCCCTGGAGCGTTAAATACTCAACACGATTCACCTCTGTTTCTGTGAAAACTGTGATGAAAATCTGTGATTCAAACAGGTTATTTTGAAAGTAAATATCGGTTATGCGATAATTGCGCTAATGTGATGTAAAAAGATACAGGGGTGTAATCGTGGCGGCAAAAGACAGGATTCAGGCAATTAAGCAAATGGTTGCCAACGATAAAAAGGTGACAGTCTCAAATTTGAGTGGGATTTTTCAGGTAACCGAAGAAACCATTCGCCGCGATCTTGAGAAGTTGGAAGATGAAGGCTTTTTGACCAGAACCTATGGTGGTGCTGTTTTAAATACAGCGATGTTGACGGAGAATATCCATTTTTATAAGCGCGCTTCATCGTTTTATGAAGAGAAGCAGCTTATTGCACGCAAGGCACTACCCTTTATCGACAATAAAACCACCATGGCAGCCGATTCCAGTAGTACCGTAATGGAATTGCTCAAATTGTTACAGGACCGTAGTGACCTGACGTTGCTAACCAACTCGGCGGAAGCGATTCATGTTCTGGCTCAGTCAGAAATTAAAGTCGTTTCAACGGGTGGGGAACTAAACAAAAATACACTTTCACTGCAAGGAAGAATTACTAAAGAGATTATCAGCCGCTACCATGTCGATATCATGGTAATGAGTTGTAAAGGTCTTGATATTAACAGCGGCGCGCTGGACTCTAATGAAGCAGAAGCTGAAATCAAAAAGACAATGATCCGTCAGGCGACAGAAGTTGCGTTATTGGTTGATCACTCTAAGTTTGATCGCAAAGCTTTTGTCCAGTTAGCTGACTTTAGTCATATTAATTACATAATAACTGATAAATCACCGGGTGCAGAGTGGATAGCATTTTGCAAAGACAATAATATCCAGCTGGTGTGGTAATTTAAGCACACGTTGTCAATATTATTTGTTCCTGCGCCTGGAAATAAAATGATGATAAAGATGCGGCAAGTGAATTTGCCGCAATTGCTACCTTTTTTAGCAAATCCGAGGCACCCAATGGAACAATATGATCAAATTGGCGCAAGACTGGACCGCTTGCCTTTGGCCCGGTTTCATTATCGTATATTTGGTATAATAAGCTTTAGTCTGTTATTAACGGGGTTTTTGAGTTACTCCGGTAATGTCGTCTTAGCAAAGCTGGTAAGCAATGGATGGTCAAATAATTTCCTCAATGCCGCCTTTACCTCGGCATTAATGTTTGGTTATTTCATCGGCTCTCTTACCGGTGGGTTTATTGGTGACTACTTTGGGCGGCGCAGGGCGTTTCGCATAAATCTTCTCATCGTCGGTATTGCGGCAACAGGGGCCGCTTTTGTCCCTGATATGTACTGGCTCATCTTCTTTCGCTTCCTGATGGGAACAGGAATGGGGGCGCTGATTATGGTTGGCTATGCCTCATTTACGGAGTTTATCCCCGCGACGGTGCGTGGAAAATGGTCCGCGCGGCTCTCATTTGTTGGTAACTTGTCGCCCATGCTGTCTGCGGCGATAGGCGTGGTGGTTATCGCTTTTTTTAGTTGGCGGATAATGTTTCTGCTGGGCGGTATTGGCATACTGTTAGCCTGGTTTCTCTCAGGTAAATACTTTATTGAGTCGCCACGATGGTTGGCAGGGAAAGGGCGAATCGCAGGTGCAGAAAGCCAACTTCGTGAAGTAGAGCAGCAAATTGAAAGAGAGAAGAGTATTCGTTTACCCCCGCTTACTTTGAACCAGAGCAACAGCAAGGTTAAGGTAATCAAGGGTACCTTCTGGCTCCTGTTTAAAGGGGAAATGTTACGACGTACATTAGTCGCGATTACTGTTTTAATTGCAATGAACATTTCGCTTTATACCATCACCGTATGGATACCGACCATATTTGTTAACTCCGGCATTGATGTCGATAAATCAATATTAATGACCGCTGTTATTATGATTGGCGCTCCGGTAGGGATATTTATTGCGGCATTAATTATTGATCATTTCCCTCGTCGATTATTTGGTTCCGCCTTACTTATTATTATTGCCGTGTTAGGCTATATCTATTCAATTCAGACAACAGAGTGGGCGATTTTAATCTATGGCCTGGTGATGATCTTCTTTTTATACATGTATGTTTGCTTCGCGTCGGCGGTTTATATCCCGGAACTTTGGCCAACGCATTTACGCCTGCGTGGTTCGGGTTTCGTTAATGCCGTAGGACGGATCGTCGCAGTCTTCACGCCCTATGGCGTTGCGGCATTATTAACACATTATGGGTCGATCACGGTGTTTATGGTGCTTGGTGTCATGTTAGTGCTCTGTGCGCTGGTTCTCTCCATTTTTGGCATCGAAACGCGGAAGGTGTCGCTGGAAGAGATTTCTGAGGTGAATTAAATCTTTCGTTGATGGCGTCAATTACCAGATGTATCACTGATGTGTTTTATCTGGCCTACAATGCCAGTACAGAATTGTAGGCCAGCGTAAAATTACTCCTGCGTTTCTTCCCAGTCTGCCAGCGTATATAGCGTTGCCCCAGCTGCTGACATTTCCATAAACGCGTGCGCACTGTCCTGTGGCTGGATATTTACGCCACGACAACCATCGGTAATCACGTTCACCTTATAGCCTAACTGTAAAGCGTCCAGCACGGTAAACTTAACGCAATAGTCAGTAGCCAGACCCATAACGATCAATTCATTGATTACATGAGCGCGCAACCAGTCATCGAGCGCAGTTTTCTGCCGACGGCCGTTATCAAAAAAGGCACTGTAACTGTCAACTAAAGGATTTTCGCCTTTATGGAACACCGCTGCGATCGCTTTTTGCTTCAGTAACGGATGTAATTGTGCGCCTTCACTGTTCTGCACACAGTGATCGGGCCAGAAGGTTTGTGGCAAACCGTCGAGTTGGCCTGGCGTATAAGGCTCTACACCGTGCTGACTGGCAAAACTGCCGTGATTCGCCGGATGCCAGTCCTGACTGGCGATAACTGCTTCACCGCGCGACTGGCACCAGTCAATCAGGCGGTTAGCGACATCCACCGTACTGTCACCTTCCGGCACGGCGAGCGCGCCACCAGCACAGAAATCATTTTGTAAATCGACCAGTAACAGGGCGCGAGGGGGCATTGCAGTCTCCTTAATCATCCGGCGTCAGTTCGCCACGCAGGTTTTGGCTCATGGCCTTGCGAATGGTTTCAGTATCAAGTTCCTGGCTAAGCAGGTAATGCAGTTTGGTTAGCGTGGCTTCTACAGTCATATCTGCACCGCCAATAACGCCGGCATGGGCGAGGGCGTTACCGGTGGCATAACCACCCATGTTCACTTTACCGGACATACATTGTGTCAGGTTGACCACCACAATACCGCGATCGCTGGCTTCTTGTAATTCCTGCAGGAAGGCTTTGTTTTGTGGCGCATTACCCACGCCATATGAGCGCAGAATCAATGCTTTCACAGGTTGGCGCAGAAAATTGCGCACGACGTCAGCAGAAATCCCCGGATAAATCGTCACTACGCCAATTGGTTGCGGCGTGATTGGATGAACGATCAATTCCCCTTCGCCGTGCGGGGCGGGTGGCGTATTCAAACGACGAATATGGATACCTGCTTCCAGTAACGGAGGAAGGTTTGGAGAGGCAAACGCATCAAAACCATCGGCATGGGCTTTGGTGGTTCGGTTGCCACGATACAGTCGATTATTAAAAAAGAGAGTTACTTCGTTGATAGGATAATTCGCCGCAACGTACAACGCATTCAGCAGATTAATTTGTCCGTCAGAGCGTAACTCAGCCAGCGGGATTTGTGACCCTGTCACAATGACCGGTTTACTGAGATTCTCGAGCATGAACGACAGTGCAGAGGCGGTATACGCCATCGTGTCAGTGCCGTGCAGAATGACAAAACCATCATAGTCGTCATAGTGCGCTTTAATATCTTCAGCAATATGCTGCCAGTCTTCTGGCGTCATATCAGAAGAATCCATCAATGGCGTATATTCATGAATGGTGAAATCTGGCATCTCCGGGCGATGGAATTCCGGCATCAGCGCCAGTTGGCGCTGTAGATGACCTGACACCGGAATATAACCCTGCTCGGAACGCTGCATCCCGATGGTCCCGCCCGTGTAGGCGACGTAAATTGATTTCTTTTGCATGATATTGATATGAATGATATCGAAAGAGCAAAAGTATATACGTGAGGGGCAGCGAGCGCACCTGGATACTCTGTGGATATGAGAAAAGTCCGGCAGAACGGAGGGATTAGTGTCCCGCCGGAGAAAAGTGGTTAATCCTGCAACGCATAGGTTACGGTGGTGACTACGCGTACCGTTTTATTAATCGCCGTAGGATCATCTTCATCACTGCCACTGGCGAAGATCTGGAACACGCCTTGTGAGGCATCGCTAATTGACCCCACCTGGCTACCTGAGTCCGTTGCAAATTGTAATGCTGCGTTGCGTGCATCTTTGGTGGCGGCGGCAATCATCTCAGCGCGCAGTGCGCCAATACCATTAAAGCGATAGGCGACTTTGCTCTCAGCGATAGCGCCCTCCGTAGCGACTTGCAGTTCGTTTAATTTCGCGACGACTTTTTCGACAGCAGCAACATTATGGGTTTTTATCGTCACTGACCCGTCTGCGTTATAGCGTGGCATTGTGGGATCATCTTTCAGATAAAAGGAATCTGTTCGCTTGCTTGTCCATTGGCCCAGGGTTATCTCTTTCTCGTTAATCCCCTGAGCATTGAGTTCGGCAACAATTTTTTTCTGCGCGTCTTCCAGTTTCGGGAACAGTTCGCCGGGAATATTACCCTTAAAGTTAATCGCAATTGTTAATTCTGCCGTATCTGCGCGAACTTCTTTTTCAGAAAGCCCACGCACATTTACATAACGGTTATTGGTTTTTAAATGTTTAACACCATCGCCAACAAAATAACCACAGGCGCTAATCCCCAGTCCGAGGACGATAGCGGCAATTAAAGAGGGGGCCTTATTCACTGATGACTCCATATCAGATGCTAAATGAGCAAGGGAATGTAGTGGAGAGAGGGAGTGAAAGACAGTCCGATTCAGGAGTGTGGCCGACAGCATATCGGCCACATTTTTGCAGGACTTAACGCACGTTGGCGCAGGTCAGGCAAAACGCATAACGGTTTTGTGGGTCGTTAAACGCGGCCAGCTTGTCGCTTTCACTTTTAACGGTAGAGGCTACCGAGGCCAGCGGTGCAGGTAACATGGCCTGAAACGCATCTGGCAACATTGCCCGGACAGAACCAGACATGTTGTCCATCACTTTGTCGAAGAAGGTCGGTTCATCAACGTAGTATTCCAGATGCCACTGTTTCACTTTTGCCAGCTCTGCTGCTTTGGCGACCGCGTCATCGAAATCCCCGAGACTATCGACCAGCCCGTTAGCTTTTGCATCCTGACCGGTCCAGACGTGGCCCTGGGCGATTTTATCAATCTGCTCCGGCGTTGAATGACGCGCATCAGCAACCAGCGTGATAAAGCGTTTATAGCCATTCTCAATGCTTAACTGCATCATCTGCTGCGCTTCCGGCGGCAGTGCCCTGGTGATAGAAACATCTGCCAGCGGTGAAGTTGAGACACCATCAGTATGAACACCAATCGAATCCAGACTATTTTCTACGGTGGTAATCACGCCGAAGATACCGATAGAACCGGTCAGGGTGCTGGGGTTAGCCACAATGTAATTAGCTGGTGTGGAAATCCAGTAACCACCAGATGCCGCCATGCCGCCCATCGATACAACCACAGGCTTACCCGCTGCCCGGGCTGCTGCCAGTTCAGCGCGAATCACTTCAGACGCGGTAACGCTGCCGCCGGGACTATTAACACGCAGAACAATCGCTTTCACTTTCGGGTCAAGGCGAGCGTCGCGGATTTGTGCCGCAGTGGTATCACCGCCAACATTCCCCTGAGTTTCCTCGCCATCCATAATTGCGCCATTAGCGAAGACGACACCGATACTGTCACCGGTATCTGCCGGCGTTTTCAATGCGTAATCGTAATAACTGATGGCGCGATAATTTTTATCAGTTTTACTCCAGCCGAACTCTTTGGTCAGAGTTTTTTCGATTTCGGCACTCGATGCCAGTGCATCGACCAGCTTGTTTTCCAGCGCATATTTCGCGGTATCGCCACCGGTTTTGGTTAAACCCTCAAGCAACCCTTGCGCGCCAGGGAATACCTGCTGAGCAGGGATCTGGCGGTTAGCGGCAACAGTATTCAGATAGTTTTGCCACAGCTCACCAATCCAGCGGCTGTCAGCTTCGCGGGCTGCCGGCGACATATCATCACGAATAAACGGTTCAACGGCAGATTTATACGTACCCACGCGGAACACATGGGTGGAAACTTTCAGCTTATCCAGTAACGATTTGTAGTACAGACCGTTGGTGGCAAAGCCGTGCAGATCAACCACGCCTTGCGGAGACAGCCAAATTTTATTGGCGAAACTGGCGAGATAATATTGCCCCTGGCTGTAGTTCTCGCCAACGGCATAAACCGGTTTCCCGCTGTCACGAAACTCTTTCAGGGCTTTGCCGATGTACTGCATAGACGGCTGGTCGCCGCCTGCGAAGTTTTTCAGATCCATCACAATACCGGTGATATTGCGGTCGTCCTTCGCCTGGCGAATGGTGTTGACGATATCAAACAGTGAGTTTTCCTGCAGACGATCGGAACTGGCACCAAGCAGCTGGCGGCTTAATTTACTAAACCGCTGAGAACTGTCGGGTTTATCGACGATCACACCAGAAATGTCCAGCAGCAGTGCGCCACGACTGGCCGTTTCTTTCGAATCACCACCACTGACCTGCATCCAGATCCCCACACCAACCAGCACGAGAAAAATAAAGAACAGGTTAAGTACCATTTCACGGACGAAATTCAGCAGACGCCACGTCCATTTAAAAAATCCGGCAATAAATCGCCAAAGGGTTCGCATGTATTCTCCCAACTTAAGGTCACACCTTTTTCAGGCGCAATAGATGTGGTTATCGTAATGACCCAACCGGCACTTGTCAGCAGGAATTGCGGACTGGGCTGTAACAAAATCCACTCTCGTGTTAATTTTGTGAATAAATATCATGACAGGAGTTAATCAAATGGATGCACTCGAACTATTGATCAATCGCCGTAGCGCCTCCCGCCTGGCTGAACCCGCGCCAACGGGTGAACAACTGCAAAACATCCTGCGTGCGGGTATGCGTGCGCCGGACCATAAGTCCATGCAACCGTGGCATTTCTTTGTGATTGAAGGGGAAGGGCGCGAGCGTTTCAGCGCCGTACTGGAGCAGGGGGCGATTGCTGCCGGTAGTGATAACAAAGCAATCGACAAAGCGCGTAATGCGCCGTTCCGCGCACCGCTCATCATAACGGTGGTGGCGAAATGCGAAGAAAATCATAAAGTCCCGCGCTGGGAACAGGAAATGTCTGCGGGATGCGCGGTCATGGCGATGCAAATGGCAGCAGTTGCCCAGGGGTTTGGCGGCATCTGGCGCAGTGGTGCATTAACTGAAAGTCCGGTAGTGCGTGAAGCATTCGGTTGCCGTGAGCAGGATAAAATTGTCGGTTTTCTCTACCTCGGTACGCCGCAGTTGAAAGCATCTACGTCGATAAACGTCCCGGACCCGACGCCGTTTGTGACTTATTTCTGATAATTGTCGCGAAACTGTCTGGATTGTGAGCAAAGACGCAGGAATTCAGACACTCTCACTTATCACTTCATGGAATGAGGGTTACCATACCCGGATTGCATTGACAGGAGATGTCCATGAGCGAGAACTCGATTCGTTTGACCCAATACAGCCACGGCGCTGGTTGCGGCTGTAAAATTTCCCCAAAAGTGTTGGAAACCATCCTGCACAGTGAGCAGGCGAAGTTTGTTGATCCGAATTTGCTTGTGGGTAATGAAACCCGCGACGATGCGGCGGTGTACGATCTGGGCAATGGCACCAGCGTTATCAGTACCACCGACTTCTTTATGCCGATCGTTGATAATCCTTTCGATTTTGGCCGCATTGCGGCGACTAACGCCATCAGCGATATCTTCGCAATGGGCGGCAAACCGATTATGGCGATTGCGATCCTTGGCTGGCCGATTAACAAACTTTCCCCGGAAATTGCCCGCGAAGTGACCGAAGGTGGACGCTATGCATGCCGTCAGGCGGGTATTGCGCTGGCTGGCGGTCACTCCATCGATGCGCCGGAGCCGATTTTTGGTCTGGCGGTAACGGGGATCGTACCGACCGAGCGGGTGAAGAAAAACAGTACCGCACAAGCCGGATGCAAACTGTTCCTGACGAAACCGCTGGGGATTGGCGTTCTTACCACGGCTGAGAAAAAATCACTGCTGAAACCAGAACATCAGGGACTGGCGACGGAAGTGATGTGCCGGATGAACATCGCAGGTGCGTCCTTTGCCAACATCGAAGGCGTAAAAGCGATGACCGACGTTACGGGGTTTGGTTTGCTGGGGCATTTAAGCGAAATGTGTCAGGGCGCAGGTGTGCAGGCGCGCGTCGACTATGACTCGATCCCGAAATTGCCGGGGGTTGAAGAGTACATTAAGTTGGGCGCAGTGCCTGGCGGCACCGAACGTAACTTTGCCAGCTACGGTCATCTGATGGGTGAAATGCCGCGTGAAGTGCGCGATCTGCTGTGCGATCCGCAAACTTCTGGCGGTTTGCTGCTGGCGGTCATGCCGGAAGCAGAAAATGAGGTCAAAGCTACAGCCGCCGAGTTTGGCATTGAACTGACGGCGATTGGCGAACTGGTGCCAGCGCGCGGCGGTCGTGCCATGGTTGAGATCCGTTAATTCAATGCGGTTGTTTATTGCCGAAAAACCGAGTCTGGCGCGCGCCATTGCTGATGTCCTGCCTAAACCGCACCGGAAAGGCGATGGCTTTATCGAGTGCGGTAATGGTCAGGTGGTGACCTGGTGTATCGGTCACCTGCTTGAGCAGGCGCAGCCAGACGCCTACGACAGCCGCTATGCGCGCTGGAATCTTGCGGATTTGCCAATTGTCCCGGAAAAGTGGCAATTACAGCCCCGACCCTCCGTGACTAAACAACTTAATGTCATCAAACGCTTCCTGCATGAAGCCAGCGAAATCGTTCACGCCGGAGACCCGGATCGCGAAGGGCAACTGCTGGTGGATGAAGTGCTGGACTACCTGCAACTGGCACCGGAAAAGCGCCAGCAGGTACAGCGTTGTTTGATAAACGACCTGAACCCGCAGGCAGTTGAGCGGGCGATCGATCGTCTTCGCTCCAATAGCGAGTTTGTACCGCTGTGCGTTTCTGCACTGGCGCGGGCGCGGGCTGACTGGCTGTACGGCATTAATATGACCCGTGCGTATACCATTCTCGGCCGCAATGCCGGTTATCAGGGTGTGCTTTCCGTGGGACGCGTGCAGACGCCCGTACTCGGACTGGTGGTGCGCCGCGACGAAGAGATTGAAAACTTCGTGGCGAAAGACTTCTTTGAAGTCAAAGCACATATCGTGACACCTGCCGATGAGCGGTTTACCGCTATCTGGCAACCGAGCGAAGCGTGTGAACCGTACCAGGATGAAGAAGGGCGCTTGTTACATCGTCCACTGGCGGAGCATGTGGTTAACCGCATTAGTGGTCAACCAGCTATTGTCACCAGCTATAACGATAAACGGGAATCAGAATCCGCGCCGCTGCCTTTTTCGCTTTCGGCGTTGCAGATTGAAGCGGCTAAACGTTTTGGTCTGAGCGCGCAGAACGTGCTTGATATCTGCCAGAAGCTGTACGAAACGCACAAGCTAATCACTTATCCGCGTTCCGATTGCCGCTATTTGCCAGAAGAACATTTTGCCGGACGCCACGCGGTGATGAATGCTATCAGCGTTCATGCACCGGATCTGTTGCCGCAGCCAGTGGTAGATCCAGATATACGCAACCGCTGTTGGGATGACAAAAAGGTCGATGCGCACCACGCCATCATTCCGACCGCACGGAGTTCTGCGATCAACCTGACGGAGAACGAAGCGAAGGTCTATAACCTGATTGCCCGTCAGTACTTGATGCAGTTCTGCCCGGATGCGGTGTTCCGCAAGTGTGTTATCGAACTGGACATTGCCAAAGGCAAATTTGTCGCTAAAGCCCGTTTTCTTGCTGAAGCAGGCTGGCGCACGCTGTTAGGCAGCAAAGAGCGCGATGAAGAAAACGACGGCACGCCGCTGCCTGTGGTGGCGAAAGGCGATGAATTGTTGTGCGAAAAAGGCGAAGTGGTAGAGCGGCAAACCCAGCCGCCGCGCCATTTTACCGATGCAACACTGCTTTCGGCGATGACCGGGATCGCGCGCTTTGTGCAGGACAAAGATCTGAAAAAGATCCTTCGTGCGACCGATGGTCTGGGGACAGAAGCAACGCGTGCCGGGATTATTGAACTGTTGTTCAAGCGGGGTTTCCTGACCAAAAAAGGGCGCTATATCCACTCCACCGACGCCGGAAAAGCGCTATTCCATTCGCTGCCAGAAATGGCGACGCGACCGGACATGACCGCGCACTGGGAATCGGTGCTGACGCAAATCAGCGAAAAGCAGTGTCGTTATCAGGACTTTATGCAGCCGCTGGTGGGGACATTGTACCAGTTGATTGATCAGGCAAAGCGCACGTCGGTAAGGCAGTTTCGGGGAATAATGGCTCCCGGCGGTGGAGAAGGGAAGAAAAAGGATTCGCCACGCAAGAGAGCGCCGAAAAAAAGCCCGCCATCAGAAGAGGCGGGCAATGGAGTGATAATATAAAGGTTCTTTCAACCATCTGATACTGAAGATTTTTATGGCCGGATAAGGCGTTTGCGCTGTATCCGGCACAATTGTCTTAAATCACGCCCTGGCTTAACATCGCATCCGCAACCTTCACAAAACCGGCAATGTTCGCGCCCTGCACGTAGTTGGTTTGCTCACCTTCACCACCATGCTCAACACAGGCATGGTGGATATCCAGCATGATGTGATGCAAACGTGCGTCAACTTTCTCGGCTTTCCAGCCCAGGCGCGCAGCGTTTTGCGCCATTTCCAGGCCCGATGTTGCTACACCGCCAGCATTAGCCGCTTTACCCGGTGCAAACAGTACGCCTGCCTGCTGGAACAGTTCAGTCGCTTCGATGGTGGTCGGCATATTTGCCCCTTCGGCGACGGCTTTAACGCCATTGGCGATAAGCTGATGCGCGGCGTCAACATCCAGTTCGTTCTGGGTGGCGCAAGGCAGGGCGATATCAACCGGTACAGACCACGGTTGTTGGCCTTCGAGATAGACCAGACCAAATTCTTTGGCGTAATCTGCCACTCGACCATCGCGGCTGGCTTTGATTTCGATAAGGCGCGCCAGTTTCTCTTTCGTGAATCCGCTTTCATCAACTACAGTGCCGCTGGAGTCTGACGCAGTGATCACTCGAGCACCAAATTCCATCGCTTTTTCGATAGCGTACTGGGCGACGTTGCCGGAGCCAGAAACGGAAACGCGCATCCCTTCAAAACCCATACCGTGGCGTTTTAGCATTGCTTCTGTGAAATAAACCAGACCGTAGCCGGTAGCTTCCGGGCGAATAAGACTGCCGCCAAATGAAAGGCCCTTACCGGTGAAGACGCAGGCGGTATTGTTGGAGAGCTTTTTCATCATCCCCGCCATAAAGCCGACTTCACGACCACCAACGCCGATATCACCTGCCGGAACGTCAGTATCCGCGCCCAGGTGGCGATACAGTTCAGTCATCAGCGCCTGGCAGAAACGCATAACTTCGCCTTCGCTTTTCCCTTTCGGATCAAAGTCGCTGCCGCCTTTACCACCGCCCATCGGCAGAGTAGTCAGGGCATTTTTAAAGGTTTGCTCGAATCCGAGGAATTTGAGAATGGAAAGGTTTACTGAAGGGTGAAAGCGCATACCGCCTTTGTACGGGCCGATGGCAGAGCTGAACTGCACACGCCATGCACGGTTGACCTGTACCTGGTTGCGATCGTCAACCCATACCACGCGAAACTGGATCACGCGCTCCGGTTCAACCAGACGCTCCAGTAATGACATCTGGCGATATTTTGGATTTTGTTCAAGAAAAGGCCAGAGTGTGGTCATTACTTCACGAACGGCTTGCGCGAACTCGGTTTGATTCGGGTCGCGCTTTTGGACATGGTTGAGGAATGACTCCAGAGAATATGTCTGATCCATAGATATAAAACCCTTATATATTAATACGATTATGCTTATGTTGTTTATGTCATGTGCTTTTGCAGTTTTCGACTATACCATCAAGAATGTGACGGTAAGCAAGAAAAAAATGACCCAGGAAAGCAAATTAATAACGAGAGTAATCTCATAACCAAATGCGATAACTCAGACGCTAAAGTTTTGCCGCCCGGCTACCGTTATCTGTAGAAGAGACAATAACGTTAAGGAGTTCCCTGTGAGTCGAGCATTGATCGCCGTAGTCTTAGCATTTCCATTAATTACACTGGCTAACCCGCATTATCATCCGGACGTGGAGGTAAACGTACCGCCAGAAGTGTTCAGTTCAGGCGGGCAGTCAGCGCAGCCCTGTACTCAGTGCTGCGTTTATCAGGATCAAAATTATTCTGAAGGGGCGGTAATTAAAGCCGAAGGAATACTGCTGCAATGCCAACGGGATGACAAAACCCTAAGCACTAATCCGCTGGTCTGGCGGCGCGTAAAGCCATAAACGCCTCTAATAATGGAATGTCAGCAGGGGCCAGCGGATATTGCAGCGCCTCTTCAGGTGAGCACCAGACCAGCGCCTGATGTTCATGTGCCTGTAACGTCCCGTGGAAGTCGGGTACATGCCAGGCATGAAGATGGATAATCCGCCCCGAAACTTCTCGCTGATGGCTGGCAACATAGTCACCAACGGTTGCTTCGATGCCCAGTTCTTCGTTTAACTCACGCACCAGCGCCTGCCGCTGGCTTTCATCCGGCTCGACTTTACCACCGGCAAACTCCCATAATCCCGCCTGATCGCTCTGGGCGGGGCGTTGCGCGAGTAAAATTTTGCCATCACGTTCAATGATGGCGGCAACAACTTCAATCATTTTCATAAATTACACACGGGCAGATAAGCGAAAAATGCCATAATATCCGCACTGTTGCTCAATCAGAAAGGCTTTATATTTAAGGAGTGCCTGTGCTAGACCGCCATCTTCATCCCCGGATTAAACCGTTGTTGCATCAGTGCGTGCGGGTTCTTGATAAACCGGGCATTACGCCAGATGGTTTAACATTAGTGGGATTTGCCATCGGCGTGCTGGCACTGCCTTTTCTGGCGCTGGGCTGGTATCTGGCGGCACTAGTCGCCATTTTGTTGAACAGGCTGCTTGATGGTCTGGACGGTGCGCTGGCGCGGCGCAGAGGGCTTACCGACGCGGGCGGCTTTCTCGATATTTCTCTCGATTTTCTTTTTTACGCGCTGGTGCCTTTTGGGTTTATCCTCGCCGCACCGGAGCAAAACGCCCTGGCAGGCGGCTGGCTGCTGTTTGCGTTTATCGGCACGGGCAGCAGTTTTCTCGCTTTTGCTGCGCTGGCGGCGAAACATCAGATTGATAATCCTGGTTATGCGCATAAATCGTTTTATTATCTGGGCGGCTTAACCGAAGGCAGCGAGACGATTTTGCTGTTTGTTCTGAGTTGCCTCTTTCCGGCCTGTTTTCCGTGGTTTGCGTGGGTATTTGGTGCGTTGTGCTGGATGACGACCTTTACGCGGGTGTGGAGTGGGTATCTGACGCTGAAGTCGCTCCAGCGTCAGTAATTGCAATGTTATTTACTGCTGTCCGGGCCGCGTTCACCGGTTGCTACCGGATTTTTTGGATCGCTGCTCCATTCGTACCAGCCACCGTCGTAAACGGAGACGTTATTCCAGCCCATTGCGCGTGCGTACATAAAGGTTTCTGACGCGCGCCAGCCAGTGCCGCAGTAGAATGAAACTTGCTGATCTGGTTTGATATTCCATGCTTTCCACATAGCGGTTATATCATCGGCGCTGCGCATGGTGCCATCCGGGTTATGGAAATCTTCCATATGCGTCGAGTCGCTACCTGCGTGTCCCCAACGTGCTCCGGCTATTTCACCTTTTGGTTTAATATAGCTGTAACCGCTGGTCGTACCGATAAATTCTGGCCACGAACGAATGCTCACCAGCGATGCATCCTGGCGATGCAGCAGTCCACGCGCTTGTTCCATATCAAGCATCAGTTGCGGTTGTGCCGGGATCTTCACGCCGAAATCCGGTTCCGCTTTCACTTTCGGTGGCGTACCGCGCTCAACGGGCAGACCCGCGTCGGACCAGGTTTGCCAGCCTCCGTCCAGCAGGCGCACATCTTTCACGCCGGCATAAAGCATAATTTGCGCCACACGCGCTGCAGCGTATACGTCACGCCCGTACAGTATGACCGTGGTGTCATGGCGAATGCCGTGTTTTGCCAGCATCGCTTTCAGTTGTTCATCAGAAACTTTGTTCCACAGCGGTTCGCTTTCCACTTCGTTGGTGTCGATGTAGTCAGCGCCGGGAATATGGCTGATAAGGTAAAATTTTGGAGCGCCCCAGGCCGCTTCAATGACTTTCCAGTCACCGGCAGGTTTCGCCGTAACCTCTTTACCTTGTTGCAGGTCATGCAGCCACTGCGGATATACCAGCTGTTCAAAGTGCGGCAGTTTTTGCAGACGGGAAGGTTCGCTTAGCGCGTCACTCAGGATGGAGATATGCGTAAAACCTGCTTTTTGCAGTCGCGTTTTGACGGCGTCGACATCTTTGTCATTACCGTACAGCGCCACCGGGGCATCGGCTTTCAGGTTATGTTGCTTGATCCACTCGTTGAGCTGTTCGGTGCTCATTTTGTCGAGCCAGCTAGCAGAGAGGTTTAAGGCGGCAGGTTCATGACCGGAAGGGCCATTTAAGGTTTGTGGCCAGCCGTTATAAAACGCGCTGGGGCGAGTATCTATCGCTTTGCCATTTTGTTGTTGAAGCTGGTCAAGTGTAAGAGGCTTCGCCAGTTCAGCGGCCCACGAAGAAGCGCAAGCCAGCCCTAAAGCCATTGCCAGCGCGGTCATTTGAGAAACACGTTTCATCGAAAATCCCGACATTGTAGTTTTGAGAGCGCCATTCTGAACTGACGCATCGGGAAAAACTTTGCGTTATCGCAGTTTGTTGTAATTTTCTGACCACTGCGCCATATCCAGAACGGGGCTATCAGGAGGAACATCCTGAAGATCGTGCGTCACCTGCACAACAGGGATCGCCATGGCGCGAATTTCGCTGAACACCCAATGGCGAAAATTATCGCGCAGAGTCACATCAAGACGGCTGAATGGCTCATCCAGTAGCAACGCTTTTGGCTGAGCGAGAAGGGCGCGCAGCAGAGCAACGCGCGCTCGCTGACCGCCAGACAAAGTGGCAGGATCCTGATGGAACGCTCCGTCAAGGCCTGAACGCTCAAGTGCATCATTCACGGCATTACGTCGGGCATTCCCCTTAAGTGTCGCCGGTAGCGCCAGCAGTAAATTTTGCCCGACGCTGAACTGGTCAAATAACAGTGCATCCTGGAAAAGAATGCCAATCTGACGCTGTGCGGTGGGTAGCATGTCAATCCGTTGCTCATTAAGCCATAGCTCCCCTGTACAAGAAAACTGTCCGGCCAGCGCACCAATCATCCACGAAAACAGAGTGGATTTCCCGCAGCCGGATGGTCCCATTAACGTGACAATGTCACCTTTATCTACTGTAAAGTTAACGTTTGTCAGCAAGCGGCTTTCTGGTAAACGTAGCGAAACATTTTTCACGCAGAGCATTAGCGGAGTCCTTGTCTGACATAACCTACCCATTTTGCGACTAACGCGGTCAGGGCAAAAATAATAAGCGGTAACAGCAGTTGCCATAAAGCCTGGGCGGCGAGAATACCGTTGCTGCCGCCGCTGCTTAATGCCACCGCTTCAGTGGTGAGCGTCGGAAAACGCCCCGCGCCCAGCCACAGCGTCGGCATATACTGCGCAATACTGACTGAAAATCCCACCGCGAAGGCAATCAGCGCAGGGCGCAACATGAGTGGGCATTTTACGTAAAAGAAGATTTTGGCCCGCGACCAGCCCAGTGTTTGCGCAATCAAAATTAACCGTGAATCAATGCGCTGCCAGGCGGGTTGCAGGATAAACAGCATCCACGGCATTACCCACAGCAGGTGCCCCCAGACCACCGCCGTCCAGCTTCCATCCAGGTTCAGCCATAGCGCCAGCGTGTACTGGCCCGCCACCAGCGGCAGAGCGGGTAATAAAATGGGCAACCATAGCCACAACTGGCGACGCTGTGGCCCCCATTCCAGCCACAGCAGTAACAGGAGCAAAGCGATGAATGCCGCCACCAGCCCCATTGTCAGGCTGTTGATGAGCGCTTCACTATTGATCGTCAACTGATCCGCGAGGATCGCCAGCAGAACCACACACAGCACACCGGTTAAGGGTAAAAAACTCGCCAGCGTATTGCCTGGCAATAAAGGCGTGGCAGGCTTACGAACGCCATCTACGCGGGGAATAGTACGCCGCCAGCCACGCCATAGCAGATAGCCCAGCAAAACGTAGGCGGCGAGTAACAGCATCAGCAGCAGGCTGGCGAGTGCGCCTTTCGTTTGTTGATCGGTGTCGCCCTGAGTTAACCACTGCCAGCTAATTACCGCCAGCGTCGGGGGATTACCTGGCCCAAGAATAATCGCCACATCCACGACCGACAGCGACCAGGCGACAATCGCCAGCATCGCCATTGCCAGCGCAGACGCGACGGAGGGCAACAGCAGCCAGTTCAGGCATTGCCAGCGGCTGTAGCCCAGCGAATCCAGTACAATGAGTTGCTGCAACAGCCGTTTTTCGCTCAATACTGCCGCTAAGATCCACAGCAGAAATGCGCTTTCTTTCACCGCCAGGGTGAGGCCCAGCCCAATACCCAATTTGTCCATTGGCGGAGTGAAATACGGGAAATAGTCATAAAGCAGCCCTCCGTCAGCAAAGAGCAGAAGGGCGCTGGTGGCAAAAGCCACATGGGGAATGGCGAGCAGCCACGGCAGACGGGCGCACATACGCTGCCATTTCGGCCCTGGCCACAGCGCCACAATCACCAGCAGGGCAATCAACAACGCCCCGACCGCCGCAATGGTTGTCGACACCAGCGTCGCCAGTAATGCCTGCGGTAACTGTGGATCGGCAAATAACGCCTGCCAGTGCGTCAACGATAAAGCAGGCGATATCAGCGTGAGAGCTGCCGGGATCAGCGGTGCATAAATCACCGCTATCATCGCCCACAGCAAAAAGATTAATGCGTACCGTAACGGTGTAGCCATTCTTGTTCCAGCGCATTTACCCAACCTGCGTGCGGTTCAGCCAGTACCGGCGGCAGATCCTGCGGCATTCTCGATTGCAATGTTTCGCGCTGCCCGTCAGGCAGTTTTTGCGGATCGAGAACAGAAGGATCGCCCCAGACAGCGGGATCTGCTTTACGCAGTTGCGCATCGGGTGAGAGCAGGAAATTGGCAACTACCTTCGCCGCAGCACTGGCATTCGCGTTGGCAGGAATGGTGACGAAATGGACGTTGCCAATCATCCCCTCGCGAAAACCAAAACTGTAACTGCTTGCAGGCAAATCGCCGCTGGCGATTTTTTGCTGCGCATGTGCAGGGTTAAAGGTCAGCGACAGGCGCAATGTGTTAGCTTTCAGCAGAGCATCCATCCGCGCGGGCGAAGGCGGGAAATCCTTTCCTTCGCGCCATAAATACGGATGCAGTGCATCAAGATATTGCCACAAGGGCGCAGTGACGCGGGCGAAAGTCGCATCGTCCGGCGCTTCTTTTAATGCTGTGGGATCTGGCGTTAGCATAATCAGCAACTGTTCAAGAAACGCCGTGCCGGTAAAGTCCGGTGGGCGCGGATAGGTAACCGTGCCGGGATTGGCTTTAGCAAACTCCAGTAAGGCTTGCGGCGTTTGTGGTGGCTGTAGCGTAACATCGCGGCGGGCGATAAACGTCAGTTGTGCGCCGCCCCAGGGCGATTCAGCCCCTTCTGTAGGCACTGAAAAATCTTCCCGCACCGGAAGCTGTGTGTCGACATAGCGCCAGTTGGGCAGAGTCTCCGCCCAGCCCGTTTGTAATAAATTGGCCTCTTTTAAGGTGCGGAAGTTTTCGCCGTTCACCCAGAGCAGATCCACCGAACTGCCCGTTTTACGTCCGGCAGCAACTTCGGTCTGAATGCGTTTCACCGCGTCTGCGGCATCCGCGAGACGAACAATCTTCAGGTTTATCGTGTAATGGGTTTTCATCTCGCCGCTAACCCAGTCGAGATAGCGGTTAATTGCGGTATCGCCGCCCCAGGCGTTAAACCAGACGGTTTGTCCTTTGGCCTCATTTTTTATTTCCTGCCAGTCACTGGCATGTGTTGCCAAAGAAAACAGCGATAACAATCCCAGCAACCACCCACAATGGCGCATCTTCTCTCCTTAAGAACGTTTTTCAGGAATACGGCACAGCCCCTGAGCGGGAATGTCCATGGCAGAATTAAAACGGGCTGACAGATTTTGCAGGCCTATCAATGCCGTCAGTTCGGTGAGCGCCTGAGCGTCAAAATGCGTAGCCAGTCGGGCGCGCAGGGCATCATCGACCGTTGGCGGCGTTACGCTTGCGGCTTCGGCGTACTCCAGCGCCAGCCGTTCTTCATCGCTAAAGAGCGGGCTTTGCCGCCAGTCAGCCACTGCCAGCAGTTTATCGGTGCTGCCGGTACGCTCGGCGACTTTCATACTGGTGATATCCACGCAAAACTCACACAGGCACATTTGCGCAATGCGCGCGCTGACAAGCGATCGTACTACCGGATCGAGCGGTGAGCGTTTGCGCTCCAGCCAGCCGACAAACATCGACACCAGATAAAAGATAAACGGGATCCGCCCCCACCAGCGAATCGGGCTTAGCACCTCGCCGTAATGGCGACGATGCAGCCACGCCTGCGGACGTAAAATGAAAGGAATTTTGCTAAGCGGCGGTAAACCCATCAGGCATTCCTCTTCTGGCGCTCAAGCCATATTTTCTTCGCCATAAAAATCACCACGGTCAGGGCAAACAGAATAAACAGTCCGGTGACAAACCAGAAAGTACCGCCTGTTAACATGCTGCCCGCCCAGGAATAAACAATAGTCGCCGGTAATTGACCAAGCCCGGTGGCGATAAAAAACGAGCGAAAACGTATTGAAGTCAAACCGGCAGCATAGCTGATTGGATCGAAAGGGACAAAAGGCAATAACCGACATACCAGGATGGTGTGTTTGCCGTAGCGAGTGAAAAAGCCGTCCATACTGTCAAGTACGGTTTTGCCGGTTAATTTTTCCACCACTTCGCGGCCCATCACTCTGGCGATAAAAAAGCACAGTGCCGCGCCGGCCATCGAACTGGTCCACGACAGTAAGCCGCCCCAGAACGCACCAAACAGCGACGCATTGGCAAAGGTGATCAAAAACGCAGGTAGCGGTGCAGCAATGGCCTGTAAAATCATCAACAAGAACGAGACAACTGCCGCTAGTGCGCCGTAAGACTGAATAAAGCGTTCTATACCCTGTTGGTCCACGGCGGCAAACGCCGCAACGCTGCGATTGATAAACTCATGGACGCCGGGAAGCAGCGCCCATGCCAGCAGCACAGCGAACAACAGGATGATGAGGGTTATACGGTAGTACCAGATTTTACGCGATTGCATCTTCATCATCCTTTATCCTGCTTTATTCGGTGATTTTAAAGGTAACCGTTGCCAGCGTGTTATCCGCCGGGAGAACTGAGGCATTGCCTTTGAATTTCACTTCGCCGCGTTTTTCCACCGCACCATAAGTGTATGTTGCATTGCTGACGATGCCGACCGGGCAGCTATCCAGACACACCAGGCAACCCGTTTTCTTCTCTTCTGCTGCCGTTAAATTACCGCCAAAGCGCATGTCCAGTTTCTTGCCATGACTGTCAACAATCACTTCATCGAAGGAATACGCTTTTGCCGCCCCTTGCCAGTTGACCGAAATATCCAGTTTGCTGCCTGTGACATGAGTCGTTTCTTTATTATCCATCGTCATGTTTTCGCCCGGCGTACCACCTGCCTCTTTCAGGGCTTCATAAAATGCTTTCGGGGTCGCATAACCCATAAACAGCGATTTATGTCCGTTGGAGCCATCTTTAAACACAATACCGTGACGAGTGTCGTCGGTGAGGAAACGACCATTAATTTGCACCAGCATGGTTACCGTATGGTTATTGGCATCGACACGCAGCGGTTGGCTGTTCGAAAGTCCGTCGTATTCCACTTTTGCAGCCGCATTCTCTTTTTGATCGCAGCCGCTAAGCCCAGCAACAGCCAGTAAGCAGAGTGCAGCCAGTCCTTTTTTCCATGACACTGAATAATGTTGCAACATCGTTCTATCCTTCATTTTTTGGGTGAGAAAGTGGGCTGCGGCGAGAAGCAGACAGATCCACATGTTTGTGTCGGGCGTAGAGTTTTGCGAGCTGGACGAGAATAAACAGCGCCAGGCCCGCCAGACAGAGTTGTAAAATAAAGCGCAGCGTAATGCCTTCATTGGCGAGATCGCTTGCCATCACGGTATAAATAACAATACCGGGTAGGGTCGTGAGTGCCGAAATAAGGGTATAAGGCCAGAAGGCGATTGTGGTTAATCCGTAAGCGTAATTTTGAATATTGTAAGGAAACAACGGGATTAAGCGGGTCAGAATAAGAAAATCAATACCGTTACGCGCAATGCCTTTTTCAATGGCCTGAAAGGTATGGCTATGGCCAACGTATTTCAGCAGTAAATCACGTCCCAGCCAGCGCGCCAGAAGGAATGAGCACGAGGAGGCCAGCGTGGCGGCAATTAATGATAGTAGTGTCCCTAAGAGCGGGCCAAAAACTATTCCTCCCGCGATCACCAGTATGCTTCCTGGTAACAGAAAGAGGGTGGCAATGATGAATAACAGAATATAGAGGCTATAGCCGAACAATCCGCTCTGGCGAATGAGTGTCTGTAAGTGGGGTAAATCGGTGAGCAGATCGAATAAACCGAAAGCGTGGATAGCGTAAATGACCAGCGCAAAAATAAGACAGGCAAAAAGAAATTTACGCTCAGCGTTCATCGTGGAGTTTCCTATATCAAACTTGATAATAGAGAAGTGGTCAGACAACTAAAAACGCAGTGACGGTATAACAAAGGACGGCGGGCAACAAATCATTACTGACAGTTTGTTGATTTTTCTCAAGGTTAATTCTCCTGACCCAGTTTGAGCCAGGAGATCAGCTAAATTAGCGGCGGAAGGTCGCCCAGACGGGGGCGTGATCGGACGGTTTTTCCATGCTGCGAATTTCATAGTCGATGCCGGTTTCTACGCAACATTCTGCCAGCGGTTGGCTGGCGAGCAGCAGGTCGATGCGCAGACCGCGATTATCGTCAAAACCTTTTGAGCGGTAATCAAACCATGAGAAACGATCTGCTGTTTGTGGATTCGCATGGCGGAAGGTATCGACCAACCCCCAGCTCATCAGCCTCTCCATCCATTCGCGTTCCTCCGGAAGGAAAGAACATTTTCCGGTACGCAGCCAGCGCTTACGGTTCTCTTCGCCAATGCCAATATCCAGGTCGCCAGGACTGATATTCATATCGCCCATAATCAGCACCGGATTTTCACGCTTGAGTTCGGTTTCCAGGTAGTTTTGCAGATTCTGATAAAACTGCGCCTTTGCCGGGAATTTTATCGGATGGTCGCGGCTTTCACCCTGCGGGAAGTAACCGTTGATCACGGTGATATTGCCCAGCGGCGAGGGGATTTCCGCCATAATAATCCGCCGTTGCGCCTCTTCGTCGTCACCGGGAAAGCCGCGACGCACGGAAATCGGCGTCTCTTTGGTCAGCAGCGCCACGCCATAATGGCCTTTCTGCCCGTGATAAAACACGTTGTAGCCGAGCTTCGCCACCTCTTCGAGCGGAAACATATCGTCATGAACTTTTGTCTCCTGCAGGCCAATCACATCCGGTTGGTGCTTTTCGACGATGGCTTCAAGCTGGTGAGGTCTGGCGCGCAGGCCGTTGATATTAAAAGAGACAAATTTCATAGTCGCTGCCATTTATTCAGATAAAGAGTGCGTGGATGGTAGCAGAATTTCGCTTTGCTTACCGCCTGTTGTTAAGTGATTTGATCGATGGTTGTTAATGATGTCAACGATGGCGCAAAAAATGCCCGCTTTTGGTGCGCGTTGCGTCAGAATGGCGCAGTAATTTCCAGTAAATTTCGTCAATGATCACAATTCCAGAATTATATTTTACTTCTGCATAACATTGCGTTTTTTATTCTTTTTATTCACCCACATCGCAAACGTATTCACTTTATATGCACTTTAAATGCATATGATGTGGTTATAACTGCTTGATTTCCAGTTAGCCTCCGCCGTTTATGCACTTTTATCACTGGCTGGCACGAACCCTGCAATCTACATTTACAGCGCAAACATTACTTATTATTAACATATAAATAACTAATTATTTACTGTAGAGGTCGCTATGTCTCAGCCAATTACGCGTGAAAACTTTGATGAATGGATGATACCTGTTTACGCTCCGGCACCGTTTATACCGGTACGTGGCGAAGGTTCGCGCTTGTGGGAGCAGCAGGGGAAAGAGTATATCGACTTCGCGGGTGGCATTGCGGTGAACGCGCTGGGCCATGCGCATCCGGAACTGCGTGAGGCGCTGAACGAACAGGCGAGTAAGTTCTGGCATACCGGCAACGGTTACACCAACGAGCCGGTACTGCGACTGGCGAAAAAATTGATCGACGCCACGTTTGCCGATCGCGTCTTCTTTTGTAACTCCGGTGCGGAAGCCAACGAAGCGGCGCTAAAACTGGCGCGTAAATTCGCTCACGACCGCTACGGCAGCCATAAGAGCGGCATCGTGGCGTTCAAAAATGCGTTTCATGGTCGCACGCTGTTTACTGTCAGTGCGGGTGGGCAGCCAGCCTATTCACAGGATTTTGCGCCACTGCCGCCGGATATTCGTCATGCTGCATATAACGATATTAACTCTGCCAGTGCGCTGATTGACGACGCCACCTGTGCGGTGATTGTCGAACCCATCCAGGGGGAAGGCGGTGTGGTGCCAGCCAGCAACGCATTTTTACAAGGTCTGCGTGAATTGTGTGACCGCCACAATGCGTTGCTTATCTTTGATGAAGTACAAACCGGTGTCGGGCGCACCGGGGAACTGTATGCCTATATGCACTACGGCGTGACGCCTGATCTGTTAACTACCGCCAAAGCGCTGGGCGGCGGTTTCCCGGTTGGTGCGTTGTTGGCAACCGAAGAGTGCGCCAGCGTGATGACCGTTGGCACTCACGGCACCACCTATGGCGGCAATCCGCTGGCCTCGGCGGTGGCAGGCAAAGTGCTGGATCTCATCAACACGCCAGAGATGCTTAACGGGGTTAAACAGCGTCACGACTGGTTTGTTGAGCGTCTAAATTCCATTAATCACCACTACAGTTTGTTCAGTGAAGTTCGCGGCTTAGGTCTTTTGATTGGCTGTGTACTGAATGCCGATTACGCCGGGCAAGCGAAACAGCTCTCTCAGGAAGCGGCGAAAGCAGGCGTGATGGTGCTGATTGCGGGTGGCAACGTGGTGCGTTTTGCGCCAGCGCTCAATGTCAGCGAAGAAGAGGTGACGACCGGACTGGATCGCTTTGCAGCTGCTTGCGAACACTTTGTTAGCCGAGGTTCATCATGATGGTCATTCGTCCCGTTGAGCGCTCAGATGTCTCGGCGCTGATGCAGCTTGCCAGCAAAACGGGCGGCGGCCTGACGTCGCTTCCCGCCAATGAAGCCACGCTTTCGGTGCGTATTGAAAGGGCAATCAAAACCTGGCAAGGCGAACTGCCCAAAAGTGAGCAGGGTTATGTGTTTGTACTGGAAGATAGCGAGTCAGGCACTGTGGCGGGGATTTGCGCCATTGAGGTGGCGGTTGGGCTGAACGATCCCTGGTACAACTATCGCGTCGGCACGCTGGTTCACGCTTCGAAAGAGCTGAATGTCTATAACGCATTGCCGACGCTGTTTCTCAGTAACGATCACACCGGCAGCAGCGAGCTGTGCACGCTGTTTCTCGACCCGGAGTGGCGCAAAGAGGGCAACGGCTATTTGCTGTCGAAATCGCGCTTTATGTTTATGGCGGCTTTTCGCGACAAGTTTAATGACAAAGTGGTCGCCGAAATGCGCGGGGTGATTGACGAACACGGCTATTCACCGTTCTGGCAAAGCCTCGGTAAACGCTTCTTTTCGATGGATTTTAGCCGCGCTGATTTTCTCTGCGGCACCGGGCAAAAGGCATTTATTGCAGAACTGATGCCGAAACATCCGATCTATACGCACTTTTTATCCCAGGAAGCACAGGACGTCATCGGTCAGGTACATCCGCAAACCGCACCTGCCCGTGCGGTGCTGGAGAAAGAAGGTTTTCGCTACCGTAACTATATCGACATCTTTGACGGCGGGCCGACACTTGAGTGTGATATCGACCGCGTGCGCGCCATCCGTAAAAGTCGGCTGGTGGAAGTGGCCGAAGGGCAGCCTGCGCAGGGCGATTTTCCGGCCTGCCTGGTCGCCAATGAAAATTATCACCATTTCCGCGTGGTGCTGGTGCGTACCGATCCAGCGACCGAGCGTTTGATTTTAACCGCCGCACAACTGGATGCCCTCAAATGCCACGCAGGGGATCGCGTTCGTCTGGTGCGCCTGTGCGCAGAGGAGAAAACAGCATGACTTTATGGATTAACGGTGACTGGGTAACGGGCCAGGGCGCATTGCGTGTGAAGCGTAATCCGGTATCGGGCGAGGTGTTATGGCAAGGCAATGATGCCGATGCTGCTCAGGTCGAGCAGGCTTGTCGGGCTGCCCGAGCGGCGTTTCCGCGCTGGGCTCGGCTCTCATTTGGCGATCGTCAGGTAAGAGTTGAACGCTTTGCTGGATTGCTGGAAAGCAATAAAGCCCAATTAACCGCGATTATTGCCAGAGAAACCGGCAAGCCGCGCTGGGAAGCGGCAACCGAAGTGACGGCGATGATCAATAAAATCGCGATATCAATTAAGGCGTATCACGTTCGTACCGGTGAGCAGCGTAGCGAAATGCCGGACGGCGCGGCGAGCCTGCGACATCGCCCGCACGGCGTGCTGGCGGTGTTTGGGCCGTATAATTTCCCTGGTCATTTGCCGAACGGACATCTCGTTCCGGCATTGCTGGCAGGTAACACCATTATCTTTAAACCCAGCGAACTGACACCGTGGAGTGGCGAAGCGGTAATGCGTTTATGGCAGCAGGCTGGCTTGCTGCCGGGCGTGCTGAACCTGGTGCAGGGCGGGCGTGAAACGGGTCAGGCGCTGAGTGCGCTGGAGGATCTCGACGGCTTGCTGTTTACCGGCAGCGCCAATACCGGCTACCAGCTGCATCGCCAGCTTTCCGGTCAGCCGGAGAAAATTCTCGCCCTTGAGATGGGCGGTAATAACCCGCTAATTATCGATGAGGTGGCGGATATCGATGCCGCTGTCCATCTGACCATTCAGTCGGCGTTTGTCACTGCCGGGCAACGCTGCACCTGCGCCCGCCGTTTATTGCTGAAAAGTGGAACGCAGGGCGATGCATTTCTTGCTCGCCTGGTTGCCGTCAGCCAGCGGTTAACGCCGGGCACTTGGGATGACGAACCGCAGCCGTTTATTGGCGGGCTGATTTCTGAGCAGGCCGCACAGCAGGTGGTTACTGCCTGGCAGGAACTGGAGGCGATGGGCGGACGGCCCCTGCTTGCGCCGCGCTTATTACAAGCAGGGACATCGTTGCTGACGCCGGGGATCATTGAAATGACAGGCGTTACTGGCGTGCCGGATGAAGAAGTGTTTGGGCCGTTATTGCGCGTCTGGCGTTATGACAATTTCGATGAAGCGATTCGAATGGCGAATAACACTCGCTTCGGCCTCTCTTGCGGTCTGGTTTCCCCCGAGCGGGAAAAATTCGATCAACTGTTGCTGGAGGCACGGGCGGGGATTGTTAACTGGAACAAACCGCTTACCGGTGCTGCCAGTACCGCGCCATTCGGCGGCATTGGCGCTTCCGGCAATCATCGCCCCAGCGCCTGGTATGCCGCAGATTATTGTGCCTGGCCGATGGCAAGTCTGGAGTCGGACTCGTTAACGTTGCCCGCAACGCTTAACCCCGGGCTGGATTTTTCCGATGAGGTGGTGCGATGAACGCCTGGGAAGTCAATTTCGACGGGCTGGTAGGGCTGACGCACCATTACGCGGGCCTGTCGTTTGGTAATGAAGCCTCTACCCGTCACCGTTTTCAGGTGTCTAACCCGCGACTGGCGGCAAAACAGGGCTTACTGAAAATGAAAAAACTTGCCGATGCGGGATTCCCCCAGGCCGTGATCCCGCCGCACGAGCGTCCGTTTATTCCGGTGCTGCGTCAGTTGGGATTCAGTGGTAGCGATGAGCAGATACTGGAAAAAGTTGCACGCCAGGCACCGCACTGGCTTTCCAGCGTCAGTTCCGCTTCGCCAATGTGGGTAGCCAATGCGGCAACGATCGCGCCATCCGCCGATACGCTGGATGGCAAAGTACATCTCACCGTTGCCAACCTGAACAATAAATTTCACCGTTCGCTGGAAGCGCCCGTCACCGAATCGCTGTTAAAAGCGATTTTTAACGATGAAGAGAAATTCGCTGTCCATTCGGCGTTGCCGCAGGTGGCTTTGCTCGGTGACGAAGGAGCCGCGAATCATAATCGTCTCGGCGGTCATTACGGTGAACCGGGAATGCAGATTTTTGTTTACGGGCGAGAGGAGGGCAATGATACCCGACCGTCCCGCTATCCGGCGCGGCAGACTCGCGAAGCCAGCGAGGCGGTGGCAAGGCTGAATCAGGTGAATCCACAGCAGGTGATTTTCGCCCAGCAAAACCCCGACGTTATCGACCAGGGCGTTTTTCATAATGATGTGATTGCCGTGAGTAACCGCCAGGTGCTGTTTTGCCATCAACAGGCGTTCGCTCGCCAGTCACAGTTACTGGCAAACCTGCGTGCGCGGGTCAATGGTTTTATGGCGATAGAAGTTCCGGCGACTCAGGTTTCCGTGTCAGATGCGGTGTCTACTTATCTGTTTAACAGCCAACTGCTGAACCGCGATGATGGTTCCATGATGTTGGTGCTGCCTCAGGAATGTCGGGAACATGCTGGAGTATGGTGTTATCTCAATGAATTGCTTGCTGCCGATAACCCGATAAGCTCACTAAAAGTTTTTGATTTACGTGAAAGCATGGCGAATGGCGGTGGCCCGGCGTGCCTGCGGTTGCGCGTGGTGTTGACAGAAGAAGAACGCCGGGCGGTGAATCCGGCGGTGATGATGAACGATACGCTGTTTAATGCGCTCAATGACTGGGTGGATCGTTACTACCGCGATCGTCTTACTGCGGCGGATCTTGCCGATCCACAATTGCTGCGCGAAGGAAGGGAAGCGCTGGATACACTGACTCAATTATTGGATCTTGGTTCGGTTTATCCATTCCAGCGCGAGGGAGGGGGCAATGGATAATTTTCTTGCTCTAACCTTAACGGGTAAAAAACCGGTTATCACCGAGCGAGAAATCAACGGCGTTCGCTGGCGCTGGCTGGGCGATGGTGTGCTGGAACTGACGCCATTAACGCCACCGCAAGGCGCGCTGGTGATTTCAGCGGGGATCCACGGTAATGAGACGGCACCTGTGGAAATGCTGGACGCGTTGCTTGGCGCGATATCTCATGGCGAGATCCCGTTACGTTGGCGGTTACTGGTGATCCTCGGGAATCCTCCTGCGCTGAAGCAAGGGAAACGTTATTGCCATAGCGATATGAATCGAATGTTTGGCGGTCGTTGGCAACTGTTTGCTGAAAGCGGGGAAACCTGTCGGGCGCGCGAACTGGAGCAGTGCCTGGAAGATTTTTATGACCAGGGCAAAGAATCTGTGCGCTGGCACCTTGATCTACATACCGCAATTCGTGGCTCCTTGCATCCGCAGTTCGGTGTATTACCGCAACGCGACATTCCCTGGGACGAGAAATTTCTGACGTGGCTGGGTGCGGCGGGGCTGGAGGCGCTGGTGTTCCATCAGGAGCCTGGTGGTACGTTTACCCATTTCAGCGCCAGACATTTTGGCGCGCTGGCCTGTACGCTGGAACTTGGCAAAGCGTTGCCCTTTGGGCAAAACGATCTTCGCCAGTTTGCAGTAACTGCCAGCGCAATTGCTGCGCTGCTATCTGGTGAGAGTGTCGGTATCGTGAGAACATCGCCGCTCCGTTATCGGGTGGTTTCGCAAATTACTCGCCACTCGCCGTCCTTCGAAATGCATATGGCAAATGACACGCTGAATTTTATGCCGTTTGAGAAAGGAACATTGCTGGCGCAGGACGGGGAGGAACGTTTTACCGTAACCCATGATGTAGAGTATGTGTTATTTCCTAATCCGTTGGTAGCGTTGGGATTACGTGCGGGATTAATGCTCGAAAAAATAAGCTAATACTTGCCCGCAGAAATCATTCTGCGGGTATTAAGTTGCTTTCTTATAAATTAATACAGATTAATCCTGGTTATTTGCTTTATTTATCACCAGTCATCCGGTATAGTTCTTCATAATCTCTGCAAAATCATCGTGTTGTAATATTCTCTCATCACTCTCCATCAAATTTTCTTTTTTTCTCCATAATTGGCGCAAAAGTGTTTTTTACACTTTCATTGTTTTACCGTTGCTCTGATTAATTGACGCTAAAGTCAGTAAAGTTAATCTCGTCAACACGGCACGCTACTTAAGAAAGCCGTAATAAATAACTGAAAGGAAGGATATAGAATATGCGTAAATTAACTGCACTGTTTGTTGCCTCTACCCTGGCTCTTGGCGCGGCTAACCTGGCCCATGCCGCAGACACCACTACTGCAGCACCGGCTGACGCGAAGCCGATGATGCACCATAAAGGCAAGTTCGGTCCGCATGAGGACATGATGTTCAAAGACCTGAACCTGACCGACGCGCAGAAACAGCAGATCCGCGAAATCATGAAAGGCCAGCGTGACCAGATGAAACGTCCGCCGCTGGAAGAACGCCGCGCAATGCATGACATCATTGCCAGCGATACCTTCGATAAAGCAAAAGCTGAAGCGCAGATCGCAAAAATGGAAGAACAGCGCAAAGCTAACATGCTGGCGCACATGGAAACCCAGAACAAGATTTACAACATCCTGACGCCGGAACAGAAAAAGCAATTTAATGCTAATTTTGAGAAGCGTCTGACAGAACGTCCAGCGGCAAAAGGTAAAATGCCTGCAACTGCTGAATAATCTTTCAGCCAAAAAACGTAAGACCGCCGGTCTTGTCCACTACCTTGCAGTAATGCGGTGGACAGGATCGGCGGTTTTCTTTTCTCTTCTCAAACAGATGCAAAAAAAGCCTGATCGCCACTAACGTAAATCACCCGAGTTGCCGATAACCATCCACGGTTACCTGAACGATAACAATGAAAAGAACGGGCCGGGAGCGGGTATGGAATACTTTGATATGCGTAAAATGTCGGTGAATCTGTGGCGAAACGCTGCCGGTGAAACGCGCGAAATTTGCACTTTCCCACCGGCAAAACGTGATTTTTACTGGCGTGCCAGCATTACATCCATCGCGGCGAATGGGGAGTTTTCTTTGTTTCCCGGTATGGAAAGGATAGTGACGTTGCTGGAAGGCGGCGAGATGTTCCTTGAAAGCGCAGACCGCTTTAACCATACCTTAAAACCGTTACAACCTTTTTCCTTTGCAGCGGATCTGGTGGTAAAAGCGAAACTGACGGCAGGGCAGATGTCGATGGATTTCAACATCATGACACGCCTGGATGTCTGTAAGGCGAAAGTCAGAATTGCCGAACGTACGTTTACCACCTTTGGTTCACGCGGCGGGGTGGTGTTTGTAATAAACGGGGCGTGGCAATTGGGCGACAAACTGCTCACTACCGACCAAGGCGCGTGCTGGTTCGATGGCAGGCACACCCTGCGGCTTTTGCAACCGCAAGGTAAACTGTTGTTCAGTGAAATCAACTGGCTTGCTGGTCATTCACCGGACCAAGTTCAGTAATTTCATAGTTACCGGAAAGCAGCGGCTTACAAAGAATTTTATAACCGTCGTGATCAAACCCGGCGGGTGCCCGAATTAACGTTGTCGCTTCTTTCAGCGAATTAACCGCCCCCAGCCACAGCCAGTTTTGAATAATATGATATTGAGTCATTTCCGGGTGCTGTTCTTTCAATGCCACCGCGCCTTGCCAAGGCCAACACACCACCCGCAAACGCTCCAGAGCCTGGCGCAAGCGTAGCGCATGTTCCTCATGGCTCTCTTTACCGCAACACGCCCCGGCGCAACGTTTTAATGCAGAACGAAAACATGCACGACCGCGGCTTAACGGTTCCAGTCCCAACAGGCCATAACAAAGTTTTTGTTCATCGGCGATGGTCTGCAATGCTTGCAAAGCTGCGCGCCTATTGGCAAACAGGCCAAACAGGTTGGAGGCTCGTGAAAAATCCACCTCTTTGGCATACACCACATCAACACGCTTTTCATTTAATTGCAGGGCGCATAGCTGGCGATTGCGGCGCAAGCGTTTATTAAACAGCGGCTGCTGCTCTTTGATTAATCGCGCTTCAAGGAGTAGAGCGCCGATTTCACCGGCGGTACATATCCAGCTGATGCGTCGGGATTGTCGCAGCATGGCGGCTTCATCCGGGGTGCGTAAATGAGAAAGCACCCGACTGCGGATATTAACGCTTTTGCCGATATAGAGCGGCATGGTGTCACTTTCGCCATGAAACAGATACACCCCTGGTCGGGTGGGTAAGTCATTAAGGAATGAACGTAAATGTTCGGGATATTCATAAATTGCCGCAGCTTCAAATTCGAGCCGCGGAGAAGTTAAACGCCGTACCACTGTTGACTCCGAATGCTGGTTATCTATCCAGTGTAACAGGCGGAGAGCGATTAAAAAAGAGGCGGGGCGATGACAAAGGTTATACCGTCTGACGTGCTACGCCTGTCAGGCCTATTCGACTCCTGCAATGTATTGAATTTGCATAGTTTTGTAGGTCGAGTAAGGCGTTCACGCCGCATCCGGCGTGAACAAAGTACTCTTTTTCGCACAAACCAATATGTGCAAATTATTACTTTTTCCAGAAATCATCGAAAACGGTAATTGGCGGACGGCGTTTATGTTCGGTTTTCAGATACCAGTTCTCTATTGTTCTGGCGACCTGTTCAGGTACGTTTTTCCCTTCCAGATAGTCGTCGATATTGTCATAGGTCACGCCGAGTGCCACTTCATCTGGTAGAGAAGGGCGATCATCTTCAAGATCGGCCGTTGGCGCTTTCTTATAAAGGTGTTCCGGGCAACCTAATGCCGCCAGTAACTGTTTACCCTGACGTTTGTTGAGACGATACAGCGGATTAATGTCCGTACCGCCGTCACCATATTTAGTGAAGAATCCGGTAATGGCTTCTGCTGCATGATCGGTGCCCACCACGACACCGCTGGTCATACCCGCAATGCTATATTGTGCTTTCATCCGCTCACGCGCTTTTTCATTGCCACGGACAAAATCGCTCAGTTCAATGCCCGCTTCGCGCAGCGCCTGTTCGCTGGCGAGTACCGCGCCCTTGATATTAACGGTTAATACGCGATCCGGTTGAATAAAGGCAATGGCATCCTGGCAATCTTGTTCGTCAGCCTGGACACCATAGGGCAGGCGTACGGCAATAAATTGCAGTGATTCGTTGCCGGTTTCCTGGCGCAGCTCATTAATCGCCATCTGGCACAGCTTACCGGCAAGCGTGGAGTCCTGACCGCCGCTGATCCCGAGCACCAGTGATTTAATGAACGGATAAGTTTGCAGGTAGCTTTTCAGAAAATCGATACTACGACGAATTTCCTCTTCAGCATTAATCTGCGGTTTTGCGCCCAGCGCCTTTATTATTTGTTGTTGCAATGTCATTGAACCCCTCCAGACAGAAAAAACAAAACTTCCTTAAAGCTAACCCGTTGCTACTGAAACGACAAGCGACAGCGGGCTGAATGGTGGTTAAAACGTCATACAGGAATCCTCTGAAAGCGGAGCCGTTTCGTTCACGGGCTTGAAAAAGCGCCCAATGTATTCCAGGCTTATCTAACACGCTGATAAACAAGAGGACGGAATATGAACAAGAATATGGCAGGAATTCTGAGTGCAGCGGCGGTATTAACCATGCTGGCGGGTTGTACGGCTTATGATCGTACCAAAGACCAGTTTGTACAGCCTGTGGTGAAAGACGTCAAAAAAGGCATGAGCCGGGCGCAGGTTGCACAAATTGCGGGTAAACCTTCGTCTGAAGTGAGCATGATCCATGCTCGTGGTACTTGCCAGACCTACATCCTGGGTCAACGTGATGGTAAAGCAGAAACCTACTTTGTCGCGTTAGATGATACCGGACATGTCATCAACTCCGGTTATCAGACCTGTGCTGAATACGACACTGATCCGCAGGCTACGAAGTAATCACTTCGGCTGAAAGCTTGAGTAACAACGGAAACCGGCCATTGCGCCGGTTTTTTTTGGCCTGTGTTCTTAATTATCTTCGCGAATTATTTGCCCGAAATGTGAAGAGGGTCATAACCACAGGTCAAGGAGAGACAATTTATCAGGTCAAAGAAATACTATTGCTCAGGCCTATACCGTATACTCCTTTCAGCCACAAAAAAAGTCATGTTGGTTTCGCAAGTTACCCAGAGCATGGAAGCAGGTTAAGGCTTGCGGAGTGTCTGGCTGACAGATAATCGTCGATGAGGGCAGTTTTATGGAAAAGAAACACATTTATCTGTTTTGTTCTGCGGGCATGTCTACCTCTTTACTGGTATCAAAAATGCGCGCACAGGCAGAAAAATATGAAGTTCCGGTCATTATTGAAGCATTTCCGGAAACACTGGCTGGTGAAAAAGGTCAGAATGCCGATGTCGTGTTATTAGGGCCGCAGATTGCTTATATGTTGCCCGAAATCCAGCGTTTGTTACCCAACAAACCGGTTGAAGTAATTGACTCGCTGCTTTATGGCAAAGTCGATGGTTTAGGCGTGCTTAAGGCTGCGGTTGCAGCGATTAAAAAAGCCGCAGCAAATTAATTTATTTTAAATTTCCCGTCAAAGAGTTATTTCATAAATCAATACCGCAATATTTAAATTGCGGTTTTTAAGGGTATTTTTCTATGAGTAATGTTATTGCATCGCTTGAAAAGGTACTCCTCCCTTTTGCAGTTAAAATAGGAAAGCAGCCACACGTTAATGCAATCAAAAATGGCTTTATTCGCTTAATGCCGTTAACCCTTGCGGGGGCCATGTTTGTATTAATTAACAACGTTTTTCTAAGCTTTGGGGAGGGGTCGTTTTTTTATTCCTTAGGTATTCGCCTGGATGCCTCAACCATTGAAACACTTAATGGTCTGAAAGGTATTGGCGGCAACGTATATAACGGAACATTAGGGATAATGTCTTTAATGGCCCCGTTCTTTATTGGCATGGCGCTGGCAGAAGAGCGTAAAGTCGATGCGCTGGCGGCCGGGTTGTTATCCGTTGCAGCATTTATGACCGTCACCCCATATAGTGTCGGTGAGGCCTATGCGGTTGGCGCAAACTGGTTAGGTGGGGCGAATATCATCTCCGGGATTATTATTGGCCTGGTGGTGGCAGAAATGTTTACCTTTATTGTTCATCGTAACTGGGTCATTAAGTTACCTGATAGCGTTCCGACATCGGTTTCGCGCTCTTTCTCAGCATTAATTCCTGGTTTTATTATTCTTTCCGTGATGGGGATTATTGCCTGGGCGTTGAATACCTGGGGCACCAACTTCCATCAGATCATTATGGATACCATCTCAACCCCACTGGCATCGTTGGGTAGCGTGGTAGGCTGGGCCTATGTGATCTTTGTTCCACTGCTCTGGTTCTTCGGTATTCATGGCGCGCTGGCGCTGACCGCACTGGACAACGGCATTATGACGCCTTGGGCGCTGGAAAATATCGCGACCTATCAGCAATATGGTTCCGTCGAAGCGGCGCTGGCAGCCGGTAAGACCTTCCATATCTGGGCCAAGCCGATGCTGGACTCCTTTATTTTCCTTGGTGGCAGTGGTGCGACTTTAGGCCTGATCCTGGCTATCTTTATCGCCTCTCGACGTGCTGATTATCGTCAGGTGGCAAAACTGGCGCTGCCGTCTGGCATCTTCCAGATTAACGAACCGATTCTGTTTGGTCTGCCAATTATCATGAACCCGGTGATGTTTATCCCGTTTGTACTGGTACAACCGATTCTGGCGGCAATCACCCTGGCAGCGTACTACATGGGCATTATTCCACCGGTGACCAATATTGCACCGTGGACCATGCCAACCGGTCTGGGAGCCTTCTTTAACACCAACGGTAGCGTCGCCGCATTGCTGGTCGCACTCTTCAACCTTGGTATCGCAACGTTAATTTATCTGCCCTTTGTTGTGGTCGCTAACAAAGCACAAAACGCGATTGATAAAGAAGAGAGCGAAGAAGATATCGCTAACGCCCTGAAATTTTAATCGATGCCGGTACGGGTAATCGTGCCGGTAAGAATAGAGAGGAACGATGTATGATGGATCTCGATAATATTCCCGATACGCAAACGGAAGCTGAAGAGCTGGAAGAAGTGGTGATGGGGCTTATCATCAACTCCGGACAAGCGCGTAGCCTGGCGTATGCGGCACTGAAACAGGCGAAGCAGGGCGATTTTGCCGCAGCAAAAGCGATGATGGATCAGTCACGGATGGCATTGAATGAAGCGCATCTGGTACAGACGAAACTGATTGAAGGCGATGCTGGCGAAGGTAAGATGAAAGTGAGTCTGGTGCTGGTCCACGCTCAGGATCATTTAATGACGTCCATGCTTGCGCGTGAACTGATTACTGAATTAATTGAGCTTCATGAAAAACTGAAGGCATAAGGAGTCGATGATGCAGCCAGTGATTAACGCGCCGGAAATTGCCACTGCCCGAGAACAGCAGTTGTTTAATGGCAAAAACTTCCATGTGTTTATCTATAATAAAACTGAGAGTATCAGCGGACTGCATCAGCACGACTATTATGAATTTACTCTGGTATTAACCGGGCGTTATTTCCAGGAGATTAACGGTAAGCGCGTGTTACTGGAACGGGGCGATTTTGTTTTTATTCCGTTAGGTTCGCACCATCAAAGTTTTTATGAGTTTGGTGCCACGCGTATATTGAACGTTGGGATCAGTAAACGCTTTTTTGAGCAGCATTACCTGCCGTTGTTGCCTTATTGCTTTGTAGCTTCGCAGGTATACCGGACCAATAACGCTTTTCTCACCTATGTGGAAACAGTGATTTCTTCATTGAATTTCCGCGAAACAGGGCTGGAAGAGTTTGTTGAGATGGTTACTTTTTATGTCATTAACCGTTTACGTCATTACCGCGAAGAACAGGTGATTGATGATATACCGCAGTGGCTGAAAAGTACGGTAGAAAAAATGCATGATAAAGAGCAGTTCAGTGAGTCGGCGCTGGAGAATATGGTGACGTTGTCAGCCAAATCACAGGAATATTTGACGCGAGCGACTCAACGATATTATGGTAAAACGCCAATGCAGATTATTAATGAAATCCGTATTAATTTTGCCAAAAAACAACTGGAAATGACCAACTATTCAGTGACGGATATTGCGTTTGAGGCCGGTTATAGTAGCCCGAGCTTGTTTATTAAAACGTTTAAGAAATTAACGTCCTTTACGCCTAAGAGCTATCGTAAGAAATTGACTGAATTTAATCAGTAAGTCGTTATACCTGACAATTCACATATCTGTCCTGTTGCTGGATTATTTATGTCCGGGGGGCAGATATGCCAGATATCAGTATTCTGTACTGAAGGGAGAAATTATGAGCCAGAAATTAAAAGTCGTCACTATTGGTGGCGGGAGCAGCTATACCCCGGAGTTACTGGAAGGATTTATTAAGCGTTATCACGAATTGCCGGTCAGCGAATTATGGCTGGTGGATGTCGAAGGTGGTAAAGCGAAACTGGATATTATTTTTGATCTCTGCCAACGGATGATTGATAACGCTGGCGTCCCGATGAAGCTTTATAAAACGCTGGATCGCCGCGAAGCATTGAAAGATGCTGATTTCGTTACTACCCAACTGCGCGTTGGCCAATTACCGGCGCGGGAACTGGATGAACGTATTCCATTAAGTCATGGTTATCTTGGTCAGGAAACTAACGGCGCGGGCGGTCTGTTTAAAGGTCTGCGTACCATTCCGGTGATTTTTGACATCGTAAAAGATGTCGAAGAACTATGTCCGAATGCATGGGTGATTAACTTCACTAACCCGGCGGGAATGGTCACTGAAGCCGTTTATCGTCATACCGGATTTAAACGCTTTATCGGCGTGTGTAATATTCCGATCGGCATGAAGATGTTTATTCGCGATGTTCTGATGCTGAAAGACAGCGATGATTTATCTATCGATCTGTTCGGCCTCAACCATATGGTGTTCATTAAGGATGTGCTGGTAAATGGCAAATCACGCTTTGCCGAATTGCTTGATGGTGTGGCATCCGGGCAGTTAAAAGCATCTGGCGTTAAAAATATTTTCGATCTGCCATTTAGCGAAGGCTTAATTCGTTCTCTGAATCTGTTGCCGTGTTCTTATTTGCTTTATTACTTCAAGCAAAAAGAGATGCTGGCTATTGAAATGGGCGAATACTACAAAGGCGGCGCACGAGCGCAGGTCGTACAGAAAGTCGAGAAACAACTTTTTGAGCTATATAAAAACCCGGAGTTGAAAGTTAAGCCGAAAGAACTGGAACAGCGCGGTGGGGCTTATTATTCTGATGCTGCGTGCGAAGTGATCAACGCTATCTATAACGACAAGCAAGCAGAACATTACGTTAATATCCCGCATCATGGGCATATTGATAATATTCCGGCAGACTGGGCGGTAGAAATGACCTGTACGCTGGGGCGCGATGGCGCGACGCCACATCCGCGCATTACGCATTTCGATGATAAAGTGATGGGGCTGATTCACACCATCAAAGGCTTCGAGATTGCTGCCAGCAACGCCGCACTTAGTGGAGAATTTAACGATGTCTTACTGGCGCTAAACCTTAGTCCGTTGGTGCATTCCGATCGCGATGCTGAGCTGCTGGCACGCGAGATGATTCTGGCGCACGAGAAATGGCTGCCAAATTTTGCCGACTGCATCGCAGAGCTTAAAAAAGCACATTAACCGAGGCTGATTATGGAACGCTTACTGATTGTTAATGCTGATGATTTTGGCTTAAGCAAAGGTCAGAACTACGGCATTATCGAGGCCTGTCGCAATGGGATTGTCACGTCGACGACGGCGCTGGTGAATGGGCAGGCTATTGACCATGCGGTGCAGTTGAGCCGTGATGAACCGAGTCTGGCCATAGGGATGCACTTTGTCCTTACTATGGGCAAGCCTCTGACAGCTATGCCGGGGTTAACCCGCGATGGTGTGCTGGGAAAATGGATCTGGCAGTTGGCAGAAGAAGATGCTTTACCGCTGGAAGAAATTACTCAGGAGCTCGCCAGTCAGTATTTGCGTTTCATTGAGCTATTTGGACGCAAACCTACGCATCTTGATAGCCATCATCATGTGCATATGTTCCCGCAGATTTTCCCGATTGTTGCCAGGTTTGCGGCTGAAGAGGGGATTGCGTTGCGCATCGACCGTCAGTCGCTTTCTAAGGATGGTGATTTACCGGCTAATCTGCGCAGTTCGCAGGGATTCAGTAGCGCGTTTTATGGTGAAGAGATTAGCGAGACACTGTTCCTGCAAGTGCTTGATGACTCCAGTCATCGCGGCGAGCGCTCGCTGGAAGTGATGTGCCACCCGGCGTTTATCGATAATACGATTCGCCAGAGTGCTTATTGCTTCCCTCGGTTAACGGAACTGGATGTGCTGACTTCAGCGTCGTTGAAATATGCGATTGCTGAGCGTGGTTATCGGTTGGGTAGTTATCATGATGTGTAAGTAAGGTGGTAAGGTCACTCCCCAGGGGGCGTGACCTTATCCATATTTACGCCGGAATTTTGTCAATCTTAGGAATGCGTGACCACACGCGGTGTGCTGCCATCAGAGTTAACAGTTCATCCATAAAACTACCGTCGGCGCTGTCAGCTTCCACAATCCCTTCCTCACCCTGGTCAGAGACCTTGATTGTTGCTTTAAACTTACGCGCGTCTCCCGCCAGCGCAATCGGTTTAAGGTGTTTGTAGGCTTCCATCAGGTAGTAGTTGGCATCGCCGTTGTCAGCGATATCCGCGATATTGCCGCAAGGGACAATAACCGCATCGACCGTCAGCGAAGGCGCACCGGCAAAGGTAGCAGCTATAGGCAACACCGTACCGTCATCCGCAGTCACTTCACCCATTCGGGAGTAGAGCAGTTTGGCATGAACGCCTTTGGCCTTCAGCGCCTTGAGAATGGCCAGAAGGTCTGCCGATCTGACTTCATCATTAAGCAAAATCGCTACCACGCGACCTTTTACATCACCGTCAGGAATGGCGTACAGACTTAAGGATGGATCCTTTTTCAGACCGTTGACGTCCGGAGGCGGGGTGATATTCAGCTGGTCGTCAGTCAGTTCGATACCGAGATTTTTCGCCACCGCCTGGGCCAGAGTGAGATCAATATGCGCCAGCTGGTCAACAACGCGCTCACGAATATACGGCCGAACTACTTTGCTTAACTCAAAACTGAAACCATCGACAATATGGCGCTGCTCGAATGGCGTCTGACTTAGCCAGAACAGACGCGGATGGGAATAATATTCGCCAAACGATGGACTGCGCTCGCGAACTTTATTGCCTTCCACGCGTTCCTGGTATGATTCAAAACCGCCACGTTTTGGCCCCGGCGGTGTTTCGCGCGGCCAGTTATCGTTGATCGAGTTCGGTTCGTAATTCGCCGGGTTAGTGTCGATCCCCATACGATGCATGCCGTCACGCTGGAAATTATGGTAAGGGCAGGTCGGGCGGTTAATCGGAATTTCATGGAAATTCGGCCCACCAAGACGACTGATTTGTGTATCGGTATAAGAGAACAAACGCCCCTGCAATAACGGGTCGTTGGTGAAATCCAGACCGGGGACAATATGCCCTGGATGGAAAGCCACCTGTTCGTTTTCAGCAAAGAAGTTATCCGGATTACGATTGAGCACCATTTTGCCGACACGCTGAACGGGCACCAATTCTTCCGGGATAAGTTTGGTTGGATCGAGAAGATCGAAGTCGAACTTGAATTCGTCTTCTTCAGGAATCAACTGGAAGCCCAGTTCGTATTCAGGAAAATCGCCTGCTTCAATCGCTTCCCACAACTCGCGGCGGTGGAAGTCCGGGTCACGTCCGGTTAGTTTTTGTGCTTCATCCCAAACGAGTGAGGCTTTACCTGCCAGTGGTTTCCAGTGGAAACGTACGAACGTTGCCTTCCCTTCGGCATTAATCAGGCGGAAGGTATGAATACCGAAGCCTTCCATAGTGCGGTAACTGCGCGGGATACCGCGATCCGACATTGCCCACATCACGTTGTGCAGAGTTTCAGGTTGCAGAGAAACATAATCCCAGAAAGTATCGTGGGCACTTTGCCCTTGTGGAACTGCCCAGTGCGGTTCTGGTTTTACCGCATGAACAAAATCGGGGAATTTATGCGCATCCTGGATAAAGAAGATTGGCGTGTTATTGCCAACGAGGTCAAAAATACCCTCTTCAGTATAGAACTTGGTGGCAAAGCCACGGATATCACGTACGGTATCGGCAGAGCCAGCGCCGCCCTGAACGGTAGAGAACCTAACAAATACTGGGGTGATTTTGTTCGTATCTGAGAGGAAATCCGCTTTGGTGATATCGCTTAAGCTTTTATATGGCTGGAAATAACCGTGAGCTGCTGATCCGCGTGCATGAACAATACGTTCCGGGATGCGCTCATGGTCAAAGTGAGTGATTTTCTCGCGCAGAATAAAATCTTCCAGCAGAGTTGGACCACGGCTACCGGCACGCAGTGAGTTTTGATCGTCGGCGATGCGCACGCCCTGATTAGTGGTCAGCGCATAATTTTCACTGCCTTTGCGTACGTCTTCCAGAGAATTAAGTTTTTCGTTACGCGTATCAGGGGCTTTCAGGCTCCCTGGGGCGGTAGGTTGTGCACCAGGCGGTGTTGGTTCAGCCGCTGGACGATGAGATCCGTCTTCAGGTGCCAGTGAGTCCATCCCCGGTTTCGCTTCGCTGGAATCGTGTAGTGGTGACTGGTGCTGATGTGGGTTCTTTTCGTTATGTTGCGACATTGAACTCGTCTCCTTAAATTATTACTGAAAGGGCCGCTGTTTTGGTCAAAAAACCCTCTAACTATAGACCACCAGCCAGATCCCGCTTCGGAAACTATTCTGGAAACGGTGTTATGAAATACACGCAAAGCGGGACGTACAGGGGCTAAATCGGCTAAACTACAGTTTTTCTGATTTTTAATATGCGTTTAGTGAAGCCAGTAATGAAGAAACCGCTCCGTCAGCAAAACCGCCAGATTATTAGCTATGTCCCACGCACGGAACCCGCGCCGCCAGAACATGCGATAAAGATGGATTCGTTTCGAGATGTCTGGATGCTGCGTGGCAAATATGTTGCGTTTGTACTGATGGGGGAGTCATTTCTGCGCTCACCGGCGTTTACTGTGCCTGAATCCGCCCAGCGTTGGGCAAATCAGATCCGCCAGGAAAATGAGGTCGAAGAATAAAAAAACACCTGTCGGGATGACAGGCGTTTAACGTAACAAATCAGGATTAACGGTGTGCCAGTTCGGCGTCGTCTTCGCTATCCAGAATGGCTTTATCGGTTTGCTTCAGCCACTGGCTGGTCAGCGTGCCAGCGGTCATCGAGCCACTAACGTTTAGCGCCGTACGGCCCATGTCGATAAGCGGTTCAACGGAGATTAACAATGCCACCAGTGTTACCGGCAGGCCCATCGCAGGCAGCACAATCAGTGCGGCGAAAGTTGCACCACCACCGACACCGGCAACGCCTGCGGAACTAACGGTGACAATACCGACCAGCGTCGCAATCCACATCGGGTCCAGCGGGTTAATGCCCACCGTAGGCGCAACCATCACCGCCAGCATTGCCGGATACAAACCGGCACAACCGTTCTGACCAATGGTCGCACCGAAAGAGGCGGCGAAACTGGCGATGGATTCAGGAACACCCAGACGACGCGTTTGTGCTTCCACATTCAGTGGGATAGAAGCAGCACTGGAACGGCTGGTAAAGGCAAACGTCAGTACTGGCCATACCTTACGGAAGTACTTCAGCGGGCTCACGCCATTAATGCCCAGCAGAAGGCCATGCACTGCAAACATAATCAGCAGACCGAGGTAGGACGCGACAACGAAACTTCCCAGTTTGATGATGTCTTGCAGGTTAGAACCTGCAACCACTTTGGTCATCAGCGCCAGAACACCGTAAGGGGTCAACTGCATGACCAGGCGAACCAGTTTCATCACCCAGCTTTGCAGGGTATCGATAGCGGTTAAGACGCGTTCACCTTTCGGCGCATCATCCTTCAGCAGTTTCAGCGCAGCTACGCCGAGGAATGCGGCAAAAATTACCACGCTGATAATTGACGTCGGATTGGCTCCGGTCAGATCGGCAAACGGGTTTTTCGGGATAAAGGACAAGACCAGCTGCGGAACGCTCAGGTCAGAGACTTTACCAACATAGTTACTTTCGATGGCGTTCAGACGTGCAGTTTCTGCACCACCCTGAACCAGACCTTCAGCCGTCAAACCAAACAGGTTGGTGACCAGCACACCAACCAGCGCTGCAATCAGCGTGGTAAACAAAAGCGTACCGATGGTCAGAAAACTGATTTTGCCTAACTGAGATGCGTTATGCAGACGGGCAACCGCACTTAAAATGGAGGCAAATACCAGCGGCATGACGATCATTTGCAGTAACTGAACATAGCCGTTACCAACAATGTTAAACCACTGTACAGAATCTTTAAGTACCTGGCTGTCAGAACCATAAATGGTATGCAGGGCAAGGCCAAAAACCACACCCATCACAAGACCCACCAGCACTTTTTTCGCCAGACTCCACTGTTTGTGGCGGGTTTGAGCCAGCGCAAACAGCAGTACAACGAACACCACGATGTTCGCAATTAATGGAAAGTTCATCCCCGTTCTCCTGATCTTATTATTTCTATCACTGTGTAGCAGTCATAGTGTTGGCGCAAGATTAACAGAACTGTGAGCTGGCTCTTATATTCAAATGGAATTGCTTATTCCAGAAAGGCGATTTTTGCCTTTTTAGTATTCAACCTGATGCTTAATAAGCCGATGAAACTGGATCTGTAAGGTATTGATCATTTGCGATGACCAACGAACAGCGCTGTTTTCGGGTAATGAATGGGGCATCCATACCGACCAGACAAATAATGCCATGCAGATAAAACGTTCCAGTTGGTTGCCCTTTTGGGGAACCAGGATAGGCAAGCGGAAACGCCAGCGGCATGGCCAGAGCAGGGGAACACCGGCGGGTGTCAGCATATCGGCAAGTATGTGGCTCAAATAACCCAGCACCATACCCTGCAACGCATCAGCCGGAATGAACCAGCTTTCAGGAACCTTAAGGTAAAAGGTTGCCAGCAGCGCAAATACCGCCAGCAGGCTGTGGGTAAAACCACGATGCCCAAAAGCGCGGGCGATCGGTTTTGATATCCACTTTAATCGCTGCCCAAGAAACGACTTTGGGTGATCGATGTCCGGTAACAAACATGTCAGGATTGCGGAAGGGACAATATGCCACCAGTCACCCTGTGCCAGCACGGGCGTCAGCTCGGCATTTTTGGCAAATACCGCACAAGCAATAGAAAAGAGAAGGTGACCTTCCGCCGTCATGATAAAACTCACTAAACTGTCGATACGTACAGTATAGGGTTTTTATACAGTGCACGGAAGTGGTGACGGTGTAACTCTTTCTCTTAAATTGGCGATTAATCCGTCAGTTGAATGCAAATTCAGATAAAGAACCAGGGGCAGTGTGATCACTGCCCCCTGGTCATTAACCGAGAAGGTCTTTTGCGGTGAGTTCTGTCAGCGATGAGAGTTTGACGTTTGCTAATACAAAACGTGGATCATTTTGCGCTTCTGGCGCAGGAACGACGATGGAACGCATGCGGGCTGCTTTAGAGGCGATCATGCCATTTACCGAATCTTCCAGTGCCACGCAGGTCAGAGGGTCAACCCCCAGTTTTGCTGCGCAGTTGAGATATACTTGCGGATGCGGCTTGCTGTAAGGCAATTTTTCAGCCGAGGCGAGGGCATCGAAACTGTCGCGTAAATCAAACATGGTCAATACTTTTTCCAGCATATGCAGCGGTGACGCGGAGGCCAGCCCCACCAATAAACCTTGTTCTTTGCATAACGCAACGGCTTCACGCACACCTGGCAATAATGGACGTGTCTCTTCAACCAGTGAAATGGCACGGGCAATAACTTGTTCTACTACTTCCTGACGGCTTGGCCCATTCCATGGTTGCCGGGCGTACCAAAGATCGACCACCATATCGATGCGTAAACCTAAGGTGTCCGGCAGCTCGTTACGACGGGAGATATCCACCCCCAGGCTTGCCATCACATCCAGTTCGGCTCGATCCCATAAAGGTTCTGAGTCGATAAGTAATCCATCCATATCAAAAATTGCAGCAAGAATCTGACGCGGGGTTGACATTACAACCTCTCCTTTAGAGCATTATATGTAAGGTATTAAGCCGTGCTTATGATTAAGCGCCTATCATATCGCCTTTAAAGAATGGGCGAAAACAGATATCTACAGGTAAACTAAGTGAAACGACGCGTCTTAATCAAGGAGAACTCATGACGTATCAACAAGCTGGACGCATTGCTGTTTTGAAAAGGATTTTGGGTTGGGTGATTTTTATACCTGCATTGATCTCTACATTGATTTCTTTGCTGAAATTTATGAATACCCGGCAGGAAAACCAGGAAGGCATTAATGCGGTCATGCTCGACTTTACTCATGTCATGATCGATATGATGCAGGCGAATACGCCTTTTTTGAATCTGTTCTGGTACAACTCTCCGACGCCCACTTTTAATGGTGGCGTAAACGTTATGTTCTGGGTGATTTTCATCCTGATTTTTGTCGGACTGGCGTTGCAGGATTCCGGAGCCCGGATGAGTCGCCAGGCGCGCTTCTTGCGGGAAGGTGTTGAAGATCAACTCATTCTGGAAAAAGCCAAAGGGGAAGAGGGGCTAACGCGTGAACAAATTGAGTCACGTATTGTTGTTCCGCACCATACTATTTTCCTGCAGTTTTTCTCGCTGTATATCCTGCCGCTTATTTGTATTGCTGCAGGTTATGTGTTCTTTTCTCTGCTTGGGTTTATTTAATCAAAAGGCCGCACGGAGCGGCCATTATCCTCAACCCATATCATGCTGCTAATAATCTATCCAGTGACTGCTGAGCAATAACCAAATGCTGACCGCCAAATAACCTTGCACGATTTAACAGCGTGTAGAGTTGGTAAACCGGTTGACGTTCAAGGAAATCGGCAGGTAGCGGGGATACTGACTGATAGCCGTCATAGATTTGTGGCGGCTGTTCAGTATGCAGCGGTAACATCGCCAGGTCGCACTCTCGGTCACCCCAGTAACAGGCCGGGTCGAAAATGTACGGGCCATCCGGACCCAGCGCACAGTTGCCGGACCATAAATCGCCGTGCAACAGAGAAGGCTGCGGTTGATGCGAGGCAAGACGCTGCTGAATATGCTCGACGATGGCATCGATATTGCCGAAAGCGATCCCTTTTTCTGCCGCCAGTTCCAGCTGCCAGCCAATCCGTTGTTCAGCAAAAAAAGTTGACCAGCGACGTTGCCAGGTGTTGGGCTGTGGAGTTGTAGAGAGCGCGTTATCGAAATCGAGGCCAAATTGTGGTTGGTCGCTCCATTGATGTAAACGCGCAATTTGCTGACCAAGAATAAATGCATTATGCGCATCCAGCGGGCGAGGTGGGAGATAATCCATCACCAGAAAACTGTAGTCACGGTCAGCGCCAACTGCCCAAACCTTAGGCACGGTGACGGTTTTACTACGCGACAGTAACTCCAGTTGGTCGGCTTCGGCGGTAAAACCGGGAAGCAGTTCCCTTTCATCACATTTGACGAAAAAGTCACGTCCTGCATAGCGCAAATGCCATGCGGCATGGACTTCTCCGCCAGGCAGTTCATTACGCAGTTCGATTTCACCTTCACCTAACTGCTCGCTCAAAAGACGACTGATTGCCTGCCACATGATGTCTCTCCCATGTTGTCTGCCAGATCATAAGGTTAGCGCAAGAATGTGGTGTAAAAACACGAGCTAACGCACACCACAGACTGATTATTGCCCAAAAACCATTTATTTTCTGTTGCTATTCCATTCCTCCCAGGTCGTGATGGTGATTTCAGGATCTTTGCCGGTTGCACTGTGGGTAAGCCCCGAAACCAGTTCTCTAATATCTTCTTCATTTTGGGTACTGATAAGTCCAAAAGTGTTAGTCCCCAGCTCATGGATATTTCCATCATCATCCGTCATGGTGAGCAAAAAACCGTCGCGAGTCAGGTAATTATTCAACTCGTTAATTTCAGTCAATGTATCCTCATGCAACATGACGGTTATTACATAACGGACAAGATCGCCACTGGCCATAGTTCACCCCTTTGTTATCACATGACTTTTGAGCATAGTCGGAGAAACGCGTTGCCGACAGGTTGGTGGTGATTCCCCCAATGCAGGGGGAATGTTTTTGTTAGCGGGAAAGGTAAGCGTAAATTTTTTGCGTATCGTCATGGGAGCACAGGCGTGTTCCCTGGTTGAGTGTGGCTGCACTCCCCGCAGCTACGCCAAAACGGACCATCTCTTCAAGAGAAGCATTTTCTGCCAGTTTAAGTGTCATCGCGCCGACCATGCTGTCACCAGCGCCAACGGTACTCTGGCTTTTCACCGGTGGTGGCACCACCTGAATGCAGTTTTCACTATCAACGCCCAGCGCCCCTTGTGGACCCAGGGAAACGACAACCCGTTTGGCCTTGCCGCTATTAACGATTTCCTGCGCGGCTTTGCGGACATCGTCTGGCTGGGTGAGTTCGCGATTCACCAGCGCACTGAGTTCTTTGTGGTTAGGCTTAACCAACTCGATGTTACCAATCGCCAGTGCTGCACTTAACGCTTCGCCAGAACTGTCGACGATGCAGCGGATCCCTTGTTTTTGCGCAGCGGAAATCAGTTGGGTTAATTTTTCCAGCTTCACACCTGGCGGCAGGCTTCCGCTTATGACCAGGATGGCCCCGGATTCAATTTCCAGAACTTGCTCTTCGAGCTGGCGAAACTCATCTTCATTTAATGCCGCGCCTGGCATAACAAAACGATACTGCTCACCGCTTGCTTCCACATGTACGTGTAAATTCTGCCGGGTCCAGTCTTTGGCTTCTACAGTAGCGACGGGGACATTTTCATCCGCCAACAGTGAAACCAGATGTTCGCCGGTCGCGCCACCCGCCGGGAAGATCGCTGTGGCAGTGCCTCCCAGATGGGCAATGGCGCGGGCGACATTGATGCCGCCGCCACCGGGTTCGAACACCGGTGCGGTACAGCGCAGTTTTCCTTCGGGATAAATTTGCGGGGTAATTGTTGCGCTATCAAGAGAGGGCGCAAGTGTCAACGTATAGATACGTACCATCATTTCCTCCTATAGGCTGATTTCAGTCTGGCACCGAATCAGCGGAAAGTGAAGAAATTAACAATATGATTTATCGGAGCTTTATTTAAAATTTTGCAGATAAATATATATAAATAAAAATCTGTTTTCGCCACATGCTTATTCAAAAAATGAAATAAGAATACATTGCTAAGTTATTCGCGCCTTTTTATAATTCGTTACCTTTCCAGGGACGCTAATCTTTGATCCTTAAGAAAGTTTCCGGGACCGCGATGGTCTCTTTTTTTGTTGTACGGACTCTTGATAAATGAAGCTTTTGAAGACAGTTCCTGCCATCGTTATGTTGGCGGGGGGCATGTTTGCGTCACTGAATGCAGCTGCCGATGATTCCGTTTTTACTGTCATGGACGATCCTGCCAGCGCTAAAAAACCTTTCGAAGGTAATCTGAACGCAGGATATCTTGCACAATCAGGCAATACGAAAAGCTCCTCACTTACGGCTGACACCACTATGACCTGGTATGGACAAACCACTGCCTGGTCGCTGTGGGGGAACGCCAGTAATACTTCTTCTAATGATGAGCGTTCTTCAGAAAAATATGCGGCGGGCGGGCGTAGCCGTTTTAATTTAACTGATTATGACTATTTATTTGGTCAGGCAAGCTGGCTGACAGACCGTTATAACGGCTATCGAGAGCGCGATGTGTTGACCGCGGGTTATGGTCGCCAGTTTTTGAATGGCCCGGTACACAGTTTCCGCTTTGAATTCGGCCCTGGTGTGCGTTACGACAAATATACCGACAATGCCAGTGAAACCCAGCCGCTGGGCTATGCCTCCGGGGCTTATGCATGGCAGTTGACTGACAACGCTAAATTTACGCAGGGTGTTTCGGTCTTTGGCGCGGAAGACACAACGCTGAACTCCGAAAGCGCATTAAATGTTGCTATTAATGAACATTTTGGACTGAAGGTGGCTTACAACGTTACATGGAACTCTGAACCTCCAGAGTCTGCACCGGAACATACCGATCGTCGGACAACCTTATCGTTGGGTTACAGCATGTAAAATTATCTGCCGGACCGTGTTATGCGGTCTGGCTGTTTTCGTTTGTCACTGCTCAGCCCCAAATCATTGCTGCCCAACGTAGCAACAACATAGCGCCACAGATTGCCAGTAGCACCACCACCATCTTCCAGTGTTTTTTATCAAAGCGTTTAGTCGGCATACCAGTGTCCTGCATATCTCTTGTGCGTGATAACGGAGTGTAACAAAAGGGACAGGCATCAAGGGATTTTTTGTTATTACAGTCGTCGGGTGGCGTTGTACACCTGGTCACTGTTTCTGCATTTTATGAAAAAAATTATGTATCGATATACAAATATCATAAATAGCGGGTTATAAATACGTCTTTAGTTCATCAGCACTAAAACTCAGGCTTTGGCTGATTACATTTATGGCAGCATAATATGTTTCTACAGTTTTATGATGATTATGATGAATGGCTATATGAACAGCTGACATGTTGTCATGATTTTTAGCGGCCAACAGTGTAAATAACTGACGTTGGCTAAAAGAATATTTTTTTCAAAAGTACCCAACGTTGATATATAAGATAACACGACATCTTTACTTACTGACAAAGTATGATTGTCTATATATAAAATCGCGGACATATGACTGACATTGTTTGCCATCATTCGACAGAAGAAAATATCTAAAGCAAAGCCAAAATCCTGACTCGCGATAACGCGACTCCTTGCAGGAGGATGGCGAAGTAATGCTCTGAACTCCGTGTCCCGGACTAAGGAGACATGCTGCTGTATGGATTCAACAGAGGAGTAATGTTTAATCAGGTTGACTTTGCCTTTTCCATTTCTCAATGAATCAAGGGCGTATTGTAATGACGGATGGCGACAAAAAATAGTGTCAGAAGGAGATTGCGAAAAAATGCACTATCATTGAGATTTACTGTTGGCTGTATGGTTTTTTCTCTATGAATTTTTTTGGACAGTTTCATGCAATGGTTACGTTTTTCGGCAGTTAACTGTTCCCGTTCAATATAATCCAGTATGCTTCGCAAATGGTTAGCTTTAATAGGCGTGGTTTCCAGGAATAAGGAAATGATTTCTTTTTTATAGTGTAATGTAATGAGTGTATTTTCTGCATGGATGGGTGAAGTGGCAAAGTTAATGATAAAAAGGGCAGTGGAATAACAATTTTGTGAAATTTTTCGACAGCTTGCGGTAAATTCCTGAGTAACACAGTATGACAGCATCGAACTTAAATAAGAGGTATCAAGTAGGGTGATGAGCTGGCGCGCAAATTGATTAATAGGCTCTGATGAAGGCGTTAGTATGTCGCTATCGATGTACATTCTAAGAGGAGACTCATAATGAGTTCTGATAATGATATCGTTTTCACTCATAATCTATTCGCATTATATATGTCTGGAGGTTTTGAGTATGATGATTAATTATTATTGCCAGAACGAAATGTGCACGAAAAATTGCTATAATAATTGTGTCACTTTTATCATTGCGATATGACCACTTCGTCACTGAATCTCATGATCGTTTAAATACCACCGCCAAATAACGCAACGAACTTTGCTGGATTCAGTTTATGCTGCTGTAAATCCGCTCGTAGTAAACCTTTCAGACACTCTGTGATGTTATCAGTGGTTCTTTAAGCGTTTTGCTGGTGTACTCACTACAAACGAATTGCGAATCGAATCAATGTGAAACGGAAAGGTACAATCTCCCTTTTTTTAGTGTTAACATCGTTCAACCGGGTGGAAGGTGAGAGGTTAATGTCTTTCATTTGTGTACCTGATTGCGAACCAATTTAGCATTTGTTGGCTAGATGGTTTCGCAATGAACTGTTAATAAACAAATTTTTCTTTGTATGTGATCTTTCGTGTGGGTCACCACTGCAAATAAGGATATAAAATGCCTGTTATAACTCTTCCTGATGGCAGCCAACGCCATTACGACCACGCTGTAAGCCCCATGGATGTTGCGCAGGACATTGGTCCAGGTCTGGCGAAAGCCTGTATCGCAGGGCGCGTTAATGGTGAACTGGTTGATGCTTGCGATCTGATTGAAAACGATGCACAACTGTCGATCATTACCGCCAAAGACGAAGAAGGTCTGGAGATCATTCGTCACTCCTGTGCGCACCTGTTAGGGCACGCGATTAAACAACTTTGGCCGCATACCAAAATGGCAATCGGCCCGGTTATTGACAACGGTTTTTATTACGACGTTGATCTTGACCGCACGTTAACCCAGGAAGATGTCGAAGCACTCGAGAAGCGGATGCATGAGCTTGCTGAGAAAAACTACGACGTCATTAAGAAGAAAGTCAGCTGGCACGAAGCGCGTGAAACTTTCGCCAACCGTGGGGAGAGCTACAAAGTCTCCATTCTTGACGAAAACATCGCCCATGATGACAAGCCAGGTCTGTACTTCCATGAAGAATATGTCGATATGTGCCGCGGTCCGCACGTACCGAACATGCGTTTCTGCCATCATTTCAAACTAATGAAAACGGCAGGGGCTTACTGGCGTGGCGACAGCAATAACAAAATGTTGCAACGTATTTACGGTACGGCGTGGGCAGACAAAAAAGCGCTTAACGCTTACCTGCAACGCCTGGAAGAAGCCGCGAAACGCGACCACCGTAAAATCGGTAAACAGCTCGACCTGTACCATATGCAGGAAGAAGCGCCGGGTATGGTATTCTGGCACAACGACGGCTGGACCATCTTCCGTGAACTGGAAGTGTTTGTTCGTTCTAAACTGAAAGAGTACCAGTATCAGGAAGTTAAAGGTCCGTTCATGATGGACCGTGTCCTGTGGGAAAAAACCGGTCACTGGGACAACTACAAAGATGCAATGTTCACCACGTCTTCTGAGAACCGTGAATACTGCATTAAGCCGATGAACTGCCCCGGGCACGTACAAATTTTCAACCAGGGGCTGAAGTCTTATCGCGATCTGCCGCTGCGTATGGCCGAGTTTGGTAGCTGCCACCGTAACGAGCCGTCAGGTTCGCTGCATGGCCTGATGCGTGTGCGTGGGTTTACCCAGGATGACGCGCATATCTTCTGTACTGAAGAACAAATTCGCGATGAAGTTAACGGATGTATCCGTTTAGTCTATGATATGTACAGCACTTTTGGCTTCGAGAAGATCGTCGTCAAACTCTCCACTCGTCCTGAAAAACGTATTGGCAGCGACGAAATGTGGGATCGTGCTGAGGCGGACCTGGCGGTTGCGCTGGAAGAAAACAACATCCCGTTTGAATATCAACTGGGTGAAGGCGCTTTCTACGGTCCGAAAATTGAATTTACCCTGTATGACTGCCTCGATCGTGCATGGCAGTGCGGTACAGTACAGCTGGACTTCTCCTTGCCGTCTCGTCTGAGCGCTTCCTATGTGGGCGAAGACAACGAGCGTAAGGTGCCGGTAATGATTCACCGCGCAATTCTGGGGTCGATGGAACGTTTCATCGGTATCCTGACCGAAGAATTCGCTGGTTTCTTCCCGACCTGGCTTGCGCCGGTTCAGGTTGTTATCATGAATATTACCGATTCACAGTCTGATTACGTTAACGAATTGACGCAAAAACTATCAAATGCGGGCATTCGTGTTAAAGCAGACTTGAGAAATGAGAAGATTGGCTTTAAAATCCGCGAGCACACTTTGCGTCGCGTCCCATATATGCTGGTCTGTGGTGATAAAGAGGTGGAATCAGGCAAAGTTGCCGTTCGCACCCGCCGTGGTAAAGACCTGGGAAGCATGGACGTAAATGAAGTGATCGAGAAGCTGCAACAAGAGATTCGCAGCCGCAGTCTTAAACAATTGGAGGAATAAGGTATTAAAGGCGGAAAACGAGTTCAAACGGCGCGCCCTAACCGTATCAATGGCGAAATTCGCGCCCAGGAAGTTCGCTTAACAGGTCTGGAAGGCGAGCAGCTTGGTATTGTGAGTCTGAGAGAAGCTCTGGAGAAAGCAGAAGAAGCCGGAGTAGACTTAGTCGAGATCAGCCCTAACGCCGAGCCGCCGGTTTGTCGTATAATGGATTACGGCAAATTCCTCTATGAAAAGAGCAAGTCTTCTAAGGAACAGAAGAAAAAGCAAAAAGTTATCCAGGTTAAGGAAATTAAATTCCGTCCTGGTACAGATGAAGGCGACTATCAGGTAAAACTCCGCAGCCTGATTCGCTTTCTCGAAGAGGGTGATAAAGCCAAAATCACGCTGCGTTTCCGCGGTCGTGAGATGGCGCACCAGCAAATCGGTATGGAAGTGCTTAATCGCGTGAAAGACGATTTGCAAGAACTGGCAGTGGTCGAATCCTTCCCAACGAAGATCGAAGGCCGCCAGATGATCATGGTGCTCGCTCCTAAGAAGAAACAGTAAGGCCTTCAAGTAGCACTGTCTGTGGAGCCTTTGGGCTTCACAGGCATTGTTCGCCTTTGTTTCGTTTATTAACAATGCGAAGTGGAAGTTATTAAAATGCCAAAAATTAAGACCGTACGCGGTGCTGCTAAGCGCTTCAAAAAAACCGGTAAAGGTGGTTTTAAGCACAAGCACGCTAACCTGCGTCACATTCTGACCAAAAAAGCGACCAAACGTAAACGTCACCTGCGTCCGAAAGCCATGGTTTCCAAAGGCGATCTGGGCCTGGTAATCGCGTGCCTGCCGTACGCATAAGCCGTTAACGTTTTTAACTTTTTAATTAGAATATAGATACAGGAGAGCACATATGGCTCGCGTAAAACGTGGTGTTATTGCACGCGCACGTCACAAGAAAATTTTGAAACAAGCTAAAGGCTACTACGGTGCGCGTTCTCGCGTATACCGCGTTGCCTTCCAGGCTGTTATCAAAGCTGGTCAGTATGCTTACCGCGACCGTCGTCAACGTAAGCGTCAGTTCCGTCAACTGTGGATTGCGCGTATCAACGCAGCAGCACGTCAGAACGGTATTTCTTACAGCAAATTCATCAATGGCCTGAAAAAAGCCTCTGTTGAAATCGACCGTAAGATCCTGGCTGATATCGCAGTATTCGACAAAGTAGCGTTCACCGCTCTGGTTGAAAAAGCGAAAGCAGCTCTGGCATAAGCCAGTTGAAAGAGGGAGCTAGTCTCCCTCTTTTCGTTTCAACGCCATCAAAACATTGACTTTTATCGCCGTAGCCTTTTCAATAAAGGTCTTTTGAAGAGTACCAAAAGGTAACGCAAGCAATGAATGCTGCTATTTTCCGCTTCTTTTTTTACTTTAGCACCTGACTCCAGGAGGCTAGCGCGTGAGAAGAGAAACGGAAAACAGCGCCTGAAAGCCTCCCAGTGGAGGCTTTTTTTGTATGCGCGTTTTGAAAAATAAAAAGCCTGTCTCATCAGGCGTAATTGTCGCAGCCAGTCTGGACACGGCCAGCGCGGAGAAACCGGAGCGTACTTAAGTACGTGAGGATTTCGAGCACTGCCCGGGACCAAAATGGCAAGTAAAATAGCCTGATGGGATGGGCTCTAAGTCCAACGAACCAGTGTCACCACTGACACAATGAGGAAAAACATGTCACATCTCGCAGAACTGGTTGCCAGTGCGAAGGCGGCCATTAGCCAGGCGTCAGATGTTGCCGCGTTAGATAATGTGCGCGTCGAATATTTGGGTAAAAAAGGGCACTTAACCCTTCAGATGACGACCCTGCGTGAGCTGCCGCCAGAAGAGCGTCCGGCAGCTGGTGCGGTTATCAATGAAGCGAAAGAGCAGGTTCAGCAGGCGCTGAATGCGCGTAAAGCGGAACTGGAAAGCGCAGCACTGAATGCGCGTCTGGCGGCGGAAACGATTGATGTCTCCCTGCCAGGTCGTCGCATTGAAAACGGCGGGCTGCATCCGGTTACCCGTACCATCGACCGTATCGAAAGTTTCTTCGGTGAGCTTGGCTTTACCGTGGCAACCGGGCCGGAAATCGAAGACGATTATCATAACTTCGATGCTCTGAACATTCCTGGTCACCACCCTGCGCGCGCTGACCACGACACTTTCTGGTTTGACGCTACCCGCCTGCTGCGTACCCAGACCTCTGGCGTACAGATCCGCACCATGAAAGCCCAGCAGCCACCGATTCGTATCATCGCGCCTGGCCGCGTTTATCGTAACGACTACGACCAGACTCACACGCCGATGTTCCATCAGATGGAAGGTCTGATTGTTGATACCAACATCAGCTTTACCAACCTGAAAGGCACGCTGCACGACTTCCTGCGTAACTTCTTTGAGGAAGATTTGCAGATCCGCTTCCGTCCTTCCTACTTCCCGTTTACCGAACCTTCTGCAGAAGTGGACGTCATGGGTAAAAACGGTAAATGGCTGGAAGTACTGGGCTGCGGGATGGTGCATCCGAACGTGCTGCGTAACGTTGGCATCGATCCGGAAGTTTACTCTGGTTTCGCCTTCGGGATGGGGATGGAGCGTCTGACTATGTTGCGTTACGGCGTCACCGACCTGCGTTCATTCTTTGAAAACGATCTGCGTTTCCTCAAACAGTTTAAATAAGGCAGGAATAGATTATGAAATTCAGTGAACTGTGGTTACGCGAATGGGTGAACCCGGCGATTGATAGCGACGCGCTGGCAAATCAAATCACGATGGCGGGCCTGGAAGTTGATGGTGTAGAACCGGTTGCCGGTAGCTTCCACGGCGTGGTTGTGGGTGAAGTGGTTGAGTGTGCGCAGCATCCGAACGCTGACAAACTGCGTGTGACAAAAGTGAATGTCGGCGGCGATCGCCTGCTGGACATCGTCTGCGGTGCGCCAAACTGCCGTCAGGGCCTGCGTGTGGCGGTAGCGACCATTGGTGCTGTTCTGCCGGGTGATTTCAAAATTAAAGCCGCGAAACTGCGTGGCGAACCGTCTGAAGGGATGCTGTGCTCCTTCTCTGAGCTGGGAATTTCTGACGATCATAACGGCATTATCGAGCTGCCTGCGGATGCGCCGATTGGCACCGACATCCGCGAATACCTGAAACTCGATGACAACACCATCGAAATCAGCGTGACACCAAACCGTGCCGACTGCTTAGGTATCATTGGTGTTGCGCGCGACGTTGCCGTGTTGAACCAGCTGCCGCTGGTTGAACCGGAAATCGTTCCGGTTGGTGCGACCATCGACGACACGCTGCCGATTGCAGTAGAAGCGCCGGATGCCTGCCCGCGCTATCTTGGCCGTGTTGTAAAAGGCATTAACGTTAAAGCGCCAACTCCGCTGTGGATGAAAGAAAAACTGCGTCGTTGCGGGATCCGTTCTATCGATGCAGTTGTTGACGTCACCAACTATGTGCTGCTCGAACTGGGCCAGCCGATGCACGCTTTCGATAAAGATCGCATTGAAGGCGGCATTGTGGTGCGGATGGCAAAAGAGGGTGAAACGCTGGTATTGCTCGACGGTACTGAAGCGAAGCTGAATGCTGACACCCTGGTCATCGCCGACCACAACAAGGCGCTGGCGATGGGCGGCATATTTGGTGGCGAACACTCTGGCGTGAATGACGAAACGCAAAACGTTCTGCTGGAATGTGCTTTCTTCAGCCCGCTGTCTATCACCGGTCGTGCTCGTCGTCATGGCCTGCATACTGATGCGTCTCACCGTTATGAGCGTGGCGTTGATCCGGTACTGCAGCACAAAGCGATGGAACGTGCGACCCGTCTGCTGATCGACATCTGCGGTGGTGAAGCGGGTCCGGTAATTGATATCACTAACGAAGCAACGCTGCCGAAGCGTGCAACCATCACTTTACGTCGTAGCAAACTGGATCGCCTGATCGGCCATCATATTGCTGATGAGCAGGTAACAGACATTCTGCGTCGTCTCGGCTGCGAAGTGACCGAAGGCAAAGACGAGTGGCAGGCAGTTGCGCCGAGCTGGCGTTTCGACATGGAGATTGAAGAAGATCTGGTCGAAGAAGTCGCGCGTGTTTACGGCTACAACAACATCCCGGATGAGCCGGTACAGGCAAGCCTGATTATGGGGACTCACCGTGAAGCTGATCTGTCGCTCAAGCGCGTAAAAACGCTGCTCAACGACAAAGGCTATCAGGAAGTGATCACCTACAGCTTCGTTGATCCGAAAGTGCAGCAGATGATCCATCCAGGCGTTGAAGCCTTACTGCTGCCAAGCCCGATCTCTGTTGAAATGTCAGCAATGCGTCTTTCTCTGTGGACCGGCCTGCTGGCAACCGTGGTGTACAACCAGAACCGTCAGCAGAACCGTGTACGCATTTTCGAAAGCGGTCTGCGTTTCGTGCCAGATACTCAGGCACCGTTGGGTATTCGTCAGGATCTGATGTTAGCCGGTGTGATTTGCGGTAACCGTTACGAAGAGCACTGGAACCTGGCAAAAGAGACCGTTGATTTCTATGATTTGAAAGGCGATCTTGAATCCGTTCTCGACCTGACCGGTAAACTGAATGAGGTTGAGTTCCGTGCAGAAGCGAATCCGGCACTGCATCCGGGGCAATCCGCAGCGATTTATCTGAAAGGTGAACGTATTGGTTTTGTTGGGGTTGTTCATCCTGAACTGGAACGTAAACTGGATCTTAACGGTCGCACTCTGGTGTTCGAACTGGAGTGGAACAAGCTCGCAGACCGCGTGGTGCCTCAGGCGCGCGAGATTTCTCGCTTCCCGGCGAACCGTCGTGACATCGCGGTGGTGGTCGCAGAAAACGTTCCCGCAGCGGATATTTTATCCGAATGTAAGAAAGTTGGCGTAAATCAGGTAGTTGGCGTAAACTTATTTGACGTGTACCGCGGTAAGGGTGTTGCGGAGGGGTATAAGAGCCTCGCCATAAGCCTGATCCTGCAAGATACCAGCCGTACACTCGAAGAAGAGGAGATTGCCGCTACCGTCGCCAAATGTGTAGAGGCATTAAAAGAGCGATTCCAGGCATCATTGAGGGATTGAACCTATGGCGCTTACAAAAGCTGAAATGTCAGAATATCTGTTTGATAAGCTTGGGCTTAGCAAGCGGGATGCCAAAGAACTGGTTGAACTGTTTTTCGAAGAGATCCGTCGCGCTCTGGAAAACGGCGAACAGGTGAAACTCTCTGGTTTTGGTAACTTCGATCTGCGTGATAAGAATCAGCGCCCGGGACGTAACCCGAAAACGGGCGAGGATATTCCCATTACAGCACGGCGCGTGGTGACCTTCAGACCCGGGCAGAAGTTAAAAAGCCGGGTCGAAAACGCTTCGCCCAAAGACGAGTAATCTGATCTAACTAAAAAGGCCGCTCTGCGGCCTTTTTTCTTTTCACTGTCGAAGAGTCACCGTAAAATCAACGCCATGACACTTCAGCAGAACGGATACCATGCTGACACTTGCCCGCCAACAACAGCGACAAAATATTCGCTGGTTATTATGCCTGTCAGTTTTGATGCTGCTGGCGCTTCTCTTAAGCCTTTGCGCCGGTGAACAATGGATCTCGCCAGGTGACTGGTTTACTCCTCGTGGCGAACTGTTCGTCTGGCAAATTCGCCTGCCACGTACGCTGGCTGTATTGCTGGTTGGTGCTGCGTTGGCTATATCCGGCGCTGTAATGCAGGCGTTGTTTGAAAATCCTCTGGCAGAACCTGGACTACTTGGCGTCTCTAACGGCGCAGGCGTGGGGCTTATCGCCGCGGTATTACTTGGGCAAGGGCAACTCCCCAACTGGGCGCTAGGGCTGTGTGCGATTGCTGGCGCACTTATCATCACTTTAATACTCTTACGTTTCGCCCGTCGTCATCTTTCGACCAGTCGGTTATTGCTGGCTGGCGTTGCATTAGGGATTATCTGTAGCGCACTAATGACGTGGGCTATCTACTTTTCCACCTCTGTTGATTTACGTCAGCTGATGTACTGGATGATGGGTGGTTTTGGCGGCGTAGACTGGCGGCAAAGCTGGCTGATGGTGGCATTGATCCCCGTGTTGTTGTGGATCTGTTGTCAGTCCAGGCCGATGAATATGTTAGCACTTGGCGAGATCTCGGCGCGGCAACTGGGTTTACCCCTGTGGTTCTGGCGCAATGTGCTGGTGGCAGCGACCGGCTGGATGGTTGGCGTCAGTGTGGCGCTGGCGGGTGCTATCGGCTTTATTGGTCTGGTGATCCCACATATTCTCCGGCTGTGTGGTTTAACCGATCATCGCGTATTACTTCCCGGCTGCGCGCTGGCAGGGGCGAGCGCATTGCTGCTGGCCGATATTGTAGCGCGCCTGGCATTAGCTGCCGCAGAGCTGCCAATTGGCGTGGTCACCGCAACGTTGGGTGCGCCGGTGTTTATCTGGTTATTGTTAAAAGCAGGACGTTAGCCGCAAAAGACGGTCTATGATTAAAAGCTAAGATTTTTACTGATCACACCCAGGAGAAACGATGCAAGATTCCATTCTGACGACCGTAGTGAAAGATATCGACGGTGAAGTGACCACGCTGGAGAAGTACGCCGGTAATGTGCTGTTGATTGTCAATGTCGCCTCAAAGTGTGGCTTAACGCCGCAATATGAGCAGTTGGAGAATATTCAGAAAGCCTGGGCTGATCGTGGTTTTGTGGTGCTGGGATTCCCGTGCAACCAGTTTCTGGAGCAAGAACCAGGTAGCGATGAAGAGATTAAAACTTACTGCACCACCACATGGGGGGTGACGTTCCCGATGTTCAGTAAGATTGAAGTTAATGGCGAAGGACGCCATCCGCTGTATCAAAAATTGATTGCCGCAGCGCCGACTGCAGTCGCGCCGGAAGAGAGCGGATTCTATGCTCGTATGGTCAGCAAAGGTCGTGCACCGCTGTACCCTGATGATATTTTATGGAATTTTGAGAAATTTTTAGTTGGCAGGGACGGATTGGTCATCCAGCGTTTTTCCCCGGATATGACGCCGGAAGATCCCATTGTGATGGAAAGCATTAAACTGGCGTTGGCAAAATAATGTCTATTGTGATGCAGTTACAGGATGTTGCGGAATCTACCCGCCTGGGGCCGCTTTCTGGCGAGGTTCGGGCTGGGGAGATCCTGCACCTGGTGGGGCCGAATGGCGCGGGTAAGAGTACCTTACTGGCGCGAATGGCCGGAATGACCAGCGGTAAGGGAAGCATTCAGTTCGCGGGGCAACCACTGGAAGCATGGTCTGCAACAAAGCTCGCGCTGCATCGCGCCTATCTTTCACAACAGCAGACGCCGCCGTTTGCAATGCCGGTCTGGCACTACCTGACACTGCATCAGCACGATAAAACGCGTACCGAACTACTGAATGATGTCGCAGGGGCGCTGGCTCTTGATGACAAACTCGGACGTAGCACCAATCAACTTTCCGGCGGTGAATGGCAACGCGTACGTCTTGCTGCGGTGGTGCTGCAAATCACACCACAAGCCAATCCCGCAGGCCAATTGCTGCTTCTTGATGAGCCGATGAACAGTCTTGATGTTGCGCAACAAAGTGCGTTAGACAAAATTCTGAGCGCGCTGTGTCAGCAAGGACTGGCGATTGTGATGAGCAGTCACGATCTCAACCACACATTGCGTCATGCGCATCGGGCGTGGTTGCTAAAAGGTGGAAAAATGCTGGCCAGTGGACGCAGAGAAGAGGTGCTCACGCCGGCAAATCTGGCGCAGGCCTATGGGATGAATTTTCGCCGTCTGGATATCGAAGGTCACAGAATGCTGATTTCGACCATCTGATTTCATTAGTATCTTGAAAATCGGGTAATTACGACGCTAAATTAATGCAAGAATAAAAAACAGAGGAACCGTACGGAATGCGTTTCTGCCTTATTTTGATCACAGCACTGTTTCTGGCCGGGTGTAGCCACCATAAAGCACCGCCGCCAAATGCCAGACTTTCTGATTCGATTACCGTTATTGCCGGTTTGAACGACCAGCTACAAAGCTGGCATGGCACGCCGTATCGTTATGGTGGCATGACGCGGCGCGGTGTGGACTGTTCGGGATTTGTGGTTGTGACGATGCGCGATCGTTTCGATTTGCAGCTGCCCCGTGAAACCAAACAACAAGCCTCTATTGGCACGCAAATTGATAAAGACGAGTTGCTGCCAGGTGACCTGGTCTTTTTCAAAACGGGTTCCGGACAAAATGGTTTGCATGTAGGTATTTACGATACCAACAACCAATTTATCCACGCCTCTACCAGCAAGGGAGTGATGCGTTCCTCACTTGATAATGTCTATTGGCAGAAAAATTTCTGGCAGGCGAGACGAATCTAGTATGTCGAAAAATGGACGGCGATGATACATCGCCGTCCATTTACTCCTGAATACAGTAGTATTTTGCAGACAAAAATTCCGTAAATGGATTCTTCGTTTATAATCAGGATAATCTAAAAAAAGGACCCCTGAAAAAGTGGTTAACATGGAACAAATGAAAGTTACTCCTTCTGTAATTGTTATGTCTTATGGCCTCATCCCTTTTAGCCGGATACTGAAAAACATCCTTCGAGAGGGACGGTTACCATGAAGATTTTTTTGGAGAATCTTTATCATTCTGATTGCTATTTCCTGCCGATAAGAGATAACCAGCAAGACCTTGTCGGCGTTGAGTTAATTACCCATTTCTCCAGTGAAGATGGTACGGTTCGTATCCCGACGAGTCGGGTTATAGCGCAACTTACCGAGGAGCAACATTGGCAATTATTTTCTGAACAGTTGGAATTACTAAAATCATGCCAACACTTTTTTATTCAACATAAACTCTTTGCCTGGCTTAATTTAACGCCACAAGTGGCTACATTATTATTAGACAGGGATAATTTCGCAGGCGAACTATTAAAATATCCGTTTATTGAACTGTTGATTAATGAGAATTACCCGCATTTCAATGAAGGAAAAGATAATCGCGATCTTTTATCCTTATCGCAAATGTATCCCCTTGTGTTAGGTAATTTGGGAGCAGGTAATAGCACAATGAAAGCGGTTTTTGATGGTCTTTTCACCCGCGTCATGCTGGATAAAAGTTTTATTCAGCAACAAATCACGCATCGTTCCTTCGAACCGTTTATTCGTGCGATCCAGGCGCAAATTTCCCCTTGTTGCAATTGCATCATCGCGGGGGGCATTGATACGCCAGAAATATTGGCACAGATTATCCCCTTTGATTTCCATGCTCTCCAGGGATGCCTGTGGCCTGCGGTTCCTATAAATCAGATAACGACGTTGGTTCAGCGATAACCCTCCTGTTTGCTGGTGTTTAAGACGAGAGTAACCGTCTACACTATCAAACAGGAGGATCTATGACCCTGTCTTTTATTACCCGCTGGCGCGATGAATTGCCAGAAACCTATACAGCACTTTCCCCTACGCCTTTAAATAATGCCCGGCTGATTTGGCATAATACCGAACTGGCTAACACGCTGAGTATTCCATCGTCGCTGTTTAAAAATGGCGCAGGTGTCTGGGGCGGCGAAACCCTACTGCCTGGTATGTCACCACTTGCGCAGGTTTACAGTGGTCATCAGTTTGGCGTCTGGGCGGGCCAACTGGGTGATGGGCGCGGCATTTTACTCGGCGAACAACTGCTTGCTGATGGCACTACAATGGACTGGCATCTGAAAGGTGCTGGCCTGACGCCTTATTCGCGAATGGGGGATGGACGGGCGGTTTTACGTTCGACGATACGAGAAAGTCTCGCCAGTGAGGCGATGCATTATCTGGGCATTCCGACGACCCGCGCTTTAAGTATCGTCACCAGCGATTCGCCAGTGTATCGGGAAACGGTGGAGTCAGGCGCGATGCTGATGCGTGTGGCACCAAGTCATCTGCGCTTTGGTCATTTCGAACATTTTTACTATCGCCGCGAGCCGGAAAAGGTTCGTCAGTTAGCTGACTTTGCCATTCGTCATTACTGGCCACATCTTGCAGATGATGAGGACAAATACCGTCTCTGGTTTACCGATGTTGTCGCACGTACCGCCTCGTTAATTGCCCAATGGCAGACGGTCGGCTTTGCTCATGGGGTGATGAATACCGACAACATGTCGCTGCTGGGGCTGACGCTTGATTACGGGCCGTTTGGTTTTCTTGATGATTACGAACCCGGTTTTATTTGTAATCACTCGGATCATCAAGGGCGTTACAGCTTTGATAATCAACCTGCCGTCGCGTTGTGGAATTTACAGCGTCTGGCGCAGACATTGTCGCCATTTGTTGCCGTATATGGCCTGAATGAGGCCCTGGACAGCTATCAGCAGGTTTTGTTGACGCATTATGGACAACGGATGCGGCAGAAACTGGGCTTCATGACGGAGCAAAAAGAGGATAACGCGCTACTTAATGAATTATTCAGTCTGATGGCGCGAGAGCGCAGCGATTATACCCGCACATTCCGCATGCTGAGTCTGACCGAGCAGCACAGCGCGGCGTCACCGCTACGTGATGAGTTTATCGATCGTGCGGCATTTGATGACTGGTTTGCCCGTTATCGGGTACGTTTGCAACAAGACGAGGTTACCGATAGTGAGCGTCAGCAGCTGATGCAAAGCGTTAACCCGGCTCTGGTGTTGCGCAACTGGTTGGCGCAACGGGCGATTGAAGCGGCAGAAAAGGATGATATGACGGAATTACACCGCCTGCATGAGGCGTTGCGAAATCCTTTCAGCGACAGAGATGATGACTATGTCAGTCGTCCACCTGACTGGGGTAAACGGCTGGAAGTCAGCTGCTCGAGTTAAAGGCTACTTGGTCAACAGCAGCTTGCCAGCCTGAGTTTTACGGAGCAGATATTCTTGTCCGTCATGATCGATAATCAGTTTGCCATCCGGACCTAACAGTGTCTGGCTGGTAATTCGCCGGATGGGCTGCGGGGAAGCGGTCTTGTGACTGGCATCCGTTTCAGGCGTGAGTTTTCTGCTATCCGTATAACGCATAAAAATTAATAATAATTTATATAACAATGATTCTTATTATCAATATTATGGCGGGCCAGAGCAAGTAGTAATTTGTTGAGAAGACAACAAGTTGCGCAGAAATGCCCATCCCGTCAGGAATGGGCACGCATTCAGAAGCGAGTATCTACCGCAGAGGCGAGTTTTTCGACCAGGCGTTCGGTATCTTCCCAGCCCAGACACGGGTCGGTAATGGATTGACCGTAAGTGAGCGGCTGACCGCCGACGATTTTTTGCGTTCCTTCGCGCAGGAAACTTTCCGCCATAATTCCAGCAATCGCCGTAGAGCCATTGCGGATTTGCTGACAAATATCCTCACAAACTTCTAACTGGCGACGGTGCTGCTTCTGGCAGTTACCGTGGCTGAAATCCACCACCAGATGTTCAGGTAAATCAAACTCGTGCAGCGTATCGCAGGCTGCGGCGATATCATCGGCATGATAATTCGGTTTTTTGCCGCCACGCATAATAATGTGGCCATACGGGTTGCCGCTGGTCTGATAGATGGTCATCTGACCGTTTTTGTCTGGTGAGAGGAACATATGGCTGGCGCGGGCTGCGCGGATAGCATCCACGGCAATCCGCGTGTTGCCATCGGTACCATTTTTAAAACCCACCGGACAGGAGAGTGCCGAAGCCATTTCGCGGTGGATCTGACTTTCGGTAGTACGTGCGCCAATCGCGCCCCAACTGATTAAATCAGCAATAAACTGACCGGTCACCATATCGAGGAACTCAGTCGCGGTAGGGACGCCCAGCTCATTTACCTGTAAAAGTAATTTGCGCGCCAGCTCCAGACCGTGATTTACCCGATAGCTACCGTTTAAATCTGGATCGGAGATGAGTCCTTTCCAGCCGACAACCGTTCGTGGTTTTTCAAAATAGGTGCGCATTACGATTTCCAGCCGTGACTGGTACTGGTTGCGCAGCGACTGCAGACGGGTGGCGTACTCCATCGCAGCGGTGAGATCGTGGATCGAGCAGGGGCCAATAATGACCAACAGTCGCTTATCTTCACCATTCAGTATTTTTTCAATTCTACGGCGGGAGTCGGTGACATGGGTGGCGACGCCAGGCGTTACGGGATACCGTAGCGCGAGTTCGGCGGGCGTTACCAGGCTCTCAATACGCGCAGTACGGAGTTCGTCAGTTCTGTTCATTACAAGTCTCAGAAATTTGTTGCTTCTACGGCAGGACTACCGGGAAGTGATGCGCATCACGATAAACCAATCGCAGCTGATTTCAAGTGCGAGGTGTGTCACACCTCGCCGGGTGGTTAGCATGATAACAAAAAAACAAGCTAATGCACTAGTTCTCTAGTACATTCGGCGGCTAAGGCCCATGATATCGAGGATCTTGGTGGCAATCTCTTCTACCGAATAATTGGTACTGTTAATCCACGGGATCTGATTTTTACGGTACAACGCTTCCACTTCCGCGACTTCCATCCTGCACTGACGAAGCGAGGCATAGCGACTGTTCTCCCGACGTTCCTCGCGAATCGCCGCCAGACGTTCCGGGTCGATAGTCAGGCCGAACAATTTGTGCTGAAGCGGTTTGAGCGACGCGGGTAGCACCAGATTATCCATATCGTCGGCAATAAAGGGGTAGTTTGCCGCGCGGATACCAAATTGCATTGCCAGATACAGACTGGTGGGGGTTTTACCACAGCGAGAAACACCGAGCAGGATCACCTGAGCCTGGTCCAGATTGCGCAACGAAATACCGTCATCGTGGGCAAGGGTGTAATCAATCGCCGCAATGCGCGCATCATATTTATTGAGATTATTAGGGTTAAGGCCATGGGTACGATGAGCAATCGGCGTTGGATCCAGTTTCATCTCTTGTTGTAGCGGGGCAACCAGCGCCTGAACGATATCCTGGCAAAAGCCTTCACTTTGCAAGATGATAGCGCGAATCTCCGGCAACACGATGGAGTAGAAGACCAGCGGGCGCACACCTGTCTGGTGATAAATTGCGTCAATCTGATCCTTCACTGCCCGTGCACGGCTCTCATTTTCGACAAACGGCAGCGTAATGCTGCTGATAGTGACGGGAAATTGTGACATTACTGCGTGTCCTAATACCTCCGCAGTTATTGCCGTACCATCAGAAATATAAAAAACGTGGCGATCAACAGCATTATCCATTTTGTTCTTCCCGTGATGCAGACATAATTCTATGAAAGCATAAATTAAAAACGCACAGAAGCGTAGAACGTTATGTCTGGTTTATAAAATGAAACTTAAATTTTATTTTTTATGAAAACAGCATTTCATTTTTATGGTTTCGTTTATACCGATGGTTTATGTGGAAATTGTCGAAGAGAGCAGATTTGCGCAACGCTGGGATCAGTCTTAAAAAGTAAAAAAATATATTTGCTTGAACGATTCACCGTTTTTTTCATCTGGTTAAATATGCAAAGATAAATGCGCAGAAATGTGTTTCTCAAACCGTTCATTTATCACAAAAGGATTGTTCGATGTCCAACAATGGCTCGTCACCGCTGGTGCTTTGGTATAACCAACTCGGCATGAATGATGTAGACAGGGTTGGGGGCAAAAATGCCTCCCTGGGTGAAATGATTACTAACCTTTCCGGAATGGGTGTTTCCGTTCCGAATGGTTTCGCCACAACCGCCGACGCGTTTAACCAGTTTCTGGACCAAAGCGGCGTAAACCAGCGCATTTATGAACTGCTGGATAAAACGGATATTGACGATGTTACCCAGCTTGCGAAAGCGGGCGCGCAAATCCGCCAGTGGATTATCGACACTCCCTTCCAGCCTGAGCTGGAAAACGCCATCCGCGAAGCCTATGGACAGCTTTCCGCCGATGACGAAAACGCTTCGTTTGCGGTGCGTTCCTCCGCTACTGCAGAAGATATGCCGGACGCTTCTTTTGCCGGTCAGCAGGAAACTTTCCTCAACGTTCAGGGTTTTGACGCCGTTCTCGTGGCAGTGAAGCATGTATTTGCTTCTCTGTTTAACGATCGCGCCATCTCTTATCGTGTGCACCAGGGTTACGACCATCGTGGCGTAGCGCTCTCCGCCGGTGTTCAGCGGATGGTGCGCTCCGACCTCGCATCTTCTGGCGTGATGTTCTCCATTGATACCGAATCCGGCTTTGACCAGGTGGTGTTTATCACTTCCGCATGGGGCCTTGGTGAAATGGTCGTGCAGGGTGCGGTTAACCCGGATGAGTTTTACGTCCATAAACCGACACTTGCGGCGAATCGCCCGGCTATCGTGCGCCGCACCATGGGGTCGAAAAAAATCCGCATGGTTTACGCGCCGACCCAGGAGCACGGCAAGCAGGTTAAAATCGAAGACGTACCGCAGGAACAGCGTGACATCTTCTCGCTGACCAACGAAGAAGTGCAGGAACTGGCAAAACAGGCCGTACAAATTGAGAAACACTACGGTCGCCCGATGGATATTGAGTGGGCGAAAGATGGCCACACCGGCAAACTGTTCATTGTGCAGGCGCGTCCGGAAACCGTGCGCTCACGCGGTCAGGTCATGGAGCGTTATACGCTGCATTCACAGGGTAAGATTATCGCCGAAGGCCGTGCTATCGGTCATCGCATCGGCGCGGGTCCGGTGAAAGTCATCCATGACATCAGTGAAATGAACCGCATCGAACCTGGCGACGTGCTGGTTACTGACATGACCGACCCGGACTGGGAACCGATCATGAAGAAAGCATCTGCCATCGTCACCAACCGTGGCGGTCGTACCTGTCACGCGGCGATCATCGCTCGTGAACTCGGCATTCCGGCGGTAGTGGGCTGTGGTGATGCAACAGAACGGATGAAAGACGGCGAGAACGTCACTGTTTCTTGTGCCGAAGGTGATACCGGTTACGTCTATGCGGAGTTGCTGGAATTTAGCGTGAAAAGCTCCAGCGTAGAAACGATGCCGGACCTGCCGTTGAAGGTGATGATGAACGTCGGTAACCCGGACCGTGCTTTTGACTTCGCCTGCCTGCCGAACGAAGGCGTGGGCCTTGCGCGTCTGGAATTTATCATCAACCGTATGATTGGCGTCCACCCACGCGCACTGCTTGAGTTTGACGATCAGGAACCGCAGTTGCAAAACGAAATCCGCGAGATGATGAAAGGTTTTGATTCTCCGCGTGAATTTTACGTTGGTCGTCTGACTGAAGGGATCGCGACGCTGGGTGCCGCGTTTTATCCGAAGCGCGTCATTGTCCGTCTCTCTGATTTTAAATCGAACGAATATGCCAATCTGGTCGGTGGTGAGCGTTACGAGCCAGATGAAGAGAACCCGATGCTCGGCTTCCGTGGCGCGGGCCGCTATGTTTCCGACAGCTTCCGCGACTGCTTCGCGCTGGAGTGTGAAGCAGTGAAACGTGTGCGCAACGACATGGGGCTGACTAACGTTGAGATCATGATCCCGTTCGTGCGTACCGTTGATCAGGCGAAAGCGGTGGTTGAGGAACTGGCGCGTCAGGGGCTGAAACGTGGTGAGAACGGGCTGAAAATCATCATGATGTGTGAAATTCCGTCCAACGCCTTGCTGGCAGAGCAGTTCCTGGAATATTTCGACGGCTTCTCAATTGGCTCAAACGACATGACGCAGCTGGCGCTCGGTCTGGATCGTGACTCCGGCGTGGTGTCTGAACTGTTCGATGAGCGCAACGATGCGGTGAAAGCACTGCTGTCGATGGCGATTCGTGCCGCGAAGAAACAGGGCAAATATGTCGGGATTTGCGGTCAGGGTCCATCCGACCACGAAGACTTTGCTGCATGGTTGATGGAAGAGGGGATCGATAGCCTGTCTCTGAACCCGGACACCGTGGTGCAAACCTGGTTAAGCCTGGCTGAACTGAAGAAATAAAATAAATACCCGGCGGCGTTTTGTCGCCGGGTTTATGTGATCCCCGAAGATGAAACTTATTCAATCTCTTCACAGACATCCTGAGTTAATCGCCGCATAATATCTTTCCTTAACAAAAACTTTTGTATTTTACCTGAGACAGTGCGCGGTAGTTTTTCGATTACCACGATATGTTCAGGATATTTATATTTTGCGACCCGTTTACGGCTAAAAAAAGCCACCACCTCTTCCAGCGATAATGAATGATGCGGCGCTTTCAGCACGACATAAGCGCATGAACGTTCACCTAAACGTTCATCGGGCATCGCAACCACACAGGCATCGTGAATTTTAGGATGCTGCAATAAAATATCTTCTACTTCACGGCTGCTAATATTTTCGCCGCCGCGGACAATAATATCTTTCTTGCGCCCGGTTATTTTTATATAGCCAGCCTCATCCATGCGGCAGAGATCGCCGCTGTAATACCAGCCTTCTTCATCCAGCGCACGGGCGGTTAATTCAGGTTCATCAAAATACCCCATAAACACATTGGGGCCACGCGAGGCTTCTTCACCTTCGCAACCTGGCGGTAAAGTCTTGCGTGCGTCATCGACCACTTTAATCTCTACACCTGCGGCAGCGTAACCGTCGGTGTGCATAAAGCGCGGCAAAGGATCGTCGAGATTCACCACCGCATGCGGCGAACTTTCTGTGGAACCATAAACACTTAATAATTTAATGCCGCGCTGCTGGCATTCTCGCGCCACTTTTTTGGGGATTGTGGTACCTCCGCAAAGAAAGAAGCGCAGCGCTGAAAGGTCTGCGGGTTGTTTCTCTAGTAAATTCAAAAGATCATAGACAAACGGCGTTGCGCCGAGCATACAGGTGCAACGCTGCTGCTCAAGCAGCGCGAGACACGCATCAGGAGTGAAAATATCTAACAACACGCTGCGAGCACCAATCAAAAAAGGTGCTGTTACGCCATGCAGAAAGCCCGTTGCGTGACCAAGTGGCGCAGGCATCATAAAGACATCCTGCCAGGTCAGATTTAGCCGCGCGCAATAAGCCCGCTCACTGGCGAGAATATTGTTATGCGTTAGCATCACACCCTTTGGCAGACCCTCGGTTCCGGAGGTAAATAGCACAGCGGCTAATTCATCGCCGTGGGTCGTTATCGCCGTGGTCAGAGGAGTATTGTCGGCGAGAATCTGACTTAATGAGAGGGAAGAGGTGGCGGGAGCCAGTTTGTCCACGCCGACAATTTGTTGTAGTTGTGGAAGCTGATTTTGCAGCGGCAGGATTAAATCTACCGGACGCGTTTGTTTAAACAACGTCGGTGCAAAGAACATTTTTGCCTGACACTTATTGAGCACCCACACCAGTTCTGCTTCCCGCCAGGAAGGTAACAGCGGCACGGAAACCGCACCGGTTTTCAGGCAGGCAAGATAGATAACGGTAAATTCACACCAGCCTGGCAGTTGAAATGCGATGCGATCGCCTGATTCAATACCCTTCGCTAACATCCAGTTTGCCAGACAGCTCGCGGCGTGATCGAGCGCGCTATAGGTGTACGTTGCACCATGATTATCGACCACGGCAATTTTGTCTGGCATCGCACGAGCGGTCTGCTGCCAGTAATCGGCCAGCGAAGCATCGCCCCATAACCCTTGCTGACGATACGCCGCACGACGTTGTTCGTTGAACGTTAATGTCACTTTCATTTTGGACTCTCGAAACAGAACATCAGGCCCGAGATGCGGGCCTGTGGGATGCATGATTAGCCGTAGCGAAATTCAATACCGAAGGTGCCTGCGGGATATTGCCACTGTTCGAGAATAGTGTTGCCGCACAGCACCCGACAGGTGCCGCACTCCAGACAACCGGCGGAATCGAAATGAATGTTTCCTGCGTCATCCTGCTTATAAAGTCCGGCAGGGCAAGCTTTCATTAATTTACGGAATTCATTGATATCGGGATTTGCCGCCAAAATGATATGCGGGTGGCCCTCATCAACATGGAATTTATTGACGCCTAATTTGATGTCGACGTTAACCGTAGCGTTCTGGCTCATAGCGCGGTTGCTCCCTTAATGCCATCTTTCAGCAAGTTGATCAGCCCAATTTTCTTCGCGTGTCCCATGATCATTTTGCGTACCGGCTGGTTTGGTTTGCCGTCAATGGTGAACATATCGTTCATGATGTCGGCGACCATTCGTGGGTATTGGCTAAACAGGCGCGGGTTTTCCATCAGCGCCGGGATCTTGCGGAAATGCTGCATATCGCGCATAACACAACTTTGTTCCAGCTCACGTTTGTATTGCGCCAGACTGCTGGCGGAGAAATCCGCGCGTTCTTTGGCGGCGATCACCGTTGTGGCGGCAGCCTGAGCTGATGCAATGGCTAAATCCATGCCGCGAACTGTAAAACCCAAATTCAGGCAGAAGCCTGCGGCGTCACCAACGATCATCACGCCATCGTTAACCAGCTGCGGCACCATTGCCAGACCGCCCTCCGGCACCATATGCGCGGAATATTCAAGCAGTTTGCCGCCGTTAATCAGCGGGCGAATGGCGGGGTGTTGTTTAAAATCTTCCAGCATTTGCGGCACGCTTTTTTGCGCATGGGCGATATCACCCAATCCACAAACCAGCCCCAACGATACGGAATCCTTGTTGGTATAGAGGAATCCGCCGCCTATCAGGCCGTCAGAAGGGGAACCGGCAAACAGCCAGGCGGCACCTTCCTCGCCCGTAACATTAAAGCGATCGTTGATCTGTTCTGGTGTCAGGCCTATAACCTCTTTAACACCAACAGCGTAATGATGCGGATCGGAAGCGGAAACCATTCCCAGCGAGCGGCCAAGCATCGAGTTAACGCCATCAGCCAGAATCACCACATTCGCTTCGAGAATATCATCCCCGGCCTGGACGCCAGTGACCTTGTTTCCTTCACGAACCAGTGCATCGACGCGTACGCCCGGGATAAACTGCGCGCCTGCCTGCTCGGCTTGTTCCATCAACCACGGGTCCAGACGATTACGCAATACGGTATAAGACGCGTGTTGTGGAACATCTGGTTGCTCGCGGTGAAAATCGAGGGTAACGGCGCTTTCTTCGGTTAAGAAGGAGATTTTCTCGCGTGTGACCTTGCGTTCTACCGGCGCTGATGCTGCAAAGCCTGGAATAATTGCTTCAAGTGTGTGGGCATAAAGACGCCCGCCGGTCATGTTTTTACATCCGGCACTGTCGCCGCGTTCTATCACCAGGACATCCAGCCCGGCTCGCGCCATGACCAGTGCGGCAACGCTACCGGCAACGCCCGCACCGACCACAATGGCATCAAATTTGTCATCCGACATGCGTTATGCTCCCTTCCCGCTGCGTTTACAGCGGGAGATGTGGTTGAAAGGGAATTAGCGACTCAACTGGCTAATCAGGGCAGGGACGACTTTGTAGATATCGCCCACCAGACCGTAGTCGGCATAGTTGAAGATTGGCGCATTTTTATCTTTATTAATGGCGACAATCACTTTTGCGCCGTTGCCGCCAACCATATGCTGGATCTGCCCGGAGATCCCCAGCGTCAGGTAGAGATCGGATTTCAGCAACACGCCGGAGACACCGATATAACGTTCACGCTCCATCCAGTTCTCGCCTTCGGCAATTGGACGTGAACAGCCGACTTCAGCATTCAGCACCGCCGCCAGTTCGTGGACCATTTTCAGGTCATCCTGCGCCGCCAGACCACGACCGACGCCAACCACACGTTTTGCTTTGCTCAGGTCCACGCTGCTTGCCGCTTTCGCACGGCGTTCGCGACAGAGAATTTCATGACGCGGGGCAACATAAGGTACCGTTTCTGTCGGGCACTGATGAGAGATATCACGGGTGCACGGCTCCTGAACACCGGGTGCAAGGGTAATGATCGCCAGCGGGCTGTTGATCTTTTCCTGAGCGAACGCTAACCCGCCATACATCCGGTGTTCGGCGCAAATGTGACCATCGACAATATCCACCGCCGTGGCATCGTTCACCAGCGCCGCATTCAGTTGCACACTTAACCGTGCTGCCAGAGCTTTACCACGTTTCGTCGCGGCCAACAGCAACATAGCGGGGTGTTTATCTTTCAGCAGGGCAGCAATGCTTTCGGCGTAATTTTCAGTACGTTGCAGCGCGTCGTTTTGCTCAAGAACATAAATGCATTTTGGCCCATAAGGCATAACTGCTTGCGCCTGCTCGGTATTTTGTACAATGGCATACACCTGTTGGCCCCATTGCTGAGCGCCGCCAAACAGTTCAGCATAACGTTCAGGATTATCGCTAAAGACCCAGACGCTGTTTAATTGACTCATCGTTTCTTCTCCGTAGGCTTCAGTTCAGGGCTTTTTTCAGATGTTCCGCCAGCTCGGCAATGGCCTCCGGCGAATCGTTATCGAGAATGATGTGCTTACGTTCTGTTTGCGGCGGTACGCGAATGCCGGTCAGTTCAGCAAGTGGTGCGCTCTGGCTCCAGCCAATATCACTTGCCTGCCACTGATTTACCGGTTTTTTACCCGCGCCGAGGATGGCTTTCATCGAAGGAATACGTGGTACGTTAATATCGGAGGTGACGCAGAGCACGGCTGGAACAGAGAGTTCAATAACTTCAACATCATCTTCAAGCGTGCGTTCAATCACCAGTGTATTGCCCTGACGCTGAATAGCACTCACTGCATTAATCACCGGAAGTTGCAGAATTTCTCCGACCAGCAAGCCAACCTGCTGGGCATAAAGGTCGCCGGAACCTTCACCAAAGATCAGTAAATCGAAGCCGATCTTTTCAACTGCTGTCGCCAGCGCCTTTGCGGTATCGAGAGGCAGTGCATGCTCAAGTTGTGCATCCTGCACCATATACAGGCTGTGCGGCCCGCGGGATAGCACGTCTTTGCGCACTTTCGAGTTCTGCAACAAAGAGCCGCCGACGGTCAGCGCGGCTATCTCATCGTCATCCGTTGCAAGCTGGCTTGCAGCTTCAATGGCATTGAGATCGAACTGGCTGATTTTGGCGTCGGCATTGTCGAAATTCAGGGTGTATTCTGGAGTGACAACAATGTCCTGTTCTTCAGGCACCAGCTTAAAGCAGGTTATTATTTTCATGATTTCTCCTGTGAGTCGCATACGGAACCATCTCCGATGGAAGGTAAAAATGGCCTGAAAATAGTGTGCGATAGCGGTGCGGGGTTTTCGACGGAGCAAGCTGTTTTCCTTGCCAACAATCTTGCAAAAAAAATGCGATCGCTAAAACAAAAGTGCAATTTGCGGCAATATAGTTATTCCATGACCGTGCAATCTTGCATTCAGTGTAAATAATCTTGTTTAGCTCTCGCTAAACGCGGTTGTATAACCGCAATACACGCCGTATTTTATCCGGCATATATTGTTTTTGTTTGCTCATGGAATAGGGAGGTTGTCATGTATCAACGCTGTTTTGATAATGCCAGTGAAACGCTGTTTGTCGCCGGTAAAACGCCACGGCTTTCACGTTTCGCATTTAGCGATGATCCAAAATGGGAGTCTGGACATCACGTTCATGACAATGAAACCGAGCTGATTTACGTCAAGAAAGGGGTAGCAAGGTTTACCATCGATTCTTCGTTATATGTCGCGCATGCCGATGACATTGTGGTGATAGAACGTGGCAGGCTGCATGCGGTGGCCTCTGACGTTAACGATCCGGCAACGACGTGTACCTGTGCGCTGTACGGCTTTCAGTTTCAGGGGGCTGAGGAAAATCAGCTACTGCAACCGCATTCTTGCCCGGTAATTGCCGCAGGGCAGGGAAAAGAAGTCATTAAAACCTTATTTAATGAGCTAAGTGTGATTTTGCCGCAAAGTAAAAATAGCCAAACATCTTCGTTATGGGACGCATTTGCCTATACGTTAGCAATTCTTTACTACGAAAACTTTAAAAATGCTTATCGTTCGGAGCAGGGATATATTAAAAAAGATGTTCTGATAAAAGATATTCTTTTCTATCTGAATAATAACTATCGCGAAAAAATCACTTTAGAGCAGTTATCGAAAAAATTTCGTGCCAGCGTCAGTTATATCTGCCATGAATTTACCAAAGAGTATCGTATTTCCCCTATTAACTATGTTATTCAACGGCGTATGACGGAAGCGAAATGGTCACTCACTAATACTGAATTATCACAGGCAGAGATCTCCTGGCGTGTGGGTTATGAAAATGTCGATCACTTTGCCAAACTGTTTTTGCGCCATGTCGGCTGTTCGCCCAGCGATTACCGCAGGCAATTTAAAAACTGTTTTGCGGAACAAGAAATCCTATCTGAATTTCCTCAACCAGTAAGTCTTGCCGGATAAATCTGGCGGCGCAGTTTGTTAAGAAGCTGCGCCGCCTGCAGATTATTTGTTCTGATAATCTTTCAGGATCTGCCGACCTGCTACGTAAATCATAATTTCGTCTGTACCGCCGCCGATACGTTCACAACGGACATCACGCCAGAAGCGGGAGACGCGCGCCTCATCGGTATAGCCCAGACCGCCCATGATTTGAATCGCATCATCAATGACTTCCATTGCGGTACGTGCGCAGTACAGTTTTGCCAGCGCCGCGCTGGTGCGCAGTGACTGATGCTGATCGGCTTGCCATGCCACTTTCAACACCATGTTGCGCATGTTGTCGATCTTAATCGCCATCAGCGCCAGTTTTTCCTGGATCATCTGGTTATGACCAATGGGCTTACCAAAAGCGATACGCTGGTTGGCATAGCGGGCGGCATCTTCGAATGCGCATTCGGCAAAGCCGGTGCTGCGCGCGGCGTTGATCAGGCGCTCCATCTCAAAGTTGTACATCACATTGAGGAAACCCATTCCTTCTTCGCCCACCATGTCGCTCTCTTCAACTTCCACGTTGTCGAGATAGACTTCGCAGGTGCTGAGCATATGCCAGCCGATTTTATGCAGTGGATTGATTTTAATGCCGGGCTTACTGGAGTCGACCCACCACAGAGTAAAGGCCTTTTTCGGATCTTTCGGTTGCGGATCGCGCGCCAACACCAGCATATATGGGTACTCTTTCGCACCGGTAATAAAGGTTTTCTGTCCGTTGATGTAAACCTTGCCGTTTTTACGCGTGTAAGTGGTAGTGGCACTGTTGTTGTCTGAGCCTGCGCCTGGCTCCGTCAATGCCAGGGCATAGGCGGGATCACCCGTTTCCAGGGTGCTCTCTGCCGTTTTACGTAGCTGCTCTGCAGAACCGAAACGGCGCATACTGTGAATACATTGACCGTTGGTAATCAAAAATGCCGGAGCACCGCATTTTGACACTTCCATCAGCGCCAGCATTTGGGTGACGTAATCCGCAGGGATACCACCAAATTCTTCCGGCACGCCAAGCATGGAAATACCGTTATCCGCCAGTGCCCGCATAAACTCACGCGGGTATGTCCCGTTTTGATCGCAGGTGCGGAAATACTCTTCCGGAAAGTTAGTCGTAATCAGTTCGCGAATACTGGCCAGCAGCAGTTCTTGTTCTTCAGTTAAAGAGAAATCCATCATTATACTCCTGTTAATGAGCCGCTTCAGGCAGGACAAAACCCATCGCCGCATCGATAAATAATCTTTCGTCCATCAGTTTGAGTTCTGGCGAAATCACAGGGGTGAAATCCATTTTGTCGAGAATATCTTTTTGTAAATCGACGCCAGGAGCGATTTCGATTAAATGCAGGCCGTCTTCTTTTAGCGTGAATACGGCGCGCTCAGTGATATAACGAACATCCAGCCCTCGCTCGAGAGCGATTTTTCCGCTGAAAGTTATTTCCGGTAGTTCCCGAATAAATTTCTTCACCCGTCCTTCCTGGACGATATTTAATTTGCCGTCGGTAATTTCTGTTTTTAAACTGCCCGCAGTTAATGTGCCGCAGAAAACGATTTTCTTCGAAGTGGCACTGATATCAATAAATCCACCGGTGCCCATGATTTTACCATTGAATTTATGCACGCCGACGTTACCGTGCTGGTCGACTTCAGCAAAACTCAAATAACAAACATCCAGACCACCACCGTGATAAAAATCAAACTGGGACGTCATATCCAGAATGGCCCGGGTATTCACGTTCGCGCCAAAGGCGATCCCCTGTGAAGTAATACCGCCAATCGGACCTGTTTCTACCGTCAGAATAAAGTCATCAGCACAACCTTCTTCCCGGGCGACCAGGCCAATGCCGTCAGCAATACCGACGCCGACATTCCCCACTGCGCCTTTGCGCATTTCGAATAATGCACGCCGTGCAACTAATTTACGTTGGTTTAGGGGCAGGCTAAGTTTGGTGCTGTCATCAAGAGTGAAGTCACCAGAAATAAAGCGGTTAACCGGCGCACCGCCATACAGTTGGGTTTGATCCGGATCGACCACCACAATATCCACCAGATAACCCGGAATACGGACAGATTTAGGATGCAGCGTGGCTTTCTTAACCATTTTCTGCACCTGCATCATCACAATACCGCCGTTATTGTGCACCGCCTGGGCAATAACCAATGCGTCGAGATACATCACCTCATCTTCAAAAGTGGCGTAGCCTTCGCTGTCGCAGGTGGTAGCGCGAATGAAGGCGATATCTGGCGCTATCGCTTTGTAATAGAGATATTCTTTGTTATCAAACTCGACCAGTTTAATCAGATCTTCTTTAGTGACTTCATTCAGTTTGCCGCCTTGCTGGCGTGGATCGACAAATGTTCCGATGCCAATATCACTAATAATACCAGGCTGGTGGGCTGCGGCGGCGCGTAAGGTTTGTGTAAGTACACCTTGTGGATAGTTATAAGCAATAATTTTATTTTGTTCTGCGAGATCAGAAATACGCGGCGATTGTCCCCAGTGACCGCATAATGCCCATTTCACCAGACCTTCTTGCGCCAGCGGACTAATACCACGGTCGGCGCGATCGCCAAGCCCTGTTGGACTAATAATCGATAAATTACGTGGTGTTTGAGTCTGTTTATATTTATCAGCAAGAGCAGTAATTAACGTGGTGGCTTCCAGAATACCGCCGCCAGCGCCTAACACACAAAGTGTTGCTTCGTCGGGAATATAATTCACCGCTTCCTGTGCCGACAGGACCGGCACTCGTCCATTAATACGAGGTGGTTTTACAGGTTTCATTGTTAATTCCTGATTCAGGTGTGATTTTCCCTACGCCAGATGGAGAATTAGCGCACAGAGACTCACGAAATATTTTTATTAAATACGGTTAAAAATACTTTTTTTAGTTCGGCGGGAGAGGGTATTCCCGCCGAAAATATTATTGCTTATGCCTGATGTAAAATAGTTAATACCGTACGCAAATCATTTACCGAGATTTGCCCTGGCGCAGAGGCTTTTTTTACCGCACCAAAAGTTGCCGCCGACCCAAATACTTCACCAGCCAGACGAGAAATTACGCCAGTTTTTGCCATCGACATCGTGATGATTGGACGATCGGCATACTGTTCCTGCATCTCCAGGGTCGCGGCAAGCAACGTCAGCACATCGCTGGTACTTTGCGGCATCAGCGCAATCTTAGGAATATCGGCGTCGAAGGACTGCATTTTGCGCAGACGGGCAATGATTTCTTCGGCTTCCGGCGTTTTATGGAAGTCATGGTTGGACATGACAACTTTCACATCATGCGCGTGGGCGTAGGCGACGGTTTCTTTAACCTGATCATCGCCGGTAAATAACTCCAGATCGATCATATCAACAAGGCCACTGTCGATGGCTGCACGATTGAGTGCAATATAAGCCTCGGTGGAAATCGCCTGCTCGCCGCCTTCTTTGGCACTGCGGAAGGTAAACAGCAGCGGTTTTTCTGGCATGGTTTCACGGAGAATTTTTGCTGCCGCTATGACAGACTCCACATTGGAGAGATCGGCATAGTGGTCCACACGCCATTCCAGAATATCAAAGTCCGCTTCACGATAGGCGAGAGCTTCGGATTTCACGCTGGCGATATCTTTCGCCATCAGCGAGACGATGATTTTAGGTGCGCCCGTACCAATGACGAGATCTTTTACAGTTACGGTTTTCATTTTTTACCCTTTCTGCACGCGGTCAGCCTGTCAGGCACCGAACCCCATGACCTGTTTAACATATTCCAGAGGGAAATCTTTGCCAGTCCATAACGTGAACTGTTCAGCCCCTTGCCACAACAACATGCCGTATCCATCAATCGTTTTGCAACCCGCTTGTTGCGCCTGCTGCAATAACTTCGTCATATGCGGGTTATACACGCATTCAGTGACCAGAAGTCCCGGATGTAACAGACTGATATCATTAACCAATGATTCATTCTCAAGGGGTTTCATACCCACTTTGGTGCCATTGGTTAAAATGTCGGCGGAAGCCAGGGCTTCTGCAAAGGCTTGCTGATCGGCGAGATCGGTGACTGTCACGACGCAATCGGTGTTTTCGTTAACCCGCTGCGCGAAGGCGAGAGCTTTATCGAAGAACTCATCCCGACGGTTAAAGAGTTTAATTTCTTTTAAACCTTCAATTGCCCCCTGCGCGCCAATTGCCGTTGAGGCACCTCCGGCCCCTAACAGCACCATCGTTTTGCCTTTGATATCAAAACCGCTCTCTTTAATGGCGCGAATATGGCCCGTGCCGTCGGTGTTATAGCCACGCAGATAGCCATCATCATTAACGATGGTGTTGATGGCACCCACCAGTTTGGCTGCTGGCGTTAATTCATCAACATATTCACACGCCAGTTGTTTGTTCGGCATTGATACACCAGTTCCGCGCATTTTGAGGGCTTTTAATCCTTCAATTGCTCCGGGAAAACTATCGTTATCCACTTCAAAGGCCATATAGGTAAATGGCAATCCCGCTTTTTCTAAGGCTTTATTCTGCATTTCGGGCGATAAACTGTGGCGGATGGGATAGGCCATCAACCCAATCAATTCGTATTTTGCGGTAACATCCATAATTAACTCCTTTAACCTCTATGCTTAATTGTGTTTAACCGGGTGCTAAATTTATGCTCGCCAAACCGCACATCATTTTCAGGAATAATGAAAACGCGGTAATAGCGGATAAAAACAATAATTGCGGTAATCAGGGCCAGCAGCGCGAAAGTAAAATCGAGAACAATGATATATTGCAGGCCGATGTTCGACAGATAACCGGTAATCAGCGGAATAACAAAGTTAGCCAGTCCACCCATCATCATATATATACTGGTGACTTTGGCTTTGCTTTTTGGGAAAAACTCTGACATGACCGAAACGCCGAGCTGTAAAATGCCGCCAGCTGCTGAGAAACCGATAACAAAGGCTCCGGCATTACACACCAATGGAGAAGGGTACAGGTAGATAATGGCAGCTGTTATTGTTGCCAGTGCAGAGTTAAATACATTAGCCCAGATGGGACGGACCATTTTTTTCAGTAGTGCGGCAAAAATAAAGACACAGACCAGCGAACCCATACTGTAATAAGAGATGGTTTTTAATGCCTCAGCTTCTGACATACCAGCAAAAGCCATCGCATATTTGGGCATCCACACCACAATCACATAAAAGGTCGAGAATGCGGCTACACCGAACAGTACTGATGAAACACCTTCCAGCCAGACTAACGGTTTGCTGTTCATTTGCGGTAATTCATTAGCTACGCTGGCGTCCACCAACTGGCTGGGGAATTTGCTTTTCAACAGCATCAGCGTGATCAGTACAAACAGAATACCCGGAATAATCAGCCCATAGCCGTACCAGATGTTATTGAGCAACATATAGCTCACCAGCATTGGGTAGAACATTTGCCCGAATGACACCATCGCTTTAACCAGTATGACCGCCGAACCAGAGGCTTTCGGAAAGCATTCCATGAGCGCGGGGTAGCCACCCGTATCCAGCGCTGAGTTAGCGATACCTACGCACACTGCCAGACAGTAGGCGAGAGTTAAATTCGGGCAAGCAGGAATACCAAAGAAGAATAGCAGATACATTATTACTGCCATTAATATCACCGCCCGACGACCAAACTTATCGGAGATCACTCCGAAGAATAAAATACTGATCAATCGCCCCAATCCGATACCGGAAATTAAATAGGCAATGCCCGCGTTGTCAGTGGAAAACTTTTCTGCCAAAGATGTCATGTTTTGGGCAAGCGTAATAACACTAATGCCGTGCAGGAAATAGCTGAAGTAAATACAAAGAACAGCCAGGATAAATGGCGTGCTGAAAGCCTTATTTTGAGACATTTTCACAGCTCCTTGCTGAAAGATAATTTCGTTACCGTACGTATTGTTCTCCGACGGTTTACATAATTACTATACTGAAGATAATTTTCCCTGGGTACATGGCATAAAGTTTATGTTTCCAGGAATATTGCATGTCATAGTTTGTTTTTGATCGCGATTTTCCTTAGTTAGCGCAGAAAGAGTTATTTATCCGTAAGATCTTGCATAACCTGAAAAGAATATTGCATTACCCACCCGGAGCGATATTTTCCTTTAGCGTGTGATGCCGCGTTTCTTTGCGACTGCGTAAGCCAATAAACAGTGCCAGTATAAAGCCGATAGCAGCGATGGCGGTATCAAACCACATAATATCGGCAATACTTCTTTGCGAAAGATGAGCCGTAATCAACGGAATGGTAAATGTTGCAATGCTGCCCGCACTGTAATAGATCCCCGTTGCTTTTCCTTTAGCGTAGGGAAAACGTTCCGCCATTAACGTCAGGCCAATTTGTACAACACCGCCTGCGGAGGTAAAACCGATGACGAAAGCAAATATTATCACCACATAAAATGTGGGATGCAGGCAGACGGTGAGCAGGGCGATAAATGAGATAAAGGTGTACAGCATCAGTAATGTTGTTGGGCGAACGGTATTACGAATGAGTGGAGCAGTAATAAATACACACAGCAGCGAACCCACGGTGTAGATACTGAGTAATTTGATCGACATGGTGTATGACATGCCAGCGACAAATTGTCCGTATTGTGCCAGCCACTGGCTAACCAGATAAAACGTTGCCATTGAGATATAGCCATATAGGGAATAACTGGCTAAATCGATAATTGAACAGCGATGTTCCGTAGAGCTGGTGGTTTTCTTTATGACAGGTAAGTGACGACCCGGATGGGGTGGGAACGTACAACGGTATAAAAACAGAGCGTTAATAAACATAATGCCTGCGGCAATCATAAAGGACCAACCGAACCACAGTTCAGCCCACACTAACAGGCTGATAATTAGCGGTAATAAAAACTGTCCGCTGGAAACAAATGCTTTAATTAAAATATTGGCTGTACCCGGTGAGCGTGGAAAAGCTTCCATCAAACTGGGATAGGTGCCTGCATCGAGAAAACTGTTTGCCATTCCCGCCAGAAAGCCAAAAACATAAGCGATAATGATGTTATTGGTGTGCAGGATGCCAAAAAAGAAGGCCATATAGCAGCACATCCCGAGCATGATAAAAGGGCGGCGACCAAAGCGATCGGATAATAATCCTGCAAAAAGCAAGACACTTAATCGACCAATGCCCAGTGATGAGATAACTATCGAGACGCCCGCGGCATTAGTCTGCCAAAGCGTCTCCAGCGAGGCCATATTCAGGCTCATCAAAATGACGCCCATACCATGCACCAGGTAATTAAAATACAACCCAAGTGCGGTAGGGTAATAGGGATTTTTCATAGGTTCTACTTAGCAAAGGTGCTTTAAAAAGTGTAGCGATGTTGTGTCAGTATCCGTTCATTATTGTTGTAACAACGACAATTCCTTTCTGTGGAGAAATTAACAAAGCCGCTCCAGATCGTGTGCATATAATTCAGCGGCTACCGATTGATAGATCTTCCAGTCAATAAAATTGCCATCAGGGTAGACTTGTTGAAACGCGGTTAAGTCGGGGAAAAAACGCATGGTGTTGTTGCCGATGCGGTTATTTATTTTCTCTATGATGGCATGAAGATGTTTTTTTCGTTGCTGACGCATAGCCAACAGTTGCTCGACTACACAATCAGGAATGGCGCATTTGCCATTTTCCCACTGACGCCAGCTTTCACTGTCACCGGTCTGGGCAATCCAGGTCGCGCATTCATCAATAGTCATGGCAAAAATATGGCGAAGTGCCTGGAGTTCATAAGCGTTCATCGTGTAATGGCTGCATGAAATAAACAATAAAATATAAATAACATTATCAGCCTGCTGACGGCTTGAAGAGAGTCACAGTATCTTGTGCAACATTATTGGAAAGAGTGAGGGGCGAGGTAGCGAAGCGGAAAAATGTTAAAAAAAAAGCCCATCGTGGGAGATGGGCAAAGACTACACACAGCAATTCGTTGTTTCACTCAGGGGATTTCCATGCTTATAAATCAATATGTTGATTTATAACCGTGAGCTAATAGTAGGCATACGGACTTTTTGCGTCGATCAGATTCGTCTCATTAGTTTAAAAACTGTAAAGAATTTGCGACAGGTACTACCAGCTGAATGGCGGTAAGCAGGAAAATATGGGGAAGAGCAAGCAAATATCAATTAGCAGGGGTTAACAATCAGGCGGCAGAGCCGCCTGATGAGACATTACTTATTCGATTTCTCGATTTCGCCAAGTTCTTCGAGAATTTCTTCCGGTTGGTCCGTCGGCGGTGGGACTTCTTCCACCCACGCGGCAAACAGACGCCAGGAAACGGCTAACAGAACCGGACCAATAAACAGACCGATCATCCCGAAAGCAATCAAACCACCAATAACGCCAGAGAGGATCAGGATCAGCGGTAAATCGGCACCCATGCGAATTAACATTGGGCGGATGACGTTATCGAGCGTGCCAACCACACCGCTCCAAACTAACAATACCGTTCCCCAGGTGGTATCGCCAGTCCAGTAGAGCCAGATAATCGCCGGAATCAGTACTGGCAACGGTCCAAGCTGGACAAGGCAGGAGAGGATCATTAACACCGTTAGCAAAGTTGCATAAGGTACGCCGGATACGGCGAGGCCGATACCGCCAAGCACTGCCTGTACTAACGCCGTCACCACCACACCCAGCGCCACCGCGCGGATAGCCTGTGCCGCCAGCAGCACGGCGGCATCTCCGCGAACGCCTGCCAGACGGGTTGCAAAATGGCGAATGCCTTGTGCCACCTGTTCACCGCGCCAGTACAGCAGTGCGCTGAAGAGAAGCATCAGCGCACAATGCACCATAAAGCGCCCGATATGCGCCGCCTGCCCAACGAACCAGGTGGTGGTGGTGCCAATATAAGGTCGGACTTTCGCCATGATCGCCGTCCCCCCCATATCCAGCAAGTTGTGCCAGCCTGCATACAGCTTCGCGCCAATCACCGGAATGGTATTAAGCCACGCCAGATCGGGTAACGTCATGTCACCGCTGGAAATGGCTTTAATTAGCGGGCCGCTGCCGTCGACGATACTGTTAACCAGCAAGGCAATAGGGATGATAAACACCATCACTAATAACAGCGTCATCACCAGAACGGCGAGAGAGCGGCGACCAAACATGATCTTTTGCAAACGTAACAATACCGGCCAGGTGGCGATAACCACTGTACCGGCCCATGCAAAGCCGAGAATAAAGGGTTGTACAATCCACAGACATGCCACAATCATGATGGCTAAAAACAGCACCGAAAGCAGAATTTGTGCGACATCCCTGGGCTGACGAACATTTACCATAACTACTTTTCACCTTTTTTGTGTGTCAAATCGTCGACGCGACGTGAACACGCGAAACTCACCTGCATAATGATGAGCAATTTCAGCGGTTTTTAACAGGCCGATTCTGCCCTTAATTCTGATGGGCGTGTTAGAAAAAAATGTGGTACAACAACTCAGGCAACACGCAAACGATTAATCTCTCATCACAGACCGCAGGAAAGGGTCAATATAATGATTCCACAGATTTCCCAGGCACCCGGCGTCGTTCAACTGGTGCTTAATTTTTTGCAAGAGCTGGAGCAACAGGGTTTTACCGGCGATACGGCAACAAGCTATGCCGATCGTCTGACAATGTCGACTGACAACAGTATTTACCAACTTCTCCCCGATGCGGTGGTATTTCCGCGTTCAACCGCAGATGTAGCGCTGATCGCCCGTCTTGCCGCGCAGGAACGCTATTCATCGTTGATCTTTACCCCCCGCGGCGGCGGCACCGGCACTAACGGTCAGGCGCTCAACCAGGGGATTATTGTTGATATGTCCCGCCATATGAACCGCATCATCGAAATTAACCCTGAAGAGGGCTGGGTGCGCGTTGAGGCCGGGGTGATTAAAGACCAACTCAATCAGTACCTGAAACCCTTTGGCTACTTTTTTGCGCCAGAACTTTCGACCAGCAACCGGGCAACGCTCGGCGGGATGATCAATACCGATGCATCCGGTCAGGGATCGCTGGTCTATGGCAAAACGTCAGATCACGTACTTGGCGTACGCGCGGTGTTGTTGGGGGGCGATATTCTCGATACGCAACCTTTACCCGTCGAACTGGCGGAAACGCTGGGTAAATCCAATACCACAATCGGGCGAATTTATAACACGGTTTATCAACGTTGCCGTCAGCAACGCCAGTTAATCATCGACAACTTCCCCAAGCTTAACCGCTTTCTTACCGGTTACGATCTGCGTCATGTCTTTAACGATGAGATGACCGAGTTCGACCTGACGCGCATTCTGACGGGTTCAGAAGGGACGCTGGCCTTTATTACCGAAGCGCGACTGGATATTACGCGCTTGCCTAAAGTACGCCGTCTGGTGAACGTCAAATATGACTCTTTTGACTCCGCGCTGCGTAACGCGCCGTTTATGGTTGAGGCGCGGGCGCTTTCGGTAGAGACGGTGGACTCAAAAGTGCTGAATCTGGCGCGGGAAGATATTGTCTGGCATTCCGTCAGCGAGTTGATTACCGATGTGCCTGATAAAGAGATGCTTGGGCTGAACATTGTGGAATTTGCTGGTGATGATGAGGCACTGATTGACGAGCGAGTTCATGCACTCTGTGTGCGGCTTGATGAGCTGATTGCCAGCCAACAGGCAGGAGTGATCGGCTGGCAGGTGTGCCGCGAGCTGGCGGGTGTTGAACGTATCTATGCGATGCGCAAAAAAGCCGTTGGTCTGCTTGGCAATGCCAAAGGTGCTGCTAAGCCAATTCCGTTTGCTGAGGATACCTGCGTACCGCCGGAACACCTGGCGGATTATATTGCTGAATTTCGCGCGCTGCTCGACAGCCACGGCTTAAGCTACGGTATGTTCGGTCACGTCGACGCAGGTGTCTTGCACGTCCGTCCGGCACTGGATATGTGCGATCCGCAACAAGAGATTTTGATGAAGCAAATCTCTGATGATGTAGTGGCGCTTACCGCGAAATACGGTGGTTTGTTGTGGGGTGAACACGGCAAAGGTTTTCGCGCTGAATACAGCCCGGCGTTTTTCGGTGAGGAACTTTTTGCAGAACTGCGTAAAGTGAAAGCGGCATTTGACCCGCATAACCGACTCAACCCCGGGAAGATTTGCCCGCCAGAAGGTCTTGATGCGCCGATGATGAAAGTGGACGCGGTGAAGCGCGGTACATTCGATCGACAGATCCCCATTGCGGTACGTCAGCAGTGGCGTGGTGCAATGGAGTGTAACGGCAACGGTTTATGCTTCAACTTTGATGCTCGTAGTCCGATGTGTCCGTCGATGAAGATCACCCAGAACCGGATTCATTCACCGAAAGGGCGCGCAACGCTGGTACGTGAATGGCTGCGTTTGTTGGCGGATCGCGGCGTTGACCCACTCAAACTGGAACAAGAACTGCCTGAATCCGGCGTCAGTTTGCGGACGTTAATTGCCCGCACGCGCAATAGTTGGCATGCGAATAAAGGCGAATATGACTTCTCACACGAAGTCAAAGAGGCGATGTCGGGCTGTCTGGCCTGTAAAGCGTGTTCGACTCAGTGCCCCATCAAAATTGATGTGCCGGAGTTTCGCTCTCGTTTCCTGCAACTCTATCACACCCGTTATTTACGCCCGCTGCGCGACCACCTCGTCGCTACGGTTGAGAGTTACGCACCGCTGATGGCACGCGCGCCGAAAACCTTTAATTTCTTCATTAACCAGCCGCTGGTGCGCAAACTCTCGGAAAAACATATCGGCATGGTTGATTTGCCGCTGCTGTCGGTCCCCTCGCTACAACAACAAATGGTGGGGCATCGCTCGGCAAACATGACGCTGGAACAGCTTGAAGCTCTCAGTGCAGAGCAGAAAGCGCGCACGGTGCTGGTGGTGCAGGACCCCTTTACCAGCTATTACGATGCTCAAGTGGTGGCGGATTTTGTCCGTCTGGTCGAAAAATTAGGTTTCCAGCCCGTGTTACTGCCATTTTCGCCAAATGGCAAAGCCCAGCATATCAAAGGTTTTCTTAATCGTTTTGCGAAGACGGCGAAAAAGACGGCGGATTTCCTCAACCGTATGGCGAAGCTGGGTATGCCAATGGTAGGCGTCGACCCGGCGCTGGTACTTTGTTATCGCGATGAATATAAACTGGCTCTGGGCGAGGAGCGTGGCGAGTTTAACGTCTTACTGGCGAATGAATGGCTGGCAAGCGCACTTGAGTCACAGCCAGTGGCTACAGTCAGCGGTGAATCATGGTATTTCTTTGGTCACTGTACCGAAGTTACCGCCTTGCCGGGCGCGCCAGCACAATGGGCGGCAATATTTGCCCGTTTTGGCGCGAAACTGGAAAATGTCAGCGTGGGGTGCTGCGGCATGGCAGGGACTTACGGACATGAAGCGAAAAATCATAAAAATTCGCTCGGGATCTATGAATTATCCTGGCATCAGGCTATGCAGCGACTGCCGCGTAACCGCTGTCTGGCGACCGGATATTCCTGCCGTAGTCAGGTAAAACGGGTTGAAGGCACGGGGGTACGCCATCCTGTGCAGGCTTTACTGGAGATTATTAAATGATATGGAAACGAAAAATCACCCTGGAAGCACTGAATGCTATGGGGGAAGGAAACATGGTGGGGTTGCTGGATATTCGCTTTGAACATATTGGTGATGACACCCTTGAAGCGACAATGCCAGTAGACTCGCGGACAAAGCAGCCTTTCGGGTTGCTGCATGGAGGGGCATCCGTGGTACTGGCCGAAAGTATCGGTTCCGTTGCCGGTTATTTATGTACCGAAGGTGAGCAAAAGGTGGTTGGTCTGGAAATCAATGCTAACCACGTCCGCTCGGCACGAGAAGGGCGGGTACGCGGCGTATGCAAACCGTTGCATCTCGGTTCGCGTCACCAGGTCTGGCAGATTGAAATCTTCGATGAGAAAGGGCGTTTGTGCTGTTCGTCACGATTGACGACCGCCATTTTGTGACGTTGTAACCAGAAAAGTGTGACGCATATTGCTTTTGGTTATTATCTGCACAGTAAACGGTGGTATACTGTGCAGGTCTTGTCTAAAAGCGAGGATGCTATGTCTACTCAACTTGATCCCACCCAACTGGCCATTGAATTTTTACGCCGTGACCAAAGCAATCTTTCACCTGCCCAATATCTCAAACGTCTGAAACAATTAGAACTTGAATTTGCTGACCTGCTTACTCTCTCTTCTGCGGAATTAAAAGAAGAAATCTATTTCGCCTGGCGTCTGGGCGTGCATTGATCCTGATTTAATGTCGCGAGTTCGCCAAATCGGCCTGGATTAATCTTCGTCCAGGTTCGAGGGCCTTCTTAATACTGCCTATCTACCCGCCTTATAACGTTCAAAAATAATACAAATCGCAGTTTGTGTTAAAACAGTGGGTTAGCTTTATGAGATTATCCTTATCGCCCCTTCAAGAGCTAAGCCACTGTGAGTGCCGGAGATAAGCGCCGGATGGGGTAGAAACCCTTAAGCCTGTGTCGCACAGACTTAAGGGTTTTCTTATTTCTGAACGCTGCACTTTTTTACCTATCCCTTAAATAGTCATTTTCAATACAACTTTTTTCTTTTTCATCACAGCCTTAATGCTCCTTAGATAATAATCATTATCTAACAATGAGATACCTAATTCTTAGCGTGCCTGTTAACCCACAAATCAGGGTCTATGCTTATTAAAAGCAGGTAAAAAGCATGTTTTACGCTAAAGCCCCTGCGTTTGCTGGGTTGAACTGATAATCATTATCACTAACATGCTGTTATACGCTGAAAGCGATGAAGTGAGGTAAATCGATGGACATGCATTCAGGAACCTTTAATCCACAGGATTTCGCCTGGCAGGGCTTAACGCTGACACCCGCAGCGGCGATACACATCCGCGAGCTGGTGGCAAAGCAGCCGGGTATGATCGGCGTGCGCTTAGGCGTGAAGCAAACGGGCTGCGCGGGCTTTGGCTATGTGCTCGACAGTGTTAGCGAGCCGGACAAAGACGATCTGCTGTTTGAACACGACGGCGCGAAGCTGTTTGTCCCGCTGCAAGCGATGCCTTTTATTGATGGCACGGAAGTCGATTTCGTTCGTGAAGGACTTAATCAGATATTCAAATTTCACAACCCTAAAGCCCAGAATGAATGTGGCTGTGGCGAAAGCTTTGGGGTATAGGCGGTACTATGTCTCGTAATACTGAAGCAACTGACGATGTCAAAACCTGGACCGGCGGCCCGCTGAATTATAAAGAAGGATTCTTCACCCAGTTAGCCACCGATGAGCTGGCAAAGGGGATAAACGAAGAGGTGGTGCGCGCAATTTCGGCGAAGCGTAATGAGCCGGAGTGGATGCTGGAGTTTCGTCTCAACGCCTATCACGCATGGCTGGAGATGGAAGAACCGCACTGGTTGAAAGCGCACTACGACAAGCTGAATTATCAGGATTACAGCTACTACTCGGCACCATCGTGCGGTAATTGTGACGACAACTGCGCGTCTGAACCCGGCGCGGTGCAGCAAACTGGCGCGAACGCCTTTTTAAGTAAAGAGGTGGAGGCGGCGTTTGAGCAGTTGGGCGTTCCCGTGCGGGAAGGCAAAGAGGTGGCAGTGGATGCCATTTTCGACTCTGTTTCGGTTGCCACTACTTATCGCGAAAAACTGGCGGAGCAGGGAATTATTTTTTGTTCCTTTGGCGAGGCGATCCACGATCACCCGGAACTGGTGCGTAAATATCTCGGCACCGTGGTGCCGGGGAATGACAACTTCTTTGCCGCACTTAATGCGGCGGTAGCCTCTGACGGTACGTTTATTTATGTGCCTAAAGGCGTGCGTTGCCCGATGGAACTTTCCACCTATTTTCGCATTAACGCGGAAAAAACCGGGCAGTTTGAGCGCACCATTATGGTGGCCGACGAAGACAGCTACGTTAGTTACATTGAAGGCTGTTCCGCTCCGGTGCGTGACAGCTATCAGTTACACGCGGCGGTGGTGGAAGTCATCATCCATAAAAACGCCGAGGTGAAATATTCCACGGTACAAAACTGGTTCCCTGGCGATAACAACACCGGCGGTATTCTCAACTTCGTCACCAAGCGTGCTTTGTGCGAAGGCGAAAACAGCAAAATGTCATGGACGCAATCAGAAACCGGGTCAGCGATTACGTGGAAATATCCCAGCTGCATTTTGCGCGGCGATAACTCCATTGGTGAGTTTTACTCAGTGGCGCTGACCAGCGGTCATCAGCAAGCGGATACCGGCACCAAGATGATCCACATCGGTAAAAACACCAAATCGACCATTATCTCGAAAGGGATCTCTGCCGGACATAGTCAGAACAGTTATCGCGGCTTAGTGAAAATCATGCCGACGGCAACCAATGCGCGCAATTTCACTCAGTGCGACTCAATGCTGATTGGCGCTAATTGTGGGGCGCATACCTTCCCGTATGTCGAATGTCGCAATAACAGCGCTCAGCTGGAGCACGAGGCAACGACATCACGTATTGGTGAAGATCAACTGTTTTACTGCCTGCAACGCGGGATCAGCGAAGAAGATGCCATCTCGATGATTGTTAACGGTTTTTGCAAAGACGTGTTCTCGGAACTGCCGCTGGAATTTGCCGTTGAAGCACAAAAACTCCTCGCCATCAGCCTTGAGCATAGCGTCGGATAAGGAATAAACATGTTAAGTATTAAAGATTTACACGTCAGCGTGGAAGATAAAGCTATCCTGCGTGGATTAAGCCTCGATGTTCGTCCCGGCGAAGTTCACGCCATTATGGGGCCAAACGGTTCGGGCAAAAGTACCTTATCGGCAACGCTTGCCGGGCGAGAAGATTATGAAGTGACGAGCGGCACGGTTGAGTTTAAAGGCAAAGATTTGCTTGCGCTGTCGCCGGAAGATCGTGCAGGTGAAGGCATCTTTATGGCCTTCCAGTATCCGGTGGAAATTCCCGGCGTCAGTAACCAGTTTTTCCTGCAAACGGCACTTAATGCGGTGCGCAGCTATCGCGGCCAGGAAACGCTAGACCGCTTTGATTTTCAGGATTTGATGGAAGAGAAAATCGCTCTCCTGAAGATGCCGGAAGATTTATTAACCCGTTCGGTAAACGTTGGTTTTTCCGGCGGCGAGAAAAAGCGCAACGATATTTTGCAAATGGCGGTGCTGGAACCGGAGTTATGCATTCTTGATGAGTCAGACTCCGGGCTGGATATTGACGCATTAAAAGTGGTTGCCGATGGCGTGAACTCGCTGCGTGACGGCAAGCGTTCATTCATCATTGTTACGCACTATCAACGCATTCTCGACTACATCAAGCCTGATTACGTCCATGTGCTGTATCAGGGACGAATTGTGAAATCCGGCGATTTCACGTTGGTCAAACAACTGGAGGAGCAGGGTTATGGCTGGCTTACCGAACAGCAGTAACGCACTGCAACAGTGGCATCATTTGTTTGAAGCTGAAGGGGCGAAACGCTCCCCGCAAGCACAGCAGCATTTACAACAATTGCTGCGTACCGGACTGCCGACACGTAAACATGAAAACTGGAAATATACGCCGCTGGACGGGCTGACCAATAGCCAGTTTGTCTGCATTGCGGGGGAGATATCCCCACAGCAGCGTGATGCCTTAGCGTTAACGTTAGACGCCGTGCGGCTGGTGTTTGTCGATGGACGTTACGTGCCCGCACTGAGCGATGCAACTGAAGGCAGCGGATATGAAGTGAGCATTAACGACGACCGTCAGGGGTTACCCGACGCTATTCAGGCGGAAGTGTTTCTGCATTTGACGGAAAGCCTGGCACAAAGCGTGACGCATATCGCCGTGAAGCGCGGTCAACGGCCGACAAAGCCATTGCTGTTAATGCATATCACCCAGGGCGTGGCAGGTGAAGAGGTGAATACTGCCCATTACCGGCATCATCTGGATCTGGCGGAAGGTGCCGAAGCAACGGTGATCGAACATTTTGTCAGCCTTAATGATGCTCGTCACTTCACCGGCGCACGGTTCACTATCAACGTCGCAGCGAACGCCCATTTGCAGCATATCAAGCTGGCGTTTGAAAACCCGCTCAGTCACCACTTTGCTCATAACGATTTGTTGCTGGCTGATGATGCCACCGCATTTAGCCACAGTTTCCTGCTGGGTGGCGCAGTGTTACGACACAACACCAGTACGCAACTCAATGGCGAAAACAGCACGGTGCGGATCAATAGCCTGGCGATGCCGGTGAAAAACGAGGTGTGTGATACTCGTACCTGGCTGGAACACAATAAAGGTTTTTGTAACAGCCGACAGTTGCACAAAACTATCGTCAGCGACAAAGGCCGCGCGGTATTTAACGGTTTGATCAACGTCGCGCAGCACGCCATCAAAACGGATGGTCAGATGACCAACAATAATCTGCTGATGGGCAAACTGGCGGAAGTGGATACTAAACCGCAGCTGGAAATCTATGCAGATGATGTGAAATGCAGCCACGGCGCGACGGTGGGGCGTATTGATGACGAACAGATGTTTTATCTGCGCTCGCGCGGGATCAATCAGCAAGATGCCCAGCAGATGATCATCTACGCCTTTGCTGCCGAACTGACGGAAGCACTGTGTGATGAGGGGCTTAAACAGCAGGTGATGGCCCGAATCGGTCAACGACTGCCAGGAGGTGCAAGATGACTTTTTCCGTCGACAAAGTGCGGGCCGACTTTCCGGTGCTTTCTCGTGAGGTAAACGGTTTGCCGCTGGCTTATCTCGACAGTGCCGCCAGTGCGCAGAAACCAAGCCAGGTGATTGACGCCGAGGCTGAGTTTTATCGTCACGGCTACGCGGCGGTGCATCGCGGTATTCATACCTTAAGCGCCCAGGCGACCGAGAAAATGGAGAACGTGCGCAAGCGGGCATCGCTGTTTATTAATGCCCGTTCGGCGGAAGAGCTGGTGTTCGTCCGCGGCACGACGGAAGGGATCAATCTGGTCGCCAATAGCTGGGGCAACAGCAATGTGCGGGCGGGCGATAACATCATCATCAGTCAGATGGAGCACCACGCTAACATTGTCCCCTGGCAGATGCTTTGTGCACGCGTTGGCGCAGAGCTGCGTGTGATCCCGCTCAACCCCGACGGTACTCTGCAACTGGAGACGCTGCCTACGCTGTTTGATGAGAAAACTCGTCTGCTGGCAATTACTCATGTCTCCAACGTGCTTGGGACAGAAAATCCGCTGGCGGAGATGATCACACTTGCGCATCAACATGGCGCAAAAGTGCTGGTGGATGGCGCTCAGGCGGTGATGCATCATCCGGTGGATGTTCAGGCGCTGGATTGCGATTTTTACGTGTTCTCCGGGCATAAACTGTATGGCCCTACCGGAATTGGCATTCTTTATGTCAAAGAAGCCTTGTTGCAGGAGATGCCGCCGTGGGAAGGGGGCGGTTCTATGATCGCCACCGTCAGCCTGAGTGAAGGCACTACCTGGACCAAAGCACCATGGCGGTTTGAAGCCGGTACACCCAATACCGGAGGCATCATTGGTCTTGGCGCGGCGCTGGAGTATGTTTCGGCGCTGGGGCTTAATAACATAGCCGAGTATGAACAGAATCTGATGCATTACGCGCTATCACAGTTGGAATCTGTACCGGATCTCACTCTCTATGGCCCACAGAACAGGCTTGGCGTTATTGCTTTTAATCTCGGTAAACACCACGCCTATGATGTTGGCAGTTTTCTCGATAACTACGGCATTGCTGTGCGTACCGGACATCACTGCGCTATGCCATTAATGGCCTATTACAACGTCCCTGCGATGTGTCGGGCATCGCTGGCCATGTATAACACCCATGAAGAAGTGGATCGTCTGGTGACCGGCCTGCAACGTATTCACCGTCTGCTGGGATAACAGGGAGGCACTATGGCTTTATTGCCGGATAAAGAAAAATTGCTGCGTAATTTTTTACGCTGTGCCAACTGGGAAGAGAAATATCTCTACATTATTGAGTTGGGTCAGCGTCTGCCAGAATTACGTGACGAAGACAAAAGCCCGCAAAATAGCATCCAGGGCTGCCAGAGTCAGGTGTGGATTGTGATGCGCCAGAATGCGCAGGGAATTATTGAATTACAGGGCGACAGCGATGCGGCCATTGTAAAAGGGCTTATTGCGGTCGTCTTTATTCTTTACGATCAAATGACGCCGCAGGATATTGTCAATTTCGATGTGCGCCCGTGGTTTGAAAAAATGGCGCTCACCCAACATCTCACCCCATCACGCTCACAAGGTCTGGAATCGATGATTCGCGCAATTCGCGCCAAAGCCGCTGCACTTAGCTAAACTAAAGGAACAGCTTTCATCCGGTTGGCTCACATTGCCAGGTGGTCAATGTTTACACTGGCCTGCACAGGAGTGTTTTGGTTTCAGGTGAACATAAGCGCCATCCGACGTTTCAGCGTGAGTCTCCGGCAAATACAGGAGGTTTACAATGAAACGCGCGTCGTTGCTTACACTCACGCTTATCGGCGCTTTTAGCGCCATCCAGGCTGCCTGGGCGGTTGATTATCCGCTACCACCAACCGGCAGCCGACTGGTTGGGCAAAATCAAACGTATACGGTGCAAGAAGGGGATAAAAACCTTCAGGCCATCGCCCGACGTTTTGATACTGCGGCAATGTTGATCCTTGAAGCCAATAACACTATCGCCCCGGTGCCAAAACCCGGTACGACGATAACTATTCCTTCACAACTGTTATTACCTGATGCACCGCGCCAGGGGATAATTGTGAACCTTGCAGAACTGCGCCTTTATTATTATCCGCCGGGAGAAAATATCGTGCAGGTTTATCCGATAGGTATTGGTTTGCAGGGGCTGGAAACGCCGGTGATGGAAACGCGTGTGGGGCAGAAAATCCCTAACCCAACCTGGACGCCTACGGCGGGCATTCGTCAACGTTCGCTGGAGCGTGGCATTAAATTACCGCCGGTCGTTCCTGCCGGGCCAAATAACCCGCTAGGACGTTACGCACTGCGCCTCGCGCATGGTAATGGCGAATACCTCATTCATGGCACCAGTGCGCCGGACAGCGTCGGTTTGCGCGTCAGTTCGGGCTGTATTCGCATGAATGCACCGGATATTAAAGCTTTATTCTCCAGCGTGCGGACGGGAACGCCGGTGAAAGTGATCAACGAACCGGTGAAATATTCCGTGGAACCTAACGGGATGCGTTATGTTGAAGTACATCGACCACTATCGGCAGAAGAACAGCAGAACGTTCAGACAATGCCGTACACGCTGCCAGCAGGCTTTACGCAATTTAAAGACAATAAGGCTGTAGATCAGAAGTTAGTCGATAAAGCGTTGTATCGTCGGGCAGGGTATCCGGTTGCGGTGAGCAGTGGAGCAACTCCCGCAGCCAGCAATGCGCCTTCAGTAGAGTCAGCGCAGAATGGGGAACCAGAGCAAGGGAATATGTTACGCGCGACGCAGTAGCGGTAAATAGCAGGCAAAAAAATGGCGCACAATGTGCGCCATTTTTCACTTCACAGGTACTATTACTTGCGGTATTTAGTAGCCATGTTGTCCAGACGCTGGTTAGCACGAGCTGCGTCATCTTTAGCAGCCTGAACGTCGGAACGCATTGCGTTCACGTCGTTGCTCAGCTGGTCAACTTTAGCGTTCAGAGTCTGAACGTCAGAAGACAGCTGATCGATTTTAGCGTTGCTGGAGCAACCTGCCAGCAGAGTAGAACCCAGGATTACCGCGCCCAGTACCAGTTTAGTAGCTTTCATTATTAATACCCTCTAGATTGAGTTAATCTCCATGTAGCGTTACAAGTATTACACAAAGTTTTTTATGTTGAGAATATTTTTTTGATGGGAAGGCACTTATTTTTGATCGTTCGCTCAAAGAAGCATCGAACGCTGGGTTTTAGATAAAAAAATTGAGAGAAAACAGGATGCTTCCATCGGATTCATCTTAGATAAAGTGAGATTATATAGTGAAATCCGATTTGATTTTTTATTGCTTCTGGTTATCGATTAAATAAAAAAAGCGCCCATCAGGACGCTTCGATATACAAATTAATTCACAAAAGCAATATTACAGGACGTGAACAGATGCGGTGTTAGTAGTGCCGCTCGGTACCAGTGCACCAGAAACCATAACTACGACATCACCTTTGTGTGCCAGACCGCTCTGCAGAGCCAGTTCTTTACCCAGACGGTAGAAGTCATCAGTAGAAGTGATCTCTTTAACCAGCTGCGGCACAACGCCTTTGCTCAGTACTAACTGGTGAGCCGTTTTTTCGTTGGTGGTCAGTGCCAGGATGGTGGCATCCGGGAAGTATTTACGTACTGCGCGAGCAGATTTACCGCCCTGAGTAGCAACCACGATCAGTGGAGCATCCAGTTTTTCAGCAGTTTCAACGGCACCACGGCATACCGCTTCGGTAATACGCAGTTTACGGTTGTCATTGTTGAACTCGAGACGGCTGTTCATCACGCGGTCGGTACGTTCGCAGATGGTCGCCATGATAGAAACCGCTTCCAGCGGGTATTTACCTTTTGCGGATTCACCAGACAGCATCACTGCGTCAGTACCGTCGAGGATGGCGTTTGCAACGTCACCGGCTTCTGCGCGAGTCGGGCGTGGGTTTTTGATCATGGAATCCAGCATCTGGGTCGCAGTGATAACAACTTTACGTGCACGGATACATTTTTCGATCATCATCTTCTGGGCGAAGATAACTTCTTCTACCGGGATTTCTACACCCAGGTCGCCACGCGCAACCATGATGCCGTCAGAGGCTTCGAGGATTTCGTCGAAGTTGTTGAGGCCTTCCTGGTTTTCGATTTTGGAGATGATGTGGATGTTTTCGCCGCCGTGCGCTTTCAGGTGCTCACGGATTTCGATAACGTCAGAACGCTTACGAATAAAGGAAGCAGCAACAAAGTCTACGCCTTGTTCGCAACCAAAGATCAGGTCCTGTTTGTCTTTTTCAGCCAGTGCTGGCAGGGCAATGGAAACGCCAGGCAGGTTCACACCTTTGTTTTCGCCCAGGTCGCCGTTGTTCAGCACTTTACAGATAACTTTGTTACCTTCAATGGCGGTAACTTCCATACCGATCAGACCGTCGTCAACCAGTACGGTGTTGCCAACAGACAGGTCAGTAGTGAAACCTTCATACGTTACCGCAACCATTTCGCTGTTGCCGATAACAGATTTATCAGTAGTGAAAGTAAAGGTCTGACCCGCTTTCAGAGAAACGTCGTTACCGCCTTCCAGTTTCATGGTGCGGATTTCTGGACCTTTGGTATCAAGCAGGATAGCGGCGGTTTTACCAGTTTTGCTCATCACGTTGCGCAGATTCTGAATGCGCTGACCGTGTTCTGCATAGTCACCATGAGAGAAGTTCAGACGCATAACGTTCATGCCAGCGTCCAGCATTTTAGCTAACATCTCTTCAGATTCGGTTTTCGGTCCGATGGTGCAAACAATTTTGGTCTTTTTCATGACAGTCTTAGTCTTTAAGTTGAGAAGGATGGGAGAAACTTGCTTTCTGGGCGCACTGCCGGAAAGCGAATCCGGTATTACGAAAGTGGTTGTGCCTCGCTCTAAGGATAGGTGACATCGATAAAGCGTGCAGAGGAATGTGTGCTTGTGTCTCAGCCCAACGTGAGTGCCTGTTTTTGAGTCGTTGAGTTCTACAGTCCAAAGTGCTGAAACCATTCAAGAGTCAATTGGCGCGCATTATACGCTGAAATTAATCCAAAAGGAAAACAAAAACAGCGTTTCAAAAAATATACAACTTGTTAGACAATAAATTGTTATCAAAGATTCAGCGTTCCAGGGAAAAGGTTACGCAAAAACTTCGTTGTTTGCGCAACGTCTGGTGCCGGGGTTGTCAGTGTGAGGATAAGTGAAAGTTCATCCGGTGTATAAATACATCATCGCTCAATTGCTACAGTTAAAATAATTTATCACGTTATTTGTCTGATTTTGTTTGATTTTTGTTTAATTGGTTAGATTGATATATGCTGATAGTTGGCATGATAAATAGGTATAAAGAATGGGAAACCGGACAAAAGAGGATGAACTGTACCGAGAAATGTGCAGAGTTGTCGGTAAAGTTGTGCTGGAAATGCGCGATCTGGGGCAGGAACCAAAGCATATTGTTATCGCAGGCGTATTACGTACAGCATTAGCCAATAAACGCATTCAGCGCAGTGAGCTGGAAAAGCAGGCGATGGAAACAGTCATTAACGCACTGGTAAAATGACCATTCAGGATGAGGCGGTAAGCTTCATCCTGATATTGTTAGTTCAGTTGCGGTCCAGTTAATCATTCTAAATAACAACTGCTGAAATTATACGAATTTCGGTGTATATTTTAATTTATAGCGATAAAGTTATTTTTATTTTCTGCGATGAATTTCACAAATAATTGTCGGTTAAGTTAAATTTATTTCAAATGATAATAAATATCACTTCACTTATAATTTCTTGCTTTGTGATTTTAATTGATAACGATCAATGTTAAGAGCCCAGAATAATCACATTATTTTTTCTCCTAACCATAAAGGATTAGTTTGTTAGCGTTAAATCTTTTCTCATACACTATCGGGTTAGGGAAAATATCTGGTGTTGAGGACAGCGTCAGCAGCGTATTAGTTGAGTGCTTAATATCAGGCTGTTGAATTGTCAGCACTGTGTTTGCGAAGAGGATGCGAAATAAATGAACCCGGTTGATCGTCCACTATTAAATATTGGCTTAACGCGATTAGAATTCTTGCGTATATCAGGAAAAGGCCTTGCTGGTTTAACAATTGCCCCTGCTTTACTGTCACTTTTGGGTTGCAAACAGGAAGATATTGATAGCGGCACAGTAGGGTTAATAAATACACCCAAAGGGGTGCTGGTGACCCAACGTGCGCGATGCACGGGTTGCCACCGCTGTGAAATCTCTTGTACCAACTTCAACGATGGCTCAGTAGGGACATTCTTCTCCCGTATCAAAATCCATCGCAATTATTTCTTTGGCGACAACGGGGTTGGCTCTGGCGGTGGCCTGTATGGCGATCTCAACTATACCGCGGATACCTGCCGTCAATGCAAAGAGCCGCAATGCATGAACGTCTGCCCGATTGGTGCGATTACCTGGCAGCAGAAAGAAGGCTGTATTACCGTCGATCATAAACGTTGTATTGGCTGTAGCGCCTGTACTACGGCATGCCCGTGGATGATGGCCACCGTAAATACCGAAAGTAAAAAATCCTCGAAATGTGTGTTATGCGGTGAATGCGCAAACGCCTGCCCAACAGGGGCGTTAAAAATTATCGAGTGGAAAGATATTACTGTGTGAATCTTGCAAAGGAAAAAATCATGGCTAACGGTTGGACAGGTAATATATTAAGAGTCAATCTCACGACAGGAAATATTACCCTCGAAGATTCCAGTAAATTTAAAAGTTTTGTCGGTGGCATGGGCTTCGGCTACAAAATTATGTATGACGAAGTACCGCTAGGCACGAAACCTTTCGATGAAGCGAATAAATTAGTTTTTGCTACCGGCCCATTAACTGGATCTGGTGCCCCCTGTAGTTCTCGCGTAAATATCACCTCACTTTCTACTTTTACCAAAGGAAATTTAGTCGTCGATGCCCATATGGGGGGCTTTTTTGCAGCGCAAATGAAATTCGCTGGATACGACGTCATTATTATCGAAGGGAAAGCGAAATCACCGGTATGGCTGAAGATTAAAGATGACAAAGTTAGCCTTGAAAAAGCCGATTTCTTATGGGGAAAAGGGACGCGCGCAACGACGGAAGAAATTTGTCGCTTGACCAGTCCGGAAACCTGTGTGGCGGCTATTGGTCAGGCTGGGGAAAACCTTGTTCCTCTCTCTGGCATGTTGAATAGCCGTAACCACAGCGGCGGTGCGGGAACTGGCGCAATAATGGGTTCGAAAAACCTGAAAGCGATTGCGGTTGAAGGGACGAAAGGGGTCAACATTGCCGATCGTCAGGAGATGAAGCGTCTCAACGATTACATGATGACTGAACTTATCGGTGCGAATAACAACCATGTCGTGCCAAGTACGCCGCAATCGTGGGCAGAGTATTCAGATCCCAAGTCACGTTGGACAGCACGTAAAGGGCTGTTTTGGGGCGCGGCTGAAGGTGGTCCGATTGAAACGGGGGAAATTCCGCCAGGCAATCAGAATACGGTCGGCTTTCGTACCTATAAATCCGTTTTTGACTTAGGTCCGGCGGCAGAGAAATACACAGTAAAAATGAGTGGCTGCCACTCTTGCCCGATCCGTTGTATGACCCAAATGAATATTCCTCGGGTGAAAGAGTTTGGCGTGCCCAGCACAGGTGGTAACACTTGTGTAGCAAACTTTGTCCATACCACCATCTTCCCGAACGGGCCGAAAGATTTTGAAGATAAGGACGATGGTCGTGTGATTGGTAACCTGGTTGGTCTGAATTTGTTCGATGACTACGGCCTATGGTGTAACTACGGGCAGTTGCATCGCGACTTTACTTATTGTTACAGCAAAGGTGTGTTCAAGCGTGTTCTGCCTGCTGAAGAGTATGCGGAAATTCGCTGGGATCAACTGGAAGCGGGTGACGTTAACTTTATTAAAGATTTTTACTACCGTCTGGCGCATCGCGTGGGTGAGTTGAGTCACCTGGCTGATGGTTCATATGCCATCGCAGAACGCTGGAATTTGGGTGAAGAGTACTGGGGCTACGCGAAAAATAAACTCTGGTCGCCGTTTGGCTATCCGGTTCACCATGCCAATGAAGCGTCAGCGCAAGTTGGTTCCATTGTTAACTGTATGTTCAACCGTGACTGCATGACGCATACCCATATCAATTTTATTGGTTCCGGCTTGCCATTGAAATTGCAGCGTGAAGTGGCGAAAGAGCTTTTTGGTTCTGAAGATGCTTACGATGAAACCAAAAACTACACACCGATCAATGACGCAAAAATTAAATATGCTAAGTGGTCGCTGTTGCGGGTCTGTTTGCATAACGCCGTCACCCTGTGCAACTGGGTCTGGCCAATGACCGTTTCGCCGCTGAAAAGCCGTAATTACCGGGGTGATCTGGCGCTTGAAGCCAAATTCTTCAAAGCGATCACTGGCGAAGATATGACTCAGGAAAAATTAGATTTAGCTGCAGAGCGTATCTTTACGTTGCATCGCGCCTACACGGTAAAACTGATGCAAACCAAAGATATGCGTAATGAACACGATCTTATCTGTTCCTGGGTATTCGACAAGGATCCGCAGATCCCGGTCTTTACTGAAGGTACAGACAAAATGGACCGTGACGATATGTATGCTTCGCTCACGATGTTCTACAAAGAAATGGGCTGGGACCCACAGCTTGGTTGTCCGACCCGCGAAACATTGCAGCGTCTGGGGCTGGAAGATATTGCCGCCGATCTGGCAGCACACAATCTACTGCCTGCGTAAGGAATGGGAGAGATGAACCATCAGGATGAATTGCCGTTAGCGAAAGTCAGCGAAATTGATGAGGCGAAGCGGCAATGGTTGCAGGGGATGCGTCACCCCGTTGATACGGTAACCGAACCAGAACCGGCTGAAATCCTGGCAGAGTTCATTCGCCAGCATTCTGCGGCTGGGCAGCTGGTGGCGCGCGCCGTGTTTCTCTCGCCACCCTATTCGGTTGCAGAAGAGGAACTGTCAGTTTTGCTGGAAAACATTAAGCAGAACGGAGACTACGCGGATATCGCTTGTATGACGGGAAGCCAGGATGATTACTATTACTCAACGCAGGCCATGAGTGAAAACTACGCGGCGATGTCTTTGCAAGTTGTGGAGCAGGACATTTGTCGCGCCATTGCACACGCCGTTCGTTTTGAGTGCCAGACGTATCCTCGTCCTTACAAAGTCGCCATGCTGATGCAAGCGCCATATTACTTCCAGGAAGCGCAGATTGAAGCCGCGATCGCTGCGATGGATGTTGCACCTGAATATGCCGATATACGGCAGGTGGAGTCATCGACGGCAGTGTTGTACTTGTTTAGCGAGCGATTTATGACCTATGGCAAGGCGTATGGCTTATGCGAATGGTTCGAGGTAGAGCAGTTTCAGAACCCCTGAAATTTCAGGGGGATGTCATGGATAGGGTGGACCGTTGCAGCCACTGCATTAGGGGATAATCAGATGTCCTTCACTCGACGCAAATTTGTTCTGGGGATGGGAACAGTAATCTTTTTTACTGGTTCTGCGTCTTCTCTGTTAGCGAATACGAGGCAAGAAAAGGAAGTTCGGTATGCCATGATTCATGACGAGTCACGGTGCAATGGCTGTAATATCTGCGCCCGCGCATGCCGTAAAACTAACCACGTCCCCGCTCAGGGAAGCCGTTTATCGATAGCACACATTCCAGTCACCGATAACGACAATGGAACGCAGTATCACTTTTTTCGCCAGTCATGTCAGCACTGCGAAGATGCTCCTTGCATCGACGTTTGCCCGACAGGGGCGTCGTGGCGTGATGAGCAGGGGATCGTGCGGGTAGAAAAATCGCAGTGCATCGGCTGCAGTTATTGCATTGGCGCTTGCCCGTACCAGGTTCGCTACCTTAACCCTGTCACTAAAGTGGCAGATAAATGTGATTTCTGCGCTGAGACCCGACTGGCAAAAGGCTTTCCGCCCATTTGCGTCAGTGCCTGCCCGGAACACGCATTGATCTTTGGTCACGAAGATAGCCCAGAAATTCAGGCGTGGTTGCAGGAAAATAAATACTATCAATATCAGCTACCTGGCGCCGGGAAACCGCATTTGTATCGCCGGTTCGGTCAACATTTGATTAAAAAGGAAAATGTATGAACCCGTCGCAACATGCTGAACAGTTTCAGAGCCAGTTGGCGAACTATGTGCCACAGTTCACCCCCCAATTTTGGCCGGTGTGGTGGATCATTGCCGGACTATTGCTGGTTGGGATGTGGTTGGTGCTGGGGCTACATGCCTTGCTTCGTGCTCGTGGCGTGAAGAAATCAGCCACCGATCATAGTGAGAGGATTTATCTTTACAGCAAAGCGGTCAGATTATGGCACTGGTCGAATGCGTTACTCTTTGTATTGTTGCTGGCAAGTGGGCTGATAAATCACTTTGCGCTGGTGGGCGCAACTGCGGTTAAAAGTCTGGTTGCGGTGCATGAAGTTTGCGGATTTTTGTTACTGGCATGCTGGCTTGGCTTTGTTCTGATCAATGCCGTTGGGGGTAATGGTCACCACTATCGCATTCGTCGTCAGGGTTGGCTGGATCGAGCGGCAAAACAAACGCGATTTTATTTGTTTGGCATTATGCAGGGGGAAGAACATCCTTTCCCGGCAACAACCCAGTCTAAATTTAATCCCTTACAGCAGGTCGCCTATGTTGGTGTCATGTATGGATTGTTGCCATTGTTACTATTGACGGGGCTGCTGTGTCTCTATCCGCAAGCCGTGGGAGATGTGTTTCCTGGCGTAAGATACTGGTTATTGCAGGCGCATTTTGCTCTGGCATTTATAAGCCTCTTTTTTATCTTCGGTCATCTTTATCTTTGCACCACGGGGCGTACGCCACACGAAACCTTTAAAAGCATGGTCGATGGCTATCACCGGCACTAACGAATGATCATTACACGAGCAGACCTGCGAGAATGGCGTATCGGAGCGGTGATGTATCGCTGGTTTCTGCGCCATTTCCCTCGTGGCGGTAGTTATGCCGATATTCATCATGCACTGATTGAGGAAGGATATACGGACTGGGCGGAGAGTCTGGTTGAGTATGCGTGGAAAAAATGGCTGGCGGATGAAAACTTCGCGCATCAGGAAGTTTCCTCTATGCAAAAACTGGCCACAGATCCCGGAGAAAGACTATTTTGCAGTCAGTTTGCCCGCAGCGACGATCATGCTCGCATCGGCTGTTGTGAGGATAACGCCAGAATCGCAACCGCTGGGTATGCCGCGCAAATTGCCAGTATGGGTTATAGCGTGCGGATTGGAAGTGTCGGCTTTAACAGTCACATTGGCAGCTCCGGTGCACGCGCACGGGTTGCTGTAACCGGTAATTCTTCGCGGATAAGCAGCGCTGGAGATAGCGGTCGGATTGCGAATACCGGAATGCGAGTACGCGTTTGTACATTGGGTGAACGGTGTCATGTCGCCAGTAATGGTGACCTGGTGCAAATCGCCAGCTTTGGCGCAAACGCCAGAATTGCCAACAGCGGCGACAATGTACACATCATTGCCAGCGGTGAAAATTCAACGGTAGTGAGCACGGGCGTGGTCGACTCAATTATTCTCGGGCCAGGGGGATGCGCCGCACTGGCATATCATGACGGCGAAAGAGTTCGCTTCGCCGTCGCCATTGAAGGTGAAAACAATATTCGAGCCGGAGTCCGCTATCGTCTTAATGAACAACATCAGTTTGTTGAGTGCTGATAGCTTTACCTTTAATCAAACGAAAGACGCCGACGCGCAAGGGATGCAGGTTTTACGACCGCCCGAGCCATCGCCTCTCCAATTTCTGCACATGCCGTAAGTCCCTGAACGAAAGGCTGGTCGTGCATCAACCAGGGCAGCGCGCCGAACGCTACGCGCCCACGAATATCTTCGGGTTGCTGTAACGTATAATCTTCGCCAACATCAGGGATTTCATCCCCTGTTTTCTGTAATTGTTCGCGTAGTCCAGGGAAAGGAATATCTTTCACTTTAAGCGGACGCTGCCCGCGGGCATCAATAAAAACGTCAAACGAGTAACTGTTGTCTTCCGTTTTCAGGACGGTGCGCGACTCGTTAATTTCCATTTCGTAGTCTTCACCGAGAGCGAGAATATGAATGATTCCCGCTTCACGTAAGGCCAATAGTCGACGAATAGACTCTGAAGGGATTGCCGCATAATTATCGATGAAAACCCGGGCAAGGCCTTTACTGAACCGTTTATGGTCGTGTTCATTCAGATGTGGAACAATTTCCTGTACGGCTTCATGCAGGCGCAGAATGACATAACGCCAGGGAACAGTATGTTTTTCTCGTTTATTGCGTTCGACTTCCTGGAGATTTTCTTCTGCCCAGTCAAATGGGTCGCGTTGTTTGCGCTCGGCAAACCAGGCTTGAGCAAAGGAATCGACATTCAGGCTCTCTAAGGCTATGCGTTGGCTCCAGTCTGGATCAGCAAACTTGATTTCCTCTACTATCAATCTAAATACCCGATCCAAAAGGCCCACTTCGCCTTTTTGAATCTCAGCATTTAATGCCTGATCGGTGATGATGTGTAAGGGCTCGTAGGGAATAGGGCAATAGAAATCGGCTTCGGGTAAAATACCTGTGCGCGACATTAACGTAATATTTAGCTTTTCACTTGCGTTATCGCGGTGAAAAGTGACGTGTTGTTTATCATCTTCAATAAACGAACCATGCTGAATAGCCACTGCCATTGCCGCATCCAGTCCGCTCAAGGATGTTCCCATAATCCCCACGTTACACGCATCGACCTTTGCTTCCATCAGGCCTGACCACGGGCTGGGAAAATACGTTCTGGTTGCTTCTTCTTCATCAGGCCAGACGTGCCCCGTTGCGATCACCGCTAAATCAAACGTCTCGCTGGGTAAATTCAGATTTGTAGCGAGCATGACGCCAGCATTTGTAATTTGCAGATCGGTAACCTGGCATGATTCATAAACAGCCACTGCAAATTTTTGCTGTCGTGCCTGGTCTACTAATCGTAAAAATTGATCGCGGAAATATTCGCCCAGCAGAATTCGCGGTAAAAACTGACGATCGTGCAAGGTTTCTTTTTTAACGCCATAACGCTGGAGATGGCTGGCTTCTTGCTTTTGTAGCCATTCGAGATACGTGCAATAAATCGGCGGTATTTCAATACTGGCAATGTTTGCCAGCATCAGTTTTGAGTTTTCCTCATCACTGTATGGCATCCCGATACCGGCTTCGTCAGCCTGATCGAAGATAGAAATAGAAAGTGGCGTTTGTTGCTGTAGAAGCGAGAATAAGGTGTAGATCCCCGTAGGCCCGGCACCCACAATAGCAATTGTTTTCATTGTTACTTACCTGTACGCATTCTTTCGAATTTAGTGTTATCAGGTAAGTTTGGTTGAGATTTTTAGAATTTGAGAAATTTCAGACAGGGATGAAAAGGGCACTAACCGCCCTTGATTAAAATCTGTCAGGCAAGTTTTGCCTGATTGATTTGACTCAGTGGCACATTGACATCGAAAACTTTGGCGACAACTTCCTCAACGCCGAGATTTTTCAGTCGGGCAGTATGTTTTTCCAGATAGGCAAGGGCGCTTTTTTCATCAGTGAAAAGGTAGATCCCACCGGCTTCGTGGTTCTTTTCACTTTCTGTCCAAACCTTCCACAGAAAACCAGGTTCCTGATTAATCGACTCAGCAAGCGGTTTAAGCTGCTCAGCCATTGTGTCGCCAAATGGGCCATTGAAAGAAAAATGAAGTTGTAACAAAGTTGCCATAGCGATTCTCCTTCTGATAACGCATACGAAGACAGTGTAGATCTTTTAACGTATTGGATACAGAGAAGAAACAGAGGGACAAAGAAGAAGACCAGATTAAGAAAATCTGGTGCGTCCGAGTGGACTCGAACCACCGACCCCCACCATGTCAAGGTGGTGCTCTAACCAACTGAGCTACGGACGCAGAATGGTGCGTTCAATTGGACTCGAACCAACGACCCCCACCATGTCAAGGTGGTGCTCTAACCAACTGAGCTATGAACGCAACGTTGTAGGTGACAACGGGGACGAATATTAGCGGCAGAGTGGGAAGGTGGCAAGAGGCAAAATGTAATTTTCTGCGCTATTTCGACCGTTTGCAGAGCTTTTAAGCAAATTGGCTATATTTTGTTGATTTGCAAGGGTGATTTTTATTCAGGATCGCATTTACATCTGACACAACCCAATAATCCGTGTATCAGAGTTTGAACAGAGTTGTTTGCCACCATCTCAAATCTGTCGTGGATAAATCCTTCGTAGCCTTTACACTTAGGTAGCAATAAAGGCACACAGATGCAGCAAAGGAATAAATCATGGGATCTGATGCGAAAAACTTGATGAGCGACGGGAACGTGCAAATTGTTAAGACCGGCGAGGTCATTGGCGCGACGCAACTTACTGAAGGCGAGTTAATTGTTGAGGCTGGCGGAAGAGCCGAAAATACCGTGGTCACGGGGGCTGGCTGGTTGAAAGTGGCAACCGGTGGGATCGCCAAATGCACACAGTACGGCAACAATGGCACGCTATCGGTCAGCGACGGTGCCATTGCCACAGATATTGTTCAGTCCGAGGGAGGCGCAATTAGTCTCTCTACGCTCGCTACGGTTAATGGCCGCCATCCCGAAGGTGAATTCAGCGTTGATAAAGGTTATGCCTGCGGTTTGTTGCTGGAAAATGGCGGTAACCTGCGTGTACTGGAAGGCCATCGCGCGGAAAAAATTATTCTCGATCAAGAGGGTGGCCTGTTGGTCAATGGGACAACCTCAGCGGTCGTGGTAGATGAAGGTGGTGAATTGTTGGTGTATCCAGGTGGGGAAGCCAGCAATTGTGAGATTAATCAGGGCGGCGTTTTTATGCTGGCGGGGAAAGCCAGTGATACGTTGCTTGCTGGTGGCACCATGAATAATCTCGGTGGTGAAGACTCTGACACTATTGTTGAGAATGGATCCATTTATCGTCTGGGGACGGATGGTATTCAGCTCTACAGTTCCGGTAAGACGCAAAACCTGTCCGTTAATGTGGGTGGTCGGGCTGAAGTGCATGCGGGTACGCTGGAAAACGCGGTAATACAAGGTGGGACAGTGATTTTGTTGTCACCCACCAGCGCGGACGAAAATTTTGTCGTAGAGGAAGATCGTGCACCGGTTGAACTGACCGGGAGTGTTGCATTACTGGACGGCGCTTCAATGATTATTGGCTATGGCGCAGATCTGCAACAATCAACGATTACTGTACAGCAGGGCGGTGTGTTGATTCTCGACGGCAGTACGGTAAAAGGTGACAGTGTCACTTTCAGTATTGGTAACATCAATCTGAATGGCGGAAAACTGTGGCTGATCACTGATGCGGCAACGCAGGTGCAACTGAAAGTGAAACGCCTGCGTGGAGAGGGAGCCATTTGCCTGCAAACCAGTGCGAAAGAAATTTCACCTGACTTCATCAATGTGAAAGGGGAAGTTACCGGTGATATACACGTTGAGATAACAGATGCCAGTCGGCAAACTCTGTGTAACTCTCTGAAATTACAGCCAGACCAAGATGGCATCGGCGCAACGCTCCAGCCTGCGTAAAAACACAGGCGCAACCCGTGAAGGTTGCGCCTTGTCTTTACTAGCGAGCTGCTCGTTGCAGAATGATGGCTGACGGCAGACGTTGCAGGAACCGCATACGCAGCATCATCATAATGGCTGCCGACGTCAGGCCAATAATAAAGCCTATCCAGAAGCCTGCTGGCCCCATAGGTTCAACGACCAGATCGGTCAGTGCCAGAATATAGCCGCTTGGCAAGCCCAGCACCCAGTAAGCCGTAAAGGTGATATAGAAAATGGAACGCGTATCTTTATAACCACGCAAAATCCCACTGCCAATCACCTGGATAGAGTCAGAAATCTGATATACCGCCGCCAGCAACATCAAATGCTGAGCCAGCGTTACAACCTCGGGATTGTCGTTGTACAACAGGGCGATTTGCTCTCGCAGTGAAACCGTGAATATGGCCGTCAGGGTTGCCATACAGACACCCACCATAAGCCCGGTCCGCGCAGCGGTTTGCGCATCCAGCGTTGAGCCTTGACCCAGACGATAACCTACGCGGATGGTTACCGCTGCCGCCAGCGACATGGGAAGCACGAACATCAGTGAACTAAAGTTCAGGGCAATCTGATGTCCTGCGACATCAACAATACCGAGCGGAGACACTAACAGAGCCACGACGGCAAACAGCGTTACTTCAAAGAACAGTGCCAGCGCAATTGGCAAACCGAGTTGAATCAGTCGTTTCATAACCGCAGGATCGGGCTTCGCGGTGCCTTTTTCGTTACGAATATCGCGCATCGAGCGGGCTCGTTTAATGTAAGAAACCATGGCAAGGAACATGACCCAATACACCGCCGCAGTAGCCACGCCACAACCAACGCCACCGAGCTCAGGCATACCGAAATGACCATAAATAAAGATATAGTTCACCGGAATGTTCACCAGCAGGCCGATAAAGCCCATCACCATACCCGGCTTGGTTTTTGCCAGACCTTCACACTGGTTACGGGCAACCTGGAAGAAAAGATAGCCCGGCGCGCCCCATAGCAACGCACGCAGATAACCCACGGCTTTGTCCGCCAGAGCCGGATCGATGTTTTCCATGGAGCGGATAATGTAACCCGCATTCCACAGTACCAGCATAATGAGAACGGAAACAAAACCTGCCAGCCAGAAACCTTGTCGCACCTGATGCGCAATGCGCTCACGTCGACCGGAACCATTTAATTGCGCGATAACCGGCGTTAATGCCAGCAGCAGTCCGTGACCAAAGAGGATCGCCGGAAGCCAGATAGAAGTTCCGATAGCAACCGCCGCCATGTCGGTGGCACTATAGCCGCCCGCCATCACGGTATCGACAAAACCCATCGCAGTTTGGGCGATTTGCGCGAGAATCACCGGGATTGCTAATGCTAATAACAGACGCGCTTCACTGATATACTTCTGCACGTGAACACCTTTTATTTGTAGTTATATGAGAGACTAAAAAGCCGCCTGAATGGGCAGCAAAAAGAAGAAGCAGGGGAAATTCAGTCTATTGTAGCGAGGATTTATTAATTCTCCAGTGAAAAAATAGCCATTCTTACCCCTTCACTGGTAAGGGCGTTTTCCACCTGCTATTGTGCTGAACAGAATGTCTTAACTGATTTCAGGAGTTGTAAGTATGTTTACGGGGATTGTACAGGGCACCGCAAAACTGGTGTCGATTGACGAGAAACCAAATTTTCGCACGCATGTGGTGGAGTTACCCGACCACATGCTGGACGGACTGGAAACCGGTGCGTCCGTGGCGCATAACGGTTGCTGCCTGACCGTGACGGAAATTAACGGCAACCATGTCAGTTTTGACCTGATGAAAGAAACGTTACGCATTACCAATCTTGGCGATTTAAAAGTGGGGGATTGGGTAAACGTTGAGCGTGCGGCGAAATTCAGCGATGAAATTGGCGGACACTTAATGTCAGGTCATATTATGACCACCGCTGAAGTGGCGAAAATATTAACCTCGGAAAATAATCGTCAGATCTGGTTTAAAGTCCAGGATAGTCAGTTGATGAAATATATCCTGTACAAAGGATTTATTGGCATCGACGGTATTAGCCTGACCGTCGGCGAAGTCACGCCAACGCGTTTTTGCGTCCATTTAATTCCGGAAACACTGGAACGCACGACTCTTGGGAAGAAAAAACTCGGCGCACGCGTCAACATTGAAATCGATCCACAAACTCAGGCAGTGGTAGATACGGTAGAACGTGTGCTGGCGGCACGAGAAAATGCCATGAATCAACCAGGTACACAAGCCTGATCTGAAATCGCCCCCGGAGCGGGGGCGATAGAATAGCCTCTAGCGAGCGACTCGAAGGCCGTTTTCGACTCCGCGAGAGAACACCACCTGCCAGAGCTGAATATCACGGGCGCGGAAAGCACCTGCACAGGCATTCAGATAATAGGTAAACATCCGTTTAAAGCGTTCACTGTAGTTATCCGCAATTTCTGGCCATGCGGCGAGGAATCGTTCATACCACGCCATCAACGTAGTATCGTAATCAGCACCGAAGTTATGCCAGTCTTCCATCACAAAGTGGGGTTCGCTGGACTGAGCAATCTGGCGTACAGAGGGCAGGCAACCGTTCGGAAAAATATATTTATTAATCCAGGGATCAACATTCAGATCGGTTTTTTTCGAACCGATGGTATGGAGCAGGAATATACCTTCCGGTTTCAAATTACGATCCACCACCGCAAAATAGGTATCGTAATTTTTCGGTCCGACGTGTTCGAACATCCCCACAGAAACAATACGATCAAACTGGTCGTTCAGGTCACGATAATCTTGCAGCAAAATGGTGACATCCAGGCCTTCACAGCGTTCCTGAGCCATTTTTTGCTGTTCGGCAGAAATGGTGACGCCGACCACGCTTACGTCATAATTAGACGCCATGTAGTGCGCCAGTCCGCCCCAGCCACAGCCAATATCCAGTACGCGCATCCCTGGTTTTAACTGCAATTTTTCACAAATCATTTTGAGCTTCGCCTGCTGGGCAGATTCCAGATTATCGGCATCTTTCCAGTAAGCACAGGAATATTGCATGAAAGGATCAAGCATGCGGCTGAACAAGTCATTACCCAAATCGTAATGCTCTTTGCCGACTATCCAGGCACGTTTTTTACTCTGCAGATTGAAGAGACGAGCGCCGGCAATACGCAGCGTGTCTTTGAAATGATGGGGAAGTTGGTTCTCGAGACCTGCGCGTAAGACTTTGCTAAAAAACATATCCAGTCGGTCACATTCCCACCAGCCATCCATATAACTTTCGCCTAACCCCAACGATCCTTCCTGCAGAACGCGTTTAAAAAAATCGGGGTTTTTGACACGAATATCCGCCGGGGCAGAACCGTTAATGGCTATACCGGCACGGCTAAGTAATTCGTTGGCGATACGGTACCAGTTGTCATCCGGTACACTGACTTCTTCTATACACGATGAACTCATAGTTTCTCCATCACTGGTCGGTGATCAGAACCTTAAAACAGCGTAGACGCTTTTTGGGCTTTGTGAGAAATCTCGCAGAAAAAACCGCGAGTCTATAATCCGACGTAGAACAGAGGGAAAGGAGGAACCCTTGCCGAAATGACCATCCATAGTGAGTCGGGAACGATCCTGTCCCCGTAATAACATAATATTTATCGTAGTTTTAACAACTCGAAATTAGTATAGGCCGCTAATTTCAATCATACAACAAAATTTTGTTAGCAGCCTAAGTATAAGTATATCGATATAGATCAGTGTGATTCACTATGAGCGACTTCGGCATTGCCATGATTCTGGCAGCCAACTTCTTTACAACGTTGCATCATGTAACCCAGAGCGACCAGCACTACTGTTGATAACATCACGCTGGTGGTGGTGAGCAATGGCGTACTGATACTGATAAGCCAGGAAACTACCAGACTTGCGAGGAAGCACAGACCCAGTTGCAGAGTGTTCTGCAACGCTGCGGCGCGACCGGTTGCATGTGGGAAGGGACGCAGCGCCTGGGCAACAACAATCGGGTAGATCGCGCCGTTGGCAATCGCCATCACACAGAATGGGATCAGGATTTCGACCAACGACACATGGCTAATGAAGCCCGCAGCCCAGGTCGCAATGACGCTGACAGCAAACAGTACCAGCAACCACGGTAATAACTGCTTGCCTTGCCATTTCTGCAGCGCGGCGCGACAGCCATAACCACCAATCAGAAACGCGATAGTTTGCGGGACATAACTTAAACCAATAACTGCCGGGCTGTAACCCATTTCACTAAGGATGAACGGTGAACCGGTCAGCCATGCAAAAAAACTGGCTGAACAGGCTGCGTATATCAGCACGTTGCCGCGATAGGTTTTAGAACGTAGCAGGTCGGTAAAGGTCAGACCATCCTGACTATTGTTACGGGCCTTCGTCGTGGGTTTGAGCCAGAAAATAGGCAGAATCAGCACCACGGTAATGGCAAACAGGGTGGCGAAAATCGCCTGCCAGGAAAAATGGACCAGCAGCCAGCTTCCTAACAGAGGAGCCAGTGCCGGAGATAGACCCACCAGCGGCATGATGGTCGCAAAAATACGGTTAACTTTCTGTGAAGGATAATAATCTGTCACTAATGCTTGCCAGATAACCGCCGCGGCGCAGACACCCACAGCCTGTACAAAACGCAATATCAGCAGCGTGGCGGCGTTTTCCACCCACAGCATCCCCAGACTACCTAACGCAAAAATTGTCAGGCCGATGAATAACACCGGTTTGCGACCATAACGGTCGGAGAGTGGCCCCCACAGAAGCTGGGCTGCGGCAAAACCGGCAAGGAACAGACTAAGGCTGGCACTGACAGCAGACGCAGGCGTTTGCAGGTCGGCCTGTATGGCGGCGAAAGCAGGCAGATACATATCGGTTGCCAGAAAACCGAGTACGCTCAAACCCGCCAGCCAGACTAAAAATCTTTTCCCAGGTTGCATGTATATTCTCTAAATCTCTCAATTAAACACCGCCGCAAAGTGTAGGGAGTGAAATTAGTGTTGTGAAACGGTAATATTTGATGATTGGTTTCAAAAATTTTGCAGGCAGACTATGTGGTCAGAATATTCTCTCGAAGTTGTTGATGCGGTAGCGCGTAATGGTAGTTTTAGCGCCGCAGCCCAGGAGTTGCATCGCGTTCCTTCTGCGGTCAGCTATACCGTGCGTCAGCTGGAAGAGTGGCTGGCGGTGCCGCTGTTTGAACGACGTCACCGTGATGTGGAACTGACCGCAGCCGGGGCGTGGTTTCTCAAAGAAGGGCGCTCTGTTGTCAAAAAAATGCAGATCACCCGCCAGCAATGTCAGCAGATAGCGAACGGCTGGCGCGGTCAGTTAGCTATCGCAGTGGATAATATCGTCAGGCCAGAGCGAACACGGCAGATGATCGTTGATTTTTATCGCCATTTTGATGATGTCGAACTTCTTGTCTTTCAGGAAGTGTTCAACGGTGTCTGGGATGCACTTTCCGACGGGCGCGTGGAACTGGCGATTGGCGCAACACGCGCGATTCCGGTAGGCGGTCGTTATGCCTTCCGGGATATGGGGATGTTAAGCTGGAGTTGCGTTGTTGCCAGCCACCACCCGCTGGCGTTGATGGATGGCCCGTTCAGCGATGATACGTTGCGCAACTGGCCGTCATTGGTGCGCGAAGACACCTCGCGAACGCTACCTAAACGTATTACCTGGTTGCTGGATAACCAAAAAAGACTTGTCGTGCCTGACTGGGAATCATCGGCAACCTGTATCTCGGCAGGATTATGCATAGGGATGGTGCCAACACATTTCGCCAAACCGTGGCTTAATGAGGGGAAGTGGGTAGCACTAAAACTGGAAAACCCCTTCCCGGATTCGGCATGTTGTCTGACATGGCAGCAAAATGATATGTCGCCTGCGTTAACCTGGTTGCTTGAGTATCTCGGCGATAGTGAGACGCTGAATAAGGAGTGGCTGCGGGAGCCGGAAGAGACTCCCGCAACGGGTGATTAACGACGATAGTCGCGGAACGGGCCGTCAGCCACGGAGCGGCGTTCAATCAACCGCGGATGCACTTCAATGGACTGCGGTTCTTCACGTTTGTTGACGATACGATCCAACAGCATGTTGAACGCTGTTTCGCCCAGCGAATCTTTTGGCTGATGGATCGTGGTCAGCGCCGGCGTAAAATAGCGGGCGTTGCGCACGTTATCATAACCGATCAGCGAAACATCCTGCGGCACGCGCAGACCCATTTCATCAGCAGCACAAAGTGCGCCCATTGCCATGATATCGCCACCACAGAAGACGGCAGTAGGGCGATGCGACTGCGACAGGATTTGCTGCATGGCGCGATAACCGGATTCAGGTTCAAAGTCACCCTGCACAATCCAGCTTTCCGGCACTTTAATCATCGCTTCTTCCATCGCCTTCATAAAACCGGCAAGACGGCCTGCGCCGGTGTTACGTTCCAGCGGGCCAGGGATAACGCCGATTTCGCGATGACCGCGTTCAATCAGATAACGCCCGGCCATGTAGCCGCCTTCGAACGCGTTATCAATGACCGCATCGGTGAAGTCAGCTTTTGCTTCACCCCAGTCCATCACCACCATTGGGATATGGCGATACTCTTCCAGCATCGCCAGCAACGGCTCTGGGTACTCAGAACACATCACCAGCAGACCATCGACGCGTTTTTGCGCCATCATCGACAGATAAGCCCGCTGTTTCTCAAGATTGTTCCACGCATTGCCCAGAATCAGGGTGTAACCTTTCTGGAAGCAATTTTTTTCGACCGCTTCAATGATCTCGGCAAAATAGGCCGCTTCGCTGCTGGTCGCCAGCAAACCGATAGACTTGGTGTGGTTAACCTTCAGGCTACGCGCCACCGCGCTAGGGGAGTAGTGTAATTCTTTGATTGCTGCCCACACGGCATTGCGCGTTTCTTCAGCGACGAAACGTGTTTTGTTGATCACGTGTGACACAGTTGTAGTGGAAACGTTTGCTCGTTTCGCTACATCTTTTATTGTTGCCATTCCATTTCACTCCAGACCCTAACTTCAGCTCCTGCAAATTCGCAAGGTAAACGTTTGCCTTTACACACCTTACGCACAACAAAAATGTTGCGGTACGCCGGAAAAACGACACGGAGCGTCAGGAAGGGGTCAATGGCCAGTACGCAAATAGTGTAAGCGTGGAATTTTGGCCGATCTTGACGAAAAGGGGAAGTAGTAAAAACACTTATCATTATAAATGACGGGAGATTTTTTCATCACAGTGTGTAAAAATGCGTAATATCACTTTTTGTGTGGTAATAAAAAAGGAGAAAACTTGATGAGCACCGACCTTAAATTTTCACTGGTAACAACGATTATCGTCCTCGGTTTGATCGTGGCCGTGGGTTTGACTGCCGCGCTGCACTGATTTCCTCTCGAGGGAGCGCGTTCTCCCTCGCATCTCCTTCCTGTTTGTTAGCAAAATGGCAAAAGTGTTTTCTCTTTTTGTTATTTTCATTTTTTTGTGATTACTGTCATGCTTTCGCCACTTTAATGAATATCGCGTAATGACGCGAAGAGGTGGAGATAAGGCATGAAAATTAACTATCCGTTGCTAGCGCTGGCGATTGGCGCGTTTGGTATCGGGACAACGGAGTTCTCGCCAATGGGCTTGTTGCCCGTCATTGCGCGCGGTGTGGATGTCTCGATTCCCGCTGCCGGAATGTTAATCAGTGCTTATGCAGTTGGCGTAATGGTTGGCGCGCCGCTGATGACGCTTCTACTTTCTCATCGTGCCCGCCGCAGTGCGTTGATTTTCCTGATGGCGATTTTCACGCTTGGCAACGTACTTTCCGCCATCGCGCCGGATTATATGACTCTGATGCTTTCACGCATTTTGACCAGCCTGAATCACGGGGCATTTTTTGGTTTGGGTTCAGTCGTGGCCGCAAGCGTAGTGCCAAAACATAAACAGGCCAGCGCAGTTGCCACTATGTTTATGGGGTTAACCCTGGCAAATATCGGTGGCGTGCCGGCGGCGACCTGGTTGGGCGAAACCATCGGCTGGCGGATGTCATTTCTGGCAACAGCGGGGCTGGGCGTGATTTCAATGGTAAGTCTGTTCCTCTCATTACCTAAAGGTGGTGCAGGGGCGCGACCTGAAGTGAAAAAAGAGCTGGCGGTATTAATGCGTCCGCAGGTGCTGTCTGCATTGCTGACGACGGTACTGGGCGCTGGTGCAATGTTTACCCTCTACACCTATATCTCTCCGGTACTGCAAAGCATTACCCACGTAACGCCGGTGTTCGTCACGGCAATGCTGGTGCTGATTGGTGTCGGATTCTCTATCGGTAACTATCTCGGCGGCAAACTGGCAGATCGTTCAGTTAACGGCACGTTGAAAGGCTTTTTGTTGCTGCTGATGGTGATTATGCTGGCAATCCCGTTCCTGGCCCGCAATGAGTTCGGCGCAGCTATTAGCATGGTGGTGTGGGGAGCTGCAACCTTTGCGGTCGTACCGCCGTTACAGATGCGCGTGATGCGTGTCGCCAGTGAAGCGCCAGGTCTGTCTTCATCAGTCAATATTGGTGCCTTTAATCTTGGAAATGCGCTGGGAGCAGCTGCTGGTGGTGCGGTAATTTCCGCTGGGCTGGGATACAGTTTTGTGCCGGTGATGGGGGCGATTGTCGCGGGACTGGCATTATTGCTGGTGTTTATGTCAGCCAGAAAACAACCTGAAGCAGTTTGCGTTGCCAACAGCTAATTAAACAAAAACGCAGAAGGATAACCTTCTGCGTTACAGTTGCTGGCAACGTGCGATTTATCTTGCCGAATGCGCTGTTAACGCCTCATCCGCGTTGGCATGGTAAGCGAAGCGCATCAGGTAATGTTGCATTTGCCATCAGTTATTATGCAGCGAGATTTTTCGCTACGAATTCCCAGTTCACCAGCGCCCAGAAATGCTCCAGATAGCCAGGACGTGCATTGCGATAGTCGATGTAATAAGCGTGTTCCCAGACATCAACGGTCAGCAGCGGAGTCGCATCGGTGGTCAGTGGAGTACCCGCGTTAGAGGTTGAAACGATAGCTAGTTTGCCATCGCTGTTTTTCACCAGCCAGGTCCAGCCAGAACCAAAGTTTTTGATCGCTGCATCAGTAAACTGAGCTTTGAAATCGGCAAAGCTGCCAAAAGATGCGGCGATAGCTTCAGCGACTTTTCCAGTCGGTTCGCCACCCGCGTTCGGTGCCAGGCAGTTCCAGTAGAAAGTATGGTTCCAGACCTGAGCTGCGTTGTTGAATACGCCACCTTCAGAGCTGCGAATAATCTCTTCCAGTGATTTACCTTCAAACGCGGTACCTTTGATCAGGTTGTTCAGGTTAGTGACATAAGTCTGATGATGTTTGCCGTAGTGATACTCGATGGTTTCCGCAGAAATGTGCGGTGCCAGAGCATCTTTAGCATATGGTAGTGCAGGTAATTCGAATGACATTGCTACTCTCCTTTATTATTAATTTGCATACGTACAATAGCCTTATTGTGCGTATGGATAGGGTAGCAAATTAAAAGGTGAGACAAAAGATGAACTTACCCTGTTGCCGTAACAACAGGGTAAAGTTTTAGCGAAGTGTTTTTGGGGTCATTACCCGGCGAGCGCCAACATAGTGGCGCTGCCAGTAGTCTTCACTGAGAGAAGTGATTTGAATTTCCTGGCCCGTGCGCGGTGACTGAATAAATTTGCCGTTGCCGACATACACGCCGACATGATCGGCTGTACCGCGTCCCTGAGTACGGAAGAAGACCAGGTCGCCGTTTTTCAGTTCACTACGTTCGATTGGCGCTGCATCGCGCAGGTGATACATTTCATTCGCCGTACGCGGAATACGAATTTTCACCAAATCTTTATAAGCGTAATAAACCAGACCGCTGCAATCAAAACCGGTACGCGGTGAGCTGCCACCCCAACGATATGGCTTACCAATTTGCTGCATCAGTTTATTCATTGCCACTTTTGTGGCTTTTTGCACCTTCGCTTTGTGCGCGTCGGCAAGGGTTCCTGACGTGGCATTTTTGACTTTTACACAATGCGATCTATAGCCCTTACGTTTGGTACACTTTTCGGTAAAGCTGGCTGAGGCCGTTTTATTGACGGCGTGTTTGCTGCGAGTTTTGGCGTTTTTAGAAGCGGTAATGGAAGATTTTTTAACGGAAGAAGCGGTTTTGCTTTTGGTCGTACTTTTACTGGCGGCTTTTTTCGCTGTTTTCTGGCTGGCTTTCTGGGTCTTTTGGGTGGTTGCCGTGCTTTTCTTTTTATCTGCTTTTTTGGTGATATGAGTGGTAGCAGAACTCTCCCTGGCTTGCTTTGAAGCATGGGCCATAGGCGTTAAAGGCAGGGTGGTAAAAAGTAAAGCACAGAGCGTGATCGAAATACGGTTTATCCGCGCCACTGAGCGTCCCTCTGTTAAGGCAGGTCTATCATGCCTGCGTCTGATTTACAAAACTTGATGATTCTAATGCATAGAAGAAGAGAAAGTTAATAGCTTTTATTGTTAAAAAATACGTTTCGTCGGCGAGCGCAAAAAAATGCAGCAGTGAAAGCTAAAAATGGTTATAAATGCGCCAGTTTTCCGTGCATCAGGGAAGAAACGAATATTTGAAATGCAACAAATAGAGCAAAGGGATAAAATAGCAAAAGCGTGATGAAAATGTTATTTTCCGATGCCGCACTGACCCGCTACAATGTCAGATTACTGCCGTAAAGAAGTTTGAGGAAGCAAGACAATGAGCACCACTATCGAAAAAATCCAACGCCAGATTGCTGAAAACCCGATCCTGCTGTACATGAAAGGTTCACCGAAACTGCCGAGCTGCGGTTTCTCTGCCCAGGCAGTCCAGGCGCTTGCCGCATGTGGCGAACGTTTTGCCTATGTTGATATTCTGCAGAATCCGGACATTCGTGCGGAACTGCCGAAATATGCTAACTGGCCGACCTTCCCGCAACTGTGGGTTGACGGCGAGCTGGTCGGCGGTTGTGATATCGTGATCGAAATGTATCAGCGTGGTGAACTGCAGCAGCTGATCAAAGAAACTGCCGCTAAATACAAGTCTGAAGAGCCGGACGCGGAATAATCCGTTCTGCAATACTGACGGATGCGAACGGGCATCCGTCAGTCCTTTCTCTATCCCCAATCCAGCCCTTGTGGCGAACTTGAAAATCCCGCCTCACGTAACAGCGTAAACATCGGCGTTTGCCGGACCGGTAGGTCATTCACTTCTGTTAGCGTAAAGCGCAGCCGTGGTTCGCGACTAGACAGCGGTCGGCTGTTTAAAGGCGCGAAGAAACCAGTCGCGGGTCGCCGGTGAAAACACGTCCGGCAGGGGCGATGAAGGGTTTGGATTATTTGCCATTAACGCTATTCCCCGTGAATATCATGCATGATGCGTGGAATAGCCTCACTATAGATGCCTGAATCATTGCATGTCATCAGGCATCGACTCGATTACACCTCTGCGGCGGCAGGTAGTGGCCAGCCTCCCAGACGTTTCCAGCGGTTGACGATTTCACAAAACAGCACAGCAGTGCGTTCGGTGTCGTACAGCGCAGAGTGCGCCTGGGTGCTGTCGAAGTCCATGCCAGCGGTCTGGCAAGCCTTTGACAATACGGTTTGTCCGAGTGCCAGCCCGGCCAGTGCAGCAGTGTCAAAAGTGGCGAAAGGGTGGAACGGGTTACGTTTCAGTGAGGCGCGTTCTGCGGCGGCCATCATAAAGCTGTGATCGAAATTGGCGTTGTGCGCCACCATAATGGCGCGGTTACAGCCGCTCGCTTTAATACCTTTACGTACAACTTTAAAAATTTCGTGCAGCGCCTCGTACTCGCTGACCGCGCCGCGATCGGGATCGTTCGGATCAATGCCATTGAAGGCAAGGGCCTCTGGTTGCAAATTTGCGCCGACAAATGGTTCGACGTGGAAATGTAATGTGGTGTCCGGCATCAGCCAGCCTTGTTCATCCATTTTCAGGGTGATGGCGGCAATCTCAAGCAGCGCATCGGTTTTGGCGTTAAATCCGGCTGTTTCAACATCGATCACAACAGGATAAAAACCACGAAAACGGTCGCACAGACCGGTAAGTTGAGCGTTATCGGACATCTGATTCTCTTAATACGGATAAATTGCAGCGCGCATTATGACAAATATTACTTGTCGATGCAGTAAAGATGCGGGCGCGATGAGTTCACGCCCGGCAGGAGATTAGTTGCCCAGACCGCGACCGGCGTCTTTCTCTTCGATTAATTCAATTTTGTAACCGTCCGGATCTTCCACAAATGCGATAACCGTAGTACCGCCTTTTACCGGACCCGCTTCACGGGTCACGTTACCCCCGTTTTGACGGATTTTTTCGCACGCTTCAGCGGCGTTATCTACGCTAAGCGCGATGTGACCATAAGCAGTGCCGAGTTCGTATTTATCCACGCCCCAGTTGTAGGTCAGTTCAATCACTGCTTCTTCGGTTTCCGGGCCGTAACCAACAAACGCCAGTGAGTATTTGTATTCCGGGTTTTCGCTGGTACGCAGCAGTTTCATGCCCAGCACGTTGGTATAAAAATCGATGGAGCGTTGCAGATCGCCAACGCGCAGCATGGTATGAAGAAGACGCATCTTTATATCCTCAAAATGGCTAACAGATTCAAAAAGTTGTTTTAGTATAGCGGCGGCTTTGCGCCGCTCGCAATGTTGGATTACAGCGTCGGGTAATCAGTGTAACCTTCAGCACCGCCACCATAAAAACTTTCGGCACGCTGCGGGTTAAGCTCAGCTTTGCGCTGCAAGCGGGCGACCAGATCCGGGTTCGCAATCCAGTCACGACCAAATGCTACCGCATCAATTAACCCTTTGCCGATCAGCGTTTCAGCTTTTTCTACTGTGTATGCACCTGCGCCGATAATCGGACCGTGGAAACGGGCGCGTACTTTTTCGCGAAACGCATCAGTATACGGTTCACCTCCCGCCCAATCTGGTTCTGACATATGAAGATAAGCAATGCCGCGTTTACCCAGTTGTTCAATCAGATACAGTGCATCGGCTTCTTCATTCGGGCCGTTATCCGTGTTCTGGAAAGTACCGATTGGCGAAATGCGAATGCCAATGCGATCGGCACCCCATTCTTCAATCCCGGCATCGACCACTTCCAGCACCAGACGCGCGCGATTTTCCACGCTGCCGCCGTACTGATCGGTACGATGGTTTGAAGAAGGGGAAAGGAACTGATGCAGCAAATAACCGTGAGCAGAGTGGAGCTCTACCAGATCAAAACCGGCTTCACGCGCGTTAGCAATGGCCTGACGGAAATCATTGACGATACCCGGAATCTCTTCCAGTTCAAGCGCACGCGGCATGGATGTTTCAACACGGATCGCCTGACCATTTTCATCGCGCAGAGAAGTACGTGTTCCCGCGCTAAGTGCTGAAGGCGCTACCGGTGCCTGACCGCCAGGTTGCAGGCTGGCGTGAGAAATGCGTCCGGTGTGCCACAGCTGTACGGCCATATGACCATTTTCAGCATGAACGCCAGCGGTAATTTTTTTCCATGCGGCAATTTGTTCCGGGCTATGGATGCCAGGTGCACCTGCGTATCCTTTTGCCTGGGCAGAAATTTGCGTGGCTTCGCTAATAATCAAACCGGCACTGGCACGTTGGCGATAGTATTCCGCCATCAACGGGGTAGGGATGTCACCCGGTTCAATACTGCGCAGACGCGTCAGCGGTGCCATAAAAATACGGTTTGCCGCCGTGATCGCGCCCACTTTCAGTGGGGAATACAGTTTTTCAGATGACATAAAGGCTCCCGGTCGTCTGGTGATAAAAAATGCCTGCTAAACGGCAGGCGTCGCAATAATGTTTTTTACATGGGCCAGCGCGTTTTCCAGTGGCTCGAAACTGCGCGAAATTTTGGCCTGCAAATTCGCACCAAGCCACAGTGCGTAAAGCACTTGTGCCTGTTGCAGCGGTTCGCCACAAAAGGTTAAACAATGGTTCTCACGGCCATTTTCCAGCGCCTGAGAGAGCAGGGCGATCACGCCGCGAGCCCCTTTATCCATTGCGCTGCGCATATCTTCTGACAGATCGCACACTTCGGCAGAGAGTTTTACTGTCAGGCAACCACTGATGGTTCCATGTTGGCAAAACTGGTTCAGTGTTTGCTGGTAATAAGCCAGTATGCGGTCGCGGTAGTTACCTTCGCCGGATTGCAGCAACTCAGTCAGTCGCTGGTGATATGCGGCGTAATGGCGCTCAAGCATGGCAACGCCAAACGCTTCTTTAGAACGAAAGTAGTGATAGAAGGACCCTTTCGGCACTTCAGCGGTTTTTAGGAGTTCGCTTAGCCCCATCCCGGTGAATCCACGTTGCAGGCAAAGTTGCTCGCCCGTCGCCAGGAGATGTTCGCGAGTATCATGTTCGGTGTGTTTGTTCATGCGTTGGAGTGTAGTAGACCAGTCGGTCTAGTGCAAGCAAAGTTGCTACTTTGGACATTAACAGCTTCAATAATGGTAATAATCTTATCTGAGGAGGGCGAGGTGACGGAGCAATTAGAGTTCTTTCCCGTCCAGAGCCCGTGCCGGGGAATTTGCCAGTCTGACGAACGCGGATTTTGTCGCGGCTGTTTTCGTAGCCGGGATGAGCGTTTTAACTGGAATAAAATGAGCGATGGCGAAAAACAAGAAGTGTTGCGCCTTTGTCGGCAGCGATTAATGCGCAAATTACGTGCAAATAAGCCAGCGTCATCAGGCGAACCGGAGCAACCATCACTCTTTTGAGCCTAATCTTGCGTATACTCCTCTCATATCTGATAAGAGGAAGCGATTATGGTTCAGCGTATTACTATTGCGCCGCAAGGCCCGGAGTTTTCCCGTTTTGTGATGGGCTACTGGCGATTGATGGACTGGAATATGTCCGCCCGCCAGTTGGTCAGTTTTATTGAAGAGCATCTGGATCTCGGCGTGACCACCGTGGACCATGCTGATATTTATGGTGGCTATCAGTGCGAAGCGGCGTTTGGCGAGGCGCTGAAACTGGCACCTCACCTGCGTGAACGGATGGAAATCGTCAGTAAATGCGGTATCGCGACGACCGCGTGTGAAGAAAACGTCATTGGCCATTACATCACTGACCGCGATCACATCATTAAGAGCGCCGAACAGTCGCTAATTAATCTCGCGACCGATCATCTGGATCTGCTGTTAATCCACCGACCAGACCCGTTAATGGATGCCGATGAAGTGGCGGACGCCTTTAAACATCTGCATCAGAGCGGCAAAGTGCGTCATTTTGGTGTATCGAACTTTACACCTGCGCAATTTGCGCTGTTGCAATCACGCCTGCCATTTACCCTTGCCACTAATCAGGTGGAAATATCCCCGGTGCATCAGCCGTTACTGCTGGATGGCACGCTCGACCAACTGCAACAACTGCGTGTTCGTCCGATGGCGTGGTCCTGCCTTGGTGGTGGTCGTCTGTTTAATGATGATTATTTCCAGCCGCTGCGTGATGAACTGGCTGTGGTGGCAGAGGAGTTAAACGCGGGCTCGATTGAACAGGTGGTTTACGCCTGGGTATTACGTTTACCGTCGCAGCCGCTGCCAATTATCGGCTCAGGTAAAATTGAGCGCGTACGGGCAGCAGTCGAAGCAGAAACACTGAAAATGACCCGTCAACAATGGTTTCGTATCCGTAAAGCGGCACTAGGTTACGACGTACCGTAAGCACTTTTAGGAATAGCCGCCGTTCAAAAATGTGTCACTGGTTTACACTTATTCAGGAATGCACAATGAACGGAGGTCCTATGAAACGTTTTAGTCTGGCCATTCTGGCGCTGGTTGTTGCGACCGGCGCACAAGCTGCCAGTGAAAAAGTCGAGATGAACCTCGTCACGTCGCAAGGGGTTGGGCAGTCAATTGGTAACGTCACCATTACTGAAACCGATAAAGGTCTGGAGTTTTCGCCCGATCTGAAAGCATTGCCTCCCGGTGAACATGGCTTCCATATTCATGCCAAAGGAAGCTGCCAGCCAGCCACCAAAGATGGCAAAGCCAGCGCCGCAGAATCCGCAGGCGGGCATCTTGATCCACAAAATACCGGTAAACATGAAGGGCCAGAAGGTGCCGGGCATTTAGGCGATCTGCCTGCACTGGTAGTCAATAATGACGGCAAGGCGACCGATGCCGTCATCGCGCCTCGTCTGAAATCACTGGATGAAGTCAAAGACAAAGCGCTGATAGTCCACGTTGGCGGCGATAATATGTCCGATCAACCCAAACCGCTGGGCGGTGGCGGTGAACGCTATGCCTGTGGTGTAATTAAGTAATTAAGAGGCCAGCGTACCTTGCGGCGGTGCTTGCTCAAGTTGCGAAAGCGAGCAGTACAGCCGCCAGACAATTGCCGCCAGCTCTCGGGCGGCAGGTTGATGATGACGGGCAAGGCTGTCGCAAATCCGCTGTAATTCTTCAAGTGTGGCCGCCAGTGATTTTTGCTGAACGCCGCGCTCACTCATCACTCCCCGCAACAGTGAAATACAGTTATCCCGTACTCGCGATAACGGATCGGAACGCGATTCCCAGTCGCGCAATTGCCAGACAACATGAGAACAGTTCAGCAACACTACACCCCAGCGTAATAACCAACGGCGAGCCAGCGCATCCTGGCTGTTACTCAACTGACTGACGTGATGATAAGTGAGCGATTCAAATTCGCTTTCACTCAGTGTTGGATGGCGGCTTAGTTGATCGACAAAATCCCGGCGCAGCGCGCGAATATGGCGGCGGCTTTTACGAGCATCCGATCCTGGACGCAGAATGGCGAACGCTAACCACGCCAACGCGACGCCAACAATTTTTGCCAGATTATCGTTAAGAAAATCAGCAAAATCATACACCGGGGGATTAGTGACAGCGATAAACGAACCCATAAAAACAATCAGTTGCCCCCACAGTGCGGCAAATTTGGGCATCTGCAATTTAAGAAGCTGCATTGTCGCCAGCAGTGGAAAGAGAAACAGTAAAAATTGCCACAGATCGCTAATCTGCACCATCAGGCCAAATTTGACCACAAAGCTGAATAGCGAAAGTAACACCAGCGTGCGCATCAGCAGTGACAAAGACTTAAACGGTGCTGCGACGGCGGAGTAGAGTACGCAGCTAATTGCTGCCAGCGTTAAAGCATTGGCACCGGCATCCCATTGCGAAGCAATACTCCATGCGCCAATCATCATCAACGTACAAAATGTACGCAGCCCGCTCCACATAGCTTCGGCGTTATCGGTATGACGAGCCAGGCCGGATGTCCGTGGGAGTCTGGCATGATCATCTACACCGCTTTGTAGACGATGTAACTCCTGACTACTTTGCAGATAAAGGCGGCAAAAATAACGTAGTCGCTGCCAGAAGGCGATGTGCCGGTAGTCGGTGACGTTGGTCGGGCGTAGTGGGGAGATAATACGTGCGACGGTGTAAACATCTGTTTGCGAACTGGCGAGCGCCGTCAGCAGCTGTTCGAGAATTTCTCGCGTGGCATCTGGCGGTGAGGGCCAGTTGAGCAACATACGTCGCAGGCTGGAGATGACACTGGTCATACGTAATTGCTGGTGGAGCAGCGCATTAAGGCGTGCGTTTTGCTGGCGAAAACGATAGTGGCTCCAGAAAGCCTGGATACGCAGCAAATTCATGGTCAGTATCTGCCCAATCACCCCTTCATGTGCAGCACGAATGGCATCGGTTGTTTCAGGCTGCCAGAGTAAACTGGCATGTTCCAGTAATCGGGCGTGCATATTTTTCAATGCGGTTAAAAGGGCTGTAGCATCGGAACTGCTCGGCAGGATCATCATCATCATGCCGCCGCACAAAATACCGACTATCACCTCGCAAACACGCGCCTGAGCGATATCCCACAGCTGGCTGGCCTCAGTAATATTAACCATCGGAAAGGCGATGATGGCCGCCGTGTAGCCCGCCAGTTGAAATGCATACGCGACGTTATTCGTGAAGTGCGCACAGGCCCAGGTACAAAAGCCAAGCCACGCCGACATGCTCAATAGAAAAAACCACGGCTCATTGAGCGTATGTCCGGCAAGAAGCAGTGCTGCAATGGCTCCGAGCAAACTGCCAGCGATGCGTCCGAGGCTTTTGCTGATGACACCGCCAACGGTGGGAAAGCTAACCACCGCAGCCGAGGTCATCGCCCAATAGGGTTCATCCAGATTCAAATAATAGGCAACCGTCAGCGCCAGACACATGGCAATGGTATTGCGTAACGCATAACGCCATTGCGCCAGCGTGGCCCTGAACCAGGGCAAATTGCGCAAGGACCATGACGATGCGTTCATTATTGACCTACGGCAATGCTACAGGTGGTGCCCGACACCAGCGTGACATCGCCTGGGACTTTATCCAGCGTAAAGCGGACGGGAACGCGTTGGGCGAGGCGAACCCAGGGGACGTTAGGTTTCACATCCGGAATAAGGCTTGAGTCACTTTCAACGCTCTGATCATAAATCGCCCGACCGATACTGGACACGTGACCCTGTAACGTTTTGTTATCACTATAGAGGGTAATTTGTGCTGGTGCACCTTCGCGGATATGGCGCAACTTGGTTTCTTCAAAATAACCAATGACGTAAAACGAGTGGCTGTCAACAAGGGCAAACAGCGGTTTCCCGGTGTCAGCGTAGTCGCCGATGCGGGTAGTGAGATTAGTCACCCATCCACTCACCGGGGCGCGAATTTCCGTTTGCGCCAGTTGCCATTGTGCCTGTTTCAGCGTCGCCTGTGCGGCATCAACGCTGGCCTGCATCGCTTTAACATTGAGGTTAGCGGTATCGAGTTCTTCGGCAGAAATAAAATTTTGTGAGAGATGACGACGACGATTCGCTTCGTTATTGGCTTTTGCGAGGTCAGATTGCGCTTTCGCCAGCTGAGCCTGTGCGTTCAGCTCGGCGATCTGAAAGGGCGTTTTATCGATCGTGAGCAGAAGATCCCCCGCGTTAACCAGCTGGTTGTCTTTTATATTCAGCTCAACAATACGTCCCGACACCTGTGGGGTGATAGAAACCTGTTCTGCGCGTATTTTCCCGTCGCGTGTCCACGGAGATTGCATGTAATAATTCCACAGCCACCATCCGGCAAGAACCGCAACTACCGCTACAATGATTGTTGAGAAATACTTAATTGTTTTAATTGACATAGTTACCACGCAATCAGTATTGCCAGAGCAAGGCAAACGCAAATCGCAAACAGCGATAAATCCATTAACAAGGGATGCCAGATGTCACCAGCGTAGATCCAGCCACGAAGCAGGCGGTGTATGACAAGCCAGATGACGAATCCAAATGCGAAGGCTTTGAAAAACGGAGGAAAGTAGACGGACGCACCGAACACCAGATCTTGTAAGGGCAATCCTGTTGCATTGAGCATAAACTTCACAAAGTAGATTCCTTTACGACAGAATATATTGCGTTAGATTAATAAATATTCTTTAAGTGCGAAAAATTTACGCGCAATTTCTGAAAAATATGTCTGACGGTAACCAAATGCAGCAATACATTTGTTTTAGCAATACAATTGCTGCACACTATTCTAAAAGCCGCATAATATCTTAGCAAGCTAATTATAAGGAGATGAAATTGGAATCGCCACTAGGTTCTGATCTGGCACGGTTGGTGCGCATATGGCGTGCTCTGATAGACCATCGCCTGAAACCGCTGGAGTTAACACAAACCCATTGGGTTACGTTACACAATATCCATCAGTTACCTCCAGACCAGTCGCAAATTCAACTGGCAAAAGCGATTGGCATCGAGCAGCCATCACTGGTCCGTACTCTGGACCAACTGGAAGAAAAAGGGTTAATTTCGCGTCAAACTTGTGCCAGTGATCGTCGGGCTAAACGTATTAAACTGACGGAAAAGGCAGAGCCACTGATCAGCGAAATGGAAGCTGTTATTAACAAAACCCGCGCGGAAATTTTACATGGCATCTCCGCAGAGGAACTGGAACAACTGATTAAGCTCATCGCAAAACTTGAGCATAATATCATTGAGTTACAGGCCAAAGGGTGAAATGAAGGGGGCGTGTGGTCAGTAACCTGACCACACGCAAACTTATTTAGCGCGGGGAAACGGTCACCTGACTGCCATTGCTGGCCAGTACGACACGTTGGCCTGGAGAGAAATGAGAGTTCCCTTGTTTCTGTACCACCATGATGGTGTTGCCATCATCTTTACGAATTTCCAGCTCGACACCCTGCGTTTTGTTCATTGCACTCTGTACGCCCTGACCGGCTACACCACCTGCAACGGCCCCTGCTGCAGTAGCCAGAGAACGCCCGGTTCCGCCACCAATAGTATTTCCCAGGAAACCACCAAGTACAGCACCGCCAATTGCGCCGATAACGTTGGAATCATCACCGCCCTGAATCTGTACCTGACGTACATTAACGATGGTGCCATAGCTGACATTCTGTACTTGTTTCGCTTCAGAAGCGGTATAAACATCCCCTGACAGGGTGTCGTTATTAACACAACCGACAAGAGACAGACCTACCATTGAAACAACCAATACGCGTTTAATCATTGAAAAATCTCCTGTTCACCATGAAACGCCACGCAAGCATCCCTCATGGTCAAAGTATATGGCATATGTGAATCCATGGTTACATGTTCTACCAAATATGAGCAAATCATAATGAAAGTAGGATCAACCAATTATAAACAAAATATTCATGATGATTATTGATTTGAAGATAATGTTTTACTACCAACGGTAAAAATTGGTCATTCCGCATGGTATTCACGAAAAGTTTATGTTTGAGTGGTGCGCAAACGTCAGATTGAAAAAGGATGAACTATGAAATCGGGCCGCTTTATTGGCGTTATGTCAGGCACCAGCCTTGATGGTGTTGATGTTGTGTTAGCGACAATTGATGAACACCGGGTCGCACAGCTGGCAAGTTTGAGCTGGCCGATCCCGGTGTCGCTGAAACAGGCTGTACTGGATATTTGCCAGGGCCAGCAGCTTACACTTTCGCAGTTTGGACAGCTTGATACTCAACTCGGGCGACTTTTTGCTGATGCGGTCAATGCCTTGCTTAAGGAACAAAACCTGCAGGCGAGAGATATAGTTGCGATCGGCTGTCACGGTCAAACCGTCTGGCACGAACCGACGGGCGTGGCACCACACACTTTACAGATTGGCGATAACAATCAAATTGTGGCGCGCACCGGAATTACGGTTGTCGGTGATTTTCGCCGTCGCGATATTGCCCTGGGAGGACAAGGTGCACCGCTGGTACCTGCGTTCCATCATGCGCTGCTGGCTCACCCAACCGAGCGACGAATGGTGCTCAATATTGGCGGCATCGCCAATCTGTCACTGCTCATTCCTGGCCAGCCGGTTGGGGGCTACGATACCGGTCCTGGTAACATGCTGATGGATGCCTGGATCTGGCGTCAGGCCGGTAAACCTTACGATAAAGATGCCGAGTGGGCAAGGGCGGGTAAAGTTATTCTCCCACTGCTGCAAAATATGCTCAGCGACCCATATTTCTCGCAACCCGCACCGAAAAGCACCGGACGCGAATACTTTAACTACGGCTGGCTGGAGCGCCATTTGCGCCATTTTCCGGGGGTTGATCCCCGTGATGTGCAGGCCACAGTGGCAGAACTCACCGCCGTGACCATTTCTGAACAAGTTTTGTTGAGCGGTGGCTGCGAACGATTGATGGTATGTGGTGGAGGTAGTCGTAATCCGCTACTCATGGCGCGTCTGGCGGCATTACTGCCAGGCACAGAAGTCACCACCACCGATGCCGTTGGCATTAGTGGCGATGACATGGAAGCATTGGCGTTCGCCTGGCTTGCCTGGCGAACGCTGGCGGGATTACCAGGAAATCTGCCTTCCGTCACTGGCGCAAGCCAGGAGACGGTACTGGGGGCTATTTTCCCCGCTAACCCGTGATATCAGAGTTAACTGAATTTTTCTTACCGCGTCTGCCGTTACACTTGGAACGTTAGGGAGGGCGTATTGCCCTCCAGACCAGGAAAGTCTTCGGGATATGTCTATGAAAAAACTGTTACTGATCTGTTTGCCGGTGCTTCTCACCGGCTGTAGCGCGTTCAATCAACTGGTTGAGCGCATGCAAACCGATACGCTTGAATACCAGTGTGATGAAAAACCGTTGACGGTCAAACTGAATAATCCGCGCCAGGAAGTCAGTTTTGTTTACGATAATCAACTGCTGCATCTCAAACAGGGCATTTCAGCATCTGGTGCACGTTACACCGACGGAATCTATGTTTTCTGGTCGAAAGGCGAGGAAGCGACTGTCTATAAACGCGACCGCATCGTCTTAAATAACTGTCAGTTACAAAATCCGCAGCGTTGAGATTTTTCCAGGGGCGGCGCACAATAGCGTCACCCACTGACAATCCGTAAAGAAAACCATGTCTGATAACGACGAATTGCAGCAAATCGCGCATCTGCGCCGTGAATACACCAAAGGCGGGTTACGCCGCCGCGATCTACCCGCCGATCCATTAACCCTTTTTGAACGTTGGCTCTCTCAGGCTTGTGAAGCCAAACTGGCTGACCCTACCGCGATGGTGGTCGCTACCGTGGATGAACATGGTCAGCCTTATCAGCGCATCGTTTTACTCAAACATTACGACGAAAAAGGCATGGTGTTTTACACCAACCTCGGCAGCCGTAAAGCACATCAAATCGAAAATAATCCGCGCGTTAGCCTGCTGTTCCCGTGGCATACCCTTGAACGCCAGGTGATGGTGATCGGTAAAGCGGAACGACTTTCGACTCTCGAAGTGATGAAATATTTTCATAGCCGCCCGCGTGATAGCCAGATTGGTGCATGGGTTTCGAAGCAGTCCAGTCGCATTTCTGCCCGCGGTATCCTTGAAAGTAAATTCCTGGAGCTGAAGCAGAAGTTTCAACAGGGCGAAGTGCCATTGCCAAGTTTTTGGGGCGGTTTTCGCGTCAGCCTTGAACAGATTGAGTTCTGGCAGGGCGGTGAGCATCGCCTGCATGACCGCTTTTTGTACCAGCGTGAAAATGATGCGTGGAAGATTGATCGTCTTGCACCCTGAAAAGATGCAAAAATCTTGCTTTAATCGCTGGTACTCCTGATTCTGGCACTTTATTCTATGTCTCTTTCGCATCTGGCGAAAAGTCGTGTACCGGCAAAGGTGCAGTCGTTATATACATGGAGATTTTGATGGCAAGCAGTAACTTGATTAAACAATTGCAAGAGCGGGGGCTGGTAGCCCAGGTGACGGACGAGGAAGCGTTAGCAGAGCGACTGGCGCAAGGCCCGATCGCGCTCTATTGCGGCTTCGATCCTACCGCTGACAGCTTGCATTTGGGGCATCTTGTTCCATTGTTATGCCTGAAACGCTTCCAGCAGGCGGGCCACAAGCCGGTTGCGCTGGTAGGCGGCGCGACGGGTCTGATTGGCGACCCGAGCTTCAAAGCTGCCGAGCGTAAGCTGAACACTGAAGAAACTGTTCAGGAGTGGGTGGACAAAATCCGCAAGCAGGTTGCCCCGTTCCTCGATTTCGACTGTGGAGAAAACTCTGCTATCGCGGCGAACAACTATGACTGGTTCGGCAATATGAATGTGCTGACCTTCCTGCGCGATATTGGCAAACACTTCTCCGTTAACCAGATGATCAACAAAGAAGCGGTTAAGCAGCGTCTCAACCGTGAAGATCAGGGGATTTCGTTCACTGAGTTTTCCTACAACCTGTTGCAGGGTTATGACTTCGCCTGTCTGAACAAACAGTACGGTGTGGTGCTGCAAATCGGTGGTTCTGACCAGTGGGGTAACATCACTTCTGGTATCGACCTGACCCGTCGTCTGCATCAGAATCAGGTGTTTGGCCTGACCGTTCCGCTGATCACCAAAGCAGACGGCACCAAATTTGGTAAAACTGAAGGCGGCGCAGTCTGGTTGGATCCGAAGAAAACCAGCCCGTACAAATTCTACCAGTTCTGGATCAACACTGCGGATGCCGACGTTTACCGCTTCCTGAAGTTCTTCACCTTCATGAGCATTGAAGAGATCAACGCCCTGGAAGAAGAAGATAAAAACAGCGGTAAAGCACCGCGCGCCCAGTATGTGCTTGCAGAACAGGTGACACGTCTGGTGCATGGTGAAGAAGGTTTGCAGGCGGCAAAACGTATTACCGAATGCCTGTTCAGCGGTTCCTTGAGTGCGCTGAGTGAAGCGGACTTCGAACAGCTGGCGCAGGACGGCGTACCGATGGTTGAGATGGAAAAGGGCGCAGACCTGATGCAGGCGCTGGTCGATTCTGAACTGCAACCTTCCCGTGGTCAGGCGCGTAAAACTATCGCCTCCAATGCCATCACCATTAACGGTGAAAAACAGTCCGATCCTGAATACTTCTTTAAAGAAGAAGATCGTCTGTTTGGTCGTTTTACCTTACTGCGTCGCGGCAAAAAGAATTACTGTCTGATTTGCTGGAAATAATGCATTAAGTGGAAAGGGGGAGTGAGAAATCACTCCCCCTGGTTTTTATACAGGGAACATGATGAAAAATATTCTCGCTATCCAGTCTCACGTTGTTTATGGTCATGCGGGTAACAGTGCGGCAGAGTTTCCGATGCGCCGCCTGGGCGCGAACGTCTGGCCGCTGAACACCGTTCAATTTTCTAATCACACCCAATACGGCAAATGGACTGGCTGTGTGATGCCGCCCAGCCATTTAACCGAAATTGTGCAAGGCATTGCCGCCATTGATAAATTACACACCTGTGATGCCGTATTAAGTGGCTATCTGGGATCGGCGGAGCAGGGTGAACATATCCTCGGTATCGTTCGTCAGGTGAAAGCAGCGAATCCACAGGCGAAATATTTTTGCGATCCGGTAATGGGTCATCCGGAAAAAGGCTGTATCGTTGCACCGGGTGTCGCAGAGTTTCATGTGCGGCACGGTTTGCCTGCCAGCGATATCATTGCGCCGAATCTGGTTGAGCTGGAAATACTCTGTGAGCATCCGGTAAATAACGTCGAAGAAGCGGTTCTGGCAGCGCGCGAACTCATTGCGCAAGGACCACAAATTGTGTTGGTTAAACACCTGGCGCGAGCTGGCTACAGCCGTGACCGTTTTGAAATGCTGCTAGTCACCGCCGATGAAGCCTGGCATATCAGCCGTCCGCTGGTGGATTTTGGTATGCGCCAGCCGGTAGGTGTTGGTGATGTGACGAGCGGTTTACTGCTGGTGAAACTGCTTCAGGGGGCAACGCTGCAGGAGGCCCTGGAACATGTGACCGCTGCAGTATACGAAATCATGGTGACCACAAAAGCAATGCAGGAATATGAGCTGCAAGTGGTTGCTGCTCAGGATCGTATTGCCAATCCAGAACATTATTTCAGCGCAACAAAGCTCTGAAATATCTCATTTCGGCCCACAACGACCTGTGGGCCGATGGCTATTACTTTAAGCCTTCCGCTGACAGCGCGTCTTGTACTTCCGGACGTTCAGCCATACGTTGCATAAATGCCGCAATGTGCTCTAACCCTTCCAGATTCAGTTTCACCGCGTATGCCCAGCGCAGAACCGTAAACAGATAGGCATCAGCAATTGTGAATCGTTGCCCGCAGATCCAGTGCTCATCCTTAAGAGCATCGTTCACATATTGCAGCTTTTTCTCCAGTTGCGCGCGAACTGTTGGTTTGTACTCTTCCGGTGTATCAGGGCGAAACAGAGGTGTGAAGCCTTTATGCAGCTCGGTGGCGATGTAATTCAGCCATTCGATGGTTTTATAGCGGGAAATACTGTTTACCGGTGCCAGCAACTGGCGGTCGGGGACGCTGTCGGCAAGATACTGCATAATCGCTACGCCTTCCGTCAGCAAAGTACCATCGTCCAGCAGCAATGCAGGTACCTGTCCCTTAGGGTTAACGGCAAAGTAATCGTCACCGTTTTCGAGACGTTTTTTCATTAAATCCACACTGACGAGCGTAAAATCCTTTCCGCTCTCACGCAGGGTGATATGGGAAGCGAGAGAGCAGGCGCCCGGTTTGTAGAACAATTTCATCGGTAACTCCTTTTGTCTGTGGTTTAAAGTATGGTAGTGCGTTGCTGAACAAAAAAAAAGCCGCTAACGAAAAGTTAGCGGCTTGTAAATGAGTTTCCCTGAATTTTACGCTACGGCTGCTTTCGCCGCTTTGTCTGCAGCGTCATCCTGCGTCATGCGGTGCAGTTTCGGCGCGGTAAACAGCATCAGTACTGCAATAACGGCAGTAGCGACACCAATCTGCAAGAATACGCGACCATAGACTTCCAGTGACATCAGCGGATCGGTAACGTTATCCGGCACAGCCATCATACCTGCAACATAACCACCAATCAGGTTTGCACCGGCAGTGGTCAGGAACCAGCTACCCATAATGAAGCCCATCAGACGCTGCGGAACGAGTTGCGCAACCATTGCCAGACCCAGGCCAGAGATCATCAGTTCCCCGATACTCTGCAGGCCATAGCTCGCGACCAGCCAGCTTACAGACACGATACCAGCGTCAGACGCGAATTTCGCACCCAGCGGCAGAATCAGGAACGCACCAGAACACATCACCATGCCGATAGCAAACTTGGTTGGCATCGGCAGGGTATCGCCCATCTTGTTATAGATAGCGGCCAGAATCGGGCTACCAATGATGATCCAGAACGGGTTCAGTGCCTGATACTGCTCAGGTTCTACGGCCAGGCCCAGAATGGTGTGTTCAACGTTACGAATCGCAAAGAAGTTCAGTGACGTTGGCATCTGGCTATAAAGCACGAAGAAGATAATGGCTTCGAGCATCAGGATGAAGGCAACGATCATTTTACGACGCGCAGCACCTTTCATCGCGAAGGCTTCTTTACCGAAGATAACCACGATACCGAAGGCAACAACGCCCAGCGCCATACGCGCAACTTCCTGATTGTGCAGCAGCCAGGTGGCGATAGCGATCAGTGCCACAACACCAATAATGGTCAGCAGCAGGTTACGGTAGTTGATAGGCTCGAAGTCTGGTTTTGAACCATACTGTTTAACCCAACGTTGGCAGAAGGCGAAGTTAACGATAGTGATCAGCAGGCCTACAACGCTCAACGCAAACGCAACACTCCAGCCGTATTTCGCGGCCAGCCACGGCGTAGCAATCATAGAGAAGAAAGAGCCGATGTTGACGGACATGTAGTACATGGTGAATGCACCGTCCAGACGCGGGTCGTTTTTCTCATAGCATGTAGAAAGCAGAGAAGACGGGTTAGCTTTAAACAGGCCGTTACCGACCGCAATAGCCGCCATACCCATATAAACGATACCGGCGTCGTGACCAGACCAGGCAACCAGAGCATAACCAATCGCCAGCACAATAGCGCCGAGCATAATTACGCGTTTAGTACCCAGTACCTTGTCACCTAACCAGCCGCCGATAGCGACCAGACCATAAACCAGGGCACTAAAGGAAGAGAAAAGGGTGATTGAATCCGCTTCAGACATACCCAGTTGTTTAACCAGGTAAACAGCCATAATTCCTTGTAGGCCGTAATAACCAAAACGTTCCCATAACTCAATCGAGAAGATGAGATAGAACGCCTTCGGTTGTTTAAAAGCGTTCAAACTGACGCTTTCAGTTGGTTTTTGGTTTGCAGTGGACACTTTTACCTCTTTTTTTACATCCCATATTAACGGGGGTGCTTTCTCGCGTTATGTCTAAAAAACATACGCGCAATTGTTATAGTGGGAGGGGAAACGGCAGGTAATGTTCACTATCTTGCACTTTCAGACAAGTCCTTTGTAATAATCTGTTACATATAACTGAGGCGGGGAATTCAACCATTCCGGGAAATGTTATCCAGCGTTAAATTTTTCAAAAAACGTAACGGCAGATTTTTTCACTACCCTGAGAGGGTGATAATGGCTTAATGGCGATATGTTCTACTATTTGGCGTTTTTCCTAGTGAGATAGTCCAGTTTCTGAAAAATAGCCAGTGTAATGTTTTGTAGGTCAATATTTGTTGCGTGTGTAAATTTAAATGATTTTAACCTGATTCTTGCAATGTTTTTACATTGCCACAGCATCGTGATCTTGATCACGAATGAATAGAAAATTTCGCTATTAAAAAAACAATTAACCTGCATTTTTGGTTATCTGCAAACGGATTACCTGATGATAACGCTAAGCAATGGCATCATTGACGTTAAAAAGATGTTTTAAAAGAGGATAAAGAAAGGTTATGAATGGGGTAATCGGTGTTACCCCTGATCTTTAGATGTCAACTTTCTCTTTGTATTCACAAAGATCTTCAATAATACAAGAGCCACAGCGAGGCTTGCGGGCAATGCAGGTATAACGCCCGTGCAGGATCAACCAATGGTGGCAGTCGACTTTAAACTCTGCCGGAACTACTTTCAGTAGCTTTTCTTCTACCTGTTCGACGTTTTTCCCCGGCGCAAATTGTGTACGATTACAAACGCGGAAAATGTGCGTGTCGACAGCAATAGTCGGCCAGCCGAATGCAGTGTTTAATACGACGTTGGCTGTTTTACGACCTACACCAGGCAGGGCTTCAAGCGCAGCACGATCTTCCGGAACCTCGCCATTATGTTGTTCCAGTAATATACGGCAGGTTTTGATGATATTTTCTGCTTTGCTGTTATAAAGGCCAATCGTTTTGATATAGGTTTTCACCCCTTCAACGCCCAGTTCAAGCATCGCTGCAGGCGTATTAGCCACCGGGTAGAGTTTCGCCGTCGCCTTATTAACACTGACATCGGTCGCCTGAGCGGAAAGCAGTACGGCAATCAGCAATTCAAAAGGCGAACTGAAATTAAGCTCGGTGGTGGGATGAGGATTGTTCTCACGCAGGCGAGTGAGGATCTCCAGGCGTTTTGCTTTGTTCATCAGACATTCCCTGTTTCACCGTTTGGCAATGCACGTTCGGCAGCTGCTTCAGTACGGCGCTTTTTCATTTTTTCATCAATCAGGTATTTTCCTGCCAGCATCAGTCCCAGGCCAATAAATGCACCTGGTGGCAGCATCGCCAGCAGGAAAGGGGAGTCGGTGTGGAAAATCTCCACGCGTAATACTTTTGCCCAGCTACCTAACAGCGCATCTGCACCGTCAAACAACGTGCCATTGCCGATAATTTCGCGTAGTGAACCCAGCACGAACATGGCGCAGGTTGCGCCCATACCAATTGAAAAGCCGTCCAGTGCCGAAAGCGCCGGACCTTTTTTGGCGGCGAAGGCTTCAGCGCGGCCCACAACGATACAGTTAGTGACAATCAGCGGAATAAAAATCCCTAATGATTGATACAGGCCAAAGGCGTAGGCGTTGATCAGCATCTGTACAGCGCTGACCACCGAGGCGATGATCATCACGTAAATGGGAATGCGGATCTCGGCGGGCGTCCAGTGACGCAGCGTCGAAATGGTCAGGTTGGTTAGCGTCAGTACCAGCGTAGTCGCAAGTCCTAAACCCAGAGCGTTAGTGGCAGTGGACGTGACCGCCAACAGAGGACAAAGGCCGAGCAGCTGGACCAGCGCAGAGTTGTTTTTCCACAACCCCTGAACAATAACGTCTTTAATTTCGCTCACGTTTTATTCTCCACAGGCAGGAAGTTGAGAAAGTTGTGCCGGTAACGTCTGAGCGTACAATCCGGCGCGTTTTACCGCATTAACCACCGCGCGGGGAGTAATCGTCGCGCCGGTGAACTGGTCGAAATCACCACCATCTTTTTTCACCGCCCAGTTCGCATCATCCGCACCACTGATTTTTTTACCCGCAAAATGGGTGATCCAGTTAGAAAGGCGCAGTTCGATTTTATCGCCAAGCCCTGGCGTTTCGTGGTGCTCAGTCACGCGCGTGCCAAGTACCGTGCCGTTAAAATCGGCTCCCACCAGCAGCTGAATCGCACCGGAATAGCCATCTGGCGCGGTTGCTTCCAGAACGGCAGCTACCGGTTTGTCATCCTGTTTGGCGATGTAAACCCGATGCTCACCTTTACCTAACTCTGGCGCAGTTACCAGATAGCAACTCTGTGCCAGCGTATTGTTATAGCGTTCAGCTGGCAGCACCTGATCAAATAACGCCTTTTGTTGCAGACTGGCCTGCTCAGCAATTGTCGTTTTGGTCATCTGGTTGATGGCCGCAGTTAACCCTGTTGAACCCGCTGCAAAGAGCGCCAACGTAATGCCGTGTTTTCGGATAGTTTTCAGCATGGTTTACCCTTTGCGATGGCCGTAGACGCGCGGACGCGTGTAGTAATCGATCAGAGGAACCGTGATGTTCGCCAGCAGGACGGCAAAAGCCACGCCGTCAGGATAGCCGCCGAAACTGCGGATCAACCAGACTAATAAGCCCGCCAGCGCGCCGAAAATAAGACGACCACGATTGGTCGTAGAAGCGGTAACCGGGTCAGTCAAAATAAAGAATGCGCCGAGCATGGTCGCACCAGACAGCAGATGAATTTGCGGTGCTGCCAGAGTATCTGGTGAGAACAACCAGCCCAACGTTGCGCATAACGCCAGCGTTACTAAGAAGCTGAGGGGAATATGCCAGCGAATCGCTTTCTGCCACAGCAACCATACGCCGCCAGCCAGCCAGGCGAGATTTACCCATTGCCAACCAACGCCCGCCAGCATACCGCTGTAGATCGGATATTGCATAATCTGTTCAACCGAATGACCGGCACGGACAGAGGTTTTAAATGTATCCAGCGGTGTCGCCTGACTAATGCCATCAATACCTAAGCGTAGCGTGTTCATATCACCACCACTGGTGGTATGACCACTGAAAATAACCTGTATGGCGTCGATAAAACCAGGGATGTTGACCGCAATTTCATGTGGCGGTAACCAACTGGTCATCTGCACCGGGAAGGAGATCAGTAAGACCACATAACCAATCATTGCCGGATTAAACGGGTTTTGCCCCAGACCGCCATACAACTGTTTAGCGATGATCACCGCAAACACCGTACCCAGCACGACCATCCACCATGGCGCGAGGGGGGGAATACTTACCGCCAGCAATAAGCCTGTCAGCAATGCTGAGTTATCTTTCAACGTTGCAGCTACCGACTGCTTGCGTAGTTTGAGGACGAGAGCTTCGGCCAGAAGAGCACTGACCGACGCCAACAGGATCTGAACGAGAGTACCCCAACCAAAAAACCACAGTTGCGCTGCGATTCCTGGCACGGCTGCGAGCAATACCAACATCATAATGCGCGATGTCTGGCGCTGGTTATGGGTATAAGGGGAGCTAGCTATTCTGAATACCATTTAGTCCTCGTTTACAACCTTTTGCTGGGCGGCTTTTTTGGCCTGAACGCGGGCAATAGCCGCAGCAACTGCCGCTTTGCGCGGATCAATCTGTTCTTCTGGCTCTGCATTAGCCTGTTGCTGTTCCAGCTTGCGTGCTTTGGCACGGGCAATAGCAGCTTCGACGGCGGCTTTGCGTGGATCAACCTGTTCTTCTGGTTCCGCATTAGCCTGTTGTTGCTGTTCCAGCTTGCGCGCTTTGGCGCGTGCAATAGCCGCTTCGACGGCAGCTTTGCGCGGATCGACCTGTTGTTCTGGCTCCGCATTGGCCTGTTGCTGTTCCAGCTTGCGTGCTTTGGCGCGGGCGATAGCGGCTTCGACGGCGGCTTTGCGCGGATCGACCTGTTGTTCTGGCTCCGCATTAGCCTGTTGCTGTTCCAGCTTGCGTGCTTTGGCACGGGCAATAGCCGCTTCGACGGCGGCTTTGCGCGGATCAATCTGTTCTTCTGGCTCCGCATTAGCCTGTTGCTGTTCCAGCTTACGTGCTTTGGCGCGGGCAATAGCCGCTTCAACTGCAGTTTTACGTGGATCAGCAACGGTTGCAGCGTCGTTAGTTTGCTGCAGTTCTGCCTGTTTCGCTCTGGCTTGCGCTTTACGGGCTTCCCGTGCTGCAATAATTGCACTGTTATCCGGGCGTTCGCCCGCTTTAATCACAATAGGCTGTGTAGCCTGGGCCTGTTTCTCTTTCACCCGCGCCAGAGCGGCAGCAATCGCATCTTTATCTTTGGCTGCAGGTTGAACGGCTGCGCTCTTATGTCGTTCAAGGCGAGCCGCTTTTTCGCGCTCCAGACGAGCCTGGCGCGCTTCGAAACGCGCTTTGGCTTCTGCGGCGCGCTTTTCTTCCTGACGAATAGCCGCAATTTCAGCTTTTTCCTGACGGAAATATTGCACCAGGGGGATATTGCTCGGGCAAACCCACGCGCAAGCCCCACATTCAATGCAGTCGGCAATGTTATGCGTGGTGGCTTTATCGTGTTGCTGACCTTTGCTGAACCAGTACAGCTGTTGCGGCAAAAGATCCGCAGGGCAGGCGTCAGCACAGGCGCTACAACGGATGCAACTTTGTTCTTCCTGTGGTTCGCCAAGTTCATTGGCAGAGGGAGCCAAAAGACAGTTGGTAATCTTTACGACCGGGACATCCAGCCACGGTAAGGTAAAGCCCATTAGCGGGCCGCCCATAATCACCATTTGATCGGCAGAGGGGCAGAATCCGGCATCATTCAATAAATGACGCACTGGCGTACCCAGCCGTGCCCAGACGTTGCCCGGGCGAGCGATTGCTTCGCCAGTCAGGGTCACGACACGCTCGGTAATCGGCTCGCCATCAATAACGGCACGTTTCACTGCATAAGCGGTGCCGACGTTTTGCATTAATACGCCGATATCGGATGAACGCCCGCCATGTGGAACCTGCTTCCCGGTCAGAATGTAGGTTAATTGTTTAGCACCGCCAGAAGGATATTTGGTGGGAATCACCCGCAGAGAAATATCGTGGGAGTCCGCCAGCACCGCGCGTAGCATGGAAATCGCCTGCGGTTTGTTATCTTCAATGCCGATAAGAATTTCGCGCGGCTGCAGAATATGCGCAAGGATGCGGATACCCTCTACGACCTGAGCCGCGCAATCCTGCATCAAACGGTCATCGGCGGTAATGTACGGCTCGCACTCAGCAGCGTTGATAATCAACGTTTCAATCTTATCTCCGCCGCCCTGCAATTTAACGCCTGTCGGAAATCCCGCACCACCCAGCCCGGCAACACCAAACTGATGAATGCGCTCGATTAACTCTTCGCGACTGCGAGAGCGATAATCGGCCCAGCCGTCGCGCGGGATCCAGCAGTCTTCGCCATCGGCATCAATAATCACACTTAATTCAGCTAAAGCTGAAGGATGAGCCGTAGAGTGGGGCGCAATAGCCGTAACGGTACCCGAGGTGGGCGCGTGAACCGGCAGCATTTTGCCGCGACCACGGGTAAGCGGCTGGCCGCGCAATACTTTATCGCCGACGCTAACGCACAACTCACCTTCAGCACCAATATGTTGTTTCAGTGGAATGACAAAACGCTGCGCCAGTGGTACCTGGCGCAGGGGCGTACCGTTGGACTGGGTTTTCATCTCCGGTGGATGGATGCCGCCGTTGAAATCCCAGATTTTATTTTTTCTGAGTGCAGAGAATAACTTAAGCATGGTGTTCCACGGGAATGATACGCACGGGAATGGTGTTCAGATCCCATTTCCAGGAGTCAGGTGTTTCTGCAACCGGTTGCAACGAGATGCAGTGCGTCGGGCACGGGTCAACACATAAATTGCAGCCCGTACAGAGATCACTCATTACCGTATGCATGGCGCGGGTAGCGCCAACGATGGCGTCTACCGGACACGCCTGAATACATTTAGTGCAGCCAATACAGTTATTTTCATCAATAACCGCCACCATCCGCGCTGGCGTTAGCTCTTGCGCTTCGCCATCCAGCGGCTGCGGCTCGACATTAAGCAACTCGGCAATTTTTAGCATCACAGCTTCGCCACCTGGGGCGCAACGGTTGATTTTTTCACCGTTACAGCTGATGGCTTCCGCGTAGGGGCGACAGCCGGGATAACCGCACTGACCACACTGGCTCTGCGGTAAGATTTCGTCAATTTTCTCAACGACCGGATCGTCTTCCACCGCAAAACGGCGGGAGGCATAACCCAGAATGGCGCCAAACGCCAGGGCCAGCAGGCTCACGGCGGCAACGGCAATCCAGATAGCATTCATTACAACTTCACCAAACCACTAAAGCCCATAAAGGCCAGAGACATAAGACCTGCGGTAATTAACGCAATGGCATTACCGCGAAAAGGTGCCGGGACATCAGCCACAGCAAGGCGTTCGCGGATGGCGGCGAAGAGCACCATCACCAGCGAGAAACCGACAGCGGCGGAAAAACCGTACAGCGCTGACTGCAAGAAATTGTGCCCGAGATTGATATTCAGCAACGCCACGCCGAGCACGGCACAGTTGGTGGTGATAAGCGGCAAAAAAATCCCCAGCAGACGGTAAAGTACCGGGCTGGTTTTGCGCACCACCATTTCGGTGAACTGCACAACCACAGCAATCACCAGAATAAACGCCAGGGTGCGCAGGTAAATCAGATTAAGTGGGATCAAAATCCACGTATCGATAAGCCAGGCGCAAATAGACGCCAGCGTCATTACAAACGTTGTTGCCAGCCCCATGCCCATCGCGGTTTCCAGCTTTTTGGAAACCCCCATAAACGGACAGAGACCGAGAAACTTGACCAGTACAAAGTTATTGACCAGTACAGTTCCGACAAACAGTAACAGGTAGTCAGTCATTTTTCGGCCTGAAATAAAAAAGCCGCCTATTATCCGTTAATCCAGAGCAGGCGACAACAGGTTAACTGTAAGGTTATTACGGATTCACAAACGTCGCTTTCACCCGCGACGAGCGTTTGAAATAGGGGACGATCAATGCGGTTGCCAACAAAGTAAACAGCAACTGGCGAACGGCTATGCCATCTTCTACGGGTGAAAAAGCGAACGCTTTTACTGCCAGCAATACGGAAATAAGCAGCCAGATAATATAGTGTTTAGGAACACAACGCCGACGTTTAAAGAAAGCGATGGTCAACCACAGTGTGTAATACCACATGGCGATAGCGGTAATAAAAGAAACGCCCCATAAGATTTGTGTCATCAGTGCTTGTCCGCCGAGCGTTTGAAATGTTTGCGGAGAAGATAACGCAGCGGTATACAGCAACAACGCCAGCGTCGTACTCAACAGAGCGACTAAAAGCCAGGCCAACGGGCCAAGCAACCAGCCTCCAATACGTTGTGGCGTTGTGGTGGTCATAGGTTCTCCAGAATAGCGACGCTAACAGACAAATCTAATTTTAGGGCGTTATTATAAGGCTTTTATAACCGATCGCTACTTTCTTTACTGGACATAGCGCCAGACGGACTTCGGTACCTGGCCGAGGTCAAACAAACGCCCGCCAGAAACCAGCTCTGCGCGACGGTGATCGGCAGCACGATACATATTGATCAGTTCCTGATCGTCCGTCAGGGTGTAATTAAGATGGTCGTAGAGTTTTTCCAGACTTTCGAGTGAACTGATTTTGCGAAATTTTAATAAGTAGTCCTGAACAGTCATAAAAGGTCCATAAAATAATTAATACCAAAGGGGTAGGTATTATTAGTGATGATAAAATTTCACCAAAAGTGAACGCTTGTGTTATTACAATAATAAGAATGTGCTGATGGCAAATATTCAGGGATGAAAAACTGCTCTGGAAAGAGTAACGCGCTTTACTATCCCTGACAATCATCAACAACATCGAACAAGATAATAAATTCCTGGTTTAATATCCGACAAGTGAAAACATGCACCTGGACGGGCAGCATGTCGCTCAACAAGTGCAGAGCTTACTTGTGTTGTACCGTAGTACTCTGTTCAGGTGGCTGATAGTTGTCAATGTGACTCGCCACGCCAAGAAGAATGACTGAAACGACAAGAACGATCCAACCTGTTAATTCAATAAGACGATTCATTACAGCCCACATCTCTGTTGATTGATCCATTAACTTCAGGGGGTAAATGTTACTTAGCAATAATAGCTCCAGCAAGATTTTTACTGAGGTTTTTGCGATATTTAGCTTTTGTCGTTGGAAAAATCGCTATTTTTTTGACTTAAGTTAAACAACATCCCTTATTGCCGGCAGGTTATTAAACTGTTGAGCGAGGGTAAAGGATAGTGTCAAATAGCCATCATACTTCAATGAGAGGCAATGACATGAGCGACAACATCCGTGTTGGGGTGATTGGGTATGGTTATGCGAGCAAAACCTTCCATGCGCCCCTGATTGCGGGCACGCCCGGGCTGGAACTGGCGGTAATCTCCAGCAGCGATGAAACAAAAGTAAAAGCCGACTGGCCAACGGTTACGGTTGTCTCTGAGCCGAAGCATCTGTTTAACGATCCCAACATAGACCTGATTGTCATTCCTACACCCAACGATACCCATTTTCCGTTAGCTAAAGCGGCGCTTGAGGCGGGTAAACATGTGGTCGTTGATAAACCCTTTACCGTGACACTGTCACAAGCACGAGAGCTGGATGCGCTGGCAAAAACCCTGGGGCGTGTGTTGTCTGTATTCCATAACCGTCGCTGGGATAGCGATTTTCTGACGCTAAAAGGTTTGCTCGCGGAAGGCGTGCTGGGTGAAGTTGCTTACTTTGAGTCTCATTTTGACCGCTTCCGTCCGCAGGTACGCGATCGTTGGCGTGAACAGGGCGGCCCAGGCAGCGGTATCTGGTACGATTTAGCACCGCACCTTCTTGATCAGGCCATTACGCTATTTGGTTTACCGGTTAGCATGACGGTAGATTTGGCACAGTTACGGCCCGGAGCGCAGTCGACCGATTATTTCCACGCTATCTTGTCCTATCCGCAGCGGCGAGTGATTTTACACGGCACCATGCTGGCAGCCGCTGAGTCAGCACGGTATATCGTGCATGGATCCCGAGGCAGTTATGTGAAATATGGCCTCGATCCACAGGAAGAACGTCTGAAAAATGGCGAGCGTCTGCCGCAGGAAGACTGGGGCTACGATATGCGTGATGGCGTACTTACCCGCGTGGAAGGTGAGGAACGTGTCGAAGAAACGCTGTTGACAGTGCCGGGGAATTATCCGGCTTACTATGCGGCTATTCGTGATGCGTTAAATGGCGATGGTGAAAATCCGGTTCCGGCAAGTCAGGCAATCCAGGTAATGGAGTTGATTGAGCTGGGCATCGAATCCGCCAAACATCGCGCGACTTTGTGCCTTGCGTGAAAAGGGGATGGTGCAATTAGCACCATCCATTTTTGTTACTTCGCGGCGACTTTTTCTCGCAGTGCGCGTTTTTCCTCTGCGCTGAGGAAAGCCATTTCCAGACCATTAATCTGTGCCTGGCGGATTTGCTCGCGGGATAACCCAGCAGCTGGCGCGGCAACGGTATATTCGTGAATGATATCCACTCCCTGCACGCCGGGATCGTCAGTGTTAATGCTGGCACGAATGCCATGCTCAAGGAACGTTTTCAGCGGATGTGCAGCCAGATCCGCCACGGTGCTGGTCTGAATATTGGAGGTCAGACAGGATTCAATACCAATTTGTTGCTCGGCGAGAAAATCCATCAGCGCCCGATCTTCAATGGCTTTTACGCCATGTCCAATACGCTCCGCCCCCAGTTCACGAATCGCCTGCCAGATGCTTTCCGGTCCGGCAGCTTCGCCTGCATGGACGGTAATATGCCAGCCCGCATCACGCGCGCGGTTGAAATGAGAAAGGAACAGACTTCCCGGGAAACCAAGTTCATCACCGGCTAAATCAAGTGCGGTAATCTGGTCACGGTGGGCTAAAAAGGCCTCCAGCTCTTGCTGACAGGCGGCTTCGCCGAAGGTCCGGCTCATAATACCGATAAGCTTCGCCTGCACACCAAAGGTGCGGCAACCTTCACGTACGCCATCGATCACCGCTTCGACAACACCCGCTACAGGCAGCTGATGTGCCATTGCCATGTAGCCTGGTGAAAAACGCAGTTCGACATAGTGCAGGCCGTTACGGGCTGCATCTTCAATGTTTTCAAATGCCACGCGGCGGCAGGCATCAAGAGAGGCGAGAACTTTAACGCCCCAGTCAAGTTTAGTCAGAAAGCTCACCAGATCGGGTTCGTTGGCAATGACCTGAACGTGGGGAGTCAGTGTTTCCAGGGATTGTGCAGGAAGCGAGATATTATACTGGCGGCCAAGTTCAAGAATGGTCTGGGGACGAATGTTGCCATCAAGGTGGCGATGGATATCAGTTAATGGCAGGGTGGTATCAATCATGGTCGCACTCTTTTTCTGGATATAAAAGTGCGCACCATTATAAAAACAAAGCAGGGTAAAAATCCACGATTGCGCAACGATTTTTTACGTTGCGCAATTGGGGTTAACCAACAGCGCGGATGGCGTTAATTAATCCAGCCACACCTTTTTCCAGTTTCGAACGTGGGCAGCCGGCATTGAGTCGGACAAAACCACGACCTTCTTCACCGTAGGTATATCCCGGCATGATCGCGATCTTTTCTTGCTCGATAAGCGCTTTTTGCAACGCGTTGTCGTCAATATTCAACGGACGTAGATCAAGCCAGGCCAGATAAGTGGATTGCGGGATCTGCCAGTTGAGTTCAGGAAACGCAGCGTTCATTTTATCTGCGATATACGTCAGGTTATCTTTCAGATAGACGCGTAAGGCATCCAGCCACGGCGCGCCTTGCTGATAGGCGGCGATATGAGCAGTTAACGCCAGTACCGAAGGGGAAGAAAGCCCATCACGTCCTTTCAGTGCCGATAAATAGGCATCGCGGCTACTGCTATTTTCTATAATCCCGTAAGCACCGGTCAGGGCGGGAATATTGAAACTTTTTGATCCCGACGTTAGCAACGCCCAGTCTCCGCGCGCCACATTACTCCAGGGAATATGCGGCTGCTCGCCCCAAACCATATCCATATGGATTTCATCGGAAATAACCCGCACACCATGACGCTCGCACAGGTCAGCCATGATCTCCAGCTCATCGCACGTCCACACTTTCCCGGTAGGATTCTGTGGGCTACACAGGAGCATAATTTTACATTCTGGTTTCGCCAGCACGGCTTCCAGCTTGCCCATATCGCAAAACCAGCCGTCAGCCTGCTTCTCTAAAGCAACGGGCATTACTGTGCGCTGGTTACCTTCAATGGCCTTGTAAAATGCGTCATAGGCGGGTGTGTGGATCACCACGCCTTCACCTGTTTCAGACCACTGACGAATCAGTTCTGAAACCATATAGATAACAGAAGGGCCATACACCACCGACTGAGGATCGATGGCGGTGTAATGCTGGGTGGAAAACCAGTGGGCAATAGCCGCGAGAAACTCATCGTTTTTCCAGCGGCTGTAGCCAAACACGCCGTGTATCAGGCGCTGATTCAGCGCCTCGATAATGCAGGGGGCAGTGGCAAAATCCATGTCTGAAATCGTGAACGGTAACAGGTCAGCAGTGCCGAAACGGTCAGCGACATAATCCCACTGCGTACACCATGTGCCATGACGATCCACGACCTTTGAAAAATCGAACATATCTTATCCTTATGCCTGGACAGTATGCATCAGACCGGCCATTTCATCTTTTACTGACTGAACTTGTGGCCCGATAACAACCTGCAGGTTATGTTGATTAAGTTGTACTACGCCAATTGCCCGATTGTCCTTCAGTGCCTGCACATTAACAAGCGACATATCTTTTACAGACAAACGCAGACGCGTAATGCAGTTATCGAGACTGACAATATTGTCGGCACCGCCTAAGGCTTCGAGGATTGCCGGAACGTTGTAACCTGATTTACCCGGCGCACCGGCAACGGCTTTTTCGATTGAACTGGCAACTTCACTATCGCGCCCCGGGGTTTTCAGATTGAAGCGGGTGATAGCGAAACGGAAGATGACGTAGTAAACGACAAACCATATTGCCGCCACTACTGGCACCATGTACCACTTGGTTGACAGACCATGCAAAATACCGAACACCACAAAGTCGATGATATTGCCGTCGGTATTACCGATGGTGACGCCGAGCACAGACATGACAGTGAAGCCGAGGCCGGTTAACAGCGCGTGGATGACATACAGAACTGGCGCTACGAACAGGAACAGGAATTCCAGCGGTTCGGTCGTGCCGCCAACGACACAGGCGATCAGGCCAGAAATCAGCAGACCTTTAATTTTATGGCGATTTTCCGGGCGCGCACAGTGATACATAGCTAACGCTGCACCCGGCAGACCGCCGAGAAACGCAGGCATTTTACCTTGCGAAAGGAAACGCGTGGCGCTTTCAGAAAAACCGTGAGTGGTCGGGCAACTCAATTGCGCCTGGAAGATGGTCAGTGCACCGCTGACGGTTTGACCGCAGACTTCCTGCGTGCCGCCTGCGTCGGTAAAGCGAATTAATGCCACCAGAATGTGATGCAGACCAAACGGCAACAGCAGACGTTCACCGGTACCAAACAGCATCGGTCCGAAATCACCCGCGCTGTTGATCATATGGCCTAAGCCGCTAATACCCATGGCGAAAATCGGCCAGACTAATGGAATCACCAGGCCGACAAGGCCCATCACCAGCGAGGAGATGATTGGTACGAAGCGCGTACCGCCGAAGAATGCCAGCGCATCCGGCAGGCGGATATTATGGAATCGCTCATGCAGCATCCAGACGATAATACCGGCGATCACCGCACCGAGGATCCCGGTGTCGATCGACTGGATCCCAAGAATGCTCTGGATGTTATTGGCTTTCAGAACGGCGGCGTCCGTGGTTGGCAGAATGCCTTTATTGGTCAACCAGAAGTTTACCGCGAGGTTCATTACCGCATAACCGACGAAGCCAGCGAATGCCGCTACGCCTTTGTTTTCGCGTGCCAGACCCAGCGGGATGGCGATACAGAACATGACTGGCAGGAAACTAAAAGCAAACGAGCCAATCTTACTCATCCAGGTAAAGATAGCCTGCAACACGGGGTTGCCCAGGACCGGGATCAGGGTGATGACATCATGGCTGCTAAGAGAACTACCAATGCCGAGCATAATGCCGCAGAACGACAATAATGCCACGGGTAACATGAAGGTTTTGCCTAACTGCTGGAAGAACTCCCACAGCGTGACTTTCGGTGCTGTTTTCGCCGTCATAAAACGACTCCTCGTAGAGAACAATCTGGATTAAGTAAATTGCGCGAGAAGATAAAACGTTTTATCAAATTTTAGTGAGGCATAAATCACATTACGCAACGATAATAGCGGGTATAAGATAAATAAAAGGTAAAACGTTTTATCTGTCACATAATCAGGGAGTAGGTCATCTGCATGGCTACCGCCAAAAAAATAACCATTCATGATGTTGCGCTGGCTGCGGGCGTGTCGGTAAGTACCGTTTCGCTCGTGCTTAGTGGCAAAGGGCGAATCTCTACCGCCACAGGAGAACGCGTTAACGCCGCCATTGAAGAGCTGGGATTTGTGCGCAATCGCCAGGCGTCGGCGCTGCGCGGCGGGCAAAGTGGCGTCATTGGTTTGATCGTCCGTGATTTATCTGCGCCGTTTTACGCCGAATTGACGGCCGGATTGACGGAAGCTCTGGAAGCGCAGGGACGGATGGTTTTTTTGCTTCACGGCGGTAAAGACGGCGAGCAGCTGGCACAGCGGTTTTCACTATTACTGAATCAGGGTGTCGATGGTGTGGTAATTGCCGGGGCTGCAGGAAGCAGCGATGACCTGCGACGGATAGCAGAAGAAAAAGCTATCCCGGTGATTTTCGCTTCCCGTGCCAGTTATCTTGATGACGTTGATACGGTTCGCCCGGACAACATGCAGGCTGCACAGTTGTTGACGGAGCATCTCATTCGCAATGGGCATCAGCGTATCGCCTGGCTGGGAGGGCAAAGTTCCTCATTAACCCGGGCAGAACGGGTGGGGGGCTATTGTGCGACTCTACTAAAATTTGGCCTGCCGTTTCACAGCGATTGGGTGCTGGAGTGCACTTCCAGCCAGAAGCAAGCCGCGGAAGCTATCACGGCGCTTTTACGTCATAACCCGACCATCAGCGCCGTGGTTTGCTATAACGAAACTATTGCGATGGGTGCATGGTTTGGTTTGCTGAAAGCAGGGAGGCAAAGCGGGGAAAGCGGAGTCGATCGTTACTTTGAGCAACAGGTTTCGCTGGCGGCATTTACCGATGCAACGCCAACCACACTTGATGATATACCCGTTATCTGGGCCAGCACGCCAGCGCGGGAACTTGGTACCACACTTGCGGATCGCATGATGCAAAAAATCACCCATGAAGAGACGCATTCACGCAATCTTATTATTCCCGCCCGGCTCATTGCGGCGAAATAATCCTCTCTTTATCTGCTATACCTGGTAGTGTCCTTTCCTCAAGGTTAATGATAAAAAATGTGGCACACAGGCGGTGCCTTTTATTTTTACTGAAGTTCACAGGAGGTTTATGTGTTTAATTCTGACAACCTGAGACTCGACGGAAAATGCGCCATCATTACAGGTGCGGGTGCAGGTATTGGTAAAGAAATCGCCATTACATTCGCGACAGCTGGCGCATCTGTGGTGGTCAGTGATATTAACGCCGATGCAGCTAATCATGTTGTAGATGAAATTCAACAACTGGGTGGTCAGGCATTTGCCTGCCGCTGCGATATTACTTCCGAACAGGAACTCTCTGCACTGGCAGACTTTGCCGTCAGTAAGCTGGGTAAAGTTGATATCCTGGTTAACAACGCCGGTGGCGGTGGGCCTAAACCGTTTGATATGCCAATGGCAGATTTTCGCCGCGCTTATGAACTGAATGTATTTTCTTTTTTCCATCTGTCACAACTTATTGCGCCAGAAATGGAAAAAAATGGCGGTGGCGTTATTCTGACCATTACTTCTATGGCGGCAGAAAATAAAAATATAAACATGACCTCCTATGCATCATCTAAAGCTGCGGCCAGTCATCTGGTCAGAAATATGGCGTTTGACCTGGGTGAAAAAAATATTCGGGTGAATGGCATTGCGCCGGGGGCAATATTAACCGATGCCCTGAAATCCGTTATTACCCCAGAAATTGAACAGAAAATGTTGCAACACACACCAATCAGACGTCTGGGCCAACCGCAAGATATTGCTAACGCGGCGCTGTTCCTTTGTTCGCCTGCAGCCAGCTGGGTAAGCGGACAAATTCTCACCGTCTCCGGTGGTGGGGTACAGGAACTCAATTAATACACTAACGAACCGGTAAACAGCCGTATGTGTTGTTTACCGGGATAGCGTGTGCAACTCGTCAACGTCTCTGCTAAACAACTGGCAGCCAAATCACGGCTATTGGTTAACCAATATCTGGATAAAAAGCTTACGAATTGAGTGTGCCTTCGCACTATTCAACAGCAATGATAGGCGCTCACCTGACAACGCGGTAAACTAGTTATTCATGCTAACTATAATGGTTTAATGATGGATAACATGCAGACTGAAGCACAACCGACACGGACCCGGATCCTCAATGCTGCCAGAGAGATTTTTTCAGAAAATGGATTTCACAGTGCCTCGATGAAAGCCATCTGTAAATCCTGCGCCATTAGTCCCGGGACGCTCTATCACCATTTCATCTCCAAAGAAGCCTTGATTCAGGCGATTATCTTACAGGACCAGGAGAGGGCGCTGGCCCGTTTCCGGGAACCGATTGAAGGGATTCATTTCGTTGACTATATGGTCGAGTCTATTGTCTCTCTCACCCATGAGGCCTTTGGGCAACGGGCGCTGGTGGTCGAAATTATGGCGGAAGGGATGCGTAACCCACAGGTCGCCGCCATGCTTAAAAATAAGCATATGACGATCACGGAATTTGTTGCCCAGCGGATGCGTGATGCCCAGCAAAAAGGCGAGATAAGCCCAGACATCAACACGGCAATGACTTCACGTTTACTGCTGGATCTGACCTACGGTGTACTGGCCGATATCGAAGCGGAAGATCTGGCTCGTGAAGCGTCGTTTGCTCAGGGTTTACGCGCGATGATTGGCGGTATCTTAACCGCATCCTGATCCTCTCTCTCTTTCCGCGGGCTGGTGACAACTGTGCCCGCGTTTCATATCGTAATTTCTCTGTGCAAAAATCATCCTCCCAGGGATCGGAGAATCCCACCTAAATATTCATCGTAGCAATATATCATGAGGGTTTATCGCTCCCAATATGTTCGAATGAACGTTCGATTGCTTATTTTGTGGCTTCTGTCAACGCTGTTTTAAAGATTAATGCGATCAATATCACGCTGTGGGTATTGCAGTTTTTGGTTTTTTGATCGCGGTGTCAGTTCTTTTTATTTCCATTTCTCTTCCGTGGGTTTCTCACAGATAACTGTGTGCAACACAGAATTGGTTAACTAATCAGATTAAAGGTTGACCAGTATTTTTATCTTAATGAGGAGTCCCTTATGTTACGTCCTGTAGAAACCCCAACCCGTGAAATCAAAAAACTCGACGGCCTGTGGGCATTCAGTCTGGATCGCGAAAACTGTGGAATTGATCAGCGTTGGTGGGAAAGCGCGTTACAAGAAAGCCGGGCAATTGCTGTGCCGGGCAGTTTTAACGATCAGTTCGCCGATGCAGATATTCGTAATTATGTGGGCAACGTCTGGTATCAGCGCGAAGTCTTTATACCGAAAGGTTGGGCGGGCCAGCGTATTGTACTGCGTTTCGATGCGGTCACTCATTACGGCAAAGTGTGGGTAAATAATCAGGAAGTGATGGAGCATCAGGGCGGCTATACGCCATTTGAAGCCGATGTCACACCGTATGTTATTGCCGGGAAAAGTGTACGTATCACTGTTTGTGTGAACAACGAACTGAACTGGCAGACTATCCCGCCGGGAATGGTGATTACCGACGAAAACGGCAAGAAAAAGCAGTCTTACTTTCATGATTTCTTTAACTACGCCGGGATCCATCGCAGCGTAATGCTCTACACCACGCCGAACACCTGGGTGGACGATATCACCGTGGTGACGCATGTCGTGCAAGACTGTAACCACGCATCTGTTGACTGGCAGGTGGTGGCAAATGGTGATGTCAGCGTTGAACTGCGTGATGCGGATCAACAGGTGGTTGCAACTGGACAAGGCACCAGCGGGACTTTGCAAGTAGTGAATCCGCACCTCTGGCAACCGGGTGAAGGTTATCTCTATGAACTGTGCGTCACAGCCAAAAGCCAGACAGAGTGTGATATCTACCTGCTGCGCGTCGGTATCCGGTCAGTGGCAGTGAAGGGCGAACAGTTCCTGATCAACCACAAACCGTTCTACTTTACTGGCTTTGGTCGTCATGAAGATGCGGATTTGCGCGGCAAAGGATTCGATAACGTGCTGATGGTGCACGATCACGCACTAATGGACTGGATTGGGGCCAACTCCTACCGTACCTCGCATTACCCTTACGCTGAAGAGATGCTCGACTGGGCAGATGAACATGGAATCGTGGTGATTGATGAAACTGCAGCTGTCGGCTTTAACCTCTCTTTAGGCATTGGTTTCGAAGCGGGCAACAAGCCGAAAGAACTGTACAGCGAAGAGGCAGTCAACGGGGAAACCCAGCAGGCGCACTTACAGGCGATTAAAGAGCTGATTGCGCGTGACAAAAACCACCCAAGCGTGGTGATGTGGAGTATTGCCAACGAACCGGATACCCGTCCGCAAGGTGCACGGGAATATTTCGCGCCACTGGCGGAAGCAACGCGTAAACTCGACCCGACGCGTCCGATCACCTGTGTCAATGTAATGTTCTGCGACGCTCACACCGATACCATCAGCGATCTCTTTGATGTGCTGTGCCTGAACCGTTATTACGGTTGGTATGTCCAAAGCGGCGATTTGGAAACGGCAGAGAAGGTACTGGAAAAAGAACTTCTGGCCTGGCAGGAGAAACTGCATCAGCCGATTATCATCACCGAATACGGTGTGGATACGTTAGCCGGCCTGCACTCAATGTACACCGACATGTGGAGTGAAGAGTATCAGTGTGCATGGCTGGATATGTATCACCGCGTCTTTGATCGCGTCAGCGCTGTCGTCGGTGAGCAGGTATGGAATTTCGCCGATTTTGCGACCTCGCAAGGCATATTGCGCGTTGGCGGTAACAAGAAAGGGATCTTCACTCGCGACCGCAAACCGAAGTCGGCGGCTTTTCTGCTGCAAAAACGCTGGACCGGCATGAACTTCGGTGAAAAACCGCAGCAGGGAGGCAAACAATGAATCAACAACTCTCCTGGCGCGCCATCGTCGGCTACAGCCTCGGTGACGTCGCCAATAACTTCGCCTTCGCAATGGGGGCGCTCTTCCTGTTGAGTTACTACACCGACGTCGCTGGCGTCGGTGCCGCTGCGGCGGGCACCATGCTGTTACTGGTGCGGGTATTCGATGCCTTCGCCGATGTCTTTGCCGGACGAGTGGTGGACAGTGTGAATACCCGATGGGGAAAATTCCGCCCGTTTTTACTCTTCGGTACTGCGCCGTTAATGATCTTCAGCGTGCTGGTATTCTGGGTGCCGACCGACTGGAGCCATAGCAGCAAAGTTGTGTATGCATATTTGACCTACATGGGACTCGGGCTTTGCTACAGCCTGGTGAATATTCCTTATGGTTCACTTGCTACCGCGATGACCCAACAACCACAATCCCGCGCCCGTCTGGGCGCGGCTCGCGGGATTGCCGCTTCATTGACCTTTGTCTGCCTGGCATTTCTGATAGGACCGAGCATTAAGAACTCCAGCCCGGAAGAGATGGTGTCGGTATATCATTTCTGGACAATTGTGCTGGCGATTGCCGGAATGGTGCTTTACTTCATCTGCTTCAAATCGACACGTGAGAATGTGGTACGTATCGTGGCGCAGCCGTCATTGAAGATCAGTCTGCAAACCCTGAAACGGAATCGCCCGCTGTTTATGTTGTGCATCGGTGCGCTGTGTGTGCTGATTTCGACCTTCGCGGTCAGCGCCTCGTCGTTGTTCTATGTGCGCTATGTGTTAAATGATACCGGGCTGTTCACTGTGCTGGTACTGGTGCAAAACCTGGTCGGTACTGTGGCATCGGCACCGCTGGTGCCGGGGATGGTCGCGAGGATCGGTAAAAAGAATACCTTCCTGATTGGCGCTTTGCTGGGAACCTGCGGTTATCTGCTGTTCTTCTGGGTTTCCGTCTGGTCACTGCCGGTGGCGTTGGTTGCGTTGGCCATCGCATCAATTGGCCAGGGCGTTACCATGACCGTGATGTGGGCACTGGAAGCTGATACCGTAGAATACGGTGAATACCTGACCGGCGTGCGAATTGAAGGGCTCACCTATTCACTATTCTCATTTACCCGTAAATGCGGTCAGGCAATCGGAGGTTCAATTCCTGCCTTTATTTTGGGATTAAGCGGATATATCGCCAATCAGGCGCAAACGCCGGAAGTTATTATGGTCATCCGCACATCAATTGCCTTAGTACCTTGCGGATTTATGCTACTGGCATTCGTCATTATCTGGTTTTATCCGCTCACGGATAAAAAATTCAAAGAAATCGTTGTTGAAATTGATAATCGTAAAAAAGTGCAGCAGCAATTAATCAACGATATCACTAGTTAATATTCAATAAAAATAATCAGAACATCAAAGGTGCAACTATGAGAAAAATAGTGGCCATGGCCGTTATTTGCCTGACGGCTGCCTCTGGCCTTACCTCTGCTTACGCGGCACAACTGGCTGACGATGAAGCGGGACTACGCATCAGACTGAAAAACGAATTACGCAGGGCTGATAAGCCCAGTGCTGGCACGGGAAGAGATATTTACGCATGGGTACAGGGAGGATTGCTCGATTTCAATAGTGGTTATTATTCCAATATTATTGGCGTTGAAGGCGGGGCGTATTATGTTTATAAATTAGGTGCTCGTGCTGATATGAGTACCCGGTGGTATCTTGATGGTGATAAAAGTTTTGGCTTTGCCCTGGGGGCAGTAAAAATAAAACCCAGTGAAAATAGCCTGCTAAAATTAGGTCGCTTCGGGACGGATTATAGTTATGGTAGCTTACCTTATCGTATTCCGTTAATGGCTGGCAGTTCGCAACGTACATTACCGACTGTTTCTGAAGGAGCATTAGGTTATTGGGCTTTAACGCCAAATATTGATCTGTGGGGAATGTGGCGTTCACGAGTATTTTTATGGACCGATTCAACAACCGGTATTCGTGATGAAGGTGTTTATAACAGCCAGACGGGAAAATACGATAAACATCGCGCACGTTCTTTTTTAGCCGCCAGTTGGCATGATGATACCAGTCGCTATTCTCTGGGGGCATCGGTACAGAAAGATGTTTCCAATCAGATACAAAGTATTCTCGAGAAAAGCATACCGCTTGACCCGAATTATACGTTGAAAGGGGAGTTGCTCGGCTTTTACGCGCAACTTGAAGGTTTAAGTCGTAATACCAGCCAGCCCAATGAAACGGCGTTGGTTAGTGGACAATTGACCTGGAATGCGCCGTGGGGAAGCGTATTTGGCAGTGGTGGTTATTTGCGCCATGCAATGAATGGTGCCGTGGTGGATACCGACATTGGCTATCCCTTTTCATTAAGTCTTGATCGTAACCGTGAAGGAATGCAGTCCTGGCAATTGGGCGTCAACTATCGTTTAACTCCGCAATTTACGCTGACATTTGCACCGATTGTGACCCGCGGCTATGAATCCAGTAAACGAGATGTGCGGATTGAAGGAGCGGGTATCTTAGGGGGTATGAACTATCGGGTCAGCGAAGGGCCGTTACAAGGGATGAATTTCTTTCTTGCTGCCGATAAAGGGCGGGAAAAGCGCGATGGCAGTACGCTGGGCGATCGCCTGAATTACTGGGATGTGAAAATGAGTATTCAGTATGACTTTATGCTGAAGTAAGAAAAAACGCCGGAGAGAAAAATCTCCGGCGTTTTGGCTGTGAATTACTGCTGCGGAATAGCGGGTACAGCCGGAACGTTTAATGTCGGCATCGCAAACATACCCACGAAATCTTCCAGTGGCATTTTCTGCCCGTTTAACGTTATCTGACCGTTAGCATATTGCAGGCTGGTGGTGATGGTATTGTCCTGCAAGGTGGTCAGACGGAACATCTGCCCCATTGCTGATGCACCTTCAACTTGCTGTTTCGCCAGTTTTTTCGCTTGATCTTCCTGATAACCTTCCAGCTTCGCTACCTGAGTCATCAACTCAGTTGCCATATCCACCGGAATGGTCAGTTTCGCATCCAGAGATTTAACCGAGCGGTCCACTTCCTGCGCCAGCGTTTGCGGCGCTTCTTTAGTCGTTGCCGGATCTTTCAGGAACAGCGACAGATTCAGCGCACTTTCACCCTGACTGTTTTTCCAGCTTAGCGGCGCGATAGTAATCACCGGATCGCCTTTCAGCATCAGCGGCAGAGCGCTAAAGAAGGCTTCCGTCACTTTCTCCTGATAAAGTTCGGGATTGTTGGCAATTTCTGGCCGTGCCAGCAGCGCCTGAGTTTGCGCGTTATATTGCTGGCTAAACTGATGCCAGGCTTCGCCATCAATTTGGCCGACTTTTAAAGTCAGCTTGCCACTGCCCAGATCCTGATTCTGTACCTTCAGGCTGTTTAGCGAGTAATCCAGTTGGCTATTGATCGTTTTACCGTCATTGACCAGATCCGATTTACCGCTGATCTCCATGCCTTCCAGCAGTGCCAGTTCTTTGCCCTCCACTGAAATGGTCATTTTTTCCAGCGACAGTTTTTGGTTTCCTACGCGCTCACCAAAACTTGCCAGCGTGCTGGAACCGTCGGTTTTCAGATTATTAAAGGTTAACTGCACTTTCTGGTTGTATTCGTTAACCGCGTCTATCCGACCACTTTGCGCCTCCCCGGAAAGGGAGATAGCTTTGCCGTCTCTGTCTGCATTTAACTGGAACTCGCCGCCGCTAAAGGCGACTTTTTCATCCTTTTGCTCGTAATTCAGTGGCTTGAGCGAAATGTCGGAACTGGAATCTCCGCTGTAACCAATGCGGGAGTTAATCTCAAAAGGCGTTTCACCTTTTGCCATATCAAACAGTGGTTTGCTTACTTCGTTATTAACCAGCGTGGTTTGAATTGATGCCATCGATGGGATCAGGTTCAGTTTTTTAAGCTGGGCAAGCGGGAAGGGACCATGATCAACCGATTCGTTGAAGATGACGCTCTGACCGCTTTTAATCCACGGATTTACTTTTCCGGCAATGGGTTTCACCAACAGTTGCAACTGGCTGCTGAATACGCCGCGATGATAGTTTTGATAACTGACTTCCAGGTTGGATTCAGGAGCTGTCAGTTTGAGTTGCGCGTTCGCCTGCGCGACCATGTCTTCGAGATGGGTTTCAATCTTCTTGCCTGTATACCATGCGCCGCCTGTCCAGACTACGCCTAGTGCAACAATGACGCCTACCGCTACCAGCGATTTATTCATAATGATTATCCATAAAATGAAATCAGGCGGACTGGCCGCCTGAAGGTGTTATAAGCCTTTAATAAGCTTAGCAAGAGATGTTAATTTTTTCAGTAAGCTCTTACAGCTTGTTGTAAACACGCGCTAAACGGCCGTGGCCTTTGACAGTCACCGGTGATTCGTTGGCGGCAATAAACGCTGATTCACCCGGTTTAAGCTGTAACTGCTGAGAACCTTTACACAGCGTTGCATCACCTTCGACACAGAACAAAATGGCGGCACTCTGCTGGCTGATGGTGGTTTCTTTATCACTAAGGTCATGCAACGAGAAGGCAAAATCATCCACAGGAATCGGGAAGTCCAGTTCTGCACCTTGTTTCACCGGCTGGGTCAACAACTGGTTAGCCGGTTTGGCTTCGAACTTCACGTTGGCAACCAGTTCCGGAATATCAATGTATTTAGGCGTCAGACCTGCACGCAGCACGTTATCGGAGTTCGCCATCACTTCCAGCGCCACGCCTTGCAGGTAAGCGTGCGGTGTTTCAGCGAACAGGAACATCGCTTCGCCAGGATTCAATTTCACCACATTCAGCAACAGCGGGGAGAACAGGCCGCTGTCTTCCGGGTAAAATTCAGAAATTAAACGAATCGTTTGCCATGGTTCACCCTGCTGGCTGTCGAGGGCCGATTTTAAAATCGCCAGCGCGCGGGATTTTTCTTCACCCTGCATATTCAACAGGCTGGCGAACAGTTCGCTTAAACGTTCGGTATCAGGCTGTTGTAAAAAGTGAGCAATCGCCGGATGTGCACCTGCGACCGGCTGGAGCAGGGAGACAATCTCGGAAAACTCACGAAACGCGTTCATCGCGAGGAAAGGGGTCAGGGCGAAAACCAGCTCAGGCTTGTGATTAGGATCTTTATAGTTACGCTCAGCGGCATCCATCGGAATACCTGCAGCATTTTCTTTGGCAAAACCGATTTCAGAATTGCGTTTGTTTGGATGAACCTGAATGGAGAGCGGCTGGGCTGCGCATAATACTTTGAACAGGAAAGGCAACTCGCCAAAGCGTTTGGCAACGGCATCTCCCAAAAGAGTCGCTTTATCACTCTCAATCACATCACGCAGTGAAACGATATCTCCTGCGGCATCGTGCACACGTGAACTGCTCTTTGGATGCGCGCCCATCCACAACTCGGCCATCGGCTGGCTGGACGGATTTTCCATACCATAAAGTTCAGTCAACGCCGTTTTGCTGCCCCAGGCATAGTTTTGCACTGAGTTAATGAGTTTTTGCATGATCAATCCCTGTTTTAATGTGGAAATTAATCCCGCTATTAAAGCAAGAATCCTACGGGAAGTAACCTGGAGCCGCAAAAAGTCGTACTAGTCTCAGTTTTTGTTAAAAAAGTGTGTAGGATATTGTTACTCGCTTTTAACAGGGCAACGGAACACCCGCCCAGAGCATAACCAAACCAGGCAGTAAGTGAGAGAACAATGTCAAACAAACCCTTTCATTATCAGGCTCCTTTTCCACTCAAAAAAGATGATACTGAGTATTACCTGCTAACCAGCGAACACGTTAGCGTATCTGAATTTGAAGGGCAGGAGATTTTGAAAGTCGCACCCGAAGCGTTAACTCTGTTGGCGCGTCAGGCGTTTCATGATGCGTCATTTATGCTGCGTCCGGCTCACCAACAACAGGTGGCCGACATTCTGTGTGACCCGGAGGCCAGCGAAAATGATAAATATGTGGCGCTGCAATTCCTGCGTAACTCCGACATCGCGGCAAAAGGCGTTCTGCCAACCTGTCAGGATACCGGCACCGCGATTATTGTTGGTAAAAAAGGGCAGCGTGTATGGACCGGTGGCGGTGATGAAGCAGCGCTGGCGCGCGGTGTTTATAACACTTATATCGAGGATAATCTGCGCTACTCGCAAAACGCGCCGCTGGATATGTATAAAGAGGTGAATACCGGCACCAACTTGCCAGCGCAGATCGATCTTTATGCCGTTGATGGCGACGAGTACAAATTCCTCTGTATCGCCAAAGGTGGCGGTTCGGCAAACAAGACGTATCTCTATCAGGAAACCAAAGCGTTACTGACGCCGGGAAAACTGAAAAATTACCTGGTTGAGAAGATGCGCACGCTGGGTACGGCGGCCTGTCCTCCGTATCATATTGCGTTCGTTATTGGTGGAACTTCTGCAGAAACGAATCTTAAAACGGTGAAACTGGCTTCCGCTAAATACTATGATGAACTGCCAACGGAAGGGAATGAGCACGGTCAGGCGTTCCGCGATGTGGAACTGGAAAAAGAATTGCTGATCGAAGCGCAAAATCTTGGTCTGGGTGCGCAGTTTGGTGGTAAATACTTCGCTCATGACATCCGCGTGATTCGCCTGCCACGTCACGGCGCATCCTGCCCGGTCGGTATGGGCGTCTCCTGTTCTGCTGACCGTAATATCAAAGCGAAGATCAACAGTCAGGGGATCTGGATCGAAAAACTGGAACATAATCCAGGCAAATATATCCCGGAAGAGCTGCGCAAAGCAGGAGAAGGCGAAGCGGTGCGCGTTGACCTCAACCGTCCGATGAAAGAGATCCTCGCACAGTTGTCGCAGTATCCCGTTTCTACACGCTTATCGCTTAACGGCACGATTATCGTCGGTCGTGATATTGCTCACGCCAAACTGAAAGAGCGGATGGATAACGGTGAAGGGCTGCCGCAGTATATTAAAGATCATCCGATTTACTACGCGGGTCCGGCCAAAACGCCGGAAGGTTATGCCTCCGGTTCTCTTGGCCCAACGACCGCCGGACGGATGGATTCTTATGTCGATCAACTGCAAGCGCAGGGCGGAAGTATGATCATGCTGGCGAAAGGCAACCGCAGCCAGCAGGTGACGGATGCCTGTAAAAAACACGGCGGCTTCTACCTCGGCAGTATCGGTGGTCCGGCAGCTGTATTGGCGCAGGGAAGTATTAAGAGTCTGGAATGTGTTGAATATCCGGAACTGGGAATGGAAGCCATCTGGAAAATTGAAGTGGAAGATTTCCCGGCGTTTATCCTTGTGGATGATAAAGGGAATGACTTCTTCCAGCAGATACAACTCACACAATGCACCCGCTGTGTGAAATAAACAGAGCCGCCCTTCGGGGCGGTTTTTTTACATGGCACGAAAGACCAAACGTTTGTTATCAAATGGTAAATAATGAGTGAGCTAAAAGTTGCTTAGCGAAAGCAAAACAGAAAGAAAAAATTAATCAGGTGAGGAGCAGGCCATGAATACAGTACGCAGCGAAAAAGATTCGATGGGAGCGATTGATGTCCCGGCAGATAAGCTGTGGGGCGCACAAACTCAGCGCTCGCTGGAGCATTTCCGCATTTCGACGGAGAAAATGCCCACCTCACTGATTCATGCGCTGGCGCTAACCAAGCGCGCAGCGGCAAAAGTTAATGAAGATTTAGGCTTGTTGTCTGAAGAGAAAGCGAGCGCCATTCGGCAGGCGGCGGATGAAGTACTGGCAGGACAGCATGACGACGAATTCCCGCTGGCTATCTGGCAGACCGGCTCCGGCACGCAAAGTAACATGAACATGAACGAAGTGCTGGCTAACCGGGCCAGTGAATTACTCGGCGGCGTGCGCGGGATGGAACGTAAAGTTCACCCTAACGACGACGTGAACAAAAGCCAAAGTTCCAACGATGTCTTTCCGACGGCGATGCACGTTGCGGCGCTGCTGGCGCTGCGCAAGCAACTCATTCCACAACTTAAAACCCTGACCCAGACGCTGAGTGAAAAATCCCGCGCATTTGCCGATATCGTCAAAATCGGTCGTACCCACTTGCAGGACGCCACGCCGTTAACGCTGGGGCAGGAGATTTCCGGCTGGGTAGCGATGCTGGAGCATAATCTCAAACATATCGAATACAGCCTGCCTCACGTAGCGGAACTGGCTCTGGGCGGTACAGCGGTGGGTACTGGACTAAATACCCATCCGGAATATGCGCGTCGCGTAGCAGATGAACTGGCAGTCATTACCTGTGCACCGTTTGTTACCGCACCGAACAAATTTGAAGCGCTGGCGACCTGTGATGCCCTGGTTCAGGCGCACGGCGCGTTGAAAGGGTTGGCTGCGTCACTGATGAAAATTGCCAATGATGTCCGCTGGCTGGCCTCTGGCCCGCGCTGCGGAATTGGTGAAATCTCAATCCCGGAAAATGAGCCGGGCAGCTCAATCATGCCAGGGAAAGTGAACCCAACACAGTGTGAAGCATTAACCATGCTCTGCTGTCAGGTGATGGGGAATGACGTGGCGATCAACATGGGTGGCGCTTCCGGTAACTTTGAACTGAACGTCTTCCGTCCGATGGTGATCCATAATTTCCTGCAATCGGTGCGCTTGCTGGCAGATGGCATGGAAAGTTTCAACAAACACTGCGCAGTGGGCATTGAACCGAATCGTGAGCGAATCAATCAATTACTCAATGAATCGCTGATGCTGGTGACTGCGCTTAACACCCACATTGGTTATGACAAAGCCGCCGAGATCGCCAAAAAAGCGCATAAAGAAGGGCTGACCTTAAAAGCTGCGGCCCTTGCGCTGGGGTATCTTAGCGAAGCCGAGTTTGACAGCTGGGTACGGCCAGAACAGATGGTCGGCAGTATGAAAGCCGGGGGTTAATCTGCAACATACAGGTGCAGCCGTGGAATGATTAAACGAAGCGGCTGCGCCTGTGGTTTATAACGGTGCTGCACATTGTCGGCATCGTAATTTAACAACTCACCAACGTCTGGCACGCCCGCGCCATTATCCCGATTAATCAGTGCAATCAGCGGCGTAGGGCAGGCGTGTTGTACTTGTTTTTGATCTCCTTTGTACCAGACGCGGGCAATCGGTTGCACCTTCACCGGACGTTTGATTTTTAACTTCGCGTTCTGTGGCAGGGCAGCGATATCCTGATATTCTCGCTCCAGTTTTCTTTGCCACTCCTCGCGCGTCCACGGTGCGACACTGCGTGGTGATTTCAGGCTTTTTTCCAGCTGTGCCAGGACTTCATCACGATGCAAATTTTTAATGATATGTTTATTAGCCCAGCCAAAACGTAAAGTGGCGGGGTCGTGCAGAACGGTGAGCGTGCGGTAAGCATTAAGGGTAATCAGCCCCGGCAAATGACGATGCACCCATTCAAAACGTGCCGCGGAGGGGAGTTCTGATTCAACCGTGACGATATGCTCGAACGTGGTCTTGAGTTTATTGATGTGCTGAATATGACTGACCAACGCTGCTTGCGAAAAGTTATCGACCTGGTAACACAACACGCCAGGCAGACGGACAGCGGCCTTGCTGCTGCGATTTTCGGACTGTTGTTGAATAAATAAATGGCGAAAATGACGCAACGCCAGCGACTGCGCGTCGTTGCCGAGATGTTGTTTTACCTCAATACGATTAAGCGGATTATGCTCATCCTCTTTTTTTACCTCCGGCAAAGAGAACACGCGGGCAACCAATAGCTTGTGTTGCTCAAGATGAGCGGCAAATGCAGCCAGCTCTTGTTCCATCTGGCGAAAAGTAGTGTTGAGTCGGTCTACGAGATCGTAACGCGCCATAATATTAATCACTTTAGTTACAACATCCTTATTTTATAGCACAGTGGTGGTGACTTGACCACCGTGCGCATAGTGTCAGGCAGAGGTAAATTGCGGGATGTTATGCCATAACGGCCAGCTGAACGAGAAGCGGGCACCACCCAGTTCGCTGGTGTCACAATTAACCGTACCGCCCATTGCCAGTGCTATAGAGTGGACAATAGCCAGCCCCAGCCCGCAGCCGCCGGTTGAGCGATCCCGGCTGGGATCGAGGCGAACAAAAGGTTCAAAGATATGTTCGCGATTTTCAGGGGCAATCCCTGGGCCATCATCCTCAACAATTAATGTCGCTCTATTCCCCGACAGTAGCAGGCTGGTTTCAACCGTTGAGTGACAGTAGCGCAGGGCGTTATTGAGCAAATTATCCAGCACGCGCTCCATTAAGCGCATATCCAACGCAGCATAATGGCCTTGCGCGAGCGTTTTTATCCGTACCGTTTTATCGGGCGTTACTGCCTGAATATCTGCCAGATGCGTTGACAGCCACAACGGCAGGTCTGGTTCGCTAAGATGAAGCTCATTTTGTGGGCGATCGAGTCGGGCATAAGTCAGCAGCTCTTCAATTAAAGCTTCAAGTTGACTGATATCGCGATTCAACGCCTGGGATTCGGCGGCGCTCAGGTTATCGCTCATCTCCAGTCGATAACGCAGGCGCACTAACGGTGTTCGCAGTTCGTGAGCGATACCGTCAATAAGCTGTTTTTTGCTGGCAATCAAGGCGTTGATATTGTCCGCCATCTGGTTAAATGCGACGCCAAGTCGTTCAAAGCTCGAACCTTCATCAAAGTGGATACGCTCACTGAGATGCCCATCGCCAAATCGTTGCGCCGCTGCTTCCAGTTTTAACATATCCTGCCAGTGCGGACGCATCCAGATAAACACCGGAAAGGCGAGGGAAATGGCAATAAAAGCGATCAGGGCGATATCCAGCAATCGCATCTGATGGAGGTAATAAAGATAAGGAACAGGACCAACTGCCAGCACGTAGTGGCTGCGTGGGATACGTTGCAAAAAAGTGTACTGATCGTCCAGAGCGACAATTTCGCCGCCACGCAGCCGGTGCATGGAAATATCATCAAGATGATATTTACTCAGCGGCTCGACACGCAGATCGAAAGAGAGATTTAAATCCATCTCTTTCAGCGTCTTACCCCAGTCGTGTGGGGGGATCTCACGCAATTCGCTGCGCATCAGATACAGCGAACTGTTCATCAAATCATCCAGCGACTGTTTGCCTGCGCGTTCGGCGGTAAATTTGTACACCAGCCCGACCAGCAGAGACATCACAAGGAAGCAGACAAACAATAACAGGTAAAACTGGATAAACAGTTTTTTCATCGCTTATTCCCACGCATGAGGCGCAAAAAGATAGCCTTTGTTACGCACGGTTTTAATACGATAAGGTTCTGCGGCGTTATCGAGCAGTTTTTTTCTTAACCGCGAAATAGCCACGTCCACGCTACGATCCAGTCCGTCATAACTGACGCCGCGTAAATTTTTCAGCAATGCATCGCGGTCCATGATTTGCCCTGCATGGGTAGCTAATTCCCACAATAATTCGAAATCAGCTGTCGAGAGCGAGATTTCAGTGTTAGCCAGGGAGACTACGCGGTTGATGGGATCGATGGTCAACGTGCCGAAATGCAGGGCTTTGTAGGGAGTCAGAGACGTTTCCTGAATACCTTTGGTCACTGTGGCTTGCTCATTCTGACGCAAATGCAAGCGTAAACGCGCTAACAAAACAGCAGGGGGCGTCGTTTTGAGAATATAGTCGCAGGCGCCCATTTCCAGTGCCAGGATGTGGTTCATATCGCTATCGAGAGAGGTTAGAAGAACAATCGGTCCGGACCACTTTGCGCGTAAATCACGACAAATGGTCATGCCGTCCTTGCCTGGTAGCATGATGTCGAGTAACACCAAATCCGGATTTTCTCGCAGAATAGTTTCTTCGGCCCGGTCGCCGCGCGGCTCTACGGTAACCTGCATATCATGTTTTGCCAGGTATGCGGCAATCAGTGCACCGACTTCCGCATCATCTTCCACAAATACGATAGTGTTCATAACATTCACGGTAGATATAAAAACGTCACAATACACCGCACTGTTTTTACTTACTATCAATCGTTTCTAAACAAGGTTTCATCAGGTATTCTACTGATGACTTGTTATGGAAGTGTTAAGGTAAAAAGATGGGGCTGGTAATCAAAGCCGCGCTCGGTGCGCTGGTAGTGCTGTTGATTGGTGTTTTAGCAAAAACGAAAAATTATTATATCGCCGGGCTGATTCCACTTTTCCCGACCTTTGCGCTTATCGCGCATTATATTGTTGCCAGCGAACGCGGCATTGAAGCCTTACGCGCAACCATCATTTTTAGTATGTGGTCGATTATTCCCTATTTTGTTTACCTGGCGTCGCTATGGTATTTCACCGGAATGATGCGCTTGCCCGCTGCTTTTGTTGGCTCTGTTGCGTGCTGGGGAATAAGCGCATGGGTGTTGATTATATGCTGGATTAAGCTGCATTAACGCAGATGACGACCGCCATCAAGTGGGAGACTGCGTCCGGTGACAAAGCAGCTGGTAAGTAAGTAATCGACCAGGTCGATCACTTCTTTCTCGCCAGGCGCGGTTTTCATCAGTGATTTATTCAGCGCCTGTTGTCGATATTCGGCATCATCATGTTCATTAAACAGGATCAGCGATGGCGCAATAGAATTCACTTTCACTTCCGGTGCCAGCTTGCGGGCAAACGAGCGGGTCATATTATCCAGTGCCGCTTTGCTTGCAGCATAGGCAATATGTTTGTCGCTACCGCGCTCCACCACATAATCGGTAAAGTGAATGATATCGCTGGCGGCGTGTCCGTGCCCACGCAGTAATCTTTCCAGAGCATGGTTGAGCAGGTATGGGGTATTAACGTGGATCTGCATCATGCAAGCCAGTACGTCGGTCAGTGGCGCTCCCGGTTTTTCCGCCATCCACGCGCTGGCGTTATGCAAAATAGCACGCAGACCATGGGTGCTTTTTAGTACTTCATCGGCAAACGCCATCACACCGTCGTTGGTCGAAAAATCAGCCTGAATACACTGCGCACCTGCCTTAATCAGTCCATCAATGGCGGGATAGTGCGTCCGATAGCTGACAATCACCGGTTGCTTTTGATTAATGAAATGCCATGCGAGGGCGAGGCCGATGCGGCGACCTCCGCCAGTAATTAATATTGGCAAGGACTGGGTTTTACCCATCGTTATCTCCTTTGCTATCCAACGATGGGATGAACGTTATCCCACCAGCATCCAGGTCGCCGGAACTGAGGCAATTAACAGCATGCCAATCAGCACCATTTCCTGACGGTTCAGTACATTATCATGTGTATGCGTTTTACGCGCGTACAGGAAAACCAGCAGCCCCGGCGCATACAGAACAACGGATAACAGCAAGTGCATTGGACCAGAGGCGTACAGTAACCATAAGCCATAAATGCAGGCACCGACACCTACCGCCTTATGCAGTGGACGGGTTGCGATTTTCAGCAAGAACGCGCCGACCAGGAAATAGGGCACCAGAATCATTTCTGAGGCGATGGTCAGCAATGTGTTGTAATCGGAACCGGTCAGCCAGATGAGCACCAGACAAATTTGCACGCAGATGTTGGTCAGCCACAGTGAAGCGGATGGCGCAGCTTGTGCGTTCTGGCGCGCAAAAATGCGCGGGAATGCTTTATGAGTGGCTGCAAGGAACGGAACTTCTGCTGCCATGATGGTCCAGCTTAAGTACGCGCCGCAAACGGAAACGATCAAACCGGCAGCGATGATGATTTCGCCCCACGGTCCCATCATTTCCACCATCAGACCGGCCATTGACGGGTTACGAATTTCAGCCAGTTCAGGACGTGCCACCACGCCCAGCGAAAGCAGCGTTACCAGCAAATAAACGCCCAGAGCGGAGAGAACCGCCAGCAGTGTCGCTTTGCCAACATCACGCTTATTACGCGCACGCGCAGAAACAACCACGGCACCTTCCACACCAATGAAAACCCACAGGGTGATCAGCATGGTGTTTTTCACCTGTTCCCACACGGGTACGCCAAGTGCAAGTCCGGTGAAGTCGAGCTTGAAGGTATCCAGTTTGAACATCATCATCGCCAGCACAACAAACAGACCCAACGGCAACAATTTTGCCAGTGTCGCCACAAGGTTAATGCTGGCAGCGGTTTGCACCCCGCGCAGGATCAAAAAGTGAACAATCCACAATAAAGCCGATGCACCGACGATCGATTGCCAGGTATTACCATCGCCAAACAGGCGCAATTCCGGCGTGTCCGTAAAAAAGCTTAACGCGGAAAAAACGATCACCAGATAGGAGACGTTGGCGATGACCGCGCACAGCCAGTATCCCCATGCGGAACAAAAGCCGATTAGCTCGCCAAACCCTTCGCGGGCATAGGTAAAGATACCGCCGTCAAGTTCGGGGCGAATGCGCGTGAGGATCAGCATGGCAAAGGCCAGCAATAAAATGCCAGCGCCAGTAATACCCCAGCCGATGAGCAGTGCTGCCGGGCTGGCAACTGCCGCCATATTTTGCGGCAGACTGAAAACACCCGCGCCCAGCATTGAGCTTAATACCAGCGCGGTGAGTGCGCTCAGTCCCAGTTTCTTTTCCATCGATATCCAGTGATTAAAACGTGACAAGAAGAATAAATATTAGGGCAAAACGCATAAAAATGGAGTTTGCCACTGAAGCGCGGGATTTTACGAAGAGATGTGTCTGCATGCAATGGTCGCGGGGAAATTTATGACTAAAAATGCGAAAGGCGGCATCAAGCCGCCTTATAGGAGTAACTGAATAGTTATTTATACAGATCTGCGCTGACGGTCAGGTTATTACCACGTTCCTGCCACTGGCGGGTGATGTGGTAATACTTAGCACCTTTCTTCGCGGCACGTTTCGCAACCTGATAGGAGACTTCGGTCATGTTGCCGTAGTTGCCAGAGAATTTGATGCTGTCGAACGGGACCATCATCGCTGCTGTCGCTTTGTTCAGTTCTTCGACTTTAGTGCCATCCGGGAGCGTGACGGTGTAACGCCCGCCTTTTGATGACTGGGTTTCAAAGAAGCGACCGACTTCAGAACTTGGTGATGCGGTAGTCGCAACACCCGGGATCTCAACTTTCTTCGCGGCTTCGCCACCGGCAGCCAGAGCTGCACGTCCTGCTTCGGAATCTGCCGGGATTACATCCGGGCTCTGGACGATACGTTTCTTAGCATCTTTTTTATAGATGAATGCAGTAATACGCTGGTTACCGCCCTGGTTGGCATCGATTTGACGAACAATGTAGAAAGAGTAGGCACCTTTCGCTTTTGCCGCTTTGGTGATGGCATCATTGACTTCTGGCTGGCTACGATAGAAGCCCTGGACGGTGACCGTGTCAAACGGTTCAATCAGAACAGCCTGATCTTTCGGCAGTTCGACAACACCGTTAATTACGCGATTACTTGTTTCTTCTGCTTTTTCAGCATCGGCTTTATAGAGGTCAGCGACCACACGCCAGTTACCGCTGTTACCAAAATCAGAAGTGTCGACAACATAAAAAGAGGCGGCACCTTCTTTATCTGCGCGACGAGAAACGGCTTTCACCGCTTCGCCAATAGCATTAAAACGACCGGTAACCACTACACGGTCAAAAGGTTTAACCGCTGCCGCTTGCTCCGGTGTCAGTTCTGTTGCTGCGTTAACGGAGAATGCCGTAGCAGAAAGCAGTGCCGACGCCAGGAGGGTGTTCTTAAGCTTCATAAAAATAATCCTTCGCCTTGCGCAAACCAGGTACTGGTATTGTTATTAACGAGAAACGTGGCTGATTATTGCATTTAAACGGTGTAACTGTCTGCGTCATTTTTCATATCACATTCCTTAAACCAATTTTAATTCTGCTCAAATGACCGTCTATGCTTAAAAAACAGCCGTATCACCATCAATACTACTGAAGCAACTGAATTGTATAAGTTAATTTAATGTTAAGTAGTGATTTGTGCCGGGGCGATGTCTCGTTTTACCCGGCCGTCGAAGACAATTATCAGTCTTTATCCGGCGTTCTAAGGTGTTTATCCCACTATCACGGCTGAATCGTTAATATTTTGCGAGTTCACGCCGAAATACTGATTTTTGGCGCTAGATCACAGGCATAATTTTCAGTACGTTATAGGGCGTTTGTTACTAATTTATTTTAACGGAGTAACATTTAGCTCGTACATGAGCGGCTTGTGTGGCTCCTGACACAAGCAAACCATCATCAATAAAACCGATGGAAGGGAATATCATGCGAATTGGAATACCAAGAGAACGGTTAACCAATGAAACCCGTGTTGCAGCAACGCCAAAAACAGTGGAACAGCTGCTGAAACTGGGTTTTACCGTCGCGGTAGAGAGCGGCGCGGGTCAACTGGCAAGTTTTGACGATAAGGCGTTTGTGCAAGCGGGCGCTGAAATTGTAGAAGGGAATAGCGTCTGGCAGTCAGAGATCATTCTGAAGGTCAATGCGCCGTTAGATGATGAAATTGCGTTACTGAATCCTGGGACAACGCTGGTGAGTTTTATCTGGCCTGCGCAGAATCCGGAATTAATGCAAAAACTTGCGGAACGTAACGTGACCGTGATGGCGATGGACTCTGTGCCGCGTATCTCACGCGCACAATCGCTGGACGCACTAAGCTCGATGGCGAATATCGCCGGTTATCGCGCCATTGTTGAAGCGGCACATGAATTTGGGCGCTTCTTTACCGGACAAATCACTGCGGCCGGGAAAGTGCCACCGGCAAAAGTGATGGTGATTGGTGCCGGTGTCGCAGGTCTGGCCGCCATTGGCGCAGCAAACAGTCTCGGCGCGATTGTGCGTGCATTCGACACCCGCCCGGAAGTGAAAGAACAAGTTCAAAGTATGGGCGCAGAATTCCTCGAGCTGGATTTTAAAGAGGAAGCGGGCAGCGGCGATGGCTATGCCAAAGTGATGTCGGACGCGTTCATCAAAGCGGAAATGGAACTCTTTGCCGCCCAGGCAAAAGAGGTCGATATCATTGTCACCACCGCGCTTATTCCAGGCAAACCAGCGCCGAAGCTAATTACCCGTGAAATGGTTGACTCCATGAAGGCGGGCAGTGTGATTGTCGACCTGGCAGCCCAAAACGGCGGCAACTGTGAATACACCGTGCCGGGTGAAATCTTCACTACGGAAAATGGTGTCAAAGTAATTGGTTACACCGATCTTCCGGGCCGTCTGCCGACGCAATCCTCACAGCTTTACGGCACTAACCTCGTTAATCTGCTGAAACTGTTGTGCAAGGAGAAAGACGGCAACATCACTGTGGATTTTGATGATGTGGTGATTCGTGGCGTGACCGTGATCCGTGCGGGCGAAATTACCTGGCCGGCACCGCCGATTCAGGTATCAGCTCAGCCGCAGGCGGCACAAAAAGCGGCACCGGAAGTGAAAACTGAGGAAAAATGTGCCTGCTCACCGTGGCGTAAATACGCGTTGATGGCGTTGGCAATCATCCTTTTCGGCTGGATGGCAAGCGTTGCGCCAAAAGAGTTCCTTGGACACTTCACTGTGTTCGCGCTGGCCTGCGTTGTCGGTTATTACGTGGTGTGGAATGTATCGCACGCGCTGCATACACCGTTGATGTCGGTCACCAACGCGATTTCAGGGATTATTGTTGTCGGAGCACTGTTGCAGATTGGCCAGGGCGGCTGGGTTAGCTTCCTTAGTTTTATCGCGGTGCTTATAGCCAGCATTAATATTTTCGGTGGCTTCACCGTGACTCAGCGCATGCTGAAAATGTTCCGCAAAAATTAAGGGGTAACATATGTCTGGAGGATTAGTTACAGCTGCATACATTGTTGCCGCGATCCTGTTTATCTTCAGTCTGGCCGGGCTTTCGAAACATGAAACGTCTCGCCAGGGTAACAATTTCGGTATCGCCGGTATGGCGATTGCGTTAATCGCAACCATTTTTGGACCGGATACGGGTAATGTTGGCTGGATCTTGCTGGCGATGGTTATTGGTGGGGCAATTGGTATCCGTCTGGCGAAGAAAGTTGAAATGACCGAAATGCCAGAACTGGTGGCGATCCTGCATAGCTTCGTGGGTCTGGCGGCAGTGCTGGTTGGTTTTAACAGCTATCTGCATCATGACGCGGGAATGGCACCGATTCTGGTCAATATTCACCTGACGGAAGTGTTCCTCGGTATCTTCATCGGGGCGGTAACGTTTACGGGTTCGGTGGTGGCGTTCGGCAAACTGTGTGGCAAGATTTCGTCTAAACCGTTGATGCTGCCAAACCGTCACAAAATGAACCTGGCGGCTCTGATCGTTTCCTTCCTGCTGCTGATTGTATTTGTTCGCACGGATAGCGTCGGCCTGCAAGTGCTGGCATTGCTGATAATGACCGCCATTGCGCTGGTATTCGGCTGGCATTTAGTCGCCTCCATCGGTGGTGCAGATATGCCAGTGGTGGTGTCGATGCTGAACTCGTACTCCGGCTGGGCGGCTGCGGCTGCGGGCTTTATGCTCAGCAACGACCTGCTGATTGTGACCGGTGCGCTGGTCGGTTCTTCGGGGGCTATCCTTTCTTACATTATGTGTAAGGCGATGAACCGTTCCTTTATCAGCGTTATTGCGGGCGGTTTCGGCACCGACGGCTCTTCTACTGGTGATGATCAGGAAGTGGGCGAGCACCGCGAAATCACCGCAGAAGAGACAGCGGAACTGCTGAAAAATTCCCATTCAGTGATCATTACTCCGGGGTACGGCATGGCAGTTGCGCAGGCGCAATATCCTGTCGCTGAAATTACTGAGAAATTGCGCGCTCGTGGTATTAACGTGCGTTTCGGTATCCACCCGGTTGCGGGGCGTTTGCCTGGACATATGAACGTATTGCTGGCTGAAGCAAAAGTACCGTATGACATCGTGCTGGAAATGGACGAGATCAACGATGACTTTGCTGATACCGATACCGTACTGGTGATTGGTGCTAACGATACGGTTAACCCGGCGGCGCAGGATGATCCGAAGAGTCCGATTGCTGGTATGCCTGTGCTGGAAGTGTGGAAAGCGCAGAACGTGATTGTCTTTAAACGTTCGATGAACACTGGCTATGCTGGTGTGCAAAACCCGCTGTTCTTCAAGGAAAACACCCACATGCTGTTTGGTGACGCCAAAGCCAGCGTGGATGCAATCCTGAAAGCTCTGTAACCCTGACGGCCTCTGCGGAGGCCGTCACTCTTTATTGAGATCGCTTAACAGAACGGCGATGCTTTGACCTCCCGCTGTTTGTTCAAGCGCAATTTTGACAATAATTGTCAACGGCACGGAAAGCAGCATACCCACCGGTCCTAACAACCATCCCCAAAAAATCAACGACAAAAATACCACCAATGTGGAAAGCCCCAGCCCACGCCCCATGATGCGCGGCTCCATAATATTGCCGAAGACAAGATTAATCAGCAGATATCCCGCCAGCACCAGCAACGCTTCGTAGAAGCCATTAAACACCAGTACCTGAGCGATAGGGGGGATTGCCGCGAGAACTGAACCAATATTGGGGATGTAATTAAGCGCAAAGGCCAGCAATCCCCAGACAAAAGCGAAGCGAACATCGAGTGCGGCGAGCATCGCCCAGGCGACCAGGCCGGTGATGATGCTGATGGCTGTTTTCAGCACCAGATAATGAGACACGCTGTCAATCGCGCGCTGAATCGCCGCCATCCCTTCAACCGGACGCGCCATCATTTGCTGAAATTTTCCGGGCAATTGTGGCACTTCGAGCAACATAAACAGCACCGTCAGCAGCAATAAAAAGATTGATGACATGGCATTAGATAACTGCGTCAATAAGTTGGTGAGCAACGTCATCGCCGCGTTCGGATCAATGTAATGCGCCAGTTGGTCAACTGAGACATCAATCCCTACGCGTTGCAACAACGGTTCAATCGCTTGCAGCGGCGTCATAATAGAGTTGCGATATTGTGGTAACGTCCGCGTCAACTCATTGAGCGCGGAACCCAGATAAGCTAACAGCAACACCATCGCCATCACGATGATGGTCATCAAAATCGACACTGCCAGTACACGCGGCACACGCCAGCGGACCATGTGTTGCACCAGCGGGTTAAGAATAACAGCAATAAATAATGCGAGAATAAACGGCACGATGATCTCGGCGGCAAAACGGATACCGCAGAGAATAATGACCAGCATTCCCAACATAATGACGATTTTTAGACCATTGAGCGTGATGATCGGCTTTGCCATGCTTGTCCCCGTTTTTTCTTCTTTGCTAATAATAATGTCTTTTCCGCTCCGTCATCATAACGAAAATCAAACCGCTCAGGTAAAGAAGTGAAAATATTTTGAGTTAATTCTTAAGCTATGATACAAATCAGGCGTGTTCAACTACCGAGGACAATTATCATCCGCGATGACGAGAAGCAACACTGCGGATAATTGTAATATTATGGACAATTTGTTCAGGACGTTATTTTCTACATTTACCCATCTTCGTACCTCATCCACTATCTTGCTCGTAGGTGAGCAGCACTGGCGCAACGCGCTTTAGTCCTTTCTTCTGCCTAAGCTTGCGCTATGCGCGAGGCTTGATCACTTTACTTTGGTTTCGCTGAATTAAGCGAAAATTAAAATAATTCTCTTGCAGGAGAAGGACAATGTATATTTATTGGATTTTATTAGGTCTGGCTATTGCTACGGAAATTACCGGTACGCTGTCAATGAAATGGGCGAGCGTCAGTGAGGGAAATGGCGGCTTTATTTTAATGCTGGTGATGATTTCTCTGTCGTATATATTTCTCTCTTTCGCCGTTAAAAAAATCGCCTTAGGCGTAGCTTATGCGCTGTGGGAAGGTATTGGTATTTTATTTATTACCTTGTTTAGCGTTTTGTTATTCGACGAAAGTTTATCGCTGATGAAAATTGCCGGGTTAACCACCCTGGTGGCCGGGATTGTGTTGATCAAGTCAGGTACCCGTAAAGCGCGTAAACCTGAACTGGAGGTGAACCATGGCGCAGTTTGAATGGGTTCACGCCGCCTGGCTGGCATTGGCAATCGTGCTGGAAATCGTTGCTAACGTCTTTTTGAAATTTTCTGACGGCTTTCGTCGCAAAATATTTGGCTTGCTCTCTCTGGCGGCGGTGCTGGCTGCCTTTAGTGCGCTTTCTCAGGCCGTTAAAGGGATCGACTTGTCTGTCGCTTATGCATTGTGGGGCGGGTTTGGTATTGCCGCCACGTTAGCCGCAGGTTGGATCTTGTTTGGTCAACGGTTAAATCGTAAAGGCTGGATTGGCCTGGTGCTGCTGTTGGCTGGAATGATCATGGTGAAACTTGCCTGATGAACGCGCTGCCCGCGCTGTCGGGCAGCGTTTGAACATTATTTTTGCGACAGTTGATCCAGCTTGTCGCGAAAACCGGTAACAGAAATGGCCCGGTTATCGGCGCGCCAGCGATCTTTCGCGGCAGGAGCCGAGCTTTGCACACCAATTAATTGCCAGCCGTCATCGGTATGCAACATCAGAGGCGAACCGCTGTCACCCGGCAAGGTATCGCACTGATGCGACATCACCGACGTTTGCGCCCAGCCAGTCACTTCACAGTTTTGATGACTGTACAACGTATCGAGATGATCTTCAGGGTAGCCCGCCTGAGTCACTTTACGACCAGCCGCTTTTAATGCGGCGGTAAGCGCGGCTTTATCTCCCTCAAATAACGGCAACGGTGTAATGCCAGAAGGGGGATTACGTAGCACAATCAAACCGAAGTCCCACGGCGCAGCTGCGGGAGGTACAATCCAGCCATCCCCATCTGCTTTTAACCGCTTTCCCAGTGTTGGATCAACGCGGCCTTCTATGTCGTGGATCTCATAGCGCCAAAGACCTTTATTTGACACGAAACGCAGCGCTACCGCTTTATCGGCTTTACCCTTTGGCGGCGTCAATAAACAGTGTCCTGCCGTTAATGCCAGATTGGGTGCAATCAGCGTCGCCGTACATAAATTGCCGCTGGCCGTTTCCAGTTGGCCAACCGCATCCCACGGTGATTGGGTCGTGTCATTCACTGGCACACGATCATCATGACCAAAAAACAGGGTGCTGACCTCATCGTTTGCCGATTTGGCAACGTCTGGTTTATCTGCAAACACAAAAGCAGACGTCAAACTAATTGCACCCAACACTACAGCAATGGTTGTACGCATATCACACTCTGGTGGGTAATTATGATTATTAAAAGCAAACCCTCATAAATACTATAGACGGGACGGGATGAAAGTGGGAGTAAAATCAGATAACTACGATCAGGAAAGATAAAAACGGGCGGCAATCAGTGCGCATAAAATAAGGATGATAAGAATGAACTCAAAGCGATAACGGCCCACCATACTACCCTCCGCTAAAGGCGGTGCTAAACGTTACCCGCTTAGCACCGTAATTTTCAGGCGCGAGGGGGCGCGCCAGCATTACTGTTGAAAACTTACGCTGCGGGTTGTGCAGCAGGTTTTGCCGGTTGCTGATGGCTGTGTTTCTTGGCGTGTTTCTTCGCTGCCTGCGCTTTTTGTTCAGGAGCTTTCTGTTCAGCTTTGGCATTTTTATGATGCTTTTTAGCCGCCTGCGCTTTCTGGGCAGGTGCTGCTTTATGCTGTTTTTTATGATGTGTGGTTTTCGCAGGCGCTGCTTTGGTGGTCGTCGCAGTCGGAGCAGGTGTGGTCGCAGTCTCTGCAGCAAAGGCAGCAGAAGACAGACCCATAGCAGCGGCAACAACCAGAGCTAATACTTTTTTCATTGTCATACCCTCAATTTGTTTTTTCATTTAACCCCACTGCGGGGCCGTTGAAATAACTATATCCCTGGGAATGGCAGACTTCCGTGAGTGGTTGGTTTCAGCGTGTAACGATATGTACAAACGCTGAATAAATTACAGCATTGATAATAACGTATTGTGACTTAAGGAAAATTTAGCTACCAATAATAGTAGTCTTGATCGTGTTAACTATTTTACTACTTACAAAGCGGTAGAATAACTGCGCATCAGTAATAAATGACACACAGCAAAATGAATCCGTTTATTTGGGTACTTATAATCCTGATGACGCTAGATGCGCTGCGGGAATTGGCTGGCGCTTCGTCTATTTTAGGATGGCTATTAACGTTGGTTTGAGCAGGCAATAAGTCCGGACGGGTATTTACCTCAGTCCGGACTTATTTTTTCAGGCGTGCAGACGATTATGCAAACGCGTCCCGACCAGCAGAGCAATGACCAGCATCAGAGCAATAAATGCGCCGACGCCGTTCCAGCCATAGTTATGCCAGAAAACACCACCCAGCGTCCCGGCAATACTCGACCCCAGATAGTAACTGAACAGATACAGCGAGGAGGCCTGGCCTTTAGCGCGTTTTGCGCGGGGGCCGATCCAGCTGCTGGCAACGGAGTGGGCTGCGAAGAATCCGGCTGAGAAGAGTAACATTCCGGCAAAGATCAGCCACAGCGAGCTGAATAAGGTCATCAGTAAACCAAACAGCATAACCCCCGTCGAAAACAACATCACCGGACCGCGTCCATAGCGGGCGGTCATGGTTCCGGCTTTGGGTGAGCTCCATGTACCGGTCAAATAAGCCAGCGATAATAAGCCAACCACGGCCTGACTGACATGCCAGGGGGAAAGCATCAACCTATAGCCGATGTAATTAAACAGCGTGACGAACGACCCCATCAGCAAAAAGCCTTCTGCGAACAATAACGGTAATCCCCGGTCACGCCAGTGCAGACGAAAGTTGATAAATAACGTCTTAGGGCGCAGCGAAGTCGGGCGGAAATGGCGTGATTCAGGGAGGATTTTCCAGAACATCAACGCCGAGGCCAGCGCGAAACAACCGATTGCCGCCAGAGCAATTCGCCAGTTAAAAAAGTCCGTGAAGACACCGCTAATTAAGCGTCCGCTCATGCCGCCAATTGAGTTGCCGCTGATATACAACCCCATTGAAAAGGCCACGAAACTAGGGTGGATTTCCTCGCTAAGATAAGTCATGCCAACGGCTGCCACGCCACTTAACGAAAGCCCAATCAAGGCGCGCATAATCAAAATGCCGTGCCAGCTGGTCATCATTGTCGAAAGTAACGTACAAATGGAGGCCAACAGTAGCGCCGTGACCATCACTGGTTTGCGACCAATGGCATCGGATAGCGGGCCAGTAAACAGCAAACCGATAGCTAACATCGCCGTTGAAATGGACAGTGAAATACTACTGTTCGCAGGCGTTAAATCAAACTCCTGCGAAAGCACCGGAAGGATAGGTTGCACACAATAGAGAAGTGCGAAGGTTGCCAGTCCGGCAGAGAAAAGCGCCAGGGTGACGCGCATAAATTGCGGCGTACCGCGTTTAATAAATTGATTTGGCTGAGAAATGCTTTGCTTGTCAGTGTCGCTTGCCGGAGCGCCATCAACAGTTGTAGTACGGCTCACTTGAAATCCTTGCTAAATATGCCTGTGGATCAGGCTTATGAATAGATTAGGAAAATCGAATTGTTCTGTCTAATATATTAATAATCTCAAATAAGATGTTTTAAATATGAATATTGAACTTCGTCATCTGCGTTACTTTGTTGCTGTTGCAGAAGAGCTGCATTTCGGGCGCGCCGCTGCCCGCCTGAATATTTCGCAACCACCGCTAAGTCAGCAGATTCAGGCGCTGGAGCAACAAATTGGTGCCCGACTGCTGGCACGGACCAATCGCAGTGTATTGCTGACGGAAGCAGGAAAACAGTTTCTTGTAGATAGTCGGCAAATCCTGTCTATGGTGGATGATGCTGCTGCTCGCGCTGAAAGGCTGCATCAGGGCGAAGCGGGGGAGTTGCGCATTGGTTTTACTTCGTCCGCTCCTTTTATTCGGGCGGTGTCCGATACGTTATCGCTGTTTCGCCGTGATTATCCCGATGTCCATTTACAAACCCGCGAAATGAACACTCGCGAGCAAATCGCTCCGCTCATTGAAGGAACGCTGGATATGGGATTGCTGCGTAACACAGCGTTACCGGAGACGCTTGAACACGCAGTCATCGTCCATGAACCGCTTATGGCGATGATCCCGCACGATCATCCCCTGGCAAATAACCCGAGTGTAACGCTGGCTGAACTGGCGAAAGAACCCTTTGTCTTTTTTGATCCGCACGTCGGAACAGGGCTGTATGACGATATTCTCGGGCTGATGAGACGTTACAATTTGACGCCCGTCATCACTCAGGAGGTGGGTGAGGCAATGACCATCATCGGTCTGGTTTCCGCTGGTCTGGGTGTTTCAATTTTGCCTGCGTCATTTAAACGTGTTCAGCTCAACGAAATGCGCTGGGTGCCGATTGCTGAAGAGGATGCGGTTTCTGAAATGTGGTTGGTCTGGCCGAAACATCATGAACAAAGTCCGGCTGCGCGTAACTTTCGTATTCATCTGCTGAATGCTCTCAGGTGAGGGAAATTTCAGCGAAAAAGCCCGAAAAATGTGCTGTTAATCACATGCCTAAGTAAAAATTTGACGACACGTATTGAAGTGCTTCACCATAGCCTACAGATTATTTCGGAGCGCGAAAATATAGGGAGTATGCGGTGGTTGCTGAAAACCAGCCTGGGCACATTGATCAAATAAAGCAAACCAACGCGGGCGCGGTTTATCGCCTGATTGATCAGCTTGGTCCAGTCTCGCGTATCGATCTTTCCCGTCTGGCGCAACTGGCTCCTGCCAGTATCACTAAAATTGTCCGTGAGATGCTCGAAGCACACCTGGTGCAAGAGCTGGAAATCAAAGAAGCGGGGAACCGTGGCCGTCCGGCAGTGGGGCTGGTGGTTGAAACTGAAGCCTGGCACTATCTTTCTCTGCGCATTAGTCGCGGGGAGATTTTCCTTGCTTTGCGCGATCTGAGCAGCAAACTGGTAGTGGAGGAGTCGCAGGAACTGGCGTTAAAAGATGACTCGCCATTGCTGGATCGTATCATTTCCCATATCGATCAGTTTTTTATCCGCCACCAGAAAAAACTTGAGCGTCTGACTTCGATTGCCATAACCTTGCCGGGAATTATTGATACGGAAAATGGTATTGTACATCGCATGCCGTTCTACGAGGATGTAAAAGAGATGCCGCTCGGCGAGGCGCTGGAGCAGCATACCGGCGTACCGGTTTATATTCAGCATGATATCAGCGCATGGACGATGGCTGAGGCCTTGTTTGGTGCCTCACGCGGGGCGCGCGATGTGATTCAGGTGGTTATCGATCACAACGTGGGGGCTGGCGTCATTACCGATGGTCATCTGCTACACGCAGGCAGCAGTAGCCTCGTGGAAATAGGCCACACACAGGTCGACCCGTATGGGAAACGCTGTTATTGCGGGAATCACGGTTGTCTCGAAACCATCGCCAGTGTGGACAGTATTCTTGAGCTGGCACAGCTGCGTCTCAATCAATCCATGAGCTCGATGTTACATGGACAACCGTTAACCGTGGACTCATTGTGTCAGGCGGCATTGCGCGGCGATCTACTGGCAAAAGACATCATTACCGGGGTAGGCGCGCATGTCGGTCGCATTCTTGCCATCATGGTGAATTTATTTAACCCACAAAAAATACTGATTGGCTCACCGTTAAGTAAAGCGGCAGATATCCTCTTCCCAGTCATCTCGGACAGCATCCGTCAGCAGGCCCTTCCTGCGTATAGTCAGCACATTAGCGTTGAGAGTACTCAGTTTTCTAACCAGGGCACGATGGCAGGCGCTGCGCTGGTAAAAGACGCGATGTATAACGGTTCTTTGTTGATTCGTCTGTTGCAGGGTTAACATTTTTTAACTGTTCTACCAAAATTTGCGCTATCTCAATTTGGGCCAGGAAAGCATAACTTAGACTTTCAAGGTTAATTATTTTCCTGGTTTATATTTGTGAAGCATAACGGTGGAGTTAGTGATGCTGAAGCGTTTCTTTATTACCGGTACAGACACTTCTGTAGGGAAAACGGTGGTTTCCCGCGCATTGCTACAAGCGTTAGCCTCCCAGGGAAAAACGGTTGCGGGATATAAACCCGTAGCTAAGGGGAGCAAAGAGACACCCGAAGGGCTGCGTAATAAAGATGCCCTGGTGTTGCAGAGTGTTTCAACCATCGAACTGCCTTATGAAGCAGTTAATCCTATCGCGTTAAGCGAAGAAGAAAGTAGCGTGGCGCACAGTTGCCCAATCAATTACACCCTCATTTCAAACGGCCTGGCAAACCTGACCGATAAAGTCGATCATGTCGTGGTAGAAGGGACTGGCGGCTGGCGCAGTCTGATGAATGATTTGCGTCCGCTCTCTGAATGGGTGGTGCAGGAACAACTGCCGGTGTTGATGGTTGTCGGTATTCAGGAAGGTTGCATTAACCATGCACTGCTAACAGCTCAGGCGATTGCCAACGACGGGCTGCCGCTCATTGGCTGGGTGGCTAACCGAATCAACCCAGGACTGGCGCATTATGCGGAAATCATTGATGTGCTCGGTAAAAAACTTCCGGCACCGCTCATTGGTGAACTGCCTTATCTGCCGCGCGCCGAACAGCGTGAACTGGGGCAATACATCCGCTTAGCTATGCTTCGCAGTGTGCTGGCGGTAGATAGAGTCACGGTGTAACGTCCGCGAAATTACCGACGCAATTACGCAGGCAATCAATAAACCGGGGAGTAGCTGATACTCCCCGGTCATTTCACATATCATCAACGTCGACATAATCGGCGCGTGCGTGGTCGCCGCCAACAGTGTCGCCATCCCGGTCAATCCGAGTAAAAGCGTAATTTCTTCGCCATCAGGTAACCATAATCCCAGGCTACGACCATACAACATGCCAATGGCAAGACCGATAAATAGCGTCGGTGTAAAGACACCACCGGGCGCGCCAGAACCACTACTCGCCAGCACGGCACACAGTTTACAGAGGAAGATCCCGGCAATGATCATTAACAGTGGCGGAGCGGTTAAAAAGGATTGTACGGTGCTATAGCCGTTGCCCCACACTGCAGGTGTGAACAGGGAAAGAAGACCCACGATCAACCCGCCCAGTGCCAGTTGCCAGGGCGGCGCAAGCTTGAGACTCACAAATCCACGATGACAGGCGTTCATTAACGTTAACAACAGTGGTCCGCACAGACCTGCCAGCACACCTGTACTGATAATCAGCGCATAGTCACGAGCCTGAACCGTCACTGAAAGTTGTACGCTGTAGAGTAATGCGTCGCTATGATTAATAAGATTGCTAACCAGCAACGCCACGACGGCGGAAATAATCACCGGGCCGAGAGAGGCCAACATCATAGTGCCAAACAGCACTTCGGCTATAAATAAACTACCAGCAAGCGGGGCGCGATAGGCCGCAGCCATTCCCGCCGCAGCTCCACAGGCGATCCATAATTTCCACTCCTGGCGTGGCGTAAAACGTTGGGCAAAACACGAGGCTGCAAGGGCAGCTAAAAGAATCATCGCACCTTCGCGACCAATTGCACTGCCGCTGGTTACTACCAGCAGAGAGGCAAGCGATTTAACCAGACTTGCTGCGTAATCAAACTGACCATCGGTTTGCAACGCTTCCATGTAATCGGTCGGCGCATGAGGGCGTTGCTGGGTAAATTTCTGCCAGCCCATCAGCAACAAACCCGCCGCCAGTCCGCCGAGCGCCGGGGTTAGCAGCCGTCGCCACGGGGAAAGATTTGTCGCTGCATTGACCAGACTGCCAGAGTCATTATTGAGGAACAGCCACTCCAGTAGCAGCATCGCATGACGAAACCCGGCAACGGCAAAGGCCGCAAGAATACCGACGATTGTTGCGATAAGCAGACGGCGGAACATAGTGCGCAGATCCGGATAGATGTGTAGATGATGCATGAGCAGAAATGGGCAATGAAACACGGGCGACTATTTTGCGGCAAAAGAGGCCAGCCGCAAAAGCAGTGTGTGCTTTAAGAGATAAAAAAAACGTGACACTGTAACCTATTAATTGCCGAATTGCGTGTAATCGTCACCATCCGGCAATAATACGGTGATCCTATCGAAACAGCGGTTTAACCGCGACAGGAATCAACAGTTGTGATTGCCATTGCGCCAGCGTTAAGCGAGCGAGTTCACCCAGTGCACGGTAGAAAGGGTGTTCTGCTTTTTCGATAAAAACGTCAAGAAAACGTGTTGACCACGGAAAAAGGTGCCATGCCAGCAATTCTTCGCATTCTGTCTGGCGACCATTCTCCGCCAACCACGCAGCCATCAGCAGCAGTGAACCAAAATGATCTTCCGGTTCGTTTTGCTTCATTTCGAACTGAATGCCTTTCTCGCGCATCCACTGACGAAGTGCCAATGTTGAATCGCCAAACAGCACAGATTCGCGATCCAGCCAGACCGATCCCCATGGCGGAGACGGCAGTGCCCACGGGCCGACAAACAAACGCTGCCAGGCCTGGGCGTGAGTCTCTTCACACTGTGTCTGAAAAGCCGTCACCAGCGGCGCTAATGACGCTTCTGGTAGAGGCCACTGAGTTTCCCAGCCGTCATTGGTGAGTACCGCAACCAGAGGTGCGGCTTCCGCACTCTCTGGAGCGTAATAAAACAGCGCGCCCAACACGCGCGCCGCAACAGAAAAATTATCTTGCTGTGAAAAATGGGTCATTCCTAACATCCTGAAATGTGCGGGTTGCCCCGCACCAATTTGTTAACCTGCAATAGCCATTCCTACCGTCATGTGCAGGCCATAAAAGAGCACACGCCCGATCATCTCACCGCCAAGAATGAGGATTAGCCCCAGAACAAGTCCGGCAACGTGAGGTTCACGGCGACGAATGAGCGGACAAAGCCAGCATCCAAGACCTGCGCATAACAATACCACACGCCAGACCTGTAAGGAGGCGTAATCTGGTACCAGTGCGCTGGCTTGTTGTACGGATGAGTGAATAGACGCCAGAGACAAACCTTGCAGCACAATCAACCCGGCACAAGCGATCAGCGCCAGAATGCTAATGATGGCAAATGGTGTGGTATTAAATGTAACGCGGGCTGCACGCAGAATTGTGGCAGCAAGTATTGGACCGCTCAACAATACCGTCAGGAAGAAAGCCAGCGTAGTGTAACCGTTATGCCAGGTTGGCACAGTGTCGATTTGATACACGCAGGTCATCATCCAGACGAAAATGATGCCGAGCGCCATGCTGACAAGTAACCAGAGTTTCCCCAACGCTTGCGGCATTTTACCGATGACCGCCACCAGCCACCATAATCCGCCAACGGCAAAAAATATGGAACCGGCAGCAATCTCGTTACTCAGACCAGAAGCTCCGATTCTATTCAGCGAGTTAAACGCCCGCAGTGGCGATCCCAGGTGCATGACAGAGGCAATAAACCCGATGCCCATCAACAGCCAGAGGAAAAACATGCCACGAATAATGTGCTGACGGTCTGCGTCATTTTTGGCGGCGAACCAGCCAATTCCGCTAACAATCAGCGCGCCTACTACGCATTGACCCAATACGGTAAAGATAACCAGTGGCCATTCATGCCATCCATTTCCCATTTTACACTTCCTCCGGATTAGCCAGATAACCAGTGGTATCGCCGGTCGGGCGGCTGTTGGCGTTAGGTTTGATAACGATATTGGGTTTTGTGAAATGCGCGCGCGGCAGTGGCGCGACGGCAGCCAGAGTGCCGTGCTTCTGGCGCAATTCTTCAATTGGACCGAACTCAAGTGCACGCAGTGGGCAGGATTCGACACATATGGGTTGTTTCCCCTCGGCGACGCGCGAATAACAACCATCGCACTTCGTCATGTGCCCTTTTTCAGCATTGTACTGTGGCGCGCCGTACGGACAAGCCATGTGGCAGTAGCGGCAGCCGATACAAACATCTTCATCGACCACCACAAAGCCATCTTCTCGTTTGTGCATTGCGCCGCTGGGGCAGACTTTGGTACACGCCGGATCATCGCAGTGGTTGCACGAAATTGAGAGATAGTAGGCAAAGACATTCTGATGCCAGACGCCATTATCTTCCTGCCAGTCGCCGCCAGCATATTCATAAATACGGCGGAAACTGACTTCCGGGCCAAGATCTTTAAAATCTTTGCACGCCAGTTCGCAGGTTTTACAGCCAGTACAGCGGCTGGAATCGATAAAAAATCCATATTGTGTGGTCATGGGCTACTCCTTAAACCTTTTCGATCTGGACAAGATTGCTGTGCGACGGGTTTCCCTTTGCCAGCGGTGAAGGGCGGTGCGAGGTCAGAATATTGATACTGCCGCCGTGATCGACCCGGTCACCAAACATATCCGCTTTAAGCCACGCACCTTGCCCGATGGCGGTAACGCCAGGCAGAATACGCGGAGTCACTTTCGCGGCAATCAACATTTCTCCATTATTGTTAAATACCCGCACGGTATCGCCATGACGGATACCGCGTGCCTGAGCATCAATAGGGTTGATCCACACCTCTTGTGGGCAGGCCTGCTGTAACACATCAATATTGCCGTAACTGGAGTGGGTACGCGCTTTGTAGTGGAAGCCCGTTAACTGCAGTGGATAGGTCCCCCGTAGGGGATCGTCCCAACCGTCGAAACCTGGGGTATACGCTGGCAGTGGATGAATAATTTCATCTTTTTTCAATTCCCAGGTATCCGCAATTGTCGCCAGTCGTTCAGAATAAATTTCGATTTTTCCCGAAGGTGTTTTCAACGGGTTTGCCTGTGGATCTTCACGGAATGCGCGGAAAGCGACGTAGTGTTCTTCCGGGCATTTTTTCTTAAAGATCCCGGTCGTTTTCATCTCCTCGTAGTCGGGCATCTCAGGGTTACGTTCCTTCGTTTTCGCATGGAGATATTTGATCCATTCATGCTGACTGCGACCTTCAGTAAAGGTTTGATAAACGTCTGGTCCTAAGCGTTTGGCGACTTCACTCAGAATCCAGTAGATGGGTTTGCGTTCAAATTTTGCTGAGGTTGCGGGTTGGGCGAGGATCACATAGCCCATATTCCCGGCAGATTCATGAGAGATAAGGTCTTCTTGCTCTGTTGGCATCAGGTCGGGTAACAGGATATCGCAATACTTAGCCGAGGCAGTCATGAAGTGGTCAATGCCAACAATCATCTCGCACTTGCTGTCATCCTGAAGCACCTCATGGGTGTGATTGATGTCGCCATGTTGATTGATCAATGTGTTACTGGCGTAACACCACAAAAACTTGATGGGCACATCCAGTTTTTCTTTCCCACGTACACCATCGCGGGTCGCGGTCATTTCCGTACCATGGTCGATGGCATCTGTCCATGTAAAGACGGAAATCTGCGTTTTGACCGGGTTTTCGAGCATTGAGAACCATTCGACCCCCAAATCCCAGCTACCTTCGCGTACACCTGAGTTGCCGCCGTTTATGCCGACGTTACCGGTGAGAACGGAAAGCATGGCAATAGCGCGGGACGTTTGCTCGCCGTTGGAGTGTCGCTGTGGCCCCCAGCCCTGGCAAATATAAGCCGGTTTTGCTGAACCGATCTCTCGTGCTAACTGGATAATTTTTTCTGCCGGGATGCTGGTGATTTTTGCTGCCCATTCCGGCGTTTTAGCTATGCCGTCAGGCCCTTCGCCCAGAATATAGGCTTTATAATGCGCGTTACGTGGAGCGTTAGCTGGCAGCGTTTTTTCATCGTAACCAACACAATATTTGTCGAGAAATGGCTGATCGACCATGTTTTCAGTAATCAGTACCCAGGCAATCGCACAGGCCAGTGCGCCATCGGTGCCAGGGCGAATGGGCAGCCATTCATCTTCACGCCCGGCAGCTGTGTCGTTATAACGTGGATCGATGACGATCATGCGTGCGTTTGAACGTTCGCGGGCTTGCTCGACGTAGTAAGTGACACCACCGCCGCTCATCCGTGTTTCTGCCGGGTTATTTCCGAACATAACGACCAGTTTCGTATTGGCGATATCATCCGGGCTGTTGCCATCATTGGCACCGAACATATAACTCATTGCGGCACTGATCTGTGCGGTACTGTAGCTGCCATAGCGACTGAGAAAACCACCGCAAGAGTTCATCAGACGGTACGGGACGTTTGAGTTGGTGATGTTTCCGCCATCTACGCCTGTTCCATAGAGAACATGTACAGCCTCATTGCCGTAATCTTTTAGGATCCGCCGAAGATTATCACTGATGGTATCCAGGGCTTCGTCCCAACTTATCCGTTCAAATTTACCTTCACCGCGCTTGCCGACGCGCTTCATGGGATATTTCAACCTGTCAGGATGATTCATCCGTCGGCGGATAGAGCGCCCGCGTAAACATGCCCGAACCTGATGATTACCGTAAACGTCGTCACCTGTCGTATCAGACTCCACCCAGTACACGGTGTCATCTTTCACATGCAAACGTAACAGACAGCGGCTCCCGCAGTTAACGGTGCAGGAACTCCAGACCGCTTTCTCTTCTACCGGTGCCTGTGCCGCTCGGACCATTTGGGAAAACGGCAAAGTGAAAGCACTGCTTGCCAGCGCGAGACTGCCAAGTGCGGAGGTTTTCATCAGACTTCTACGACTGATTTCAGCCGACATGAGCGCCTCTGTGTTATGGATTTTCATCATTACTCACTTATTGCTTTTCAAACAAAATGTCATGTCAAAATTTATGGCCGTAGTGGGTTATATTTTTTCGATCTCGACCAGATTAGTGTGCTGCGGGTTTCCCTTCGCCAGTGGTGAAGGGCGCAGAGTGGTTAGCGTATTCACACAGCCGCCGTGGTCGATTTTATCGCCAGACATATTGGCCTCGTGCCAGGCTCCCTGGCCCATAGCACTAACTCCAGGGAGAATGCGTGGTGTCACTTTGGCTGGTAGCCGAACTTCGCCACGATGGTTAAACACCCGCACCATATCGCCGTTGGCAATCCCACGTTTCTGTGCATCTATAGAGTTGATCCACACTTCCTGACGGCAGGCTGCCTTCAGGACATCAATGTTGCCGTAGGTCGAGTGCGTACGGGATTTGTAATGGAAACCAAACAGTTGCAGTGGGAAGGTACTACGTTCAGGGGAGTCCCAGCCTTCAAAGGTTGAGGCATAAACCGGCAGTGGGCTTATCACTTCATCTTTTTCCAGTTCCCAGGTACGGGCAATTTCCGCCAGCTTGCTGGAATAAATTTCAATCTTACCGGAAGGCGTTTTAAGTGGATTTGCCTCGGGGTCGTCACGAAATGCTTTGTAGGCGACAAAATGACCATTGGGATCTTTACGCTTATAGATACCCATTTTTTTTAATTCGTCGTAAGACGGTAACGCCGGATCTTTGGCAAGCATTTTGGCGTACAGATGTTGTAACCATTGTTCTTGCGTGCGACCTTCAGTGAACTTTTGATAGACGTCAGGTCCAAGACGTTTCGCGACTTCACTCAGGATCCAGTAAATTGGTTTGCGTTCGAATTTTTCGCTGGTGACAGGCTGGAGGAAAATGAGATATCCCATGTTACCGGCGTAGTCGTTAGGAATAATATCTTCCTGCTCAACGGTCATTAGGTCTGGCAGCAGAATGTCGGCATATTTTGCCGATGAGGTCATAAAGTTTTCGATGACCACAATCATTTCGCATTTCGATTCGTCCTGCAGAATTTCATGCGTTTTGTTGATGTCAGAATGCTGATTAACCAGGGTATTTCCCGCGTAGTTCCAGATGAACTTAATGGGCACATCTAGTTTATCTTTGCCCCGGACGCCGTCGCGGATTGCCGTCATTTGCGGGCCATGATCGATAGCATCTGTCCAACTGAAGCAGGAGATTGACGTTTTGACCGGATTATCCAGCACCGGCAGGCGTTCGATGGTAATGGTGTAGGTCGATTCACGCGCACCACTATTTCCGCCGCTGATGCCGACATTGCCCGTCAAAATAGGCAACATAGCAATAGCGCGTGCCGTCAGCTCGCCGTTTGCCTGGCGTTGCGGCCCCCAGCCCTGGCAGATATAAGCGGGTTTTGCTGTGCCAATTTCACGCGCCAGTTTGATGATACGGTCTACCGGGATACCTGTAATTTGCGAAGCCCACTGCGGCGTTTTCGCTGTTTTATCATCACCTTCACCAAGAATATAGGCTTTATAGTGACCATTTTTGGGTGCATCTGCGGGTAAGGTTTTTTCGTCATAGCCGACGCAGTATTTATCGAGAAAAGGTTGATCAACGAGATTTTCGTTAATCAATACCCAGGCAATACCCGCAACCAGCGCGGCATCGGTGCCCGGGCGAATAGGAAGCCATTCATCTTCACGACCAGCAGCCGTATCGGTATATCGCGGATCGATAACAATCATTTTTGCGTTCGATTTCTCGCGCGCTTTTTCAAGAAGATAAGTGATGCCACCGCCGCTCATGCGGGTTTCAGCCGGGTTGTTACCAAACATCACGACCAGCTTGCTGTTTTCAATATCCGTGGTGCTGTTGCCATCATTACTGCCGTAGGTGTAGGGCATGGCACAGGAAATTTGCGCAGTGCTGTAGGAGCCATACTGGTTGAGTGAACCGCCGTAGCAGTTCATCAGGCGTTTGACCGCCGAGGCTGATGGAGAAGAGCGGGTCATATTGCCGCCAACAATCCCCGAAGAGTACTGAATATATACAGCCTCATTGCCATATTGTTCGACGGTTTTTTTCAGGCTACTGGCGATAGTATCCAGGGCTTCATCCCAGCTAATCCGTTCGAATTTGCCTTCGCCGCGTTTGCCCACGCGTTTCATTGGGTAATTCAGGCGATCGGGATGATTAATACGCCGACGGATGGAGCGACCGCGCAAACAGGCGCGTACCTGATGGTTGCCATACTTGTCGCTGCCAGTGTTGTCAGTTTCCACCCAGGTCACTTCATTATCTTTAACATGCAGACGAAGTGCACAGCGGCTACCACAGTTGACGGAACAGGCACCCCAGACCACTTTTTCGCTGGCCTGTTGTACCGCTGCTGCTGCACTGCGCAGGGTAAACGGCAAAGAAAAACCGCCTGCAGCCAGCGCCAGAGAACCTATCGCGGTAGATTTAACGAGTGTTCTGCGGCTGATGCCCACCATTTGTTCATTTTTGGACATAACTCACTCCCTGTTCTTTATCGTTATATAAATGTTTATATATTGAATATTTAGCGCGCTAACAATAGAGGGAGTCTACCCATTTGGGGTTAATAATTATTAATCCATATCAATAGAAGGGTATGAGTAATAAGGTGGGATTATGTTGAATGTTCAAATCGCCGGATGTGTCGCATCCGGCGTTCAATCGATAATGTGTTACTGCGGTTCGGCAGGCGCGCCATCCTGGGTAGACTGCGCGGGAGCAGAGACGTTACCGCTGGTGGTACGGGTGTAGAGAATTTTATGCGTATCATTAGCGCAATGCCCGACGACCTGGGAATCAGGCTGATCAACCTGGTCATTGGGTACAATACTTAACGTGAAGCTGCTTTCGGGTACGCCATTATTGATAATGCGCTGTGATATATCGCTCTGTATGCGCTCACAGGATCCCGGCGCGGCGAGTACCGTGGGTGAGGCGAGGGCGAGCAGAAGCGCGGCACAGTAGGTTGAGTGTTTCATCATAAGCTCCTTACGCGAAGATAACTTCTTTAAGCATAGCATTTAACGTGTAAAGTACTGTATTTGCTACTATGATTGAGAATCATCTCTACTCTCAGGTGACTGTTGTGAAATACAAATTACTGCCATGCTTACTCGCGATATTACTCACAGGATGTGACCGCACAGAGGTAACACTTTCATTTACCCCGGAGATGGCCAGTTTCTCTAATGAATTCGATTTTGATCCGCTGCGTGGTCCCGTAAAAGATTTCACTCAGACATTAATGGATGAGCAAGGTGAAGTGACGAAACGTGTTTCGGGGACTTTGTCGGAAGAAGGCTGTTTTGATTCTCTCGAATTACTGGATCTGGAAAATAATACCTTGGTTGCCCTGGTACTGGATGCCAATTATTACCGTGATGCCGAGACGCTGGAGAAAAGAGTTCGTTTGCAGGGAAAATGCCAGCTAGCAGAATTACCTTCTGCCGGGGTGAGTTGGGAAACCGATGATAATGGTTTCGTGATTAAAGCCAGCAGCAAACAGATGCAGATGGAATATCGCTATGATGATCAGGGGTATCCGCTGGGTAAAACCACGAAAAGTAACGATAAAACATTATCTGTCAGCGCCACGCCATCAACGGACCCGATCAAAAAATTAGATTACACTGCGGTTACTTTACTGAATAATCAACGGGTTGGTAATGTAAAACAGAGCTGTGAATATGACAATCACGCCAATCCGGTGGACTGTCAGCTAATCATTGTTGATGAAGGAGTAAAACCCGCCGTCGAACGGGTTTATACCATCAAAAATACGATCGATTATTATTAATACTATTGTGCGGTCGGCTTCAGGAGAGTCTGACCCGGTGTTTTGTGCTCAGCCAGATACTGATGCTGGAATATACACATGCGAATGGCATTACGATATTGACCATTAATAAAGAACTCATGCATCAATTCACCTTCAACCGTAAAGCCAAGCTTGCGGTAAATGTGAATCGCTTTTTCATTATCTTTATCAACGATCAGATACAGCTTATAGAGATTGAGAACGGTGAAGCCATAGTCCATTGCTAATTTGGCGGCACGGGTTGCCAGACCTTTCCCCTGATACTCCGGGGAGATAATTATCTGAAATTCTGCGCGGCGATGAACATGGTTAATTTCCACCAGCTCCACCAGACCGGCTTTTTCGCCGTCACATTCCACCACAAAGCGCCGTTCGCTCTGATCGTGAATATGCTTATCATACAGATCAGAGAGTTCAACAAAGGCTTCGTAGGGTTCCTCAAACCAGTAACGCATCACACTGGCGTTATTGTCGAGTTGATGTACATAGCGTAAATCTTCACGCTCCAGCGGGCGTAGCTTAACACTGTGGGCGCTTGGCATAACGTGTCCTTACATTCCTTAAATCAATAACAGGTTAGGGGATAATAACGCGGCCAGTTCGACGGTCCAGGCAGCGCAAAGTATTTGGCTCCCAGTAGGCATTGATGTTGGCGCTTTGCTCACATTTATCGCGGTTATCAAAAGCAGCGTCGGCTTTATCCCACTCTTTTTCAGTGCGTTTATTCACTTTCTGGCGCAGATTACGCGTGTCATTCCATTGCTCTTTTTCCATAGCGGCGTGCTGGCGGCTTTGTGCACTGTCGCCAGACTCAATCACCAGTTTGTTAGTTTCGGCATGAACAGTTGTGCTCAATGCCAGTGCGCAAGGCAGCAGAAAAGCGAACAGGCCGATTCGTTTGCTGAGAGTGATTTTCATAATTCATTCCCTGTATGAATGATTAAAGCTGATTCTACACCATCCACTGCGAACGCAAAACGTTCAAGGAGGGTGTTTATATTGATGATATTATGTCGCCATATAACTATACGTGATGTCAATAAGTGACAAAGATGATTAAAACAACGTTACTATTTTTTGCTACTGCGCTGTGTGAAATTATTGGATGCTTTTTGCCCTGGTTGTGGTTGAAGCGAAACGCCAGTATCTGGCTGTTGCTTCCGGCGGGGATTTCACTGGCACTGTTTGTCTGGTTGTTAACGTTGCATCCTGCGGCGAGTGGGCGTGTTTACGCGGCTTATGGTGGCGTTTATGTTTGCACGGCGTTGATGTGGCTGCGCGTTGTGGATGGCGTGAAACTGACTCTTTATGACTGGACGGGGGCGTTAATTGCGCTTTGCGGCATGTTGATCATTGTTGCGGGCTGGGGGCGCACGTAGGAACATAAATCCATTTTATCAATAAGATACGAGGAAGTGTCAGCTGACAAAAGGTATTCTATTTCATCTTTTGTCAACCATTCACGGCGCAAATATACGCCTTTTTTTGTGATCACTCCGGCTTTTTTTGATCTTCATACTTGTATGGTAGTAGCTCAGTTGCGTAGATTTCATGCATCACGACAAGCGATGCAAGGAATCGAACATGAAGATCGTAAAGGCTGAAGTTTTTGTTACCTGTCCGGGGCGTAATTTCGTCACATTAAAAATCACCACTGAGGACGGTATTACGGGCCTTGGGGATGCCACCCTAAATGGACGTGAGCTTTCCGTGGCCTCTTATTTGCAGGATCACCTTTGTCCGCAGCTTATTGGTCGCGATGCACACCGTATCGAAGATATCTGGCAGTTTTTCTATAAAGGTGCTTACTGGCGTCGCGGTCCGGTTACGATGTCGGCCATTTCAGCGGTTGATATGGCGCTGTGGGATATTAAAGCCAAAGCTGCCAACATGCCGCTTTACCAGTTACTCGGCGGCGCGTCTCGTGAAGGGGTGATGGTTTATTGCCATACCACCGGTCACAGTATTGATGAAGCTCTGGATGATTATGCCCGTCATCAGGAGCTGGGATTCAAAGCCATCCGCGTGCAGTGCGGAATCCCTGGTATGAAAACCACCTACGGCATGTCGAAAGGTAAAGGTCTGGCTTATGAACCCGCAACCAAAGGACAGTGGCCGGAAGAGCAGCTGTGGTCGACGGAGAAATACCTCGATTTCATGCCGAAATTGTTTGACGCGGTACGTAACAAGTTTGGTTTTAATGAACATTTGCTGCATGACATGCACCATCGCTTAACGCCTATTGAAGCGGCGCGCTTTGGTAAAAGCATTGAAGATTATCGCATGTTCTGGATGGAAGACCCGACGCCTGCGGAAAACCAGGAATGCTTCCGTCTCATTCGCCAACATACCGTCACACCCATCGCGGTGGGTGAAGTCTTCAACAGCATCTGGGACTGCAAACAACTGATTGAAGAGCAACTCATCGATTATATCCGCACCACGCTGACTCATGCAGGCGGAATTACCGGTATGCGTCGGATTGCCGATTTTGCTTCGCTGTATCAGGTACGTACTGGCTCACACGGTCCTTCCGATTTGTCACCAGTCTGCATGGCTGCGGCGCTGCACTTTGATCTGTGGGTCCCCAATTTCGGTGTCCAGGAATACATGGGTTATTCCGAACAAATGCTCGAAGTCTTCCCGCACAACTGGACTTTCGATAACGGCTATATGCATCCGGGAGAAAAACCGGGTCTTGGCATCGAATTCGATGAAAAGCTGGCGGCGAAATATCCCTATGAACCTGCTTATCTGCCAGTCGCACGTCTGGAAGATGGCACGCTGTGGAACTGGTAAGGAGTAAGGTAATGAAAAGCATTTTAATTGAAAAACCGAATCAACTGTCGATTATCGAACGTGAAATACCCACCCCGTCAGCGGGTGAAGTACGAGTAAAAGTGAAACTTGCCGGAATTTGTGGTTCAGATAGCCATATTTACCGTGGGCATAATCCTTTTGCGAAATATCCGCGCGTCATTGGTCATGAATTCTTTGGCGTCATTGATGCAGTGGGTGAAGGCGTGGAAAGCGCCAGAGTCGGTGAACGCGTTGCTGTCGATCCGGTGGTCAGCTGTGGGCATTGCTATCCGTGCTCTATAGGTAAGCCGAACGTTTGTACGACACTTGCTGTATTAGGTGTGCACGCTGACGGTGGTTTCAGTGAATATGCCGTGGTTCCGGCAAAAAATGCGTGGAAAATTCCTGAAGCAGTGGCCGATCAATATGCGGTGATGATCGAACCTTTTACCATTGCGGCTAACGTTACCGGTCATGGTCAACCGACTGAAAATGATACCGTTCTGGTTTACGGTGCCGGTCCAATCGGCCTGACGATCGTTCAGGTATTAAAAGGCGTCTATAACGTTAAAAATGTGATTGTTGCCGATCGCATTGATGAACGACTGGAAAAAGCGAAAGAGAGCGGGGCAGACTGGGCGATTAATAACAGCCAGACACCACTTGGCGAGATTTTCGATGAAAAAGGCATCAAGCCGACATTAATTATCGATGCCGCTTGTCATCCTTCAATCTTGAAAGAGGCCGTAACGCTGGCTTCTCCAGCGGCACGTATTGTATTGATGGGCTTCTCCAGTGAACCGTCTGAAGTGATTCAGCAAGGAATTACCGGAAAAGAACTCTCTATTTTCTCTTCACGCTTAAATGCAAATAAATTCCCGGTCGTTATCGACTGGTTAAGTAAAGGGTTAATTAAACCAGAAAAACTAATTACCCATACGTTTGATTTCCAGCATGTTGCGGATGCCATTAGTTTATTTGAACAGGATCAAAAACATTGCTGCAAAGTCTTACTCACTTTTTCTGAATAATACCAATAACGGCGAATAAGTAGTACGCATCTTACCTCTTTTTTAGAGATAACCATTATGACAATAGAAAAACACGAAAGAAGCACTAAGGATTTGGTGAAAGCAGCAGTATCGGGATGGCTGGGCACTGCGCTTGAATTTATGGATTTCCAGTTATATTCGCTCGGCGCAGCGTTAGTGTTTCATGAAATATTTTTTCCTGAATCATCAACGGCAATGGCGTTAATTCTGGCAATGGGAACCTATGGTGCAGGTTATGTGGCACGTATTGTCGGAGCATTTATTTTCGGCAAAATGGGCGACAGAATAGGGCGTAAAAAAGTGCTCTTTATTACCATCACCATGATGGGGATCTGTACCACCTTAATTGGTGTGTTACCGACTTATGCACAAATTGGTGTTTTTGCCCCCATCTTGCTGGTGACGCTGCGTATTATTCAGGGGTTGGGTGCAGGTGCGGAAATTTCCGGTGCCGGTACGATGCTGGCGGAATATGCGCCAAAAGGTAAGCGCGGAATTATCTCCTCATTTGTGGCTATGGGAACTAACTGCGGAACCTTGAGCGCAACGGCAATCTGGGCCTTTATGTTCTTCATTCTCAGTAAAGAGGAACTGCTGGCGTGGGGATGGCGTATACCTTTCCTGGCGAGCGTTGTCGTGATGGTCTTTGCTATCTGGTTGCGTATGAATCTGAAAGAAAGCCCGGTCTTTGAGAAGGTTAACGACAGCAACCAACCGACAGCAAAACCTGCACCTGCTGGTAGCATGTTCCAGAGCAAATCCTTCTGGCTGGCAACAGGGCTGCGTTTTGGTCAGGCTGGTAACTCAGGTTTAATTCAGACTTTCCTTGCAGGCTATTTAGTGCAGACGTTATTGTTTAACAAAGCAATTCCAACAGATGCATTGATGATCAGTTCGATTCTCGGCTTTATGACCATTCCGTTCCTTGGTTGGTTATCCGATAAAATTGGTCGCCGGATCCCGTATATTATTATGAATACCTCTGCGATTGTGCTGGCATGGCCAATGCTTTCTATCATCGTAGATAAAAGCTATGCCCCGAGCACCATTATGGTTGCACTGATTGTGATTCATAACTGTGCGGTGCTTGGATTATTTGCTCTGGAAAACATTACCATGGCAGAAATGTTCGGCTGTAAAAACCGCTTTACCCGAATGGCTATTTCTAAAGAAATTGGTGGTCTTATCGCTTCCGGTTTTGGTCCTATCCTGGCGGGGATTTTCTGCACCATGACGGAATCCTGGTATCCGATCGCCATTATGATCATGGCATATTCTGTGATTGGTTTAATCTCTGCGCTGAAAATGCCAGAAGTGAAAGACCGTGATTTAAGTGCGCTGGAAGACGCCGCAGAAGATCAACCACATGTTGTAAGAGCTGCGCAACCGTCCAGAAGTCTGTAAATCCTCAATCCCTTCTCTTACCGGAGAGGGGATTTTTATTCATATAACAAAACATGTAGCTTGCTATATTTAATTTTAAGGAATTGTTATGGGAAATCATTTGTTATCAGCAAAAGCGACGCTCCCTGTTTATGATCGTAATAACCTGGCCCCAAGAATTGTTCATTTAGGCTTTGGTGCATTTCACCGTGCGCATCAGGGCGTGTATGCCGATATTCTTGCTACGGAACATTTCAGTGACTGGGGATATTATGAGGTCAACTTAATCGGCGGCGAACAGCAAATTGCCGATTTACAACAGCAAGATAATCTTTATACCGTTGCGGAAATGTCGGCTGATGCGTGGACGGCTCGCGTCGTTGGCGTCGTTAAAAAAGCCTTACACGTACAAATAGATGGCTTAGAAACCGTGTTGGCTGCGATGTGTGAACCGCAAATCGCGATTGTCTCTCTGACAATCACCGAAAAAGGGTATTTCCACTCTCCGGCGACCGGACAGTTAATGCTCGATCACCCGATGGTCGTTGCCGACGTGCAAAATCCCCACCAGCCGAAAACTGCAACAGGGGTGATTGTTGAGGCGCTGGCTCGCCGTAAAGCGGCAGGGCTTCCCGCATTTACCGTCATGTCATGTGACAACATGCCAGAAAACGGTCATGTTATGCGTGACGTTGTCACTTCCTATGCGCAAGCCATTGATGTAAAACTGGCACAATGGATCGAAGATAACGTGACTTTCCCATCAACAATGGTGGACCGTATTGTGCCCGCAGTGACAGAGGATACGCTGGCGAAAATCGAACAACTTACCGGTGTGCGCGATCCGGCAGGCGTTGCCTGTGAACCTTTCCGCCAGTGGGTAATTGAAGATAACTTTGTTGCCGGACGTCCGGAATGGGAAAAAGCGGGAGCCGAACTGGTTAGTGATGTGCTGCCTTATGAAGAGATGAAGTTGCGCATGCTCAATGGCAGTCATTCATTCCTGGCGTATCTGGGGTATCTTGCCGGATATCAGCACATTAATGACTGCATGGAAGATGAACATTATCGTCATGCAGCGTATGCCTTAATGTTGCTGGAACAAGCGCCGACGCTGAAAGTGCAGGGCGTTGATTTGCAAGATTATGCTAATCGATTAATTGCACGCTACAGCAACCCGGCGTTACGTCACCGGACCTGGCAGATAGCGATGGATGGCAGCCAGAAACTGCCGCAGCGTATGCTGGATTCTGTACGCTGGCATTTAGCACATGGCAGCGCGTTCGATCTGCTGGCGCTGGGCGTCGCGGGTTGGATGCGTTATGTCGGTGGTGTTGATGAACAGGGAAATCCGATAGAAATCAGTGACCCACTGTTACCTGTTATTCAGAAGGCAGTACAAAGTAGTGCTGAAGGGACAGCGCGCGTGCAGTCATTGTTGGCGATTAAGGCGATATTTGGTGATGATTTGCCAGATAATAGCTTGTTTACGACTAAAGTGACGGAAGCGTACTTGTCTTTATTAGCGCATGGCGCGAAAGCGACAGTGGCGAAATATTCCGTGAAGTAAAAAAAGCAATGCCGCCATCGGCGGCATTCACACGCTTAGTTCATGCCGAGACGAATCAGGTCCAGTGGTGCCAGTTTCTCTTCACAACCTTCAACAACTACGGTTTTTCCGCGGCGGATTTGCTCAGCGGTCAGACCTTCAGTATCAATCGACAGGATCTTGCCAGTGTGACCGGTGCCGCTAACCATAACACGGCTGCCAGTGGTGATTGCGTTACGGTTACGATCGTAGGTCGTCATAGGTGTTTTCTCCTTTCTGATTTACAGTCGAAGCCCACGTAACGGGCGCAATATAAATACTCCTGTCGAGTGAAATATTTTTTGTTTTTGATCAAGCTCACATCTTTTTTGATGCATGCATGAGCCATAAGGCGGGGCGAATAGACTCTCACCCCGGATGGGATGAGAGGAAATGAATTACTCTTCGCTAAACCAGTCGCTGTTTTCCTGGCGGATCTGGCGCACGGATTCGCTGATTTCCTGCAAATGTTGCGTCATTGCACGTTCTACCGCATCGCCATCACGTTTTTGCAGGGCAGAGAAAATCTCAAGATGCTGGCGTAACAGCATTTCTGGTGGAGAAACGTGGTCGAAACTCATATAGCGCACGCGATCAACGGTCGCTTTCAGGTTCTCAATGGTATCCCACGCCAGTTGACAGTCGGCAATCTGCGTCAGGAGTTGATGGAAGTTGTCATCAAGTTCAAAAAAATCATCCAGTTGCTTGCGCTCAATGGCAATGCGTTGCTGGTGAAGATTTTGTTCCAGTTGGTAGCACTGGCTTTCGGTAATCATGCTCGCCGCCCGACGCGCCACCGCGCACTCAATGGCCTGACGGATAAAACTGCCGTTGCGCACCTGGGCCATGGAAATTTTGTTGACGTAGCTGCCACGCTGCGGACGAATTTGAATCAGACCGTTTTCCGCCAGTTTAATAAAGGCTTCACGAACCGGCTGGCGTGACACATTGAAACGAACAGAAACTTCTTTTTCCGACAACGGTGTGCCTGGTGCAATCAGGCAATGGACAATGTCGCGGCGAAGAATACGATAAATCTGCTGATTGACAGGCTGTGTGGGATTAAGTTGCGTTTCGACGGTCATTCGTTCTTGCTTGTGAGTGAGTTAACTGCATGAGTCTACCACTTTTTTGTGACAAGCAATAACCCGGCAGTTACGCCGGGTATAAAAATTACTGACGGTGGACATTCAGTCCGGCATAGCTTTGGGTAACCGGCATCATTTCCAGGGTATTGATATTGACGTGAGCAGGTAGCGTTGACACCCACCAGACGGCTTCGCTGACATCTTCTGGTGTCAATGCAACGGTATTTTGATAGGTTTTTTCCGCTTTACCGTCATCGCCTTTAAAGCGGACATTGGAAAACTCGGTGCCACCCACCAGACCCGGTTCGATGTCGGTGACGCGTACCGCCGTACCATGCAGGTCCGTACGCAGATTCAGGCTAAATTGACGAACAAACGCTTTCGTCGCACCGTAAACGTTACCACCGGCATACGGCCAGCTACCTGCCGTTGAGCCAATGTTAATAATATGACCATGATTACGTTCAACCATACCCGGTAAGACGGCGCGCGTCATATATACCAGGCCTTTGTTGTTGGTATCAATCATCGTTTCCCAGTCTTCAATGCTGGCTTTATGCGCAGGCTCCATGCCCAACGCCAGGCCGGCATTGTTTACCAGGATATCAATATTGCTCCACTCGGCAGGGAGCGATGCCAGCATCTCTTCAATAGCGGCGCGGTTGCGAACGTCCAGTTGGGCGATATACAGATTATCTCCCAGTTCGTCTTTTAACTCCTGCAACCGCTCCTGGCGACGACCAGTGGCGATAACTTTATGCCCTTGTTGAATAAAACGACGAGTAATGCATTCACCAAAACCTGCCGTTGCTCCAGTTACTAAAACGATCATCTCACTGTTCCTCAACGATTTTGTGTGTCAATAACATAGCACGTGATGCTTAAGAGCGGGTAATACTGGTTTGCAAGATTGCACTCCGTTATCAGTAAGCCTACGCTATGGAACACCTCGCGTTCAGGAGAAGAAAATGACAACAATGAATCCTTTCCTTGTGCAAAGCACACTGCCGTATCTGGCTCCCCATTTTGATCAAATTGCCAATCATCACTATCGCCCGGCATTCGATGAGGGAATGCAGCAAAAGCGGGCAGAAATTGCTGCCATCGCGCTTAACCCGCAAACACCTGATTTCAACAATACTATTCTGGCACTGGAACAAAGCGGAGAATTACTTACCCGCGTTACCAGCGTCTTTTTTGCGATGACTGCGGCGCATACCAATGATGAATTACAGCGTCTTGATGAACAGTTTTCCGCTGAACTGGCGGAACTTGCGAATGATATCTATCTGAACGGGGAATTATTCGCGCGGGTAGATGCTGTCTGGCAACGCCGTGAATCCCTGGGGCTTGATAGTGAATCCATCCGCCTGGTGGAGGTGATTCATCAACGTTTTGTCCTTGCCGGAGCCAAACTTGAGCAAGCTGATAAAGCAAAATTAAAAGTACTGAATACAGAAGCTGCGACCCTGACCAGCCAGTTTAACCAGCGGTTACTGGCAGCAAATAAATCCGGCGGTCTGGTTGTGAACGATATCGCGCAGCTGGCAGGAATGAGTGAACAAGAGATTGCGCTGGCGGCAGAGGCGGCTCGCGAGAAAGGTCTGGATAACAACTGGCTGATTCCGCTGCTGAATACCACCCAGCAACCAGCGCTTGCTGAACTGCGCGATCGCGCGACGCGTGAAAAACTGTTTACTGCGGGCTGGACGCGAGCGGAAAAAAATGATGCCAATGATACCCGCGCTATCATTCAACGTCTGGTGGAGATCCGCGCGCAGCAGGCGAAACTGCTTGGTTTTCCTCATTATGCCGCATGGAAAATCGCCGATCAGATGGCAAAAACGCCAGAAGCAGCGCTCAACTTTATGCGGGAAATTGTTCCAGCGGCGCGTCAACGTGCGAGCGATGAATTAGCCTCCATACAGGCGGTTATCGATAAGCAGCAGGGCGGGTTTAGCGCGCAGCCGTGGGACTGGGCATTTTATGCCGAGCAGGTAAGACGTGAGAAATTCGATCTCGATGAAGCGCAGCTCAAGCCATATTTTGAATTAAACACGGTGTTGAATGAAGGCGTATTCTGGACTGCGAATCAGCTCTTCGGTATTAAGTTTGTCGAACGTTTTGATATTCCTGTCTACCATCCTGACGTTCGTGTGTGGGAAATTTTTGATCATAATGGCGTGGGGCTGGCGTTATTTTACGGTGATTTCTTCGCCCGTGATTCAAAAAGCGGCGGCGCATGGATGGGCAATTTTGTTGAGCAATCAACGCTGAATGAAACGCACCCGGTAATTTATAACGTCTGCAATTATCAGAAACCCGCTGCCGGTGAGCCTGCGTTGTTACTCTGGGATGATGTAATAACCTTATTCCATGAATTTGGTCATACGCTGCACGGTCTTTTTGCCCGCCAGCGTTATGCCACGCTTTCCGGCACCAACACGCCGCGTGATTTTGTCGAATTTCCGTCGCAAATCAACGAACACTGGGCAACACATCCGCAGGTATTCGCTCGCTACGCCCGGCATTATCAGAGCGGGGCCGCAATGCCTGACGAACTTCAACAGAAAATGCGTAATGCCAGCCTGTTCAATAAAGGGTATGAGATGAGCGAACTGCTTAGCGCCGCACTTCTCGATATGCGCTGGCATTGCCTGGAAGAAAACGAAGCAATGCAGGACGTCGATGATTTCGAATTGCGGGCGCTGGTGGCGGAAAATATGGATCTTCCTGCTATACCGCCACGCTATCGCAGCAGTTATTTCGCCCATATTTTTGGTGGCGGATATGCCGCAGGTTATTACGCTTATCTGTGGACGCAAATGTTGGCCGATGATGGTTACCAGTGGTTTGTTGAGCAGGGCGGATTAACGCGTGAAAATGGGCGGCGTTTTCGCGAGGCGATTCTTTCCAGAGGTAACAGCGAAGATCTGGAACGCCTGTACCGACAATGGCGCGGTAAGGCACCTCAGATTATGCCGATGTTGCAACATCGTGGCTTGAACGTATAAACACCACCAATGGCTGGCCTGGATTTATCGCCAGACCAGCCTCGTTATAGCAGTAATTGCAGCAGCTGGGCGAGAGCAAACTTCACCGCTAATGCGAATGCCGTTTCGCAGTCGCCAGCAAAATTACTTTTTTTGTATACTCTTCCGTTATAATAATTTTCAAATTCAGCCGGACCAGATGATCAACATTAGCGGCAGTCTGGATAAGAAAAGCGCGCCGGCCGTCGTTCGGGTCACTCATTTGCAGAAATAAAAATAAATTAGCCTGATGGCCTGAACTACTGGGCCATTAGGGTATTGGGTTATGCTATTTGTCATCCTTTTAATTGCGATAATGCAGAGTTAATTTATAGAATTAAACACTTTTTTATCTGCTGATTTTGTTTTAAATCACAATGTTATCTCAGAGATACTCATAACTTCGGATTTCTATGAAAATATTGACGTAATTTTGCTTTTCTCTCGTTAGAATAGCGCGCACAAGGAACTGTGAAAAAGGAGTGGCAATGATCAAGAAGACAACGGAAATTGATGCCATCTTGTTAAATCTCAATAAGGCTATCGATGCCCACTACCAGTGGCTGGTAAGTATGTTTCACAGCGTGGTCGCGAGAGATGCCAGTAAGCCAGAAATAACGGATAACCATTCTTATGGACTGTGCCAGTTTGGTCGGTGGATTGATCATCTGGGGCCACTCGATAACGATGAATTACCTTACGTTCGGCTAATGGATTCTGCCCATCAACATATGCATAATTGTGGTCGGGAATTAATGCTGGCTATTGTTGAAAATCACTGGCAGGACGCGCATTTCGACGCTTTTCAGGAAGGGTTGCTTTCTTTTACTGCGGCATTAACCGATTACAAAATTTATTTGCTGACGGTCCGTAGCAATATGGATGTTCTGACGGGATTGCCGGGTCGTCGGGTTCTTGATGAATCCTTCGATCATCAGTTACGCAATGCTGAACCTCTGAATCTTTATTTAATGTTGTTGGATATAGACCGATTTAAATTGGTTAATGATACCTACGGGCATTTAATCGGCGATGTAGTATTACGCACCCTCGCAACTTACTTAGCCAGTTGGACGCGCGATTACGAAACGGTTTATCGCTACGGGGGCGAAGAATTTATCATTATTGTCAAAGCGACTAATGATGAAGAAGCATGTCGTGCAGGTGTCAGAATTTGCCAGTTAGTCGATAACCATGCCATCACACATTCTGAAGGGCATATCAACATTACCGTGACTGCTGGTGTGAGTCGTGCATTTCCTGAAGAGCCTCTGGATGTGGTCATTGGAAGAGCGGACCGGGCAATGTATGAGGGTAAGCAAACCGGAAGGAATCGCTGCATGTTTATTGACGAACAAAATGTGATTAACCGAGTTTAAGCTCCGTTTAACATTCATTGAGAAAACTGATGCTACTGTGTCAACGATCCGTTATCAGTGCAGGAAAATGCCTGTTAGCGTAAAAGCAAAACACAAATCTATCCATGCAAGCATTCACCGCCGGTTTACTGGCGGTTTTTTTTTCGCCGTCATAAAAATCAGGCCCCTTGTACACAACTGTAACAAGGGGCCGGTTAGGTGAGGGATTATCTCCGTTCATTAGTCATCCCATTTGTGGCTGAAATACGCGGCCAGAAAACCAGAAAATAAAATTATTCCCAGTACGGCCATAAAAACATTCATATTACCCAGCATTATTTGCCTCCGTTTATGGTGTGGTGTGTTTCCTCGCTTACCTTAATTTTCATCTCAATGAGAAAGATATTAGCAGAGGTAACCTAAACGAAGGCTGAATTAAATTCTTATTGTGTTCGACTTAAATCAACAAAGCGCGGGCTGCCCCCACGGTCTTGCACGAATTCCTTTTAACATCAGCACCCACGCAGCAACGATCACCAACGCTAAGATGATAAACAGCGAAAAAGGTGGCAGACTGGTAAGCACTATGCCACTCACTAATGGGTTAATCGCAGCACCAAGCCAGCCTAAAGACTGGGCGGAAAAATAGCTGGCTTTCATTCCTGGCGGCGCGATATGGTCAATCAACATATACTCGCCCGGCGCATAAATGATTTCACCGACAGTAAATACCGCAGCTGACATACCCCACATTAGCAGGCTGTTGCCGGAAAAAATAAAACCGACCAGCCCGATGACGAAACAGAGGGTGCCTGCTGTCATCAGCGCGCGGATGTTAGCCGGGTTAAGGCGGCGGCCTACGGAATATTGCAACGTAACTACCATGGCAGCATTCACCGGAAGAACAACTGCGACCACCTTTTCGGCAAAATCACCATCAGCAATCACCATCACATATTGTGAAATGCATGAAGCAAATGCGCCGCTAACAAAAGAAGCCAGAAAGCCAGAGCAGGTAAACCACAACAGTGCTTTATCTTGTAATAAAACTTTCGGCGACCAGACACTGCCTGTTTCCGTGGCGATGATTTTCTCGCTGCGCTTTACCCAAATTTGAATGAAAAGCATGGGGAACGCGGAACAGATAGCTGCCAGCCAGAAGGGCAGATTGATGCTCTGCATCACCAACAGCGTGCCGAGTGGCGGACCGATGGTCCAGCCAATGTTGAGCATGGTGTAGTTGATTGAGAAAATCTTCGTTTTGCTGGTGGACGAAAGATTGTCGGCAAACCAGGCTTTCAGCACGGTAGCAAAAACGGAGTAGGCGCAGTTAATAAGGGCAAAAAAGAGCACCACCAGCGTCACGTTATTCACTAAAGGAATGGCAATAAAACCGCTAGCGAAGGCGGTAATTGCCAGTAACATATAGCGTTTCTTGTCGAACTTATCCGCCAGGATACCAAAACCGAGGCTAAAAACGACGCCAATAGTGAGCGCAATTGTCATCGCATAACCGATTAGATCGACACTCAGGCTGTACTGGCGACTCAAGTAAATGGTCATAAACGGCAGCGTAGCGCCGCGTCCGATGGTTAATAACAACGACGAGGCAAGAAGGGCGCTGGTAGAGCGTCGTAGGGATAAGTTCATTTGTCTGTCCGGCAGTGCGTTTCGTTATGTTTTGTTTTAGAGATGTAAAGGAATAGCATGGCAAAAATCCGAAGTATAGCGACTTATTTGCGCATTAATGCCGTCGTAAACGGTGACTAACGAATCAACTGTTAAAGAAAAGTAAATTCAGCTAAGTTGATTGCTTACAAAAGATGAAATTCAGAGGCGGTAGAATGTCGCGAAAAGATGGGGTGTTGGCGCTACTGGTAGTGGTTGTATGGGGGCTAAATTTTGTGGTCATCAAAGTGGGGCTTCATAACATGCCACCGCTGATGCTGGCCGGTTTGCGCTTTATGCTGGTCGCTTTCCCGGCCATCTTTTTTGTCGCACGACCGAAAGTACCACTGAATTTGCTGCTGGGGTATGGATTAACCATCAGTTTTGCGCAGTTTGCTTTTCTGTTCTGCGCCATTAACTTTGGTATGCCTGCTGGACTGGCTTCGCTGGTGTTACAGGCACAGGCGTTTTTTACTATCGTGCTTGGCGCGTTTACTTTCGGTGAGCGACTGCATGGCAAACAATTGGCGGGGATCGCCTTAGCGATTTTTGGCGTACTGGTGTTAATCGAAGATAGTCTGAACGGTCAGCATGTGGCGATGCTCGGCTTTATGTTGACCCTGGCGGCAGCATTTAGTTGGGCGTGTGGCAACATCTTCAATAAAAAGATCATGTCGCACGCAACGCGTCCGGCGGTGATGTCGCTGGTAATCTGGAGCGCATTAATCCCAATCATTCCCTTCTTTGCTGCCTCGCTGATTCTCGATGGTTCCGCAACCATGATTCACAGTCTGGTTACTATCGATATGACCACCATCTTGTCTCTGATGTATCTGGCGTTTGTGGCGACAATTGTTGGTTATGGGATCTGGGGAACACTGCTTGGACGCTATGAAACCTGGCGGGTTGCACCGTTATCGTTACTGGTGCCTGTAGTTGGACTGGCAAGTGCGGCACTATTGCTGGATGAACGCTTAACGGGTCTGCAATTTTTCGGTGCGGTGCTCATTATGACCGGGCTGTATATCAATGTATTTGGCTTGCGGTGGCGTAAAGCGGTAAAAGTGGGAAGTTAATAAGCCCCGAGATGTCGGGGCCAGAACAAACTACATAGCGTGTTGATTGTAATAGGGCACGCCGAGCGCATCCGACTTATCACTGCCAGTACCCATGTGATTTAAATCAAACGGTGGTTGTTCCTGCGATGGGGGAACAACCACGACATTGCCACAGGAAGTAACAACCGGCTGCGTGGTTTGTTCCGCAACGCCCTGCGCAGAAAAGAGAATAAGCGCAGTTGCTATTGCGGATAAAAGTGGTTTCATGATTGCCTCAGTGACGTTGTCACGTTATCAACTAGTTGTTGTAATGATTTAATGGATGTAAAAAGCGCGATTCACCCTGCATATTGGTCATCCGGTATTTATGCGGCGGAACATCAAAGTAATTTTTGAAGGTTCGGGTCAGAGTTTGTTGGGACTCGAAGCCATATCGTTCTGCCAGATAGAGTATCGGCTCGTTACTTTCCTTCAGCTTTTGCGCGATTTCCGTCATCTTACGGCTACGGATGTATTGGCCTAATGAATGACCGGTTTCTTTTTTAAACATCCGTTGCAGGTGCCATTTGGAGTAACCCGAACGCTCTGACACTTTCTCCAGTGACAGTGGCGATTCCAGGTTGTCCTCGATCCAGTCCAAAATGCTATGAATGGTAATAGCGTCAGTATTGCGTCTGGACATCGTCATACCTCTTTTTTCGTTTACGGCAGGACTTTCTTAAGCAAATGCTCAAGTGTTGCCACTTCGTCCGCCGTCAGGTTTTTTGTTAATTCTTGATGCAGGTCCTGGCCAACTAATTGATGGCATTGTTCACATATTGCCGCGCCGCTGGTGGTAAGTTTTACCAGTACGCCGCGCTTATCATTCGGGTTCGGCAACCTTTCCACCCAGCCTTTACAGACCAGGCGATCCAGCATACGGGTCAGTGCCCCCAGGTCGACCGACAACACTTTTTTCAGTTCAACCGGAGTAATACACGCCGCGCAGCGGATAGAGCAGAGCACCTTAAACTGTGCCGCGGTAATATCCAGCGGAGACAGATACTCGTTAAGCAGGCGATCTTTCTTCTGATTAACCATATGGATTAAACGACCCAATGGAATAATTTCATTGAACAGATCGCTGGTACTTTTCACATTAGTTGCCCTGGCAAGTAATTAGTTGCAGGGGATAATATTGCCCAGGCAAGTATAAGTCAAATGAATGAATTGACCGATGCCACGTTTTGCTAAATCGGTTCAAGTTTTGGTCAATGCGATGCAAGGTTAGCTAAAGAGTGACACTTTATCCTTGTTTACCCCTTATACTTTTCGCTGATAAACCAGATACACAGGATAACAACCACCAATGTTAGATTTGTTTAAAGCAATAGGCCTGGGGCTGGTGGTGTTACTGCCGTTAGCTAACCCATTAACAACTGTCGCGTTATTTCTTGGCCTGGCAGGCAACATGAACAGTGCCGAACGTAATCGTCAGTCGTTGATGGCCTCGGTGTACGTATTTGCCATCATGATGGTGGCGTATTACGCCGGGCAACTGGTGATGGATACATTTGGCATTTCGATTCCCGGTCTGCGAATTGCAGGCGGTTTGATCGTCGCGTTTATCGGTTTTCGGATGCTCTTTCCGCAACAGAAAGCGATTGATTCACCGGAAGCGAAAAGCAAGTCGGAAGAGCTGGAAGATGAACCCAGTGCCAATATTGCTTTTGTACCACTGGCAATGCCAAGTACCGCCGGTCCGGGAACCATTGCGATGATTATTAGCTCGGCCTCCACAGTGCGTCAGAGTTCAACCTTCGCTGATTGGGTACTGATGGTTGCGCCGCCGCTGATCTTTTTCCTGGTGGCGGTTATTTTGTGGGGAAGCCTACGCAGCTCTGGCGCAATTATGCGGCTGGTGGGCAAGGGGGGTATTGAAGCGATCTCCCGTCTGATGGGATTCCTGCTGGTATGTATGGGCGTGCAGTTTATTATTAACGGCATCCTGGAAATCATTAAAACGTATCATTAAAAAAGGCCCGAATGGGCCTTTCAACTATTGCGTCTGTTCTTCGAGTGTCACTGGCCAGCGGCGAAAAATGATGATTGACCATATTAACGCAGCAAAAGCAGGCACCGCGCCCACATAACCAATCATCGACATTGACCAGTGCAGACTCACCTGATTACCTACCAACGCACCCGCGCCGATTCCAATATTAAATATCCCGGAGAATAGCGCCATCGCGACGTCGGTGGCATCTGGTGCCAGCGCCAGCACTTTAACCTGCATACCAAGCCCGATGATCATCATCGCGATCCCCCAGAAAATACTCAGCACCCCGAGGTGTATTTCACTGTTCGCCGCAGGTAGCAGCAGTGCCAGGCACACCAGCAATAGCGCAATCGCTGTACTCACCAACGCAGACGCATACTGATTACCCAGTTTACCGAAAATCACGCTGCCAATAATGCCCGCACCACCGAGTAATAACAGTAATGCCGTGGCAAAGTTGGCGCTAAATCCCGCAATGTTTTGTACAAAAGGCTCGATATAGCTGTATGCCGTGTAATGGGCGGTGACAACCACCACAGTTAACAAATAAATGCTCATCAATGCCGGGCGGCGGAACAATAGCGGGAGGCTTTTCAATGAACCGGAATGCTCACTGGGCAGCAAGGGAAGTAACTTAATCAGGCACAAAAGGGTAATAAGCGCCCCGATACCAATCGCGAAGAAGGTCATTCGCCAGCCAAAATACTGCCCCACAATGCGCCCGAGAGGTAAACCTAACACCATTGCCAGTGCTGTACCGGTGGCAATTAAACTCAATGCCTGTGCTCGCTTCCCGGCCGGAGCCATACGGATCGCCAGAGACGCCGTAATCGACCAGAAAATCGCATGTGCAAAAGCCACACCAATGCGGCTGATCACCAGAACGGTAAAACTCCACGATAAAAACGACAGTACGTGGCTGGCAATAAACACCACAAACAGGCAGATCAGTAATTTGCGGCGTTCAACCTGGCTGGTCATTAACATAAAAGGCAATGACATTAGCGCCACTACCCATGCATAAATTGTCAACATGATGCCGACCTGAGCGGTTTGCATGTGAAAACTATGCGCAATGTCAGAGAGCAGGCCAACAGGGACAAATTCGGTGGTATTGAAGATAAAGGCGGCGACTGCCAGCGTAACGACCCGTAGCCACGCTACTTTGCGGGAAACAGTATTTGTTGTCATAACAGATTATCGGGTGAGTTGCGAAAAGTGATGAAATGATCTTAAAACGGTTAATGATGTGAATACAATGCATTTGTGATCTGGATCGCATTTCCATCTCTCTGACGGTTGTTCTGTCACGCATCAGAGAGTTGTTAACATCACATTTTAATGACGATCAGGAAGGGGCCTGTTCTTCTTTTACTTGAGGTGCAATATTACGAACGGGAAAATCATCAGGAAGAGATATGTAATTGCTGATGCTTACTGGCGTAACCATATTTGCCCCATATAGTCATAAGTCATCGGAACATCACTATATAGAGCATATTAGCCGCATGAACTATCAAAAATAGCTCATTGGTAACCCTGTTTTGCCGAGTCAGGCGCATCCAGCAGTTGAATAAATGCCTCAAGCGGACGCGTTTTCGCACCACGACGCCAGACCAGCCAGGTTGTTAACCAACGCCATTGCTCAGCTAACGGCCACGCTTCAACCTGGTGATGCCCCGGCATACTTTCCAGCATAGAGCGTGGAATAAGCGCAATGCCTGCTCCTGCGACCACACAGGCCAACATCCCGTGATAAGACTCCATCTCGTGAATAGTTCCCGGAGCGGCACCGTCAGCATGAAACCAGCTTTCGAAGTGGCGACGATACGAACAATTGGCGCGGAAGGCATAAATGTTACTGCCATTCACCTGACTGGCACGGGTTACTGGCGCATGTCCTTGTGGCGTGACGATCATCAGTTCCTCGCGGTATACCGGTATCCCGTCAATGGCAGTATGGTTAATGGGCCCATCAATAAACGCCGCATTCAGTTTTCCCTCCAGCACACCTTCCAGCATAGTGCCGGAAGGGCCGGTGGAAAGTGAAAACTGAATTTTGGGATAACGACGGTTAAATTCCGCCAGCGTGGCCGGAATGCGCACTGCAGCGGTGCTTTCCAGCGATCCCAGAGAAAATAAACCTTGCGGCTCATCGCCAGCGACAACGCTCCGCGCTTCATCCACTAATGCGAGAATTTGTTGGCTATAGCGTAAAAAGTTATGCCCGGCAGGCGAGAGACGTAAACGCTGATTCTCGCGAATAAACAGATCAACCCCCAGTTCTGTTTCCAGTTGACGTAGACGGGTAGTGAGATTCGACGGCACGCGATGCACTTTTGCTGCAGCCTGGGTAATGCTGCCAGCTTCGGCAACCGCGTTGAACATCTCCAGTTGGGTCAGATCCATAGCATTCTCGATTCGTGAATAAGTGGCTTAATATTATTCATTTTAAAGCAAGAGTAAATCTGCGTATCTTCATACCATGACTCATAAAGGAGATACCCCGATGACCATTACTCCGGCAACTCATGCAATTTCGATAAATCCTGCCACCGGTGAACAACTTTCTGTGCTGCCGTGGGCTGGTGTTGACGATATCGAAAACGCACTTCAGCTGGCGGCAGCAGGCTTTCGCGACTGGCGCGAGACAAATATAGATTATCGTGCTGAAAAACTGCGTGATATCGGTAAGGCTCTGCGCGCCCGTAGCGAAGAAATGGCGCAAATGATCACCCGTGAAATGGGCAAACCAATCAACCAGGCGCGCGCTGAAGTGGCGAAATCGGCGAATTTGTGTGACTGGTATGCAGAACATGGTCCGGCAATGCTGAAGGCAGAACCTACGCTGGTGGAAAATCAGCAGGCGGTTATTGAGTATCGACCGTTGGGGACGATTCTGGCGATTATGCCGTGGAATTTTCCGTTATGGCAGGTGATGCGTGGCGCTGTTCCCATCATTCTTGCTGGTAACGGCTACTTACTTAAACATGCGCCGAATGTGATGGGCTGTGCACAGCTCATTGCCCAGGTGTTTAAAGATGCGGGTATCCTACAAGGCGTATATGGCTGGCTGAATGCCGACAACGACGGTGTCAGTCAGATGATTAAAGATTCGCGCATTGCTGCTGTCACAGTGACCGGAAGTGTTCGTGCTGGAGCGGCTATTGGCGCACAGGCTGGAGCGGCACTGAAAAAATGCGTACTGGAACTGGGCGGTTCGGATCCGTTTATTGTGCTTAACGATGCCGATCTGGAACTGGCGGTGAAAGCGGCGGTAGCCGGACGTTATCAGAATACCGGACAGGTTTGTGCAGCGGCAAAACGCTTTATCATCGAAGAGGGAATTGCTTCGGCATTTACCGAACGTTTTGTGGCAGCTGCGGCAGCCTTGAAAATGGGCGATCCCCGTGATGAAGAGAACGCTCTCGGACCAATGGCTCGTTTTGATTTACGTGATGAGCTGCATCATCAGGTGGAAAAAACACTGGCGCAGGGTGCGCGTTTGTTACTGGGCGGGGAAAAGATGGCTGGGGCAGGTAACTACTATCCGCCAACGGTTCTGGCGAATGTTACCCCAGAAATGACCGCGTTTCGGGAAGAAATGTTTGGCCCCGTTGCGGCAATCACCATTGCGAAAGATGCAGAACATGCGCTGGAACTGGCTAATGATAGTGAGTTCGGCCTTTCAGCGACCATTTTCACCACCGACGAAACACAGGCCAGACAGATGGCGGCACGTCTGGAATGCGGTGGGGTGTTTATCAATGGTTATTGTGCCAGCGATGCGCGAGTCGCCTTTGGTGGCGTGAAGAAGAGTGGCTTTGGTCGTGAGCTTTCCCATTTCGGCTTACACGAATTCTGTAATATCCAGACGGTGTGGAAAGACCGGGTCTGACGCTATATATTCAGCTCTGATATACTCGCAGGTCTTTTCAGACCTGCGGTCCAGGAGTAGAAAGTGGCAGTCGCCATGGATAATGCAATTTTAGAAAACATCTTGCGGCAAGTGCGGCCGCTCATTGGTCAGGGTAAAGTCGCGGATTATATTCCGGCGCTGGCTACGGTAGACGGTTCCCGATTGGGGATTGCTATCTGTACCGTTGACGGACAGCTTTTTCAGGCCGGAGACGCGCAAGAACGTTTTTCCATTCAGTCTATTTCCAAAGTGCTGAGTCTCGTTGTCGCCATGCGTCATTACTCCGAAGAGGAAATCTGGCAACGCGTCGGCAAAGATCCGTCTGGATCACCATTCAATTCTTTAGTGCAACTGGAAATGGAGCAGGGTATTCCGCGTAATCCGTTTATTAATGCCGGTGCGCTGGTGGTCTGCGATATGTTGCAAGGGCGATTAAGCGCACCTCGGCAACGTATGCTGGAAGTCGTGCGCGGCTTAAGTGGTGTGTCTGATATTTCCTACGATACGGTGGTAGCGCGTTCCGAATTTGAACATTCCGCGCGAAATGCGGCTATCGCCTGGCTGATGAAGTCGTTTGGCAATTTCCATCATGACGTGACAACCGTTCTGCAAAACTACTTTCATTACTGCGCTCTGAAAATGAGCTGTGTAGAGCTGGCCCGGACGTTTGTCTTTCTGGCGAATCAGGGGAAAGCTATTCATATTGATGAACCTGTGGTGACGCCAATGCAGGCGCGGCAAATTAACGCGCTGATGGCGACCAGCGGTATGTACCAGAACGCGGGGGAGTTTGCCTGGCGGGTGGGACTACCGGCAAAATCTGGCGTTGGTGGCGGTATTGTGGCGATTGTTCCGCATGAAATGGCCATCGCAGTCTGGAGTCCGGAACTGGATGATGCCGGTAACTCGCTTGCGGGCATTGCCGTCCTTGAACAATTGACGAAACAATTAGGGCGTTCAGTTTATTAATGCAGTCTCTCGATCCACTCTTCGCGCGTTTATCCCGTTCAAAATTTCGCTCTCGCTTTCGTTTGGGTGTGAAAGAGCGTCAGTATTGTCTGGAGAAAGGCGCGCCAGTCATTGAACAACATGCGGCAGATTTTGTCGCTAAACGTCTTGCTCCGGCATTACCGGCTAACGACGGTAAGCAAACCCCCATGCGCGGGCATCCGGTTTTTATCGCTCAACACGCCACCGCGACCTGTTGTCGCGGTTGTCTGGCTAAGTGGCATAACATTCCTCAGGGGGAAGCGTTAAGTGAGGAGCAACAACGTTATATTGTGACGGTAATCTATCACTGGCTGGTTATACAGATGAATCAGCCATGATAATTACGGAAATCGATAAAATGGCATTCATTAGGTATCTTTAGTTGCCGCCGTTGTCAGCGAACATGCTATCCTTTCTAAGAATTTACTTATTGCGTTGAGATAATTGCCACCCGCAATTGTATGGACAGATAATTAATGCATGTACAGCCCATTTCAACTTTCCGTTTGTTCCAGGAAGGTCATCTGCTACGTAATAGCATCGCTATTTTTGTGCTAACCACGCTGTTCTATTTTATTGGTGCAGAGTTACGGCTGGTTCACGAACTTTCTCTTTTCTGGCCGCTGAATGGCGTAATGGCGGGGGTGTTTGCCCGCTATGTCTGGCTTAATCGACTGCATTACTATGCGATCAGTTATGTGGCGATGCTGGTTTATGATGCCATAACCACCGAATGGGGGCTGGTTTCACTGGCTATCAATTTCTCCAATATGATGTTTATTGTTACCGTCGCCTTACTGGTCGCGCGGGATAAGCGTCTGGGAAAAAATAAGTATGAGCCAGTAAGTGCCTTACGGTTATTTAATTACTGTCTGCTTGCCGCATTATTATGCGCTATTGTCGGGGCGATTGGTTCGGTCAGTATTGATACTCTGGATTTCTGGCCTTTGCTTGCCGACTGGTTTAGTGAGCAATTCTCAACGGGCGTGTTGATCGTGCCTTGTATGCTGACGTTGGCAATTCCTGGAGTGCTGCCGCGCTTTAAAGCAGAGCAGATGATGCCTGCTATCGCGCTTATTGTGTCGGTTATTGCCTCGGTAGTCATTGGCGGAGCGGGGAGTCTGGCGTTTCCGCTCCCTGCATTAATCTGGTGTGCAGTGCGCTATACGCCGCAAGTAACATGTCTGTTGACCTTTGTCACCGGCGCTGTGGAAGTCGTACTGGTGGCAAATTCGGTGATTGATATCTCGGTCGGTTCGCCGTTCTCCATTCCGCAAATGTTCTCCGCACGTCTCGGTATTGCCACGATGGCGATATGCCCAATTATGGTTTCCTTTAGCGTGGCAGCGATCAATTCGCTAATGAAGCAAGTTGCGCTGCGAGCCGATTTTGATTTTCTGACCCAGGTTTACTCACGGTCCGGTCTTTATGAGGCGCTGAAAAGTCCATCGCTGAAACAGACACAACATCTGACGGTCATGCTGCTTGATATCGACTATTTCAAAAGCATTAACGATAACTATGGACATGAATGTGGCGATAAAGTGTTAAGCGTGTTTGCCCAGCATATTCAGAAGATTGTCGGTGATAAGGGGCTGGTGGCGCGAATGGGCGGCGAAGAATTTGCTGTTGCAGTGCCGTCTGTGAATCCTGTCGATGGCCTGCTAATGGCGGAAAAAATCCGTAAAGGCGTTGAACTGCAACCGTTCACCTGGCAACAAAAAACGCTTTATCTCACGGTAAGTATTGGCGTCGGTAGTGGTTGCGCATCGTACCGAACGCTGACCGATGACTTTAATAAATTGATGGTCGAAGCCGATACGTGTCTGTATCGCTCGAAGAAAGATGGGCGCAACCGTACCAGCACTATGCGTTACGGTGAGGAAGTTGTCTGACATCTTTATTTACTCAGAGCGAATTAAATGCAATGTGTTCTACCACTTTATGATCCAAGAAAAGGCCTGTTTCCTCGATTAAACCATGATCCGCGCCACACTTTTCTCATAAAACTGCTCATTAATCATCAGGAGTTGATCAAAACAGGGGTTCGACGTATTAAAGTTTGCTAACCTGTCGTACCAATTCAAACAGGTTGTATGACTAATCAGAAGGGAACCCATTGTGAAAACACTAAATCGTCGCGATTTTCCCGGTGCACAGTATCCAGAACGTATAATTCAGTTTGGTGAAGGTAACTTCCTGCGCGCCTTTGTTGACTGGCAAATCGATCTCCTGAATGAGCACACCGATCTGAATTCTGGCGTGGTCGTTGTTCGTCCGATTGAAACTTCATTCCCGCCGTCACTGAGCACGCAGGATGGTCTGTATACCACCATTATCCGTGGCCTGAATGAGAAGGGTGAAGCGGTCAGCGACGCGCGTCTGATTCGCTCGGTTAATCGTGAAATCAGCGTCTATAGTGAATACGATGAATTCCTGAAACTGGCTCACAACCCGGAAATGCGCTTTGTTTTCTCTAACACCACCGAAGCGGGTATCAGCTACCATGCGGGCGATAAATTCGATGACGCGCCAGCGGTAAGTTATCCGGCAAAACTGACCCGTCTGCTGTTCGAACGTTTTAGCCATTTCAACGGTGCGCTGGATAAAGGTTGGATCATCATCCCGTGTGAGTTGATTGACTATAATGGCGACGCGTTGCGTGAACTGGTGCTGCGCTATGCGCAAGAGTGGGCATTGCCTGAAGCATTTATTCAATGGCTGGATCAGGCTAACAGCTTCTGTTCTACGCTGGTGGACCGTATCGTTACCGGTTATCCGCGTGATGAAGTGGCTAAACTGGAAGAAGAACTGGGCTACCACGATGGTTTCCTCGACACCGCTGAACACTTTTACCTGTTTGTGATTCAGGGGCCGAAATCCTTAGCGACTGAACTTCGTCTGGACAAATATCCGCTCAACGTGCTGATCGTTGACGATATTAAACCGTATAAAGAACGCAAAGTGGCAATCCTCAACGGTGCGCACACCGCGCTGGTGCCGGTGGCGTTCCAGGCAGGGCTGGATACCGTAGGTGAAGCGATGAACGATGCTGAAATTTGCGCATTCGTTGAAAAAGCCATCTACGAAGAAATTATTCCGGTACTGGATTTGCCACGCGATGAGCTGGAGTCTTTCGCCAGTGCAGTCACCGGACGTTTCCGTAACCCGTACATCAAGCATCAACTGCTGTCTATCGCGCTCAACGGTATGACCAAGTTCCGCACACGCATCCTGCCGCAGCTGCTGGCAGGGCAGAAGGCAAACGGCACACTTCCGGCGCGCCTTACTTTCGCATTAGCGGCATTGATTGCGTTCTATCGCGGTGAGCGTAATGGAGAAACATATCCGGTACAGGACGATGCACACTGGCTGGAACGTTATCAGCAACTCTGGAGCCAGTATCGTGACCGTGTTATCGGGACCCAGGAACTGGTAGCGATTGTGTTGGCAGAAAAAGACCACTGGGAGCAGGACCTGACGCAAGTGCCTGGTCTGGTCGAGCAGGTTGCTAATGACCTGGATGCGATTCTCGAAAAAGGGATGCGCGAAGCTGTACGCCCGTTGTGCTAATACTCTGAACCCGGTTTCGACCGGGTTTCTTATTCCGCTATATTAGTTACAACATTCTATATGCCTTTATCATTAACAGGTGCCACATGCAGCACCTGTTAATGTTGTAATCTTGTAGGTAATTTGTAAGTAGTATCTTGAGAATGTGATCGTAATCACGTTTAATAGGGCGACTTTTCCACGCCTGAAGATAACCATGATTGTTCGTCCACAACAACACTGGCTGCGCCGTATTTTTGTCTGGCACGGTTCAGTATTATCCAAGATATCCTCGCGCTTACTACTCAATTTTCTCTTTTCGATCGCTGTTATTTTCATGCTGCCCTGGTACACGCATTTGGGCATTAAATTCACCCTCGCACCGTTCAGCATTCTCGGTGTCGCCATCGCCATTTTTCTTGGTTTTCGTAATAATGCCGGTTACGCCCGTTACGTTGAAGCGCGAAAACTTTGGGGGCAGTTGATGATTGCCTCGCGGTCGTTACTGCGCGAGGTAAAAACGACATTACCGGATTCGGCAAGTGTAAGGGAGTTTGCCCGGCTGCAAATCGTCTTCGCCCACTGTTTACGCATGACATTACGCAAACAGCCACAGGCGGAAGTGCTGGCTCATTATCTCAAGACTGAAGATCTTCAGCGTGTACTGGCTTCTAACTCTCCAGCTAACCGCATCTTGTTAATAATGGGGGAGTGGTTGGCGGTTCAGCGACGCAATGGACAACTTTCAGATATCCTGTTTATTAGCCTCAACGATCGGCTTAATGATATTTCAGCGGTCCTGGCAGGATGCGAGCGCATTGCCTATACGCCAATTCCCTTTGCCTACACCCTGATTTTGCATCGCACCGTGTATCTGTTTTGTATCATGTTGCCGTTTGCGCTGGTCGTGGACCTGCATTACATGACGCCTTTTATCTCTGTGCTGATTTCCTACACTTTTATTTCGCTGGATTGTCTGGCGGAAGAACTGGAAGATCCCTTCGGTACTGAAAACAATGATTTACCGCTGGATGCCATCTGCAACGCTATTGAAATTGACCTGTTACAGATGAATGATGAAGCAGAAATTCCAGCGAAAATTCTACCCGATCGCCATTACCAGCTGACGTGATAATTACTCCGTACGGCGGGCAACAATAAACAGACGCGGAAATGCCAGCAATATCTGTCCGTTCTCCTGGAGGGGATATTGCTCTTCCAGCATCTGATGGTAGCGCGTAAGAAAATGCTGCTGTTCGCTCTCGGTCAGATCCTGTAACCACGGACGTAATCCAGTGGCGGTCACCCAATCGATAATCGCCTGGTGCGACGGCATCTGGTGATAGTAAGTGGTTCGCCAGATATCGACCTCACATCCGGCTTCGCTCAAGATATCGTAGTAAGCATGAACGCCAGCCAGCGGCTCACGCCCGCGATCCGGATAATTTTGTTCCCAGGCGACTTCGCGCATGAGCACATGGGTTGGCTCTAGCCAGTTATCTGGCATCTGTATTGCCAACACACCATGCGAATTAAGTAACGAAACCAAATGAGGAAACAATTCGTAGTGGTCGGGCAGCCATTGCAGTGAGGCATTAGCAAAAATCAGATCGAGTGCCTGTTCCGGTTGCCAGTTGCGGATATCTGCTTCCACAAACAGGCAGTCTGGCAAAGCACTGCGCGCTTCAGCAATCATCGCCGGAGATGAGTCGATGCCCGTTATCCTGGCCGCAGGCCAACGTTGGTGTAGAAGGGCGGTGCTGTTACCTGGGCCACAGCCAAGATCGGCAATGTATTCGATATTCTCCAGCGGCACCCTGGCAAGCAGCTCCACCGCCGGACGCGATCGTTCAGCGGCAAAGTGCAGATATAAAGAGGGGTTCCAGTCAGACATTTTTTTACTCCCGTCAGCGCGTTACCCCAATTGTAGATAAAACTGATAAATTCGCCTCACGGCATCAACCCATTGAACAGACGTTTTTTACGCGGCCCGGTCATTAAGATTACAGATTCCGGTAGTCAAAGAAGCCACCGCATTAGGATGTGCTTTTTTAAATCCCCCTTTTTATCCGCGATCGCGGATATCGCAGCGTTTATCCCGTAGAGCGGATAAGATGTGTTTCCAGATTGACTTTATCCTCACTAAAGGATAAAACTGATAATATCCCCTTAAGCGGATAAATTTGCTGTGGACGTATGACATGATGAGCTTTCAGAAGATCTATAGCCCAACGCAATTGGCGAATGCAATGAAACTGGTTCGCCAGCAAAACGGCTGGACGCAGAGCGAGTTGGCGAAAAAAATCGGCATTAAGCAGGCGACAATTTCCAATTTCGAAAACAATCCTGACAATACCTCGCTCACGACATTTTTTAAGATTTTACAGTCGCTTGAACTCTCAATGACGCTATGCGACGCGAAAAAAGCCTCGCCAGAAGCAACAGAACAGCAAGATCTGGAGTGGTGATGCCTAAACTAGTCACTTGGATGAACAACCAGCGGGTAGGCGAGTTAACGAAGTTAGCCAACGGCGCGCACACCTTTAAGTATGCAGCTGAGTGGTTAGCCAGCCGTTATGCCAGACCGTTGTCACTTTCGCTGCCATTGCAGAGGGGGAATATCACCTCTGATGCCGTATTTAACTTCTTCGATAACCTGTTACCCGATAGCCCGATTGTACGTGACCGGATCGTTAAACGTTATCATGCTAAATCCAGACAACCGTTTGATTTATTGTCAGAAATAGGGCGAGACAGCGTTGGTGCCGTGACGTTAATCCCCGAAGATGAAACCGTAACGTGTCCGATAATGGCATGGGAAAAGCTTACTGAAGCCAGACTTGAAGAAGTATTAACGGCTTATAAAGCAGATATCCCGCTAGGCATGATTAGAGAAGAAAATGACTTTCGCATCTCGGTTGCTGGCGCACAGGAGAAGACTGCGCTGCTCAGAATAGGCAATGACTGGTGCATTCCGAAGGGAATAACGCCAACGACGCACATTATCAAATTGCCGATTGGCGAAATCAGACAGCCCAATGCGACGCTCGATCTTAGCCAAAGCGTTGATAATGAGTATTACTGTTTGCTGCTGGCGAAAGAACTCGGGTTGAATGTTCCGGACGCAGAAATCATTAAAGCGGGAAGGGTGCGCGCGTTAGCGGTCGAACGTTTTGACAGGCGTTGGAATACTGAGCGAACGGTTTTACTTCGCTTGCCACAGGAGGATATGTGCCAGACATTCGGTTTACCTTCATCGGTGAAATATGAATCAGATGGAGGCCCCGGTATCGCGCAAATTATGGCTTTTTTAATGGGGTCCAGCGAGGCGCTGAAAGATCGCTATGATTTTATGAAGTTTCAGGTCTTCCAGTGGTTGATTGGCGCAACGGATGGCCATGCAAAAAACTTCTCCGTATTTATTCAGGCTGGCGGCAGTTATCGGCTCACACCATTTTATGACATCATTTCGGCATTTCCGGTCCTTGGCGGTACGGGAATACACATCAGCGATCTCAAACTGGCAATGGGGCTTAACGCATCCAAAGGCAAAAAAACGGCAATCGATAAAATTTATCCGCGACATTTTCTGGCGACAGCAAAGGTGCTGAAATTCCCGGAAGTGCAGATGCATGAAATCCTGAGTGACTTTGCCAGAATGATTCCGGCAGCACTGGATAACGTGAAGACTTCATTACCGACAGATTTTCCGGAGAACGTGGTGACGGCAGTTGAAACCAATGTGTTGAGGTTGCACGATCGGTTAAGCCGAGAATACGGTATTAAGTAAGATATGGGGTTTTGGTCGTTGTTAATGAGCAGAACAATCATGAACCGCCAACGACTGGATTCGCCCTTGGTTTATATTGGTGCGCATAATGTATATTATGTTAAATTGATTATGAAGGTCCTTTACTTCACCATTCACATCCACACACAGATAAATCAATACGTTGTGATTTCTGACTTCCCTCCCGTTTCGGTAGAAAAATCAACCTCTGTTCAGTGATGGCACACCATAGACCATGAGCTGGATAATTGCGTTGTTTACAGCAGCCAGCGCTTTGATGGCACTATATCCCTCACGCTTCTGAATATAATTCATAGCGCCGTGTAATTATCTTTAATCTCAAGTTAGCTAATCTCAGCATATCGTGTTGATATGCAATGTGAAATACAGAGAACAGTGACTACAGCTGATGGAGGAAGCTATTTCCGATATTCGTCAACTTCCAAATATATCGTTTAAAACAGGTATCAGATATGAAAGCACTACTAATTACTGCATTATTCATGGGATTCAGTTAGTTTCACCAGGCAAACATTAACCATAGCTAATGTTTATAGCCATATAAACTATTAGTACCTCTTGACCTTTCCTGACACTTCCCTTGTTCGCAATAATATTCTGTTTAGTCGCTGTTTATAAATAACATGCATAATGAAATCGTCATGTTATTTAGCGACATAAAATGTTTTTACAAATACTCTCTACAACAAGTGCAGCAATAAAATTGTTGTGAATAGGTGTCCTTGTAATTTAAAGATATTATCATTCTTCGTGAAATGTAATAACCATGGAAACTATATTCTCAGGGCAACATCCAATCAAGAATGATTCTTGTTTTATAAGCAATAACAGAATAACTTAATTGTTAACTCTCTTTATTCAGCTACTTAAATATAAATTTTGGAGAATTATGAAACTCAAACATGTCGGTATTATTGTCGTTTCTGTGTTGGCGATGTCGTCTGCTGCGGTAAGCGCAGCCGAGGGTGATGAATCAGTAACGACCACTGTTAATGGCGGTGTGGTTGAGCTGGGTCAGGTTCGTTCTTCTCGCCTGGCTAAAGCGGGTGACCTCAGCTCCGCCGTTGGCTTCAATATCAAGCTGAATGATTGTGATACCAATGTTTCCAGTAATGCAGCTGTTGCATTCCTGGGTACTACTGTCACCAGTAATGACGATACATTAGCGCTGCAGAGTTCAGCGGCAGGCTCTGCCCAAAATGTCGGTATCCAAATTTTGGACCGTACAGGGGAGGTATTAGTACTTGATGGTGCTACTTTTAGCGCTAAAACTGACTTGATTGATGGCACGAATATACTGCCGTTCCAGGCTCGTTATATTGCTCTCGGGCAGTCAGTAGCTGGTACTGCAAATGCTGATGCGACCTTCAAAGTTCAATATCTATAATTCACTCTTAAGGTGACTATGCGTCATCTGAAATTGAAACAGGGTGTGTGTGGCATGGCTACGCACACCCGAGAAATTCACCAATGTTCATCTCATTATTAATGAAAAATGGTTTGTATTTTGGAGCGGTATGAAAAATCACATAATATCTAAACGATCAATAAACAACAGTAGTTAAACTTGCTGTTATTTAAAATATTTACTTGGTAGCAAGGTTTTCCTATCAAAAGAGAACCAACATTTATTACAAACGCATTAAGTCTGGAAACCCGGCGACTCGCCAATGTATTAGCAATATTTACCGATTGTCTGATGTAACGGTTTCCCCGCTTATCCTCTTAACACATGGAGAATGCATCAGATGCAAACTACGCGTACCCCCTACTCTGTTTCCTTTATGGCGACAGTGTTACTTTTATTTCTCTTTGCTTGCCATAGCACCATTGCCAACGCAGCTGTCGCACTTGGTGCGACGCGGGTAATTTATCCGGCAAACCAGAAACAGGTTTTATTGCCTGTCACGAATAATGATCCTGCCAGTGTCTATCTCATTCAGTCATGGATAGAAAATGCGGGTGACCAGAAAGATACCCAGTTTGTCATTACCCCACCGCTTTTTTCCATGCAAGGTAAAAAAGAGAATACGCTTCGGATAATCAACGCCACTAATCATCAGTTACCAGGCGACCGTGAAAGCCTGTTCTGGGTTAATGTTAAAGCTATCCCTGCTATGGAAAAAGACCAGAAGAATGAGAATACATTACAGCTGGCAATTATTAGCCGCATAAAAATGTTTTATCGCCCCACGCATCTGGCAATGGCACCTGAAGAAGCGCCTGCAATGCTTCGGTTTCGTCGCAGCGGTAGCATACTCACTCTTATTAATCCAACGCCCTACTTCATTACCGTAACAAATATGAAAGCAGGAAATAGCAATCTCCCAAACACCATGGTGCCGCCAAAAGGTGAAGTATCGGTGGATATCCCGCATGCTGTAACCGGGGATATCAGTTTTCAGACAATCAATGATTACGGTGCATTAACTCCGCTTATTAAGGCAACCATGCAGTAAGCCAGTGACCTAATTAATAATAAACTCAATCGGGATTAAAAATGACAGCCTTTCGTGCCGCATTTAAGGCATATCGTATGCATCAGGTGTTAATACTGCCTCGCTTTGCACGGCTTACCTTTGCCCTTGGCTTAGCAACTGCGGTTTTTCCCGTTGACGCAGAGTATTATTTTAATCCACGGTTTTTAAGCAATGACCTTGCTGAATCTGTCGATTTATCTGCCTTTACTAAGGGACGCGAGGCCCCACCTGGTACATATCGGGTCGACATTTATTTGAACGACGAATTTATGGCTAGTCGGGATATTACTTTTATTGCAGATGATAATAACGCAGATCTCATCCCATGCCTGAGTACAGACCTTCTTGTCAGTCTTGGCATAAAAAAATCAGCATTATTAGACAACAAGGAACATTCGGCAGATAAACATGTGCCGGACAACAGCGCATGCACACCACTTCAGGATCGTTTGGCTGACGCATCATCTGAGTTTGATGTTGGTCAGCAACATCTGTCACTCTCCGTTCCGCAAATATATGTCGGCAGAATGGCTCGCGGCTATGTTTCTCCTGATCTGTGGGAAGAAGGAATAAATGCCGGGCTACTAAACTATAGTTTTAATGGTAATTCTATTAATAACCGTAGTAACCATAATGCAGGAAAATCCAACTATGCATATTTGAATTTACAGAGTGGCATCAACATTGGTAGTTGGCGACTGCGCGATAACTCAACGTGGAGTTATAACAGTGGGAGTAGCAATTCATCTGACAGCAATAAATGGCAGCATATCAATACGTCGGCTGAACGTGACATTATTCCGTTACGCTCACGGTTAACAGTGGGTGATAGTTATACCGATGGCGATATTTTTGACAGTGTGAACTTTCGTGGCCTTAAAATAAATTCAACAGAAGCGATGTTGCCCGATAGCCAACATGGTTTCGCTCCGGTGATTCATGGTATTGCTCGTGGCACCGCACAAGTGAGTGTAAAACAGAATGGATACGATGTTTATCAGACTACTGTCCCACCCGGCCCTTTTACTATTGATGATATCAACTCTGCGGCCAATGGTGGTGATCTGCAAGTAACCATAAAAGAGGCAGACGGCAGTATTCAGACATTATATGTTCCTTATTCGTCTGTTCCGGTTCTCCAACGTGCTGGATATACGCGTTATGCACTTGCCATGGGGGAATATCGTAGTGGGAATAACCTGCAAAGCTCCCCCAAGTTCGTACAAGCAAGCTTGATGCATGGTCTGAAAGGAAACTGGACACCTTATGGCGGAATGCAAATTGCAGAAGATTATCAGGCCTTCAACCTTGGTATTGGTAAAGATTTAGGACTTTTTGGTGCCTTTTCTTTCGATATCACGCAGGCCAATACGACGCTTGCAGATGACACCCGTCACAGCGGACAATCGGTTAAATCCGTCTACAGCAAATCCTTCTACCAGACGGGAACCAATATCCAGGTCGCAGGATATCGCTATTCTACGCAAGGTTTTTATAACTTATCCGACAGTGCATACAGTCGAATGAGTGGTTACACCGTCAAGCCTCCTACCGGAGACACCAGTGAGCAGACACTATTTATTGATTATTTTAATCTGTTCTACAGTAAGCGTGGTCAGGAACAAATAAGCATCTCTCAGCAGCTTGGACATTACGGTACGACATTTTTCAGTGCCAGTCGCCAAAGTTACTGGAACACGTCACGCAGCGACCAGCAAATATCATTTGGATTAAATGTGCCGTTTGGTGATATTACGACTTCGCTGAATTACAGCTATTCCAATAATATATGGCAAAACGATCGGGATCATTTACTCGCTTTTACACTTAATGTTCCCTTTAGTCATTGGATGCGTACAGACAGTCAGTCGGCATTTCGTAATTCAAACGCCAGTTACAGTATGTCAAACGATTTGAAAGGCGGCATGACCAACCTATCAGGGGTTTATGGCACTCTGCTGCCGGATAATAACCTGAATTATAGCGTTCAGGTCGGTAACACCCAAGGGGGTAATACATCGTCTGGCACCAGTGGTTACAGTTCTCTTAATTATCGTGGAGCTTACGGTAATACGAATGTCGGTTACAGTCGGAGTGGTGACAGCAGCCAGATTTATTACGGAATGAGTGGTGGGATTATTGCTCATGCTGATGGCATCACCTTTGGACAGCCGCTGGGCGACACAATGGTTCTGGTTAAGGCTCCTGGCGCTGATAATGTCAAAATAGAGAACCAGACCGGAATTCATACCGACTGGCGTGGCTATGCCATATTACCATTTGCGACAGAATATAGAGAAAATCGTGTCGCTCTTAACGCGAATTCCCTTGCAGATAATGTTGAACTGGATGAAACCGTAGTCACTGTCATCCCAACTCACGGTGCTATTGCCAGAGCAACATTTAATGCACAAATCGGCGGGAAAGTATTAATGACGTTGAAGTACGGTAATAAAAGCGTTCCATTCGGTGCAATTGTCACTCACGGAGAGAATAAAAATGGCAGCATTGTCGCGGAAAATGGTCAGGTTTATCTGACTGGACTTCCACAGTCAGGGAAATTACAGGTTTCATGGGGCAATGATAAAAACTCAAACTGTATTGTCGATTACAAGCTTCCTGCAGTCTCTCCTGGAACCTTGCTGAACCAGCAGACAGCAATCTGTCGCTAAGGAACAATAGATTATGAAATACAATAACGTTATTTTCCTCGGTTTATGTCTGGGGTTAACCACCTATTCTGCTTTATCCGCAGATAGCGTTATTAAAATTAGCGGGCGCGTTCTCGATTATGGCTGCACAGTCTCATCGGATTCGCTTAATTTTACCGTAGATCTCCAAAAAAACAGTGCCAGACAATTTCCAACGACCGGTAGCACAAGTCCTGCCGTCCCTTTTCAGATTACGTTAAGTGAATGCAGCAAAGGGACAACGGGGGTGCGGGTTGCATTTAACGGTATTGAGGATGCAGAAAATAATACTCTGTTGAAACTGGATGAAGGAAGCAATACGGCCTCCGGTTTGGGTATAGAAATACTGGACGGAAATATGCGTCCGGTGAAATTGAATGACCTTCATACCGGGATGCAGTGGATCCCATTGGTACCAGAACAGAACAATATTTTGCCTTACTCCGCTCGTTTGAAGTCAACTCAGAAGTCCGTCAATCCAGGACTGGTGAGCGCTTCGGCAACCTTTACCCTTGAATTTCAATAATCAGAGTCAGATATGAAAAGACTTCACAAGAGGTTCCTGTTAGCTACGTTTTGCACGTTATTTACAGCAACTCTCCAGGCCGCCGATGTCACTATCACTGTTAATGGTCGGGTAGTCGCTAAACCATGCACTATTCAAACCAAAGAAGCTAACGTTAATCTCGGGGATCTTTATACACGCAATCTGCAACAACCTGGTTCTGCATCTGGCTGGCACAATATTACTTTGTCATTAACCGATTGTCCGATTGAAACAAGTGCAGTGACGGCAATCGTGACAGGTTCAACTGACAATACGGGTTATTACAAAAATGAAGGTACTGCCGAAAATATTCAGATAGAGCTAAGGGATGACCAGGATGCGACGTTAAAAAATGGCGATAGCAAAACGGTTATTGTTGATGAGATCACTCGTAATGCACAGTTTCCACTTAAGGCAAGAGCTATCACGGTGAATGGAAACGCAAGCCAGGGAACGATCGAGGCGCTAATCAATGTGATCTATACCTGGCAATAACATCAATTTGATTTTATTTGCCTCCTTTTTAAATCAATTTTTTAACCTTAGGATATATCATGGGTAAAACATTCAGTATAAAGGTCCTGTTCGGTATTTATCTTCTATTAATGGCAGGCAAAGTTTTTGCCTTTAGTTGTAATGTCGATGGCGGGTCAAGTATTGGAGCAGGTACAACCTCTGTTTATGTTAATCTCGATCCTGTAATACTACCGGGCCAGAATCTGGTTGTAGACTTGTCTCAGCATATAAGTTGCTGGAATGATTACGGCGGCTGGTACGACACTGATCATATAAACCTGGTACAAGGATCAGCTTTCGCAGGCTCCCTACAGTCATATAAAGGATCACTGTACTGGAATAATGTGACCTACCCCTTCCCGTTGACGACAAATACCAACGTATTGGATATTGGTGATAAGACACCGATGCCATTACCGTTAAAACTCTATATTACCCCAGTCGGAGCGGCCGGTGGAGTTGTCATAAAAGCAGGGGAAGTTATTGCCCGTATTCATATGTATAAAATTGCCACGTTAGGAAGCGGAAATCCACGTAATTTTACGTGGAATATTATTTCAAATAACAGTGTTGTTATGCCAACAGGCGGTTGCACCGTTGATAGTCGTAATGTCACCGTGAATCTCCCGGACTTTCCTGGAAGCGCAGAAATACCCCTTGGTGTATATTGCTCTAGCGAACAAAAGCTCTCATTTTATCTTTCGGGTGCCACCACTGACAGTGCCCGACAAGTGTTTGCTAACACAGCACCAGATGCAACAAAAGCATCGGGCGTGGGTGTCTCTCTGATGCGTAATGGAAAAACACTGGCAACAGGAGAAAATGTCTCCCTGGGGACAGTAAATAAAAGCAAAGTACCTCTGGGTTTAAGCGCAACCTATGGACAAACAGGAAATAAGGTTGCAGCCGGAGCCGTCCAGTCAGTCATTGGTGTCACTTTTATCTATGAATAATTGTGATTTTGACATTAGTCTATGCGCTCCATTCACGAAAATTGCGCGGATAATTATTTTGTGAAGGCTATTATCCTACACTTGTAAGAAAATCCGCGCACAATTGAAGCCAGAGTCTTATTTTTTATATTGAGAATTATGTTAATTTAAACCCTATGAGAGATGATGCTTAACTTATCGTATTTATACTACTCTATTATTTAACGATAATAGAGTAAAAATAGTAAGAGAGTAGTCCCCTACTCTTATATATCCATGTTGACGATAAACCCTATGTATATATTGTGCATCATCGCTATTACAAATCCTAATAATTCATTTCCACACAGGATAAGCAGATGAAGAAAAAAATTGAATCCTACCAGGGAGCTGCCGGTGGTTGGGGTGCTGTTAAATCCGTAGCGAATGCAGTACGTAAGCAGATGGATATACGCCAGGATGTTATTGCCATGTTTGACATGAATAAGCCAGAGGGCTTTGACTGTCCGGGATGTGCATGGCCAGATCCTAAGCACAGTGCGTCATTCGACATTTGTGAAAACGGCGCAAAAGCAATCGCCTGGGAAGTCACGGATAAGCAGGTAAATGCCTCTTTCTTTGCTGAGAATACGGTTCAATCATTACTTACCTGGGGAGATCACGAGCTTGAGGCTGCGGGACGTCTCACTCAGCCTTTGAAATATGATGACGTCAGCGACTGTTACAAGCCATTAAGCTGGCAACAAGCTTTCGACGAAATTGGCGCTCGCCTTCAAAGCTATAGTGATCCCAATCAGGTTGAATTCTATACTTCGGGGCGCACTTCCAATGAAGCTGCCTTTCTTTATCAGCTTTTTGCCCGTGAATACGGGAGCAATAACTTTCCCGACTGCTCCAACATGTGCCATGAACCGACCAGTGTGGGATTGGCAGCGAGTATCGGTGTGGGTAAAGGGACCGTGTTGCTGGAAGACTTTGAGAAATGCGATTTAGTCATTTGCATTGGGCATAACCCTGGTACAAACCACCCTCGCATGCTGACTTCGTTGCGCGCTTTAGTGAAACGGGGAGCGAAAATGATCGCTATCAACCCTCTACAGGAACGTGGCCTGGAGCGATTTACCGCACCGCAAAACCCGTTTGAAATGCTGACGAACTCTGAGACTCAGTTGGCCAGTGCCTACTATAACGTGCGCATTGGTGGCGATATGGCGTTGCTCAAGGGGATGATGCGCCTGTTAATTGAGCGCGATGATGCTGCAAGCGCCGCAGGTCGGCCCTCATTGCTGGATGACGAATTTATTCAAACGCATACCGTCGGCTTTGACGAGCTACGCCGTGACGTGCTCAATTCCGAGTGGAAAGATATCGAACGTATTTCTGGACTAAGTCAGACACAAATCGCCGAACTTGCTGATGCATATGCCGCTGCCGAACGAACCATTATCTGTTACGGAATGGGGATCACTCAGCACGAACATGGTACCCAGAACGTACAGCAACTGGTCAATCTGCTGTTGATGAAAGGTAACATTGGCAAGCCTGGTGCGGGTATCTGCCCACTACGAGGTCACTCTAATGTACAGGGCGACCGAACCGTCGGTATCACCGAGAAACCGTCTGCAGAGTTTCTGGCTCGCCTGGGTGAGCGCTATGGCTTCACCCCACCTCATGCACCTGGACATGCTGCAATAGCCAGCATGCAAGCTATATGTACGGGGCAAGCTCGAGCATTGATCTGCATGGGGGGCAACTTTGCACTGGCAATGCCAGATCGGGAAGCGAGCGCTGTACCGTTAACGCAATTAGATCTGGCGGTACACGTAGCCACTAAGCTTAACCGCTCTCATCTGCTGACCGCACGGCATAGCTATATTCTGCCGGTTCTGGGACGTAGCGAGATTGACATGCAAAAAAGCGGTGCGCAGGCGGTAACCGTTGAGGATTCAATGTCGATGATTCATGCCTCGCGTGGTGTGTTAAAACCCGCCGGTGTAATGCTGAAATCAGAGTGTGCAGTGGTCGCGGGAATCGCGCAGGCAGCACTACCCCAGAGCGTGGTAGCCTGGGAGTATCTGGTGGAAGATTATGATCGCATTCGCAATGACATTGAAGCTGTGCTGCCAGAGTTTGCCGACTATAACCAGCGCATCCGTCATCCTGGTGGTTTTCACCTGATAAACGCAGCTGCTGAAAGGCGCTGGATGACGCCGTCAGGTAAGGCTAATTTCATTACCAGCAAAGGGCTGTTAGAAGATCCTTCTTCAGCGTTTAACAGTAAGCTGGTCATGGCGACAGTACGCAGCCACGATCAGTACAACACGACGATTTATGGTATGGATGATCGCTATCGAGGTGTATTCGGTCAACGAGATGTGGTCTTTATGAGTGCTAAACAAGCTAAAATTTGCCGTGTAAAAAACGGCGAAAGAGTTAATCTTATTGCACTCACGCCAGACGGTAAACGTAGCTCACGCCGCATGGATAGATTAAAAGTGGTCATTTACCCTATGGCTGACCGCTCACTGGTGACCTATTTCCCAGAATCGAATCACATGCTAACACTTGATAACCACGATCCATTAAGTGGCATTCCTGGCTATAAAAGTATTCCGGTTGAATTAGAACCATCAAATTAATTCTCCTCCTCATTTCTTCTGCTGTCATCCGCACAGCAGAAGAATTCCTCATTGACTATTATCGCGCAATTTGCTCACATGGATTAAATTAAACTACACACTATAAGATATAAACCTCTGCCTACAGCTGTAAGAAACTCCGCTCAGTACTGAAGCGCCAGTCCTATTTCCTCTTTTATCCAGCCTGTTATATTAATCATACTGATTAACGATTTTTAACGTTATCCACTAAATAAACATATTTGAAATGCATGCGACCACAGTGAAAAACAAAATCACGCAAAGAGACAACTATAAAGAAATCATGTCTGTAATTGTGGTTGTCTTGTTACTGACACTTACGTTGATAGCCATTTTTTCGGCAATTGATCAGCTGGGCATTTCAGAAATGGGTCGCATGGCAAGAGATCTTACACATTTCATTATCAATAGTTTGCAAGACTGAAAATAAACAGCAAATTATACATGTGAAATGTTAAAAAAGTATCGATAAAAACTTTATTATTTTAAGGAGATAAAATGTCGCTCGTTTGTTCTGTTATATTTATTCATCATGCCTTCAACGCTAACATTTTAGATAAAGATTACGCCTTCTCTGACGGCGAGATCCTGATGGTAGATAACGCTGTTCGCACGCATTTTGAACCTTATGAGCGGCATTTCAAAGAAATCGGATTTAATGAAAATACCATTAAAAAATATCTACAATGCACTAACATCCAGACAGTGACGATGCCTGTTCCTGCGAAGTTTTTACGTGCTTCAAATGTACCGACTGGATTGCTTAATGAAATGATTGCTTATCTCAACTCGGAAGAACGCAATCATCATAATTTTTCAGAGCTTTTGCTTTTTTCTTGCCTGTCTATTTTTGCCGCATGCAAAGGTTTCATTACACTATTAACTAACGGTGTGCTATCCGTTTCCGGGAAAGTAAGAAATATTGTCAACATGAAGCTGGCGCACCCATGGAAGCTGAAAGATATTTGTGACTGCCTGTACATCAGTGAAAGCCTGTTGAAGAAAAAACTAAAGCAAGAGCAAACGACATTCTCACAGATTCTTTTAGATGCCAGAATGCAGCACGCGAAAAATTTGATACGCGTAGAAGGTTCAGTCAATAAAATTGCTGAACAATGCGGTTATGCCAGTACATCTTATTTTATTTATGCGTTTCGCAAACATTTCGGCAACAGTCCGAAGAGAGTTTCTAAGGAGTACCGTTGTCAAAGGCACACGGGTATGAACACGGACAACACGATGAATGCTTTAGCTAGTTGATTATTTGCTAACGAGTAGTCAACCACACACGCTGCGTAAGAATTAAATGGGGCAGCCATTCCCTGCCCCGCGTTGTTTCCAGGCGATATATTTCTTGAAATAAATAAGTGACAGCCATCACATATTTATGCATTTTCATAACCTGTTGCATGATTATTTATGATCTCAGCTCGGCATTTTGTCAGTAAAATACAATAATTTATTAAATATCAATAGATTAGTTGTTTATCGGCGAGAAATTACTTAGTAGAACAGAAAGTAATGTCAACGCGTTATGGACTGTTATTTCCCTTTTTTTAGCTAAATCTGCTATCTATTTATGTGACTAACTTCACTTACATTCACTTATTTCTCTTCGTAAAATTACTTTGGAATTAAGTACAATAAGAAGAGGAACATTTATGAAGTCTGCATTAAAGAAAAGTGTCGTAAGTACCTCGATATCTTTGATACTGGCATCTGGTATGGCTGCATTTGCTGCTCATGCGGCAGATGATGTAAAGCTGAAAGCAACCAAAACAAACGTTGCGTTCTCAGACTTTACGCCGACTGAATACAGTACCAAAGGAAAGCCAAATATTATCGTACTGACCATGGATGATCTTGGTTATGGACAACTTCCTTTTGATAAGGGATCTTTTGACCCAAAAACAATGGAAAATCGTGAAGTTGTCGATACCTACAAAATAGGGATAGATAAAGCCATTGAAGCTGCGCAAAAATCAACGCCGACGCTCCTTTCATTAATGGATGAAGGCGTACGTTTTACTAACGGCTATGTGGCGCACGGTGTTTCCGGCCCCTCCCGCGCCGCAATAATGACCGGTCGAGCGCCCGCCCGCTTTGGTGTCTATTCCAATACTGATGCTCAGGATGGTATTCCGCTAACAGAAACTTTCTTGCCTGAATTATTCCAGAATCATGGTTATTACACTGCAGCAGTAGGTAAATGGCACTTATCAAAAATCAGTAATGTGCCGGTGCCGGAAGATAAACAAACGCGTGACTATCATGACAACTTCACTACCTTTTCTGCGGAAGAATGGCAACCGCAAAACCGTGGCTTTGATTACTTTATGGGATTCCATGCTGCAGGAACGGCATATTACAACTCCCCTTCACTGTTCAAAAACCGTGAACGCGTCCCCGCAAAAGGTTATATCAGCGATCAGTTAACCGATGAAGCAATTGGCGTTGTTGATCGTGCCAAAACACTTGACCAGCCTTTTATGCTTTACCTGGCTTATAATGCTCCGCACCTGCCAAATGATAATCCTGCTCCGGAGCAATATCAGAAGCAATTTAATACCGGTAGTCAAACAGCAGATAATTACTACGCTTCCGTTTATTCTGTTGATCAGGGTGTAAAACGCATTCTCGAACAACTGAAGAAAAACGGACAGTATGACAATACAATTATTCTCTTTACCTCCGATAATGGTGCAGTTATCGATGGTCCTCTGCCGCTGAACGGGGCGCAAAAAGGCTATAAGAGTCAGACCTATCCTGGCGGTACTCACACCCCAATGTTTATGTGGTGGAAAGGAAAACTTCAACCCGGTAATTATGACAAGCTGATTTCCGCAATGGATTTCTACCCGACAGCTCTTGATGCAGCCGATATCAGCATTCCAAAAGACCTTAAGCTGGATGGCGTTTCCTTGCTGCCCTGGTTGCAAAATAAGAAACAAGGCGAGCCACATAAAAATCTGACCTGGATAACATCTTATTCTCACTGGTTTGATGAGGAAAATATTCCATTCTGGGATAATTACCACAAATTTGTCCGCCATCAGTCAGACGATTACCCGCATAACCCCAACACCGAGGACTTAAGCCAATTCTCTTATACGGTGAGAAATAACGATTATTCGCTTGTCTATACAGTAGAAAATAATCAGTTAGGTCTATACAAACTGACGGATCTACAGCAAAAAGATAACCTTGCCGCCGCCAATCCGCAGGTCGTTAAAGAGATGCAAGGCGTGGTAAGAGAGTTTATCGATAACAGCCAGCCACCGCTTAGCGAGGTAAATCAGGAGAAGTTTAACAATATCAAGAAAGCACTAAGCGAAGCGAAATAACTAAACCTTTATGCGGCGGATTTTTCCGCCGCCTTATTGAGCGAGATAGCGATGCACGTTACAGCCAAGCCCTCCAGTTTTCAATGTAATCTCAAATGTGATTACTGTTTTTACCTTGAAAAAGAGTCGCAGTTTACTCATGAAAAATGGATGGATGACAGCACTCTGAAAGAGTTCATCAAACAATATATCGCAGCGTCTGGCAATCAGGTCTATTTTACCTGGCAAGGCGGTGAACCCACTCTGGCTGGCCTGGATTTTTTCCGTAAAGTTATTCACTATCAACAACGCTATGCAGGCCAAAAACGTATTTTTAATGCATTACAAACGAATGGCATTTTATTGAATAATGAATGGTGTGCCTTTCTCAAAGAACATGAGTTTCTGGTTGGTATCTCGATCGATGGCCCCCAAGAACTACATGACCGTTACAGACGCAGTAATTCAGGTAACGGTACTTTTGCAAAAGTGATAGCAGCCATCGAGCGTCTGAAATCATATCAAATAGAGTTTAATACGTTAACCGTTATTAATAACATTAATGTCCATTACCCTCTTGAGGTTTATCATTTTTTAAAATCTATCGGCAGTAAACATATGCAATTTATCGAATTGCTCGAAACCGGGACGCCGAATATTGATTTCAGTGGTCATAGTGAGAACACATTCCGTATCATTGATTTTTCTGTGCCTCCCACGGCTTATGGCAAGTTTATGTCAACCATTTTTATGCAATGGGTTAAAAACGATGTGGGTGAAATTTTCATCCGTCAGTTTGAAAGCTTTGTCAGCCGTTTTTTGGGGAATGGGCATACCAGTTGTATTTTCCAGGAGTCCTGCAAGGATAATCTGGTTGTTGAAAGTAATGGAGACATTTACGAATGCGACCATTTTGTCTATCCACAGTACAAAATTGGAAACATTAATAAATCGGAACTCAAAACGATGAACAGTGTACAACTGACAGCGCAAAAAAAACGGATTTCAGCGAAATGTCAGCAATGTGTATATAAACCTATCTGCAATGGTGGTTGCCCTAAGCATCGTATTACTAAAGTAAACAATGAGACTGTTTCCTATTTTTGCGAAGGTTATAAAATCCTTTTTTCAACCATGGTACCTTATATGAACGCCATGGTGGAGTTAGCTAAGAACAGAGTACCGCTTTACCACATTATGGATGTTGCAAAACAAATGGAGAATAATTAATAACGCTCCCCCACAGCACGATTAACGACAATATTTGGGCATCGCTACAAAATGCTCAAATTCAGGCGTTGAAAACGCTCGACCAGCGTCCAGCGGAGAAATTCGCCCAGCAGATGTATGAGACGCGCTATGCTGATAACCGCACGAAATTACCGCAAGCAAATCAGATTGCACAGTTTACTGCCGCAGATGCACTGGCTGCCGATCGCCAGTTGTTTTCATCTCCAGCGGATATCACGTTTGTCATTGTCGGTAATGTCGCAGAAGACAAACTCGTGGCGTTAATTACGCGTTACTTAGGATCAATCAAACACTCTGATTCGCCATTAGCCGCAGGTAAACCATTAACTCGCGCGACGGACAACGCATCGGTTACTGTAAAAGAACAAAATGAACCAGTGGCACAGGTTTCACAGTGGAAGCGTTATAATTCCCGGACTCCTGTTAATCTGGCGACGCGTATGGCGCTCGATGCTTTTAACGTCGCACTGGCAAAAGATCTACGCATTAATATTCGTGAACAGGCATCCGGGGCATACAGCGTTTCTTCTCACCTCTCGGTTGATCCTCAGGCCAAAGATATCAGTCATTTGCTGGCTTTTACTTGTCAACCAGAACGACATGATGAACTGTTAACGTTAGCGAATGAAGTGATGGTTAAGCGTCTGGCCAAAGGGATCAGTGAGCAAGAACTGAACGAATACCAGCAAAACGTTCAGCGCAGCCTCGATATCCAACAGCGTAGCGTTCAACAATTAGCGAACACCATTGTAAATAGTCTTATTCAATATGACGATCCTGCAGCATGGACTGAGCAGGAGCAATTGTTGAAACAAATGACGGTAGAGAATGTTAACACTGCTGTTAAACAATATCTTTCTCATCCGGTGAATACCTATACCGGAGTATTATTGCCAAAATAATCACAGCCCCGTCAACACATCGTTGGCGGGGATTTCATCAATATTCGCTATTTTTATGTAATAATTTTATAAATGTGTTCAAAGTAAATAACCGTGTACTAATAATGATATTATAAGGTCTGATTTTTACGTGATAATTCAGGAGACGATAGAAAACACATAAAATAACAACATAAAACACCTTACCTCCACACAGAATTCTCTATTATGTTGTTTTTTAATAAAAATACATTATTCACGCAATATCTCGCGATAAATAACATTAGGATTTTGTTATTTAAAACCGAGTCCTTTGCACTTGCTTACTTTATCGATAAATCCTACTTTTTTAATGCGATCCAATCATTTTAAGGAGTTTAAAATGGATAAGAAGCAAGTAACGGATTTAAGGTCGGAACTACTCGATTCACGTTTTGGTGCGAAGTCTATTTCCACTATCGCAGAATCAAAACGTTTTCCGTTGCACGAAATGCGTGATGATGTCGCATTCCAGATTATCAATGATGAATTATATCTTGATGGCAACGCTCGTCAGAACCTGGCCACTTTCTGCCAGACCTGGGACGA